>Ga0268251_10000004_pt1 | contig 401889 bp, 344 predicted proteins | sample AgamicAsMae_FD_200527 | JGI IMG/M metagenome (GOLD analysis project Ga0268251, IMG submission 200527) | Agave microbial communities from Guanajuato, Mexico - As.Ma.e (v2) (version 2) | ecosystem: Host-associated > Plants > Phyllosphere > Phylloplane/Leaf | place: Guanajuato, Mexico... | reverse complement strand
AAGCGTTTAAAGTGGCAATGACGGCCTGCGTCAGGAAGCTGGTGACAATCCTGAATGCAATGGTGCGGGACAATAAAAAATGGGTGGCAGCTTAGCCGTCAGCCGTTGACTTTAAACACAGCTGCTCGCCCCGGCCCTCTCCCACGGGGAGAGGGAGAAAACCATATGTAGGCCCGGTAAGCGTAGCGCCACCGGGCACTTTTTCGTATTACGCTAAGGCCTTAGCAATCTTCTCGTACAGATCGCCAGACAGGTTCTCCAGCCCTTTCAGCTGCTCAAGCGCGGCTCGCATCTTCGCCTGACGCTTCGCATCGTAGCGTTTCAGACGGATCAGCGGCTCAATCAGGCGGGAAGCCACCTGCGGGTTACGGCTGTTCAGCTCGGTCAGCATTTCTACCATAAACTGATAGCCGCTGCCGTCTTCGGCGTGGAACGCGGCCGGGTTGCTGCTGGCAAATGCGCCAATCAGCGAGCGCACGCGGTTTGGGTTGCTCATGGTGAACGAACGGTGCTTCAGCAGGCTGCAGACCTTGCTGAGGGCATCCGCCGCCGGGCTGGTCGCCTGCAGGATGAACCACTTGTCCATCACCAGGCCATCCTGGTGCCATCTGTCGTCGTACTCCTGCATCAGCGCATCGCGGCACGGCAGTTCGGCGGCAACGCTTGCCGACAGCGCGGCCAGCGCGTCCGTCATGTTATCCGCTTCGTGATACTGCTTGCTCACCAGCGTGTTTGCCAGCTCTGCCTCGCCAAACGCAAGATAGCGCAGGCAGGTATTGCGCAGAGAACGTTTACCGATGTCCGCATGTTCCACGCGATACGCGTCAAGCTTGTTGGCGTTGTAGAGTGCCAGGAACTCATCCGCCAGTTCGGTCGCCAGCGTGCGGGTCAGCGCTTCACGCACGGCCACGATGGCAATCGGGTCAATGATGTCAAACAGCTCCGCAATTTCCGTCGCAGACGGCAGGGTCAGAATTTCAGCCGCCAGCGCCGGATCAATCTTCTCATCCAGCAGGATGGCGCGGAAAGCGTCTGCCACATGCACCGGCAGCGTCAGCGGCTGGCCCTGCTGGTAGCGGTTCACGTTGAGCTTGATGTAGGTTGCCAGCAGGCTTTGCGCGGCGTCCCAGCGGGAGAAATCGTTGCGCGCGTGACGCATCAGGAACGTCAGCTGCTGGTCGCTCCACTTGTACTCCAGCTTCACCGGCGCGGAGAATTCGCACAGCAGCGCAGGCACCGGCTGGAAGTAGACGTTGTCGAAGATAAAGGTCTGCTCTGCCTGAGTCACGTTCAGCACGTGGTGCACCGGGTGGCCGCCCTTCTGCAGCGGGATGACGTTGCCTTCATTGTCGTACAGCTCAATGCTGAACGGAATGTGCAGCGGATATTTCTCTTCCTGCTCGGCGGTTGGCGGCGTGCGCTGGCTGATGGTCAGAGTGTACTGCTCGGTTTCCGGATTGTAGTCGTCCTTAACGGTGACAATTGGGGTCCCGGCCTGGCTGTACCAGCGGCGGAAGTGAGAGAGATCAACATTGGACGCATCTTCCATCGCCTGCACAAAGTCATCGCAGGTGGCCGCGCTGCCGTCGTGGCGCTCGAAATAGAGCTGCATCCCTTTCTGGAAGTTCTCCTCACCCAGCAGGGTGTGGATCATGCGGATAATTTCAGCGCCCTTCTCGTACACCGTCAGGGTGTAGAAGTTGTTCATCTCGATGACTTTGTCCGGACGGATTGGGTGCGCCATTGGGCTGGCATCTTCCGCAAACTGCAGGCCGCGCATGGTACGCACGTTGTTGATGCGGTTGACCGCCCGCGAGCCGAGATCGGAGCTGAACTCCTGGTCACGGAAGACGGTCAGGCCCTCTTTCAGGCTCAGCTGGAACCAGTCGCGGCAGGTGACGCGGTTACCGGTCCAGTTGTGGAAATATTCGTGGCCGATCACGCGCTCGATATCGAGGTAGTCTTTATCGGTGGCGGTATCCGTACGTGCCAGCACGTACTTGGAGTTAAAGACGTTAAGGCCTTTGTTCTCCATTGCGCCCATGTTGAAGAAGTCGACGGCGACGATCATATAGATGTCGAGGTCATATTCGAGACTAAAGCGCTCTTCGTCCCACTTCATGGAGTTGATGAGCGAGGTCATCGCCCACGGCGCGCGGTCGAGGTTGCCGCGGTCAACGAACAGTTCCAGCGCCACTTCACGGCCAGAGCGGGTTTTAAAGGTATCACGCAGCACGTCGAAATCACCGGCCACCAGCGCAAACAGGTAGCATGGTTTCGGGAATGGATCCTGCCACTGCACCCAGTGACGGCCATTTTCCAGCTCACCCTCACCGACGCGGTTGCCGTTGGAGAGCAGGAACGGGTAGAGCGTTTTATCGGCAATGATTTTCGTCGTAAAACGCGCCAGCACATCCGGGCGGTCCAGATACCAGGTAATGTGGCGGAAACCTTCTGCTTCACACTGGGTACACAGGGCCACGCCTGACTGGTAAAGCCCTTCCAGCGCCGTGTTGGCGGCAGGGCTGATTTCATTCACGATGCGCAGCGTAAAGCGTTCCGGCAGGTTGTCGATGACCAGCTGGTTGCCTTCTTCTTTATAGTCTGACCAGGGTTCATCATTAATATGCAGGGAGACCAGCGTCAGATCTTCGCCATCCAGACGCAGCGGTACGGCTGTCGCGCTGTGGCGCGTCACCTGGCTTATCGCTGTCACAACGGTTTTTGCGGCATCCAGGTCAAAAGTCAGATCGATATCGCTAATCAGGTATTCCGGCGCGCGGTAGTCGTGGCGGTATTTGGCTTGTGGCTGTTGTGTCATAGAAAACCTTATGCATCGTTTGTCGAGTAACGTTTCAATATATTCCTGTTGCGCAAAACGCGCTATGCAGAATGTTCATCTTTTCAGGCAGAAACACCTTTTTCGCTACATTTGTATAACACGGGGCACGAAATGCGCTCGACCATAAAGTGTGCTTATGTTGTGATCGGGGTTCAATAAATCACTAAACAAGGTATACTCCGGAGTTGTTTATTGTACTAAACGCTCCCGTGAGAGGATGCTACAGCGCACCTATGACTCAATTCGCTTCTCCGGTTCTGCATACGTTGCTGGATACCGACGCGTATAAACTGCATATGCAGCAAGCCGTTTTCCACCATTACTATGACGTTCACGTCGCGGCGGAATTCCGCTGCCGTGGTGACGACTTGCTCGGTATCTACGCAGACTCCATTCGTGAACAGGTCGATGCGATGCAGCATCTGACGCTGCAGGACGATGAATACCAGTGGCTTTCTGGCCTGCCTTTCTTCAAAGCGGACTATCTGAACTGGCTGCGCGACTTCCGCTATAAGCCTGAACAGGTCACCGTGACCAACGAAAACGGCAAGCTGGATATTCGTCTTGAAGGTCCGTGGCGGGAAGTGATCATGTGGGAAGTGCCGCTTCTCGCCGTCATCAGCGAGCTGGCCCACCGCTACCGTTCGCCTGAAACCGGCGTCGAACAGGCGGTCGCCTCGCTGGAAAACAAACTTGCAGCATTCTCTACCCTGACCGAAGGGCTGGATATGTCCCGCTTCCGCCTGATGGATTTCGGCACCCGTCGCCGCTTCTCTCGCGAGGTTCAGCAGGCTATCGTTGAACGTCTGCAGCAGGAGCCGTGGTTCGTGGGTACCAGTAACTACGATCTGGCGCGTCGCCTCAACCTGACGCCAATGGGCACCCAGGCGCACGAGTGGTTCCAGGCACATCAGCAAATTAGCCCTGACCTGGCTAACAGCCAACGTGCGGCGCTGGCCGCCTGGCTTGAAGAGTACCCGAATCAACTCGGGATCGCCCTGACCGACTGCATTACGATGGATGCCTTCCTGCGCGACTTTGGTCCCGAGTTCGCTGAACGTTACCAGGGGTTACGCCACGACTCCGGGGATCCGGTTGAATGGGGCGAAAAGGCGATTGCCCATTATCAAAAACTCGGTATTGACCCGATGAGCAAGGTGCTGGTCTTCTCCGATAATCTCGACCTGGCGAAAGCCGTAGAACTGTATCGTCATTTCAATGCCAGAATTAATCTGGGCTTCGGGATCGGTACCCGGTTGACCTGCGACATTCCTCAGGTAAAACCTCTGAATATCGTTATAAAGCTGGTGGAATGTAACGGCAAGCCGGTGGCAAAGCTCTCCGACAGCCCGGGTAAAACCATCTGCCATGACAAAGCGTTTGTCCGCGCATTGCGCAAAGCGTTCGATCTCCCTCAGATCAAAAAAGCCAGTTAAGCGCTTACGGGAGCCTTCAGGGCTCCCTTACCTTATTTATTTCTCAATTCTTCTCTTTTGACTGCGAAATTTACTTGTCTGATAGCGGATGGCAGGTAACATAGATATCCCCCCATAAGGGTGGACAAGTGTTTATTTTTTCCGACTATTAACAGAGAGAATATTATGAGCGTTGTGCCTGTAGCCGACGTACTCCAGGGCCGTGTCGCCGTTGACCAGGAGGTCACCGTGCGCGGATGGGTGCGTACTCGCCGAGATTCTAAAGCTGGCATCTCCTTCCTTGCCGTCTATGACGGTTCCTGCTTTGATCCTGTACAGGCCGTCATTAATAATTCTCTGCCCAATTACAATGATGACGTTCTGCGCCTGACGACGGGCTGTTCCGTTATCGTCACCGGTGTGGTTGTGGCATCCCCGGGTCAGGGCCAGAGCTTCGAGATCCAGGCCTCTGCCATTGAAGTGACCGGCTGGGTTGAAGATCCGGACACCTATCCGATGGCGGCAAAACGTCACAGCATCGAATACCTGCGTGAAGTGGCGCACCTGCGTCCGCGTACCAACCTGATTGGTGCGGTAGCCCGCGTGCGTCATACGCTGGCCCAGGCGCTGCATCGCTTCTTCGATGAGCAGGGTTATTTCTGGGTGTCTACCCCGCTGATCACCGCATCCGATACGGAAGGTGCAGGCGAAATGTTCCGCGTCTCGACGCTGGACATGGAAAACCTGCCGCGCACGCCGGAAGGTAAAGTGGACTATGACAAAGACTTCTTTGGTAAAGAAGCCTTCCTGACGGTATCCGGCCAGCTCAACGGCGAAACCTACGCCTGTGCGCTGTCTAAGATCTACACCTTCGGCCCAACCTTCCGCGCCGAAAACTCCAACACCAGCCGCCACCTGGCGGAGTTCTGGATGCTGGAGCCGGAAGTGGCGTTTGCCGATCTGAATGACGTTGCAGGTCTCGCAGAAGCGATGCTGAAGTACGTCTTCAAAGCGGTTCTGGAAGAGCGTCCTGACGACATGAAATTCTTCGCAGAGCGCGTAGACAGCGATGCGGTGGCGCGTCTGGAGCGTTTCGTCTCCGCCGACTTTGCGCAGGTGGACTATACCGACGCGGTAGCGATCCTTGAAAAATGCGGTGAGAAGTTCGAGAACCCGGTTTACTGGGGCGTCGACCTGGCGTCTGAGCACGAACGCTATCTCGCCGAGAAACATTTCAAAGCGCCGGTTGTCGTTAAAAACTACCCGAAAGACATTAAGGCCTTCTATATGCGCCTTAACGAAGACGGGAAAACCGTGGCAGCGATGGACGTACTGGCGCCGGGCATCGGTGAAATCATCGGTGGTTCTCAGCGTGAAGAACGTCTGGACGTGCTTGACGCACGTATGGAAGAGATGGGTCTCAACCCTGCGGACTACAGCTGGTATCGCGACCTGCGCCGTTATGGCACCGTTCCGCACGCCGGTTTTGGTCTGGGCTTCGAGCGCCTGATCGCCTACGTTACCGGTGTTCAGAACGTGCGTGACGTGATTCCGTTCCCGCGTACTCCGCGCAACGCCAGCTTCTAAGTAACGCAACAGACAATGGTCAGCATTTGCTGGCCATTATTTTATTCTGCCCTGTCAGTTTTTGTCAGCGTAAAGTCAGCGTTTATAAACCACCACCCCGTCACAACCACTACCTGTTACGTTTTGTTTCCGCGAAATATCCAGCCACAAAAAATAAACCTCAGTCTTATTGCGATTATTACAACCTGAAGTAATAGCACAAATTTCAACCAATTTTTCAGCCATCCAGAAGTCTTTCTACGGTCATAAGAAAAAACGAGTCGTTTAACATTCGTTTATAGGAATTGCCTTTATTCAAATTAAACATAAGGAATTCATATATATAGGAAAGGTGCTGTTGCTTAGTTCGCCAGGTCGCTCTGAAATTTGAGATGGTTCACAAAGTTCCGAAAAATACATATTTAGTTACACATATTTTCTTTATGTAACTCAATCTTGAGAATTGTAGCACTTTCAGGCTAGCGAAACGCTTCGGTGAATGGAAAGATGCCTGTCAGATACATAAAGACACCTAACTCTCATCAATAGTTCCGGAAATATTTATTGACAGAATTTATTGACGGCAGTGGCGAGTGTCATAAAAAAACCAATGAGGGTAATAAATAATGATGAAGCGCAATATTCTGGCAGTGGTAATCCCTGCCCTGCTGGTAGCCGGTGCAGCTAACGCTGCAGAAATCTATAACAAGAACGGCAACAAACTGGATCTGTACGGAAAAATTAACGCTGAGCGTGATTTCGTTACCAACGGCGATAATACCAACAACGCAGACTCCACCTACGCGCAGATCGGTTTCAAAGGCGAAACTCAGATCAACGACCAACTGACCGGTTATGGCCAGTGGGAATACCGTGCACTGGCCAGCTCAGCTGAAAGTGAGCAGTCTTCAAACAACTCTACCCGTACTCGTCTGGCTTTCGCGGGTCTGAAAATGGCTGACGCTGGCAGCATCGACTATGGCCGTAACTACGGCATCGTATACGATGTTGAGTCTTACACCGACATGGCGCCAACCTGGTCCGGCGAAACCTGGGGCGGTGGTTATGTTGATAACTACATGACCAGCCGTTCTACTGGCCTGCTGACCTACCGTAACAGCGATTTCTTCGGTCTGGTTGATGGTCTGAGCTTCGGTATCCAGTACCAGGCTAAAAACGAGCGTGCTGATCTGCGTCGTGCCAACGGCGACGGTGTTGGTTACTCTGTGGGTTACGACTTCGGCGGTGGCTTTGGTCTGACCGGCGCATACAGTAATGCTAACCGTACTCTCGACCAGAAAGCTGATGGCAAAGGCGACAAAGCTGAAGCATGGGCAATCGGTGGTAAATACGATGCTAACAGCCTGTATCTGGCAGCTGTGTACGCAGAAACTCGCAACATGAGCATCCTGGGTAACAGCACCGGTTCCAATACTCCGGATGCTAATGGTGACGTGTTCAACGTAGCGAACAAAACCCAGAACTTCGAAGTTATCGCTCAGTACCAGTTCGATTTCGGCCTGCGTCCATCCCTGTCCTACGTGCAGAGTAAAGGTAAAAACCTGAACACCGTAGCTGGCGGCGATGCAGATCTGGCTAAATACGTTGAAGTAGGCGCAACTTACTACTTCAATAAAAACTTCAACGTGTCTGCTGACTACCGTATCAACCTGATCGACGAAGATCAGGCCAAGCGCACTGGCGGCGGCTGGGTTGGTACCGACGACCAACTGGGTCTGGCTGCAGTTTACCAGTTCTAATCAGAACACCACTTTGTTATATGCATAATGAACAGGGCTTCGGCCCTGTTTTTTTATGCCTGACAGAAAATAATGGCGACTTTTGAAAAGCCGCACGCTTTTCGTCGCAAACGGTTGGCATTTTGTAAATCTACCGTTAACCTGATAGCGGATTTCACTTCTGTAATCACAATGGAACTTCGTCATGTTTGAGAACATTACCGCCGCTCCTGCCGACCCTATTCTGGGCCTGGCCGATCTGTTTCGTGCCGACGACCGCCCTGGCAAAATCAACCTGGGTATTGGTGTATATAAAGATGAAACCGGCAAAACTCCGGTACTGACCAGCGTTAAGAAAGCCGAGCAGTATCTGCTGGAAAATGAAACCACCAAAAACTACCTCGGTATTGATGGTATCCCTGAATTTGGTCGCTGCACCCAGGAGCTGCTGTTCGGTAAAGGCAGCGCAATTGTGAGTGACAAACGTGCGCGCACGGCGCAGACCCCTGGCGGTACCGGCGCGCTGCGCGTTGCGGCGGATTTCCTTGCGAAAAACACCTCTGTTAAGCGCGTATGGGTGAGCAACCCAAGCTGGCCGAACCACAAGAGCGTCTTTAACTCTGCGGGCCTGGAAGTTCGGGAATATGCTTACTACGACGCGGCGAACCACGCTCTGGACTTTGACGGCCTGCTTTCAAGCCTGAGCGAAGCGCAGGCGGGTGACGTGGTGCTGTTCCACGGCTGCTGCCACAACCCGACCGGTATCGATCCAACGCTTGAGCAGTGGGAACACCTGGCGAAGCTCTCCGTTGAGAAAGGCTGGCTGCCGCTGTTTGACTTTGCTTACCAGGGCTTCGCCCGCGGTCTGGAAGAAGATGCCGAAGGCCTGCGCGCGTTCGCAGCCGTGCATCAGGAGCTGATCGTTGCAAGCTCCTACTCCAAGAACTTTGGTCTGTACAATGAGCGTGTAGGTGCCTGTACGCTGGTTGCGGCTAACGATGAAACCGCCGATCGCGCCTTCAGCCAGATGAAATCCGTTATTCGCGCTAACTACTCTAACCCGCCGGCACACGGTGCGTCTGTTGTTGCGACCATTCTGAGCAACGATGCGCTGCGCGCGATCTGGGAACAAGAGCTGAACGATATGCGTCAGCGTATCCAGCGCATGCGCCTGCTGTTTGTGAACACCCTGGCTGAGAAAGGCGCAGACCGCGACTTCAGCTTCATCATCAAACAGAACGGCATGTTCTCGTTCAGCGGCCTGACCAAAGAGCAGGTTCTGCGTCTGCGCGAAGAGTTCGGCGTATACGCCGTAGCCTCTGGCCGCGTGAACGTTGCAGGCATGACCCCTGACAACATGGCGCCACTGTGCGAAGCGATTGTCGCCGTCCTGTAATAGCGCCCACAAAAAAGCCTGCGTTAAGCAGGCTTTTTTTTATGCTGGTTACCAGACAGGCATTTCATCCTGAAGGAACGGGTTATGGAGCCGTTCATAGCCCAGCGTCGACATCGGACCGTGTCCTGCGATAAACGTTACGTCATCACCCAGCGGCAATAACTTCTGTTTGATCGACTGAATCAGCTGCCCGTGGTCGCCACGCGGAAAATCGCTGCGTCCTACGCCACCTTTGAAAATCACATCGCCGGATATCAGCAGACGGGACTGGTCGTCAAAGAAGACGATATGGCCTGGCGTATGCCCAGGACAATGCAACACCTGTAAAGTCACATTCCCTACGTTAACGCGCTCTCCTTCGTTCAGCCAACGATCGGGCGTCAAAGGCAGACACTCATCAAGGCCAAACATGCGGCTTTGGGCGGGTAACCCCTGCAGCCAGAACTCATCCTCTTTTTCCGGGCCGATAATCGGCACACCGTAGTATTTAGCCAGTTCAGCCGCTGCACCCACATGGTCGAGGTGACCATGCGTCAGTAAAATCTGCATCAGCGTCACGCCGCTGTCGGCAACTTCCTGCTTGATTTTCTCAGCGTCACCGCCGGGATCGACAAGCGCGGCCAGTTTGGTTTGTTCGCACCAGATTAATGAACAGTTCTGGGAGAACGCGGTAACCGGAATAATACGATAGTTCATACTGCTCCTGTGTTTCGTTATTACCAGTGCCGAACCGGCCCGGTATCAATATGCACAAAGTTGCTACGTGGGTAATATCCTACACCACCAGCGCGCATAGATAACGCGGCTTTGCGAATATTGGCTAACGAAACGCCTTCAATGTGGAAATCCATTGCCTGTCCCTTCGTGTGGTAGCTTTTTTTCGCTACCCCACGGCTATGGGCGCGCAGTTCGTTATTGGTATCAATTGAGCGATAACCAGAAATAAGCTGCACCGGCTTGCTGGTGCCCAGCAGGCCCTGAAGGCGGAAAAGCTGATCAAACAGTCCAGGGTCGATGGCTTTTACTTTATTCGCGCGGAAATCACGGAAAAAATGGTTGAGTCTTGCTAATTCATCCTGAATATAGCCTCTGCCATCGAAAAACTCCGCTTTTAGCGACTCACCGGTGTGAAGATTGCTGAGCGTTAAAACGCGCGGACGAGGTGTCGAGAGGGTGGCAAATGCTGGCGTCGGTAAGATGGCCGCTGCGCCAAGCGCAACACCACCTAACGCCAGCAGCTTGCGGCGATTAGCGTCAAATTTGTCCATGATAATCAGGTCTACAGGTCAAAGAAATCGTAATATGCTTAGCGCACGAAGGGCACCTTAACTGGCAAAACGGGGTACGTCAAGGCGCCCAACCCCAGTGAATACGCGGCTTACAGCGATATTGGCCCCGATTCACCATAACTTACGACAATCATTTTTCCCGAACTGCTTCATTTACCTGATTAATTGTTCCGCTTTTGGCAAAATTTGTGCGCCGGATCGCGCGGTGAGATCATAATTGTAAATATCTGTACGGTACTGAGTGCGACCGTCTTCGCCCACAAACGCCGTCAGATAGTAAAGATTGACCGGAATGTTGTGGCGAATATTCACGTAGCGCGTATCCCCCTGCTTCAGGGCGTCAGAAATACGCGTATCGTTCCAGCCCGCATCCTGCAACAGCATGTTGGCCAACTCCGAGGCTTTATTCACGCGCACGCAGCCTGAACTCAGTGCCCGGGTATCTTTCTGGAACAGATTATGGTTCGGCGTATCGTGCAGATAGATAGCATCTGAACTCGGCATGTTGAATTTATAGCGTCCAAGCGAGTTATGTGCGCCAGGTGCCTGCTGGAAGCGGAACGGCAGGTTTGATGGCGTGATCGTCGACCAGTCGACCATATAAGGATCGATCGCCTCTTTACTGTTCCAGCCACGCATTACCGTATAGCCATGACGTTCCAGATAACCCGGATCGTTCCAGACCTTAGGCAGAATGTCCTTACGCGCCAGCGTCGGCGGTACGTTCCACGGCGGGTTAACCACCACGTTATTTAACGCGCTGCTCATCATCGGCGTTTTACGATCAGGACGCCCGACAATCACGCGCGAGGCCAGCTTCTCGCTACCATCCTGATAATAGACCAGGGAATAGGCCGGGATGTTAACCATAATGCCGGTTGACAGCGTTCCCGGCAGCAGGCGCAAACGCTGAATATTGAGCGCCAGCACCCCTGCCCGCTGCGCAGGCGATACGTTAAGCCAGTCACGCGTTGACGGGCCAATGACGCCATCGGCTCCTAGCCCCTGAGCGGCCTGGAACTGTTTAACCGCGGCGACCAGCTCGCGATCGTAGGCCGCGGGCTTATTACTCAGGGTAGTGGCCTTGCTCTCTTTCACGGGCGCTGACGGGCTGACCACCGCGCTTTGCGGATCGTCGCCCGGCAAGGCAATCTTCGGCCCGCCATCAAGAATACCGGAGCGTTTCAGGATCTCGCGCAGGGCAGGCACATCGCTGCTCCACTGACCCGGCCGCAGCGTTGCGGTCCCCCGCATTTGCGGCCATGGCCGCGAATCCCCCACCAGCGCGAGGAGCGACTGGTGCAGGGTGGCATACTGCGGATGCGCCGGCGCGAGGCTGGCAATAAAGCGCGGCAGGTCGCCGTTATCCAGCGCTAATTGCCACTGGTTAATCACCGACAGGGCTGGCGTCGCCAGCTTATAGGGCTTATCGCTGTACAGCCAGCGGTTGCCGTTGACCGGAATACCCGCCACAAACTGCAGGTAGCCCATCATGGCATCGGAAAGGACCACATCCCGCGCCTGACCGGTGACGGCAGGATCGGTTAACAGCTCAACCCACTTCGTAAACTGCGGCTGAAAGCCCGCAATCGCCACTTCCGCCAGCTGCTGCTGGAAGGCGCGCACGGCTTCACGGTTTTCCCACATGGGTTTCATATCGCGGGCAGCATAAAGCAGCGTGAGCTGATTGATATAGGCGGGCGTGTAGCCTGACGGCAGCCCCGTCTGGAGCTGCTGGCTGAGCGATTCGACGTCGATGCCTTCCGGCAACGGCTTAATCCCGGCCATGATGGCCGTTGCCGGAGACTGTTCCAGCGGCTGAGACAATGACGTCGGCTGCGCGCCTGTCGCTGCGGAGCTGTCAGTCGGCACAATTTCAGGCTCGTCGGCCTGGGCGGTTAACAGTGGAGCAAACATCACTGCCAGGCATAAACTCAGCGCTGACAGCTGACGACCACATTCTTTCTTTAGCAACATCCCTTGCCCCCTGTTTTCACGACATGCCCATCACGGTGGGGCTTTCTTTTATTATAGGTAGACGACAACTCTGCTGCCTTACCTTATGTAAAGAAGTTTAAAGATAACGCAGCCTTGAGCACAAGTTAAGTGAATAAAAAAAGCGGCGCTTCTGCGCCGCTCTTTGTAACAAAACGCCTCAGGACGCGTCTGCCGTGGTTTCCGGCAATGACTCCGGCGGCTGCGGCGCAAAGCCACGCAGCCCGACAACGTGCACGTGTTCGCTGTTCTGGAACACTTTACGCACCAGTTTATAGGTGGTGCCTTTTTCAGGGCTGATGTTTTCCGGTGCCGCAATAATGAGCTGCATATCGAGACGTTCGCAAAGCTCGAACAGCGTGGCAATAGAGCGGGCATCGAGACGCGCCGCTTCATCCAGGAACAGCAGTCGGCATGGGGAGATATCTTTCCCGCGCAGACGACGTGCTTCATCTTCCCAGCTCTGCACCACCATCACCAGAATTGACATCCCGGTACCGATGGCTTCACCGGTAGAGAGCGCCCCGGATTCCGCACGCAGCCAGCCGTCTGAACCACGGTTAACCTCAACTTCCATTTCCAGGTAGTTGCGGTAGTCCAGCAGCTCTTCACCGATGGTTTGCGGCGTACGCTGGCCCATATCAATCTGCGGATTCAGGCGCTGATACAGCTTCGCCAGCGCTTCGGAGAAGGTCAGACGGTTGCTGTTGAACAGATCCTGATGCTGCTCGTGCTGCTCAGAGAGCACTTCCAGCAGCGTCGCGTGGGCTTCACGGACGTTGACGTTAAGACGCACGCTGTTGACCTGACCAAACGAGACGCTCTGCAGCCCCTGGTTCAGCTGGCGGATACGGTTCTGCTCGCGCTGAATGGTTTTGCGAATGATGTTCGCCACACTGCGGGAGCTGATCGCCAGCTTCTGCTCGCGGGAGGTCAGCTCTTCCGTCAGACGCCCCAGCTCAATTTCCATCTGTTCGATGGCTTCGACTGGATCGTCGGTACGGATGATGTCCTGACGAATACGCTCGCGCAGGTGCTGATAAACGGCCACGAAGAACTGAATTTTACGTTCAGGACGTTTCGGATCCTCTGACATGCGCAATACATCGCGCAGATGTTCGTTATCCGCCACCGCCAGACGCAGCGCACCCAGCGCCTTATCCGACATCGAACGCAGCTCATCGGCAGAGAGGTATGCCAGCTCGCGACGGTGCAGGCGACGTTCAACGTTGTTGTCTTTCACCATGCGCATCACGGCGCACCAGCCCGCTTTCGCCGTCACGACCTGCTCACGCATTTCGTGATAGTCGCGCTCCAGCTTGCGCAGGCGACGGGTCAGGTTATCCATTTCCGCTTCGCAGAAGGTGAGCGCTTTCTCCAGCTGATTACGACGCGCACGGTTATTGCTGAGCTGGCTATGCAGCTCATCACGACGAATGCGCGCACGCTCTTCCGCCCCGCTGTCGGCACGGACGCCAATGTCCTGCAGCTCTTTCTGCAGGTCGTTTAACAGTTCTTTCTTGGTGTCGAAGGAGCTTTTCAGCGAGGCCAGCACCTGGTTGTACTGATTCAGCTGAGCAGAGTGGCTGCGCATCGCTTCGCGGGCGCGGGTACGTTCGGCTTCCGCCTGCTCAAGGCGTTGACGCAGTTTTTCATTCAGGTCGCTGTTACCGCTCAGCATTTCAGCCGAATCGGAGTAGCCGAAATGGGCCCGACGCTGCACCACTTCCGTCAGGGCAAACGCCTGCTGGCGCGCCTCGCGCTGCACCTGCTGCGACCAGGCATAATCTTCTTTTAACTGCTCGAACTGTTCCGGGTCGCTTTGCAGTACAGACACCACGGGCTCCAGCTTCGCCAGCTGGTTGCCGTGCTGCTGCACGAAACGCGCGGCTTCCTGGGCTTCATCCAGACGCTCCTGGATCTCATCCACGCGGTCGGCCAGCGTATCATCCGCCAGCAGGTTGAGGCGCGGCAGGATGCGGTTAAGGGCAGCGACGCCCTCTTTCGCCTGTTCAAACTGGACGCGGCTCTGCTGGTTGTCACTTTCATGACTGGTAATCGCGCGCTCCAGCTCGCCACGGCGGGTATTGAGCTTGCGGATTTCCGCTTCCGGGTCGGCTTCAAACGCCACGGCGAGATGGCTTCCGATAAAGCGGCTGAACGCCTGGTGCAAACGCTGGGTTTTCTGCACGTCAAACGACAGGGTCGCAAAACGTTCAGACAGCGTTTCACGCTCGGCGTGCAGGCTCTCGATGCGGCTTTCGCGCGCGGCGCGGCCAAACAGCGGCAGCTCGGGGAAGCGGGAGTAGCGCCACTGGCGATCGGCGATTTTCACCACCACCGCTTTTTCCAGCTCGTCAACGCTGAAGACACTATCATCGAACGACTGCGGATCCCCTTCGATCAGATAGAGATCTTCCGGGCAATCCTCAAGCCCTGCCAGCTGCTCAGAAATTAGCGACAGATCCGGCACCACGATTGCGTTGCGGGATGGACCGTACAGCGCGGAGAAATACGGCGCATCGTCCAGGCCAACGTCATCGTAAATCTCAGACAGCAATACGCCGCCAAAACGCTCGGCCAGGGTATTCAGACGCGGATCTTCTGACCCGCCCGGCTGGCTTAAGCGCTCGATTTCTTCATCCACGTCACGCTTGCGCGCGCCCACTTCGTCACGCTCAACGATGGCTTCGCGCTCGCGCTCCAGCAGCTGCTGCAGGTATTCGGTCACCTGCTGGCTGGATTCAAACTCCTCGCCACACTGTTCGCTGAGCTGGTTCAGGCTGCTTTGCGCTGCCAGCCAGACCGGCGCACGCTCAAGAAGCGTCTTCGAACGAGACTGAAGCTGCTCCAGCTCCTGACGCAGCGTCATACGCTGTTCGCTGGCGTTTGATACGGTATCAGACAGGGCCGCAATACGTGCTTCCAGCTCCTGATGCAGTACCTCAAGCTCGTCGAAATCGTATTGTTTGCCCTGGCGCTTGCAGAACTCAGCGAGCAAACGCTCGGCTTCCTGCTGCTCGCGCAGGCGCTGTTCCAGTTCGTTCAGGCGCATACGCAGCGGCTGCACCTGTTCGGCCAGATGGCGCTGGTTCACGCCGTCGCGCAGCAGTTCACGGGCTACGTCCCAGGCTTCATTACGCGCCAGCGGGCCGTTAATCGCGACCACCAGCTGATAAGCCTGCTCAAACTGGCTGTGCGCCGTTTGCGCGACGCTCATTTTCTGTTCAAGCGAGAGCAGTTTCTCGGTGGCTTCCTGCTCTTTGGCCTGGAAGGTATCCAGCCACTCGTCGGCGCTGTCCGGCGTCAGGTCTGGCAGATGGCACAGCTCTTTCGCACGCTGTAGCGCCTGCAGCGCCTGGTTGTACTGAATCGCACGCGTCTGCTGCACGTCCAGCGCCTGCTGGTAATCAGCAAGCTGGCTTTTCAGCTCGTCCACTTCCAGCTCGGCAGATTCGGCGCGGGCTTCGTTCTCTTCCTGCATCTCGGCGGCTTCGGCCACCACTTCATTTTGCTCTTCGAGACGAATCTGCAGCTCATCGAGATCCGCTTCGTAGCGCTCGATCTTCTCCTGCTGGCGCAGCGCGGTCTGCACCAGGTTCAGGTGATCGCTGGCAGCCTGGTAATCGGCTTCCAGATCGCCTTCGGCACCGTTGTGCTCGCCCAGCTCGCGCGCCATCTCGACGTGCTTGTACTGCTCGGCCACCAGCTGTTTACGGGAGGTAAACAGTTCGCGGCGGTATTCTAACGCCTGGTCGAGATGGACGCGGCGCTCGTTGGCGTGACGCATATAGTCCGCCGCCACGTAGTTAGTGGCTTCGCTGATCAGGTGTTTAAACAGGTCGCGGTCAGACTGGGTAACGCGAATCGCTTCCAGCGTCATGCGGTTTTCACGCAGCGCCGCTTCCATATCCTGGAAGGCCTTACGCACGCCGCTGTTTTCCGGCAGCAGGTAGTCTCGCAGGGAGCGGGTAATCGCGCTGGAGATACCGCCGTACAGGGAGGCTTCGATCAGACGGTAGTATTTGCTACGGTCTGATGCGGTGCGCAGACGGCGCGCCACCACGCCCAGATCGAACATCAGGGAGTGATAGTCGGTAATCGAGTTGAACTGCTTGAACTGCACGCCTTCAATAGCTTCGAGCTTGTCCTTCAGCTCCTGCAGCGTCAACACGCGCGCCTGGCGTTCGTTCAGGGTTTCCGTGAGCAGCGCGGTCGGCTGCACGGAGGTTGGCAGCCCCTGGATGGCAAACGGTTTGATATCCACTTTACGGTCGCGACCGGCGACCTGCTGCAGGCGCACGCCCACCACCACGCGCTGGTGACGCGAGTTAATGACGTCCAGTACGGAATAACAAACGCCCGCTTTCAGCTTACCGTGCAGACCTTTATCACGGGAGCCGCTTGTCGCGCCCGCTTCGGTGGTGTTACGGAAGTGAAGCAGCGTCAGATCGGGGATCAGCGCCGTAACAAACGCCGCCATGGTGGTGGATTTCCCCGCCCCGTTACCGCCGGAGAGCGTCGTGACCAGCTCATCCAGATCGAACGTTCGGGCAAAGAAGCCGTTCCAGTTAATCAGCGTCAGTGAGCGAAATTTACCGCGTTCAATCATTACTCTTCCTCCCCGCTATCCGGCAGATTCTCTTCATGCTCGTCGTTGAGCTGCAAATGGTTTTCCACCGGCATCGCTTCACCGTCGCGGATCATGCGAAGCTGCGCTTCACGCGCGTCATCGCCCGCACGCACGTCGGCGCCGAAGCGGAAGACCGATTCCGTAATGCGGAATTTGCTGCTGTCGTGGCCCATAAACCAGACCATCCCCAGACGGCGCAGACGGTTCAGGGAAGAGCGAACCTTTTCCTGTAATTTCTGACGATCGAGATCCGACCCCGTGGAGCGGTTGTTCACCAGCTTGAGCAGCTTGCTTTCATCCGCCAGCGTCAGCAGCTCGTCGTAAAGTTCCTGCTGGGTGAAGATCCCTTCATTCGCCAGACGTTCCGGGCTGAGATAGAGATAGCAAAGAATTTTGCCGACCATCATGTCCAGCTCGGAGAGAACAGAGCGCGGGATCAGGGTCGTGGAGCGCGGGCGCAGGTAGAAAAAGCCTTCCGGCGCGCGGATAAGCTCCACGTTATAGCGGGCGTAAAACTCTTCCAGGTACTCCTGGAAGTCCATCAAAAAGGCGTGATTATCCAGCTCGTCCAGGCCAATGTGACGACCGGCACGTAGCTGGCTGTCCAGCGCCGGAAATAACGGATTCGCCAGCGCCTGTGCCAGCTTAACTGGCATCACTTGTTCAATATTTGTCAATGACATGCGCCTGTACCTTGGCTCCGTAATCGTTAATTGGCTGCCACTTCGGCGGCAGTCCGGTGAAATCAGCTTGCGCGATACCCAGGCGCACCGCCTGGTCTACCACAATGCGGGCAACGTCGAAATGGCGCGCGCGAGGATATTGCGCCAGATAGTCGCGCACCACGAGTCCAAGATCCAGCGGCGCTTGTCTGGTTTTGTAGACAGCGAGCTGTTCTTCGATCATCGCCGCAAGCTGCTCGCGAATTTCGTTGAATTCTTCGTATTCCAGATCCGGCGGCAGTTCACCGGTCACCTCTTCATCGCGCAATGCCATCTCTTCGTCGCGCATATCCAGCAGACGATCGGCATTGGCATAGGTCAGCGCCCACGGCGCATCAAAGTAGGTCTGTACCGACTGACGCAGACGCTGGGCAAAGACGCGGTTTTTATCCATATCGATCGCGGTACGGATAAATTTATGCACGTGGCGGTCATAGCCGATCCACAGATCGATCGACTGCTGGCCCCAGCTGATAATGCGGTCGAGTTTACTCTGCAGATCGAACACCAGACGGTCGATAAAATGCAGATCGTCGTGCGCCAGGGTCGCGTCCTGGATGCGCAGCAGGTTGGCCTGCAGCTTGTCCCCTGCGGCCTCCAGCGTATCCTGCAGTTCACGCAGAGTACCGGAGGTTTCTGATAGCAAAAGTTCACAGCTGGAGATGGCCGCTCGCCAGTCTTTATTCAGCAGCTGCGCGATATCGTCTTTCACCTGCTGCTGCTGTTCGTCCATCAGGCGCTGGGTGAGATCGATACTGTCGAAAATCTCGGCCACCGAGTATTTCAGCGGCGCGTAAACGTTGCGATGCCAGTGGAATTCGTCACCGTTTTCATCCGCCGCATCGGCGGCGCGCTTAAGCTCACCGGCCACGATCGAGAGCTGCATGGAAAGACGCAGCGTGGAAAATTCGCGCTGGCGAATATAGTAATCGGTGATGCCGATGCCCAGCGGCGTCAGGCGATAGATGGCGTTTCCTTCCGCCTGCTCGCTGGTAAAGCGGTTCAGCAGACGTTGACGCACCATATCGTTGATCGCGTTGTTGGCACGCACGCTAATGGTTTCGCTGGTTTGCTCAAACGCATCACTGACGTGGCGGAACGCATCCACCAGTTCACCCTCGCTCATTTCACCGTCCAGCCGCTCGCCGTTCAGCGTGGCAACCGCCAGCAGGAAAGAGAGTCTGTCTACCGGCAGCGAGATGGAGAAATCGTTTTTCCTGGCCCAGGCAACCAGTTCGGGGACTGTCTGGGAAAATTCACTCATAGGTTATCCTTGCATCTGCGGCTTGTGCGCGGTGACGTGAATATAGCGGCCAAGGCTGACAAAAGGCTCCTGGCGGCAATACCGCGTTTCTAATTCTGTTAAGGTGTCAAAACAGTCACGCTGTTTGTGTTTTTCACGCAGATAATCATGAAACACCCTGACGCCCGTCTTCCCGACGATCTGCCAGCCAATCTCTTCCAGCCAGCCGTAAACCTGCTGCGGATCGCGCGGATAGTCCGGGGAAAGCGTGCGTTTTTTCTTTTTAGGCATCCCGACCTGAACATAGTCGAAGTTTCCTGCCACCATATTGTGCATCAGGAAGCCGTTAGCATTGTAGAACATCAGCGACAGCGTGCCGCCCGGGCGCAACATCGACCACAGGGTTTGTAACACGCTTAGCGGATCGGCTACCCACTCCAGCACCGCATGAAACAATATCAGATCAACCTGGGTTTCCAAATGCTGTGCGATGTCCTGAGCGGCGCATTGTATAAAATGCATGTTGTCGCTCACACCTTTCTCTTCTGCGGCACGCGTCGCGCGGGCGACCATTTCAGCAGAAAGATCGCAAAGCGTGACGTGATGACCGAGCCCGGCCATTTTTATCGCCGTCTGCCCTTCACCGCCTCCGGCGTCCAGCACGCGCAACGTTTGGCCGCCAAAGGTTGCCAGAATGGTGTCCAGATCCTGCCAGAGGATCGTCTGACGGAGCTGCCCTTTCGTGGTGCCATAAATGTTGCGCGAAAACTTTTCCGCGATGTCATCAAAATTGCGATCCCGCATTGGGAGAGTTCCACTCGCTAACTGCAAAACCGCTATTTTGTCACACCCGCGCGGAGAATGAACCTCTCTGGTGTAATATCACGGGTAATCACCTGCTATATGGTCAAAAAAGGAACCAAAAAGGATGCTTTTTACCCTTAAGAAATACGTTGGAGGGATGATGCTTCCCCTTCCGCTGCTACTCATCATCATTGCGCTGGGGCTGGCGCTGGTGTGGTTTAGTCGCTTTCAGAAAAGTGGCAAAACGCTTATCACGTTCGGCTGGCTTGTCCTGCTGCTGCTGAGCCTGCAACCGGTGGCGGATGGCCTGTTACGTCCCATCGAAGCTAAGTACCCAACGTGGCAGGGAAACCAGAAAGTTGAATACATCGTGGTGCTGGGCGGCGGATATACATGGGATCCTGACTGGGCCCCCAGCTCGAACCTGATTAACAACAGCCTGCCGCGGCTAAACGAGGGCATTCGCCTCTGGCTGGCAAATCCGGGATCAAAAATGATCTTCACCGGCGCGGCGGCAAAAACGAACCCGGTGAGTACGGCTGAAGCGGGCGCCAGAATCGCGGAATCGCTCGGCGTCCCGCGTTCCTCGATTATCACCCTGGACAGCCCAAAGGATACCGAGGAAGAGGCCGCTGCGGTGAAGCAGGCGATTGGCGATGTTCCGTTCTTACTGGTGACCTCCGCCTCGCACCTGCCAAGAGCAATGATCTTCTTCGAGAAGCAAGGTCTGCACCCGCTTCCCGCACCGGCAAACCAGATGGCCATCAGCGCGCCGCTCAACCCATGGGAGCGGATTATTCCATCTCCGATGTGGCTGATGCATAGCGATCGCGTCGGCTACGAGACGCTCGGACGCCTCTGGCAGTGGCTGAAAGGATCGTCAGGCGAGCCAGGGCAGGAGTGACCTCGCCGCAAGATCGAAGTTGGCGCGATTGAAACGTCCGGTGTTGACCAGCTGCGCCACTTCGTCCCAGAGCAGGTAGAGCCAGCGTCGCCAGAGAAACGCCTCTGCAACGGGCGCGCGTTGAAGGTAGTGCCACAGTAACCCTTCCGCCGCCCCGCTGTCGCTGAGCCTGAACAGCTCATATTCGCGCGGCGCCCAGAGCATGATCCCCGGCCCCAACATTGCCAGAAGCTGATCGCTGCGGGAGTCCTTTAGCATGCTGCGCAGAGTAAAATTGCCGTGGATCAGCACGCAGTTGTCATTAAAACCGTCGAACAGCGCCGGCAAGCACTCGCGGGTACGAAACAGGATACGTTTGTCCTGCATGGTTAAACCGGTATTGTTGAACTGGTTAAGCGTCCCCCACAGCACTTCCACCCGCTGGCGATACCACAGCGGCCACAGGTTTTCCTGAGTGCTGTCGACCGGCCCGACAAGCCCGCGGCTATCCTGACGGTGCCAGGCCAGCAGCGCCTCGACAATCTGGTCTTTCAGCTGCTCCCAGCGTTCCGGCGTGCGCGCGGGCGCTTCAACGGGCACGCCGCGCAAACGCTCAATCAGCAGTACGTCCGGACCGGGGTGTTCCTCATGCGTCATCACGCCGTACACGGTCGGCATACGGACGGTCCCCTCCCGCGCCAGCATCGACATTTTCCACGCAAGCTGCCTGGCAACGCCCGGCGAGGTGAAACTTCTGGCCATCAGCGGCATCGGGTTGCCCTGGCTGTCATACAACGACCAAAGCGCGGTATCGGCCTTTTCACTCACGCATTCGACCCGGCTTAACTTCTCACCCAGAAGATGGCTAAGTTCGGCACGCAGCTGTTCCATATGAGATTACCCCCATTAAGACTACTGCTTTTATAATGAGCGCACAGCGTGAAGATGTCACCCGGAAGAGATCAATTAGGGTAAAGAAAGGGGAATTAGCGGGGAGAGGACATCCCCCCGAAAGGAGGGATGCAGGCGGGATTAGCGCAGCTCGGCGCGGACGCGCTCAAGATCTTCCGGCGTATCAACACCCGTTCCCGGAACTTCGCGGGCAACGGCAACGTGGATTTTTTCGCCATACCAGAGCACGCGAAGCTGCTCCAGCATTTCGATATGCTCCAGCGGGCTCGGCGCCCAGGCAACATAGCGACGAATAAAGCCGGCGCGATAGCCGTAGATCCCTATATGACGCAGGAAGGAATCACCGATGGTCTCTTTTGATACCGCAAAGCGATCGCGATCCCAGGGGATCGTGGCGCGCGAGAAATAGAGCGCGTAGCCTTCGGCATCCATGACAACCTTCACCGCATTCGGATTGAATGCCTCTTCAGCGTGGTGAATGGACACCGCGAGCGTCGCCATACCGACCTGGCGCTGCGCCAGATTCTCCGCCACCTGACGGATAATAACCGCCGGGATCATCGGCTCGTCGCCCTGCACGTTTACGATGACCGTATCGTCACTGAAACCACACTTCTCAACCACTTCCGCCAGACGCTCGGTGCCGGACTGGTGATCGGCGCGGGTCATGCACACCTCACCGCCTGCGGCTTCAACCGCGCGGGCGACATCAGGATGGTCGGTTGCAACGATAATGCGGTCGGCACCGGACTCACGCGCCCGCTCAAGGACATGCACAATCATCGGCTTGCCGTTGATATCCACCAGAGGTTTACCCGGCAGACGCGTTGAGGCATAACGCGCAGGAATAATGACGACAAAACTCATGGTTTGCTCTCTTCTGCCACCAGGGAACGGGCTTCGTTTTCCAGCAATACCGGAATGCCGTCACGCAGCGGGAAGGCCAGACTGTCCAGCTTGCAAATCAGCTCCTGTTTGTCCTGGCTGTAGTAGAGTTTGCCGTTGCATACCGGGCAGGCAATAATTTCAAGTAAACGGTGATCCATAGTTCCTCCGTATGGGTAATCGCTAAAGCTTAACACATTCCCTTTTCAGGGAGTGCCTGTTTCCCAGCCACTTCGACAGGATGTGAATAACCCGTCAGGTGCCCGGCCAAGCGTCACGTCGTGAGCTCCCTGCCAACGCGCGAACTCGCTAATGGCGGAGGTTAGCCCTTTTTCCAGGCTCGCAGTGACCCTGACGCCCTCTTCCAGATAAAGCGCAATGACTTCCAGCGTGCCGGTCTTGCGGTGCATTTTGGCATCCATGCGGCCGACCAGTTGCCCCTTGTGCAGCAGCGGTAAAACAAAATAGCCGTACTGCCGCTTTGGCGCCGGGGTATAGCACTCCAGCCGGTAGCTGAAATCGAATAGCTGCTCAGCGCGCTTTCTGTCCCAGACCACCGGATCGAAAGGTGACAACACCGCGCTGTGCGTTGCCCGGAGTTTCCCCTCCAGGGCCTCGGCCAGCAGAGGGAGGAGATCCGCATGCAGCCACATTTCTCCCAGCGTTTCCACCGTGACGGGAATGACTCGCTGTTCGCGCTGCCATATCTCCAGCAGCGGCTTCAGCGCGGGCTGGCGAAGGCGGTAATAATCTGCCAGCCATTGCGCACGGAAAATACCCAGGCTGCGGGCGCTGTTTTCCAGCATGATGGCTTCGGCGCCCTCCTGAGTAAGCATGTCGCGCTCGTCGTCCCAGTGGGGCATCACTCGATGCGTCAGGTCATAAACGCGCTGAAAATTACGCCGTTCAATGACCATGACTTTGCCTGACGTGAATAACCCTTCCAGATGACGCTTGTGCGGTTTCCACTCCCACCAGCCACTTGCACCTTTGCGGGGATGTTCAAAATCAGCGGAGCGAACGGGGCCTTTTTCCTGAATATGGCTGATAAGCTGCTCTATTTCGGCCGCGTGTTCCTGCATCCACGCCTGCCGGTATTTCCAGCCCATTTTTTCCGGGGCAAGCATACGGTGGCGCACCAGGGCAAAGTCGCTGCGGGGCAGGAAGCAGGCTTCGTGCGCCCAGTACTCCATCAGTTCCCCTTTGGAGAGCGCCTCATCCAGCCACTGCGAAGGATAACTTCCCAGACGGCTAAACAGCACCAGGTAAGGGCTACGGGCCACAATATTAATGGTGTCGATTTGGAGCAGCGACATGCGCTGGACGGTAGAGAGGATATCGGCAGGCTGCGCGCGGCGGCGGGGCTTTTTGAGCAGCCCCTGCGCGGCAAGGTGTAAATGACGTGCGGCTGAAAGCGAGAGTTGCGGTAAAGACATGCGTTTTCCTGTCAGTCAAAGCGCCACCAGAACCGCGTAAGTCTCTACTGCACCAACGCAATCAGTTCCTTGAGCAAGTGTTCCGGCTGTTCGCCGCTGAGTTCAGCGTCAACCGGCAGATACCACCAGTTTTCTTTCGCAAAGACACGGCATTTCACCGCATCTTTTTCGGTCATGATCAGCGACTGTCCGGGCACGGTCAGGGCATCCACCTGCCCTTCCACCAGCGCCTGATGGTCGGCCAGCGGAACGCGTTTTTCAAGCCGGGCGCCACACTGCTCCAGCGTCGCGAAGAAGCGCGGCGGATGGCCAATCCCCGCCATTGCCACCAGTGAAGGTAGCTCAGCAACCGACCGGCGTTCACCCGTCGCCAGGTTGACCGCCAGACCCGGCTGCAGGTTCATCGGGATTTCACCCGATTTTGCCTCTCCACCGTTCACAATCACTGCATCAACGGACTTCAGTCGCGAAGCGCGTTCGCGCATGGGGCCAGCAGGCAGCCACCAGCCGTTGCCGAAACGGCGAACCCCGTCAATAACCACAATCTCTTTATCACGCGCCAGAGCGTAATGCTGCAGGCCATCGTCAGTGATGATGATTTGTACCGCCTGTTCGGCAAGCAGTGCCTGAACGGCGTCGCTGCGCACCGGAGAAACCGCAACCGGCGCGCCGGTACGCTGGAAAATCAATACTGGCTCATCCCCCGCTTCTGCGGTCGTGGTTTCCGCCGACAGAAGCAATGGGTAATGCGCCGCTTTGCCACCATAGCCGCGCGACACCACGCCGGGGCGAATACCGCGCTTTTGCAACTGCTCTACCAGCCAGATCACTACCGGCGTTTTGCCGTTGCCGCCCGCCGTGAGGTTACCCACCACTACAACCGGCACCGGCGCGCGCCAGGCGCGCTTGATCCCCAGACGGTAAAACAGGCGAATAGTGCCGCTCACCAGGCCATACAGCCAGGAGAGCGGCAAAAGCAGCAGCCACAGCGGGGATTCACCGGACCAGATGCGTGCAATCATTCGCCAAACTGCATTTTATGAAGCTGGGCGTAAACGCCGCGGTGTTCCAGCAGATCAGCATGGCTTCCGCGTTCAACAATGATGCCGTCCTCAACCACGACGATCTCATCCGCCTGCTCGATAGTGGACAGACGGTGCGCAATCACCAGCGAAGTACGGTTCTTCTGCAGTTCATCCAGCGCCGACTGAATCGCGCGTTCAGATTCCGTATCCAGAGCAGAGGTTGCTTCGTCCAGGATCAGAATCGGGCTATCGCGCAGCAGCGCGCGCGCAATGGCGATACGCTGGCGTTGACCGCCGGAGAGCAGTACGCCGTTTTCACCGATTATCGTATCCAGACCGTTATCCATCTTGTTGATAAAGTCCATTGCATAGGCCATACGCGCGGCGTTCTCAATCTGCTCGCGGCTGTACTCGTCAGTGCGCGCATAAGCAATGTTGTTGGCAACCGTATCGTTGAAGAGATGCACGTTCTGAGAAACCAGCGCAACCTGGTTACGCAGCGACTGCAGGGTGTACTCCCGCAGGTCGTAGCCATCCAGCAGGATCTCACCTTCGTTAATGTCGTAGAAACGGGTGATGAGGCTGGCAATGGTCGATTTACCGGAGCCGGAGCGGCCTACCAGCGCAACGGTTTTACCTGCCGGAATCGTCAGGTTGATATTGCGCAGAGCCGGCGTTTCGCGGCCTGGATAGGTGAAGGTCACGTTGCGGAACTCAACGTCGCCACGCGCACGCCCTACCTCGCGTGTACCTTCGTCTTTTTCCTGTTCGGAATCCAGAATGCTAAACAGCGTCTGGCAGGCGGCCATCCCGCGCTGGAACTGGGCGTTCACGTTCGTCAGGGATTTCAGCGGGCGCATCAGGGCGATCATAGAGGAGAAGACCACGGTGATGGTACCCGCCGTCAGTGTCTCCATTACGCTCGGGAAGCTTGCCGCATAGAGAACGAACGCCAGCGCCAGTGAGGCAATCAGCTGAATGATCGGGTCAGAGATGGAAGAGGCCGAGACCATCTTCATCCCCTGCAGACGCATTTTGTTGCTGACTTTGTCAAAGCGTTTGGTTTCGACTTCCTGACCGCCGAAGATCAACACTTCTTTATGCCCTTTCAGCATCTGCTCTGCGCTGGTCGTCACCTGCCCCATGGTGTTCTGCATATTTTTACTGATATTGCGGAAGCGCTTCGAGACGACACGGATAGCAATAGAAACTATCGGCGCCAGAACGATAAGGATGATCGACAGCTGCCAGCTGTAATAGAACATCATCGCGAACAGGCCGATGATCGACGCCCCTTCACGCACGACGGTAATCAGTGCGCTTGAGGACGAGGAGGCTACCTGCTCTGAGTCGTAGGTGATGCGGGACAGCAGCGTCCCGGTAGACTGCTTGTCAAAGAATGAGACCGGCATGCCCATCATGTGGCTGAACAGACGACGGCGCATGGTCATAACCACTTTCCCGGAAACCCAGGAGATGCAGTAGCTGGAGATATAGCTGGTGATACCACGTAAGATCATCAGCCCGATAACCACCAGAGGCATCCATAGCAATACTGAGCGATCCGTTTTACCAAAACCGTCATCCAGTAACGGTTTGAGGAGCGATAACATAAAAGTATCGCTGGCTGCGTTGAGAATTAACGCTACACCCGCCACGATCAGGCCTGCTTTAAAAGGTGCAATCATCGGCCAGAGTCGGCGGAAGGTTTGCCACGTGGAGAGATCTTTGTCGTTATGCATTCAAAAAACCAGCATTTGTTGAAATAGCCGCATATTCTACCCTTTATCTACGGGCGCGCCAAACCACTGATGATACCAACGTGGTAAAAATTGATCCCGCAAGCGCCGGATTTGCCAGCGATGGTGCGAAAACGTCACCGATATTTGCCCGGAATGGGGGGTATCGTGCCAGATATACCCCTCTTTTCGATAACGCCGGACCACTTTAACCGACGGGAACCGCCATGCGTTGTAGCGAGCCGCTGAATCCAGCGCAATCTGTCCCTCCACCCGCTGTACCAGCGGCAAAGATGACGAGGTATTGCTGCCGTGATGCGGTACCTGTATGAGTGTTGACGTAAGATGTTTCCAGTAATGGCTAAGCATAGCCTGTTCTGCCTGTGCTTCAATGTCTCCCGTCAGCAGAACGCTCTGCTCGCCGTCGTCAATTTTTACCACGCAGGAGTGATTGTTCCCCTGAGCCGGATAATTTTCAGGAGGCCAGTGGACGGAGAAGGTTAACCCCTGCCATCGCCATTTTTGCCCACGAAAACAGGGAAGATGCCCCGCCAGGCGCAGCGGACTTCTTACCCACGCCTCAGGCCATGCCTTTTGTAACGATGCAAGGCCTCCCGCATGGTCGAGGTGCTCATGGCTGAGAATAACCCCCTCTGGCCGCAGGTGATGCCAGCGCAGCCACGGTATGATTAACCGCTGCGCGCTATCCCCGCCCGGCCAGGCGAGCCCGGTGTCATAGAGAATGGCTTTACCCTGCCGTTCAATGACCATTGCCAGCCCCTGCCCTACATCCAGCATATGTAGCGTCCATGCGTCGCTTTTCGCCGTTCGCCAGAGGGGAAAAGCCAGTAAGACACTTCCAGCCAGACAAACGGCAGGAACGGTTTTCCAGGCACGAAAACGCCAGCCGATGATGATAAGCCAGGGCAGTAACGTTATGTATTGCCAGCGTTGATCCACACTCTGCCAGCCGTCTGGCAGGCGCATCAGCAGCCAGAACAACCCGGCAAGCGCCTTATCGGCCGTATACCAGATGCCGCTTTCCAGCCCCACCAGTGGCAGCAGATGGAGCAGCATGCCAAGTAAAATCAGCGGTACGCAGACAAACGTCACCAGCGGAACGGCAAAGAGATTGGCGATCAACGATGAAATGCTAAAGCCATGGAAAATCAGAACCTGTAACGGCATGAGAAGCAACAGCATGCCGACCTGAAGATAGAGAAGGTTCAGCAGCGGCCGAATACGTCGAGCCCGTTGCCAGTCAGGAAGTGGCAGCCACTGAAACCAGAAAATCAGCGCGGCGACGGCAAATGCAGACAGAAGCAGACTCTGCGATAGCATGGCTAAGGGATCGCTTATCAGGATCGCCGCGACACAGCAGATCCACACCTGCCAGGGAGACCACTGCCGGGCACCGATGCGCAGTACCGCCAGCACGGCAAGTGCGATGACCGTGCGTAGCGCGGGCGGCTGCAGGCCGGTCAGCCAGGAGTAGAAAGCGGCAAAGCATAACCCGGCCAGCAGAGGCATTTGCCAGTGGACACGATGGCAAGGTAATAAAAACTGAAGCCCGCGCGTGAGCAACCAGACGATGGAGGCCGCCAGCGCGATATGCAGGCCCGAAATCGCCATCAGATGCAGCGTGCCGGTTTCACGCATCAGGTCTTTTATTTCTTCTGGAACATCCAGACGTTCCCCCATCCCCAGCCCGAGGATCACCGCGCCCCAGCGATATGCAGAAAGTCGGTTTTGCAGCGACGTCAGGTATTGCGCTCGCAGACTGCAACGCCCATCGACGAGTTCTGCATGGGTAAAGCGCCCGCTCAGCGTTTGATGGCGGGCAATAGCGCTGCGCTGGGGATCATACCCTCCGTCGTTCAGTTCGCCGTGAGCCGGCCTGAGCCTGAGGGTCATTGCCCAGCGCTGACCGGCACACGCTTTCTGCGGCAGATAATGACCATAAAGCGTTACGCCCGTTGACGCCCACCAGCGTTGGCCATCAACGGTGAGTATTTTTCCCTGATGCACAGTGGCACCATCAGTGGCGGCGATTTCTACCTCGGCCTGTACGGCACCTGTGGTTAAATGCTGCATCGGCCAGACGCTCTCTTGCGCAGCCAGAATGCCCCACACGCAAAAGAGCAGCGTAAGCCCCACATACTTCAGCCGTATGTTTTGGCGTGCGGCCAGTGCAGCCCCGCCAGCCATCATTATCCACACGGTATAACGCGATGGCAGTTCGGGTAACCAGAGTAACGGGGCTATCGCCAGAATGGCGCAGATACCTAAAGCGGGAATTCCCATTGCTACCTCCCTGTTTCAGGGTGGCAGTATGCTAGCGGGTGGTGCGGGTCGTCAGGTAAGAAGGATGCGATTTACAGCAAGCGCAGCAATGTATTTTATGCGTTACAGAAAACGAAACGGAAAATGCGGGGCACCTTCAGAAAGAAAGCGACGGGTACAAAAAAAGCACCCACAGGTGCTTTCTTTCGAACCCAGTTTAACCGGCTGGCTAAACTCAGTTGCCGTAAATATTGGCGCGATCGCGCAGCTCTTTACCCGGCTTAAAGTGTGGAACGTACTTACCTTCCAGCTCGACTTTATCACCAGTTTTCGGGTTACGCCCGGTACGTGGAGCACGATAGTGCAGAGAAAAACTACCGAAACCGCGGATTTCAATGCGCTCGCCCTGGGCAAGAGTGGAGGCCATATGCTCCAGCATCTCTTTTACGGCATCTTCCACTGCCTTGGCAGGGATATGCGGTTGCTGACTGGCAAGTCTTTCAATCAATTCTGACTTGGTCATGATTCCTCCGGTTCCTTTCAAACCAATTAGCTGAACAGCTCATTAAACAAGGGCGGCCGTAGCCGCCCTTTGTTATTGATTACAGGACGAATCCTGCAATCTGTCAAGTCTGCTCCTCATCCTTCGCGCTGTAAATGCGTTACAGCTCAAATGATGCCGAGAACCTGATATTACTCGCCTTTAGCTGCTTTGAAAGCTTCAGCCATTGCGTTGTTAGAGAAGTTTGCATCTTCCTGTTTGTTAACAGTTGCGATTGCATCTTTCTCATCAGCTTCGTCTTTAGCACGAACAGACAGGCTGATTGCACGGTTCTTACGGTCAACACCGGTGAACTTAGCTTCAACGTCGTCGCCAACGTTCAGAACCAGAGTGGCATCTTCAACGCGGTCACGTGAAGCTTCAGAAGCGCGCAGGTAACCTTCAACGCCGTCAGCCAGTTCTACGGTTGCGCCTTTAGCGTCAACTGCAGTCACTTTACCGTTTACGATTGCGCCTTTCTTGTTCAGTGCAACCCAGTTGTTGAACGGATCTTCTGCGAGCTGTTTAACGCCCAGGGAGATACGCTCACGCTCTGCGTCAACCTGCAGAACAACTGCAGCGATTTCGTCGCCTTTTTTGTATTCACGAACTGCTTCTTCGCCTGCAACGTTCCAGGAGATGTCAGACAGGTGAACCAGGCCATCGATGCCGCCGTCCAGGCCGATGAAGATACCGAAGTCAGTGATAGACTTGATTTTACCTTCAACACGGTCGCCCTTGTTGTGGGTTTCCGCGAACTGCTGCCATGGGTTGTTTTTGCACTGTTTCAGGCCCAGGGAGATACGACGACGTTCTTCGTCGATATCCAGAACCATCACTTCCACTACATCACCAACGTTAACAACTTTGGATGGGTGGATGTTTTTGTTGGTCCAGTCCATTTCGGAAACGTGCACCAGGCCTTCAACGCCTTCTTCGATTTCAACGAAGCAGCCGTAGTCGGTCAGGTTGGTTACGCGACCAGTCAGTTTAGTACCTTCTGGGTAACGCTTAGCGATAGCTACCCATGGATCTTCGCCCAGCTGTTTCAGGCCGAGGGATACACGAGTACGCTCGCGGTCGAATTTCAGCACTTTAACAGTGATTTCGTCGCCCACGTTCACGATTTCGCTTGGGTGCTTAACGCGTTTCCACGCCATGTCGGTGATGTGCAGCAGGCCATCAACGCCGCCCAGGTCAACGAATGCGCCGTAGTCAGTGAGGTTCTTAACGATACCTTTGACTTCCATGCCTTCCTGCAGGTTTTCCAGCAGCTGATCGCGTTCTGCGCTGTTTTCGGATTCGATAACGGCACGACGGGAAACAACAACGTTGTTACGCTTCTGGTCCAGCTTGATTACTTTGAACTCAAGCTCTTTGCCTTCGAGGTGCAGGGTGTCACGGACTGGACGAACGTCTACCAGTGAACCTGGCAGGAACGCACGAATACCATTCAGCTCAACAGTGAAGCCACCTTTAACTTTGCCGTTGATAACACCGACCACAGTTTCAGCTTCTTCGTAAGCTTTCTCCAGCGTGATCCATGCTTCGTGACGTTTAGCTTTCTCACGAGACAGCAGGGTTTCGCCGAAGCCGTCTTCTACTGCGTCCAGAGCAACGTCAACTTCGTCACCAACCTGGATTTCCAGCTCGCCCTGGGCGTTTTTGAACTGCTCAGCCGGAATGGCGGACTCAGATTTCAGACCGGCGTCAACCAGTACTACGTCTTTGTCGATAGCAACAACAACACCGCGAACGATGGAACCCGGACGGGTTTCGATTTCTTTTAAGGATTCTTCAAACAGTTGAGCAAAAGATTCAGTCATGTTTAATCTTCAGGTTAATATTAACGTCCACCTGGCTCCGTGCCGGATGGGGTTGTTTCACATACCCGCCGTCAGTCCATTGCAGCGGGGGTACTGCTAAATCGGTCGCAATTACGCGAGTGCCAGTTTTTGGCGCGCATATTGTAGCGCTTTTTCAATCACTTGCTCAATAGTTAAACTGGTTGAATCCAGTACTAAAGCATCTTCTGCAGGAACAAGTGGTGCGACGGCGCGGTTACGATCGCGGTCATCGCGCTCTTTTATCTCGGATAAAAGGCGATCAAAGTTAACACTAAACCCCTTTTCCTGCAACTGAAGCATGCGGCGTTGAGCACGCTCTTCCGAAGAGGCGTCAAGGAAAATTTTTACTGGTGCATCAGGAAATACTACGGTTCCCATGTCGCGTCCGTCAGCGATCAGACCCGGGGCTTCACGAAACGCACGCTGCCGACGTAGCAGCGCCTCGCGAACGCGTGGGAAAGCGGCCACCTGAGAGGCCGCATTAGCGACTTCCTGCGTACGGATTTCGCCGCTCACATCTTCACCTTCCAGAATCACTTCCAGGTTGCCATCGGTGGAAACAAAACGCACATCCAGATGCGCAGCCAGCGGTACCAGCGCTTCTTCAGAGGCGACATCCACATGATGATGCAGCGCAGCCAGCGCCAGCACGCGATAGATTGCTCCCGAATCTAAAAGATGCCATTGCAATGCTTCCGCCATCGCTTTGCACAGAGTACCTTTCCCTGCGCCACTCGGCCCATCAATGGTGATTACCGGGGCAATTGCCGTCATCTTTTTCTCCTTAAATAAGGCATACCGTTAACATGAACGCCGCGCATTATACGCGCCAACGTGCGCAACTGTTACCTTTGCGTGCAAATTGCGGAATGATTGAAGCAGAGTGTAGAAGAAATGAGCGGGAAAGATCGTCAGGAAGCGTAAGGAAATGCCGCATCAGGTGATGCGGCAGGTATTCATTATGCCAGGGTACTAATGCGCGCCAGCTGTTCGAAATAGTCCGGGAAGGTTTTTGCCGTACATTTCGGATCGAGAATGGTCACAGGGGTATCGGACAGCGCCACCAGCGAGAAACACATCGCCATACGGTGATCGTTATAGGTCCCGATTTCAGCAAACTGCAGTTTTGCCGGAGGGGTAACGCGAATGTAATCTTCGCCCTCTTCTACCTCAGCGCCGACTTTACGCAGCTCTGTCGCCATTGCGAACAGGCGGTCCGTCTCTTTTACGCGCCAGTTGTAGATGTTACGCAGCGTGGTGGTGCCTTTGGCAAACAGCGCCGCCGTGGCAATGGTCATCGCCGCATCCGGGATATGGTTCATGTCCATGTCGATGGCGTTCAGTTCGCCGCGGGTACAGGAGATGAAGTCATCGCCCCAGGTGACAATAGCGCCCATTTTTTCCAGCACGTCCGCAAAACGAATATCGCCCTGCACGCTGTTGCGGCCAATGCCGGTCACTTTTACCGTACCGCCTTTAATCGCCCCCGCGGCCAGGAAGTAGGACGCGGATGACGCATCCCCTTCCACCAGGTAGTTACCCGGAGACTGATACCGCTGTGCCCCGCGCACCACGAAGCGCTGGTAAGACTGGTTTTCCACCTCAACGCCGAAGGTTTTCATCAGGTGCAGCGTGATATCAATATACGGTTTTGAGACCAGCTCACCTTTAATCGTGATAACCGTATCCTGTGGGGCCAGCGGCGCGGTCATCAGCAATGCCGTCAGGAATTGGCTGGAGACGCTGCCGTCAACCTCGACGTGACCGCCGGTAAAGCCCCCGCGCAGACGCAGTGGCGGATAATTTTCCTGCTCCAGATAGTCAATCTGCGCGCCGCCCTGACGCAGGGCATCTACCAGATGACCGATCGGACGCTCTTTCATGCGCGGCTCGCCGGTCAGCACGATGTTGTTGCTCCCCAGGCACAGGGCCGCCGCCAGCGGACGCATCGCGGTACCCGCGTTGCCCAGAAACAACTCAAGCTCTTCACTCGACTGCAGCGCGCCGCCGTTGCCGGTCACTTCGCAGCGGGTACGATCGTCAGAGAGTGTGTAATGAACGCCCAACGCTTTCAGCGCATTGAGCATATGGCGCACGTCATCGCTGTCCAGCAGGTTAGTGAGGACGGTGGTGCCGTTTGCCAGAGCTGCCAGCAGCAGAGCGCGGTTCGAGACACTTTTTGAACCAGGCAGATTGATGGTGCCATCTACCCGCGCGATAGGTTGTAACGTCAGGGATTCCATGAAAACTAAACTCTCAACTCAACATAATAAAAACCCCGCAGGGACGCTGCGGGGGTGAAAAACAGCAAATTAACCGTGACGACGTTCAAAGTCGATCATGAAATCCGTCAGGGCCTTAACGCCTTCCAGCGGCATCGCGTTATAGATAGAGGCACGCATGCCGCCCACCACACGGTGGCCCTTGAGCGCGTGCAGGCCTGCCGCGAAGGACTCTTCCAGGAACACTTTGTCCAGGCTGCTGTCCGCCAGCTGGAACGGCACGTTCATGCGGGAACGGTTAGCTTTCGCTACATCGTTGCGGTAGAAATCGCTCTTGTCGATCACGCCATACAGCAGTTCGGCTTTCTGCTGATTCACCTTGTCCATCTGCGCCACGCCGCCGTTTTGCTTCAGCCATTTGAAGACCAGGCCGGAGAGGTACCAGGCAAACGTTGGTGGGGTGTTGAACATGGAGTCGTTATCGTTCAGCACGGTGTAGTCGAGAATCGACGGGCAGGATTTATGCGCTTTACCCAGCAAATCTTCACGCACGATGACGATAGTCAGACCCGCAGGACCGATATTTTTCTGCGCGCCCGCATAGATAACGCCGTAACGGCTGACGTCAAGTGGCGCAGACAGAATGGTGGAGGAGAAGTCGGCGGCAACCACAACATCTTTGCCAAAGTTTGGCGTCTCGTCGATGGCAATCCCGTCAATGGTTTCGTTCGGGCAGTAGTGAAGATAGGCGGCGTTATCAGAAAGCTGCCACTCGCTCATAGGCTTCACGGCGCGCAGGCCGTCAACGGTCACTTTGGCGTCGATAACGTTCGGCACGCAGTACTTGTGCGCTTCTTTAACGGCGCTTGCCGCCCAGTAACCCGCGTCAACGTAGTCAGCCGTCGTTTTGTCACCGAGGATATTCAGCGGTACGCCTGCAAACTGACCGCGGCCGCCGCCGTGGCAGAACAATACTTTGTAGTTCGAGGGAATATTCAGCAGATCGCGAAAATCCTTTTCTGCCTCTTCGGCCACCTGAATAAACTCTTTACCACGGTGGCTGATTTCCATCACCGACGTACCCAGACCGTTCCAGTCACACAGCTCCTGTTGAGCCTGTTTAAGCACGTCTGCCGGTAACATTGCCGGACCTGAACTGAAATTAAAAACTTGAGCCATTTCCCCTCACCACGCTAAAAGCCATAAGTTATAACTGTGGATATCGGTTTTATCATTCAGTGACACGCGCCGCAATGTCTAAAACTTATGACCGGGGAAATGTGCCCCGCGTCACACAAAACAATCTGCCGCCTCGATACGACAAAACCGACAAAATGGCTGTCAGGTAATACGTTTGGCCCGGCTAACCTTCGTCCATTCCGGATTTGCACAGCGGGGGCATAATTGACGATCCCCTGGCTGCATCGCGACAACATGGCTACACCTTACGCAAGCATACTCGCCTGATTCAGGTACCGTTCTGAAACGCTCTATGAGCATATCCGGCAGGATACACAGTCCCGGCTTCACCTCGTCGTCAGAATAGTAATAGACGCTGATTTGGCCGTTGGTTTCCATAATCGCCAGACGCACCTGCCCCAGTTGCTCAACGCTGTTCAGGCGAAGCTCCATAAAGAACTCAAACTCGGTCATGTTGGCGCTTTGCACATTTTGCCAGGCCAGTTGGCCGTCCTCGACGATAACCACCGGCTTCCCTTCGAACAGATCTTCCAGCTTTTCGCTTTTCGACATCAGCCACATGACGAGACGGTAAAGTAGCGCCAGTGAGACAAAAACGATAAATACCGGCACCATCGGCACATCGTCATAAAAGGCGACGTCTCCCGCCGCCGAGCCCAGCGTCAGAATGATCAGCACTTCAAACAGCGACATCTGCCGAACGCCGCGACGGCCGGTGATTTTAAGAAACAGGAAGACGAGTACGAAGGTATACAGGCTGCGCAGCGCCACTTCGCCCAGAAATTCAGGAGGAACTTTATCAAACGCCATCCGCTGGAGATCAAATGCTTTCATTTTTCTATGCCTTAACAGTCAGTTACTGTCACTAAGCATAGCCCAGCCATTTATTTTCGCCGGAGATAGCACCCGTCACGCAAAACCCGTATCATTGCGCGCTTTACGTACGATAAAAGTGAACGCCATGACTCAAACGTTTATCCCCGGCAAAGACGCCGCTCTGGAAGATTCCATCGCTCGCTTCCAGCAGAAACTGACCGACCTGGGCTTTAACATCGAAGAAGCCTCCTGGCTCAACCCGGTGCCTCACGTCTGGTCCGTGCACATTCGCGACAAAGACTGCGCGCTCTGCTTTACCAACGGTAAAGGCGCGACGAAAAAAGCGGCACTGGCCTCTGCGCTGGGTGAGTATTTTGAGCGTCTGTCCACCAACTATTTCTTTGCTGACTTCTGGCTGGGTGAAACCATCGCCAACGGTCCTTTCGTTCACTATCCGAACGAAAAATGGTTCCCGCTGACCGAAGACGACGAACTGCCGGAAGGGATCCTCGATCAACGCCTGCGCGCTTTCTACGATCCAGAAAACGAACTGACTGCCAGCATGCTGATCGATCTGCAGTCGGGTAACGAAGATCGCGGTATCTGCGCCCTGCCGTTCACCCGTCAGTCTGACGAGCAGACCGTTTATATTCCGATGAACATCGTCGGCAACCTGTATGTGTCCAACGGCATGTCCGCCGGTAACACCCGCAACGAAGCGCGCGTGCAGGGCCTGTCTGAGGTGTTCGAGCGTCACATTAAAAACCGCATCATCGCTGAATCCATCAGCCTGCCGGAGATCCCGGCGGACGTTCTGGCGCGCTACCCGGGCGTGGTGGAATCCATCGCGAAACTGGAAGCGGAAGGTTTCCCAATCTTTGCCTACGACGGCTCGCTGGGCGGTAAATATCCGGTTATCTGCGTCGTACTGTTTAACCCGACTAACGGCACTTGCTTTGCCTCCTTCGGCGCGCATCCTGACTTCGGTGTGGCGCTGGAGCGTACCGTGACCGAGCTGCTGCAGGGCCGTAGCCTGAAAGATCTCGACGTGTTTACCCCGCCAACGTTTGACGATGAAGAAGTGGCCGAGCATACCAACCTCGAAACCCACTTCATCGACTCCAGCGGTTTGATCTCCTGGGATATGTTCAAGCAGGACGCGGACTATCCGTTCGTGGACTGGAGCTTTGCCGGTACCACGGAAGAAGAGTTCGCCACGCTGATGGCCATCTTCAACGCCGAAGATCAGGAAGTCTACATTGCCGACTACGAACACCTGGGCGTTTACGCGTGCCGCATCATCGTGCCCGGCATGTCCGACATCTATCCGGCGGAAGATTTGTGGCTGGCTAACAACAGCATGGGCGCGCACCTGCGTGAGACCCTGCTGTCCCTGCCGGGCAGCGAGTGGGAGAAAGAAGATTATCTCAACCTGATCGCCCAGCTGGACGATGAGGGCCACGATGATTTTACCCGCGTGCGCGAACTGCTGGGTCTGGCGACCGGGAAAGACAACGGCTGGTACACCCTGCGCATCGGCGAACTAAAAGCGATGCTGGCGCTGGCGGGCGGCGATCTGGATCAGGCCCTGGCCTGGACCGAATGGACCATGGAGTTTAACCAGTCGGTCTTCTCCGCCGAGCGCACCAACTATTACCGCTGCCTGCAAACCCTGTTGCTGCTTGCACAGGAAGACGATCGCGAGCCACTGCAGTACCTGAACGCTTTCGTACGTATGTACGGTGCTGAAGCGGTTGAAGCCGCCAGCGCGGCGCTGAGCGGTGAAGAGCCGTTCTACGGTCTGCAGGCAGTTGACAGCGATCTGAAAGCCTTCCCGGCGCATCAGTCTCTGCTGAAGGCCTATGAAAAGCTGCAGAAAGCAAAAGCCGCTTACTGGTCAAAATAAGCGCACATAACATTAACAGCAGTAGGCGTATTCAATCGTCTGGGCTATATTACGGGGCAATTTCATTGCCCCGTTTTTTATTCTCTTCGGCAATGATTATTGATTGTAATAATAAAGTTAAACATGGGTAAATATAATAATATTTGCCTGGGCTTTATTGTTACTTTTTATGGTAAATACCCCATATTAATTAACTGTTTCGAAGGGGGCCGAACGAAAAAATTCAACTCTTTTCATAACTTTTAAAATTTATTTTTATACGGATAATCAAATACTTACTCCGCATTTGTTGTAAAACCATACACACTGCGGGCCTATAAGCCAGGCGAGATATGATCTATATCAATTTCTCTTCTATAATGCTTTGTTAGTATCTCGTCGCCGACTTAATAAAGAGAGAGTTAGTGTGAAAGCTGACAACCCTTTTGATCTTTTACTCCCCGCCGCGATGGCAAAAGTTGCCGAAGAAGCGGGTGTCTATAAAGCAACGAAACACCCGATGAAGACGTTCTATCTGGCGATCACCGCAGGTGTGTTCATCTCAATCGCTTTCGTCTTCTACATCACCGCCACCACCGGTACTGCCGGAATGCCTTTCGGCATAGCTAAACTGATTGGCGGCATTTGCTTCTCACTGGGCCTGATTCTCTGCGTCATCTGCGGCGCCGACCTCTTCACCTCAACGGTGCTGATTGTCGTGGCAAAGGCCAGCGGAAGAATTACCTGGGGTCAACTGGCGCGCAACTGGCTTAACGTCTACGTTGGTAACCTGATTGGCTGTCTGCTCTTTGTTCTGTTGATGTGGCTCTCTGGCGAGTATATGACCGCCAACGGCGGCTGGGGCCTTAACGTCCTGCAGACCGCCGACCACAAAATGCATCACACATTTATCGAAGCCGTTGCTCTCGGCATCCTCGCAAACCTGATGGTCTGCCTGGCGGTCTGGATGAGCTACTCGGGTCGTAGCCTGATGGATAAAGCCATGATTATGGTTCTGCCGGTTGCGATGTTTGTTGCCAGCGGCTTTGAGCACAGTATTGCGAATATGTTCATGATCCCGATGGGGATTGTTATCCGCAACTTTGCAAGCCCGGAGTTCTGGACCGCAGTTGGTTCATCCCCGGAAAGTTTCTCTCACCTGACTATTATGAATTTCATTACTGATAACCTGATCCCCGTCACTATCGGGAACATTATCGGTGGGGGTCTGTTAGTTGGGTTGACATACTGGGTCATTTACCTGCGTGGCGACGATCATCATTGATGGTTTTCTCAGGCAGTAAATAAAAAATCCACTTAAGAAGGTAGGTGTTACATGTCCGAGCTTAATGAAAAGTTAGCCACAGCCTGGGAAGGTTTTGCGAAAGGTGACTGGCAGAATGAAGTAAACGTCCGCGACTTCATTCAGAAAAACTATACCCCGTATGAAGGTGACGAATCCTTCCTGGCTGGCGCAACTGATGCGACCACCAAGCTGTGGGACAGCGTAATGGAAGGCGTTAAACTGGAAAACCGCACTCACGCGCCAGTTGATTTTGACACCTCCGTTGCTTCCACCATCACTTCTCACGATGCTGGCTACATCAACAAAGCCCTTGAGAAAATCGTTGGTCTGCAGACTGAAGCACCACTGAAACGCGCAATCATCCCGTTCGGTGGTATCAAAATGGTTGAAGGTTCCTGCAAAGCGTATAACCGCGAGCTGGACCCAATGCTGAAAAAAATCTTCACCGAATACCGCAAAACCCACAACCAGGGCGTATTCGATGTTTACACCAAAGACATTCTGAACTGCCGTAAATCTGGCGTTCTGACGGGTCTGCCAGATGCATATGGTCGTGGTCGTATCATCGGTGACTACCGTCGCGTTGCGCTGTACGGCATCGACTTCCTGATGAAAGACAAGTACGCGCAGTTTGTTTCCCTGCAGTCCGATCTGGAAAACGGCGTAAACCTGGAAGCGACTATCCGTCTGCGTGAAGAAATTGCTGAACAGCACCGCGCGCTGGGTCAGATCAAAGAGATGGCTGCGAAATACGGCTGCGATATCTCTGGTCCTGCAACCAACGCTCAGGAAGCTATCCAGTGGACCTACTTCGGCTACCTGGCTGCGGTTAAGTCTCAGAACGGTGCAGCAATGTCCTTCGGTCGCGTGTCTACCTTCCTGGATGCGTACATCGAACGTGACCTGAAAGCAGGCAAAATCACCGAGCAAGACGCTCAGGAAATGATTGACCACCTGGTCATGAAACTGCGTATGGTTCGCTTCCTGCGTACCCCTGAATACGATGAACTGTTCTCTGGTGACCCAATCTGGGCAACAGAATCAATCGGTGGTATGGGCGTTGACGGCCGTACGCTGGTTACCAAAAACAGCTTCCGCTTCCTGAACACCCTGTACACCATGGGTCCTTCTCCGGAGCCGAACATCACCGTTCTGTGGTCTGAAAAACTGCCTCTGAACTTCAAGAAATTCGCCGCTAAAGTGTCCATCGACACCTCTTCTCTGCAGTACGAGAACGATGACCTGATGCGTCCGGACTTCAACAACGACGATTACGTTATCGCTTGCTGCGTAAGCCCAATGGTTGTTGGTAAACAAATGCAGTTCTTCGGTGCGCGTGCAAACCTGGCGAAAACCATGCTGTACGCTATCAACGGCGGCGTTGATGAAAAACTGAAAATGCAGGTTGGTCCTAAGTCTGAGCCAATCAAAGGTGACGTGCTGAACTATGACGAAGTCATGGAGCGCATGGACCACTTCATGGACTGGCTGGCTAAACAGTACGTCACTGCACTGAACGTTATCCACTACATGCACGACAAGTACAGCTACGAAGCCTCTCTGATGGCGCTGCACGACCGTGACGTTATCCGCACCATGGCGTGTGGTATCGCTGGTCTGTCCGTTGCTGCTGACTCCCTGTCTGCAATCAAATACGCGAAAGTTAAACCAATTCGTGACGAAGACGGCCTGGCCGTAGACTTCGAAATCGAAGGCGAATATCCGCAGTTTGGTAACAACGACGCTCGCGTTGATGACATGGCGGTTGACCTGGTAGAACGTTTCATGAAGAAAATTCAGAAACTGACTACCTACCGTAACGCTATCCCGACTCAGTCTGTTCTGACCATCACCTCTAACGTTGTGTATGGTAAGAAAACCGGTAACACCCCAGACGGTCGTCGTGCTGGCGCGCCATTCGGCCCAGGTGCTAACCCAATGCACGGTCGTGACCAGAAAGGTGCGGTTGCCTCTCTGACCTCCGTTGCTAAACTGCCGTTTGCTTACGCGAAAGATGGTATCTCTTACACCTTCTCTATCGTGCCAAACGCGCTGGGTAAAGACGACGAAGTGCGTAAAACTAACCTCGCGGGTCTGATGGATGGTTACTTCCACCACGAAGCGTCCATCGAAGGTGGTCAGCACCTGAACGTAAACGTAATGAACCGTGAAATGCTGCTAGACGCGATGGAACACCCTGAGAAATATCCTCAGCTGACCATCCGCGTATCTGGCTACGCAGTACGTTTTAACTCCCTGACTAAAGAACAGCAGCAGGACGTTATCACCCGTACTTTCACTCAGTCCATGTAAGTGGAATTGACTGAAATCACGCGTTAAAAAGCGTACAATAAAGGCTCCACGCAAGTGGGGCCTTTTTAACACCCTCGCTTCATTAGTCTCTTTTGTCCGCTATCTATACTCTATGGATAACAGCCAAAACAGACTCGACATAGCCTTTGAGCTGTGCAACTACACAGGCCCCCGGATGGGCCAAATTCGGAGATATCACCGCAATGTCAACTATTGGTCGCATTCACTCCTTTGAATCCTGTGGTACCGTCGATGGCCCGGGGATCCGCTTTATTACCTTTTTCCAGGGCTGCCTGATGCGCTGCCTGTACTGCCATAACCGTGATACCTGGGACACGCACGGCGGTAAAGAAGTCACCGTGGAAGATTTGATGAAAGAGGTGGTGACATACCGCCACTTTATGAATGCGTCCGGCGGTGGCGTGACCGCGTCCGGCGGTGAAGCTATTCTTCAGGCTGAGTTTGTCCGCGACTGGTTCCGCGCATGCCGTAAAGAAGGTATTCATACCTGTCTCGACACCAACGGCTTTGTGCGCCGCTACGATCCGGTTATTGATGAACTGCTCGAAGTGACCGATCTGGTGATGCTCGATCTCAAACAGATGAACGATGAGATCCACCAGAATTTGGTTGGCGTTTCTAACCACCGTACGCTGGAGTTTGCCAAATACATTGCCGACAAAGGCATCAAAACCTGGATCCGCTACGTTGTAGTTCCCGGTTGGTCAGATGACGATGATTCCGCGCACCGCCTGGGGGAATTTACCCGCGACATGGGCAATGTCGAGAAAATTGAGCTTCTGCCCTATCACGAGCTGGGTAAACACAAATGGGTGGCGATGGGCGAAGAGTACAAACTCGATGGCGTGAAGCCGCCGAAGAAAGAGACGATGGAGCGCGTGAAAGGTATTCTTGAGCAGTACGGTCACAAGGTCATGTATTAAAGAGAAGGCCCGGTGAGAACCGGGCCTTTTTATATTCTATTTAAAGACGCCGTTAATAACGGAAGTCACAATCGCCGTACTCAGCGCAATTAAGACCAGATCGTCACCCACGACGCGCCATTCATAGCCAGGGTAGGAAGGAAGCTGGCCGAGCATAGACGCTGGCACGGTTTTCTTCGCAATGCCCGGAGGAAGTGGTTTACCGCGGGCGAGGTTTTTTGCAATACCCGGAGGCAGAGACTCATAGCCCGTTAAGCCGTAATTCAGTGCCAGGTGGCGGGCATGATCGAAGCTCACGCGAGCATCAACGTCATTACCGACATCTTTGCTGTTTTTGAAGCTCTTATCCGATTTTCCAGGGTTATCCTTTCCGCTATTTTGCTTATTACCATGGTTACCGGAGTTACCAGAATTCCCGTTACCATGATTGCCGCCATTACCTTGTCCGCCACCGTTTCCGTGACCACCGCCGTTCCCGTTGCCAGGATTAGCCATGACCGGAGCCGTTGCAAACGTTAAAGACAACACTACGGCAAGTGCGGTAGTGGAAAAACGACGTATAGACATGATTGTTGCCTTTTAGTGGTAGAACTCATTTGAATTATCGCCAGGCGGGAAAAACAAACAATACGTAAAAGTCTTATATGTGACAGGGATAAAAAAGCCTGTCTATGACAGGCTTTTATTTAATCAGGCGTGAGCCACAGGCGTTGGATGCTCGCCCGCTTTACGCAGCAGCATTAAGAGATAAATAAACGACACGCTGGCGATCATGATAAACAATAAATTATCGGAATAATTCTGCATCAGCATCGCGGTAAACGTCGGCCCTAATAAGCTGCCGATGGTATAGCTCAGTAACAGCGCCTGGTTCATTGCCACCAGCTGGTGATGTTCGACTTTCTCACAGGCCCAGGCCATCGCAACCGGATAGAGCGTAAAGCCGGCGGCCCCGAGAATAAACAGCGCGGGCGCCATCGCGGCGTTGCTGAGCATGGCGAGGCATCCCATGATCACCACGAAGACCTGAACGCGCAGCACCAGCAGACGACCAAAGCGGTCCGCCAGGCGGCCAATCGGCCACTGACCCACAATACCCGCGCTCACCATCACCGCCATCCAGAAGCCGATTCCGGAATCACTGACCCCCTGATGGTTCAGGTAGAGCGGCATCAGGCCGTAGAGCGAGCCCAGTACAATCCCTGAGATAATGCAGCCGTTAACGCCCAGACGCGCCTGACGGAGTCTCAGCATTGGCCAGACGTGGGTCGCTTCCTGATGTTCGCTGTTTTGGTTCACAATGCGCGTAAAGAGCAGCGGCAGGATCGCCGCCAGCACCATGCCTGTCACCCACGGCAGCACGCTCATCAGGTCGGTTGGCAGCTTGCTGACCATCAGTTGCCCCAGCACGGTGCCGACGTAGTAAACCATCATGTAGGCCGCCAGCAGACGTCCGCGGTTGCGGGAGGTGCCGCTGCACATCAGCGCACTTTCAACCACCACCCAAATCATCGCGCAGCCGATACCGGCGATAAAGCGCCACGCCATCCAGCTCCAGAAGCCGACCATCAGACCCAACCCGGCGCACCCGGCAGCGAAAATCAGCGACGCCAGATAATAGCTGCGATTAAAGCCAAAGCGCTTAATCAGGCTCCCGGTTAATAATGTGCCCAGCAGGTTCCCGGTGAAAAAGGACGAGCTGACCATACCCACCTGCCAGGTCGGTAAGTTTTCATGGGCGAGCCACAGCGGGACGAGCGTGTTTAACACTGCGATCGCCAGGGTCAACAGAAGCAGGCCACAGAGCAACAGGAGCACTGGCCGGGTATAGGTGGTCATGGATTAAAAACCGTGAGGAAGTTCAGATTTCGTGCGCATCATGCCACTGGCAAAAACAAAGTCAATCCACTGATTTAGCTGGCTCGCACAATATGTTCCCTGTCGATTTAAAAAACTTATCCTGCTAATGCAGCGCCTGCTATAGATATTAATTATGTGTCTGTTTTTATTTATTAATGACCGAAATTAAAACAAAACGACAGTCGAAAAATTTCATGATCGAAAAAAGAAAAAGCCGGGCACTCAGGCCCGGCTTGATATAACCAAATGCAACGTTAACTGGCGATAGCCATACCAACGGTCATATGCAACCCGTAGAAAATGCCGCGACCAATCAACTCCCCTGCCAGTACCAGCACAAAGGCCAGTGACAGCAGCGGCAGCGCGGGCTGATAACCTTTAAGCTGAGGAGCGATCCAGAATACCAACGCCGCGACCAGCAGAACGATGCGCCAGGCCATCAGAGAACCGTAATCAGGAACCAGGGCGGACGCCTGCTGAATGGAGCTGTGAATAGTTGCCAGCTCAGCCCCCTGCATCAGAGCAACCATCGCACTCACCACCAGCGCCAGCAGCGAAACGGCGGGCAGAAGACGCATTGCCCACCCGTCGATACCCGCCACGCGCAGCAGCAGGTAGCCCAGCAGCGGCCCGCCGATAAACATCGTCAGGAAGAAGCTCATCGGCGTCCAGACGCTGTACCAGGTTGGGACGGTATCGATGGTGTTATAGACGCGCACCATCATCCACACGAACACTACGCCCAGCACCATGGTGACGATCAGCCACAGGCTTCGCAGACCCGCAGGCAATTTCTTCATCGCGGCCAGCAGCCAGCCCAGCCCGCCGACGGCAAAGAAAATTGCCCCGCTCGCAATCTCGTTACTGAGGGACGACGCTCCTACGCGGTTCAGAGAGTTAAACGCGCGCATCGGCGAACCCAGGTGCAGCGTGGAGGCGATAAAGCCAATTCCCATCAGCACCCACAGACCAAACATGCTCAACACCAGACGCTGCTGCTGTTCAGCGTTGAGATCGCCTTTCAACAGCGCCAGCGCGAGTACGATGAAGCCGCCCGCCACGCACTGACCAAAGACCGTGAAGATCATCAGCGGCCATTCATGCCATCCACTTCCCATCTTACACCTCCTTCGGATTTGCCAGGTAGCCGGTGGTGTCACCCGTCGGACGGCTGTTGGCGTTAGGTTTAATGACAATACTCGGCTTCGTGAAGTGCGCTGACGGCAGCGGCGCCACTGCGGCAAGCTGACCGTGTTTTTGTCGCAGCTCTTCAACAGGACCAAAGTCCAGCGCGCGGAGTGGACAGGACTCGACGCAGATGGGTTTCTTACCATCCGCTACGCGGCTGTGGCAGCCGTCGCACTTGGTCATATGCCCTTTGGCGGCGTTGTACTGCGGCGCGCCGTACGGGCACGCCATATGGCAGTAGCGGCAGCCGATGCAGACATCTTCATCCACCACCACAAAACCGTCTTCCCGCTTGTGCATCGCCCCGCTCGGGCAGACCTTGGTGCAGGCCGGATCTTCACAGTGGTTACAGGCAATCGACAGGTAATATGCAAAGACGTTCTGATGCCAGACGCCGTTATCTTCCTGCCAGTCGCCCCCGGCGTATTCGTAGATGCGGCGGAAGCTCACGTCCGGAGTGAGATCTTTGTAATCTTTACAGGCCAGCTCGCAGGTTTTGCACCCGGTGCAACGGCTGGAATCAATGAAAAATCCATACTGGGTTGTCATCGGTTACTCCTTAAACCTTTTCAACCTGGACAAGGTTTGTGTGGGATGGGTTGCCCTTCGCCAGCGGCGACGGACGTTGCGTGGTCAGCACGTTAATACTGCCCGCCTGGTCGATGCGGTTGGCATCGGGGCTGTACCAGGCCCCTTCCCCCAGCGCCACCACGCCTGGCATCATGCGCGGCGTCACTTTGGCCTCAATGTGTACCTCGCCGCGACCGTTGAAGATACGCACGCGATCGCCATTGCCGATGCCGCGAGCCTTGGCATCCATCGGGTTGATCCACATCTCCTGACGGCAGGCGGCTTTCAGTACGTCGACGTTGCCGTAGGTGGAGTGCACTCGCGCTTTGTAGTGGAAACCGGTCAGCTGCAGCGGGAATTTCGCCGTCAGCGGATCGTTATAGTTTTCAAAACCAGGCGTGTAGATCGGCAGCGGATCGATAACGTCCCCTTCCGGCAGTTCCCAGGTCGACGCGATTTTTGCCAGCTCTTCGGAGTAGATCTCGATTTTGCCCGATGGCGTGGTCAGCGGATTCGCCTGCGGATCTTCACGGAACGCTTTGTACGCCACGTGGTGCCCTTCCGGATCGCGCTGTTTGTACATACCCTGCTTGCGGAAGGTATCGAAATCCGGCAGGTCAGGGATCGCTTTACGGGAAAGTTCATGCAGATGGCGCATCCACCCTTCCTGAGTACGTCCCTCGGTAAACTGCGGCTCAACGCCAAGACGTTTCGCCAGCTCAGAGGTCATCTCATAGATGGTTTTACACTCGAAGCGCGGTTTAATCGCCTGGTCGGTAAAGATCACGTAGGACATGTTGCCGCAGGAGGCGTCCAGCGCGAAATCCATCTGCTCAGAGGCGGTGCAGTCCGGCAGCAGGATATCGGCATATTTCGCCGAGGAGGTCATGTGGCAGTCAATCACCACAATCATCTCGCACTTCTTGTCATCCTGCAGGATTTCATGGGTGCGGTTGATTTCAGAGTGCTGGTTGATGAGACAGTTACCGGCATAGTTCCAGATCATCTTGATCGGCACGTCCAGCTTGTCCTTGCCGCGCACGCCATCGCGCAGGGCGGTCATTTCCGGGCCGCGTTCGATCGCATCGGTCCACATAAACATGGAGATGCTGGTCTGAACAGGGTTATCCAGCGTCGGCATACGTTCAAACGGCACTTCATAAGAGCCTTCACGCGCGCCGGTGTTTCCGCCGTGAACGCCCACGTTACCCGTCAGAATAGAAAGCATTGAGATGGCACGGGTCGCGATTTCGCCGTTCGCATGACGCTGCGGTCCCCAGCCCTGGCTGATATAGGCCGGTTTGGCTGAGCCAATCTCACGCGCCAGCTGAACGATACGCTCCACCGGAATACCGGTGATGGTGGAGGCCCACTCGGGCGTTTTCGCCACGCCATCGCTGCCCTGACCGAGAATATACGCCTTGTAGTGACCGTTAGCCGGCGCGCTGGCGGGCAGGGTTTTCTCGTCATAGCCGACGCAGTATTTATCCAGGAAAGGCTGATCGACGAGGTTTTCGGTGATCATCACCCACGCCAGCGCGGAAACCAGCGCCGCATCGGTACCCGGACGGATTGGGATCCACTCGTCTTCACGTCCGGCACCGGTGTCGGTATAGCGCGGATCGATGATGATCATGCGAGCATTGGATTTTGCGCGGGCCTGTTCCAGGTAGTAGGTTACCCCGCCGCCGCTCATACGGGTTTCGCCCGGGTTATTGCCAAACATCACGACCAGCTTACTGTTTTCGATATCAGACGGGCTGTTGCCGTCCGCCCAGCCGCCGTAGGTATAGTTGAGACCCGCTGCAATCTGCGCGGAAGAGTAGTCGCCGTAGTGGTTGAGATAACCGCCGCAGCAGTTCATCAGGCGCGCCACCAGCGTTTTACCCGGCGGCCAGGAGCGGGTCAGCGTGCCGCCGAGCGTCCCGGTGCCGTAGTTCAGGTAGATGGATTCGTTGCCGTACTCTTTGATAAGGCGCTGCATATTGGTGGCGATGATGTCGTAGGCTTCATCCCAGCTAATACGCTCGAACTTCCCTTCCCCACGCTTACCGACGCGCTTCATCGGATACTTCAGGCGGTCCGGATTATACACGCGACGACGCATGGAGCGACCGCGCAGACAGGCGCGAACCTGATGTAACCCTTCGTAGTTATCGTCCCCGGTATTGTCGGTTTCGACATATTTAATTTCACCATCCACTACATGCATACGCAGCGGACAACGGCTACCGCAGTTTACGGTACAGGCACTCCACACCACTTTTTCCGGAGCTGAGGCTGGGGACAGTGCATCTGCCGCCGACGCCAGTCGGGTGAAAGGGAGCGTGAAGGCACTACTGGCTACGGCCAGGCCGCCAATTGCCGTGGTTTTCATCAACCCACGGCGAGTGACCTCGGCAGCCATTAACGCTTCAGGCGCGTTGATTTTCATAAAGACTCACTTTGGTTGCTCACAAAGAAATGAGAGGCGGCATAGACCGCTATATAGTTTTATTTATAACGAATTTCTTCGTTATCAGCTTTTTATGCTGACTTTCATTCGGAAGAGTATTACTACTTTAGAGGGAGAGGTTATTGCTTCGTATCAAATCAAAGGCATAAAAAAAGCGCCCTGAGGCGCTTTTTTGTTTTAAGACAAATTATCAGCCGATGTACTGCTGGCCTTTCATGTATGGACGCAGCACTTCAGGGATCTCGATGCGGCCATCTGCCTGCTGGTAGTTTTCCAGCACGGCAACCAGCGTACGGCCAACGGCCAGACCAGAGCCGTTCAGAGTATGCACCAGACGGGTTTTCTTGTCAGACTTGCTGCGGCAGCGTGCCTGCATGCGGCGCGCCTGGAAATCCCAGACGTTAGAGCAGGAGGAGATCTCACGGTAGGTGTTCTGCGCAGGTACCCAGACTTCCAGGTCGAAGGTTTTGCAGGCACCAAAGCCCATGTCACCAGTACACAGCGCCATACGACGGTACGGCAGACCCAGCAGCTCCAGCACTTTCTCAGCGTGGCCGGTCATCTCTTCCAGCGCGTCCATGGACTCTTCCGGACGAACGATCTGCACCATCTCAACTTTGTCGAACTGATGCATACGGATCAGACCGCGCGTGTCACGACCGTAAGAGCCCGCTTCAGAACGGAAGCACGGAGAATGTGCTGTCAGCTTAATTGGCAGGTCATCTTCGTCGATGATCTCATCACGTACGAGGTTGGTCAGCGGTACTTCCGCGGTTGGGATCAGCGCGTAGTTGCTGCTGTCTGCCTCTTCGTCCAGCGGGCGGGTATGGAACAGATCGCCGGCAAATTTCGGCAGCTGGCCCGTGCCGTACAGCGTATCGTGGTTAACCAGATACGGAACGTAGGTTTCGCTGTAGCCATGCTGTTCGGTGTGCAGATCCAGCATGAACTGCGCCAGCGCGCGGTGCAGATGGGCAATCTGGCCTTTCATCACCACGAAGCGAGAACCGGTCAGCTTAACCGCTGCTGCAAAGTCCAGGCCCGCGTGCATTTCGCCCAGCGTCACGTGATCGCGCACCTCGAAGTCGAACTCGCGAGGCGTGCCCCAGCGTTTCACTTCAACGTTGTCGTTCTCGTCTTTGCCGACAGGCACGCTGTCGTCAGGAATGTTCGGGATCGCCAGGGCGATATCACGAATTTCGGCCTGAAGAACGTCCAGCTCCGCTTTCGCCTGATCCAGCTCTTCACCCAGTTTGTTCACTTCCAGGCGTAATGGCTCAATATCTTCCCCGCGCGCTTTCGCCTGGCCAATGGATTTCGATCGAGAGTTACGCTCTGCCTGCAGATTTTCAGTTTGTACCTGCAGAACTTTACGACGCTCTTCAAGAGCGCGCAGCTTATCTACATCCAGCTTAAAGCCCCGGCGTGCCAGTTTTTCAGCGACTGCGTCTGGCTCATTACGCAGCAGATTGGGATCGAGCATGCTTATCCTGTGCTTATCGAATTAAAATAGGAAAATGTGACCACAGCCTGCGGCCACAGGGATACTACGCCAACATTACCGCAACGATAGCGCTAACGGTAGCGTTTTATAGGGCTATTTTGATCCTGTCCGGCAAGCCAGGCGAGCTTTTCGCCAATCTTGCCCTCAAGACCTCTGTTTGTGGGGTGATAATAGCGGGTTTGTGCCATTTCCTGCGGGAAATATTCCTCGCCAGCGGCGTAGGCGTTGGGTTCATCATGGGCGTAGCGATACTCCTGCCCGTACCCCATCTCTTTCATCAGTTTGGTTGGCGCATTTCGCAGGTGGACCGGCACATCGTAGTCAGGGCGTTCGCGCGCATCCGACATCGCGGCTTTAAATGCGGTATAGACGGCGTTGCTTTTCGGTGCACAGGCCAGATAGACAATCGCCTGGGCAATGGCGCGCTCGCCTTCCGCCGGGCCTACGCGGGTAAAGCAGTCCCAGGCCGAGATCGCAACCTGCATGGCGCGCGGGTCGGCATTGCCAACATCTTCTGACGCAATTGCCAGGCAGCGGCGCGCAACATATAGCGGATCGCCACCCGCGGTGATGATACGCGCGTACCAGTACAGCGCTGCATCCGGAGCGCTGCCGCGCACGGACTTATGAAGCGCCGAAATCAGGTCGTAGAAACGGTCGCCTTTATTATCGAAACGCGCGCTGCGCTCCCCGGCAATTTCGGTCAGCAGCTCCTGCTTTAGCACCCGCTTCCCGGCATCATCCACTTCGGCCATATCGGCCATCATTTCCAGCGTGTTTAGCGCCCGACGCGCATCGCCGTTGACCAGCTCCGCAATCGCACGTCGCGTGTCGTCAGGCAGCACGATATCCTGCCCGCCGTAGCCCCGCGCCTTATCCTCCATCGCCTGCGTGAGGACCTTTTCGATATCCTCGGTGGTCAGGGATTTAAGCAAATAAACGCGCGCGCGGGACAGCAGCGCCGAGTTCAGTTCAAACGATGGATTTTCGGTGGTCGCCCCGATGAAGAAGATTGTGCCGTCTTCAATATGCGGCAGGAAGGCATCCTGCTGGCTCTTGTTGAAGCGGTGGACTTCGTCGACAAAGAGAATGGTGCGGCGTCCGGCATTGCGGTTCTGCCGCGCTCGCTCGATCGCCTCGCGGATCTCCTTCACGCCCGACGTCACCGCAGAGATACGCTCAACGTCCGCGTTAGCATACCGGGCGATCACTTCTGCAAGCGTGGTTTTGCCGGTACCCGGAGGTCCCCAGAGGATCATCGAGTGTAAATGCCCGGCCTCAATGGCGCGCGGCAAGGGTTTCCCCGCAGCCAGCAGATGCTGCTGACCGATGTACTGCGCTAAATTTTCTGGCCGCATACGGGCGGCCAGAGGTTGAAACGCGTTATCTGAAAAATCGAGCGACAGATTGCCCACTCATGCCTCTTACTTATTGCGTTGGTCGTCCACCGTTACGCCCTGCGGCGGGGTAAAGGTGAATTTCGATGCGTCAACGGCGCCGTTCTGCTGAGATTTAAGCTGGTAGCTGCTGCGCTGATCGTCCTGCTCAACCGCGCCGAACTGGTTAATGGTACCGTTGGTGCTTACGTTGATGGTGAACTGCTTCAGGTTGCCGTTGCTGCCTTTCGGCGTCAGGACAAATTCGTCACCCTTCTGTTTAATATTGTACTGCTGCCAGTCGCTGGCCTGGTTGCGGGCAATCAGCATAAACGGCGTGTTGCTGGTCGCGTCCTTCAGCCAGGTCGCCGTAGCCTGCTCAACGAACGGGTTGAAGAACCACAGGGTTTTACCATCTGACACCAGAATACTTTCATCAGGCTGGGTCATATGCCAGTTAAACAGATTAGGGCGTTTCACCCACAAATCCCCCTGTCCTTCCTGCACCGCGTTGCCGCTGCCGTCTGTCACTTTTTGCGTGAAGCTGGCGTGGAAGCTGCTGACTTTGTCCAGTCGGCTTTTAAGGTCGCTGGCTGCATCAGCCCAGACGCTGCTGGCAACAAAACTGGTGAGTAATGCACAGGCGATGGCGATTTTTTTCATTGTTATTCCTTAAAATACGTCTTCCCGAAATGGGGGTTCCGTCATCTATTCTGGACCTGCCCGCAGGCAGGCGACAGAAGAAAATGCTTAATTTTTGCTGATTTACCCTTCTTTGCAAATGTTGAGGGTTAATCAAACGGCGGCGGAGCCAGCACCTCACGGTTACCGTTGTGCCCCTGCTCGCTCACGATGCCCTGCGCTTCCATCTGCTCGATGATACGTGCCGCGCGGTTATAGCCGATGCGGAACTGACGCTGCACGCCAGAGATGGAGGCTTTACGTTTTTCAGTGACGAAGTTAACCGCCTGATCGAATAACGGATCCAGCTCTTCACCGCCGTCAAAGCCACCGCCGCCACCTTCGCTTTCGCTGTCGGAGGTAATACCGTCAACGTACTGCGGACGTCCGCGCGCTTTCCAGTCCTGCACCACCGCGTGTACTTCCTGGTCGCGAACGAACGCACCGTGTACGCGCACCGGTGAGGTGGAGTTCGGGCCGGAGTACAGCATGTCCCCCATTCCCAGCAGAGACTCAGCGCCGCCCTGGTCGAGAATGGTACGGGAGTCAATTTTGCTCGAAACGGTAAACGCGATACGAGTCGGTATGTTCGCCTTAATCAGGCCGGTGATAACATCCACGGACGGACGCTGGGTCGCCAGCACCAGGTGAATACCTGCCGCACGCGCTTTCTGTGCCAGACGCGCGATCAGCTCTTCCACTTTCTTACCGACGGTCATCATCAGGTCGGCGAATTCATCCACCAGCACGACGATATAAGGCAGTTTCTCCAGCACCGGATGCTGTGCATCCATACTGTCACCCGGTTTCCAGTAAGGATCCGGGATTGGACGGCCCATGCGCGCCGCCTCGGCGATTTTCTCGTTATAGCCGGCCAGGTTACGCACGCCCAGCGCAGACATCAGCTTGTAGCGGCGCTCCATCTCGTTGACGCTCCAGCGCAGGGCGTTGGCGGCGTCTTTCATGTCGGTGACCACTTCCGTCAGCAGATGCGGAATGCCTTCGTAGACCGACAGTTCGAGCATTTTCGGGTCGATCATGATGAAACGCACATCTTCCGGCTGCGCTTTGTAGAGCATGCTGAGGATCATGGCGTTCACGCCGACGGACTTACCGGAACCGGTGGTACCCGCTACCAGCAGGTGAGGCATTTTCGCGAGGTCAGCCACCACCGGGTCGCCGGCGATATCTTTACCCAACACTACGGTCAGCGGGGATGGGTTATCGCGGAACTTGGTGTTATCCAGCACTTCGCGCAGGTAAACGGTCTGACGTTTCTTGTTCGGCAGCTCAAGGCCAACGTACGGTTTACCCGGAATCACTTCCACCACACGTACCGCAACGGTCGACAGAGAACGCGCCAGATCGCGGGACAGGTTAGAAATGCGCGCGGCTTTGACGCCCGGCGCCAGGTTAAGTTCGAAACGGGTAATAACCGGGCCCGGTGAGTAATTCACCACGTCCGCCTTGATGCGGAAGTCTGCCAGACGGGCTTCCACCAGACGGGCCATCTGCTCCAGAGCAAACGTATCAACCGGCTCGACTTCAGCCGGCGGCGGCGTCAGCAGATCCAGCGACGGCAGCGGCGTGCTCGGACGCTGCAGCGGACGGCTGTCACCGTTACGCATCAGCAGCGGGTGAATCAGGCTCTCCTGAGGCTGTGGCGCTGGCTGCTGGAACTGCGGCGGCTGTTGTTGCGGCTGCTGCGGTTGCGCATACGGCTGCTGAACAGGTTGCTGCGGCTGCGCGTATGTCTGTGCCTGCGGCGCCGGCTGCTGGCGCACAGGCTCTGCTTCAGGCATCACGCTCGGGGTGAACAGAGGCTCGCTCGGGCCATCATCCACCAGATCTTTCATTGGTGAGAACTCGAAATCCGATAATGAGAACGGGTTCGCGCCAGCAGGCTGTTCACCGGAGTAACGTTGCTGCTGGGTTGCCGCAAACTGACGCGCTAATTCGGCTTCAGCCGCGTCATCTTCGTCTTCCAGCATCGGTTCATCGTGCTGATAGGCTTCACCGTAGCGCTGATTCTGCTGCGCGGCGAACTGGCGGGCCAGTTCGTCCTGCTGCATTTCATCGGCATCATCTTCATAGTCCGTCTCACGCGCTTTTTCTTCGGCCATCCGCTGGGAAGGCAGCTTGATACCATAGGAGGCAAGCTCACGTCGGGTTGGAACGCGGACGCGGTTAGGGCGAGGCAGTTGGGGACCAATTCCCTCTTTCACCTGCGGACGCGGCGCACCGCCCGTTGCCAGGCTAAATACCGGTGCTGCCGCCGCTGAGGCCGCAGAAGCCTGCTTCACGCTTTCCGCTACGGGGGCAACAGCAGGCGTCGGGTCGACCGGCGGAACCGAAACTGAAGGTGCCTTTGTAACCGGCTCCTGCACCGGTTCAGGCACAGGCTGATACCATGCCGCCAGCTGTTCGCGTTCACGAGCCCGGCGTTCTTCAACTTCTTCAAAATAGTACATTGGCGGACGAGACGGTTTCACCTCTTCCACCACCTCAGGTTCAGGCTGAGGCTCCACATAAGGCTGCGCGGGTTCAACCGGTTCAGGCGCGTACGCCTGATAAGGCTGGGCCGCAGGCTGCTCATAGTGCTGCGGTTCATACTCAGGTTGCGGCGGCTGATAAGGCTGCTGCCACTGCTCCTGCTGTACAGGGATGTAGCTCTCTGGTTCAGGCGCGATAACGGGCTCCGGCGTGTGGACACCCGGTGCGGTCTGCCAGGCAACCTGAGGCTGCTGGATAGCGGATTCCGGTGGTGGAACCGGCGCGGATGGCATCACGGCTTCGACAGGGGCGGCATACGCCTGTGCTGCGGTCGTTGCTGCTGCGGCTGCGGCAACCGGCGCGGTAACGGTATGCCCGTTAAGCAGCGGATCGTATTCATCGAAATCACCCGGCATCGCACGGTTGCCGGAGAAAAGCACATCATCAGGATCTACTGCGCTACCCGCTGCGCGGTACTCAACCTGCTCATCTTCATCCATACGCTTACCGGAGAAGAGCGCCGCATCGGTTTTACGTCCAAGCGGGTTAGCAAATTTTTCAGCAACGCGCTGGCGACGCGCCAGGGCACCGCGCAGAATACGAGCACGACGAGATTCACGACGCTGCACCGGAACATCGTCTTCCTCTTCGTACTCATCTTCATATTCTTCTTCATCGACCCACGTGTCGTCGCGGCGGGTACGGTTGCTGGCGAAGGTCAGGATCGTAAGAATAAAGCTGCCGATCTTCTCGGCAATGCTCACCCATGACCAGCCGGTAAACAGCGTCAGCCCTGCCGCCCAGATGCAGAGCAGCGCCAGCGTGCCGCCGCTACTGTGAAGCATTGGCTGTAGCGCAGAGCTCAGCAGGCTGCCAATTACCCCGCCGGAGGCGAAGTACCAGATATCATCGGCGTTAATCGCCGCCAGCCCGCAGGAGGTGAGGATCAGCGCCAGCGCGCCAATCAGGCGCAGGGAAACCGCGAAATAATCGATGTAATCATCGTTCTGACGATGACGCCATGCAAACCAGCATCCGCCAATAATAATGACGGGAATGGTGTAGGCCATTACACCGAAAATGAAAAAGAGCGTGTCCGCAAGCCAGGCTCCGGGTACGCCGCCTAAATTATGGATAGGCTCATGCCACGCGGTTTGCGACCAGCTGGGATCGGAAGGGTTGAAACTGAGTAAGGCTGCCATCAGCCAGACGGCAAAAAGGGCAATAACGATCAGCAAAGCCTCGAGGAGACGACGTCCGCTGCTTAGCTTCGATAGTGTGACTTCTTTGTCTTCAGTGTATTCCTGGCTCAAGAAAGGCTCTCCAGGTATCAGGCATATCCTGCCTGTTTGCTAAAACGGACAACAGCGCCGGGGCTCCCCGGCACTGTTGCTGTATGGATTAACAGGAGTGTAATCAAACTACGCTGATTTTGCACCTGTTCCGTGTTAGCGCGTCTTAATAACCAGACGATTGCTCTGTTTGACCTCTTCCATCACCACATAGGTACGGGTGTCGTTCACGCCTGGCAGACGCAGCAGGGTTTCCCCCAGCAGCTTACGGTAGGCGGACATATCAGGCACACGGGTTTTCAACAGGTAGTCGAAATCACCGGACACCAGATGACACTCTTGAATTTCTTCAAGTTTTTGTACAGCGGCGTTAAATTGCTCAAACACATCCGGCGCACCACGATTCAGAGTAATCTCAACAAATACCAGAAGTGAGGCATCCAGATAATGCGGGTTCAGCAGAGCCGTATAGCCCTGAATAAAACCCTGTCTTTCCAGTCGGCGCACACGCTCAAGGCACGGCGTCGGGGAAAGTCCCACACGTTTTGAAAGCTCGACGTTGGAAATACGCCCATCCTTTTGCAATTCATTAAGAATGTTACGATCGATACGGTCGAGATCTTTGCCAGGGCGCTTCTTGCTATCTACCATTATTATTGTCTCTCTGTATTCCTTCCCTACTCCTGCCTGGACCCTGTGCACATCACTGTTCAGAGCCTGTACCCGTTAGTCATCACATCGCCTGGTTATGTATTAGACGCGATGCGGATTAGGGTTCTGTTGGTAAGAAGACCGCTGCCCGAAGGCTGTCACCGACATCACGTATGGCGTCTGTCCACGCCATGCGTAGATTTCACTGACACGGTAAAAATGGCATTTACGTGCATGCCTATGCGGCATACGGTTAACGCGGTTTTTTTTCTTCCTTGAATGTTTTCGCAAATGCGCAGGGGATTGTCAAAGCAAAACATCGTTTTTTAGTACAAGATGCCGGATATTCATTACGGGGGGGTATTAATCCTCATTTTACTGCCTTATAAACGAGCGGTTTTAAGTAGAAAACGTGATGTAACGGCGCAAGATTCATCGGGCGCAGCTATTGCATATATCGAAAGCAAAATCCCAGCGCTCTTTTTTTACGGCAACAAATTCCCTACAATCCAGCCCATTGCCTGCCAACAACAATGGGGATCTCATGGGCACGACCAAACACAGTAAGTTGCTAATCCTTGGTTCTGGACCTGCGGGATATACCGCGGCGGTCTATGCTGCACGCGCAAACCTGCAGCCGGTACTGATCACTGGCATGGAAAAAGGCGGTCAGTTGACCACCACCACGGAAGTGGAAAACTGGCCGGGCGACCCGAACGACCTGACCGGGCCGCTGCTGATGGAACGCATGCACGAGCATGCTGCTAAGTTCGAAACCGAAATCCTGTTCGACCACATCAACAAGGTTGACCTGCAGAACCGTCCGTTCCGCCTGACGGGCGACAGCGGCGAATACACCTGCGACGCGCTGATCGTCGCTACCGGGGCCTCTGCCCGCTACCTCGGCCTGCCGTCTGAAGAAGCGTTCAAAGGCCGCGGCGTCTCTGCCTGCGCCACCTGCGACGGTTTCTTCTATCGTAACCAGAAAGTCGCGGTTATCGGCGGCGGCAACACCGCGGTGGAAGAAGCGCTTTACCTGGCGAACATTGCCTCTGAAGTGCATCTGATCCACCGTCGTGACACCTTCCGCGCCGAGAAGATCCTGATTAAGCGCCTGATGGATAAAGTGGCGAGCGGCAACATCGTGCTGCACACCAACCGTACCCTGGAAGAAGTCACGGGCGATCAGATGGGCGTTGCGGGTCTGCGCATTCGTGATACCCAGAACACCGATAACGTCGAAACGCTGGAGGTGGCGGGTCTGTTTGTGGCTATCGGCCACAGCCCGAATACCGCGATCTTCGAAGGCCAGCTGGAGCTGGAAAACGGGTACATCAAAGTGCAGTCCGGCAGCCACGGTAACGCGACCCAGACAAGCATCCCGGGCGTGTTCGCTGCCGGTGACGTAATGGACCATATTTACCGTCAGGCGATCACCTCTGCGGGCACCGGCTGTATGGCCGCGCTGGACGCTGAACGCTATCTCGATGGACTGGCTGAACAAGGTAAATAATCTTTACAAGTCAGTAACAAACGTAAATAAAGGCGGCCACAGGTCGCCTTTATTTTTGCTCGCGTGTAACATGCTGATGTCTAATTTCTTATAACGTCACCTGCAAAATACGCAATGGAAAAAACCCGTCAACAAGAGTTAACACGCTGGCTGAAACAGCAAAGCGTTATTTCCCGCCGCTGGCTTACGATCTCCCGTCTTTTGGGGTTCGTTAGCGGTCTGTTGATTGTTGCCCAGGCATGGCTGCTGGCCCGCATTCTTAATCACATGATCATGGAGAACATTCCCCGCGAAGCGCTCCTGCTGCCCTTTATTGTTCTGATCCTGGTTTTTGTCCTGCGCGCCTGGGTGGTGTGGCTGCGTGAGCGCGTCGGCTTCCACGCCGGACAGCATATCCGCTACGAGATCCGCCGTCAGGTGCTGGATCGCCTTCAGGAAGCCGGGCCCGCGTGGATCCAGGGTAAACCGGCCGGAAGCTGGGCGACGCTGATCCTTGAGCAGATCGACGATATGCACGATTACTACGCGCGCTATCTTCCGCAGATGGCGCTGGCGGTTTTTGTTCCGCTGCTGATTGTTATCGCCATTTTCCCCGTCAACTGGGTGGCGGCAGTGATCCTGCTGGGCACCGCCCCGCTGATCCCGCTGTTTATGGCGATGGTCGGCATGGGTGCGGCTGATGCCAACCGCCGCAACTTCCTGGCACTGGGCAGGCTGAGCGGACATTTCCTCGATCGCCTGCGCGGGATGGAAACCCTGCGTATTTTTGGTCGCGGTGAAGCGGAAACGGAAAATATTCGTCTCGCGTCTCAGGATTTCCGTCAGCGCACGATGGAAGTGTTACGCCTGGCGTTTCTCTCGTCCGGCGTGCTGGAATTCTTTACCTCGCTGTCGATTGCGCTGGTGGCGGTTTACTTCGGCTTCTCCTATCTCGGCGCGCTGGATTTCGGCCACTACGGCACGGCAGTCACCCTCTCTGCCGGTTTCCTGGCGCTCATCCTGGCCCCGGAGTTTTTCCAGCCGCTTCGCGACCTGGGCACCTTCTATCATGCCAAAGCGCAGGCCGTTGGCGCAGCCGACAGTCTGAAAACCTTCCTGGAGACGCCGCTGGCGCACCCGGAGCGCGGTGACGTGACGCTGAATGCTAAAGACGCCGTGACCATTGAAGCGCAGGACTTTTCCATTCTGTCACCTGAAGGCAAAGTGCTCGCGGGTCCGCTGAACTTTACCCTGCCAGCCGGAAAACGCGTGGTGCTGGTCGGCACCAGCGGTTCAGGGAAAAGTTCTCTGCTGAATGCGCTATCCGGTTTTATGGCCTACACCGGTTCGCTGCGGATAAACAAAGCTGAACTGCGTAATCTCGATCCCGGCGCCTGGCGCAAGCAGCTCAGCTGGGTCGGACAAAACCCGCAGCTTCCTGCCTCCACGCTGCGCGAAAACGTGCTCCTGGCGCGCCCGGATGCCCGTGAAGATGAACTACAGTCCGTTCTCGACCGCGCCTGGGTCAGCGAGTTTCTGCCGCTGCTCCCGCAAGGAGTTGATACCGTGGTCGGCGACCAGTCCGCCGGGCTGTCAGTAGGACAGGCGCAGCGTGTGGCCGTTGCCCGCGCGCTGCTTAACCCGTGCCAACTGATGCTGCTGGATGAGCCCGCCGCCAGCCTGGATGCCCACAGCGAACAGCGCGTCATGGCGGCCCTGAACGCCGCATCCCGGCAGCAAACCACTCTGATGGTCACCCATCAGCTGGAAGGCATTGCCGACTGGGACCAGATCTGGGTCATGGAGAACGGCCGAATTGTTGAGCAAGGCGATTACGCCGCTCTCGTTGCCGCGCAGGGGCCGTTCGCCGCCCTGCTGGCGAACCGTCAGGAGGACATCTGATGCGTGCTCTGCTGCCTTATCTTGCGCTCTATAAACGCCACAAATGGATGCTGACGCTGGGGATCGTGCTGGCGATTGTGACGCTGCTCGCCAGCATCGGCCTGCTCACGCTTTCAGGCTGGTTCCTGTCGGCCTCCGCCGTCGCAGGGTTCGCCGGATTATACAGCTTCAACTATATGCTGCCGGCGGCAGGCGTGCGGGGTACCGCCATTACCCGTACTGCCGGACGCTATTTTGAGCGGCTGGTCAGCCACGACGCGACGTTCCGCGTTCTGCAGCACCTGCGCATTTACACCTTCAGCAAACTGTTGCCCCTCTCCCCTGCCGGGCTGGCGCGTTTTCGTCAGGGTGAGTTACTTAACCGTGTCGTTGCGGATGTCGACACGCTGGACCACCTTTACCTGCGGGTGATCTCCCCGATAGTGGGCGCGTTTGTGGTGATTGTAGTGGTCACGCTGGGGCTGTCCGTTCTGGATGTTCCCGTTGCGCTGACGCTGGGTGGAATTATGCTGCTGACGCTCCTTATTCTGCCGCCGCTGTTTTATCGCGCCGGGAAATCCACCGGGGAAAACCTGACGCGTCTGCGCGGGGATTATCGCCAGCAGCTGACCTCCTGGCTTCAGGGGCAGGCAGAGCTGACCATTTTTGGTGCCAGCAAGCGCTACCGCGCCCGACTGGAAAATACGGAGCTGAACTGGCATGACGCCCAGCGCCGTCAATCTGAACTGACGGCCTTCTCGCAGGCGCTGATGGTGTTAATCGGCGGCGTGGCGGTGATCGCCATGCTGTGGCTGGCTTCCGGCGGGATTGGCGGTAATACCCAGCCAGGCCCTCTAATTGCGCTCTTCGTTTTCTGCGCGCTGGCCGCTTTTGAGGCACTGGCCCCGGTGACGGGCGCCTTCCAGCATCTTGGACAGGTGATCGCCTCTGCCCTGCGCATCACCCAGATTGCCGAGCAGGAGCCTGAAGTCAGGTTCAGCGCAGCGCAAACCGCCGTGCCTGAGCAGGTGGCGCTGACGCTTGATAACGTGGCCTTCGCCTATGACAAGCAGGCCCAGAACGCGCTGGACGGTATCAACCTTTCTGTTAATGCAGGGCAGCGGATGGCGATCCTCGGCCGTACCGGCTGCGGTAAGTCGACGCTGCTGCAGCTGCTGACGCGGGCCTGGGATCCACAGCGCGGTCAGATTCGTTTTAATAATACGCTGCTGGCTGATTTCAGCGAGCAGGCCCTGCGCAAGACCGTGAGCGTCGTTCCACAGCGCGTGCATCTGTTTAGCGCCACCCTGCGCGATAACCTGCTGCTGGCCGTGCCAGAGGCTTCGGACGATGATCTTCGCGCCGTACTGGAGCAGGTCGGACTGCAAAAGCTGCTTGAGGACGAAGGTCTCAACAGTTGGCTGGGCGAAGGCGGTCGTCAGCTTTCCGGCGGAGAGCTACGCCGTCTGGCCATTGCGCGCGCGCTGCTGCATGATGCGCCGCTGATGCTGCTCGACGAACCGACAGAAGGGCTTGATGCGACAACCGAGAGTCAAATCCTTGATTTGCTGGCGAACGTGATGGCAGGAAAAACCGTCCTGATGGTGACGCACCGCCTGCGCGGGCTGGCAAGTTTTGATCGGATAATTGTGATGGACAACGGGCACATTATTGAGCAAGGTAGTCACGCAGAGCTGTTGGCGAAACAGGGTCGCTACTATCAGTTTAAACAGCGTCTGTAGACTATATTTGTAGCGTCCTCACTCGCGTACTGGAGTTTTGCTGTCATGCGCCTGGTCCAGCTTTCTCGTCATAACATCGCGTTCCCTTCGCCGGAGGGAGCGCTGCGTGAGCCCAACGGGCTGCTGGCCCTTGGCGGTGACCTTAGCCCTGCGCGGCTATTAATGGCGTACCAGCGCGGCATCTTCCCGTGGTTTTCTCCGGGCGACCCGATTTTATGGTGGTCTCCCGACCCGCGCGCCGTGCTGTGGCCAGAGCAGTTTCACGTAAGCCGCAGCATGAAGCGATTCCATGCAAAATCCCCGTACCGTGTAACGCTGAATCACGCCTTTGGACAGGTGATCGAAGGCTGTGCCGAAGATCGCCATGAAGGGACGTGGATCACCCGCGATATCGTCAACGCCTATCATCAGCTCCATGAGCTTGGCTACGCCCACTCCATTGAGGTTTGGGAAAACGGAGAACTGGTTGGCGGCATGTACGGCGTGGCGCAAGGGACGCTATTTTGCGGCGAGTCGATGTTCTCCCGTGCGGCCAACGCCTCGAAAACCGCGCTGCTGGTCTTCTGCCAGGCCTTTGCCCAACGCGGCGGGCGTCTGATCGATTGTCAGGTGCTCAATGAGCACACCGCCTCCCTCGGTGCCGTTGACATCCCGCGACGACAGTATATCGAGCATTTGGACGCCTGCCGTCAGGAGAAGCTCCCGCGCGACTTCTGGATCCCCAGAACGCTCTTTATGCCCAATGCCTAAATGTTTTCCGCATATTTTTTGTGAGGGTGTTATAATTATGCCGCAGAGTAGCTTCTGCCTGTTGCCCCGCCGCCGTTTGGGACCTTCGCTTCAGATAACGTCCTGACGTTTATCCTGTTGTATCCCCTTTACGAATGCGCTTTCCGTTCGGTTGTACCGTGACGCTTGGGCAATGCGCCGAAACTGTTTTGCTGCGTTTTAAACGCGCAATTCTTTACTTAATTGATGAATTTCGGCATTATCTTGCCGGTTCAAAACTTGGTAGTGATACCCCAGAGGATTAGATGGCCAAAGAAGACAATATTGAAATGCAGGGTACCGTACTTGATACGTTGCCTAATACCATGTTTCGCGTAGAGCTGGAAAACGGTCACGTGGTAACTGCGCACATCTCCGGTAAAATGCGCAAAAACTACATCCGCATTTTGACGGGCGACAAAGTGACTGTTGAACTGACCCCGTACGACCTGAGCAAAGGCCGCATTGTCTTCCGTAGTCGCTAATTGTTTTCGCCTGTAATGGCAGATGAATATTAAATAAGGCCGGGATATTCCCGGCCTTATTTTTTTGTTGCGCAGTCGATAATTTGAACAATTATTTGACGGTCCGTTTGAGCATCGTGGCTGTCTGTTCGACAGTGTAGGAAGTAAGGGGTGTGAGGCCTTATTTTCTATTTTGCTGAGCTGCGTGTGCGGCAGTGCACTTCATCCTGTGGTGATAGTTGCCCATTTCCCTTTTCTAAGCTGCCTGTACGGCAGTGCACGTGGAGAGCAATTTCCTGCTCTTCGTCCTATTTTTCTAAGCTGCCTGTACAGCAGTGCACACGAAAGCCACCGCGGGTTGCGCGGCGTGGACTTTCTAAGCTGCCTGTACGGCAGTGAACTGGAATAATATCCACACACCATCATGATTTTCATACAAAAAAAGCTAAAAACCTTTCTCTCTCCCTCTTTTTCATCCACTCAATATTTTCATTTAAAATCAACAAATTACAAGAAGGATAAAAATTAGGGTCAAAACACCTTTCTTCTCATAAACCACCCAGCACAAAAAATACCCATTCCACACATCCTGACAAATGACTATACTTAACCATGACAAATGACATTAATAGGGAGGTAACATGAGAACCTGGATTCCCGCGCAGAAACCTGCTGATAACGCACTTTGGCGCTACGCCGGTTTACCTGCAAACAGAGGTATGCGGCTGATTGAATTTCTCAATCAGGGATTGCCCGTCAGCGTCCTCGACAATATCCATGAGTGGACGGCCATGTCGAAAGCGGACATTTTGCGCGTCACCGGGATTAATGAGCGTAACGTGGCCCGCCGTAAAAGCGCGGGACGGACGCTGACGCCGGATGAGAGCGAACGCGTGGCCCGTTTCGTTCGGGTGCTGGATGCTGCCGTCGATTATTTCGGCAGTAAAGAAGAGGCATGGAACTGGCTGCAGGCGCCGGTACGCGGGCTTGGCAATGTTGCGCCTGTCGACCTGATCGCTACGGAAACCGGTGCGCTGGAAGTCACCGACCTGATTGGTCGACTCGAACACGGAGTGTTTGCATGATTTTTTATCGGCTGGTAACGGGGCGCTATGCCAGCGAAGCGTGGAGTGGAAGCGGCGCAAATCAGTACGGCGGTCGCTGGAATCATAAAGGACATCCCGCCGTATATGTGTCCACGTCCATCTCGCTGGCATCACTGGAGATTTTGGTGCACGTCAGAAAAGATACCGTATTGAATCAGTACCAGCTTTTCAGCATTGATATCCCGGATGACCAGATTGATTACCTGGATAAAGCCTGGCTCCCCGAGGACTGGCAGGAAAACCCGGCACCGGTATCGACGATGGATCTGGGAACCGGGTGGTTGCAGGCTAACAGCGCCCTCGCCCTCATCCTGCCTTCCTGCATCATTCCTTATGAAAACAATGCCATCCTTAACCCCTTACATCCGGCATTCCATTCGGCGCTCAGCTCTGTTCAGCAACTGCCCTTTATTTTTGATACCCGCCTCGCAGAAAAAACCGCACCCTGAACGCTGATGCGGCCGTGTTTTCTCAGAACCAGGGAACTGTCGCTGTCGCGCTCAGCCCGTAGGTTGAAAAGCATCCATCCACGGGGGCGGGAAGCAACTCACCATGACGAATAAAAAGTTTGAAAGACTGACCTGCAGAGAGGCTACGTAAATTAAGCCAGGGCAAATCAGTCCGCGCTTCTTCCATTTTAAATAGGCGCTGCTGCGCCTCTGCCTCAGTGATCCACCCTTTTTTTACCGAACGGCGCATAAGCCGCTGCGCGCTGCTTTTCACCTGCACACGGGACACGCATCGCCATTGCTTTACCTCTGGCACGGGTTGTATCACCGTGCACAGACAGTAATCGCTTAGTCCCCTTCGCCATGCCAGCGAGTCGAGCTCGCTTAACGCCGGGTGAGTACCATGCAGGCGTAACACCGCGCCGGGCTTTATGCCGTGCGCAGGGAAACTAACACCAATATCCCCCTTCCCCCGCTGGCCCAGCGCACGATGCAGTTTAGCCACCAGCGCGGCCATCAGCATCTCCTCGCTGAACTCCGGGTCGGGCAGGACGCGGATCTCAAGATAGTGATCCATAACCACTCCTTACTCGCCCTTCTCACCGAAGACGCCGCCACGGATCAGTACGGCCATCACATAATGCTGCTGCTCAACCTCGGGTTTCTGCCCTTTCGTCACCCAGTTATCGAGAAGCGTGTAGAAGTCCATTTTCTCTTTCGGCTGACGACAAGCCACACCGCGGCTGGTGACAGAGCCATACGGTTCAACGGCTATCGCGCCCAGCTCATCCACTTTTGGATGCCAGGTATCGATAGTCCGAATCGCATTACCAATTTTCTGCGAGTGCATACCGGCAACATCATCCACCTGATACAACAGACGACTCTTGCTGCTGTTGCTGTCCAGGACCAGCTCCTGGGACGGGAAAATTTCCTGTCCGGCACCGAGAAGCACCTGCGCTTCGACGTTCAGGAGAACAAATCCTTCGCCACTAAGCCCTTTTTCGATTTCCCGCGCAAGCGTATCGAGCTGCTCATCGCTCGCGGAAAAATCACGCAGCGCATAACGATACGCATCAAACGTCCATGTTTTACTGCCCGTCACGTTCACGACAATTTTTTCAGCGCCGACGCGGTTACGCCATAAGAAGCGGCCGTTCGCCAGATTGGTTGCATATCGACGCGCCAGTTCGGCAAAACCGTGTTCACTGATATAACCTTCGATAACCTGCTGAAGTTCATCCTGATACGCGCGATCATTACATACGGAAGGCGTAGACAAATTGCCCAGCACGCGCAGGGTAAATTTCACCTGCAGGGTGTCTGAGTCTGCGGGCAGAGCGGCCACGTCCACCCGCTGGAGGTTGGCTTTCTGGATCTCAGCATCCAGTTTCGCCGGATCGTTAGTGAGCGCGTTTTTAAGGCGGTTGGAAATGGTTCCGCGCACCGCTTTTTCCTGGATGCGGATCGGTTGCCAGTTTTCTCCCTCCCAGCTTCCTGAATACATCACCGCATCCGAGGTCGCCAGTTTACGTTCAAATGCCAGTACAGATGCCGTTTTAACGGCAGTTGGAGCCTTTGCCATAGATAAGTCCTTTTTAAATAAGATGTTCAGATGTCGCCGGCGCGCCCGCGCCCTGACAGTAGTAGCCTGTTTCTGTCGTGCGATAGCGCCAGAAAATATCGTCTAATGACCGAATCCGGTGCAGACCGCACCATTCGCCCACACCATACGCCGCTTCGGTAAACGCGAATGGCGTTTCTGCATCGCGCGCGTTTGCCACGACGCCGGGCGCGTAGAGTTCAGAGATACGCTGGTAGCCGATCATCAACGGCACCAGATAACCAGGGTTAGGTTTGGGGACGTAATGCCAGTCTGCCGGATCGCCTTCACGGATATTGCCGTCTTCCGGTGTTTCGGCCTGCATTTTCAATGCAGCGAAATCAAGCCAGGCATCGAGCAGCGTGGCATCAGGCTTGTTTTCAAGAAGCGTTTGATGATGTTCGCTCAGCCAGCTGCTGCGATCGCGCAGGGCAAAGCCGGGCATCAGTTGCCACTGCAACCGACACATATCCCGACTGCTGGATGGCATCGCCATGACGGTAACAGCCTCAATATCAACAATGATACCGCCCGCCAGCCTAAGCGTTGGGCACAGCTGCATGAGGTGCTCCGCCAGATTGCGCTGCCCGTATTCGCCGTTAGGGATTTCCCCGCGACACTCCAGCAACAATGAAACGGTCATATGCATCCGCCCCTCTTCATTAAAGGAGGCCGTTTTCGCTTCAGGGGTAAGAGGATTGCGGGTCAGCGCAAACTGATAGTCACGACCAGAAGAATGGGCATGGATCTGCTGCTCGTGGCTGACAACGGCACAGCCATCAATGCACAGCCCATGCGTTTCGGTCAGACGGCGAGACAGCGCATGAGAGAATCCCAGGAAATGAGTAATCGCGGGAAAACCATACGTCAGCCCGGCTATCGCGTTGGCGTTTTCGACGCTGATACGGCGAAGCAGGATCAGTGAACTCATTTCAGCGCCTCCTGGATAATTTTTTCCATCTCGCGAAGGTGAGTACGTAAACGTTCGCGGGTTTCCCATTCATGTTTTTCTACCGCACCTAAATCCGGCATCGACTTGCGCAGACGGGCGTTCAGCCACAGGGCAAAATTTTCGGCCACAGCGTCCTGCCAGTCATCTTTTTCTCGTTCAAGACGGAAGGCTTCGTCCGTTTTTGTGCGCCAGGGATCGAGCCAGAGCTGTTGATGGCGTTTCAGATCGGGGCTGTTAAGTGTCCAGTTCTGCGTAGGTTCACGCTGAAGTTCAGATGCGATCTCGAACAGCAGATCGATAATCATATTGATGTAGCCATCGCGGGCTTCACGGATACGAAAATTGGTGTAATCTCCCGTTTTTGTTAGTAACGAGACAAGTAGCTGAATGTAACTCCTTGCATGACGGTCAAATTGCCCACCCGAAGCGAAAACGGAACGTAAACCCGCAGGCGGCTTGTCTGCCCTTTTCCACTGCGGTGGCTGGCAGGATAGTAGCCAGCTACGCCCGCCCCGCACGCTGTTCAGATAGGAAATATTTTGCGGTTTGGTGCCACCGAAGTGTATTTCCGCTGAATCCGGGAATAACGTCAGCGCAGAAGGATGCCAGGTTTTCTCACGACGCGCTTTCCAGATGGCTTTAACCTCATCACCAAAACGAAAGGCGATCATTTTCTGGTGCATGTCGTGAACAAGCGAGGTGGCAAATAACGGGCTTAAGAGATGGTAACCTTCTCCTGCCGGAAAATACCCCTGTTTCGCCAGCCTGTGGGAAGCCGGTTCGCCGGGCGTAAACGCGCGGGAAAATCCCGCTATCCATTCACTCAGTTGACTGGCATCTTCGGTAAAAGCGGCCAGCGCAGCGTGCTCGCCACGTTTCAGACTGGCGAGTAGAGAATCGCCATCTTCTACCCGCGTTTGCAGCAGTTTCGCGACGTCCAGCGCAGCTGCGTTACCCACCGCATCCGGTTCCAGACCTGACAAGGCAGCGGTGCTGAGATACCCTTCCTGCGCCACTGCCTCGCTGTACATACTGCTACTTTTTGAATCCCCGTGGGTGAACTTCGCCGCGTGGGTCACAAGGTTAATTTGTCCGGCTCGCTTCGCTGCATCCGTCAGCCATACTTTCGGTTCATAGCGAAGCTCCAGTTCCCGGCGTTCTGCCGCGAGCGTTGCGCTAACTGTATCGCTGCGCTTTGCGGCCTCTTTATCAAATGCTTCCAGCTTTGTTTGTCGTCGTCCGGCGATGTACTCAGCGATGAAAGCGCTTAGTGCTTCAACTGACATACTGTCTCCTGGTTTTTTATAGAAATTCCCTGAACACACCCAACACCGGGTGATACAGCCATTGCTCTGCTTCCTCCTCCCTGGTCACTCTCAATGTAATTTCACCATACCGTCGTGACACCACGGTGAGCTCCATCTGCATCAACTCAGCCAGTTCCTGTAAGATCCCGACATAATCAATCACAATCCACGGCTCTACGCCGTCGGCCATGGACAACGCCTGTTCGCAAAATCCTCCCGCAGGTTTTAACACCCCGTTTTCCTGCATCAGGCAAAACTCGGGTTCATCGCCTTCCTCTTCCAAACTCAAAAAGAAAGTGTCCTGCGGTGAAGCGCGGCGAAACGGCGTTCGCCGCTGCAACTCACCGTTCCACGTCAACGGCAGTCGCCACCACGACGCGGCTACCGCATCGGACTTGTCGTCTCCGTCCAGCAGAGCAGCGCGCAACCGTGCATGCTCCAGCGCCGCCAGCGCATTGCCGGGCAGATTTTCAACGATGCGCGGAATCGCATTCAGCATGCGATAGCCTTCTTCATCGATCAGTTCATGAAGATCGTGATGAGGCAGCGTATGGCGCTCAGTTTCAAAACCAGGTCGGCAGTAGGCCACCGTTTCCCCGCGAAGCGCGCGAACGTTGCGTTCCAGAATCACCAGATTTTCGCGCTCAGGAACGATCTGACGGTGGCGCTGAATACGGCCAGCGAACTGGATCAGCGAGCGCATCGAGCTGGGTTCGATAATTCCCCAGTCGGCATCAAAATCGCGCCCGACTTCGAGAACGGATGTTCCGAGCACGACAAAAAGATGGTGCTGTTCCGGTGACGTCAGCGCCTGCTTAACGTCAGGCAACTGCCAGACCCGCTCCGGCTCGTGCCGCGTGAACGCGGCATCAAGTCGTTTTTCAATCGCCGCACGCACCGCCAGCGGGTGCTGGCTGTGGTACACGCAATAATGAATGCGGTAATTGTCCGGAGAAGGTAAGGCTATCAGCGCCCGCGCGACGGCAACCAGCGGATTGATATTCGCCATCCGCACCAGACCAAAGGATACGGTTTTGCCACTTTTATGCGTGCTGTGATGCTCGCCATGCAGCGCGATCGTTTGCTGGTACAGCGTCTGCGCTAACGCAGAGACAACATCCGCATTGCGGGAAGCGTGCGGCTCCACGGCGGCAAGTTTACCCAGACGAAGCCGGGGCTGGTCTGGCAGACGTTTAATCCGCTGCCTGACAAAATCGCCATGCACCTGACGAAAATTCGCGTCGTCAGCCACGTCCTGCGACTGCGCGCCATACTCATCAAACCAGGCGCAACAAATACTCGTCGGCCTGTCCGACTGACCGCACGCGTCCTGCCAGGCTTTGCGCCCTTCCCGATAGGCTTCAAACAGCGCTTCTGTTAATGCAGGGGGCAGCGTTGCAGAGGAGAGCAGCACGCGAGAGCCGAGCATGCCCGCCCAGTTAACCAGCCGACAAAGGGCGTGCAAATCATCAACGTCAAAATCATCAGGCTCATCAAGCACCAGATCGCTGGTCATCAGGCGCAGCATGGCGGGGATCTGCCTGCCGCCGCGCACGCCTTCCGTGGCAGGCATCAGATGATCGATAGTTGTCACCAGGACCGGAGCACTGACCAGGCGGTTGAGCGCCGGTTCTTTCGCCAGCCACTGCTGGGCAATCCCGCTGCTGGTCGCCCCTTCGTAATGCACATAATGATGGCTGGCGAAGAACGCTTCATCGCTGGCGCTGCTGGTATCTTCAGCATCATTACCCTGATACAGCTCCTTTACTGCTGCAGCACCGGTCACGACGGCCAGCGCGTCGTCATCAAGCCCCAGGCGCGACTGCAGAGCCTGACCCGTTTGCAGCGTCAACGTGCGCAACCCCAGCGCCACGCTGAAACGACATCCCGCCTGCTCATCTGCCAGCGCGTACATAATTCGGGCATTGGCGAAGGTTTTACCACATCCGGTCGAGGCCATATTGATGCCGAAGAAGCCCTGCTCGGCACTCTTCTCGCGCAGGGACGACGCCACGTTCCACGCGTCGTTTTGCCAGTGAAAGCGCTTTTCTTTCGCCCTTTCCCTAAACGTTTTATGCCGGGCGATGGCGGGTAACGAACGGCGCAACGCGGGAAGAGAACGCCCCATCAATAGCGCCTGATGCGCCACGCCGACATTGTGCTCATCCAGCTTTTGCTTGAGCTGCCCGGACTGGCGGTCGCTATTAGCCCACGCCTGAAAGGCATCATCCTGCCATCCGGCATACGCGGGTTGAGAGGAGTAAACGTGATCGGCCAGCATCAGCGCCAGGCGGGCGAGATGTAGAGTGAAGAGATTATCCAGCGATCCCGCATGAAGCAGCGCGGGAAGATTTCGGATGCGTTTACCAATCTGCCGGGCCTTCTCGCGCCAGGTTTGGCTTTTTAGCGGCGTACCGTGGGGGAATTTCCAGACATTTTTGAAATCACGCTCTTTCCATGGATGTTTTTCGGTGGATTTATGATTAAGCGAGTTCCAGTCCGCGTTCAGCTGTTTCTCAATCCAGCCTTCACTGTACAGTAATGAGGTTTTTGCCGGGTGCGGTTGAGGTAAACGGTGGTGCGATAGCATTAGCCACGCCACTACCCTCGCCACAGGAGGTAATTTTTCAAGTGGGCTATTGCTCCACTCTGCCCTGTCCATCTTCAGCGCTTTCAGCATGGCCTTTTCGTCAGCGGCTTTTAGCTGAGTAAGGGATGTCAGCCACTGCTCATCGGTTTGCTCACCTACAAACGCCTCGAACAGACGAACCGAGATCCACTCATGGCGATACGGCTGACAAAGGTGCTGACTTTCACCCTTAAGCGTCTGCTGAAAGCACATCCCTGCTTTACCAAAATCATGAAACAGCCCGGCAATCGCCGCCAGCAGGGCGATATTTTCCGCACTTTGCCAGCGGTGTTCGCTGTCATTGCGGATAATTTGCAGCGTTGTGCGATTTGTTGGCACGCGCCCCTGCGCGTTAAAGCGGCGCAAATTTCCCACTATCCACAGCAGTTCGGTTTGACCGTTTTTTTTCAGCCAGTGGCAGGCCACAGCGGTGTTACGACGTGCCGTTTTACGCAGCAGCTTGCGCAGCGTGATGGCACCTTCCATCGTAATTGTCGTCTGCCATGCCGCATCACCCGTACGCTCTGCGAACTGATCGATAATCTGACAGCTTTGCTCACGCGCACGTTTGGTACATCGGGAGATAATCAGCACATTCATTTTGCGACGCCCGCCAGCGAGTGCGAGGTTTCCTGCAAGGTAGTAATCATTACGTCCAGCGCATCAGCCTGTTGAAACGCGTTGATGCAGCGCTGACGAAACTGTTGATTATCCTCACCCTCCATCGCCGCAATAAATGCCTGCGGCATAACGAGGGCGTCTTTGATTAAATCGGCAATATCAAAAACCAGCCCGCCGCGTCGGGTTTTGCCGTGCATGACAGCCAGACCATGAGGAATGCCCGTCACCCAGGCCGCGACAGCCGCCAGCCCGTAGGCGAGATAGTTGCCCTGATCGAGAAAACGGTTCGCTATATCCGCCCCACCGCCCCGTTTGGCTCGCGTAAAGCTGCCGTAGCCCACCGTCTGGCTGGTCAGTTTGTAGAGCGATTTTGTGAGCTGTGCTTCCTGAAGCATCAGCGACGTGTGGTCCTGTGCGTTTTCCATACCCTGCTTCGCACGCTCCAGAATAGTTTCCAGCGCGTCCCGTTCGGGCTGAAAAGACGTTTCCCGCTGCATCCGCAGCCCTGCCCACTGTTTTTCGATTTGCTGTAAACGGATAAACTGAAACTGCTTTGCCGCCTGCAGACGTTTTTCTTCATCAAACCAGAATGAGACCCAGTTTTGTAAATATTCGGTCGGGCGGTATTCGCTTTGCGGGCTGAGCCATGAGACATCGATATCTACCTCGTTTGCGGAATAAAGCGGCGTGCCGTCCGTTCCGCAAAAGCCGACCATTACCCCTGCCCGGGCAAACTCCCGCATTGCCATTTGCGTAACGGATGTTCCCATTCCCAGCATCACCGCGGTGGTATTGGCGATGGGAATATTCCAGTAAAACGACTCTTTTCCTTCCTGAGTGACATATTCAACGCGGCCCCCATTGACCTGGATGCGACATTTCTCCAGGTAATAAATGTTGGCGCGCTTTGAATGCAGAATGGTTTTTAAGTCGGTAGGGGTGATGCTGTTTGTAGGCATAGCAAGGGCTTTTATTTCAAAGTGTTGTATGCATTGCATGTTATCGGAGACAAGATGAAAAAAAATGTGACGAGTATCAAATGAATACTAATTACAGCTATAATTGAGATAAAAAATAACTCTACCTACTTCAATCATTATTTTCACCAATGATATATACGTAATAATATAATTCTCCCGTGAATATTTACGTGTATACGTTTGAAAAAAAGCGAGAGTTTGAAAACTTCCACTTATAATATTGACATAACGAATATTTACTAAAAAGAGGGGGAGGGGCTGCCTGTACGGCAGTAAACGTTTTATTGCGGAAAAATTCGCAGTCGAGTTTTTCTAAACTGCCTGTACAGCAGTTAAGCAGGAAGAACGACGCTCATCTTAATGTCAGGAAATAAACTACGCAACTTTTCTTCCCTGCCAGGTTCAGAAAGGTGTCATTGATACAGACGCTTAAAAAAGCGCCTGTAAGCATAACAAGAGTCAGGGGGTCTCACCATAAATTTCATTGGCTTTTTCACTTGGCCACTTCTGGAGCGGGCTACACGAATACGTCTGAGGACCAAGGGCAAGGCTATAAGAAACCTCATCCTTATCATTTTTTGAGCTCCCCCAGACTATATCAATTTCGTTATCTTCGCGGGCAACAAAACTCTTTGACAGGTTATCATATTTGGCGGGAATGAATTTCGCATAATTCATCTCCTCGGAAGATTGCTCGGATGAGAGAAATAAATCCAGATTATGTGTTTGTTTATTCTGCAGGCCGATCAAAGTAGAGTGATTTGCAAGCATAATAACTTCAACATCGATATTTTTCCCACAAACCTGATGACTTTCGGCTTTAAGTTCCCCCATGAGAGGTATTACAACCGCATTACTGGCTAATGGAAGAAAAAGAATTGTTGTCATAATAACCCATTGAAATTTCATATACTTCTCCTTGTTTTTGACGGGGAAAGAATAACTCAAAGGTATTTTATTTCCAGGTTAAAAATGCCAAGTCCCCATACAGGGTCAACATAATGAAGAGGTGACGTTTAGGTCAGCATTAAAACGGGCATTCGCCTGGTAGACTCGGTTATGATTGCCGATGGTTTTTATTCTGCCTGTGCGGCAGTGAACTACTCACTCCTTCACTTTGATTCCAGCGGCGCTTTCTAAGCTGCCTGTACGGCAGTGAACTTACGCGCTGTATCCAGCACTGGACAAAGCAATTTCTAAGCTGCCTGTACGGCAGTGAACCCCAGCGAATCCGCCAGCGCCTGAGCAATGCGTTTCTAAGCTGCCTGTACGGCAGTGAACTCGGCAACGGTAGGCTATTATTCCGGTTTACATTTCTAAGCTGCCTGTACGGCAGTGAACAGGTTCAACCCCGAGCACCTCTGCGGTTGCAATTTCTAAGCTGCCTGTACGGCAGTGAACACAGACATTTCAGTTAACGGCAGTTTTTCAATTTTCTAAGCTGCCTGTACGGCAGTGAACTTAATGATGCGCCTTAATGCGCTGGCCAGCGTTTTCTAAGCTGCCTGTACGGCAGTGAACGAGCGTTGGCCAGAAGAAATCATAGCGAGTCTTTTCTAAGCTGCCTGTACGGCAGTGAACAAAGCATTCGGGGAAGTAGCGCAGCGAATCAATTTCTAAGCTGCCTGTACGGCAGTGAACAAAACAAGGGCGGCGGCGCGTGCGCTGGTCAATTTCTAAGCTGCCTGTACGGCAGTGAACGATCGATGCGACTGCCGGTACTTTTAAAGTGTTTTCTAAGCTGCCTGTACGGCAGTGAACGTCGCACCGATTCTGTGCTGCGCTGCCGTGTATTTCTAAGCTGCCTGTACGGCAGTGAACATTCAACTTTCATGGTACGCGCGCAACACCGCAGTTTCTAAGCTGCCTGTACGGCAGTGAACGTCTTACGCTGGAAAACCAGGTCATTTGCCAATTTCTAAGCTGCCTGTACGGCAGTGAACTATTTATTCCACATGCCTTTATTCTTCTTTTTTTTCTAAGCTGCCTGTACGGCAGTGAACTTCGTAAAAGCTGCCGGTGACTCGATGATTGATTTCTAAGCTGCCTGTACGGCAGTGAACTTCGTAAAAGCTGCCGGTGACTCGATGATTGATTTCTAAGCTGCCTGTACGGCAGTGAACGGGCTCGTGCCGTCATCGTACGCAGGTATTTCTTTCTAAGCTGCCTGTACGGCAGTGAACTCCTTCGTTTGGTCATCGAATAGCGGTACTCCTTTCTAAGCTGCCTGTACGGCAGTGAACTTAACGATATTGTCAAACGCGCAATTAATACATTTCTAAGCTGCCTGTACGGCAGTGAACTTGATACTTTTTGTTTTATGCAGAGCAGTGACTTTCTAAGCTGCCTGTACGGCAGTGAACATAGCCAAATATAATCAAATGGTAATGAGGACTTTCTAAGCTGCCTGTACGGCAGTGAACTTTCTTGGCGGCGTGATTTGCCAGCTTAGCGATTTCTAAGCTGCCTGTACGGCAGTGAACCTGTACAGCTGGCGCAATCCGGTGACCGGGCATTTCTAAGCTGCCTGTACGGCAGTGAACTTTACGGATAATCCAGGTACTCTGCTCAGAGATTTCTAAGCTGCCTGTACGGCAGTGAACATGACCGGCTGCAGACGATTTCCTGCTTTGCCTTTCTAAGCTGCCTGTACGGCAGTGAACTCGATATACCGGGCCTCGGTGATTTCCACCCATTTCTAAGCTGCCTGTACGGCAGTGAACAAGAGGTATTCGTCGGTATGGCGCCAGACGTCTTTCTAAGCTGCCTGTACGGCAGTGAACTGAAAGGAAACAACGCCATCTTATTGTTAGCAAACAAAATAATCAACTTTTACGCATAAAACCCTTTTTTCTGGAATAGAAATTCGCACCATATAAATCAATATGTTACGTAAGCATCAGAAAAAAGGGTTTAAACCAATAGCGTCAGAGGAACTCCCCCGACGCCTCAGATTGCACTCAGGAAATGATGTGAATTACCGTTTCTGCACGTTGAGGTGCAGCGACATCAGCAGCCATCGAATGCGTAATGTCATGAAGGAGCCCCGTCAGGTGCGGCAACATTTCGCGGTCAAAATGCGACACCAGCAGCACGTGGTTTAACGCCCGGCAGTAGTCGCATTTCGTTTCTGTATCTTCCAGCAACCACTCTTTTTGTCGCGGTTGTTCCGCCTCGTCCTCAAATTCCACCACCTGAAAATCACGCATTGATTCAGTGAGGCCGGATTTCACCTCTTCCAGGTAAGCTCCGAGACAACGGCAAACGGGCTGCGTTTGCGGGAGTGATTTGCAGTCGAGGAGGATTTCGGTGAGCAGTTTGCAGCGCTCGGCAAGGGTTGGGAGATCGGGGTCGAGGGAGAGTTCGCTGTAGAGTTGGGAGATAGACTGGTTTTCCATATTCATAATTTCCATATTAGATGCTGAAAACTACCACCAGAAACGCCAACTTCGGGTGGCAGACTGAACCGGTTTGGCGTACCGACCATATGGAAAATCGGCGCTTCAAAAGAAGCCCCGGTTCAGCCCACCATATTTGAAGGTACGGATTATACCGCAGCTAAAAAAAGAGTGAACGAAACCAGTGACGTTGCTGCGAGCAACATCTTTCCATATGTGTGCAATCAGGACGCCAATCCCGGCACCTGCTTTTGCAGGTGCGCCGCCATTTTATTACTGTGGATTTATCCAGCAACCGACTTCGAAGGAAACTGGAAAGCGCCTCGCAAAATTCCTCGGCGGTCTGTTCCCCTCACCCTAACCCTCTCCCCAAAGGGGCGAGGGGATTGTTCACTGCTCGCATTAATTTGTGGAGATTCCTCAGCCCACAGGGAGAGGAAGAAAAGCGGGCACAAAAAAGCCGGGTTAAAAACCCGGCTTTTGAACTAAAACAACTTAGTGAGCCGCTTCCGGCTTGTGCTTCGCCGCACTCTGGAAATCGTACGTCAGTTCGTTCTTCGCCTGGTCCAGCGCCACGGTCACCTGACCGCCGTCCACCAGCGAGCCAAAAAGCAGCTCGTTCGCCAGCGGTTTCTTCAGGTTGTCCTGAATCACGCGCGCCATCGGACGGGCACCCATCGCGCGGTCGTAGCCTTTCTCGGCCAGCCAGTTGCGGGCCTCCTGGCTCACTTCCAGCGACACGCCTTTCTGATCCAGCTGAACCTGCAGTTCGACGATGAACTTATCCACCACCTGATGGATCACCTCGGTAGACAGGTGATCGAACCAGATAATGTTGTCCAGACGGTTACGGAACTCCGGCGTGAAGATCTTCTTGATCTCCTCCATCGCATCGGTGCTGTTATCCTGGTGGATCAGGCCGATGGATTTACGCTCGGTTTCACGCACCCCGGCGTTGGTGGTCATCACCAGCACCACGTTACGGAAGTCCGCCTTGCGCCCGTTGTTGTCGGTCAGCGTCCCGTTGTCCATTACCTGCAGCAGGATGTTGAACACATCCGGGTGCGCTTTCTCGATTTCATCAAGCAGCAGTACCGCGTGCGGATGCTTGATCACCGCGTCGGTGAGCAGGCCGCCCTGGTCAAAGCCCACGTAGCCCGGAGGCGCACCAATCAAACGGCTGACGGTGTGGCGCTCCATGTACTCGGACATATCAAAGCGCAGCAGCTCAATGCCCAGCGCTTTGGAGAGCTGAACCGTCACCTCGGTTTTCCCCACGCCGGTCGGGCCGGCGAACAGGAAGGAACCGACAGGCTTGTGGTCATGCCCCAGTCCGGCACGGGCCATTTTGATCGCTTCGGTTAAGGCCTCAATGGCTTTATCCTGACCAAAGACCAGCATTTTCAGGCGATTGCCGAGGGTGCGCAGCGTGTCGCGGTCGCTCTGAGAAACGCTCTTCTCAGGGATACGCGCGATGCGGGCCACCACGGACTCAATATCCGCCACGTTAACGGTTTTCTTACGCTTGCTGGCCGGCATCAGACGCGCACGCGCCCCTGCCTCATCAATCACGTCAATCGCCTTATCCGGCAGATGACGGTCGTTGATGTATTTCACCGCCAGCTCCACCGCCGCACGGACCGCTTTCGCGGTGTAACGCACGTCGTGGTGCGCTTCGTACTTCGGCTTCAGGCCGTTGATGATCTGCACCGTTTCCTCGACGGACGGTTCGGTCACGTCGATTTTCTGGAAGCGGCGCGCCAGCGCACGGTCTTTCTCAAAGATGTTGCTGAACTCCTGGTAGGTGGTGGAGCCAATCACGCGGATCTTGCCGCTGGAGAGCAGCGGTTTGATCAGGTTCGCGGCATCCACCTGGCCACCGGAGGCCGCCCCTGCGCCGATGATGGTGTGGATCTCATCGATAAACAGGATGCTGTTGGTATCCTGCTCCAGCTGTTTCAACAGCGCCTTGAAGCGTTTTTCAAAATCACCGCGGTATTTGGTGCCCGCCAGCAGCGAGCCGATATCCAGCGAGTAGATGGTGCAGTCGGCAATCACTTCCGGCACGTCTCCCTGCACAATGCGCCAGGCAAGACCTTCGGCAATCGCGGTTTTACCCACGCCTGACTCACCCACCAGCAGCGGGTTGTTCTTGCGGCGACGGCACAGCACCTGGATCGCGCGCTCCAGCTCTTTATCGCGACCAATCAGCGGGTCGATGCCGCCAACGCGAGCAAGCTGGTTAAGATTGGTGGTGAAGTTTTCCATACGATCCTCCCCGCCTGCTTGCTCTTCATTGTTATTGACCTGATTGCTGGAGTCCGATGCCTGGTTAGGCTCGTCTTTGCGCGTTCCGTGAGAGATAAAGTTAACCACGTCGAGGCGGCTGACTTCGTGTTTGCGCAGCAGGTAGGCAGCCTGTGACTCCTGCTCGCTGAAGATGGCGACTAAGACGTTTGCGCCAGTCACTTCGCTACGTCCGGAAGACTGGACGTGGAATACCGCGCGCTGCAGCACGCGCTGGAAGCTGAGCGTCGGCTGCGTGTCGCGCTCCTCTTCACTGGCTGGCAGCACCGGTGTGGTTTGTTCGATGAAGGCTTCGAGTTCCTGACGTAGCGCCACCAGATCCACGGAGCAGGCTTCCAGCGCTTCGCGGGCGGATGGGTTGCTAAGCAGTGCGAGCAATAAATGCTCGACGGTCATAAACTCATGTCGGTGCTCACGCGCTCTGGCGAAAGCCATGTTTAAACTGAGTTCCAGTTCTTGATTGAGCATAGGCACCTCCCCCAATTTTATGCCTTATCAGGCCTTTTCCAGCGTACACAGCAACGGATGCTCGTTCTCCCTCGCATAGTCGTTCACCATCGCCACTTTGGTTTCCGCCACCTCGGCGGTAAAGATGCCGCAGATAGCTTTGCCACGATAATGAACGGTAAGCATCAGTTGCGTTGCACGTTCTACATCATAAGAAAAGAACTTTTGTAGCACGTCAATAACAAATTCCATCGGCGTGTAATCATCGTTCATTAACATAACTTTATACATAGATGGCGGTTTTAGCGCGTCACGCACTTTGTCTTCCGCCAGCTGGTCAAAATCCAGCCAGTCGTTGGTCTTACCCATTTTGCATAACCACTTTGAATCTACCTCAGATGTTAGATAACAATCATCTATTACTGTCATCCGCGATGTCTGTCACAAACTGTTGCAATAGCGTTAACTGCTTCAAACTTTGGTTGATTATTGTCCCAACTCCAGCGCCAAACGCTTGACGACGTCTTTCGTTTATCTAAATTGTACAAGCGTGAGATGGCGAGGTTTTGAACAGCCCCCACTCCACCACCGGTTCATTCCATCTTAATTTATAAGATTTACGAAGGATGTCGAAGCATGGAAATGGGTACTGTTAAGTGGTTCAACAACGCCAAGGGGTTTGGCTTCATCTGCCCCGAAGGCGGCGGCGAAGATATCTTCGCTCACTATTCCACCATTCAGATGGATGGTTACAGGACGCTCAAAGCCGGGCAATCCGTCCGGTTCGATGTACACCAGGGGCCAAAAGGCAATCATGCAAGCCTTATCGTACCCGTTGAAGCAGAAACGGTTGCATAGCTCTCTGTTTTATTGTGTACATCCCGCAGTCAAAATGCCAGCCCGATCGGCTGGCATTTTTATTTTCGGGTTATTCCCGAGCCAGCGCGTCCACAGGATCCAGCCGCGCCGCGTTGCGCGCAGGCAGCCAGCCAAACAAAATGCCGGTAAAGGTGGAGCACAAAAACGCGGTGAGTATCGCCATCGGCGAGAAGCCAATCTCCCAGCCGGGTAAAAAGAGCTGGAGCGCAAAGGCAATCATCATCGAGAGCGCAATGCCCATCGCGCCGCCCACCAGACACACCAGCACCGCCTCAATCAGAAACTGCTGGAGCACGTCGCTGGCCCTGGCCCCTACCGCCATGCGGATGCCAATCTCCCGGGTGCGTTCGGTCACCGACACCAGCATGATATTCATCACCCCGATACCGCCAACAACCAGCGAGATCACTGCCACCAGCGTCAGGAACAGCTGAAGAGTACGTGTGGTCTTTTCCGCCGTTTTCAAGAGGCCGTCCATATTCCAGGTGAAGAAATCCTTCTTCCCGTGGCGCAATGTCAATAGCCGCTCCAGCTGCTGTTCCGCCAGCGCGCTGTCATAGCCCTCTTTCACGCGCACGGTGATGGAATTGAGCCAGGACTGGCCCATAATCCGCCCGGAGATGGTGGTATACGGCAGCCAGACGCGCAGGATCTTGCTGCTGCCGAACATCGACTGCTTCTCTTCCGCCACGCCAATAACCGTGGCAGGCATATTGCCGACCAGGATCACTTCGCCCACCACGTTCGCTTTATTGGGGAAGAGCTGTCTGCGCGAGTTGGCGTCCAGCACCACCACCTGCGCCCTGCCCGCCAGCTGTTCGGCGTTGAAGGTGGCGCCTTCGCTGAAGGTCATGCCGTAGACGTTAAAGTAATCGCCGCTCACGCCGTTAGCGCTGGCCGCCACGTCGATATTGCCGTAGCGCAGACGCAGGTTTTGCGAAACCGCAGGCGTGGCGGAGTTCACCCACGGCTGCTTCTGGATGGCCGCCAGATCGTCATACTTCAGCGCCTGCTGATACTGCGGCTCGTCGTCACCAAAGTCTTTGCCGGGATAAACGTCGATGGTGTTGGTGCCGATAGCGCGAATATCCGCCAACACCAGCTGCTTGGCCGCATCGCCCACCACCACTATCGACACCACCGAGGCAATACCGATGATGATGCCGAGCATGGTCAGCAGGGTGCGCATTTTATTGGCCGCCATCGCCAGCCAGGCCATGGTCAGCGCTTCACGAAAGCCGCTGGAGAACTGTCCCCAGCCGGTCGAAGCAGGCAGCGCTTCCTTCGGTGCCGCCGTTCTGGCCTCGCGCGGCGGCGGGTTGCTCACCAGCTCACCGTCGCGGATCTCGATAATGCGTTCAGCCTGGGCCGCCACCTGCGGATCGTGGGTAACGATAATCACCGTGTGGCCCTGATCGCGCAACTGATGCAGGATCGCCATCACCTCTTCGCCGGAATGGCTGTCGAGCGCTCCGGTCGGTTCATCCGCGAGGATCACCTGCCCGCCGTTCATCAGCGCACGGGCAATACTCACGCGCTGCTGCTGGCCGCCGGACAGCTGCGACGGCTGGTAATCCACCCGCTCCGCCAGCCCCAGACGCGTTAACAGCCCCTTCGCGCGCTCAAGGCGTTTCTTCCGCTCAACGCCCGCATACACCGCGGGCACCTCTACGTTTTGCGCCGCGCTAAGGTGAGAGAGCAGATGGTAACGCTGGAAGATAAAGCCAAAGTGTTCCCGGCGCAGCTTCGCCAGGGCGTCGCCGTCCAGCGTTGAGACGTCCGTCCCGGCCACGCGGTAGGTACCGCTGGTGGGCTTATCCAGGCAGCCGAGAATGTTCATCAGCGTCGATTTACCGGAACCCGACGCGCCTACGATCGCCACCATCTCGCCCGCCTCCACCCGCAGGGAGATGCCCTTCAGCACCTCCACCGGGCCGTCGCCCGACGGATAGCTGCGACGAATGTCATTCAGTTCAAGCAGCGCGGTCATTTAGCGGCTCCGGGCAGGCTTTCGCTGACAACAACCTCCTCGCCCTCTTCCAGCCCTTTGACCACCACCACGTCGGTGTCGTTGCGCGCGCCAATCACCACCTCGCGCTCGCGCGTCTCGCCGTTGCGCAGCACTTTCACCTTATAGCGATTGTCCCCGGCGGATTCACCCAGCGCGGAGAGCGGAACGGTCAGCACGTTCTTCACGCCGGTCAGCTGGATATGCACCTGGGCGGTCATGTCCAGACGCAGCACGCCCTTCGGGTTCGGGACTTCGAAACGCGCATAGTAGAATATGGCGTCGTTAACCTTTTCCGGCGTCGGCAGGATATCTTTCAGCACGCCTTCGTAGCGGGTTTGCGGATCGCCGAGTACGGTAAACCAGGCGTTCTGCCCCGGCTTAAGATGGATCACATCCGCCTCGGAGACCTGGGCCTTCACCAGCATGGTGCTCATGTCCGCCAGCGTCAGAATGTTTGGCGCCTGCTGGGCGGCAATCACCGTCTGGCCCTGCAGCGTGGTAATTTGCGTCACTTCCCCGGCCATCGGCGCGACGATCTTTGTGTAATCAAGGTTGGTTTTCGCCGTATCCAGCGAGGCCTGATTACGCTTGATTTGCGCGTCAATCGTACCAATCTGCGCCTGTTTCACCGCCAGTTCAGTCGCGGCGGTGTCTAAATCCTGCTTTGAAATAGCCTGGGTTTTCGCCAGGGCCTGCTGGCGGGTCAGCGTTACCTGCGCCAGGTTACGCTCTGCCTGCGCCTGCGCACGCTGCGCGCGCAGCTCCATCAGCGTAGCTTCCACTTCGCGGATCTGGTTCTCAGCCTGCTCGGGATCGATAACGCCAAGCAGCTGGCCTTTTTTCACCTTGTCGCCAATCTCTACCGACAGCGTTTTCAGCTGGCCGCTGACCTGCGCGCCGACGTCAACTTTGCGCAGCGCATCAAGTTTGCCCGTCGCAAGGACGTTTTGCTGCAGTTCACCGGGACGAACGATCAGCGTCTGGTACTGCGGCACAGGCGCGTTAAGCACCTGCCATAACCAGAATCCACCGGCTACAATCACCAGCGCCAGCAGCAGAAACAGCGTTCTGCGTTTTCCCTTGAGGTTCATAAATATTCCAATTAAATGTTCTGGCAATAATAAACGTTGATTCTATCTAAACGACTCCTTAACGAAACCCCCGTTCTCCGAAATCACCTTAATTTGTTTACAAGACGTTGATATTTCCCCTGCTGAAATAGCGGTATTCCAAAAGACTCAGGATTTATCATGTCTTCTATCGTCGATACACCTCTTTCAAACCTGGCGCAGCCGACATCCGGCTGGCAGCTCTTCAAAAACCTGGCGTTCGGTAAGATCGCGCCCGGCCTTGCATGGCAGAACCCCGCCTATCGCCGTAAGTTCATGCTGCGTTCGCTGGCAACGCCCGTGAGCACGTCTCGCCTGTTAACGAACCTCGCTAAGCAGCCTCGTCTGATGCAGATGTTGCAGGTGCAGCCCGGTCTGCCGTGTCGGCTTCACCGTCCCTGGCTGACGGTGAAAATGGACCGTCAGCATGCACTGGAATCCCTGAACTGGCACTATGAGGCCATGAGCCGCCAGCTTCCGGCCACGCTCCTGAAGGGCTATCTTTCGACGCAGGGGACTACGCTGCTGACCTTAACCGGGAAAGATGACCAGCCATTTACCGTCCGCCTGTGTGCCGATGCGTTCCTGGATAAAGAGGGCGAGGCCACCCTCACCTTCTGCGACGGTCAGAATACGGTGCTGGCGGAGCTAACCTTTACGCTCTGCCAGTTTGAAGGAAAATCGACGCTGTTCATCGGCGGTTTGCAGGGCGCGAAAGCGCATGTTCCCCATGAGCAGATCCAGAAAGCGACGAAGGCCTGCCACGGCCTGTTCCCGAAACGCCTGCTGGTTGAAGCCGCCATGACGTTCGGCGCCGCATTCCCGGTCGCGCAGATTGTTGCCGTCAGTAACGCCACCCATATTTATCGCAGCTGGCGCTACCGCAAGAAAAAAGAGGGGAAACTGCTGGCCGATTACGACAGCTTCTGGAGTTCCCTCGGTGGGGAAAAACAGGAGAGCGGCCACTTTATGCTGCCGCTTGCCATGCCGCGTAAACCGATGGACGAGATTGCGAGCAAAAAACGTTCTGAATATCGCCGCCGCTACGCGCTGCTGGACAGCCTCATTCAGCAGGTAGAACAGGCAACCCGGCGTTAATCCGCCCTTCCGCGTGCCAGCCACAGCACGCGGGAGAACATTTTCCGCAGCAGCGTCGGAACGGCCTCCACGCCCCGCCTTCCCGCTTCCGTCGCCACTTCAATGGCTAAATCCGGTTTCGACGAACGGTGAATAGCTTTGGCGATCACGCGCCGCATGTTCATTGGTACGTCGATCGGCACCATCGCAATGCGGTGGAATACGTCGTCAAAGCCCTGACGGTACATAAAATGCTCCATGTCCATCGCGGGCAGCATCGTTAAGTGGTCGCGCTCTTCTTCGCGCTCGTTGTTCAGCAGGCTGCGCACGGTTGAGGCATATTTTTTCCCCGCCTCGTCACCGTCCACCAGCACATGCCATTCAATGCCCATTCGGCGGGCAAATTTTATCAGCGGTTTTAATCCCGACTGGGCAAATTCGATGACCTTAATGCCCTCTGCATCAAAATGGTGGCCGCACTGGCGCGCCAGTTCGTTGATGACCCAGGTTTCCGTTTCCCCCTCAACCAGCAGCCAGCAGCGGGCAAAGAGCGACGAAGCGCGATTAAAGCGGATGTGAAACGCGATACGCCGCCCGTCTTCGGCATTCATCCCGCCGGGTCCGAGGCGGTACGCGGATACGCGGGAGGACTCGCGCACCAGACGGCAGATGTGCTCCACCGGCGTCAGCGATAGCAGCTCACCGGAATTGGTGGTGGTAATCCGCTGGAGCGGCAGCAGATTGAGCAGGTGCCATGCGACGGAGAGCATGATGGGGTGCAGGCGCGTTTCCGGGTCTTCCACCAGCAGCAGCGGCCGGGCATCCCGGTCAAGACGCACGGTGCCCTTCGCCTGCAGAAGCGTTGAAAACAGCCCCAGTAATATCACCCGATGGGTACGCCCGCCGGGCCGGTCAATCATCCTGTTGATGATGTCGAGATAGCGCCAGCTGCGCTGTTCATCATGAGAGCGGCGGCGCATCAAACGATGGCGGGACTCCGACGTGCCCTGCTCGGAAAAGTAGTGCTCCAGCAGTTGCACCATCGCGGACAGCCCCTGACGAATTTGACCATCGGTAAGATTCTGCGGACGCGACACCAGCTCTCGCGCCAGAAAATCCAGCTCGCGGGCGGTGACTTCCACTTCCGGCATGTTCGGTACGGTGCCGTTACGAATACGGCGCATAAAGCGCGCATCGCGCAGGCGTAACACCGGCGTCAGGCGGATCAGATGACGCGCAAGATCGTCGATATTCTCCAGCGGGATCGGGTTGGCTTTCTCATCGAGGAATTCACGCAGGGTCAGCACCCCCTCGTTTTCCGCCATCTCCCCTTCCAGACGGTAGAAAATCCGGTGGAAACCATCGTCGCAGGGCACCCAGCAGGGCGACAGCGGACGGAAGCGACGCACGCGGTGACGGCCGGGCTCGGATTCGCGGAACGTCAGGATGATATGCAGATGCTTCTCGCGGCCCGTCACGTCGCCGGGCGGGAACCAGAAATCATCGTGAACAAAGTGGTACAAATCATCTTCGGGTGAAAGCAGCAGCGTCAGCGCATCCAGCAGGCTGGACTTACCCCACGCGTTCTCGCCGATCAGGACGTTGTTCTGCTCCAGCTGAAGCGACAGGCGGTTAATACCGCGAAACCCGACAATTTCCACACGTTCGAGAAGCATAAATCCCCCGCGAAATGATCACTTTTTCCTTTAAGTTATCAGCAGTATAGCGGCAGGAATCCTGGCACGACAGCAGAACATTCATCCTTGTGAGATTTGAACTATGCTCTATTTACCGCTGACTTGAACAAGGATTGACATCACATTGCCTTAAATCAAATTAATCGAATTTATTTAAGTGGCGAAGGGGTGTTGTTGGTTTTTAAAATACGGGCTCTTTGAGTCGTCATCCCTTTATGGCGATATATCCCGCGCGCGGGAAAACGCGTGGAAAATAATTTTGAGGTGGTTATGTTTAGAAAATTGGCAGCAGAGTGCTTTGGTACATTCTGGCTGGTATTTGGTGGCTGCGGTAGTGCCGTTCTGGCAGCAGCATTCCCGGAATTAGGCATTGGTTTTGTCGGCGTCGCGCTGGCGTTTGGTTTAACCGTATTAACCATGGCGTTTGCCGTAGGGCATATTTCCGGCGGTCATTTTAACCCGGCGGTGACATTAGGCTTATGGGCGGGCGGCCGTTTCCCGGCGAAAGAGGTTATTGGCTACATCGTGGCGCAGGTGGTTGGCGGTATTATTGCGGCGGGCGTTCTGTACGTCATTGCCAGCGGTAAAGCGGGCTTTGACGCAGCGGCCAGCGGCTTCGCCTCTAACGGCTTCGGCGAACACTCTCCGGGCGGTTATTCCATGCTGTCTGCCATCGTCATTGAAATTGTGCTGACCGCAGGCTTCCTGCTGGTGATCCACGGCGCAACCGACAAATATGCGCCAGCAGGTTTTGCGCCTATTGCCATCGGTCTGGCGTTGACGCTTATCCACCTGATTTCTATTCCGGTCACTAACACCTCCGTGAACCCGGCGCGCAGCACCGCGGTGGCCATTTTCCAGGGCGGCTGGGCGCTTGAGCAGCTGTGGCTGTTCTGGGTGATGCCGATCGTCGGCGGTATTCTGGGCGGCGTGCTGTACCGCACCCTGCTGGAAAAACGCGATTAATCTATCCCTCCCTCTCCCCGTGGGAGAGGGCCGGGGTGAGGGCAACAGGCCGCACATACAAGCCGGGTAAGGCGCAGCCGCCACCCGGCTTTCTTTTGCCGCTTTACTGAATAGCCTTTATTGGGTAGTGTCTCTGGCGCTTAACGAATACTCAAAAGGACCGGCTGTTCATGTTTTCAGGACTCCTCATTATTCTGCTGCCCCTGATTGCGGGCTATCTTATTCCGCTGCGTCATGAATCTGCCTTAAAGCTTATCAACCGTTTTCTCAGCTGGATTGTTTACGTCATTCTGTTCTTTATGGGAATCAGCCTGGCCTTCCTGGATAATCTGGCGACGAATTTACTTTCCATCCTGCATTATTCTGCGGTCACCGTGGTGGTTATTTTGCTGTGCAATATTGCCGCCCTGCTGTGGCTGGAACGCACTATTCCATGGAAAAATAATCACCACCAGGAAAAGCTGCCCTCCCGAATTGCAATGGCGCTGGAATCATTAAAGCTCTGCGGCGTCGTGGTGCTCGGATTTCTTCTGGGCCTTACCGGATGGACATTTTTACAGCACGCAACAGAGGCCAGCGAATATACCCTGATCTTCCTGCTGTTCCTGATTGGCATTCAGCTGCGAAATAACGGCATGACGCTGAAACAGATCGTCCTGAACCGTCGGGGAATGATCGTTGCCGTTATGGTTGTCACCAGCTCAATGGTGGCGGGCGTCATTAATGCCTTTATTCTCGATCTGCCTCTGAAGACCGGCCTGGCGATGGCCTCCGGGTTCGGCTGGTACTCCCTCTCCGGTATTCTGCTGACCGAATCCTTCGGCCCGGTCATCGGCAGCGCCGCCTTCTTTAACGATCTGGCGCGAGAGCTGATTGTCATCATGCTGATCCCGGGTCTGGTTCGCCGCAGCCGCTCAACGGCGCTGGGCTTGTGCGGCGCGACGTCGATGGACTTTACCCTGCCGGTCCTTCAGCGTTCAGGCGGGCTGGAGATGGTGCCCGCCGCCATCGTACACGGCTTTATTTTAAGTCTGCTGGTTCCGGTTATGATGGCCTTCTTCTCCGCCTGATACTTCTTTGGCGGTAGGTTTCCTGCCGCCAAAATTGCGCTAAATCAATCTCCCCCTATTTTGTAGCAGAAAGCCCTTTTCACCGTTCAGGCACAGGCATAACCTTAAACATGTATATCAAATATAACTTTAACAGGTGTGATTATGTTTTGTGTGCAATGTGAACAAACCATCCGTACCCCGGCAGGCAATGGCTGCTCTTACGCACAGGGTATGTGCGGCAAAACCGCAGAAACATCAGACCTGCAGGACCTGCTGATTGCTGCCCTGCAAGGCCTTTCCGCATGGGCGTTCAAAGCCCGCGAATACGGCATCGTCGACCATTACGTTGACAGCTTCGCTCCGCGCGCGTTTTTCTCCACGCTGACCAACGTTAACTTCGACTCTCCGCGCATTGTCGGCTATGCCCGTGAAGCGATTGCCCTGCGCGAAGCGCTGAAGGCGCAGTGCCTGAAGGTGGATGCTAACGCTCATGTGGACAATCCTATGTCAGAGCTTCAGCTGGTGAGCGACGATCTGGGCGACCTCCAGCGTCAGGCGGCAGAATTCACCCCGAATAAAGACAAAGCGGCGATTGGCGAGAATATTCTCGGCCTGCGCCTGCTGTGCCTGTACGGCTTGAAAGGCGCTGCGGCCTATATGGAGCACGCGCACGTGCTCGGTCAGTACGACAATGACATCTACGCTCAGTACCACAAGATCATGGCGTGGCTGGGTACCTGGCCTGCCGATATGAACGCCCTGCTTGAGTGCTCAATGGAAATCGGCCAGATGAACTTCAGGGTGATGAGCATTCTGGACGCCGGTGAAACCAGCACCTACGGCCACCCGACGCCGACGCAGGTCAACGTGAAAGCGACCGAAGGCAAGTGCATCCTGATTTCCGGTCATGATCTGAAAGATCTCTACAACCTGCTGAAGCAGACCGAAGGCACCGGTGTTAACGTCTATACCCACGGCGAAATGCTGCCGGCGCACGGCTACCCGGAGCTGCGTAAATTCAGGCATCTGATCGGTAACTACGGCAGCGGCTGGCAGAACCAGCAGGTGGAATTTGCCCGCTTCCCTGGCCCTATCGTGATGACCTCTAACTGCATCATCGACCCTACCGTGGGTGCGTATGACGACCGCATCTGGACCCGCAGCATCGTCGGCTGGCCGGGCGTGAGCCACCTTGAAGGCGACGATTTCGGTCCGGTTATCGCCCAGGCGCAGCAGATGGCGGGCTTCCCGTACAGCGAAATTCCGCACCTGATCACCGTCGGCTTCGGTCGCGAGACGCTTCTCGGCGCCGCTGACTCGCTGATCGATCTCGTCAGCCGTGAAAAGCTGCGCCACATCTTCCTCGTCGGCGGATGCGACGGCGCGCGCGGCGAACGTAACTACTTCACCGATTTCGCCACACGCGTGCCGGAAGACTGCCTGATCCTGACCCTGGCGTGCGGTAAATACCGTTTCAACAAGCTGGACTTCGGCGACATCGAAGGTCTGCCGCGCCTGATCGATGCGGGCCAGTGTAACGATGCCTACTCGGCCATTATTCTGGCGGTCACGCTGGCGGAAAAACTGGGCTGCGGCGTCAACGATCTGCCGCTCTCCCTCGTGCTCTCCTGGTTTGAGCAGAAAGCGATTGTCATCCTGCTCACCCTGCTCTCTCTGGGCGTGACCAACATCGTGACCGGCCCGACCGCGCCAGGCTTCCTGACGCCGGACCTGCTGGCCGTGCTGAACGAGAAATTCGGTCTGCGTTCAGTCACCAACGTTGAAGATGATATGAAGCAACTGCTGAGCGCGTAAGGAGCTATTCATGACCATGCCAACCTCACAATGTCCGTGGCGGATGCAGGTTCATCACATCCATCAGGAGACGCCGGATGTGTGGACGCTTTCGCTGCTCTGTCACGACTACTATCCGTACCGTGCAGGCCAGTATGCGCTGGTCAGCGTCCGCCATTCGGCGGACACCCTGCGCGCCTACACGATCTCCTCCACGCCGGGCGTGAGCGAGTACATTACGCTCACCGTCCGCCGCATTGATGACGGTGCCGGCTCTCAGTGGCTGACCCGTGACGTGAAGCGCGGAGATTACATCTGGCTGTCCGACGCCCAGGGGGATTTCACCTGTGACGACAAGGCAGACGATAAATTCCTGCTGCTGGCGGCGGGCTGCGGCGTAACGCCGATTATGTCGATGCGCCGCTGGCTGGCGAAGAACCGCCCGCAGGCCGACGTGCAGGCGATCTTCAGTGTGCGCTCTCCGGAAGACGTCATTTTCGCCGAGGAGTGGCGTGATTATCCGGTGACGCTGGTGGCGGAACATAACGCGACGCACGGCTTTGTGCCCGGCCGCCTGAGCCGTGAGCTGCTGCAAAGCGTGCCGGACATTGCGAACCGTACCGTAATGACCTGCGGCCCGGCGCCGTACATGGATATCGTGGAAAAAGAGGTGAAAGCGCTCGGCGTAACCCGCTTCTTTAAAGAGCAGTTCTTTACGCCGGTGGCGGAAGCGGCAGGCAGCGGGATTCAGTTCACCAAGCTGCAGCCCGCGCAGACCTTCTTTGGCCGCGTGGGCACCACGCTGCTGGAGGCGCTGGAAAGCAACAAGGTACCGGTAGTAGCGGCCTGCCGTGCGGGCGTGTGCGGCTGCTGTAAGACGAAAGTGGTTTCCGGGGAGTACACCGTCACCAGCACCATGACGCTGTCCGACGCGGAGATTGCCGAGGGTTACGTGCTGGCGTGCTCGTGCCACCCGCAGGGGGACCTGGTCCTCGCATAACCGGTAAACGTTCGATCGCAGGCCCGGTAAGCGTCAGCGCCACCGGGCTTTTTGTCGGATGACACTGCGTATACCCGACCTGGATTGTGCGGGCTGCTTGTACGGCAGTGAACGAGAATGGCAAAATCGCCGCAGCGGTAACGATTTTCTAAGCTGCCTGTACGGCAGTGAACGTGAGTGAACTGGTAAAGCGCGGTCATGACCATTTCTAAGCTGCCTGTACGGCAGTGAACCCAATCTCGATAACGTCCATGTCCTCCGCTGCTTTCTAAGCTGCCTGTACGGCAGTGAACATCACCGGCAAAAAGTCCTGGCGCGGTATTCATTTCTAAGCTGCCTGTACGGCAGTGAACATATACGGTTGTTACCCCCGTGCCATCGGCGTTTTCTAAGCTGCCTGTACGGCAGTGAACTCTCGTCTTTGAAATGCTGCTGGGTACGAGTATTTCTAAGCTGCCTGTACGGCAGTGAACGTTATCAAACTCCTGACGCAGTTTCGCGTTGATTTCTAAGCTGCCTGTACGGCAGTGAACATCACCTGCGCACCGTTTGAGATACCGGATAGCTTTCTAAGCTGCCTGTACGGCAGTGAACACACGGACCAAAAGATGGTTATCGTTATCTTTTTTCTAAGCTGCCTGTACGGCAGTGAACGATCATCGGTGGGTGCATTCCCGCCGCATCGTTTCTAAGCTGCCTGTACGGCAGTGAACTGGAACAATCTACACCTATAACCTTGTAAGATAAAGAATTCCCCTAAAAATTCCCCTTAAACCCTTTTTTTACCACTTACAATTCAATTTAATAAAATCAACCACTTAAAACCCACCAATAAAAAAGGGTCCGTAGACCCCTTCCTGCATTCCAGCATCCAACTTTCACCGCCACGCCGGACCTTTCCCCAGCGCAAACCGCCCTGCCCCTAAAAACGCCACCGCCAGCGAGCCAATAAAGAAGTACACCAGGCTTTCAATCGCCCATGCACCGACCTTATCGAGCGCGAATGTCTCATCCATTCCCACCATCAGCCACGCCACGATCATCGTAAACGCCAGCACCAGCGCGGCCGGGCGCGTGAAGAGGCCGACAATAATCAGTATCGGTGCCACCACTTCACCAACCAACACGCCGTAAGCGATAAACCCCGGCAACCCTTTCTCCGCCAGCATGCCACTGATAAAGCCCACGCCGCCGAAAAGCTTGTGCAAACCGTGAAACAGCATCAGCCCGCCGACGGTAAGTCGTAACAAGAGTTTGCCAAAATCGTCGTGCGACAGCTTTTCATTAACAGCAATTAACAATGATTTAACCATTTGAAATGATTCCTGTTTCCATCCAAGTGATGACCAGATTATGCTGAATAATTGCACAGGAAAACCACCTTTAATTGAGGGGTATAGAGCAGGCAATACAGTGACTTTCTTCTAAGCTTGTAAGCGATATCACAAAAAGGAGACGGACAACCATGAAACAAACCGTGGCTGCATACATAGCGAAGACCCTTGAACAGGCAGGTGTAAAACGTATCTGGGGCGTAACCGGCGATTCCCTGAACGGGCTTAGCGACAGCCTCAACAAGATGAAAACCATCGAGTGGATGTCCACCCGCCATGAAGAGGTCGCCGCCTTCGCCGCGGGTGCCGAAGCGCAGCTCACCGGAGAGCTGGCCGTGTGTGCGGGCTCGTGCGGGCCGGGCAACCTGCATCTGATCAACGGCCTGTTCGACTGCCACCGTAACCACGTGCCGGTGCTGGCCATCGCCGCCCATATCCCCTCTTCCGAAATCGGCAGCGGCTATTTTCAGGAGACGCATCCGCAGGAGCTGTTCCGTGAATGCAGCCACTATTGCGAGCTGGTTTCATCCCCGGAGCAGATCCCGCAGGTGCTGGCGATCGCCATGCGCAAGGCCGTGCTGAACCGTGGTGTGTCAGTTGTCGTTATCCCCGGCGACGTGGCGCTCAAGGCCGCGCCGGAAGGGGCCAGCACCCACTGGTACCACGCCCCGCAGCCGGTGGTGACGCCTGCAGAAGAAGAGCTGAAAAAGCTGGCGCAGCTGCTCCGTTACTCCAGCAATATCGCCCTGATGTGCGGCAGCGGCTGCGCGGGCGCGCATAAAGAATTACTTGAGTTCGCCGGTAAGCTCAAAGCGCCGATCGTCCACGCCCTGCGCGGCAAAGAGCACGTGGAATACGACAACCCCTTTGATGTGGGCATGACCGGGCTTATCGGTTTCTCCAGCGGCTTCCACACCATGATGAACGCCGACACGCTCATTCTGCTCGGCACCCAGTTCCCGTACCGTGCCTTCTACCCGACGGATGCCAAAATTATTCAGATTGATATCAACCCGGCCAGCATCGGCGCGCACAGTAAGGTCGATATGGCGCTGGTGGGCGATATCAAATCCACCCTTGCCGCCCTGCTGCCGCTTCTCGAAGAGAAAACCGATCGCAAGTTCCTCGATAAAGCCCTGAGCGATTATCGCGACGCGCGCAAGGGGCTGGACGACCTCGCCAAACCGAGCGACAAAGCCATTCACCCGCAGTATCTGGCGCAGCAGATCAGCCATTTTGCGGACGACGACGCCATTTTTACCTGCGACGTCGGCACGCCAACCGTCTGGGCGGCACGCTATCTGAAGATGAACGGCAGACGCCGACTGCTCGGCTCGTTCAACCACGGCTCGATGGCCAACGCCATGCCGCAGGCGCTGGGCGCAAAAGCGACGGCACCGGAGCGCCAGGTGGTAGCGATGTGCGGTGACGGCGGGTTCAGCATGCTGATGGGGGATTTCCTGTCGGTGGTGCAGATGAAGCTCCCGCTGAAAATCGTGGTCTTTAACAACAGCGTGCTGGGCTTCGTGGCGATGGAGATGAAGGCCGGAGGCTATCTCACGGACGGCACCGAGCTGCACGACACCAACTTCGCGCGCATCGCCGAAGCCTGCGGCATCACCGGTATTCGGGTAGAGAAAGCCTCCGAGGTGGATGAAGCCCTGCAGCGCGCTTTCTCTATCGACGGCCCGGTACTGGTAGATGTCGTCGTCGCCAAAGAAGAGCTGGCCATCCCGCCGCAGATCAAGCTGGAGCAGGCCAAAGGTTTTAGCCTCTACATGCTGCGCGCCATCATCAGCGGGCGCGGTGACGAAGTGATCGAACTGGCAAAAACCAACTGGCTCAGGTAAAACATTTCGCATGACCTCTTAAACTAAAGGGATGTGAAATGATTGATTTGCGTAGTGATACCGTTACCCGCCCGAGCCGCGCCATGCTAGAAGAGATGATGGCCGCCCCGGTCGGGGATGACGTCTACGGCGATGACCCGACGGTCAACGAACTGCAGCGCTATGCGGCAGAGCTGAGCGGCAAGGAGGCCGCCCTGTTCCTGCCAACCGGCACGCAGGCGAACCTGGTGGCGCTGCTCAGCCACTGCGAGCGAGGTGAAGAGTATATCGTCGGCCAGGGCGCACATAACTATCTCTACGAAGCCGGCGGTGCTGCCGTGCTCGGCAGCATTCAGCCGCAGCCGATTGACGCCGCACCGGACGGCTCCCTGCCGCTCGACAAGGTAGCGGCGAAAATCAAAGCCGACGATATTCACTTCGCCCGCACCAGGCTGCTCAGCCTCGAAAACACCCACAACGGCAAAGTCCTGCCGCGAGAGTACCTGAAAGCGGCGTGGGAATTTACCCGCGAGCGAGGGCTCGGCCTGCACGTTGACGGCGCGCGTATCTTCAACGCCGTGGTGGAGTACGGCTGCGAACTGAAAGAGATAACGCAGTATTGCGACTCGTTCACCATTTGCCTCTCAAAAGGTCTGGGTACACCGGTGGGCTCCCTGCTGGTCGGCAATGCGGACTACATCAAGCGCGCCAACCGCTGGCGTAAAATGACCGGCGGCGGCATGCGTCAGGCCGGCATTCTGGCGGCCGCGGGGCTGTACGCGTTAAAAAATAACGTCGCCCGCCTTAAGGACGATCACGACAACGCCGCGTGGATGGCGACGCAGCTGCGCGAGATCGGCGCAGACGTGATGCGTCACGACACCAACATGCTGTTCGTTCGCGTGGGCGAAGAGCACGCTGCTGCGCTGGGCGAATTTATGAAAGCGCGTGGCGTGCTGATCAACGCCTCCCCGATCGTGCGTCTGGTGATGCATCTCGACGCGAGCCGCGAACAGCTGGCGGACGTGGTGAAACACTGGCAGGCGTTTTTACCGCGCTAAGGAGCATCACGTGCCGCAACGCATTCTGGTGCTTGGCGCCAGCGGATATATTGGTCAGCATCTCACCTCTGCGTTAAGCCAGCAGGGGCATCAGGTGCGGGCAGCGGCACGCAGCACCGAGCGTCTGCAAAAACTCACTTTGCCAGGCGTGACCTGTCACAACGTCGATCTCAACTGGCCGAAGGAGCTTCCCGCGCTGCTGGAAGGGGTCGACACGCTTTACTACCTGGTTCACAGCATGGGCGAAGGCGGCGATTTCATCGCCCACGAGCGGCAGGTGGCGATGAACGTCCGCGATGCCCTGCTGCAAACGCCGGTGAAGCAGGTGATTTTTTTAAGCTCGCTTCAGGCGCCCGAACACGAGCAGTCCGATCACCTGCGCGCCCGCCAGCTGACGGCCGACACGCTTCGCGGGGCGAATATTCCCGTCACCGAACTGCGCGCCGGGATCATCGTCGGCGCGGGTTCCGCCGCCTTCGAGGTGATGCGCGACATGGTCTACAACCTGCCGGTGCTCACGCCACCGCGCTGGGTGCGTTCGCGCACCACGCCGATTGCGCTGGAGAACCTGCTGCATTATCTGGTGGCCCTGCTGGATCACCCGACAGAGCAACACCGCGCGCTGGAGGCGGCAGGCCCGGAGGTGCTGAGCTATCAGGAACAGTTTGAACACTTTATGCGCGTCAGCGGCCGCCGCCGCTGGCTGATCCCCATCCCCTTCCCGACCCGCTGGATATCGGTGTGGTTTTTGAATGTGATCACCTCGGTTCCCCCGACGACCGCGAAAGCGCTGATCCAGGGGCTGAAGCACGATCTGCTGGCGGACGATCGCGCGCTGCGCGCGTTGATCCCCCAGGAATTGATCCGCTTTGACGACGCGGTGCGCCAAACGCTGAAGGAAGAAGAGAAGCTGGTGAACTCCAGCGACTGGGGTTACGACGCCCAGGCCTTTGCCCGCTGGCGGCCCGAATACGGCTATTACCCGAAGCAGGCGGGCTGCACGGTAAAAACCTCTGCCAGCCTTCACGCGCTGTGGGAAGTGGTGAACCAGATCGGCGGCAAAGAGCGCTATTTCTTCGGCAATATCCTCTGGCAAACGCGCGGCGCGCTGGATCTGCTGGTAGGCCATCGTCTGGCGAAAGGTCGCCCTGCCGCCCCATATCTCAACGTGGGCGACACGGTCGACAGCTGGAAAGTCATCATCGTCGAACCGGAAAAACAGCTGGCGCTGCTGTTCGGCATGAAGGCCCCGGGCCTGGGGCGGCTCTGCTTTACGCTCAGGGACAAAGGCGACCACCGGGAACTGGACGTTCGCGCCTGGTGGCACCCGCACGGGATGCCGGGTCTGTTCTATTGGCTACTGATGATCCCCGCGCACCTGTTTATCTTCAGGGGGATGGCGAAACGCATTGCGCAACTGGCAGAACAAAAGACGAAAATAACTCAATAAAACCCTCTTTCTTTCACCTTTCCCATTGCAACACATCGTAATTCACGAAAGAATGCGCACGAAATTCTTTTCAACACAGTGGATTGATATGAAGGTACTGGTTACCGGGGCGACCAGCGGCTTAGGCCGAAATGCGGTCGAATTTCTGCGCAACAAGGGCATCAGCGTCAGGGCCACCGGTCGCAACGAAGCGATGGGTAAACTGCTGCAAAAAATGGGCGCGGAGTTCGTCCATGCCGACCTGACGGAGCTGGTCTCCTCGCAGGCGAAGGTGATGCTCGCCGGTATCGACACGCTGTGGCACTGCTCCAGTTTTACCTCCCCGTGGGGAACCCAGGAAGCCTTCGATCTCGCCAACGTGCGCGCCACGCGTCGTCTGGGCGAATGGGCCGTCGCCTGGGGCGTGCGTAACTTTATCCATATCTCCTCTCCGTCGCTCTATTTCGACTATCACCACCATCGCGACGTGCAGGAGGATTTCCGTCCTGCTCGCTTTGCCTGTGAGTTTGCCCGCAGTAAAGCGGCCAGCGAAGAGGTGATCGACCTGCTGGCCCAGTCAAACCCGCACACCCGTTTTACGGTCCTGCGCCCGCAGAGCCTGTTTGGGCCGCACGACAAGGTGTTTATTCCGCGTCTGGCGCAGATGATGCACCACTACGGCAGCGTGCTGCTGCCGCGCGGCGGCGATGCGCTGGTGGATATGACCTATTACGAAAATGCCGTCCACGCCATGTGGCTGGCGAGCCAGCCAGACTGCGACAAGCTGATTTCCGGGCGCGCGTATAACATCACCAACGGCGAACCCTGTACGCTGCGCAGTATTGTGCAGCGGCTGATTGATGAACTGCAGATCGACTGCCGTATCCGTTCCGTGCCCTACCCGATGCTGGACATGATCGCCCGCAGCATGGAGCGTTTTGGCAGTAAATCCGCCAAAGAGCCTGCGTTGACGCACTATGGGGTATCGAAGCTCAACTTTGATTTTACCCTGGATATTTCGCGGGCGGAGAACGAGCTGGGGTATAAGCCGATAGTGACGCTGGATGAAGGCATTATGCGCACGGCGGCATGGTTACGGGATCACGGGAAGCTTCATCGCTAGCGTTTTGCCCGCCTGCAACAGCACCGTACCGTCCCCTCGCCCCTCCGGGGAGAGGGTTAGGGTGAGGGGAAAGTGCAAATACTAAAACGGCAACCTTTCGGTTGCCGTTTCGCTTTTACAGAGCCGTCCAGGCATCAGCCCATGCCAGACCTGCGCCTGGTTCATAGTATGCCGGGGCGTTGTTACACCAGCCGCTGTACGGGAACGGTTTGCACTGGAACAGTTTACCGTGGTTGTTCACGATATCACCTGCGTTGTACTTGCTGTTCGCGCTCCACGCCGGGTAAGAGCCGGAAGTGCCTTCGTCCTGAGACGGGGTCGCTTTCGCCTTCACGTTCAGCAGATATGAGGTGGTGCTGCTCAGCTCGCCATCGCTGACGGTCAGGCTCACTTCAATCTGCTGCGCCGTTGCGGACTCAGGTGCAGTGAAGGTCACTACCGCTTTGTCTTCGCCGGTCACGGTCTGGCCGTCCTGAGAGCGCCAGGTATAGGTCAGCTTATTGCCGTCTGCATCGGTAGAACCTTCGGCGCTCAGAGAGACCTGTGCGCCCGCGTCAACAGCCCCGATTGGACCCGCAATATGCGCAACCGGTGCGTGGTTCACCGCAACAGGCTCTGCCGGGGTTTCATCCGGCGTCGGTGCTGGTGCCGGTGCCGGCGTTTCATCTTCGGAAGGCGCTGGCGTTACCGGGGTTTCGTCCGGCGTTACGGCAGAGCCGTCATCGTTTACGATATTGACGTTATAGAACTTCTGTACGCACTTGGTGTAGTCACCGTCTTTAAAGGCGCTGAACGGCGTCTGGTAGCCCACCAGCTGGCAAGAGTAGGTCTTACCGTCCGGCGTATCAGCGCTCCATCCCCAGTCCTGTTCCCAGTAAATCTTCAGGGCACCAGCACCGTATTCGTCGAACTGCTTCATGTTGGCGCAGCCCAGCACTTCATTGGCCGGAACGGGCACTTTCAGATAGTTCGCGAACTCTTTGTAGTACTTGATACGGTTCTGCGACTGGGCAATTTCAGTCGGGCCGCCGCACTCTACGCCGCCGTTGATGATCTGGGTGGTCACGCCGAAGCCAGGGACCAGACCGTTGGCTTTATCGTGATCGTTCGGCTGCCACGTGCCGTCGATAACCTGCAGCATGCTTGGTTTTGGCGGCTGTGGATAGGCGAAGAAGAAGATTGCACTCGCCAGGTTCAGCCAGGTGTCCGCCACCAGCTCAGGTTTGTCGAGCAGCGTACGCACGTCGCCGTACATCGCTTCAGAGAATGGACCGTAGTTGTAGTTGTAGGACAGCTGCTTCGCACCGCGACCGAAGTAGCTCAGGAAGTCGCCGTCTTTGTCTTTACCGCACGGCCAGGTCTGGCCCTGCCAGACGTCCGGGTTACATTCGCCGTTATAGCCGCCCTTCTGGCCTTCGCTCCAGCCCATTTCACGCACGTGCACCAGCGCCTGACGCCATTCGGCTTCCGGACGCCAGCTTTCGTGACCGCCGGTCTCCTGGGCAAAGTGAGCAAACATGGTTGCCAGCTCTTTGCGGCAGATCGCGTCGCTGTCACGGCCGTCGTTGTAGGTCTTACACAGCGCCGGGAATTTACCTACCGCTTTCAGGAAGTTGCTGTAGGTGTATGCCTGAGCACGCAGCGGGAACAGGTATTCCCAGTCGCTGGCTTTCACAATCCCTTCCACGCGCTTCACGTTTTCCGGGTTCGCCGCGCGGCCTGGTTCAATCAGTTCAACCTGAGCGTTGTCCAGAGTCTTGATGGTCTCTTTAACGGAGGCCATCAGCGGGAAATCCGTCAATTCCTTCTCTTTCTTCGCCAGATCGCTGGCTTTCATGGTGTATGGTTCACTGGTGGTCGCCTGCAGCGAGGCAGCCTGCGCCATAAACGGTGCTACGCATGCGCCGGCAACGAGTACACTCAGTAACGTCCTTTTATTCATTTCAGTATTCCTGTTAATTGAAGTTAAAGTTAAATCCCGGCTTATGTATTAATCCGTTAATAAATAAACCACAGACAGCTGTTTTCGCTTTTCGAAGAACACCCTCGGGAATTCTTCAAAAATAAAAAACCTTAATATTGCGCCGCTAATTTCAACTGTTGATATTTTTTCCAGACCTTATGCGCATACTTCATTCGCTGCGGATAATTCTCTTTTTTTAAACCGGCGTTATAGGCACCTACCGCTTCCCAGTTATAGCCGTACACCTTGATCATCCCTGAAAGGATGGAGGCGCCGACCATGATGGAGGTACAGGGTTCGGTCATCAGCCGATATTCGTCAATGCCTCTGCTTTCCAGCTCCGTAAAATGTGTACTGTTAATTTGCATCAGCCCGACATCACGCGTGCCGTCATGATTTTGCCCAACCGCATACGGATTCATACCGGATTCAACATTGGCTATGGCATACAATAAATACGGATCGACATGATAATAGTGCGCTGCTCTGTCCCAACAATTTGCCAGTGCGCTTTGGCTTATTATTAATAACAACAATATTACCTTTTTCATTTTTACCTGCTGTAAGCGTCAGTGATTTCTCCTTAGCAACATCCTGTAAAATGAATTTTGAATCACTCACCATCCCTCACGGGGATGGTGAGTGATTATCGGGCTATATTATTTGCAGTCTGTTGAAGGACCTTCTTTCACCCATACATCGCTGTTAGCCGGGTTATCACCGCGAGTCCACCATTTGGCACGGTAAACGTTGCCCTCGTAGGTGGTAGTATCACCGCCGTTGTAGACCAGGTCAGAACGCCAGTTCATCTTCACGTCGCTGACCAGTTCCCATGCGTCCACACCGAAGCCAGGCTGGTTGCCCTGCGTCCAGTACTTCGCTTTCCACACCAGATGGTCGAAGCTGACGGTATCGCCATTGTTGTAGATTTTGCTGGCATCCCACGCGGCATACTTGCTGGCGTTAGCATCAACAGGTGCGTCGCAGCTGCCGGTTGCAGAGCCTTCGTCAGAAGGTGGTGTAACGTCATCAGCCGGAGGAGTAACGTCGTCCGCTGGAGGCGTAACATCGTCAGCAGGCGGCGTAACGTCAGCCGGTTTCGGATTCACGGTCACCTGGACGTTAGACTGCACGCTGGTTTTACCATCCGTCACTACAACGCTCAGCGTGTAGGAAGAGGTATTGTTCACCTCTGGCGCAGTGATGCGGACGTTCGCAGTATCGGTACCCGTTGCGTTCATATCAGCCGGTACGCTCCAGCTGTAGGTCAGCGCATCGCCATCAGGATCGGATGCCTGTGCATGCAGAGAAATCGCTTCACCGGACTGAACGGTGACGGCTTCCATTGCATTGATTACCGGAGCCTGGTTAGCTTTAGGTGCTTTGTTAACTACCTGTACGTCGACAGCGTTGCTCAGCCCTTTCGCGTCGGTCACAGTCAGGCGGAAGACCATATTTTGGTCGCTGGTGACGGCCGGCACACTGAAGCTGGCTTTCGCGCTGGTGCTGTTTGCCAGGGTCACGCTCGCACCGGAAACCTGCGTCCATTTGTAGGTCAGCGCATCGCCGTCCTGGTCGCTGGATGCAGAGCCATCCAGGGTAACAGTAGCCGGACCAGTCACGGTCATGTCGGTTGCAGAGGCGACCGGTGCATGGTTGGTCACAACAGGATCAACTGGCGTTGAACTGCCGCCGAGCAGGCTTTCGTTCATGGCGTTCAGGATATCGCCGTTATCGGATTCGATAGACCATGCGAACAGACCACCCAGGTTCTTGTTCATCACGTATTTGCCTTTCGCATTGACGGAACGGGAGTTATCGTATGTCACCAGCTCACCGGTGGATTTGTTGAACACGTACGGGGCTTCTGCTGCTTCGTCGTATTTGTATTCCCAGCCTGGTTTGCCCAGCATCTGGTTTACAATCTGACGGTAGTCAACGATACCGTTTTCCCAGGTGCCTTTGACTGGGCCAGTCGCGGTACCGGTGAATGGATTGTCACCCGTGTAACCGTGAACGCCGGTCCAGCCGCGGCCATACATAGCCGCACCAACGACGATCTTGCCTGGCTGTACGCCCTGCGACAGCATCTCTTTCACAGCGTTATCGGTGGTGTAGTTGGTATCTGGTTTCCAGGAAGCACCGTACAGTGCGGTCTGGTGGCCCAAATCGGTATTGCTCCACGCGCCGTAGAAGTCGTAGCTCATCAGGAAGATATGGTCGATGTACTGCTGCGCGGTGTTGTAGTCCACGTCTTCGATCTTATCTTTACCCGCACCGATTGCGGTGGTCAGCTCGTAAGTACGGCCAGTTTCCGCAGACAGTTCGTTCAGCATCTGACGCAGGTCGTGCATCAGCGCGGTGTAGGTCGCTTTATCGGTCTGCGGATTACCCAGCCTGGCGTTTTCACCGCCGCCGCCCGGGAATTCCCAGTCGATATCCACGCCGTCGAACACTTTCCAGGTGGTCAGGAAGTCCTTAACGGACGCAACGAAGCGGTCGCGCAGCACTTTGTTATCCATCTGATAGAACGGGTCAGACAGAGTCCAGCCGCCTACGGATGGCAGAATTTTCAGGTCAGGATGGGCTTTTTTCATCGCCATCAGCTGGCCATAGTTGCCTTTGTACGGCTCGTCCCAGCCGGTCACGCCCTGCTGAGGTTTCTGCAGCGCAGCCCACGGATCGTGGATCGCCACGGTGTAGTCCTGACGGCCCTGGCAGGCGCGTTTCAGAGACTCCAGCGCGCCGGAAGATTTGGCGCTGTCGTTAATGCCGTCGCCGCCACAGATTGGAATGAAGCCGTACAGCAGGTGGTTGATGTTCGCGACAGGAATTTTGTCCGCAGAGAAGTTACGGTCGTAAACGCCCCACTCAGGGAAGTAAGCGCCAACCACTTTATCGGTGTGCTGCGCGAAGGTTTTGTTGTTTTCCAGCAGCGGGGTGTTCAGCGGGAGCAGGTGGCTACCGTCGGTATCCGCCACGATGATCAGCTTGCTGGCGCTCTTGGTGCAGCCGCTGTCGTTACACAGTTCAACCTGCTCCTGATAACGACCCCCTTTCTTCACTTTAAAGGTCGCGGAACCTGCGGCACTACCCGCACCGGTCCAGACGGTTTTGCCGTCCAGCAAGACTTTTGCAGACGTTGGAGCATCGCCGCTCCAGACGTTCCACTCCACCTTCACGTCAACGCCATCTTTGTGTACTTTGACAAGGTTGTTATAGTCCTGCGCGGTCTGATCCACTTCTACCAGCGCAAATTTATCATTGCCCGACGTAATAGAAGGTGTACCTGGCGCCGCTGCAAATACTGAGCTTGTTGCGGCTGCAACAAAAAGCGCCAGATATTTAGGCTTCATAAATTTCATTTTTATTTCCTGATAAATTTATTCGTAACGTTAATAATCCATGTCTTCCTTGAGAGCATGGGATCTCTTCGCGTAATGCGTATTTAACCAACCTGAAAACCGTGACAAAAAACGTTTTGCTGCGTTGTATTCCTCCATAAAAAGATACAAGCCCAAATTCCGTGTAGCTTATATCCTTTACGATACACTGAGCGCAAAGAGGCGTCCTTCTCTTCCACCGTCAAAAAAATTTATAAAAAAACTTGACCCGTATATTTAAAATATGAAAGCAAACTGCTGTCCAATAAACACCACTATTCCAGCAAATGAGAGATACGGTCCGAAAGAAATAGTGAGGTTATTTTTATTTAAATTATTTAATGTGAAATAACCCACAATACCGCTCAACGCTGCCGCGAGTTCAATTGAAGGCAGCGCCTGCCAGCCGCACCAGGCGCCCAGGGCCGCCAGCAGTTTAAAATCGCCATATCCCAGCCCTTCCCGCCCGGTAATCAGACGGAATGCCCAGTAGAGCAGCCAGAGGGAGAGATAGCCCGCGACCGCACCGAACAGCGCATCACGCAGCGGCATCTGGTGGTCAAACGCATGGAACAATAATCCTGCCCACAGCAGAGGCTGCGTCAGACAATCCGGCAGGAGCTGATGCCGCCAGTCAATCATTGCCAGGGGCAGCAAAAAAGCGGCCAGCAGCCACAGGGCGAAAAGGGACAGGATGTCTGGCATACACCAGGCGGTGATGCCGCAAAACAGTGCGGAAAAAAGTTCGATTAAAAATAGCCGCAAGGGGATAGCCGTTCTGCACTGGCGGCAGCGCCCGCGTAATACAAGCCAGCTGACCAGCGGGATATTCTCCCAGGCGGTCAGGCTGTGCTGGCACACCGGGCAGTGCGAGGCCGGAAAGAGCAGATTACCGCCCCCCTCCTCCTGCATCACCATGCCCGGCACGCGTTCGGCAACCACCCCAAGAAAGCTCCCGATAATACTGCCGAAGATCGCACTCATTACCGGGAACCCCACCGGGTATACGTCCCGCATCAGCGCGAACGTGTTCATGCCTTTTTGCTCCAGGTGAGCTGGACTTCCGCTTTCACATCGCTGAGGTGGTCGACCGGCGTGAGGTTCATTTTCTGCAGCCTGACGCCGGAGGTCTGGTTTATTTCCCGCAGCCAGCTCTTTAATTCATAGACATTGACGCGACTGACCACGAACGATAAGGTTTGCCCATCCTGACGCACGTCTGTCAGAGGCAGATGAATTTCCTGGGCGCTGTTCTCCACCACCGTGCGCGGATTATCCGTTTTGACAATCTGGACCTGAAGATGGTTTTTATCTATTTCACTGCGCATCCAGTTCAGCGTCTCTTTTTGTCTGCTCAGCGTGGCCTTACTGTTCTGAATCATATTATCCAGCGGAACCATTCCCGCGTAATAAATAACTGCCCCCGCTATCGCGACGGCACATATTTTCAGAATAATTTTTTCCCTGGCACTGTAATTCTGGTAACGAGACTTAAGCTGCGTGATTCGCTCTTTCATTTATATTTCCCTGCGATCATGGCGGTATAAGGAGCAGAGGTCGAAACAGGCTGTAAGGTGAAATCAAAATATTCCCCCGCCTGGTTTACAAACGTCTGCAACGCGGATTGGCTTTGCGAACTGGCGCTCAGCGTTAGCGTGTTTTGCTGAGCATCGTATTCGAGCAGCGTGATCTCCAGCGCGGGTACGGCCTGCCTGGCTTTCTCCAGATCTTCCAGCTGCAGAAACACACCTTTGCTCTGCTTTTTCATGTTTTGACCAAAGTGATATTTGATATTGGTCTGCTGGCGCATGCTCGGAAAATGGTGCTGATAAACCTGCAGGATCTCCTGCTGAATCTGATTTTCCTGCTGCACCAGCATCCAGGCCATGGCGACGCGCGGGCCCAGCAACAGGCCGAGAGAGAGCAGACCCGCCGCGGCAACTGCCGCTTTGATGCCCTTCGAGGCTTTCCCCGAGCCCGCTTTCGCGCTGAATTCGCCGTGCAGGAGCGTGACGCGGCAGGCTTGCCACTGGGGCTGGATCAGCACCAGCGGATGCTGCCAGGGCTGGGCGATGTCGACCGCGACGCCGGCAGGCGCTTCACCGTAGCAGCACACCTCCCCCTCTCCGGCCTTCTGCATCAGAAGCGGCAGCAGGCTCGCTTCCATCTCACTGGCAATATGCGGTGATAAACGCAGCCAGTAGCTGTCATCCAGGGAGACGAGGGTACTTCCGCCAGCCGTCACGGGCAGCAGCCAGGCATCCGGCAGCACCTGAATCACCTTTAACCCCGCCTCCTGACAGCGGTTTAACCACCCGCGCAGCAGATCGGCGTCTATCGCCACCGCATCCACTTCGGCACCTTTTTTGTTCAGCACCGTCCAGTGGAGATTATCCACGTCGCCAATCAGCGTCTCTTCCGCCATCCAGGAGAACGCCGTCGCCTGAGAGGCGACTTTTTTCGGAAGCGTAAAATGACGGAAGATCATGCTGCTGGCGGGCAGCAGCAGACAAACACGGGACGCCAGTGGATGGTCCGCCAGCGCGTCCAGGCTCTCCAGCGTCTCAACCTGCTGGCTGCCGGAGACACACCCCATTATTTTCCCGCCCTCGCGGTTATCGGGACGAACAAAAAGTACCTGTTTCATAGCGATCTACTTTTCTTATTCAATCATTCGGTAACGACGTTGCCACGTCACGATCTCACCGGCTTCGTTATTGACCTGAAGCTGGCTAACCACGCGAAGCGTTAATTCATCGGTATTGCCGGTATAGTTCACCCGGAAATACCGGCTGCTGATGGAGAGAAGCTCAGCCACCTGCGGGAGATCGTCTTTCAACTGCGGGAAGGTCTGCTCCAGCGCCTTGCTGAAGGTTTCCATATTTTCCCAGCCGGTTTCTGGACGCGAATCAATCAGGCGAACAGCGTCATCTTCCGTTAATTTTCCGGGGAACAGGGCGGCCAGTAAGGCGGCCTGCTCCGGTTTCAGGGTATTCACATCCACTTTGCTGGCAGAGTCCGGCAGCGCGCAGAGCAACTTGCTCACCTTCGGGTATGCCGCTGCCGGGAACGCGGGCAGCTGTTTGATCTCAGCAATGGTGCGCATCATCTGGTTTGCGGGCTGGCGGGCAGGCACGACGCCGGCCCAGGCATCGCTCTCTGCACCGTCTTTGGCCGTCGTCGCGTCACCATCGAGATAGTCCACTAGCTGTTGATACACCTCTTCCGCCGTAGCGTGGCTGATGCCGCTTTCCGTCAGGATCTGTTCAACAATCTGCTCGTTACGCGGTTTTTCCGGCACGGCGGGCGCGTTTTGCCCCTGCGGTATTTTCTCTGCGGCCAGCAGGTTGTTGACGTTAAAGCAGTCCTGCGCGTCTTCCACCTGGCTGACCACCGTGTAATCTTCGCCCCGGGTTTCCAGCGGCTGATGCCAGTCGCCGTCAAGGTTCAGGGCCTTGTTTTCACCGCTGGCGTCGGCCTGCAGGCGGTCTTTCACCACCTTTTCCTGCGCCTGCATCGCCCAGCGCAGCTGCTGCTGGCTCACCTGGTAATGGGTTTTCTGCAGGTTGCGGCAGAACTGCTGGCTGATTTTGGCGGCCAGCGCCGACATCATGACCAGCAGGATCAGCACCACCAGCAGCGCGACCCCTTTCTGTTTACGTAATGCACTCATGATTTTGCTTCCGGTGCTGGTGCTGGTGCTGGTGCTGGTGCTGGTGGCGGCGCAGACGCAGCGGCGGGCGCAGCCGCTTCGGGCATATCGCCCGGGGTCGTGAAGACCCAGCGCCAGGTGTCACCGTTTTCCATGGTCAGCGTCAGCTCCACGCCGTCCGGCAGATGCGCCGCGTCGCTCCAGCTTTTCTGCCAGCCCTGACGGTAAAAACGCCACTGCAGGGATTTCACCTCTCTGACAATCGGCACCTCATCGGGTTTAACGTCCGCCGGGCCGTCAATCACCGGCCAGACGTCGCGATACAGACGCCCCTCTTCCAGCCGCCAGCGCACGCGCTCCAGCTGAACCGTTCCACTCACCCCGTTCAGGGTGGTCAGCTCAAGGGCATCGCCCTCCTGACGAAACAGTTCCGGCTCGTTACGCGGCGCGCGCGCCTGAAGCTGATAAAAATCGCGCTCCATCAGATTCCAGGCCCGCTGCAGCTGGTTGAGCTTTGCGGCGCTGGCATCCGTCGCCGAACTGGTGCGCATCGCGCCGTCCAGAATTTGCCAGGCCAGCGTGCTGATCACCGCGAAGATGGTCAGGGCAATCATGATCTCCAGCAGGGTAAATCCGCGCTGGCGTCGCGTTTTTTTCACTTGCTCTCTCCCGGCGGAATGATGTGCAGGGCAATAACCGGCTGGCTGTCGTCGCCTTCCGCGTAGACGCGGATCGCGTTCGCCCAGACGTTGTCGGCGGTTTTTACCCGCTGCTTGCGCCAGTTCCAGCTGCGTCCGCCCATGATTTCCGTCCCCTGCTCCTCAGCGTCCGGGAAGTCGGTTTTCGTGAGCTGCGCTTCCGCCAGCTGATTTTCCGCCACCCAGCTGGCCTGCAGCGTTTCGGCCAGACCGTGGGTAAAACGCACGTTCAGGGTGACGGAGTTCATCAGAGCCAGCGCGGCGGTGGAGAAGATCACCAGCGCGACCATTACCTCCAGCAGCGTCATCCCCTTTTGCTTTTTATTGCCGTTAGCCATCGTTTTCTACCGATACCGGGGCCGCGCCTTGCGACACCACGCGGAAATGGTGCTGTTTGTCGTAGCTTTGCAGCGTCAGCGTGAAGCGGCTGATTTCGCCGTCCGGTAAAAAGAGCACCTGCGGGTCGGAGGTGACCGTGGCGGCAAGGCGCTGCGGCGAGAGCGAAACGTGCATCTCCTCCGGGAAATAGCCTTTGGTGGTAATTCGCCCCGCGGATAAAGGCACCCAGCGACGTTCGCCATTTTTATCTTCGAGCGTCACCAGCTGATAGTTATCGGTGGTAATCACCAGCCCGACGATATTTCCGTCCATCACCGCACGGTCTGAACCATAATCAACGAGGGCTTTTAATTGCTGGCCAAATATATCCGCACCGCTACGCGAAGGTATTGTTGACACTACCATCATGGCGCAGCTGGCAAATATCACCAGCGCCAGAATAATTTCCAGCAACGTAAAGCCGCGTTGTTTATTCATTATTTCTCTTTCTTGTCCAGAGACCAGTTCGTAATATCATCGGCGGTATTCGCTTCACCGTCCGGACCGGCTGAGAAGACGTCGACCGCGCCGTGTTCGCCCGGGCTCACCAGAATGTAATCCCCGCCCCACGGATCCTGCGGCAGGCGGCGGATATAGCCATCGGCGCGGTAGCCGTTCGGAATTGGCGCGATTTCAGGCTTGGTCACCAGCGCCTGCAGGCCCTGCTCTGTGGTCGGATAGCGGTGGTTATCCAGCTTATACATATCCAGTGAACCTTCGAGCGCAACAATATCGCTGGTCGCTTTTTGTTCGTCCGCTTTCTCTTTATTCCCCATTAAGTTTGGCACTACCATACTCGCCAGAACACCGAGAATAACAATCACCACCATTAATTCGAGCAACGTGAAGCCCGCCTGGCGCGCCAGGTTTTTACGTTTTAAAGCCATGATTTAACCTACCATATTATTAAGTTGCAGAAGCGGTTGTAATATTGACAGTACGATGAATAAAACAATCGTTGCCATGGATACCACCAGCGCCGGTTCAAATACCGACAGCGTTAATGTAATGCGATGCTGTAATGCTGATTCCTGGTTTTCCGCCGCGCGGTCCATTAAATTACCTAATTCCCCGCTCTCTTCGCCGGAGGCAATCATATACAGCATGGTCGGCGGGAATAATTTCGCCTGTTCAAGCGCCGCGTAAAGGGATGCCCCCTGTCGCACGGTATCCGCCGCCTGCTCCAGCACCTGCCGGGCGTAGAGGTTTTCGATACCGTCCATCGCGATATACATCCCCTCCAGCAGCGGCACGCTGCTGGCCTGCAGAATGCTCAGGGTGCGGATATAGCGGGCGCTGTTGATGGCGCACACCAGCTTTTTAATCGGCGAACCGTTCACCAGCCAGCTGTTCCAGCGAAAGCGGTTTTTGACATTTCTGAGCCAGGTTTTAAAGCCGATAAAGCCGCCCCCCAGGATGCCCACAATATAGATGCCGTACGCCTGCAGGAAATCGCTCACCGCAATCAGCGTGCGGGTAGTGATCGGCAGCTGCTGCTTCATGTGGGTGAACTGCTCAATCACCTGCGGCACCACCGCCACCAGCAGAATGCTGATGACCGCGATGGCCACCACGGTCAGGGTGATCGGGTAGACCATCGCCTGCGTCAGCTTGCTCTTCATCTTCTGGCGCTGCTCGTTGTACTCCGCCAGCTTCTCCAGCACGTCGCCCAGGTGGCCGGTCTTTTCACCGGCCATCACCAGCGTGCAGTAGAGCTTGTCGAAGGTGCGCGGAAACTGGCTGAAGGCGTCAAACAGCGTGTGCCCTTCCACCACCTTCTCGCGGATCTCCACCACCATCGCTGCCAGCTTTTTGTCTTCCGTCTGCTTAGAGATCGCCTTCAGCGCACTCTCCAGCGGCAGCGCGGCGTTGACCAACGTGGAAAGCTGGCGGGTAAACATCGACAGCACCGGCGTTGAGAGCTTTGCCCCGGTTTTTGCTTTTCCGGCGGACGCCGCTTCACGGGTTTCGGTGATGCTGACGGGCATCAGCTTTTGCTCGCGAAGCATCTGGCGAACCTGCTTTTGCCCCTCGGCCTGCAGCGTACCGCGCTGGGTTTTCCCCGCGGCATCCGTCGCCGTCCAGGCGTAGAAGGCCATTACGCATCCCCCCCACGCTCGGCGGTGACGCGCATCACCTCTTCCAGAGAAGTCACGCCGCTAATCACCTTCAGCAGCCCGTTTTCACGCAGGCTGTAGGCCTGCTTAAAAAGCTGCGTTTCAATCGACATTTCGTCTTTATCCTCATGAATGGCGCGGCGCATGGTGCTGTCCACCACCAGGAACTCATGAATACCGGCACGGCCCTGATAGCCGCTCTGGCGGCAGTGTTCACAGCCCACCGCGCGGTAGATTGCTTTTGGCGGCGCGTCCATAAAGCTGAACAGCGCTTTTTCATTGGCGTCCAGCGGACTGGTGGTCCGGCAGTGCGTGCACAGCCGGCGCACCAGACGCTGGGCAATGACACCGAGCAACGATGATCCGATTAAAAACGACTCCAGCCCCATATCCCGCAGACGCGTAATCGCCCCTGCGGCGCTGTTGGTGTGCAGCGTAGACATGACCAGGTGACCGGTGAGCGACGCCTGCACCGCGATTTGCGCGGTTTCACCGTCGCGAATTTCCCCGATCATCACCACGTCCGGGTCCTGACGCAGAATGGCGCGCAGCCCGCGGGCAAAGGTCATGTCCACGCGCGGGTTAACCTGCGTCTGCCCCACCCCTTCCAGCTCGTATTCAATCGGGTCTTCAACGGTCAGGATGTTGCGTTCGTGACCGTTCAGCGCCGAAAGAATGGCGTACAGGGTGGTACTTTTACCGGAACCTGTCGGCCCGGTGACCAGAATAATGCCGTGCGGGCGGTCAATCAGCCCCTTTAACTTCTCCAGCTCTTCATCAATCAGCCCCAGCTTGTTGATGTCGGGCTTCAGATTGCTTTTATCGAGCAGACGCATGACCACGCGCTCGCCGTACTGGGACGGAATGGTCGAGACACGCACGTCAATCGCCTTGCGGCCAATGCGCAGGGAGATACGGCCATCCTGCGGCAGGCGCTTCTCGGCGATATCCAGCTTCGACATGACCTTAATACGCGACACCAGCAGCGGCGCGAGCTTGCGCGCCGGCTGAAGCACCGGGCGCAGCACGCCGTCGACGCGGAAGCGAATGCTCAGCGTGCGCTCAAAGGTTTCGATATGAATATCCGACGCGCCGTCTTTCACCGCCTCGCCGAGAATGGCGTTGATAAGGCGGATCACCGGCGAGTTTTCGTCGTTATCGAGCAGATCTTCGTTGTCCGGGATCTCCTCGGTTAACGCCATCAGGTCGATGTCCGCGTCCATGTCGTCTACCAGCTGCTGCGACACGCCGCTGCTCTGCTGCCAGATTTTGGCCAGCATCTCGTCAAACGCTTCCGGCGTCAGGGTGACCGGGACGAACGCGCGTCCCAGCACCCGGCGCACCTCCAGCAGTGCAAATGCCGGAGTGTCATCACGGATATAGACGTCATTGTTATAAAATAAAACGCCGTTATCTTTTGCGTAGCTGCTGCTACACAGAGTTTTACTCAGTTCGTCCACGTTGCCCCTCCGCCTTACTCTTTAAACGGATTGCGCGTCGCGCTGGTTTTCACCGGAGCGGCGTGGGTACTGGTGCCGGCCGACGGAAACGCGGGTAAAACGGCGTTATCCGCCGGTTCAAGAATGCCGAGCTTTTTCTCCTCCGCGCGCTGCATCTGGCGAACGCGGATCTGGTCATATTTCTCTTTCGACGCCGCGCTGTAGTTTTCGTCGTCACGCAGGACGGTGGTATGGATAAACACCATCAGGTTGCGCTTGGAGGTATCCTGAGAGGTATAGCGGAACAGCTGCCCGACCAGCGGGATATCGCCCAGCAGCGGGACTTTGGAGACCGACTGTTTGGTGACGTTTTCCATCAGGCCGCCAAGCACCACCGTCTGACCGCTGTGCACCATCACTTCGTTATTGATGGTGCGGGTGTTGAAGGTTGGGCCGAGGCTGGCATCTTCCGTTGCGCTGTTGTCAACGCTGGACACTTCCTGCTCAATCTTCAGGTGGATCATGTCGCCATCGTTGATTTGCGGCACAATTTTCAGCTTGGTACCGACGGTCTTACGCTCAACGGAGTTAAAGACGTTGTCGCCGCTGGTGGTCTGCGAACCGGAAAGGACCGGCACGTCCTGGCCGACGTTAAACGACGCTTCTTTGTTATCCAGTGTAACGACGCTTGGCGTGGAGAGAATGTCGTTTTTACCGTCGGTAGAGAGCGCGGTCATCAGGGCGCCGAAATCACCGTTAAAGAAGCCGGTCGCCAGACCGGTGAAGCTCGCCCCCTTCATGGTACCGTTCTTAATCTGGCTGATTGGCAGGCCGGTGGAGCCGAACTGTACGCCACCGTGCTTGCCGGTCCACTGCACGCCGAGATCCAGGCCGTTGCCGTCCTGCACTTCAGCAATGATCGCTTCCACCAGCACCTGCGGACGACGAATATCCAGCTTGTCGATCACCTTCTCCAGGGAGTTCATCACGTTAGGCTGCGCGGTGATCACCAGGGAGTTGGTTGACTCGTCGGCGGTAATATTCAGATCCGTTGAGGCTCTCGCGGTTTTCGCTTTGGCGGTGCCCGGCTTGTCTTTCAGCTGCTCGCCAATCCCGGTGAGAACCGGAACCACTTTGGTGGCGCTGGCATATTTGAGATAGAAGACGCGGGTATTCCCCTCGTTGTTCTGCTCACGGTCCAGCTGATGAATAAGGGAACGGGTACGCGCGCGCGCGTCTTCCGGGCCGCTGATCACCAGGCTGTTGGTTTCGTCATCGGCCACCACTTTGGTGGCCAGCTGCGGTGCGTTCTGCCCTTTCTGCTCCTCGTTGTTGAGGTTAGTCAGCATATCCGACAGATCTTTGGCGGAAGCAAAACGCAGCGGCACAATTTCGCGACGCTGAACACCGTTTTTATCGACGCGCTGCACAAGGTCAACCAGGCGGTTAACCACCGAGGCTTTACCGGTTAACAGCAGCACGTTGGACGGTTCGAAGTGGACCACGTTCCCGATACCGGTTGCATCGTTAAGCTGACGCAGCAGCGGGGCAAGCTCGCGCACCGGCACATTTTCCATGCGCACCACGCGGGTGATGATCTCATCGCCCTTGCCCGGGTTTTTGCTGTCGGCCAGCGGCGCACCCGCGGTGCGGGCTACGCTTGAGCGCACCACTTTCACCATCCCGTTGTCCATCGGGATCACCGACAGACCATACAGATCCAGCACGCTCAGGAAGAACTGGTAATACTCATCTTCCGTCAGCACGTTATAGGTTCTGACCGACACCGTGCCCTGAACGGACGGGTCGACGAGAATGGTTTTGTTAAGATTGCGGCCTACCGTATCGATAAACTCGCGGATATCGGTATTTTTAAAGCTCGCGCTAAAGTTGGCTGCAAGCAGCGAACTGGAATATAACGACAATGCGGTCAGCGCCACGCACGCCCAAGGAAATTTCTTCATGTCTGTACACTTGTTAATTGTTTAGAACATTGACCCGAATATTTTCAAGGTGAGCGTGACGTCTGACGACGACCTCCGCTTCTTTCATTTTCGACCAGTTGGCAATAATACTTTTTGCCTTTGCTTCATCGGTCATATCGACAGAGTTAACTTCTACCGCCACATCGCCCTTTTGTAGCCCGGAATGGCTATAGAACGAGGAGGCATTCCTTGGATTAATGTTGTAGCCTTCCAGCTGGCCTTTTTCGATTAACGGTTTGAGCACCAGATAATCATCCAGATGCACACTTTCCGCGCCTGCATCTTTCGTCGATTTGGTTACCGGGCCGCTGTCAACGCCACCCTTAAAATAGTCAGGCTTATTTAACGCCAGTACCTGCGTAGCACCTTCGTAATTAACCACCACATTGTCTTTGTTAATTTCCTGAATAAACGCATCGTTGAAACCGGTCAGAGGCTCGCCTTCACGATAGCTCTTCTCCCCCCCCGGCGTTTTGATAACCGCGAAGGAAAGCCAGGCATCATCGCTACGCACGATACCTTCTATCTCCGCTGCCAGCGGGGCTTTCGTCGCAGTCGGTAAGTTGTCCTGACGCACCGCAGCCGTGAAAAGGGTGAACTTTTTTTCTTCACGACGATTTTTCAGTGGCTGTTCATCAGATTTAGCCAACTTATTCGTAACTTTTTTATAATCTTTAAACGTCAGATAGCCTTGCTGGCCGCAAAAAATTAACAGCGCAAACATAATGCAAGGCGTTATCCACCGTGACAGAAATGAGAACCTCATTTTTCATCTGGCCTTTAACAAAGCGAAAATAAGCAGCGTCGTGCTGCGCCAATATGTGAGAAAATAGTAATTAGCTGCTGTAAATACGACCACTGACTTTGCCGCTAACTTTCATAAAGAAAAATATTGACCGTATAAAATCCAGATGTTAGGCATCATCCACTGGATATTTTTACCCTGCACGCAAATTGACCACCCTATAGCGTTGCTTTACTTTCTCGTCCTGTTGCTATTCCTAATCAGAGACGGTAAGTCGTTATGTATCAGAGCCACTTTCATTTTAAAAACCCGCCGTTCAGGGAGATCGCCCGCTCATCCGGGGATTTTCTGGTGCCCTATCATCAGGACGTGTTCAACCTGCTGAAAGAGAAAACCCAACAGGCGGGCGTGAGCGGTCTCTTTTGTGACGACGCCCGTTTGTTAGGTCAGTTCAGCCATGCGCTGAAAACCGCGACGCCCGGCGTTCTTGCCATCAACGCGTTTCCAAAACTGAGCGCCAGTAGCCTGCTGTACAAGCTCAACCCGGGAACGAAAGAGAACAAGAACCGGATTCAGGCGGTAGATACGGTGCTGCAGCAGTGGCAGGGTGGGAAAGCCAGAACGAAAGTGCTGGTCATTACCCATACCGAAGCCATGAAAGAGAGCTGCCGCGAGGTGCTGGGTATGTTGCTCACGCGCGCCCAGGAGCTGGAGTTTCGCCTGGCCGTGGTGCTGATGGGCACGAAGGATCAGGACGCCGTTCTGATGCAGCAATCTGAACTGCGTGAATATGCGCATACCCGTCACACGTTACGCCCCCTGACCTGCCGGGAATTTCTCGGCTATGTGCAGGCGCAGTGTGAAGAGCACGGGTGCGAGAACTCGCCGCTTACGCCGGCGCGCGTGCGTAAGATGCACGCGCTGACCAAAGGGAATATCAGCAAGCTGAATGAACTGGCACACCTGTCAATGCTGGCCGCCTGGACCGAACGTGCGCTACAGGTTAGCCCGCGTCATTTACGCCTGGCGGCCGGTGAGATCCTTCCTGCGAAAAAACACGGTAAGCGCCTGGCAACCGTGGGACTGTTCGCTTCCGTGCTGTTCGCCGCCTGCGGCTGGTATTTAACCTCCTCGATCACCGCAAAACTTCCCGTTCAACTGCCGGTGCCCGTCAGCTGGAGACAGCAGGCACCAAAAGTTGAGGCACCCGCGGTGCCGGTTATCGACAACGAAATGGTTAATCAGCCGGATGCGATGCACCAGCTTTACCTGATGTGGGGGTACGACGCCTCGGCGGATGACGCCCTGTGTCAAAACGCCGCGAAGGTGAACCTGATGTGTAAACAGGGCAACGCCTCGCCGGACGCGCTGGCACGAGAGGGTTATCCGTGGGTCAGTGAACTCAAAACCGGTGACCATCTTAACTACGCCGTGGTCGCCCGCGTTGGGGATACCTCTATCGACCTGCTGATGAACAACCGCACCTGGCAGGTAAGCCGCAGCTGGTTTAACCAGCATGCGACCGGGAACTATACCCAGCTGCACCGCCTGACGCCGGAAGGTAAAGACGCCATCAGTGCCGCCAGCGATGCGAAAGACATGGGCTGGCTGGATCAGCAACTGAGCCTGGCTCTTGCCCAGCCTGAAACCCATGCTCAGACCTGGACGGCGGAGATGATGAAACGCACCCGCGAGTTCCAGCAAAAAATGAATCTGCACGTGGATGGCATTCCTGGGGAAGACACGCTGATGCAGCTCATGCGTGAAACCCATACCACGCCGAGCGTATTGCTCCAGGCCACATCAGACGCCAAAACGCAGGAGAAGCATTCCTAATGTCTACCATCTGTCTTGCGGCTCAGCGCAGCTACGTCACCGGGGAGGCGGTCTGGTTTTCATACCGCGTCCCCAGCCTGAGAAAAATTTGCGGTAATACCCTTTTATGGGCGTTAGGTCTGTGCGCCATGGTCATGGCAGGGTTGTACGCGCACGTTTACTGGAACCTGCGCCATCCGGCGCCGGAACCGGTTAAAGCGAGCGTCGCGAAACCCGAAACGCAGCTTTCAGAGATGCACTACGTGTATGTGAGTAAGCCGTTCCCGCATCCGCATCCAAAACCCGCGCCGGTACACGCTGATGTTCCCGCCATGCAGGATCTGCCCATCAACAGCGATGATGCTGACTGGCAGCAGGCACCTGACGGCGGCGTGCCGCACGATACGTCGCGGGATACTTTACCCGGAACCGAAGCGCACGATGCGGTACCCGCCAGCGCGAGCGGTGACGATGCCTCAATAACCGAATTATTTAAGCAGGCATTAAAAGAACAAGAGCAGGATTATTCGCAAGGCAAAATTCCCGCGCCGCCAGTTGACGAGACGCAGGATAATTCGCAGAAAGGTTCATTGCAGAAAGTGGATCCCCGGTCTCCTTTGAGTAAGAAAGGAGACCGGCTGGAGTAGTTAATATTTTTCAGGCAACGTTGTCAGGTTAAGGAGTCGACCCTTTTCCACGACAATATACTGACCTTTTTTCAGATCGGAGAGGATTTTAATAATGGTACTGCGCGCCAGGTTGGTGTATTCCTGAATATAATCATAAATATTGATATCGCGCTGATGATGAACAATTAGATCGTTAATTTCGTACAAAAATTCACGTACGACAGAATAAGCGCTGCGGGCAACCAACACATCATCGCGTTTGCTCAGCATGCAAATGTACCAGGAGAGCACTTTGGTCAGTTCAGGCCATAAGTTTTTATCGGTCATCAGCTGCGCGAAGACCTCTTTTTTGATTGAGCGCACCACGGTGTTGGCGCGAACGAGGCCGTACATGTGGGTCGCGTTGTAGTACATAGCCGCGAGACCAAAAATGCACTGACCCGTTACCGTGAACATGCACAGCTCGTCGGATTCGCGTCGGAATTCCACTTCGCCGCTGACGATAACATGGATATATTGCGAATCAGACGTAGATATTTTTTGCCATTTCTTTAAGGTTTTCTCTTCAAAACCTGAGGTTGCAGAAATAATGGCTTCCATTTCATGTTGCGGACGTAATTTTTTTGCGTAGATGCTTAACATTGTTATACCCGATTTAAGATATGAAATTTTAAAGATGCAGGACCAAGGCAATAAAAGCCTTAATCTTCGAAAATTTTTCTGAAGATGTTCTCAAGGAGAAAAATTAAGAACTGAATGCGATATATTTATTTGCTGCATTAGTTAGCAAGCTATGTGTCTATCTTAAATCCGGATAATTTTAAGTCAATTAACTAAAAATGAATTGAGTTTGTACTTAAGATTAATCTGAAGGGTTTTCAGGAAAAACAACTGATTCGGGGTATTCCGAAGGATTACCCCTGCCCGTACTTCTCTAAAAGCGCTTCACCTATGGCCATCGTTTCAACATCAGCGATGCCGTTCCACAGGTCAGGCCTGAAGTGCATCTGGAATGCCATGATGATGCGTTTCTGCTGCGCCGGGGTACTGTTAACCGGCACGTCATAGCCATAGCGCGCAAGCACATCGAGCAACGCGACGGTATCTACCTGCTGAAAGCGCGGTCGTCCGTTTATATAGAACGCCACGCGCGCGGGATCGGGCCATGCACCTATCCCCTGCTGAGCCAGCTCCCGCCACGGGAACAGCGGGCCAGGATCGTCTTTGCGCTGCGGCGCAATGTCCGAATGGGCCACCACGTTTTCAGGCCTGATGCTGTAGCGGGCAATGATATCTTTCGCGAGCGGCACCAGCGCCGCAATCTGCGCAGGCTCAAACGGCGTAAAATGCTTCACCCCGGCCGTTTTCTGCCAGCCACGATTTTCCAGCTCAATGCCAACAGACGTATCATTGATGCGGTTGGTGCCGCGCCAGAAGCTGATGCCGGCATGCCAGGCCAGCTCGCTCTCCGGCACCAGCTGCCAGATGCGCGGCTTGCCGTCCGGTGCCGGGGGCTTCGCGGGGATCAGATAATGCGAGCTGACGTTTTTGTCGGTTAAGGTCGCAAGCGAGGTGTCGAAGTCATCGGCGGTATAGTGGATTACCAGCACCTTGATACGCGGATAGGCCGCCTGCGCCTGATGGCGCGTATCCAGCTCGTAGGTGCCTTTATCAACGATACCTTTTTCCGGGGCGCATCCTGCCAGCAACATCGCCAGCAGGAGCGTTGAAAGCGAACGCTTCATCGACGGGTTTTCACCGCCGTGCCGCTTACGCTCACCATCAGCATGCTGGAATCTTTGCCGACGGTTTCATAATCAATATCGATTCCCACAACGGCGTCCGCGCCCAGCGCTTTTGCCTGCTCGCCGAGCTCCTTAAACGCAATTTCTCGCGCTTTACGCAGCTCTTTTTCGTACGCGCCGGAGCGTCCACCGACGATGTCACGAATGCCGGCAAAGAAATCGCGGAAAATGTTCGCGCCGAGAATCGCTTCGCCGGTAACCACGCCGCAATACTCGGTGATGGTCTGTCCTTCCAGGGTTGGCGTTGTTGAAAACTGCATTCTTTTCTCCTTCTTTAGCGTTCAATGCCTTAGGCACAGCATTATCGGTTCGTTACGCTATGATTGAAAGGATAGTTAATAAATAAGGAAATCAACATGCGCTACTCTGCTTTAACACTTTTAGTGCCCTGCGCGCTGGTGCTCAGCGCCTGTACCACCACGGTCACGCCAGCCTTTAAGGATATCGGTACCCGCAGCGGCCCCTGCATCGACGGCGGCCCGGATACCGTGGCGCAACAATTTTATGATTACCGCATTCAGCATCGCGGGAATGACCTGAGCGCCCTGCGCCCGTACCTGAGCGATAACCTGGCAAAACTGCTCAACGACGCCACCCGCGATCCGCAGCATAACGCCCTGCTGAAATCCGATCCGTTCTCCAGCCGCGCCACGCTGCCGGACAGCGCCGAGGTGGCCAGCGCGTCAACCATCCCGAACACCGATGCGCGGAATATTCCGCTGCGCGTGAAGCTGACCCAGGGAACCCAGACCTGGCAGGATGAAGTGCTGATGATCCGTGAAGGTCAGTGCTGGGCGGTGGACGACGTGCGCTACATCGGCGGCAGCGTTCATGCCCCGGCCGGCACGCTGCGCCAGTCGATTGAGAACCGCTAAATCATCAGTGATAAAAATGTTACCCCCGTAAAATGTCCGGCATTTCGTGCGGAATGCCGACATTTATACTCGCCGACCTTGCCGTTCGCTATTTTGTGCTATGTTTAAGAGGAAATACGGGTTATATTTAACTTTTAACGCAGAAATATTGCATAACTATTCTGTCAACGGTACTATCTGCGGCCTCAATTGCTATAGATTGCCTGGATGAGTAAAGACTGCCCCGATGAGTATTAAACTAAACGGCATTAACTGCTTCTACGGCGCACACCAGGCGCTGTTTGACATCACGCTGAACTGCCCGGAAGGCGAAACGCTGGTTTTACTTGGCCCAAGCGGTGCAGGCAAAAGCTCCCTTCTGCGCGTCCTTAATCTGCTTGAAATGCCCCGTTCCGGTACGCTGGCTATCGCCGGTAACCATTTTGATTTCGCGAAAACCCCGTCAGATAAAGCGATTCGCGAGCTGCGTCAAAACGTCGGCATGGTCTTCCAGCAATACAATCTCTGGCCGCATCTGACCGTCCTGCAAAACCTGATTGAAGCCCCGTGCCGCGTGCTGGGGTTAAGCAAGGAGCAGGCCATCGCGCGTGCCGAAAAGCTGCTGGAACGTCTGCGCCTTAAGCCCTACAGCGACCGCTATCCGCTGCACCTCTCCGGGGGTCAGCAGCAGCGCGTAGCCATTGCCCGCGCGCTGATGATGGAGCCTGCGGTACTGCTGTTTGATGAACCGACCGCGGCGCTGGACCCGGAAATCACTGCCCAGATCGTGAGCATTATTCGCGAGCTGGCGGAAACCAATATCACGCAGGTCATCGTTACCCACGAAGTGGAAGTGGCGCGTAAAACCGCCAGCCGTGTGGTCTACATGGAAAACGGGTACATCGTTGAGCAAGGTGACGCGAGCTGCTTCGCGAACCCGCAAACCGATGCCTTCAAAAACTATTTATCTCATTGATTGTGTCAGGGGAAATATAATGAAAAAAGTATTACTTGCCGTGCTGCTTGCTGGCGTTACCCTTTCCGCTACCGCAGCCCAGACCATTCGTTTCGCCACGGAAGCCTCTTACCCTCCGTTTGAGTCCATTGATGCGAACAACAAAATTGTTGGCTTCGACGTAGACCTGGCAAACGCCCTGTGTAAAGAGATCGATGCAACCTGTACCTTCAGCAACCAGGCGTTCGACAGCCTGATCCCAAGCCTGAAGTTCCGCCGTATTGACGCCGTCATGGCCGGTATGGACATCACCCCGGAGCGTGAAAAGCAGGTGCTGTTCACCACCCCTTACTACGACAACTCCGCCCTGTTTATTGGTCAGAAAGGTAAATTCACCTCTGTCGATCAGCTGAAAGGCAAAAAAGTGGGCGTGCAGAACGGTACCACGCACCAGAAATTCATCATGGATAAACACCCGGAAATCACCACCGTTCCGTATGACAGCTACCAGAACGCGAAGCTGGATCTGCAAAATGGCCGTATCGACGGCGTATTTGGTGATACCGCTGTCGTGACCGAGTGGCTGAAAGCCAACGACAAACTGGCGCCAGTGGGCGACAAAGTGACCGATAAGGATTACTTCGGTACCGGTCTGGGGATTGCCGTTCGTCAGGGCAACACCGAGCTGCAGCAGAAATTCAACGCTGCGCTGGAAAAAGTGAAGAAAGACGGCACCTACGAAACCATCTACAAAAAATGGTTCCAGAAGTAATTCCTGATGAATGAAATATTTCCTTTAGCAAGCGCCGCCGGGATGACCGTCGGCCTTGCCGTTTGCGCACTGATTATCGGCCTCGTGCTGGCGATGTTCTTTGCGGTGTGGGAATCCGCGAAATGGTTCCCCGTCGCCTGGACAGGCTCCGCGCTGGTCACCGTGCTGCGTGGGCTACCGGAAATTCTGGTGGTCCTGTTCATCTATTTCGGCTCCTCGCAGCTGCTGCTGACGCTGTCGGACGGCTTCACCCTCAATCTTGGCTTTGCGCAGATCCCGGTGCAGATGCAGATTGAAAACTTCGACGTCAGCCCGTTCCTGTGCGGCGTGATTGCCCTCTCCCTGCTCTACTCCGCGTACGCGTCGCAAACCCTTCGCGGTGCGCTGAAGGCCGTACCGCAGGGGCAGTGGGAGTCGGGTCAGGCGTTAGGCCTGTCGAAATCAGCCATCTTCTTCCGTCTGGTGATGCCGCAGATGTGGCGCCACGCCCTGCCGGGGCTGGGTAACCAGTGGCTGGTATTGCTGAAAGATACCGCGCTGGTGAGCCTGATCAGCGTTAACGATTTAATGCTGCAAACCAAAAGCATCGCCACCCGTACCCAGGAACCTTTTACGTGGTACATCGTGGCGGCGGCTATCTACCTGGTGATCACGTTGCTCAGTCAGTACATCCTCAAGCGTATTGACCTGCGTGCGACGCGCTTTGAACGGAGACCAGGCTGATGCTTGAATATTTCCCCGAGCTGATGAAAGGGCTGCACACCAGCCTGACGCTGACCGTGGCGTCCATTATCGTGGCGCTGATCCTGGCCCTTATCTTCACCATCGTCCTGACGCTGAAAACGCCGGTGCTGGTGTGGATCGTGCGCGGCTATATCACCCTGTTTACCGGTACGCCGCTGCTGGTGCAGATCTTCCTGATTTACTACGGCCCGGGCCAGTTCCCGTCGCTGCAGGAGTATCCGGTTATCTGGCACCTGCTCTCTGAGCCGTGGCTGTGCGCCCTGATTGCCCTTTCGTTGAACAGTGCGGCCTATACCACGCAGCTGTTCTTTGGTGCGATCCGCGCCATCCCGGAAGGACAATGGCAGTCCTGCGGGGCGCTGGGCATGAGCAAGAAAGACACGCTGGCAATCCTGCTGCCGTACGCCTTTAAGCGCGCACTCTCCTCCTACTCCAACGAAGTGGTGCTGGTGTTCAAGAGTACCTCTCTGGCCTACACCATCACCCTGATGGAAGTTATGGGCCACGGGCAGTTGCTGTACGGGCGCACCTATGACGTGATGGTGTTCGGCGCGGCTGGCGTGGTCTATCTGGTGGTAAACGGCCTGCTGACGCTGATGATGCGCCTGATTGAGCGTAAAGCGTTAGCGTTTGAGCGCAGAAATTAACCACGCGAGTGCATAAAACGATATTCATGGAGCGGGTAACCTGATGGGTTATCCGCTTTTTTTTGCCATTAAAATAATATTTAATCATTTTTATTGCATATAAATTCATTAAATGGCATTGTACATCCATGCCGCAGACACGGCGCATAAATAAGACAGACGGGAGCATTACAATGAAAAAGTTAGTTCTGGCCGCACTACTGGCAACCTTCGCCGCTGGCGCATCCGCTGCTGATAAAATCAATTTTGGCGTTTCGGCGACTTATCCGCCGTTTGAATCGCTGGATGCCAGCAACCAGATCGTCGGTTTCGATATCGACCTGGCGAAAGCGCTGTGCAAGCAGATGCAGGCCGACTGCACCTTTACCAACCACGCGTTTGACAGCCTGATCCCGTCGCTGAAATTCAAAAAATACGATGCGGTAATCTCCGGGATGGACATCACGCCGGAGCGCAGCAAGCAGGTGGCATTTACCGACCCGTACTACGCCAACTCGGCGGTAGTGATTGCGAAGAAAGGGGCGTACAAGTCCTTCGACGAGCTGAAAGGCAAACGCATCGGGATGGAAAACGGCACCACGCACCAGAAATACCTGCAGGACAAGCATCCTGAAGTGAAGACCGTGGCCTATGACAGCTACCAGAACGCGATTATCGACCTGAAAAACGGCCGTATTGATGGCGTATTCGGCGACACCGCCGTGGTGAACGAATGGCTGAAAACCAATCCGCAGCTGGGTACGGCGACCGAGAAAGTCACCGACCCGCAGTACTTCGGCACGGGCCTCGGCATCGCGGTGCGTCCGGATAACAAGGCCCTGCTGGAAAAACTGAACGGCGCGCTGAAAGCAATTAAAGCGGACGGCACGTATCAGAAAATCAGCGACCAGTGGTTCCCGCAGTAATCTCTTTTGCCGGGTGGCGGCTTCGCCTTACCCGGCACTCTCTCACAGCGGTACAAAGAACCTGAACCGCGCCCCGCTCACCGACTCCATCAGCCTGATCCCGCCGCCGTGCAGCTCCAGCATACGCTTAACGATTAACAGCCCTAACCCACCGCGGTTCTCCCGCGCTGCCTGGGTATTCAGCGCCGACGGCCGCTGGAACAGATCGTCGCGCAGCGAGGCATCCACTCCCGTTCCGGTGTCGGCTACTTCGACCTGAAGCTGCTCATTCTCCTGCCAGACCGCCAGACGAATTTCCCCGCCGGTGGGCGTATGGCGCATCGCGTTATCCAGAAGGTTGGTCACCACGCGCTCGATCATCGACACATCGGCATTGACCAGCGGCAGGGGCCCCGGCACGTCAATATGCAGATTGACCTCGCGCGTGCGGGCGGTGAGCTCAAACTTCTGCGCCACGTCGGAAATCAGCTCTCCCATCGCGAAACGCTCGCGCTGCGGCTTGATGCCGCCGTGCTCAAGGCGCGCCAGCTCAAACAGCTGTTGCGAAAGATGACGTACCTTTTGTCCCTGACGCAGCGCGGTGGCGAGATACTGCTGGTGCTCCTGCGGCGTCAGGGTGGCGGATTTGAGCGACAGGGTTTCCAGATAGCCCAGCAGCGAGGTGAGCGGCGTGCGGAGATCGTGCGAAATATTGGCGATAAACTCCCTGCGCTGGCGATCGCTGTCGGCCAGCTGGTCCCACTGGCGGGTGATTTTCCGCGCCAGCTCGATAAAACTGTTGCGCAGGAGGGCCACTTCGTCATTGGCCGCGGCGTCCGGCGGCTGTGCTGCCAGCAACCTGATTGCGCTAATGCTGTCCTGCTCCAGGCCGGTGACCTCCTCCGTCAGGCGCTTAACCGGACGCGTCACCCAGTACCAGACCAGCAGTCCCGCCAGCAGGCCAAACAACGCGACCCACAGCAATGACCAGAGTACCGTGCTCCAGAGCGCCTTATGCCAGGCCATTTCCGCCAGCGCGTTCGACTCCTCGCCCTGCAAAATAATGTACAGGTAGCCCTTAAGCTCGCCGTCCTGTCGCAGCGGCGTGGCGCTGAACACTTTTTTATTTTGACTGCGCGGATCGTCGCCCAGTACCGGTATGGCGGTACCGCTCAGGAAGGTCTGAACCGGTGCCAGGTCGATTTTTTGCCGCTGAATATGGCCCGGCGGTGCGGCGTCGGCCAGAATATCACCATCCGGGGAGACGACGTACAGCTCAACGCTCGGATTAAAGGTCATCAGCCGGTCAAACAGCGGTTTCAGCGCGCTGCGGTCGACCCTGCCCTGCCCGTCCAGAATCGGTTCCCGCTGGACGATCTGCTGCGCCAGGCCGCCCGACAACCGCTGCACCATCGCATTGCCGTACTGCATACTGCTGTAGAGCTGTACCGCGCAGGCGACGGTGGCGCAGAGCATCATCAGCAGGACAAACAGCAGCGTCAGGCGCTGGCTCAGGCTAAAGCGGCGCATGATGGTTTGGCTCCGCAAATTTATAGCCCTTGCCCCAGACGGTGCGAATAATCTCCGGCTCGGCGGCGTCCTTCTCAATCTTGATGCGCAGGCGGTTGATATGGGTGTTGACGGTGTGCTCATAGCCTTCGTGCTGATAGCCCCACACCTGCTCCAGCAGCGCCAGACGGGAAAACACCTCGCCGGGATGGCGGGCGAAGAAGTACAGCAGTTCGAATTCGCGCGGGGTGAGATCCACCGCCTGGCCGTGAAGCAGCACGCTGCGCGCCAGCGGATCGATCGTCAGGCCGTGGGCCTGAATTTGCCCGTCAGCCTGCGCCTGCCCCATCGCCTGCTGGCGGCGGAACAGCGCTTTGATGCGGGCGATCAGCTCCTGCACCGAAAAGGGTTTGGCGAGGTAGTCATCGGCGCCGGTTTCCAGCCCGGTGATGCGGTCGGTTTCGCTGCTGCGGGCGCTGATGATGATCACCGGCAGGTAGCGGGTCATCTGACGGATGCGGCGGCAAATTTCCAGGCCGTCAACGTTGGGCAGCATCAGGTCGAGGATCACCGCATCCCACGGCTGTTTTTCAAGGCGCTGCAGGGCGTTGCCCCCGTCGGGCTCGTGGGTAATGGCGTAGCCTTCGTCTTCTAAATTGAGTCGCAGAAGCGCCGCGATATCGTGGTCATCTTCCACCAGCAGGATCTGCTTCATGGGTAAGCCTTTATTCATCTCTTATGACGTAAGCTTACCTGATTTTGTGGGCCGGCAGAGTTCACATTTTGTTTAAGATTTCACGAGCAACGTCAGCACTTCATAATGCGCGGTGTGCGGGAACATATCAAAAAGCTGTACCCGCTCAATGCGGTAGCCCGGCAGGCTGGCGATGTCTTTCGCCATGGTCTGCGCGTTGCAGCTGGAGTAGACGATAAAATCGGGCGCCATCTGGCTCAGGTAGTCACACAGCGCATTTCCAATGCCACGGCGCGGCGGATTGACCAGCACCAGCTCCGGCACGTTGCCCTGACCGGTGGCAAACTGCGTGGAGTCCAGCGCCTGGAAGTGCAGATTGGTTAACCCCAGTTCAGCGGCGGACTGTTTCGCGCAGGCAATCGCCTCGGCAGAGATCTCAATTCCGGTGAGCTGCATCTCAGGCGTGGCGCAGTGCAGACCAAAACCGCCCACGCCGCAAAACAGATCCCACATATGCTTGATGTTTAACGCGCGCACCCAGTCGCGGGCGGTGGCGTACAAGCTGCTTGCCACGGTCGGGTTGGTCTGGAAGAAGCTTTGCGGGCGGATCCACAGCGGCACGCCGTTGAAGCTCTCCGCCAGCGCGTGCTGGTCGGTGAAGAAAATCTCTTTCTCCCCTTCCATGATTGCCATATGCACCGGCTGAATATTTGCGGTAATCACCTTTAACTGGGGAAGCTGTTCCTGCAGCCAAGGCAGCGCCGCGCGCAGCTGCTCCAGCTTGGCTTCCGAACGCAGCACGAAGCGCAGCATCATCCCGCCGTCTTTCTGGCTTTCGGTCAGGAGAAGGTACTTAAGCTCGCCGCGCTTGCGGGCGACGTTATAAGGCGTTAACCCCGCACGAGCGATAAACGGCTTCAGTGCGGCAAAAACCGGCTCAAACGAGGCGGGATACAGCGGGCAGTGGGTTAAGTCTTCCGGCGTGCCGTCGCGGTGCAGCATCCCCAGCAATGGTTTTTCAACGCTGCCGCTGACCACCATTTTGGCTTTGTTGCGAAAGCCCTGCTCAGGGCCGCTGACGGGTGCGCACCACTCGCCCACCGCGCGTGCTGCCAGCAGCTGTTGCAGGTCGGCCATTTTGGCGGTGAGTTGTTGAGAGACCGGCTGTTCTATCCACTGACAGGAGCGACAGCGTCCGGCGTCATAGAGTGCGCACTGCATATGAAAACCTTAAGGAAAACGAGGGCTGCGATTATACACATTATTGCAGACGGAAGAACCGCCGACTGGAGGCAGGAATATAAAGCAGGCAGAGCACCAGCATATCCGGCAGCTTCTGCAGGACCAGCGCATGGAAAATCTCCCGCTTTGAGCCACCGGCAATGCTGAACAGCTCCGGGTAGCCATAGCCCAGCGAGGCGGCCCACAGATAGCTGGCGGCGGTAATTTGCGTGAGCAGATAGACCCAGCGCGCCCAGTTGCGCCCTTTAACCAGCGAAAACGCGCAGTAGATCTCGATAAACACCAGCACCAGGCTGCTCAAAAAGACCAGCGTCAGATTCCACGTCTGCACGCTGCGGTGAATGAATTCCCCGATGCCGCGCACGCCCAGGGTATTCAGAATCATCAGCACGTCCAGGCAGCGGATCATAATAATGGCGAGCGCCGCCACCTGCACCAGCGCAGGAACGTTAGGACGGGCGTGCGTAAGACGTGATTTTTTTAATAATCCCAATGTTTTACTTCCCTGAAAAACAGTGCCGCGTCATGCGCGGCACATCACTGGAAATTTTAAATGCTTCAGCCGCGTCTTGCACGCTGGATATCGCGCACGCGCTGTTTTTCCGCGCGCGCCATCAAATACCAGGCGATAAATCCGACAATTCCGACCACGCCGAGGATGATAGAGGCCAGGGCGTTGATCTCCGGGTTGACTCCCATGCGCACGCTGGAGAAGACCAGCATCGGCAGCGTCGTCGCGCCCGGGCCGGAGACAAAGCTGGCGATAACCAGATCGTCCAGCGACAGCGTGAACGCCAGCAGCCAGCCGGAGATCACCGCCGGCATGATCATCGGCAGCGTGATGATGAAGAAGACCTTCAGCGGCGTGGCGCCGAGATCCATCGCCGCCTCTTCGATGGAGCGATCCAGCTCGCGCAGGCGCGAAGAGATCACCACCGCGACATACGCGGTACAGAAAGTCACGTGCGCCAGCCAGATGGTGAGCATACCGCGATCCGCCGGCCAGCCGATGGCGTGCGCCAGCGCCACGAACAGCAGCAGCAGCGACAGGCCAGTTATCACGTCCGGCATCACCAGCGGGGCGGTGATCATAAAGGCAAACCCGTTCGACCCGCGAAAACGCCCGAAGCGCACCATCACCAGCGCGGCGATGGTGCCCAGAACGCAGGCCATCGTGGCCGCCAGGGCAGCAATGGTCAGGCTCAGCCCCACCGCGCTCATCATCGCGTCGTCGTGGAACAGCTCGCTGTACCAGCGCGTCGACCAGCCCGCCCAGACCGTCACCAGCTTAGAGCTGTTGAACGAGTAGATCACCAGCATCAGCATCGGCGCATACAGGAAGGTAAAGCCGATAATGAGGATCAAAATTCGCCACGGGGAGCGTACTACCGGTAGGTTGTTCATCCGCGATCTCCCATCTGTTTCTGCTGATGCTTGTGGAACCACATGATCGGGACGATCAGCAGCAGGAGCATGATAATCGCCACCGCCGACGCCACCGGCCAGTCGCGGTTATTGAAGAATTCCTGCCACAGCACGCGGCCAATCATGATGCTGTCCGGCCCACCGAGCAGTTCCGGGATCACAAACTCCCCGACCGCCGGAATAAAGACCAGCATCGACCCGGCGATAATTCCGCCCTTGGTCAGCGGGACGATCACGCTGAAGAAGGTTTTCAGCGGACGGGCGCCGAGATCGAGCGACGCTTCCACCAGCGAGTAATCAATCCGCGTCAGGGCCGTATAGATCGGCAGCACCATAAACGGCAGATAGGCGTACACAATGCCGATATAGACCGCAAGGTTAGTGTGCAGGATCGTTAGCGGCTGATCGATAACCCCGAGCCACATCAGGAAGTTATTCAGCACGCCGTTGTTTTTCAGGATCCCCATCCACGCGTAAACGCGGATCAGGAACGAGGTCCACGACGGCAGGATCACCAGCAGTAGCAGGATATTGCGCGTCGATGGCTTGCTGTGCGCCACCGCCCACGCCAGCGGGTAGCCCATCGCCAGACAGCAGAGCGTCGAGATCGCCGCCACCTGCAGCGACTGCAGATACGCTTCGAAATAGAGCGGATCCTCGGTGAGCTGCAGGAAGTTACCCAGGTTCAAGGTCAGCGTCAGCTGTCCGTCGGCCCACTCCCACAGATCGGTATACGGCGGGATCGCCCGGGCCATCTCCGCCAGGCTGATCTTAAACACGATCAGGAACGGCAGCAGGAACAGCAGGATCAGCCACACGTATGGCATGGCGATTACCAGCTTGCGGCCGTGGTTCATCTTAAGGCGCGTCAGCCAGTGGGCAAAGCCGCCCGGTTTGGCTGCACGGGCTGGAGGTTCAAGTGTGCTCATGATCGCTCCTTATACCGTCAGCACAACGCAGCTGTCCGCGTCCCAGCACAGGCGCACTTCGTCGCCCCAGGTCGGCTGGCCCTTCCGGTAGCGATGTTCGTTCTGCAGCTGGGCGCTGAGCATCTGTCCGCTTTTCAGGCGCACGTGGTAGATGGACAGATCGCCCAGATAGGCAATGTGCACCACTTCGCCGACGGCAAAGTTGTAACCGTCGGCAGGCGGATCGTCACAGAGCATGATCTTCTCCGGGCGCAGCGCCACGTAGACCGGCACGTTGTCCACTACCGAGCTGTCAGGATCGACCTTAAGAGGATGCTGCAGCCCCGGCGATTCGATGACCAGACCATCCTCCTGACGATCCTTCAGCAGCCCTTCGAAGACGTTGACCGAGCCGATGAACTCCGCACTGTAGCGGGTGGTCGGATGCTCGTAAATCTCTTCCGGCTCGCCAATCTGCACGAACTTACCGCGGTTCATGATCGCGATACGACCGGCCATGGTCATGGCCTCTTCCTGGTCATGGGTGACCATCACGCAGGTCACGCCCACGCGCTCGAGGATATCCACCACTTCCAGCTGCATGCGATCGCGCAGCTTTTTGTCCAGGGCACCCATCGGCTCGTCGAGCAGCAGCAGCTTCGGGCGTTTCGCCAGGCTTCTCGCCAGGGCCACGCGCTGACGCTGGCCGCCGGAAAGCTGGTGCGGCTTACGCTTCGCGAACTCCTGCATGTGAACGAGGCTTAGCATTTCTGCCACGCGCGCGGTGATTTCGGCTTTCGGCAGCTTGTCCTGCTTCAGGCCAAAGGCGATGTTTTGCTCCACCGTCATGTGCGGAAACAGCGCGTAGGACTGGAACATCATGTTAATCGGGCGCTGGTACGGCGGCACGCTGGAGAGATCCACGCCATCGAGCATAATTTGCCCGGCGGTGGGCTGTTCAAAACCGGCCAGCATACGCAGCAGGGTCGATTTACCGCAGCCCGAGGCGCCCAGTAGCGCGAATATTTCGCCTTTATAGATAGTCAGGCTGACGTCGTCCACGGCATGCTGGCCATCAAAAGATTTGGTGAGGTTACGAATTTCAAGAAGCGGGGTCAGCGCTTTACGGACTTTCGCCTGCGGGCGGGGGATCGCGTCATTCACGGGGTGCTCTCCGGCATAAATCAAATCATGGTGCAGGCGCACCAGAACGGTGCGCCCGTTGCCGGGGGCGGTGCGCTTGCCCGGCCTACGACTCACGGTAAATTATTTACCGCTTTTCACCTTAGTCCACGCACGGGTACGGACGCGGTCAATTTTTGGATCCTGAACCTTCAGGGTAAACAGCTTGGCGAACACGTCCGCTGGCGGATAGATTGCCGGGTTACTGCGGATCGCTTCGCTTACCAGCGGCACGGAGGCCTTGTTACCGTTGGCGTAGTACACGTGGTCGCTGATGTGGGCGATCACCTCAGGACGCATCAGGTAGTTAAGGAACTGATACGCTTCGTCTTTGTTTTTCGCATCAGCCGGCATCGCGAAGACGTCGAAGAAGGCAAGGGCACCCTCTTTCGGAATGAAATAAGACACGTTCACGCCGTTTTTCGCCTCTTTCGCGCGGTTAGCCGCTTGCCACACGTCCCCTGCCCAGCCGATCGCCACGCAGATGTCGCCGTTCGCCAGGTCGTTGATGTACTGAGACGAGTGGAAGTAACGGATGTTTGGACGCAGCTTCAGCAGCAGATCGGTCGCCGGGCCGGTGTAGTCATCCGCCTTGTTGCTGTTCGGATCTTTGCCCAGGTAGTTCAGCACGGTGGCAAAAATCTCTTCCGGCGCATCGAGGAAGGAGACGCCGCAGCTTTTCAGCTTCTCGAGGTTTTCCGGCTTCAGCACCACGTCCCAGCTGTCCAGCTTGACGTCCGGGCCCAGCGCGGCTTTGACTTTATCCACGTTGTAGCCGATACCGGTGGTCGCCCACAGGTAAGGCATGGCGTATTTGTTATCCGGGTCATGCTTGGCGACCAGCTTCAGCACTTCCGGATCGAGATTTTTCCAGTTCGATAATTTGCTTTTATCCAGCGGCTGGAACACGCCCGCCGTCAGCTGACGCTCCAGGAAGCTCGCGGAAGGCACGACCAGGTCAAACCCGGTGCTGCCCGCCATCAGCTTCCCTTCCAGCACTTCGTTGGAATCGAAAACGTCGTAAACCACCTTAATGCCGGTCTCTTTTTCAAAATTTGCCACCGTGTCCGGCGCAATATAGTCAGACCAGTTGTAAACGTGCAGCGTTTTTTGTTCCGCAGCGAGCGTGCCGGCAGAGACGGCCATCAGAGCACCCGCAACCAGACCCGATAACCATTTTTTATTCAAGGCGATCATAGTGTTATTCCTTCTGAAAGCTCGTTAACAAACGAACTAAAACTGTGCAATCTGGATATATGCAAAAATCATGCATAGTTTGTCGCTCTGCTCAAAATAAAAAGAAACCTCTTTACCCGGCAGTTTCCGCTCGCTTTTTTAAGCATCGCAAGAATAACTGTAGCCCGTGTCTCCGGCTATAGCCCAGACGAAAAAACGCCTTTTATCAATTTTTTATGCAGGTTAAGTCTACGTGATAAGCCGAAACGGCCTTTGAGGAGGTGAAAAATTCTTTAAAGAAAGGTTAAAAGCAGCAGAAAAAATGGCCTTATGCAGCCGCTCTGGCAGCGACTGCGCAAAAGTCAGACAGGCTTAGTGAAGAAAATTGGGAGATGCATCATTATTCTCTGCATCATCTTCCGCGCTATACAGCAGATGGTGTGCATTGGCTTCCATCATTACCATGGAAATTTGCTCTTCACTCAAGCGCATAAACCAGGCGAACTGCTTGAACGACAGCCCGGCACCGGAGAATAAAGACTGGCAAACCACCAGTTTCGGCAGATTATCATCCTGTATATCGAGAAATGCTTTCACCGTCAAAGAACTGGCGTTGATCGCCGAGAGATCGGAGGCCAGCGCCAGCAGCGCGGACGGCTTCACTTCGGCCAGCGCGGAAAATAGGATCACGTCGTTAATCAGATCGATTTTGGCATCGAAAATGCCATCGAAATTCTGCATGTGAGGCAGATGCAGCGCCTGGCAGGAATCGCATTCAAAGAACGTGATCCCGGCATCATCAAGCCATTGACGTAACGTATCCAGTGTAGGAACGACCTGTAAATCCATCGCTGTGCAGCCTCTTTAATAAAAACTTCGCATAGGGTACTCAAAAAGCGCGCGGTAATCCATTTAACCACCCGTTTTAAGACAGTAGCCCGGCGTCGCATGACGTTCGATCCATGCGATCATTTTACCTGCAATATCGACCCCTGTGGTTTTTTCCACGCCTTCCAGCCCCGGCGAGGCATTCACCTCCATGACCAGCGGCCCGCGCGTCGCCCGCAGAAGGTCCACGCCAGCCACGTCCAGCCCGAGGGTTTGCGCCGCTTTGACGGCAATTTCCCGCTCGCGGTCGCTGATATCAGCCACCCGCGCCACGCCGCCGCGGTGGAGGTTAGAGCGGAAATCGCCCTCTTTGGCCTGACGCTCGATAGCCGCCACGACCTCGTTACCCACCACAAAGCAGCGAATATCGCGCCCTTTCGCCTCTTCGATGTACTCCTGCACCAGAATATGCGCATTCAGACCGCGAAAGGCGTCAATCACGCTCTCCGCCGCCTGACGGGTCTCCGCCAGCACCACGCCAATGCCCTGCGTGCCTTCCACCAGCTTGATCACTAAAGGCGCGCCGCCCACCATATCGATAAGATCGCTGGTGTCGTCCGGGGAATGGGCAATCCCGGTGACGGGAAGATCGATTCCCTGGCGGGCGAGCAGCTGCAACGAGCGCAGCTTGTCGCGGGCGCGGGAAATGGCGACGGACTCGTTGAGCGGGTAGCTGCCCAGCATCTCGAACTGGCGCAGCGCGGCGGTGCCGTAATAGGTGATCTGGGAGCCGATGCGGGGGATCACCGCATCAAAATGCGGCAGCTTGCGGCCTTTGTAGTGAATCGACGAGGCGGCCGGGTCGATGTTCATATAGCAGGACATCGGGTCGAGGATCTCAACCTGATGCCCGCGTTTCGCCGCCGCTTCTCGCAGGCGCTTACATGAATAGAGCGTTCCATCCCGGGACAATATGGCAATTTTCACCCTGCACCTCTCTGAAGACATGGAAAAAGCCTGCATATCATATACGCAGGCAGGCGCAGGAGGAATGGACTATCGCGTCGCCCACCCCTGTTTGTGGAGGTAATCAAGAATAAACGGGCGGTTTTCTTTGATGATGGTGCGACGAATATGGTCAGTCCAGGTGTCGCGACGGTTATTGCTGCCGCGCGTCATGTAGTAGTTGGCCAGCTCTTCATCATATTGATTCAGGACGTTCTGATCGACCGGCTGGTAGTGGTTCTCGTGCACCAGCATCGCGGCAGGAATGCGCGGCTTCAGATCCGGGTTATCCGCCGGCCAGCCGAGGCACAGGCCAAACAGCGGCAGCACGTGTTTTGGCAGCTTCAGCAGATCGGTCACGCTTTGAATGTTGTTACGCAGCCCGCCAATATAAACACCGCCTAATCCCAGCGACTCCGCCGCCGTAAAGGCGTTTTGCGCCATCAGCGCGGTATCCACCACGCCCAGCAGCAGCTGTTCGGCCAGCCCCAGCTCGGCCTCAGGGCAGATCTGCAGGTGGCGGTTAAAGTCGGCGCAGAACACCCAGAACTCTGCCGCCTGGGCCACATGCTTCTGCCCGCCGGTCAGCGTGACAAGCTGTTCACGCATGGCCGGGTCGGTAATGCGGATAATCGAGCTGCACTGCAGGAAGCTGGAGCTGGAGGTCGCTCTTGCGCTGTTAATAATCGCTTCGCGCTGCGCCTCGGTAATCGGCTCATCGGTGAAGTGGCGAATGGAACGGTGGGAAAGGAGCAGGTCTATGGTTGGCGTCATCTTGTCTCTCTTTGTCGTGCTTAATACGTATGGCAGCCAGTATAGGCAATGATATGCGCGGTGTAATTGGCGAAACATAGCTCATAGATATTATAACGACAGGCGAAACCTTCTTTAATGACGACAGGTTATCGGGCACTATACGTGCTATTCGCCGTCAGGCTTGTTTTTTGAGGAGAGAGAAATGTTTGCAGTAATTTTTGGTCGTCCAGGGTGCCCTTACTGTGTTCGCGCGAAAGAGCTGGCTGAGAAACTGACCGAAGAGCGCGATGACTTCAACTTCCGCTATGTGGACATCCACGCGGAAGGCATCACCAAAGCCGATCTGGAAAAAACCGTCGGTAAGCCGGTTGAAACCGTACCGCAGATCTTCCTCGATCAGAAACACATCGGCGGTTGCACCGACTTTGAAGCCTACGCCAAAGAACATCTGGGCCTGTTTGCCGCTCAGTAATGAAAAGGCGCCCTCACCGTGAGGGCGTTTTTATTTGTGGTGCCGTCGGTGCTGAACCAGACTGCGCACAAACAGGTAGCAGAGCGCGCCAAGGGCGCACCAGAACACCGCACTCAGCAGCCACGCCAGCTCCTGCCAGAAACTCCGCGTTGAAATATACAGCAGGCGCATCATCAGCAGACACAGCGGCGCTGCAAGTATGGCACCGAGAAGCGGTTTCACCACCTCCCCTTTGCGGGAGAGAAAACTGGCGGCAGCCCCCGGCAGCGTGAAGAAGAGCAACCCCAGCTCAGGATGCCCGGACGCCCTGAACGCGCCCTTCACATTAAATGCGAGCGACATGCACACGACCGTGAACAGCAAAAAACAGCTGATCACCCCCGCCCAGTTTCGTTTCATATTCAAACTATCCTCCTGACTTATCTCTATCAAATACACATTCGTCGGGTAGACGCCCAGTCAGATAAAGCAGTGCGGCAATCCATGCCAAAGTACGCACAGGGTGATGCGATAATCAGTAGCTGTCAGTAGCTAATGCGATTAAACTACACGCCAGCTAATGTTTTAGGGAATAAAGCAGGAAACAGGGAGCGTTAACGCCTTTCCCTGACCCAGAAAACAGTAGCCCAAAAAGTCCTTTCATTCAACAACTTACTGGTAAACAAGAAGTTAGCCTCCGTGAATATAAACGTCGCAGACTTGTTAAACGGGAATTACATCCTGTTATTATTTGTGGTACTGGCGCTGGGTCTTTGCCTGGGTAAATTGCGCCTGGGTTCGGTTCAACTCGGTAATTCCATTGGCGTTTTAGTCGTCTCCTTATTATTAGGCCAGCAGCACTTCAGCATTAACACGGACGCGCTGAACTTAGGTTTTATGCTGTTTATTTTTTGCGTTGGCGTAGAAGCGGGACCTAACTTTTTTTCAATTTTCTTCCGCGACGGCAAAAATTATCTGATGCTGGCGCTGGTGATGGTCGGCAGCGCGCTGCTGATCGCGTTAGGGCTGGGCAAACTGTTTGGCTGGGATATCGGGCTTACGGCCGGTATGCTGGCAGGCTCCATGACCTCCACCCCCGTGCTCGTGGGTGCCGGTGATACCCTGCGCCATTCCGGCATGGCGGGCGCGCAGCTCTCTACCGCCCTCGACCACCTGAGCCTCGGCTACGCCCTGACCTATCTGATTGGTCTGGTGAGCCTGATCGTTGGCGCGCGCTACCTGCCAAAACTGCAGCACCAGGATCTTCAGACCAGCGCCCAGCAAATCGCGCGCGAGCGCGGCCTGGATACCGATTCCAAACGTAAAGTCTATCTTCCGGTTATCCGCGCCTATCGCGTCGGGCCGGAGCTGGTGGCGTGGGCTGACGGCAAAAATCTTCGCGAGCTGGGGATTTACCGCCAGACGGGCTGCTACATCGAACGTATCCGCCGCAACGGCATTCTGGCGAACCCGGACGGCGACGCGGTGCTGCAGATGGGCGACGACATCGCGCTGGTGGGTTACCCGGACGCCCATGCCCGTCTCGACCCGAGCTTCCGTAACGGCAAAGAAGTGTTCGACCGCGACCTGCTCGATATGCGCATCGTCACCGAAGAGATCGTGGTGAAAAACCATAACGCCGTGGGCCGTCGCCTGGCGCAGCTGAAGCTGACAGACCACGGCTGCTTCCTCAACCGCGTGATCCGCAGCCAGATTGAGATGCCCATCGACGATAACGTCGTGCTCAACAAAGGCGACGTTCTGCAGGTCAGCGGCGACGCGCGACGCGTAAAAACCGTTGCCGACCGCATCGGTTTTATCTCCATTCACAGCCAGGTCACCGACCTGCTGGCCTTCTGCGCCTTCTTTATCGTTGGCCTGATGATCGGGATGATCACCTTCCAGTTCAGCAACTTTAGCTTCGGCATCGGTAACGCCGCCGGGCTGCTGTTCGCCGGGATCATGCTGGGCTTCCTGCGAGCCAACCACCCGACCTTCGGCTACATTCCGCAGGGCGCGCTGAACATGGTGAAAGAGTTCGGTCTGATGGTGTTTATGGCAGGCGTCGGCTTAAGCGCGGGCAGCGGTATCGGCCACAGCCTGGGCGCCGTCGGCTGGCAGATGCTGGTTTCCGGCCTTATCGTCAGCCTGGTGCCGGTGGTGATCTGCTTCCTGTTCGGCGCCTACGTGCTGCGCATGAACCGCGCCCTGCTGTTCGGGGCGATGATGGGGGCGCGTACCTGTGCGCCTGCTATGGAAATCATCAGCGATACCGCGCGCAGCAACATCCCGGCGCTGGGGTATGCAGGCACCTACGCTATCGCTAACGTGCTGCTGACGCTGGCGGGTACGCTGATTATCATCATCTGGCCGGGACTCGGATAACTCCTAAGTTTGCGCGTAATGAAAAAATTTTTGTTACGCGCAGAACTTTTTTTGCAGGGGGCAGTCATAACTAGTGCCACTGCTTTTCTTTGATGTCCCCAATTTGTGGAGCCCATCAACCCCGCCGTTTTGGTTCAAGGTTGATGGGTTTTTTGTTGCCTGAAGTTCCCCTTCCTCTAATCTCACCTTCTCTCTTACCATCAAAACATATATGATTAAACACATATGAGTTAATCCGCTAGCAGGAACCCCCATGCTCCACCCCCTCCAGCTCTTCAAAACCCTCTCCGACGAAACGCGGCTCGCCATCGTCATGCTGCTCCGCGAAGCGGGCGAACTGTGCGTCTGCGATCTCTGCGCCGCAACCGCCGAATCTCAGCCGAAGGTCTCCCGCCACATGGCGCTGCTGCGCGAGTCCGGGCTGGTGATCGACCGTCGCGAGGGCAAATGGGTCCATTACCGTCTCTCTCCCAACATGCCTGCATGGGCGGCAACCGTTATCGACACCAGCTGGAACTGCCTGCGGGAAGAGACGCGCATGAAGCTTAAAAACCGGCTTCCGGGCTCGTGCTGATAACAATACATTCACAAAAACAGATATAACGGAGTAAAAGATGTTTCTGGCAGGGGCTATTTTTCTGTTTACGCTGGTGCTGGTCATCTGGCAGCCAAAGGGGCTCAGTATCGGCTGGAGCGCGACCATTGGCGCCGTGCTGGCGCTGGCAAGCGGGGTAATTCACATTAATGATATTCCGGTGGTGTGGAATATCGTCTGGAACGCCACGGCAACGTTTATCGCCGTCATCATCATCAGCCTGCTGCTGGATGAGTCCGGCTTTTTCGAATGGGCGGCGCTTCACGTTGCCCGCTGGGGAAACGGTCGCGGGCGATTGCTGTTTACTTATATCGTGCTGCTGGGTGCGGCCGTGGCGGCGCTGTTTGCCAATGACGGTGCGGCGCTGATCCTCACCCCTATCGTTATCGCCATGCTGCTGGCGCTGGGGTTCAGCAAGCAGGCCACACTGGCGTTTGTGATGGCGGCAGGTTTTATCGCTGATACCGCCAGCCTGCCGCTGATTGTCTCCAATCTGGTCAACATCGTGTCGGCAGACTTCTTTAAGCTGGGGTTCAGCGAATACGCCTCGGTGATGATCCCGGTAGATATCGCCGCGATTGCCGCAACGCTGGTGATGCTGCATCTCTTCTTCCGCAAGGAAATTCCCCCGAAATATGACCTGGCGAAACTTCAGGAGCCCGCGCGGGCCATTCACGATCTCCCGACGTTCAGAACGGGCTGGATCGTGCTGCTGCTTCTGCTCGTCGGCTTCTTTGTGCTTGAACCTCTCGGCATTCCGGTCAGCGCCATCGCCACCGTCGGCGCGCTGATTTTGTTTACCGTTGCAAAACGCGGGCATGCGATAAACACCGGAAAAGTGCTGCGCGGCGCACCGTGGCAAATTGTTATCTTCTCGCTGGGGATGTATCTGGTGGTGTATGGCCTGCGCAATGCCGGGCTGACGGACTCTCTCACAGGCGTGCTGAATAGCCTGGCCGGACACGGACTGTGGGCCACCACGCTGGGGACCGGGTTCATCACCGCGTTTCTGTCATCCATAATGAACAATATGCCCACGGTGCTGATTGGCGCGCTCTCCATTGAGGGCAGTACGGCGACGGGATTGATCAAGGAAGCGATGATTTACGCCAACGTGATTGGCTGCGATCTGGGGCCGAAAATCACGCCTATCGGTAGCCTCGCCACCCTGCTCTGGCTCCACGTGCTGGCGCAGAAAAACATGACGATTACCTGGGGCTACTATTTCCGGACGGGCATCATCATGACGCTGCCGGTCCTGTTTGTGACGCTCGCCGCGCTGGCGCTACGTCTCTCCTTCACACTGTAATGAGCCACTGATATGAGCCACATCACCATTTATCACAACCCCGCCTGCGGCACGTCGCGCAATACGCTGGAGATGATCCGCAACAGCGGCACGGAGCCGGAGATTATCCTCTATCTGGAAACCCCGCCGTCGCGCGAGAAGCTGACCACCCTGATTGCCGATATGGGCATTTCGGTACGGGATCTGCTGCGTAAAAACGTGGAGCCGTATGAACAGCTCGGCCTTGCCGAAGATACCTTCACCGACGACCAGCTTATCGATTTCATGCTGCAATACCCGATCCTGATTAACCGTCCAATCGTGGTGACGCCGCTGGGTACCCGCCTGTGCCGCCCGTCTGAAGTCGTGCTCGACATTCTGCCGGAGGCGCAGAAAGGGGCGTTTACCAAAGAGGATGGTGAAGCCGTCGTGGACGCCAGCGGGAACAAAATCGAACCCAGGTAAAACTGGCAGGGCGAGTGATGCCTAAGGGTTCCCCTCGCCCGCAATTCTCCCCACCATCGCCCGGATCTCTTCGCGGGTTAACGGCGCCCGGTCGGTGACATAGTGCAGCGTCATCCCTTCGATAAACGCGTCCAGCGCACGGGTGGTGACCGGGTCGAACCACTGCTCCAGCGTGGTCTGGCTCATCTTCATCCAGTCCTGCATTACCGTTTTGAGCGCCGCGCTGCGGTGCATAAAGGCGTAGAGCTGATACATCAGCGCCATGTTGTGCGGCGTGGTCACCTGCGAGCTGTGGATCAGCGTGGTGATGGATTCGCACGCCATTTCCGGCCCGGTGACGCCCGAGAAGAAATCCCGGTATTGCTGCGACATCTGTCGGGTAAACCACGTGAAGGCCTCCTCCAGCAGCGGCTCCATACCGTCGAAATAATAGGTCATCGACCCCAGCGGCACGCCCGCGCAGGTGGCGATTTTACGGTGCGTGACGGCGTGAATCCCGTGCTCGGCAATGGTATCGAGCGTGGCCTGCAGGATCTTCTCCCGGCGATGCGGATCGTTCGGTGGTCTGCTCATAAATTCCTCACGTGGTTTATGTACAAATGTACACAAACTTGCTAGTGTTGTCGCTATCGTTGTACTTCTGGTGCTCCCCAATGACGCTGACCTCTCCCCGTAAAGCCCTGCAGCTCCGCATGTGGGCGCTGTTTATGTTCTTCTTCATTCCCGGCCTGCTGATGGCCTCCTGGGCCACGCGCACTCCCGCCATTCGCGATATTTTGTCCGTTTCTACCGCTGAGATGGGCATCGTCCTGTTCGGCCTGTCGATAGGCTCCATGAGCGGCATTCTCTGCTCTGCCTGGCTGGTGAAGCGCTTCGGTACGCGGGCGGTGATCCGCACCACCATGTGCTTCGCGGTGTTCGGGATGGTGATATTAAGCGTGGCGCTGTGGTTTGCCTCGCCGGTGCTGTTTGCCCTGGGGCTGACGGTATTTGGCGGCAGCTTCGGTTCGGCTGAAGTTGCCATCAACGTTGAAGGGGCTGCGGTCGAGCGCGAGATGAATAAAACCGTGCTGCCGATGATGCACGGCTTTTACAGCCTCGGCACCCTCGCCGGTGCGGGCGTGGGGATGGCGCTGACGGCCACCGGCGTGAGCGCGAATCTGCATATTCTGCTGGCGGCGCTGGTGTGCATCATTCCGATCCTGACCGGCATCCGGGCGATCCCGAACGGGACCGGCAAGAATTCCGCTGAAGAACAGCATTCGGCGGAAAAAGGGCTGCCCTTCTACCGCGATTTCCAGCTGATGCTCATCGGCGTGGTGGTGCTGGCGATGGCCTTCGCGGAAGGTTCCGCCAACGACTGGCTGCCGCTGCTGATGGTGGACGGTCACGGCTTTAGCCCGACCTCCGGTTCGCTGATTTACGCCGGGTTTACGCTGGGGATGACCGTCGGGCGCTTCACCGGCGGCTGGTTTATCGACCGCTACAGCCGCGTGGCGGTGGTGCGCGCCAGCGCCCTGCTGGGCGGCCTGGGTATTGCGATGATCGTCTTTGTGGACGTGGACTGGATTGCCGGGGTCTCGGTGATCCTCTGGGGTCTGGGCGCGTCGCTCGGCTTCCCGCTGACCATTTCAGCCGCCAGCGATACCGGCCCGGATGCCCCGACGCGCGTCAGCGTGGTGGCGACCACGGGCTATCTTGCCTTCCTGGTCGGGCCACCGCTGCTCGGCTTCCTCGGCGAGCACTACGGGCTGCGCAGCGCCATGCTGGTGGTATTAGGGTTGGTCATCATCGCGGCGCTGGTGGCGCGCGCGGTGGCGAAGCCGGAAACGAATCAAACGACACTGGAGAAGGGATATGAGCGTTAAACTGATCGCCGTCGACATGGATGGCACATTCCTGAGTGATGCCAAGACCTATAACCGCCCGCGCTTTCTGGCGCAGTATGCGCGCATGAAGGCGCAAGGCATTCGCTTCGTGGTCGCCAGCGGTAACCAGTACTACCAGCTGATCTCCTTTTTCCCGGAGATCGCGCATGAAATTGCGTTCGTCGCCGAAAACGGCGGCTGGGTGGTCGATGCCGGGGAAGATGTATTCAACGGCGAGCTGACAAAAGCGCATTTCAGCACCGTGGCCACCGTGTTGAACGATGTCCCCGGCATTGAGATTATCGCCTGCGGGAAAGGCAGCGCCTACACCCTTAAGGCCTATGACGATGCCTTCATTGATATCGCGTCAAAATATTATCACCGCCTCGAAAGGGTGCAGGATTTTGACAACCTGAACGACATCTTCTTCAAGTTCGGGCTCAACGTTTCCGATGATGAAATTCCGCGCATTCAGGCGCTGCTGCATGAAAAGCTGAGCGATATTATGGTGCCCGTCACCACCGGTCACGGCAGCATTGACCTGATTATCCCCGGCGTGCATAAAGCCAACGGTCTGCGGATCCTGCAAAAGCGCTGGGGCATAGACGATAGCGAAGTGGTTGCCTTCGGCGACAGCGGCAACGACGTGGAGATGCTGCGCCAGTCCGGGTTCAGCTTTGCGATGGCGAATGCCAGACCGCATATTAAAGCGGCGGCGCGTTTTGAAGCGCCACACAATAACGAGGAAGGCGTGCTGGATGTGATTGATAAGGCGCTGAACGGGGAGGCACCGTTTAATTGATACCGTGCGGTCTGGTGCCCTCACCCTAGCCCTCTCCCACAGGGAGAGGGGACTGTTCCGTGCACTTACACAGGGAAAGGGAATAAGAATTAAGGTTGCAGGGCGTTTCCGACGCGTTTGTCTTTCAGGAACACCACCATCAGTCCAACCCACAGCACGCCGTTGGCGAGGTTAAACAGGCTGAACAGCCCGTTTCCGCCCATCGCGTAGGCATGCTTACTCACCTCGATACCGACAGTAAAAATCAGCATCTGCAGCATCCCCATCGCCGCGGACACCGTGCCTTTACTCATCTCGCTCGCAAACAGCGTCAGGCGCACCAGGCCGGCGTTCGCCACGCCAATCCCGAAAGCATAAATACTCAGCCCCGCCGTCATCCACAAGTAGGCGTGGGATGACGCGACGGTCGCCACCGCAGCAAGAATCAGACCTGCCGCAATCGGCCAGCCGCCCATAATAATCAGGGAACGCACGGTGCGGCGAGACGTCAGACGGGCCAGTACCAGGTTACCGATAATCAGCGCGCCAAAGATCGGCACCTGCAGCAGGCCGTACTCGTAACTGCTGAGTTTTTCACCGCTGATGATTATCACCGGTGACTGCGCGATCCACGCCAGCAGCGGCAGGCTAACGAATCCGGTCGCCAGCGCCCCCGCCACAAAGCGGCCATTTTTCAGCACTGCTTTGTAATCCCGGCCCAGCTCTTTCAGCGAGAGTTTTTCGCCCAGACGGGTAGCCGTTTCCGGCATCGCACGGTGCAGGCCGAAGAACGCAATAGCGGCGAGAACGGCAAAGAGCACAAACATCCCTTCCCACGGTGCAACGTGCACCCATGCGGCCCCCACCAGCGGCCCGAGTAAGGGGGCGATCAGCGCCACGTTCGCCATCAGCGCGGTAATTTTGATACACACCGCCTCTTCAAACGACTCCTGAATGGCGGCATACCCCACGGCGCCAATAAAGCACAGGCTGACCCCCTGCAGGAAGCGCAGCAGGGTAAATTGCTCAATGTTTTGCGCCAGCAGCGTAGCAAGACAGGTGACGATAAACCACACCACACCCGTCAGCATGACCGGACGGCGGCCAATACGATCCGACAGCGGGCCTAACAGCCACTGTAAAAACATGCCGCCGGCCAGGTAGGCGGTCATGGAGGTCGGCACCCACTCAATTCCCGCGTTGTACTGCTCCACAACGGCCAGCATACCGGGCTGGATCATATCGTTGCCGATATAGGTAGAGAATTCGTAGAGCACCAGACACAGGGGGAAAAGCAACGCCTGACGACCCAGACGTGAACCAGAAGTAGAACGGTTTAACATGCAATCTCTTTATGATGACAAAATCGCGACGAGTGTAATGAAATGCCGCAGCCCGAGATAGTAATTTATCGAGGATAAACAGAAATAAAGCACATATCGTCTTCGTTTAAGGTTTCCTTAAGTTGACAGATTTATGATAGCCCGATTATTCGTCAACGACCTCATATTATGGCACTCACCTCCAGCCGTTCAGAATTGTCTAACTTACAGACAAATAAGACAAAACGACTTTACCGCTTACCGCCCCGCTTTTATGGTTATCAGCTTTTAGTGCTGATAGTCCTTGCCGTGGTGTTTACGTGGCTATCGCGCAATGAAGCGTTCGACAGATGGATCACCGGCTTTTGGTATGACGCGGCGACACAGACTTTCCCGCTGCAGAAAGACCACCTGCTGGATCTGCTGAACCATCGTCTGGCGAAGTACATTGCGATCGCCTTAGGCGCCATGGCGCTGTTTTACGGCGCTTATAAACGTAATGCAAGGCTGGTCACCGCTGCGCTGCTGATGGGGCTTGGCACGCTGGTGGTCGGCGTGCTGAAAAGTATGAGCCACCATAGCTGCCCGTGGGATCTGGTGGAATATGGCGGTAAGGCCGTGTCTTACCCTCTGTTCAGTTCCGTTCCGGCAGACAGCGGTCCGGGGCGCTGTTTCCCAGGAGGTCATTCCTCCAGCGGCTTTATGGTGATGGGGCTGTTTTTTGCCTTCTGGCGCGAGCGTCCGCGTCTCGCCTGGAGTTTTGTTGCCCTCGGCGTACTGCTCGGTCTGGCGATGGGCTTCGGCCAGGTCATGCGCGGGGCACATTTTTTCTCTCACAACCTGTGGGCCGGGTGGTGGGTCTGGTTTTCCCAGGTGGCAGTCTACGGGCTGGTTTCCACCCGGTTTGCAAAAGAGTGATAACGCTATGCTAGAGAATCTGAATTATCAGCTGTTTTATCTGATCAACGCCACCCCGGCCTCGCCAGAGTGGATGATCGATTTTGCCACCTTTCTGGCGAAAGACCTTATCAGTATTGTGCCTGCGCTGGCAGCCATTCTCTGGCTGTGGGGGCCCCGCAGCCAGGTCAAGGCGCAGCGCCAGCTGGTGATTAAAGTGGCGATGGCACTCGGAGTAAGCGTACTGGTCAGCTATATTCTCGGCCACGCGTTCCCGCACGATCGTCCTTTCGTCGATCACGTGGGCTATACCTTCCTGCACCACGCGCCGGATGACTCCTTCCCGAGCGATCACGGTACGGTTATCTTCACCTTCGCGCTGGCTTTCCTGTTCTGGCATCGCCTGTGGTCTGGTGCAGTCCTGATGGTGGCGGCCCTGGCAATCGCCTGGTCTCGCGTTTACCTGGGCGTTCACTGGCCGCTCGATATGGTGGGCGGTTTCCTGGTCGGGCTGATTGGCTGCGTGAGCGCGGCTATCCTGTGGAGCCTCTTCGGTGAAGCGCTCTACCGCACGCTGTCTTCACTCTATCGTGCTATTTTCGCTATCCCGATCCGCAAAGGCTGGATACGTGACTAACCCCAACCTGACAGGTTACACTTGAACCCCCGCCCTGCGGGGGTTCACTTTTTTTATCCCGAGGAACTATGGAAACACGTCGCGATGACCGCATTGCTCAGCTGCTACAGGCGCTGAAGCGCAGCGATAAGCTGCATCTTAAGGAAGCCGCCAACCTCCTCGGCGTCTCAGAGATGACCATTCGTCGGGATCTGAACAGCGACAGCGCTCCCGTGGTGCTGCTGGGCGGGTATATTGTGCTTGAGCCGCGTAGCGCCAGCCATTATCTGATCAGCGACCAGAAGACGCGGCTGGTGGACGAGAAACGCAAAGCCGCGCGCCTTGCGGCCACGCTGGTACAGCCGCACCAGACGCTGTTTTTTGACTGCGGAACGACCACGCCGTGGATTATCGAAGCCATCGACAGCAGCATTCCCTTTACCGCCGTGTGCTACTCCCTCAACACCTTTCTGGCGCTTCAGGAGAAACCCGAGTGCAGGGTAATCCTCTGCGGCGGCGAGTTTCACGCCAGCAACGCCATCTTCAAGCCGCTTAACCTGCAGGACACGCTCAGCAATTTATGCCCGGACATCGCGTTTTATTCTGCCGCAGGCGTGAACGTGCGCCAGGGTGCAACCTGCTTTAATCTGGAAGAGCTGCCGGTGAAGCACTGGGCGTTAAGCGCCGCGCAGTACCATGTGCTGGTGGTCGATCACAGCAAGTTTGGCAAGGTGCGTTCGGCAAGAATGGGCGAGCTGGCGCAGTTTGACGCCATCGTCAGCGATTGCCGCCCGGACGACGAGATTGTAGCCCATGCAAAGGCGCAGCAGGTGAAGTTGATGTATTAAGAGGGGTGCGGCCTGACGCCCTCACCCCGGCCCTCTCCCAAAGGGAGAGGGAGAAAACCCACAAGGTTTAACTAAACCAGCTGCCAAACCACCCGTGGAATTTCATCAACACGAAATCCCACATCCGGCTAAAGAAACCGCCCTCTTCTACCGCTTCCATCACAATCAGCGGACGCTGTTCAATCGACTTGCCGTTTAGCTGGAAATCAATCGTCCCGACCACCTGGCCTTTTTTCAGCGGCGCGGTGAGCTGCGGGTCAGTCAGGGTATAGCTGGCCTTCAGGTTTTTCAGCTGGCCGCGCGGAATGGTCACGGAACCGGCCTCACCAGCCCCCAGATTTACCTCGCTCTTGTCACCAAACCAGACGCGCTGGCTGACGAACGTGGCATCCGGTTTAATCGGCGTCACGGTTTCATAGAAGCGGAAGCCCCAGGTCAGCAGTTTTTCTGATTCGTTAAAGCGGATGCGGTCGGTTTTGGTGCCCAGCACCACCGAGATCAGACGCATATCGCCCTGCGTCGCGGAGGCCACCAGGTTATAGCCCGCACCGGCCGTAGTGCCGGTCTTCATTCCGTCCACGTTGACGTTGCTGCTCCACAGCAGACGGTTGCGGTTCGGCTGGCGAATTTTGTTGAAGGTAAACTCTTTCTCTTTGTGGATGGCATATTCATCCGGCACGTCGTGGATCAGCGCTTTCCCCAGCAGCGCCATGTCGCGCGCGGTACTGAATTGTCCCGGCGCATCCAGACCGTGAACCGTTTTGAAGGTGGTGTTGGTTAAGCCGAGCTTCTGCGCATAGCCATTCATTAAACCAATGAAAGAATCCTGGCTGCCGGCAACGTAATCGGCCAGCGCGATGCACGCATCATTTCCCGACTGAATGATTACCCCTTTATTCAGATCGGAGACGGAGACCTGATCGCCAGGCTTCAGGAACATCACCGACGAGCCGCGCAGCGCCGGGTTACCGGTCGCCCAGGCATCCTTCCCGATGGTAACCATATCGTCCAGCTTGATCTTGCCCGCTTTTAACGCCTGCCCGACGACATAGCTGGTCATGATTTTGGTCAGACTCGCCGGATCGAGTTTCTCATCGGCATTGCCTTCCGCCAGCACTTTACCGCTGGAGTAGTCCATCAGGATCCAGGCGCGCGCGTCCACAGGCGGCGCTTCGGGCGCAGCCTGTTCAGCCGCGTAGAGCGTTGGTGCAAACAGGAAAAGGAGCGCAGAGCCTGCCGCCAGGCTGCGCAGAGAAGTCATTTTTCGCGTCATAAATGCCACCCGAGTGTCCATTCAAAAATTACGTCACATCACCGTGTCGCAAGAAGCGATGAGTAATAGCGCACTAAAACGGTTAAAGAAACCCAACGAGGGTAAAGTTATTAAAGTTTATGCAATAACATTCATTTACGCTTTGATTCAGGCGATTTTTTTGTCTTCTGTTGCGTAATTGTTAGGTTTATCTCACCATGGCGAAAAGCCGACCCGGATTCACATCTCATCAGGAGAAAATATGATTACGCTGTGGGGCAGGAACAATTCGACCAACGTTAAGAAAGTGCTCTGGACGCTGGAAGAGCTGGATTTACCGTTTAATCAAATCATGGCTGGCATGTCGTTCGGCGTGAACAAAGAGGCCGACTATCTGGCCATGAACCCGAACGGCCTGGTGCCGCTGCTGCGCGATGACGAAACAGACGCGACGCTTTGGGAGTCCAACACCATTGTGCGTTACCTCGCCGCCCAGTACGGTCTTGGCCGCCTGTGGGTTGAAAACCCGGCGCAGCGCGCCCAGGGTGAGAAATGGATGGACTGGGCAAACCAGACGCTCTCCCCCGTTCACCGCGTGATCCTGATGGGGCTGGTGAGGACCCCTGAAGCCGAGCGCGACTATCCTGCTATTCATGCCGCGCAGGATGCCTGCGAAAACCTGTTTGCCATGATGGATGACGAACTGGCGAGCCACGCCTGGTTCTCCGGTGAGGCGTTCGGCGTGGGTGATATTGCCGTTGCGCCGTTCGTCTGGAACCTGACCAACCTCGGTCTGAAGTGGACCCCGCGCCCGCACCTTGAGCGCTGGCTTAAACAGCTGAGCGATCGCCCGGCATACCGTAACGTGGTGATGATCCCGGTCACCTGATTAAGCACCGGACGGGCTGACTTTCAACAGCTGCCCGTCCGTTTCATCCGTCAGTACATACAGATACCCGTCCGGCCCGACCCGCACATCGCGAATACGCTTATCCCGGTCGCCCAGGATCCGACCGTCCTCCGTGACCCTGTTGCCGTCCACGCTCAGCACGATAACGTCCTTCTCCTTCAGCGCGCCGATAAACAGCTTGTTTTTCCACTGCGGGAACACGTCGCTGTTGTAGAACGCCATGCCGCTGACCGCAGGTGACACTTTCCAGACAAACAGCGGCTTCTCGGCGCCCTCAACGTGCTCGCCTTTGGCCTCCGGGATTTTCAGCCCGCTGTAGTTGATGCCGTGCGTCGCCAGCGGCCAGCCGTAATTTTTGCCCTTCTCCGGGATGTTGATTTCATCCCCGCCGCGCGGGCCGTGCTCGTTCAGCCACAGCGTGTCGCTCCACGGGTTCATCGCCATTCCCTGCGGGTTGCGAATACCATAAGACCAGATTTCAGGCCGCGCGCCGGAGGTATTCACAAACGGGTTATCCGGCGGCACTTTGCCGTCTTCGGTGAGGCGCACCACTTTACCCTGCAGCTTGTCCAGATCCTGCGCCGTCGGGCGCTGGTTGTTCTCGCCGAGTCCGATAAAGAGATACCCTTTTCCGTCGAACACCAGTCGCCCGCCAAAATGGTTTCCGGTAGAGAGTTTCGGCATCTGGCGGAACACCACCTGAAATCCCTCGATGCGGGAAAAATCGTCGCTCAGGCGGCCATAGCCCACCGCCGTTCCGGCCTTGCCGTCCTGCCCGGCTTCTGCGTAGCTCAGCCAGACGCGACGCGACTTTTCAAAATCCGGCGCCAGCACCACGTCCAGCAGTCCTCCCTGGCCATTCGCCCACACCTTCGGCACGCCGACAATGGGATCGGAAAGCCCTTTCCCGGCCTGCCAGCGCTTGAGCTGCCCGCCCTTAAGGGTGACCAGTAAACCGTTATTGCCCGGCAGGAACGCCATCGACCACGGGTGATCGAGTCGGTTTTGCAGCACCTCAACCTTCACCGCCTCTGGCGCGGCAATAAGCGAAAACGGAATGAATAACGCAGGCAGGAAAATCAACGAGGATCGAGGCATAACGCGCTCCTTTTTCGGCATATGGCATAAAGATTAGCCATTACCTCCGGGCGCGTTACCACTTTTACAAAAGCTTAATCAGATGGGGGGAGTTGTCTCCCCCCGGGCTCAGTGCTGTGAAAGCGTCTCGTGCTTATTCAGGCACATGATGCAAAGAGAGAGCGTTGTCAGGCAGTTTTCAAGCTTCTCCGCGTTAACAGCAATAAAATTCGGGCAGTCGTGGCGTCCGTTCATCAAACATACCCCTGCAATGGAGAGCACCTCAGCGGCACGGCGCAGCGCCATTAGCTCGCATTCATCGTATTCCGCCTTCAGGGTCGGTGCTTTTTCACGCATGAAATTACACAGTTCAAACAGGTTATCACGCAGATGTTCGCTTTCGCTGACTGACATATAGCCCTTTGCCTTCCTGAGCTGCAGATAGGCGGCCAGGTCGATTCGGGCGTTGATCAGCTTGTTAAGCAGATCGCGTTTCAGTCTGTCAACGGACATGCTATTTCCTCCTCTGTCAGCCATATTGCACATTCAGAATAAGTTCATTTTTTGTACAGTTTAATGCCTGAGATCAATTATTCTTAACCAATTAACATTATTTACAATGTTACAACCTCTACCCGGCCCATCCCGCTTGCAAAGAGTGTATAAATCCCACGCGATACGCTGTAAAATCCCGCCCTGATAACTCCATAATTGATGAATTTTTAACCTATGAGCAATGTTACGCACCAGCCGAAAATCGGCTTCGTCTCCCTGGGCTGCCCGAAAAACCTGGTGGATTCCGAACGCATCCTGACCGAACTGCGCACCGAAGGCTATGACGTGGTGCCAAGCTACGACAACGCCGATATGGTGATAGTGAACACCTGTGGCTTTATCGACAGCGCGGTGCAGGAGTCACTGGAAGCCATCGGTGAAGCCCTGACCGAAAACGGCAAAGTGATCGTGACCGGCTGTCTGGGTGCGAAAGAAGACCAGATCCGCGAAGTGCACCCGAAGGTGCTGGAGATCACCGGCCCGCACAGCTACGAGCAGGTGCTGCAACATGTTCATCACTACGTGCCAAAACCCAAGCACAACCCGTTCCTGAGCCTGGTGCCGGAACAGGGCGTGAAGCTGACGCCGCGCCACTACGCTTACTTAAAAATTTCTGAAGGCTGCAACCATCGCTGCACCTTCTGCATTATCCCGTCCATGCGTGGCGATCTGGTGAGCCGTCCGATTGGCGAAGTGCTGGCGGAAGCTAAACGCCTGGCCGACGCGGGCGTGAAGGAGTTGCTGGTGATTTCCCAGGACACCTCCGCGTACGGCGTGGACGTTAAGCACCGCTCCGGGTTCCACAACGGCGAGCCGGTGAAAACCAGCATGGTGGGCCTGTGCGAGCAGCTGTCTAAACTGGGTATCTGGACGCGTCTGCACTACGTCTACCCGTACCCGCACGTTGACGACGTGATCCCGCTGATGGCGGAAGGCAAAATCCTGCCATACCTGGATATCCCGCTGCAGCACGCCAGTCCGCGTATCCTGAAGCTGATGAAGCGCCCTGGCTCGGTTGACCGCCAGCTGGCGCGCATCAAGCAGTGGCGCGAGATCTGCCCGGAATTGACCCTGCGCTCCACCTTCATCGTCGGCTTCCCGGGTGAAACCGAAGAAGACTTCCAGATGCTGCTCGACTTCCTGAAAGAAGCGCGTCTTGACCGCGTCGGCTGCTTCAAATACAGCCCGGTAGAAGGCGCAACCGCCAACGAGCTGGCGGACCAGGTGCCGGAAGAGGTGAAAGAAGAGCGCTGGAACCGCTTCATGCAGCTGCAACAGCAGATCTCTGCCGAGCGTCTGCAGGAAAAAGTGGGCCGCGAAATTATGGTCATCATCGACGAAGTGGACGAAGAAGGCGCGATTGGCCGCAGCATGGCGGACGCCCCTGAAATCGACGGCGCGGTGTACCTGAATGGCGAAACCAGCGTTAAGCCGGGCGATATTATTCGCGTGAAGGTTGAAAACGCCGACGAGTATGACCTGTGGGGTAGCCGGGTTTAATCTCCCTCCCTCTGTTGTAGGCCGGGTAAGGCGTAGCCGCCACCCGGCACATTTCACTGCACTACCCCTTAATCCTCGGATCCAGCGCGTCGCGCAGCCCGTCCCCCAGCAGATTAAACGCCAGCACGGTCAGAAAAATCGCCAGACTCGGGAAGATCGCCACGTGCGGCGCAATCACCATATCCGCCCTCGCCTCGTTCAGCATCGCGCCCCACTCCGGCGTCGGTGGCTGAGCCCCCAACCCTAAAAACGACAGGCTGGCCGCCGAGATAATCGACACCCCGATACGCATGGTGAAATAGACCACGATGGACGATACCGTGCCCGGCAGAATATGGCTAAAGAGGATGGTAGCATCGCTTGCCCCCATGCTGCGGGCGGATTCGATAAAGGTTTGCTGTTTCAGCACCAGCGTGTTGCCGCGCACCAGGCGCGCAAATGCAGGGATTGAGAACACCGCGACGGCGATAATCACGTTCGCCATACCGCTGCCCATGATCGCCACCACGGCAATCGCCAGCAGAATGCCGGGGAAGGCAAACAGCACGTCGCAGATGCGCATGATGATGCGGTCCCACCAACCTTCGTAATACCCGGCGACAAGCCCCAGCACGGTCCCGATGGCCGCGCCGATCAGCACCGCAAACACTCCGGCGGCGAGAGAAATCTGCGCCCCCACCAGCACGCGGCTGAAGATATCGCGACCGAGGGAGTCCACGCCGAACCAGTGCAGCATCGAGGGGCCGTCGTTCAGACGGTCGTAGTCAAAATAGTTCTCCGCATCAAACGGCGCCACCCAGGGCGCAACGATCGCCACCGCAATCAGCAGCAGCACAAACAGCCCCGCCGCCATCGCGACCGGCTGACGGCGAAAACGCCGCCAGAATTCGGACCACGGCGTGCGGACATGCTCCGGTTTCAGCCCCGGCATCGCGCTCAAAACGGCCTGACGCCGCCAGTTCAACAATCGCATCTTACTTGTACCTGATGGCCGGGTTAATGGCGGCGTAGAGCACGTCCACCACTAAGTTGATAAGAATAAACTCCAGCGAGAAAAGCAGGACTTCCGCCTGAATCACCGGGTAGTCGCGCATCTCGACGGAATCGACCAGCAGGCGCCCCAGCCCCGGCCAGTTGAAGACCTTTTCCACGACGATAGAGCCGCCCAGCAGGAAGCCAAACTGCAGCCCCATCATCGTCACCACCGGGATCATCGCATTGCGGAACCCGTGCTTGAGAATGACCCACTTCTCGCTGACCCCTTTCGCCCGCGCGGTGCGAATATAATCTTCGCTAAGCACGTCCACGAACGAGGCGCGGGTAAAGCGGGCCATCACCGCCGACACGGCCGCGCCCAGCGTCATGGAGGGCAGAATATAATGCTTCCAGGTATCGGCCCCGACGGTCGGCAGCCAGCCCAACTCGACGGAGAAGATCTGCATCAGCAGCATCCCCAGCGCGAACGCCGGGAAGGAGATGCCGGTCACCGCCAGCGCCATGCCGAGCTTGTCCGGCCAGCGGTTGCGCCAGACGGCCGCGACAATCCCGGCGCCAAGCCCAAACACCACCGCCCAGCTCATGCTGGCTATCGTTAACCAGAACGTCGGCATAAAGCGGCTGGCAATCTCCTCCGACACCGGACGGCGCGACACCATCGAGATACCAAAATCGCCCTGCAGAACGTTGCAGATATAATGGATGAACTGCATATACAGCGGCTGGTCGAGGCCAAGCTGCTTACGCACCAGGTCAATGACGGTGGCATCCGCTTCAGGCCCGGCAACCAGACGCGCCGGATCGCCCGGCAGCATATGGACAAACAGAAACACCAGCACCGCCACAATCAGCAGCGTCGGGATAAGCCCCAGCAGGCGTTTACAAACATAGTTCAGCATGAGGTTTATTTTAAATCCGCATCGTCAAAGCTAAAGCCCGTGTCCGGCATGATGTAGAACCCGGTCAACGCTTTGTTATGGGCTGACACCAGTTTCTCCACCACCAGCGGCACCCACGGCGACTCTTTCCAGATAATATCCTGCGCGTCTTTGTAGAGGCGCGCTTTCTCTTCCGGTTTGGTGGTTTTCAGGGCATCGGCCAGGTCTTTGTCCACCTGCGGATTGCTGTAAAACGCGGTGTTGAACAAGGTTGGCGGCCAGTTCTGCGAGGCAAACAGCGGCGACAGCGCCCAGTCGGCTTCACCGGTCGAGGCTGACCAGCCGGTGTAGAACATCCGCACGCCGCTCTCTTTCTGCCCTTTCCCCTCCACTTCTGCCGCACGCTGCCCGGCATCCATCGCGGTGACCTGCGTCTTAATCCCCACCTGCGCCAGCTGCTGCTGGGTAAACTGCAGCACCTTCTGGGCAGTACTGTGATTATGCGACGACCACAGCGTGGTGCTGAAACCGTTCGGGAAGCCCGCCTCTTTCAGCAACTCGCGCGCTTTTGCCGGATCGTACGGCCACGGCTGATAGCTTTGCGCATAGGCGATAGCCGGCGGCAGCACGCCGGTCGCCGGGGTGGCATAGCCGGCAAAAGCGACCTTCACCAGCGCCTGCCGGTTAATGGCATAGTTGATGGCCTCACGCACCTTCGGGTTATCGAATGGCTTTTGCGTGACGTTCATGCTGATGTAGCGCTGCATGATCGACGGGCTGGCAACCAGCTCCAGCTTGCTGTTTTTCTGCAGAATGGCGGCCTGCTCGTACGGGATCGGGAAGGCAAACTGCGCCTCGCCGGTTTGCAGCATCGCCGCGCGGGTGTTGTTGTCCACCACCGGACGCCAGGTGATGGTGTCCAGCTTCGGCAGCCCTTTCTGCCAGTATCCCGCGAATTTCTTCACCTTCACAAAATCGGTCTGGTTCCAGGTGAGCAATTCGTAAGGACCAGTGCCAACAGGATGGAAGCCGATCTCCTTGCCGTATTTTTTCAGCGCGGCAGGGGAAATCATCGCCGTTGCCGGATGCGCCAGAATATTGATAAACGCGGAGAACGGCTCTTTCAGGGTGATTTTTACCGTCGCCGGGTCGACCACCTCGGTGCTGGCGATATTTTTATACAGGTTATAGCGCTTGAGGCTATTTTCCGGATTGCTGGCGCGATCGAGGTTAACCTTCACCGCCTCCGCATTGAAATCTGTCCCGTCCTGGAACTTCACGCCGGTTCTGAGCTTGATGGTATAAACCAGCCCGTCTTCGGACACGGTGTATCCCTCCGCCAGCACGTTTTTGAGCTTCATCTCTTTATCCAGGCCAAACAGGCCCTGATAGAACGATTTTGCCACCGCCTGAGAGAGTGTGTCGTTGGCGTCGTACGGATCGAGCGTGGTGAAGTTGGAGCCGACGGCGACCACCACGTCTTTGGCGGCGAACGCGGGGGCAGCGGCCAGGGCTGCCGTCACGCTCGCGGCTAACAACCATCTACGCGCTACAAAAGTAACCATTATGTTCTCCTGCCTGTTGTAAGTTATAACCGCGAAAACGCATTGTCCTGACGCGGGGGAGCCACGAAGTGGCCAGGACCGACCTCGCGCAGCGTCACGCGCTCCACGGCCTCGCCGCGTTTACGTATGTTGCTCGGCATTTCATCCTGCAGCAGCACGCGCTGGCCGTGACGGTGCGCCGGATCGGCAACCGGGACCGCCGCGATAAGCTTGCGGGTATACGGATGCTGCGGGTTTTCAAACACCGCCCTTCGCGGCCCAATCTCGACTATTTGCCCCATAAACATCACCGCCACACGGTGGCTGATGCGTTCTACCACCGCCATATCGTGCGAGATAAACAGGAAGGCAATTCCCATATCCCGCTGTAAATCCAGCAACAGGTTGATAATTTGCGCCCTAATGGAAACATCCAGCGCCGAGACGGACTCATCGGCAATCACCACCTTCGGGTTCAGCGCCAGCGCGCGGGCGATGCAGATACGCTGCCGCTGTCCGCCGGAAAACTCGTGCGGATAACGCCAGGCGTGTTCCGGCTTCAGGCCGACGCGCTCCAGCAGCCAGGGCACGCGGCGCTGTGCCGCCTCGCCGTCGAGCAGGTTATGTACCCGCAGCGGCTCCATGATCGAATAGCCCACCGTATGGCGCGGGTCGAGAGAGGCATACGGATCCTGGAAGATAAACTGAATATCCCGGCGGACTGCCTGTAATTTGTTATCTGGCAGGGTGTCGATACGTTCACCGTTAAAGGTTATCGTCCCCTCCTGCGTCTCCACGAGCCTGAGCAGCGCCCGCCCGGTGGTGGATTTCCCGCAGCCGGACTCCCCCACCAGCGCCAGCGTTTCGCCCGGCCAGAGATCGAAACTGACGTTTTCCACCGCGTGCACTTCGCGCTTTACGCGGTTCAACACGCCGCTGCGCAGCGGAAAGCGGGTCACCAGATCGCGCACTTCGAGTATCGGCTTGCCCGGCACCACGGTGTCCTGCTCGCGCTCATCCTCCTGCGGCTCAGACGCCTCGAGAGAAATCAGGGGGAAGCGGCGCGGCAAATCGCTGCCGTTCATCGCCCCCAGGCGCGGTACCGCCGCCAGCAGCGCTTTGGTATAAGGATGAACCGGCGCGTGAAAGATCTGCTCGACCGGGCCGGTTTCCACCGCGCTGCCCTTGTGCATGACCAGCACCCGATCGGCAATATCGGCGACCACGCCCATATCGTGAGTGATAAAGATCACCCCCATCTCCATCTCCTGCTGCAGCACTTTGATGAGCTGCAGGATCTGCGCCTGAATCGTCACGTCCAGCGCCGTCGTCGGTTCATCGGCAATCAGCACCGCCGGACGGCAGGAGAGCGCCATGGCAATCATCACCCGCTGGCGCATGCCGCCGGAGAGCTGATGTGGGTAGCGCCCCAGAATGGCCTGCGCCTCCGGAATGCGCACCAGCTCCAGCATCCGTCGGGCCTCTTTCAGCGCCTCATCGCCGCTCAGACCCTGATGCAGCCGGATGGACTCGGCAATTTGCTCCCCGACCGGGAAAACCGGGTTGAGCGAGGTCATTGGCTCCTGGAAGATCATGGCGATATCCGCCCCGCGCACGCCCTGCATCTGTGAGGCGCTCAGATCGTTTAAGTCAATAACCTGACGATTGCGGCGGCGCAGGAGTAGCTTTTCGCTGGATATTTGCCCGCCCGTTTGCTCCAGCAGGCGCATCAATGCCAGTGCGGTAACCGACTTACCGGAACCAGACTCGCCGACAATCGCCAGCGTTTCGCCGCGATTCAGCGAAAACGATAAATTCTGTACTGCGGGGATGAACTGCCGCTCCTCCTGAAACGCAATATTCAGCTGATGGACAGCCAGTACCTGACGATTGTCCAACTCTTCACTGTGCGGCACGCGCTGCCCCCTTATTCACGATAGATGCCCGTGCTCGGCTCATCACCGGCGTAACCCCAGGCGCGATACATCCCTTCGCTGTTAAACGGCAGAGCCACGTTGCCCTCACGATCCACGGCAATGAGCCCGCCGACGCCGCCCAGGGCAGGCAGTTTCTCCATCACCACGCGCTCGCAGGCTTCGCTCAGGCTTAAGCCGCCGTAATCCATCAGCGCGGTGATGTCGTAGGCCGCCAGGGCGCGAATAAACACTTCCCCGGTGCCGGTACACGACACCGCCGCCGTGGCGTTATTGGCATAGCAGCCGGCGCCCGGCAGCGGGCTGTCGCCGACGCGTCCGGGCAGCTTGTTGGTCATCCCGCCCGTTGACGTCGCCGCCGCGAGGTTTCCGGCCTTATCCAGCGCCACCGCGCCGACCGTGCCCATTTTGGTTGTTTCATCAAGCGGCGCACTATGGTCAAGCTGTGTCATGCCCGCCGTTCGGGCTTCCAGCAGCTGTTGAAAGCGTTCTTCCGTGGAAAACAGATCCGGCGATACCGGTTCCATGCCGTGCTCAAAGGCAAATTTCTCCGCCCCGGCGCCCGCCAGCAGAACGTGCGGGCTCTCCTCCATCACCAGTCGCGCCGCCAGCACCGGATTTCGCAGATGGCTCACGCCCGCCACGGCGCCCGCCTTCAGGGTGACGCCGTCCATCACGCAGGCATCCAGCTCGTGGGTTTCATCCCGGGTAAAGACCGAACCGATTCCGGCATTAAAGAGCGGACACTCTTCCAGCAGGCGCACCGCCTCGGTGACCACATCCAGCGCGCTCTCGCCCGCTTCCAGCATTCTTTGGCCCGTTTCCACAATGGCGTACAGCGCGTCAATGTAGCGCTTTTCCTGCTCGGGGCTGAGCTGTGCACGGGTGATTGCCCCGGCGCCACCATGAATTGCGATTACCGCATTAACCATTCGCATCACCCGTTAGCCTGATTTGCGGCTTTTTCTATAAATATCATTATCGTCGATGAAACTTCAGATGATTTTTGAATATAGAAAGACGCAACAGTGATGTAAAGCGTACACCCATCGGGTCATACAGTTAGCCGCACTTTTCTGCCATAATGAGCGCTTTCGTTGTTACTCCGCAGGAGCCCACCATGGATTTTACCGCCGGACTGATGCCGCTTGAGACGGCACTCTCGCAGATGCTTGACCGCATTACTCCCCTGCACGATGTCGAAACGCTGCCGCTTGTGCACTGTTTTGGACGCATTGCCGCGCGCGATATCGTCTCTCCGCTTAACGTACCGGGGTTCGATAACTCCGCGATGGACGGTTACGCGGTACGCATGGCGGATCTCCGGACGGGTAACGCCCTGCCGGTGGCGGGTAAAGCCTTTGCGGGTCAGCCGTTTAGCGGTGAGTGGCCTGCAGGCACCTGCGTACGCATCATGACCGGCGCGCCGGTTCCGGCTGGCTGCGACGCCGTGGTGATGCAGGAAGAGACCGAGCAGACCGACGACGGGGTGCGTTTTACCGCGAGCGTCAAAGCGGGACAGAACATCCGCCGTATCGGCGAGGACATCACCCTTGGCGCAACGGTCTTTGCCGCGGGGCAGAAGCTGACGGCAGGTGAACTGCCGGTGCTGGCGTCGCTCGGCATCGCGGAAATTGACGTTGTCCGGAAAGTGCGCGTTGCCGTTTTCTCTACCGGCGACGAGCTGCAGCTTCCGGGCCAGCCGCTGCAGGACGGTCAGATTTACGATACCAACCGTCTGGCGGTGCACCTGATGCTGGAGCAGTTGGGCTGCGAGGTGATTAACCTCGGCATTATTCCTGACGATCCGGAAAAACTGCGCGCCGCGTTTATCGAGGCGGATAACGCCGCCGATGTGGTCATCAGCTCCGGCGGCGTATCGGTTGGCGAAGCGGATTACACTAAAACCCTTCTTGAAGAGCTGGGCGAAATCGCCTTCTGGAAGCTGGCGATCAAGCCGGGCAAACCGTTCGCCTTTGGCAAGCTTCCGCACAGCTGGTTCTGCGGCCTGCCGGGTAACCCGGTCTCTGCCGCGCTGACCTTCTACCAGTTGGCGATCCCGCTGCTGGCGAAGCTTTCCGGCAACAAAGCCAGCCCGCTGCCGGAACGCCTGCGCGTGCGTGCCGCCACGCGTCTGAAAAAATCGCCGGGCCGTCTCGATTTCCAGCGCGGCATTCTGGCGCGCAACGCGGACGGTGAGCTTGAAGTGAGCACAACCGGACATCAGGGCTCGCACATTTTTAGCTCCTTCAGTCTGGGCAACTGCTTCATCGTGCTGGAGCGCGAACGCGGCAACGTGGAAGCCGGCGAATGGGTCGAGGTCGAGCGCTTTAACCACCTGTTCGGAGGCTGACATGACGGTGGAGCTGAGCGACCAGGAGATGATGCGCTACAATCGCCAGATCGTGCTGCGCGGGTTTGACTTTGAGGGCCAGGAAGCGCTCAAGGCAGCCAATGTGCTGGTCGTCGGTCTCGGCGGGCTGGGCTGCGCCGCCGCGCAGTACCTTGCCGCAGCGGGCGTTGGCAGGATGACGCTGCTGGATTTCGATACCGTGTCGGTGTCCAACCTGCAGCGCCAGACGCTGCACAGCGACGCGACGGTGGGCCAGCCGAAAGTGGAATCCGCCAGAGCGGCGCTGGCGCGCATCAACCCTAATTGTGAATTCACCCTGATTGACGCGATGCTGGATGACGATGCGCTGTCGGCGCAGATTGCGCAGCACGATCTGGTGCTGGACTGCACCGACAACGTGGCTATTCGTCACCAGCTGAATACGGGCTGTTTTGCCCATAAAACACCGCTGGTTTCCGGCGCGGCCATCCGTATGGAGGGGCAAATCAGCGTCTTCACGTACGCCGAAGGTGACCCCTGCTATCGCTGCCTGAGCCGCCTGTTCGGTGAGAACGCGCTAACCTGCGTCGAGGCGGGCGTGATGGCGCCGCTCGTTGGCGTTATTGGTTCGCTGCAGACAATGGAAGCGATCAAAGTGCTGGCTCGCTACGGCACGCCTGCCGCGGGGAAAATCGTGATGTATGACGCGATGACCTGCCAGTTCCGCGAGATGAAGCTGATGCGTAACCCGGGGTGTGAGGTTTGTGGAGGTTAAAGCAAACGGCAACCTTCAGGTTGCCGTTTTAGTGTTTGCTCCCTCTCCCTGTGGGAGAGGTTTGGAGTGAGGGCATCAGGCCGCCCCCGTCAGATCGACGTCCGTCCAAACGCCCCCTGCCAGTCCTGCTCAAATTTCACAATCGCCGCATCCACAGCCGGAGACGTAATAAACTGCTGCGCCACGTCCAGCGGCAGCGTGATGGACTCACACCCTGCCAGCAGGCAGTCCAGCGCCTGACGCGGCGTTTTGAAGCTCGCGGCCAGCACCTTTGACTGCGGGGCGTGCAGCGTCAGCAGCTGTTGCAGCTCAATCACCGTCTGGATCCCATCCCCGCCCTGCGCGTCCACGCGGTTGACGTAAGGGGCTACATACTCCGCCCCCGCCAGCGCGGACAGCATTCCCTGCGCGGCACCGTACACCGCCGTACCCAGCGTCGGGATCCCTTCCGCTTTCAGCATTTTAATGGCAGCCAGCCCTTCCGCGGTCACCGGCACTTTCACCACCAGATCGTTAATGATGGCCCGCAGCTTACGCGCGTCCTCCACCATCCCTTCGGCGGTGGTCGCCATCACCTGGGCGAACAGACGCCCTTTACCACCCAGCGCGTCATGCAGCGCGGGCAGCAGCTCGTCGAGCGGCGTTTTACCTGCCGCCACAATGCTTGGGTTGGTGGTCACGCCCGCCAGCGGGAAGATACGCGCCAGCTTTTTGACTGCCGCAACGTCAGATGTGTCGAGATAAAGTTCCATGATGTCACCCTCAAAATTAGCCTGCACTTACCCTATCACGACAAAACCTGCTCAAGAGTTGACCTGCATCAAGATAACTTTCATTCGAAAGCAATTTAATCTTCATATGCAAGATGAGAGGCGAAATCATGATCTTCAATATTCAGCGTTACTCTACCCACGACGGCCCCGGTATTCGAACCGTGGTGTTCCTGAAAGGCTGCTCGCTGGGCTGTCGCTGGTGCCAGAACCCGGAAAGCCGCTCCCGCAGCCGGGACGTGCTATTTGATTCGCGTCTGTGCCTGGAAGGCTGCGACCTGTGCCAGCAGGCGGCACCGGGCTGCATCGAACGCGCGCTTAACGGGCTGGTCATCCACCGCGAAAAGCTTGATGACGCCACGCTCAACGCCCTTACCGACTGCTGCCCGACGCAGGCGCTGACCGTCTGCGGTGAAGAACAGCAGGTCGAGGAGATCATGGCGACCGTACTGCGCGATAAACCCTTCTACGACCGCAGCGGCGGCGGGATCACCCTCTCCGGCGGCGAACCATTTATGAACCCGGAGCTGGCGCACGCCCTGTTTAAAGCCAGCCACGAACAGGCGATCCACACCGCCGTCGAAACCTGCCTTCACGTGCCGTGGCATTATATCGAGCCGTCATTACCGTACGTCGATCTGTTCCTCGCCGACCTGAAGCATGTGGATAGCGAAGTGTTTAAACAGTGGACCGACGGCTCGGCCAAACGGATCCTGGATAACCTGAAGCGCCTCGCGGCTGCCCGGAAAAAGATCACCATTCGCGTGCCGCTGATCCAGGGCTTCAACGCGGATGAAGCGTCCATTACCGCCATTACCAATTTCGCCGCCGATGAACTTGGCGTCGAGGATATTCATTTTCTGCCGTATCACACGCTGGGCATGAACAAATACAGCCTGCTCGGCCAACCCTACTCTGCCCCTGACAAACCGCTGGATAACCCTGCCCTGCTGGACTTCGCGCAGCAGTACGCCTGCCAGAAAGGGTTAACCGCGACCTTACGAGGATAAACCTATGACCACCCTGAATCTCAATACCCTCAGCGAGCGCATTAAAGCGCACAAAATGGCGCTGGTGCATATCGTTAAGCCGCCGGTCTGCACCGAGCGCGCACAGCATTACACCGAGATGTACCAGCAGCACATGGACAAGCCGATCCCGGTACGCCGCGCCCTCGCGCTGGCGCATCACCTGGCTGAACGCACCATCTGGATCAAACACGACGAGCTGATTATCGGTAACCAGGCAAGCGAAGTGCGCGCCGCGCCTATTTTCCCGGAATACACCGTCTCCTGGATTGAGAAAGAGATTGACGATCTGGCGGACCGCCCGGGTGCGGGCTTTGCAGTGAGCGAAGAGAACAAGCGCGTGCTGCATGAGATCTGCCCGTGGTGGCGCGGCCAGACGGTGCAGGATCGCTGCTACGGCATGTTCACCGACGAGCAGAAAGGCCTGCTGGAAACCGGCATTATCAAAGCCGAAGGCAACATGACCTCCGGCGACGCGCACCTGGCGGTGAACTTCCCGCTGGTGCTGGAAAAAGGTCTCGACGGCCTGCGCGCCAAAGTGGCTGAGCGCCGCTCGCGCATCAACCTGACGGTGCTGGAAGACCTGCACGGCGACCAGTTCCTGAAGGCGATTGATATCGTGCTGGAAGCCGTCAGCCTGCACATCAAACGCTTCGCCGATCTGGCGCGTGAGATGGCGTCTGCGGAAACCCGCGAAAGCCGCCGCGACGAGCTGCTGGCGATGGCGGAAAACTGCGACGTGATTGCTCACGAGCCGCCAAAAACCTTCTGGCAGGCGCTGCAGCTGTGCTACTTCATTCAGCTGATCCTGCAGATTGAATCTAACGGTCACTCGGTGTCATTTGCCCGAATGGATCAGTATCTCTACCCGTACTACCGCCGCGACGTGGAGCTGGACCAGAGCCTGGACCGCGAGCACGCCATCGAGCTGCTGCACAGCTGCTGGCTGAAGCTGCTGGAAGTGAACAAAATCCGCTCCGGCTCGCACTCGAAAGCTTCCGCCGGTAGCCCGCTGTACCAGAACGTCACCATTGGCGGCCAGAAGCTGGTCAACGGTGAGCCGATGGACGCGGTCAACCCGCTCTCCTACGCGATTCTGGAATCCTGCGGTCGCCTGCGCTCCACCCAGCCTAACCTGAGCGTGCGCTACCACGCAGGGATGAGCAACGACTTCCTCGACGCCTGCGTGCAGGTGATCCGCTGCGGCTTCGGGATGCCGGCGTTCAACAACGATGAAATCGTAATCCCGGAATTCATCAAGCTCGGCGTTGAACGCGACGACGCCTACGACTACGCGGCCATCGGCTGCATCGAAACCGCGGTGGGCGGCAAGTGGGGCTACCGCTGCACCGGCATGAGCTTTATCAACTTCGCCCGCGTGATGCTCGCCGCGCTGGAAGGCGGCCGCGACGCCACCAGCGGCAAGGTGTTCCTGCCGCAGGAGAAAGCGCTCTCCGCCGGTAACTTCGACAACTTCGAGGAAGTGATGGCGGCGTGGGATACACAGATCCGCTACTACACCCGCAAATCCATCGAGATTGAGTACGTGGTAGACACCATGCTGGAGGAGAACGTCCACGACATTCTCTGCTCGGCGCTGGTGGACGACTGCATAGAGCGCGCGAAAAGCATCAAGCAGGGCGGCGCGAAGTATGACTGGGTCTCCGGCTTGCAGGTGGGGATCGCCAACCTCGGCAACAGCCTGGCGGCGGTCAAGAAGCTGGTGTTCGAACAGGGCACTATCGGTCAGCAGCAACTGGCGGCCGCCCTGGCGGATGACTTCGACGGGCTGACTCACGAGCAGCTGCGCCAGCGTCTGATCAACGGCGCGCCGAAGTACGGCAACGACGACGACAGCGTGGACATGCTGCTGACGCGCGCCTATCAGACCTACATCGAAGAGCTGAAGCAGTACCACAACCCGCGCCACGGCCGCGGCCCGATTGGCGGTAACTACTACGCGGGAACGTCGTCCATCTCCGCCAACGTGCCGTTTGGCGCGGCAACGATGGCGACCCCAGACGGACGTAAGGCGCACACCCCGCTGGCGGAAGGGGCAAGCCCGGCTTCCGGTACGGACCACCTCGGCCCGACGGCGGTGATCGGCTCGGTCGGTAAACTGCCGACGGAAGCGATTCTTGGCGGCGTACTGCTGAACCAGAAACTGAACCCGTCGACGCTGGAAAACGACAGCGATCGCCAGAAGCTAATGGTGCTGCTGCGCACCTTCTTCGAGGTGCATAAGGGCTGGCATATTCAGTACAACATCGTCTCGCGCGAAACGCTGCTGGAAGCGAAGAAACACCCGGACCAGTATCGTGATCTGGTGGTGCGCGTCGCGGGCTACTCGGCATTCTTCACCGCCCTGTCGCCGGATGCGCAGGACGATATTATTGCGCGTACTGAGCATACGCTGTAACGGTGTATCCCTTAAGGGGAAATGCGCACGCTGATGCCCTCACCCCGCCCCTCTCCCACGGGGAGAGGGAGAAAACACTCAAAACGGCAATCCTGGTTGCCGTTTTGCTTTTACTTTCGAATGAAATTAAATTTGTGCTCCCCGTCACCTTGTTATTAGAATGTTTCAAAACGCAGTGACCCAGGAGCACAGTATGACCGTTAAAGTTATCGTCACCGATATGGACGGAACTTTCCTTGATGATGCCAAGCAGTACGATCGTGACCGCTTCCAGGCACAGTTTGAGCAGCTTAAATCCCGCGACATCGAATTCGTTGTCGCCAGCGGCAATCAGTATTACCAGCTCATCTCCTTCTTCCCCGAACTGAAAGACCAGATCTCCTTCGTGGCGGAAAACGGCGCGCTGGTGTTCGACCACGGCGAACAGGTTTTCCACGGCGAACTGACCCGCCATGAGTCGCAGATCGTCATTGGCGAACTACTGAAAGACAAAGGGCTGAACTTCGTGGCCTGCGGTCTGGAGAGCGCCTACGTCAGCGACCAGGCCCCGGACGCCTTCGTGGCGCTGATGTCAAAGCACTACCACCGCTTAAAGCGCATCAGCGATTACCGCGAAATTGACGACGTGCTGTTTAAATTCTCCCTGAACCTGCCGGACAGCGATATCCCAACTCTGGTGGATAAACTGCACGTCTCCCTGGACGGCATTATGAAGCCGGTCACCAGCGGCTTTGGCTTTGTGGATTTGATTATCCCCGGGCTGCACAAGGCCAACGGCATAAGCCGCCTGCTGAAACGCTGGAAAATCTCCCCGCAGGAGTGCGTCGGCATTGGCGACAGCGGCAACGATGCCGAGATGCTGAAGCTGGTGAAATACTCTTTTGCGATGGGCAACGCAGCAGAGAGCATCAAAGAAATCAGCCGCTACAGCACCGACGACAACAACCTTCAGGGCGCGCTGAACGTCATTCAGGCCGTGCTCGACAACCATTCCCCGTTCGACGCCTGATCCTCTCCTCGCCGGAGCCTCGCTCCGGCCACTCACTCTTTTTCCGTCCTGTGGCTTGCGTCAAGTTTTTAAACTTGCATTAACTTATTTTTAACTTAAAGTATCACTTGTAGATATTTTTACTTTCGAATGAAAGATGCGAGGCAGTTATGACCTTTACCAGTGAAACCTTGCCGGCGGATCACAAAGCGGCAATCCGTCAGTTAAAACGTGAGCTGCGCGCGCAGATCGGCGACGTGCAGGCGGTATTTGACAAGCTCAGCGATAAAATCGCCACCCGCGTGGCGGAGATCAACGCCCTTAAGAACAAAGGCGAATCCGTCTGGCCGGAGATCCCGTTTGCGGATGTGAAAAACGGCACGATTACCGACGCACAGCGCGAGGCCGTTAAGCGCCGCGGCTGCGCGGTGATTAAAGGTCACTTCCCGCGCGAGCAGGCGCTGGCGTGGGATCGGTCGATGCTCGACTACCTCGATCTGAACAACTTTGACGAGATGTACAAAGGCCCGGGCGATAACTTCTTTGGCACCCTGACGGCCTCTCGTCCGGAGATTTACCCGATTTACTGGTCTCAGGCGCAGATGCAGGCGCGCCAGAGTGAAGAGATGGCGCAGGTGCAGTCGTTCCTGAACCGTTTATGGACATTCGAGAGCAACGGCAAACGGTGGTTCGACCCGGACGTGAGCGTGATTTACCCGGACCGTATTCGCCGCCGTCCGCCGGGAACCACCTCGAAAGGGCTGGGTGCGCACACCGATTCCGGCGCGCTGGAGCGCTGGCTGCTGCCGGCCTATCAGCAGGTCTTTGCCCGCGTGTTTGACGGCAACGTCGAGAAATACGATCCGTGGAACGCCGCGCATCGTACAGAAGTGGAAGAGTACACTGTCGATAACACCACCAAATGCTCCGTGTTCCGCACCTTCCAGGGCTGGACGGCGCTGTCGGACATGATCCCCGGTCAGGGACTGCTGCACGTGGTGCCAATTCCGGAGGCGATGGCGTACATTCTGCTGCGTCCGCTGCTGGACGACGTGCCGGAAGACGAGCTGTGCGGCGTGGCGCCAGGGCGCGTGCTGCCGGTTTCCGAGAAGTGGCACCCGCTGCTCATCGAGGCATTAAGCAGCATTCCGGCACTCGAGGCGGGCGATTCCGTATGGTGGCACTGCGATGTGATCCACTCCGTCGCGCCGGTGGAAAATCAGCAGGGCTGGGGCAACGTGATGTACATCCCTGCCGCGCCGATGTGCGAGAAAAACCTCGCTTACGCGAAAAAGGTCAAGGAAGCGCTGGAAACCGGCGCGTCGCCGGGAGACTTCCCGCGCGAGGATTATGAAAAAAGCTGGCAGGGCCGCTTTACCGTGAACGATCTCAACATCCACGGCAAGCGCGCGCTGGGCATGGCTTAACTGTCGTACAGTCCTTCTCGCTCCACGGCGGTGCGTCGTTTCCCCTGACGTATCCGCCGTACCGATTCCCGCACGGTCAGGGTTCCATTAAGCAACAGCGTTCCCACCGGCGCGTCCGGGCGCATCAGCCGCTGCTGGAGCATATGCACCGCTTCGGTTCCCAGCTCGTCGCGGGGCACATGCACCGCCGTCAGCGGCACGTCCTGGATTGCCGCCAGATTAAATCCGTCGATGCTCATCACCGACACGTCCTGCGGCACGCGCAGACCGTGGTTTTGTAATGCGCTGATGGTACCCGCCGCCATGAAGTCGCCGCCGACCAGAAACGCCGTCGGCAGGTCTTTTCCCTTCTGCTGGTTAAGCCACTCGCTCACCAGCTGCTCCGTCTCTCTGGCGCTGAAGCTTGGCACCACCAGCAGATCGCGTTTATCGTTGAATTTCAGGTTATGAGACTGCCACGCGTCGCGGATCCCCGCCAGGCGCAGCTCCATGGTGTAGCGGCGCAGGCACAGCACGTTCATCACCTCGCGGTGCCCCATCTCGAACAGGTACTCCGCCGCCCGCTCGCCAATGGTGCGGTGATCCGGGGCGACGGCAGGCAGGCGCATGCGGCGGTCCCGGCAGTTAATCAGCACGCAGGGTTTCCCCACGTCCACCGCCAGGTCGTGAATATGTGGATCGTCGATGCCGAGAAGAATGGCCGCCTGGGTATCCGGCTCGTTCATGCGCGCCAGAAACAACTGGGCGTCGCTGTCGTTCTCCTCCAGCGCGCAGTAGCGCAGCCGGACCTCGTGCGAGGCAAGCCCTTTGCTCACGCTCTGGATCACGCGGTAGTAAAAGATGTCGGACCGCTCGTCAAACGCCCGCTGCGGGGCAAAAACCACCAGGCTGTTAAGCAGCAAACGCCCTGCCGCCATGCCGTCCATCACCCCCAGCTCCCGCGCGCACGCCAGCACCTTTGCGCGCGCCTTTTCGCTGGTATTCGCTTTGCCCGCCAGCACGCGGGAAACCGTGCTGATGGAGAGCTGCGTGCGGGCCGCGATTTCGGTGATTTTTAGCCTTTTGTCCATTTTGTGATCTGGCTCCATTTGCGAAATGAAAAAATTTTCATAGCGTATCCGTCAGGCAAAAACTGACATGAACGCCATCATGCCAGAGTGTTTTCGTTAGTTATGAGAAATTTTGCACAAAATCCACTTTTGCCCTCTCATTTTCTCCCTTAAGGTGAACCTGTCACACAACTTCCATACTAGTTGTATAGCAACTTAAGCAGTTTAAACGGATATAAATCAAAGGCATAAAAATCTGTGTGACACCTGAACCTCCGTCCCCTTACCGTCCGTCTTGTGGAGAGTAAAATGAGTCAGGACATCAATAACACCGTTGCGACAAGCAAAACCCGTCGCGTCATCAAGAACCTGCGCTGGTACGTACTGGTGCTGTTCTTACTTGGCGTCACCGTTAACTACATCACCCGTAACTCGCTCGGGATCCTCGCCCCGGAACTGAAAGAGAGCCTGGGGATCACCACCGAGCAGTACTCCTGGATCGTCGGCGCGTTCCAGATCGCCTACACCATTTTCCAGCCCCTGTGCGGCTGGCTGATTGACGTTATCGGCCTGAAGATTGGATTTATGGTCTGCGCCGGGATCTGGGCGCTGATGTGTATCTTCCACGCAGGCGCCGGAAGCTGGCTGCACCTGGCGATTCTGCGCTTCTTTATGGGGGCTTCTGAGGCCGCTGCCACCCCGGCGAACGCCAAAACCATCGGCGAATGGTTCCCGAAATCTGAGCGACCCGTTGCCGCCGGCTGGGCAGGCGTGGGCTTCTCCATCGGCGCGATGCTGGCTCCGCCTATCATCTACTTTGCTCACGCCTCGTTCGGTTGGCAGGGCGCGTTTATGTTTACCGGCGTGCTGGCGCTGCTGTGGGTGATCCTGTGGTGGGCGTTTTACCACAACCCGGAGCAGCACCCGAACCTGAGCAAGGACGAGCTGGCGTTTATCAAGCAGGATAACGAACCGCCCGCGGTGAAACTGCCGTTTCTGACCGCGCTGAAAACCGTCTCGAAAAACAAACGTTTCTACGGTATCGCCATTCCGGCCTTTATGGCGGAACCGGCCTGGGCCGTGCTGAGCTTCTGGGTGCCACTGTACCTCGCCAAAGAGCACGGCATGGATCTGAAGCAGATTGCGATGTTTGCCTGGCTGCCCTTCCTCGCCGCCGACCTCGGCAGCGTGGCGAGCGGCTACCTGACGCGCCTCTACACCCGCTGGTTCGGCTGCTCCCGCGTAAACTCGGTGGTGGCAAGCTCCGTCACCGGCGCGTTCCTGATGATCTCGCTGGCCATCGTCGCCATTACCCGCGACCCGTATATCACCATCGTGCTGATCTCCATCGGCGGCTTCGGGCACCAGATCATCTCCTGCATGCTGAGCGCCCTGGTCGTGGAGTCGTTCGACAAAGGCCAGATGGCGACCGTCAACGGCATGCGCGGCTCGGCGGCGTGGATCGCCAGCTTCCTGTTCTCGCTGTTAATCGGTGTGACCGCCGACAAAATCGGCTTTAACCCGCTCTTTATTGCCATGGGCTTCTTTGACCTGATTGGCGCTGTCTTCCTGGTAGCATTTATTGCTGAACGTCGCGCCAAGCGCGCCTGATAGTGGATGTATTGCATATGAAAACCCTGAAAAACTGGACCGTAGATAAGCAGTCGGCAAACCATCTGGAACTGCTGGTCGATAGCCAGCACCGCCTGTGCCTGTATGTTCTGGAAGAGAACCTGTTCCGCGTGCTGATTAAGCGCAAAGGCGAGCTGGCGCTGGACCGCACCTGGAGCATCGCGCCGGAAAAAGACGTGCCGTGGGAAGGCCGCCGTCGTGACGATCTAAGCGGTTTCTCCTGCCCGGCCTGGACGCTGACGCAGCAGGATGATGCCGTTACGGTGGCAACGGAGCAGCTGCGCGTGACCGTCCACCAGCCGCTATGGCTGGAGTGGCACTACCGCAATGAGGCGGGCGAATGGCAGCCGCTGGTTAATGACCGTCCGACCAGCGCCTACCTGCTGAACGCCCACGGCGACGGGGTGGCGCACTACCTCAGCCGTCGCAAGGACGAGCGTTTCTACGGCCTGGGCGAGAAAGCGGGCGATCTGCAGCGCAACGGCAAGCGCTATGAGATGCGCAACCTCGACGCAATGGGGTACAACGCGGCCAGCACCGACCCGCTCTACAAGCACATCCCGTTCACTATCGCCCGCCGCGACGACGTCAGCTACGGCCTGTTCTACGACAACCTGAGCAGCTGCTGGCTGGATCTGGGCAACGAGATCGACAACTACCACACCGCCTACCGCCGCTGGCAGGCGGAAGCGGGCGATATCGATTACTACATTTTTACCGGCAGGCGCGTGCTGGACGTCACCAAAGCCTTCGTGCGCCTCACCGGGAAAACGCTGTTTGGGCCAAAATGGAGCCTGGGCTACAGCGGCTCAACCATGCACTACACCGACGCGCCGGACGCCCAGAACCAGCTGATGAACTTTATCCGCCTGTGCGAAGAGCACGCCATTCCGTGCGACTCGTTCCAGCTCTCCTCCGGCTATACCTCCATCAACGGCAAGCGCTACGTCTTCAACTGGAACTATGACAAGGTGCCGCAGCCGAAGGTGATGAGTCAGGCCTTCCACGACGCGGGGCTGAAGCTTGCGGCCAACATCAAGCCGTGCCTGCTGCAGGACCATCCGCGCTATAACGAAGTGGCGGAGAGCGGCCTGTTCATTCGTGATTCAGAAACTGATGCACCAGAACGTTCAAGCTTCTGGGATGACGAAGGCTCGCACCTCGACTTTACCAACCCGCAGACGGTGAAGTGGTGGCAGAACGGCGTCACTACCCAACTGCTGGAGATGGGCATCGACTCCACCTGGAACGACAACAACGAATATGAAGTGTGGGACGGGGAAGCGCGCTGCTTTGGCTTCGGCAAGGAGATCGCCATCAAGCACATTCGTCCGGTAATGCCGCTGCTGATGATGCGCGCCTCGCTGGAAGCGCAGCAGCGCTTTGCGCCGGAGAAACGTCCGTATCTCATCTCCCGCTCCGGCTGCGCCGGGATGCAGCGCTACGTTCAGACCTGGAGCGGCGATAACCGCACCAACTGGGACACCCTGCGCTATAACATCCGCATGGGGCTGGGCATGAGCCTGTCCGGGCTGTTCAACGTCGGTCACGACGTGGGTGGTTTCTCCGGGGATAAGCCGGACGCCGAGCTGTTCGTGCGCTGGGTGCAGAACGGCGTGATGCACCCGCGCTTTACCATTCACTCGTGGAATGATGACCACACCGTGAACGAGCCGTGGATGTACCCGGGCGTCACGCCAGCCATTCGCGGTGCGGTTGAGCTGCGCTACCGCCTGCTGCCGTACCTCTACACCCTGCTCTGGCAGGCGCACGCCGACGACGAGCCGATGCTGCGCCCGACCTTCCTCGATCACGAGCACGATGCGCAGACCTTCGAAGAGTGCGATGACTTCCTGCTGGGCCGCGACCTGCTGGTTGCCAGCGTCGTCGAAGCCGGGCAGCGCGAGCGCCGCGTCTGGCTGCCGGATAATGCCACCGGCTGGTACGATTTTTACACCCACGCGTGGTATGCGGGCGGCCAGTCGATCGTTCTCGACGCGCCGCTGGAAAAACTGCCGCTGCTGGTGCGCGCCGGTGCCGGTCTGCCGCTGAGCGAGCGCATTACCCACGTATCCGCTGAAAAAGACGACACCCGCGAGCTGAAGCTGTTCCCGGTGAAGGGCGTCGGCACCACCTCCGGGCTGCTGTTTGAAGACGACGGCGAAAGCTGGGGCTATCAGAACGGCAATGCGCTATGGGTGGAATGGGAAATGGTGTGCGATGGCGCAACCATCAACCTGAAGATCAACGCGCGCGGGGATTATCGTCCGGCATGGAAAGCGCTGAAGGTGTCGTTGCCTGTAGGGGAAAAACGTACGCTGCTTGTGAACGGGGTTGAAGGGAGCGAGTGGGTGGTGTAGTGCGGCCTGATGCCCTCACCCTAACCCTCTCCCACAGGGAGAGGGGATAGAACGTAGGCCCGGTAAGCGTAGCGCCACCGGGCTTTTTTTAGCCGTCGATACCTTTACTGCGCAGGTAGTCTTCATAGTTACCGGTGAAGTCCACCACGCGCTCAGGCGTAATTTCGATCACGCGGGTCGCCAGCGAGCTGACGAACTCACGGTCGTGAGAGACGAAGATCAGGGTGCCCTGATACATCTCCAGCGCCATGTTCAGCGATTCGATAGATTCCATATCCAGGTGGTTAGTCGGTTCGTCCATCACCAGGATGTTCGGTTTTTCCATCATCAGCTTGCCGAACAGCATGCGGCCTTTCTCACCACCGGAGAGCACTTTGGCCGGCTTTTTGATGTCGTCCTGGCTGAACAGCAGACGACCCAGAATGCTGCGCACCGCCTGCTCGTCATCGCCTTCCTGCTTCCACTGGCTCATCCAGTCGAAGACGGTGAGGTCGTTTTCGAATTCGTATTCATGGTCCTGCGCGTAGTAGCCAATCTGCGCGTTCTCGGACCATTTCACGGTGCCGTTGTCCGGCTGCAGTTCGCCGACCAGGGTTTTCAACAGTGTGGATTTACCCACGCCGTTGGCGCCGAGGATGGCAATCTTCTCGCCCACTTCCAGCAGCAGGTTGAAGTTTTTAAACAGCGGGCCTTCATCAAAGCCTTTGGTAAGGGCTTCCACTTCCAGCGCGTTACGGAACAGCTTCTTGTCCTGCTCGAAGCGGATGAACGGGTTCTGACGACTGGAGGCTTTAACTTCCTCCAGCTTAATTTTGTCGATCTGACGGGCACGAGAAGTTGCCTGACGCGACTTAGAGGCGTTGGCACTGAAGCGGCTGACGAAGGACTGCAGGTCCGCAATCTGCGCTTTCTTCTTGGCGTTATCGGCCAGCAGACGCTCACGCGCCTGGGTGGCCGCCGTCATGTACTCGTCGTAGTTGCCCGGGTAAACGCGCAGCTCGCCGTAGTCCAGATCCGCCATGTGCGTACAGACCATGTTCAGGAAGTGACGGTCGTGCGAGATGATGATCATGGTGCTGTCGCGATCGTTCAGCGTCTGCTCCAGCCAGCGGATGGTGTCGATGTCCAGGTTGTTCGTCGGTTCGTCGAGCAGCAGGATGTCCGGGTTAGAGAACAGCGCCTGTGCCAGCAGCACGCGCAGCTTCCAGCCTGGGGCGACTTCGCTCATCGGACCGTAATGCTGTTCAACCGGAATGCCCACGCCCAGCAGCAGCTCGCCCGCACGCGCTTCTGCAGAATAGCCGTCCATTTCGCCGTACTGCGTTTCCAGATCGGCCACTTTATAGCCGTCTTCTTCGCTCATTTCGGCCAGCGCGTAGATGCGATCGCGCTCCTGCTTCACTTCCCACAGCTCCGCGTGCCCCATGATCACGGTGTCCAGCACGGTGAACTCTTCAAAGGCGAACTGATCCTGACGCAGCTTACCGATGCGCTCGTTAGGGTCGAGCGACACGTTGCCGAGCGTTGGCTCCAGATCGCCGCCGAGGATCTTCATGAAGGTGGATTTTCCGCTACCGTTGGCGCCAATCAGGCCGTAACGGTTGCCGCCGCCAAATTTGACGGAAATGTTTTCGAACAGCGGCTTACTGCCAAACTGCATAGTGACGTTGCTGGTAACTAACACGGGGAGATTCCTGCGAAAAGTGTGATAAACACGGCATTATGCCACAATTCCGAATTGAGATCCCGTGTTGCGGCAATCCACTAAACTTTAACAAAATCGAAAAAAATGTGATTTCGTACACATCTGAATTCCCTGTTAGCGGGAATGCACATATAATGCGCTCCCATCACAGATTCAGACTTATCAACTCATCGCCAGAATGGCTTAGATACCTCGCACAACATGAACATGAAATTAACAACGCTTTTTGCGGCGGCGTTAGCCGTAGTAGGTTTTTGTAAGACCGCGTCTGCGGTGACGTATCCCCTGCCGACCGACGGAAGCCGTCTGGTGGGTCAAAATCAGGTGGTGACGGTACCTGAGGGTAACTCTCAGCCGCTGGAGTATTTCGCCGCACAGTACCAGTTGGGCCTGTCTAACATGCTGGAAGCGAACCCGGGCGTTGACCCGTATCTGCCGAAAGCGGGTACCGTGCTGAATATTCCTCAGCAGCTGATCCTGCCGGATACCGTTCATGAAGGTATCGTAATCAACAGCGCCGAAATGCGTCTGTATTACTACCCGAAAGGCACCAACACCGTTATCGTGCTGCCAATCGGCATCGGCCAGCTGGGCAAAGACACCCCGCTGAACTGGACCACCAAAGTCGAGCGTAAGAAAGCGGGCCCAACCTGGACCCCAACCGCCAAAATGCACGCGGAATACATCGCTGCGGGCGAACCGCTGCCAGCCGTTGTACCAGCCGGCCCGGATAACCCAATGGGTCTGTACGCGCTGTACATTGGCCGCCTGTACGCAATCCACGGTACCAACGCCAACTTCGGTATCGGCCTGCGCGTAAGCCACGGCTGCGTACGCCTGCGTAACGACGACATTAAGTTCCTGTTTGAAAACGTGCCGGTCGGCACGCGCGTGCAGTTCATCAACGAACCGGTGAAAGCGACCTCTGAGCCAGACGGCAGCCGCTACATTGAAGTGCACAACCCGCTGTCCACCAGCGAAGACCAGATCAATAACAACGAGATCGTACCGATTACGCTGAACAGCGCGGTGCAGTCCGTGACCTCTCAGCCTGACGTGGAAACCACCATCGTCGACCAGGCGATTCAAAACCGCTCCGGTATGCCGGTTCGTTTGAATTAACAGAGAAAAATTAAAAAAGCGGGCTTCGATGCCCGCTTTTTTTTACCCGTTATTCACGATCACGATCCCGCCGTGGTCGTAGCGATAGTGGCAGTGGGCATACTCCAGCGCTGTGCCGTCCTCCAGATAAATCACCTGCTCCACTTCCAGCACCGGATCGGTCTGCTCGCAGACCAGATGCTCTCTGTCCAGCGCGTTTGGCTTTAGCGCCCTCACCACCCGGTACGATCCCATAATTTTCAGCCCCAGCGTCTCCTGAACGTACTGGAACACCGAACCTTCAAGATGGCTTTTCGTCAGGCCGGGCACCAGATTCATCGGCATTACCGTGGAATCCAGCGACATGGGTTCACCGTTTAGTAAGCGCAGGCGGATAAAATCGTAGACAGGCGCATCGGCGTTAATCATCAGCGACGCCTGCTCTTTCTCGTTCGGGAAGCGCAGTTCGAAGTGCACCACCTGGCTGGTCACCGTCCCCAGATGTTCCCAGGTTTTGGTGGCGCCGAAGTAGTCGCTGCCGGAGAGATCCCACTGCGAGAGTTGAAGGAAATTTTTGCGGATAAACGTTCCCTGTCCCTGGCGGGTATAGACCAGACCTTCGACGATCAGCTGGCGCATCGCCTGCTGAATGGTCATCCGGCTGGTGCTGAACTCCGCCGCCAGCGCAAACTGGTCCGGCAGCGGTTCATTGGCGGCGTACTGCTGGCTGATGATGCGTTTTTTAATTTCCCGCGCTATGGTGATGTACTTCGCCGCCATCGTCCTTCCTTTCAGTTAGTTTTCTATCCCGCTGTTTTTCATCGCCACTCTCTCGGCAATCTTGAGGAAAGGCAGGTAGAAGAATACACCAAATACGATGATTGCCAACTGCACCACCACCGCGCGCCAGTCCCCCGCCGTCGCCAGCCAGGCGCTGATAATTGGCGGCGTGGTCCACGGGATCATCACCACGCAGCGCGACATTAATCCCAGCGTGGTACAGAGCCAGGCGAAGTAAATGCCGATGGCGGGCAGCAGCACAAACGGGATCATCAGCGGCAGGTTAAACACGATCGGCAGGCCGAAAATGACCGGCTCGTTGATGTTGAACAGACCCGGCGCCAGCGACAGACGCGCCACCTGCTTAGCCGACTTTTGTCGGGAGAAGATAAAGATGGCGATCAGCAGCGATATTGTGCTGCCCGTGCCGCCCACCATGCCAAACGTCGGCACGAAAATGTTGTTGATGATATGCGGGATGGGTTGACCGTTGGCGAAGGCCAGCATGTTCTCGTTGGTGTTGATCAGCAGGAACGGCTCGAGCACCACGCTGTTAACGACTGACTGATGAATACCGAGGGTGAACAGAAAGTTACCGAAGCTGTAGATGAAAATCGTCCCCGGCAGGCTGGTGTTGATCAGCCGCAGCGGCTGCTGGATAAAGGTCGTAATGAGATGGATCAGGTCCGTGTGCAGAACGTTTGCCAGCAGCGCCGCCAGCACGGCGAACACCGACAATGTAAGAATGGTTGGGATCAGCGCGGTAAAGGATTTGCTCACCGCCGGCGGCACGTTCTCACCCAGCGAAATGTGCAGCGCCTTCAGGCGCGAAATAGCGATAAACAGTTCCGTTGAGAGCAGCCCGATCAGCACCCCGGCGAAAATCCCGGTTGAGCCAATATTGGCGAACGTCAGTACCTGAGTGACGTTCACCGCGGCGTCGCTACCGACGGGCGTAAGCTGCAGGCGCATCGGCATCATGATGATGAAGCTGCTGACGGCGATAACCACTGCCGAGACCGGATTGTCGAAATCTTTGTTGCGCGCCAGCGACCAGGCAATCATCGGGGCCAGCAGCAGCGCGGCGATATTCAGCGTGCCGTTGATAATCGCCTCGCCCCACACCTTAAACTGCACGAGCGTCTCGCCGTGAAAAATCCACGGGAACACCACGTTGTTCACCAGCACCGCCAGGCCGGCGAGGATGAAAATCGGCATCACCGTGGCGAAGGCATCGCGCAGGGAGCGCAGGTGCACCTGGTTTGCCAGGCGCGCCGAGAACTCAACAAATTTATCGACAAAGGACTGCATATGCGGTGTTATTTTTGCTTCAGACATAGCGGATAGTTCCCATCAATCAGTCACAAAAACGGCCCGGCAGCGTACGGCTTACATCTCGCGTCCGTTGGTATGAATAACCTGTTTTAACCACGCGTAGCTTTTCTTCGGCACGCGTTTCAGGTCTTTCAGGTCGTGGTTTTCCCGGTTGACGTAGACCACGCCGTAGCGCTTACGCATGTCCCCCTGGGAGCTGAGAATGTCGATTAAGCCCCAGCCGAGGTAACCGATCACCTCCGCCCCGTCTTCAAACATCGCCGCCTTCATCGCGTCGATATGCGCCCGGTGGTAGTCGATGCGGTAGGTGTCCTCAATCGGGTTCACACCGTCCCAGGACTCAATCACCCCGATACCGTTCTCGATCGGGAATACCGGCATCCGCCAGTCGTTGGCGTAGCGGGTGATGATGGTGCGAAAGCCCAGCGGATCGATCTGCCAGTTCCACTCGGTGGCCTTCAGGTACGGGTTGTTTTTCTCGCCGTGCAGGAGGTAATAGTTCACCGGCGTGCCTTCCGGAATCGCGTCGCTGTCCAGCGTTTTGCTGGCGTAGTAGCTGAAGGCCATAAAGTCGTTTCTGGTTCTTGCGAACAGGGCCAGATCCTCGGCACGGTAGATATCGCCAAACCCTTCCTGCTCCACCACCGCCATCACCGCCGGGCTGTAGCCCTGCCCGGCAAAGACGCGCAGCAGGTTCTGGTTGAGGAACTCGTCGTACTGCTGGGCGCAGAAGATATCGCGCGGTTTGCAGGTGGCCGGGTAGATCAGCTGGTGCGCCAGCATGCCGCCCATCAGTTTGCCCGGTTTGGTCTGGTGCAGATACTCGGTCAGCGCCATGTGCGCCACCATGGCGTGATGCTGCAACTCGTAGAGCTCGCGCAGGGTTTTCTCGCCTTTCATGTAGCCGGAAATGCGGAAGGCTTCCGGCATATGGAAGATGTTCTGCTCGTTGAAGGTCAGCCAGTACTTCACCCGGTCGCCAAAGCAGTCGATCATCTTTTTGCCGTAGCGGATAAAGGCGTCCATCACGCGGCGGTCGTTGAAGCCGTTGTACTCCTGCGCCAGCGCCAGCGGCATATCGAAGTGATAAAGACAAACCATCGGCTCGATACCGCGGGCGATCAGATCGTCAATAAAACGGTCGTAAAATGCGATGCCTTCGTCGTTGAACGCGCCGTCACCCTGCGGACACACGCGGCTCCAGGAGATCTGGAAGCGGTAGCAGTTCATGCCCAGATCCTGCATCAGGTCAAAATCTTCCCGGTAGCGATGGTACGAATCGGTCGCCACTTTCCAGTCGGAGATGTTTTCCCCGGCTTCGCGAATGTCGTACACCGACATGCCCTTCCCGCCCTCGTTCCAGGCCCCTTCCGTCTGCATGCTGGATACCGAGTTGCCCCATAAAAAATTGGCCGGCAGCGATTTGTTCATGCTCTCTCTCCCTATATGACTAGTCATTTAAATATTCATGACTAGTCATATAGTCGAAGATAAAATGGCGATCAAAGAGGAGGATCGTTTTTTGTGAGCGATGCGGAAAAAAAGCCCCGGTAAGCGAAGCGTCACCGGGGAAAAGGAAGGTTACTGCTGCGCGAGCTGGTTACGACGATATTCGCCCTGGCGCTCCAGCATCCAGCCCGGGTATTCGCGCGGCAGCACGCTCACCGCATCAAGCTGCTTAAGCTCGTCTTCGCTTAAGCGGATCCCGGTCGCGGCGATGTTGTCGTCCAGCTGATCGACACGTTTCGCACCAATAATCACGCTGGTCACGGCTTTTTGATGCAGCAGCCACGCCAGCGCGATTTGCGCGACGGAGACGCCCTTGCTTTCGGCAATCGTGCGCATCACGTCCACGCAGTCGAAGGCGCGGTCTTTATTCACCGGCGGGAAGTCGAACTCCAGACGGCGGCCTCCGGTTTCGCTCGTCCCGTCGCGGCCATATTTTCCGCTCAGCAGCCCACCCGCCAGCGGGCTCCAGACCATCAGCCCGACGCCTTCGCTCTGCATCATCGGTACCAGCTCGCGCTCAAGATCGCGCCCGGCGATGGTGTAGTAGGCCTGCAATGACGCAAAACGCGCCAGCCCCAGACGCTCGGAAATCCCGAGCGCTTTGGCTATCTGCCACGCCGCCCAGTTCGAGACGCCGATGTAGCGCACGTGGCCGTGCTGCACCAGGTTATCCAGCGCATAGAGCGTCTCTTCAATCGGCGTTACGGGGTCAAAGCCGTGAAGCTGGTAGAGATCGATATGATCCAGCTGCAGGCGACGCAGGCTCTCCTTCACGCTGCTGATGATGTGATAGCGCGAGCTGCCGCGCGAGTTCACCCCCGCGGTGCCCGTTTCGCCGAACACCTTGGTGGCAACCACCACATTCTCGCGCGGGACGTTGAGGTTTTTCAGCGCCTGCCCGAGGATCGCCTCCGAGCGCCCTTCCGAATAGACGTCGGCGGTATCGATAAAGTTGATACCCGCGTCCAGCGCGCGCCCTACCAGCTGTTCGGCTTCGCTCTGCTGCAGCTGGCCAATTTTTCCCCACATGCCGCCTTCACCGCCGAAGGTCATGGTGCCGAGGCACAGTTCAGAAACAAACAGTCCGGTGTTGCCCAGTTTTTGATAACGCATAAGTTAATCCTCGCATGTCGATTGGGTACCCGATAGTTATACCCGCCCCTCAGTCATCGCGAATGTGGCGTTCCTGTCCGTTTCTTGCCCAATCCTCTGAATTTATCCGCGCGGGGCGTCACCAAAGACGCTGTAATCCGGGAGCTGCACCTGCTGATAGGGCTCCCAGCCGCCGCCGAGCGCCTTGTAGAGCGCCACCAGATCGAGCGCACTCTGCACCTGCGCCTGAGCGCGCTGCTGCTCGGCCTGCGCCAGCTGACGCTGGGCGTCCAGCACGTCAATAAAGCTGGCGATCCCCTGCCGGTAGCTGTCGCTCGCTAAATCAAAGGCGTTTTGCAGGGCGTCAATCGTTTTAGCGAGACCCGCTTCACGCTGCTGGTCGGTACGGTAACTTACCAGCGCGTTTTCGACATCCCCGAGCGCCGTCAGGACCGTCTGGCGATAATCCAGCACCGCCGCCCCCTGCTGCGCGCGCGCCACCTTAACGCTGGAGACCAACCGCCCGCCCTGGAAAATGGGAATGGAGACCTGCGGCCCAAAGCTGTAGAAGTGGCTGCTCCAGTCGGTCAGCCAGTTGCTTTCGCTGTTGCGCAGGCCAAACTGCCCGGAGAGCGTAAAGCTCGGGAAAAGCTCCGCCACCGAGACGCCGATTTGCGCCGTCGCGGCGTGAAGGTTCGCCTCCGCTTCGCGCACGTCCGGACGGCGGCGCGCCAGCGTGGACGGAATACCCGTTTGCACGATATCCGGCAGCGCGGGCATTGGCTGCACGCTTTGCAGTTCCGCATCCAGCGCTCCCGGCGGCTTGCCGAGCAGGATCGCCAGGCCGTTCATCGCCTGGCGCTCCTGCGCCTGATACTGCGGTAGCTGCGCTTCGAGGTTGCCCAGCTGCGCCCGGGCGTTTTCCACATCCATCTGCGGCGACAGCCCGCCCCGCTGGCGGCTTTCGGTCAGATCCAACGTCTGCTGGGCGCTTTTAATCTGGGTATTCAGGGTGGCAATAATGCTCTGCGCCCCGCGCAGCTGTAGCCACGCGCGCGCCACTTCGGCTTCCAGCGACACCAGCGCGTCATTACGCTGCTCTATCGCCGCCTTCTGCTGAGCCTCCGCCGCCTCCACCTGACGGCGCACCTTGCCCCACAGGTCGATTTCCCATTGGGCGTCGAAGCTGCCCTGGTAGAGGTTAATCGGCTGCGTCAGCGGCCCCAGCGCGCCTCTGAGTTCAGGATCGACATTATCCAGCTGGTCGTAAACGCCGTGGGATTTCAGCTCCCCTTCCAGCCCGAGCTGCTGGCGCGTCGCCTGCAGATTGCCGTTCACCGACGGGAAAAATGCCCCGCCCGCCTGGTTAATCTGTTCACGCGCCCCGGCGATGCGCAGCACCGTCTGCTGCAGCGTCAGGTTTCCGGCGATGGCGCGCTCAACCAGGCTGTCGAGCTGCGGCGAACCGAAGGTTTTCCACCAGCGGGGGTTGGTCGCGGCGGAGGTGGTTTGCGATTTCACCGCGCTGTCGCCCTTATCGTTCCAGTGCGTAACGGCGGGCGGCGCAGGCTGCTGGTAGTCCGGCCCGACGGCGCAGCCCACCAGCAGCATCACTATCATCAGGGGGTGTAAACGTCTGTGTATCATCAATGTGCTCCTGCACTCCCCTCGCTCTTAACCGGCGAGAGCAACAAACAAAACGGAATCAGTAACAAGGCCACCGCGCTCAGGATGGTGAAGACGTCGATGTAGGCCAAAAAGCGCGATTGCTCGATCATCGTCTGGTACATCCTCCCGGTGGCTATTCCCGTAGGGTCACCCACCTGGGTGGTGAAGTTTTGAATAGCCTGCGCGCTTTCGCGAATCGCCAGCTGGAACTGCTCGTTAAACGGCGAGGCGTGGTACGCAAGGTGCGCGCTGTGCGCCTGCGCGCGCTCGGTGATGGCGGCCGTCGAGAGCGAAATCCCGATGGACCCCGCCACGTTGCGGAACATGGTAAACAGCGCCGCCGCATCGGCGTTGAGCCGTCTCGGTATCGAGATAAAGGCGATGGTGGTGAGCGGCACAAACAGGAACCCGAGACCTATCGACTGGGCGCTGCGGAACAGCACCAGCGTTTCGAAGTCGATATCCGGCGTCAGCGTGCGCGACCAGAAGAACGACACCGCCAGACAGGTAAAGCCAAAGGCGATGATCCAGCGCGTCTGCACCACCGGCATCAGCTTCAGCACCAGCGGGATGGTTAACACAATAAGCACCGCCCCAGGCGACAGCACCAGCCCGGACCAGGTGGCGGTATAGCCCAGATCCTGCTGCGCCAGCTGCGGGATCACCACCGAGCTGCCGTAGAGGATCATCGCCATCCCCGCCATCAGCAGGCTGGAGATCGCGAAGTTGCGGTCCTTCATGCAGTGCAGATCCACCACTGGCTTTTTGGCATACATCAGCCAGTAGATTGCGCCGATAATGCCGACCAGCGTCAGCACCGCGAAGGTGCGGATAAAGTTCGAATAGAACCAGTCGTCATCCTCGCCCCGGTCGAGCATCACCTGCAAACAACCGAGACCAAGGGCGATCAGGCCGATCCCTGTCCAGTCAATTGTCAGCTTCTCTTTTGATTTGCTCTCCCACGGCGGATCTTCCAGCAACTGGTAGATCGCCAGCACCGTGACAATCCCCACCGGGATGTTGATAAAGAACACCCAGCGCCAGGAGTAGTTGTCAGTGATCCAGCCGCCCAGCGTCGGGCCGAGCACCGGCGCAACGATAATCGCGATCGAGGAAAGCCCGAACGCTTTGCCCCTGTCCTCCGGCTTGAAGTAGTCGAGCAGCACCGACTGCTGGGTGGGCTGTAGCCCACCGCCAAAGAAGCCCTGCATCACGCGGAACAGGATAATTTGCCACAGCTCGGTGGCAATGCCGCACAGGAACGAGCAGATGGTAAACATCACGATGCAGATCAGGAAGAACTGCTTGCGGCCAAACAGCCGGCTCAGGAACGCCGAGATGGGCAGCACGATGCCGTTCGCCACCAGGTAGCTGGTCAGCACCCAGGTGGATTCGTCATAGCTGGCCGAGAGCGACCCCGCCACGTGCGGCAGCGCGACGTTGACGATGGTGGTGTCCAGAATTTCCATAAACACCGCCAGGGTGACGACAATCGCCACCGCCCACGGATTGCTGGCGGGCTTCCAGTTATCGTGGCTGTGATCCGTCATTCCACGGTAACCTTCGGTTCAACCGACAGCCCCAGCGGCAGCGGCTTGCTTGGATCAAGACCTTTATCAATGACGATTTTTACCGGCACGCGCTGAACAATCTTCACAAAGTTACCGGTGGCGTTTTCCGACGGGAAGGCGGAGAAGCGCGAACCGCTGCCCTGCTGGATGCTGTCGATATGGCCCTCAAGTTCCATATCCGGCCAGGCATCCACGGAGACGCTGACCTTATCGCCGGGCTTCATGCGCTCAAGCTGGGACTCTTTAAAGTTCGCCACCACCCACACGTTCGGGGAAACCAGCGAGAACAGCGCGGTGCCCGCCTGCACCAGCGTGCCGGGCTGCACGTTGCGTTTGGTGACAAAGCCGTCGAACGGAGCGCGGACTTCGGTGTAAGAGAAGTTCAGGTTGGCGGTTTCCAGCTGCGCTTTGGCCTGATCGACCTGACGCTCGCGGGCTTCGACGTTGGTCTCCTGCTGTCGAATTTGCAGCTGAACCTGCTCCGCCACTTCCAGCTGCGCCTGGGCGCTGGCCAGACCGGCCTGGGCGCTGCGTAGCTGAGCATTCGCGGAATCAATACTTTGCTGGGTGGTCGCGCGCGGGTCGACGCCGCGCTGGCGACGGTACTCTGCCTGCGCGTTCGCCAGATCGGCCTGCGCTTTCAGCACCTGCGCTTTAGCTTCATCACGCTGGGCGGGATACTGCACTTTTGAGAGCGCCAGCTGCGCCTGGGCCTGATGGAGCTGCGCGATAGCCAGCCCAAGCTGCGCCTGAGCCTGATCGCGCTGCGCGGTAGTATCACGCGGATCGATGACTACCAGCAGGTCGCCCTTTTTCACACGCTGGTTATCGCGCACGCGCAGCTCGGTAACGTAGCCCGCCGTCTTGGGGGCAATCGTCACCACGTCGCCGTCGGTAAAGGCGTCGTCGGTCGTCTCTTCGTTACGGGTTAAAAACCACCAGACCAGCGCCACAACAACCATCACCACCACGACAATGCCGAGGATAATTAACGGTTTTTTGCCCGGGCGCTTACGCTCATTATTGTTTTTGTCCTGCTCGTCAGCAGGCGGGTTTTGATCTTCAGCCATAGTTCAGCAACGGTCCTGTCAGTGAGCGGCATCACACTATGCCGTTCACTAAAGCTAGGACGTTGCTATACGTTTGCCAGGAAAAACTGACAAATTGCGCACTATATGAGAAGGAATAGTCCGAAACCGATCGCCGCAGCCCAGAGCAGCATCGGAATCGACCAGAGATGGAAGCGCCACCAGATGCGGCGGTCGTTGGCCATGCGCAGGGCGATCAGGTTTGCCAGGGAGCCGGGCAGCAGCCCAAACCCGCCAATGTTAACCGCCCAGGCCAGCAGCGTGTCCGGCGGAACGTAGTTGAGCAGCAGAATGGTGGCAGGCACGTTGCTGATAAACTGCGACAGGCCAATCGCCGTCAGCCACAGCCCCGGCTGCGACAAGCCGCTGACGCTGTGCAGAACGTTTTGCAGTACCGGAAGCTGGATAAGAAGATGCACATCAATAAACATCGCCATAAAGACCAGCAGCAGCGTCCAGTCCACGCTCACCAGCACGCGCCGTGCCAGTACGACAAAGCCCGCAGCGACGAGCAGGACGCCCGCCAGCTCGTACTTCAGCTCCAGGGCGAACAGAAAGACGATATACAGCCCGAGGCAGCTCCAGACCAGCCGCGGCTGCCACTGCGGGCCCGTGGTCCCGCTATGGTATTGCAGCTTTTTATCCGGAAACGCGAACCAGCACACTGCCAACAGCGACAGCATCATCACCAGCGCGAGAGGTGCCATCTGCCAGGTAAAGGCAGCGAACGACAACCCGGAACGACCCCAGAGGAGGATATTTTGCGGGTTGCCGATAGGGGTCAACAGAGAACCCGCGTTAACGGCGAGCGCTTCAAAGATGATCAAGCGGCTGACCGGGATCTCGCACAGCTTACGCAGCGTGAGCGTGAGGGGCACGATGATAAACAGCGCCACGTCGTTGGTCAGAAACGTTGACAGTACCGCGGCGGAGAACACCATAAACAGGGCCAGCCTACGCTCGGTGGCAAAACGGCGCACCATTTTACGGCCCAGCACGTCAAAATAGCCGCTCAGCTCGACCCCTTTGGTCAGCATCATTAACCCGCTCAGGGTAATGATGGTGCGCCAGTCAATCGCCGCAGACCAGGCCTGTGGCGCAAACGGCACAAACAGGCTTAACGCTGCGCCAATAATTAATAAGAGATGGAAGAAACGATCGCGTGACAGGGCCTGCAGTCCAGGGATTTTCATTCAGCGGAGGGACCATATTTAAGGGTAAACTCACGAAACTTCACCAGCGTCTCTTCGCTAACGTGGTGCTCCATTCCTTCCGCATCCCGGCGGGCAATTTCCGGGCTGACGCCCAGCACCAGCAAAAAATTCTCGACAAGCTGGTGACGCTCGCGGCTCTCCTGCGCAAGCTTCTCCCCTTCCGGCGTCAGAAACACGCCGCGCCAGGGGATCATTTCAATAAGGCCCACCGAGGCCAGGCGTTTTAACATTTTCGCGACCGTCGGCTGCGAAACCCCCAGCCTGGCGGCCATATCAACCTGACGCGCTTCCCCGACCTCGCGGATCAGATCGGAAATCAGCTCAACGTAATCATCAATCAGTTCACGCCGGTGCGCCTCACGGACCTGGCGAAAACCTTCGACATGTTCTTCAACATTCACCAGTTGCGTCGTTTTCCTCATTGTTGGCTTACCTGCACGACGGTTCATTCTACTTCCTCAGTGGGGTGACGCTTCCAGCGCCCGGTATCGAGAGCGCACATTGTAAACCATCCCTCCACAAGCACAAAAAATTAACGAAATAGCCATAGCTATACAATATAGCCTGTGCTATATCTGTATGTAATGCAGTCACCCTTCACGGATCGAAGGGATCAAAAATCAGGAGGTCTTATGAACGAATTCAAGAGGTGTATGACCGTGTTTACCCACTCTCCTTTTAAAGTGCGCTTAATGCTGTTGAACATGCTGTGCGATATGTTTAACAACAAACCGCATCAGGACGACAAACCTTCCCACTAAGCGGCGTTGCGGTACGCCGCTTCATTTTTCTGTCACATTTCCGCTGTAAACTGACCAATTCCCGATTATTTTTGCGGATTTGCAGCCCCCTTCGCAAAACATCTGTTTAGCAACTGTTGACCTTAATTCACGCTCGCACTATCTTCTTGCAGCCCTGCACAATTTGCGGCTCGCTGAAGCGGACCTCTCATTCCCTTTCCACGCACTGTCCGGCAGGCTTTGACCCTTGGCGCCAGGGTGAGCACATGGCGTTTTTGTGATAGTGACCTATGAATGTAACCCTGATAGATACCATCGTTACCCGCAGCCGGTTAAGCCCGTGGACGGGATTTTACTTTTTGCAGTCGCTGCTGATTAACTTTGCGCTCGGCTATCCCTTCAGCCTGCTTTATGCGGTGGCTTTCACCTGTGTGCTCCACGTACTGTGGAGGAGTGCCCCGCGCGTGCAGAAAGCGTTTGTGGGGGTCTGTTCGCTGGTTGCTGCGATGTATTTCCCGTTTGGTCAGGCCTACGGCTCGCCAAACTTTAATACCCTGCTGGCGCTGCACTCGACCAACATGGAAGAGTCGACGGAGATCCTGACGATCTTCCCGTGGTACAGCTACGTGGTAGGGTTATTCATCTTCGCGTTGGGCGTTATCGCCATCCGCCGTCGGTCGGGCGAGAAAAAATCCTGGGGTAAAATCGAAATACTCTGTCTGGTCTTCAGCCTTGCCGTGGCGTTCGTCGCCCCCATCCAGAATATTCCCTGGGACGGTAAGCTAAGGCTCATCAATATCGGCTATCCGGTTTTCCGCTTCGTTAAAGACGTCGTTGTCAACAATAAAGAGGTTCTCGACGAGCAGGCGCGCATGGCTGAACTTTCCAATATGAAAGACACCTGGAACGTGCTGGCGGTTAAGCCGAAATATCATACCTACGTGGTGGTGATTGGCGAGAGTGCACGTCGCGACGCACTGGGTGCCTTCGGCGGGCACTGGAATAACACGCCGTTTGCCAGCTCGGTCAACGGCACCCTGTTTACCGATTATGTTGCGGCCAGCGGCTCGACGCAGAAATCGCTTGGCCTGACGCTGAACCGCGTGGTGGATGGCAAACCTCAGTATCAGGATAATTTTGTTACGCTGGCCAACCGCGCCGGTTTTCAGACCTGGTGGTTCTCCAATCAGGGGCAAATTGGCGAATACGACACGGCCATCGCCAGTATTGCTAAGCGTGCTGACGAAGTGCAGTTCCTGAAGAGCGGCGACTTTGAAGCCGACAAAAACACCAAAGACGAGGCGCTGCTGAAGATGACGGCGCAGGTCTTTGCTACCCCGCGCACCCAGCCTCAGCTGATTGTTCTCCACCTGATGGGATCGCACCCGCAGGCCTGCGATCGCACTGGCGGGAAATACGCAGAGTTTGTGCAGTCAAAAGAGACCTCTTGCTATCTCTACACCATGACGCAAACTGACGATCTTCTCAGCAAGCTGTACGATCAGCTGCGCAACACGGGCGAAAGCTTCTCTGTGGTCTATTTCTCGGATCACGGGCTGGCGTTTAAAGAGCGTGGCAAAGAAGTCCAGTATCTGGCGCACGACGACCAGTTCCAGCAGAACTTCCAGGTGCCGTTTATGGTGCTGTCGAGTGATGATAAAACGCATCGCGTCATTAAAGCGCGGCGCTCGGCGAATGATTTCCTGCAGTTCTTCTCACAGTGGACGGGGATTAAGGCCAAAGAGATAAAAAATAGTTACCCGTTTATCTCCAACAAGAAAGCGCCCCCAGTGTACGTTACCAACTTCAAGTTACAGAAAGTTGACTACAACCATCTGGGTACGGATATTTTTGATATTAAGAGTAAGTAGTTTCTGCCGTCTCGTGCGGTCTGATGCCCTCACCCTGGCCCTCTCCCACAGGGCTGAGGGAAAAGGGAAAAGGCAAAAAAAAATCCGCCACATTGGGCGGATTTTTTATTTCATCACCGGAGTGATTAGAAGCGGTAACCTACGCCCGCGATCCAGGTGCCAACGTCAACGTTGCGGATACGGCTCTGCTCATAGGAGAAGTCCAGAGCCACGTCCTGGATTGGGTTGAACTGCAGGCCTGCGCCATAGGAGAAGCCGTAGTCGCTGGTGCTTGCAGTGCGGTTCAGACCCTGGTTTTCGGTCTGCTGGAATTTACCGTAGCCAACACCTACAACACCGTAGATGCTTGCCCAGTCGTTCAGACGGTAAGCTGGACCAGCGGTGATACCGTAGTACTGGCCTTTGTTGTATGCGCCGTTTTCAGTACGATCTTTCTCGGTGTAGGTGAAAGAACCGATCACGCCCAGCGGGTTGTTATCCTGCTCGTAACGATACTTCAGGTTGAAACCGTTGGTTTTGTTCATCACGCCCTGCATATCGCTCTGAGCGTAACCACCGGTTACAGTAGAAGTAGCAGCTACAGCGGTACCTGCGGAAACAGCCAGTACAGCGGCCAGTGCTGAAAGACATGCAATTTTTTTCATAACCACCTCAAATGTGCTTCAAGTAAGTCCGTAAGTTTTAAATATATCAAAAAAATTTGCGAAACTCTTTGTGATTCGTGATGTCTAATGAGGCCTTTCCTGTAACAGAACGTTTCCAACCTCAGCTAACTCTTTCAAATCACATGCGATTTTTCCTACTAAACGCCCATATTGCGCGTCTGCGCCGTTACATTCATCCAGATTATTCCTAATCTTTCAGGCGATAAATCCACCAGCGCTTAACCATTTTACGGATTTCACGGGCCTTTTTTTTCAACAGAGTCTCAACCGTAGCTGTATATTTCCTTTACACTGCAACCTTTACTCCATTTGACATTAGCTGACAGGAGAAAGGATGCCTGGGTTATCCCGCACGTCGTCGGTCTGGTTGCCGGTAGCCGTCATACTCATTGCCATGTTGTCTATCCAAAGCGGTGCCTCGCTGGCAAAATCGCTTTTTCCTCTGGTGGGTGCCCCCGGGGTGACGGCCCTGCGTATCGTGCTGGGCACGGCGATACTGGTGGTCATTTTCAAACCCTGGCGTCTGCGCTTCAAAAAAGAGCAGCGTCTCCCCCTGCTTTTTTATGGTCTCTCCCTCGGGGCAATGAACTATATGTTCTACCTCTCCATCCAGACCATTCCGCTCGGGATCGCCGTCGCGCTGGAGTTTACCGGCCCGCTGGCGGTGGCGCTTTTCTCCTCCCGTCGTCCGGTGGATTTTATCTGGGTCGTGCTGGCCGTTCTGGGCTTATGGTTCTTGCTGCCGCTCGGCCAGAATGTCTCTGAGATTGATCTCACGGGCGCAGCGCTGGCTCTGGGAGCAGGGGCCTGCTGGGCTGTTTATATCCTCACCGGGCAGCGCGCGGGTGAAGAACATGGCCCGGCAACGGTTGCCCTGGGTTCCGTGATTGCGGCTATAGTTTTTGTGCCGATCGGTATGGCGCAGGCCACGGAGTCAATCTGGCAATGGTCAGTCATGCCCATCGGGCTGGCGGTCGCTGTTCTTTCAACGGCTCTCCCCTATTCTCTGGAGATGATCGCCCTGACGCGTCTGCCGACGCGCATATTTGGCACCCTGATGAGCATGGAGCCCGCTCTTGCGGCGATCTCCGGGATGGTGTTCCTGGGCGAAACGCTGACGTTTACCCAGACGCTGGCGCTCTGCTCAATTATCGCGGCGTCAATGGGTTCAACGCTCACCATGCGCCCGGAGCCCAAAGTAGAGAAAATCGACATCAGCTAATGCCATATATTCTGCATGGCTTCACGGCCATGCAGAATAAAGGCCACAAATTCATACGTTATAATTTCTTACATACCTGGTCATATTATCGAAATATCCTTTCCCGCATATTCCCCTTCCGGTGAATTAAGATTGATCTGTATCAATTTCAAAATTACCCATTCATTTCAAGCAATTAAATTATCAACCTCCTTCTTGCTATTAAACCGATAGGCACAGCCAGACCGCAGAGAAAAAATCCGGTGCTATACTTAGTTCCGTAATTACCTGGGACATAAACATCAAGAGGATATGAGATTATGAGTACCGCTAAACTGGTGAAAACGAAAGCGTCTAATCTGCTTTATACCCGTAACGATGTATCGGATAGCGACAAAAAGGCGACCATTGAGTTGCTGAATCGCCAGGTGATCCAGTTCATCGATCTTTCGCTGATCACCAAACAGGCCCACTGGAATATGCGCGGTGCAAACTTTATTGCCGTTCATGAAATGCTGGATGGCTTCCGCACAGCACTGGTGACACACCTCGATACGATGGCTGAACGTGCCGTACAGCTGGGTGGTGTCGCGCTTGGGACCACGCAGGTGATCAACAGCAAAACGCCACTTAAAAGCTACCCGCTGGATATTCATACCGTTCAGGATCACCTGAAAGAGCTGGCGGACCGCTACGCGATTGTGGCCAATGACGTGCGCAAAGCGATTAGCGAAGCCAAAGATGAAGATACCGCAGACATCTTTACCGCCGCGTCCCGCGACCTGGATCAGTTCCTGTGGTTTATCGAATCTAACATCGAATAATTCATACGACTTTTCTATCAAACCCTCGCCTCTGGTGAGGGTTTTGCACATCTATGGTGCACAGTTTTTGCCTGATACGGTGCAAAAGTGAAGAAATTGTAATAATCACCTCACACAACCGTTAATGGAAGATTGTTTTTTCGTCAGAATTTACGCTAAATATCTCCTCGTCAGTTGACCCAAACGAAGTGCACCAAAACGGTGCTCCATCATGGTGCAACGCGACATAATTGCCACGTTTTTTGTGCAATGCATGACTCCATCCCCTTTGCAAAACAACAGCTTGAAAAGTTGGCACGATTTTTTCATTGTGCCAGTCATTCTCGCAGGGGATCGCCCCGTGGATATAAAAGGAAATGCTATGAAGTCTGTATTAAAAGTTTCACTGGCTGCACTTACCCTGGCTTTTGCGGTGTCCTCTCAGGCTGCCGACAAACTGGTTGTGGCGACCGACACGGCGTTCGTTCCGTTTGAATTTAAGCAGGGTGATAAATACGTTGGTTTTGATGTTGATCTGTGGGCCGCTATCGCCAAAGAACTCAAACTGGACTACACCCTGAAGCCAATGGACTTCAGCGGCATCATCCCGGCACTGCAAACCAAAAACGTCGATCTGGCGCTGGCGGGTATCACCATTACCGAAGAACGTAAAAAAGCGATCGACTTCTCTGACGGCTACTACAAGAGCGGCCTGCTGGTGATGGTCAAAGCCGATAATAACGACGTTAAAAGCGTGAAAGACCTCGACGGCAAAGTGGTCGCGGTGAAGAGCGGTACCGGTTCTGTGGATTACGCGAAAGCGAACATTAAAACCAAAGACCTGCGTCAGTTCCCGAACATCGACAACGCGTACATGGAACTCGGCACCAACCGTGCTGACGCTGTTCTGCACGATACGCCAAACATCCTGTACTTCATCAAAACGGCAGGTAACGGCAAGTTTAAAGCCGTGGGCGACTCTCTGGAAGCTCAGCAGTACGGTATCGCGTTCCCGAAAGGCAGCGACGATCTGCGCACGAAAGTTAACGGCGCGCTGAAAACGCTGAAAGAGAACGGCACCTACAACGAGATCTACAAAAAATGGTTCGGTACCGAGCCTAAATAATAAGACGTAAAAACGACGTTCACTCAGGGGCGGCCTTTCGCCCCTGCTATTTTTGAAACACGGTAACAGTAACAGGAAATTATCATGCAGTTTGACTGGAGCGCCATCTGGCCTGCCATTCCACTCTTGCTTGAAGGCGCTAAAATGACCCTGTGGATTTCGGTCCTCGGTCTGGTTGGCGGGTTGATTATCGGTCTTGTCGCCGGTTTCGCCCGCACCTACGGCGGCTGGATTGCAAATCACATCGCGCTGGTTTTCATCGAAGTGATCCGCGGCACGCCTATTGTTGTGCAGGTCATGTTCATCTACTTCGCCTTGCCCATGGCGTTCACCGACCTGCGCATCGACCCGTTCAGCGCAGCCGTCGTGACCATTATGATCAACTCAGGCGCCTACATTGCGGAAATCACCCGCGGTGCGGTTCTGTCGATTCATAAAGGTTTCAGTGAAGCGGGTCTGGCGTTAGGTCTTTCTCGTCGCGAAACGATCCGCCACGTTATTCTCCCGCTGGCGCTGCGCCGCATGCTGCCACCGCTGGGTAACCAGTGGATCATCAGTATTAAAGATACGTCGCTGTTCATCGTTATCGGCGTGGCCGAACTGACCCGTCAGGGCCAGGAAATTATTGCGGGCAACTTCCGCGCGCTGGAAATCTGGAGTGCGGTCGCCGTTGTCTACCTGATCATTACGCTGGTTCTGAGCTTCGTTCTGCGTCGTCTTGAAAGAAGGATGAAAATCCTGTGATTGAATTTAAAAACGTTTCCAAGCACTTTGGCCCAACCCAGGTGCTGCACAATATCGATCTGAACATCAAGCAGGGTGAAGTGGTGGTGATTATCGGGCCATCCGGCTCCGGTAAATCCACCCTGCTGCGCTGCATTAACAAGCTGGAAGAGATCACCAGCGGCGATCTGATCGTTGACGGTCTGAAGGTGAACGACCCGAAAGTGGACGAGCGTCTGATTCGCCAGGAAGCGGGCATGGTGTTCCAGCAGTTCTACCTGTTCCCGCACCTGACGGCGCTGGAAAACGTAATGTTTGGCCCACTGCGCGTGCGCGGTGCCAACAAAGCGGCAGCAGAAGCGCTGGCAAAAGATCTGCTGGCGAAGGTTGGCCTGGCGGAGCGTGCGCACCACTACCCTTCCGAGCTTTCCGGCGGCCAGCAGCAGCGCGTGGCAATTGCGCGCGCGCTGGCGGTGAAACCGAAGATGATGCTGTTTGATGAGCCGACGTCCGCACTCGACCCGGAGTTGCGCCACGAGGTGCTGAAAGTCATGCAGGATCTGGCGGAAGAAGGGATGACCATGGTTATCGTGACCCACGAAATCGGCTTTGCTGAGAAAGTGGCCTCCCGTCTGATCTTCATCGATAAAGGCCGTATCGCGGAAGACGGTAACCCGCAGGCGCTGATCGCGAATCCGCCGAGCCAGCGTTTACAGGAGTTCCTGCAGCACGTCTCCTGATCCCTCGCTTTACGCCAAGCCGGGCTTGCCCGGCTTTTTTACGCCAGATTGTTCCCAAAAACGCCCCTCCTCCCCTCGCCCTCTATACTTATCATTTTGCACGATATTTTTGTCGGAGGACGCCGTGCCCTGGATTCTGCTGCTGTTAATAAGCCTGTTTAGCGCGCCATCGCTCGCCGTGGCGATACCCGGTGTCACCACCGGAGCAACCGCGTCCCAGCAAGGTTCTCCTCCTCCGGAACCGGATGCTGAACAAAAAAAAGCGGCTTACAGCGCGCTTGCCGACGTTCTTGAAAACGACGCCTCCCGAAAGGAGCTCATCGAGCAGCTGCGCAAAGCCGCCGCCGCGCCGCCGCAGGAAACCGTTCCGACCCTCACCCCGCCGCAGGTGGAGGAACAAAAAACGGTGCTGGAAAACGTCACCGACGTGAGCCGCCGTTACGGTGAAGCGCTTTCCGCGCGCTTTGCCCAGCTCTACCGCAACCTGATGGGATCCCAGCACAAGGCGTTTAACCCGCAAACCTTTACCGCCGCCGCCACCCAGTTTTTGATGCTGGCCGCGGCCGTGTTTATTTTTTACTGGCTGGTGCGCCTGTGCGCCTGGCCGCTGTACCGCAGGATGGGCCACTGGGGGCGGAAAAAGAACCAGCATAAAAACAGCTGGCTGCACCTCCCCGCTATGGTTGCCGGAGCGTTTATCATCGATTTACTGCTGCTGGCATTAACGCTGTTTGTCGGTCAGGTGCTTGCGGATCACCTCAACACGGGCAACAAAACCATTGCCTTCCAGCAGGCGCTCTTCCTGAATGCGTTTGCGCTCATCGAATTTTTTAAAGCGGTGCTGCGCGTCATCTTTTGCCCGCGCGTGCCTGAGCTTCGCCCTTTCAATATCAGCGACGACAGCGCGAAATACTGGGCCGTGCGGCTAAGCGTGCTCAGCGGCCTGATAGGCTACGGCCTGCTGGTTGCCGTGCCGATTATCTCCAACCAGGTTAACGTGCAGTTTGGCGCGCTGGCGAACGTGCTGATCATGCTCTGTATAACCGTCTGGTCTCTGTACCTTATTTTTCACAATAAAAAGGCGATCACCGAGAGTCTGCTGCACCTGGCCGACCGTTCCCTCTCGTTTTTCAGCCTGTTTATTCGCGCCTTCGCGCTGGTGTGGCACTGGCTGGCAAGCGCGTACTTTATTGTGCTGTGCTTCTTCTCGCTGTTCGACCCGGGAAACAGCCTGAAATTTATGATGGGGGCAACGTTCAAAAGCCTGGCGATTATCGGCATCGCGGCATTTGTGTCCGGGCTGTTATCCCGCTGGATCTCGAAAACCATCACCCTGTCGCCGCAGGTACAGCGTAATTACCCGGAGCTGCAAAAACGGGTGAACGGCTGGATGTCGGTCTCGCTCAAGGTGGCGCGCATTCTGACCGTCTGTGTGGCAATCATGCTGCTGCTGAACGCGTGGAGCCTGTTTGATTTCTGGAACTGGCTACATAACGGCGCAGGCGAGAAGACCGTCGATATTTTAATTCGTATTGCGTTGATATTATTTTTCTCCGCCGTCGGCTGGACGCTGCTGGCAAGCCTTATCGAGAACCGTCTGGTCTCCGATATTCACGGCAGACCGCTCCCCAGCGCCCGCGCGCGGACGCTGTTGACCCTGTTCCGTAATGCGCTGGCGGTGATCATCAGCACCATCACCATCATGATCGTGCTGTCGGAAATCGGCGTGAATATCGCCCCGCTGCTGGCAGGTGCCGGCGCGCTGGGGCTGGCGATCTCTTTCGGTTCGCAAACGCTGGTGAAGGATATTATTACCGGCATCTTTATCCAGTTTGAAAACGGGATGAACACAGGCGATCTGGTGACCATCGGGCCGTTGACCGGCACCGTTGAGCGCATGTCGATTCGCTCGGTGGGCGTGCGTCAGGATACCGGGGCGTACCACATCATTCCGTGGTCATCGATCACCACCTTCGCCAACTTTGTGCGCGGCATTGGCTCCGTTGTGGCGAACTACGACGTGGATCGTCACGAGGATGCGGATAAAGCGAAGCAGGCGCTGCGGGATGCGGTGGAAGAGCTGATGCAGATGGAGGATATTCGCGGGCTGGTGATTGGCGAGCCGTCATTTGCTGGCATCGTCGGGCTGACGAACACGGCATTTACCCTGCGCGTGTCGTTCACCACCCAGCCGCTGAAGCAGTGGACGGTGCGCTTTGCCCTCGACAGCATGGTGAAGAAGCACTTCGATCTGGCGAACGTGAGAACGCCGGTGCAGACGTATCAGGTATTGTCGCCGCCCGCCTCGCCGCTCCCTCCGCAGGAGCCGACGCTGTAACCCTATTGCCCGGTAGCGCTGCGCTTACCGGGCCTGTGGGTACTTACTTCCGACGTTTGTTATCGTCCATAAATGACCAGGCGATAAAGCGGCTCTGCTTCTGGCCCTGCGCCATCTCTTTTTTCACCACTTTTACGGCGCCCGCTTCGGTCAGCGCGCGGTAGAGCGGCGGCAGGTTATCCCCTCGGGAAACCAGCGTCGTGAACCACTTCACCTGACGGCCAAACTGTTTGCTTTCCGCAATCATGCGCAGGATAAACGCAACTTCACCGCCCTCGCACCACAGCTCCTGCTGCTGACCGCCGAAGTTCAGCGCGGCGTCTTCCGCCTGACCGAGGTTGCGGCGTTTACGCTCGCTGCCCGCGCGGGCCGCTGCCGCCGAATCATGAAACGGCGGGTTGCACATCGTGGCGTCATAGCTTTCATTTTTGTGAATAATGCCGTTGAAGATAGCTGCAGCATCTTTCTGACGACGCAGACGAATAGCGCGGCTCAGGCCGGAATTGGCGCTGACGATCGCCTGCGCGCTGGCAAAGGCCTCGGCCCCGATTTCGCTCCCGGTAAAGCGCCAGTGATACTCATGCACGCCAATCAGCGGGTAAATCAGGTTTGCCCCGGTACCAATATCCAGGATGGAAGCCTGCTGCGGGATCGCGCCGTCACGGTCTTCGGCGAGAAGATCGGCAAGGTGATGAACGTAATCAGCGCGGCCCGGAACGGGAGGACAGAGAAAGCCTTCCGGGATATCCCAGTGCGCCACACCGTAAAAATGCGCCAGCAGCGCTTTGTTCAGCGTTTTCACCGCCTGCGGGTCGGCAAAGTTGACAGACGGCTCACCCGCTGGGGTCTGGACAATGTAGTCCTGCAGCGCAGGGCAGCTTTGGCACAGGGCGTTCATGTCGTAGCGACTGCGGTGGCGGTTTCGTGGGTGCAATCCCGGCTTTTGGGAAGTCATGGCATTCTCCTTTAAACAGCGGCGTAAGATACCCTGTGCTGGCCCAACGGTAAATCTTTCTCTGCGGCGCTTAAAAAAACACCGTAAATCAAACACCTCTACGTCTATGATCTGTCAGTGAATTGTCAGTTTTTATCGTTCAAAAAATAAGCAGATCATCATCAAATATTTGCGCTAAGTCACACTCGTCAGGCTTCTAAACTTAGAGGGAATCACCTGTTGTTTCCTCATGAGGATGTGATTATGAAAAAGTACCTGACCCTTGCTGTTATCGCCGGCGTCCTGGCGACCGCTTCATTTTCTGCAATGGCCGTCCAGTCGCTGACCGAGAGTAACGATACCAGCCAGCTGCGTCCGGCGGGCACCGTCTCGGTAAGCCGCGCAAGTAATCTGGACGATCTGCAAAATAAACTGGCCGAGAAAGCCCGCCAGGAAGGTGCCAAAGGCTTCGTGGTTAACTCCGCAGGCGGAGATAACCATATGTACGGCACTGCGACCATCTATAAATAATTTCCCTCTCTATAAAACTGCATCTGCCTGCCGGATGCAGTTCGCTTCCCCCTTCACCTTGATTGTTCATTTTTTAACCCCATATTCAAAGCAGGGTATAAACCAATTTCAGGAGGATGCTATGGCTTCCGGCTGGGCGAATGACGACGCCGTTAACGAACAGATCAACAGTACGATTGAAGATGCAGTTGCGCGCGCTCGCGGTGAGATTCCGCGCGGTGAAAGTTTAAAGGAGTGCGAAGAGTGCGGAGAGCCGATTCCGGAGGCGCGGCGTAAAGCCATCCCCGGCGTAAGGTTATGCATCACCTGCCAGCAGGATAAAGATTCAAAAAATGCTTCACATCCAGGTTATAATCGCAGAGGATCGAAAGACAGCCAGCTACGTTGACTTTCCTTTACCTAAGTTAACCGCGAGGGAACTTACCTTTACGCTCACGAAATTTAGCGAACCGCGTAGCAAAATGTGCCCTTCACCTCTCTTCTGTAAAGCGCACCAACAAGAAGTGTAAAGCGCAACTTCGATTTAATTAATAATCAATAAGTTATTTGTCATTCAATTTTTTTGATTGACCACGTCAATTCTCTTCGATTTTATCTCACCGAAAAAAACGTGATACTTATCACATCGACGGAACATCGTCCCCTTAACAGAAAACACCTGCGAGAGATTAATTATGAAAACCATTAAATATGCTGTAGCTGCTGTTGCCCTGTCCGCTCTGTCTTTTGGCGCATTCGCCGTAGAGCCAGTTTCATCCACTCAGGCTCAGAGCATGAATAAAATCGGTGTGGTGAGTGCAGAAGGCGCAACCACGCTGGACGGTCTGGAAGCCAAGCTGGCTGAGAAAGCGGCGGCTGCCGGTGCAAGCGGATATACCATCACCTCCGCTAACACCAATAACAAACTGAGCGGTACTGCGGTTATCTACAAATAATCGCCTGAATGAATGCTGTACCCTCGCCAAACCCTCTGGTGAGCTGCTCCAACCCTCATTGACCCTGTTGTTACCCTTGTTTGCCCGTCCGCCACTGGACGGGCTTTTTTTTGCCTAAAACGCTGCTTCAACGCGTTTCAGACCGGCCTCGACCGTGTCAGCTTCCCCGGTAGCCAGCAGGCAGCAGGCCATCTGCAGCTTAATGGCATGCGGCACAGGCACATTTCCGGCAAGGCACCGTTCAATCCAGCGCGCGGTGGTGAGCGGATCTTTCGCCTCGGGGAGAATGACTCCCATATTCTCTTCCCCACGCTCCAGAACCGCACGCGTACCGGCAGAATCGATCAGCATCAACTGAGGGCAGCGCAGTGGATTGGCATAAACTTCACCTTCCGTGCCGTGCATCAGCAGCGCCCTGCCGCCAATCTCCTCAAAAAATGTCCCAACACGCCCCACGTATTCCGGGTGTGAGACGCTGGAAAGGCGCAATGCGGCGTCTTCAGCAAACGGCGTCGCCAGCTTCGCCAGGGTATGCGCGCTGTTACGCACGCCCATTCGCCAGCGCATATCAAGCTGCTTTTCCAGCGGCGGACACAGAGCACCAACGGGGATGTAAACCGGTTCATGCCCCTCCAGCTTTGCCTGCGCCTGGCCCGCATGACGCGTGGGTTCAATCCCCAGCATGCCGAAAATGGTCTCCGTCAGCACGCGCGTCGGATCTTCGCTGACCCCGTGTACCACCACCGGGAACCCCAGCTTATGTAATAAGATCGCCAGCAGCGGGGTCAGGTTTGCCTGCTTGCGCGCGCCGTTATAGCTGGGGATTACGATCGGCATCGGTTTTGCCACCGGCGGCGTTAAGCGCAGCGTTTGCGCCTGCATCGCCTCGTAGAAGCCGCGCATCTCCGCTTCGCCTTCGCCTTTAATACGTAGCGCAATCAGGATGCCGCCCATTTCCAGGTCCGGTACCTCTCCATTGAGCATACGGGTATACAGGGCGCGAGCGGTCTCATGGTCCAGATCGCGGGCGTGGTTTTTTCCCCGGCCTACCTCTTTGATAATCTTGCGATAATCCACGACATCTCTCCTGAAAATATCATCTTGTTAACAATATAGCCCCGTTGAACGTCTGGACGTTAGTTTTTTTCGACACAATCAACGTTCTGTTTTTATGGCGAAAAATGAAACTCAAGCATTATTTCAATTATTTGTGATTTCTGCAGAAGATTCTTAACGCATCAATATTTGTTTAAATAACCAGCGGAAAGTCATTAAGGGTCAACGGTGAAAACGTCCAGGCAACGCTATCACCAGAAACATACCAGGATTTGTTATGAACAAGGTTGCTTTAGGTTTAATTATCGCCGCAACGATAGGATGTTCTGCATCCGCATTTGCGACAACAAACGGTGAAGGTCAGATCAATTTCACCGGTGAAATTATCGATTCTGCTTGTCAGGTCGTGAATGGGTTGAGTAACCCATTAAATGTTCAGCTGGGAAAAGTGTCTAAAACGGTATTTACCGGCGCAGGCTCTACCAGCACATTAACCAAGTTTGATATTCAGTTAACGAACTGCCCGGAAACGGTCACCTCCGCTGCGATTAACTTCGGCGGTACGCCGGATGCGAATAACAACGCCACGCTGGCCTTAACGCCAGATACCGATGCAGCTACAGGTGTCGCTATTCAGCTGGTTGACGCGTCAGAGCAGCCGGTCACCCTGTATACGCCGTCTCAGCAATATCCATTAGCCTCCGGCACGGCGGTTAACGATCTGGAGTTCGGCGCACGCTATATCCAAACCGGCGCTGCGATTACCGCAGGCCCTGCTAACTCTGTATCGACCTTCACCGTTATTTATAACTGATCTTATCAATCCTGAGATATTAATGCTTTTGCGAGCATTAATATCTCATCTATTTATTGAGAAATCTTTATGCGCCACGGTTATTTACTGAGCACTCTTTTACTGGTAGCCGCTACTGCACATGCAGGGGTCGTTATTAATGGCACCCGTCTGGTCTATCAGGGAGATAAAAAGGAATCATCTCTTGGCCTTTCAAATCCAGATGCGACGGATTATCTGGTGCAGTCCTGGGTTGATTCCGGCGGTAAAAACCTGGCCAAAGCCCCGTTCCTGATCACCCCGCCGCTTTTCCGTCTGGATGCGAAAGAAGATAACGTTCTGCGCGTGGTGCGTACGGGCGGAAATTTACCGGAAGACAGGGAATCCCTGTACTGGTTGAACATTAAAGCGATCCCTTCCTCAAAGCACATTGAGGGGGTAAACACGCTGCAAATCGCCATTAACACCCGCATTAAATTGCTCTATCGCCCGTCCGCGGTAAAAGGCAGACCAGAAGATGTGGCCGATAAACTTGAATGGCGCCGCGAAGGTAACGATCTGGTTGTGAATAACCCAACGCCGTTCTATATGAATTTCCAGACCGTTACGCTGAATGGTCAGAAAATCACTAAAGCCACCTGGGCCGTCCCGAAAACGGAAACGCATTTTGCTTTACCTGGCAATGTCGGGGGCACGAACTTAACGTATTCCATTATTACTGATTACGGCAGCATCAGCCATACCTGGTCGAAATCCGTTCATTAATACTTCCCCGGTAATAAAATAATCATGTACAGCGATAAAAAGCCGTTCACCTGCCGATTTTCGTCATTGCTGGTCATTCTCTGTGGCCTGGCAATGGCGATCTTTGCGCAGCAGGTTATGGCTGATGATTATTTTAACCCGGCCCTGCTGGATATTGATAATCCCCAGCAGGGGAAAACCGATTTGTCCGTCTATGAAAAAGGCCCTGGCCAGGCGCCGGGTAAATATCAGGTCGCGGTATTTATCAATAACAATAAAATTGATACCCGCGATGTCACCTTCACTCTGCAAAAAGACGCTCAGGGTAACAGCACGCTGCAACCTTGCTTCACCCTGGACGATTTAAAAAGCCTCGGCATCAAAACGAAAAAATATCCGCAGCTGATGGCCAAAGGCCAGTGCGCCGATTTACACGCCATCCCTGCAGCATCCGCAACTTTCCGCGTTCGTAACCAGCAGCTGCTGCTGAGCATTCCCCAGTCGGCGCTCGGTCAGGTACCTCGCGGTTACATTGACCCAAAAGAATTTGACGAAGGGATCAACGCAGGCCTGCTTAATTACAGCGCCAATGCCAGCCAAAGCCATGCGCGCCAGCAGGGTGAACAGGACAACAGCAGCCAGTATGTTAACCTGCGTCCTGGCTTGAACATTGGCGCGTGGCGCGTTCGCAACTATTCCACCTGGAATCGCAGTACCACGGGTAAGGAGGAGGAACAGAAATTCACCTCCGTTTATACCTACGCGCAACGCGATATTGTGGCGATGAAAAGCGACCTCACCGTCGGCCAGAGCTCCTCCCCTTCTGACGTGTTTGACAGCGTCCCCTACACCGGCGTGGAGTTGAAATCCGACAACGACATGCTGCCGGACAGTGAAAAAGGCTACGCCCCCATTATTCGCGGCACCGCCCACAGTAACGCGCTGGTGGTGGTACGCCAGAACGGGTACATCATTTATCAGAACACGGTCGCACCGGGCGCGTTCGAAATTAACGATCTCTACCCCACCGGCAGCAGCGGCGACCTTCAGGTCACCGTGAAAGAGACCGACGGCAGCGAAAGCCATTTCGTCGTGCCGTTTGCCTCCGTGCCGGTATTGCAGCGTGAAAAAAACCTGCGCTACAGCGTGACCGCCGGACGCTATCGTTCTTATGACAAAGACGTGGAGAAGACCCCGTTTGCCCAGGGCAGCGCCATCTACGGTTTACCCTACGGCTTTACCGCCTACGGCGGCGTGCAGCAGAGTAGCCATTATCAGTCTCAGGCGGCTGGCGTCGGGAAAAACATGGGCGATTTAGGGTCGTTCTCCATTGACGTCACCCGCGCCAAAGCCCTGTTGAAAAAACAGCAGGCCAGCAAAGGCCAGTCGTGGCGCGTGCGCTACAGCAAAGATATCGCCCGCTCGGGCACCAACTTCTCGCTGGCCGGCTACCGCTACAACAGCAAAGGGTTTTACACCCTCGAAGACACCATGGAGTCGTATACCCGCTCTGAAGACTGGTCTGCACCACAGCAGCGCCGCGCCCGAACCGAAGCAACCATCGACCAGACGCTGCCGGAAGGCTGGGGGTCCGTCACCCTGAGCATGGTGAAAGAAACGTACTGGAGCCAGAGCCAGAACATGACCTCCATGAGTGTCAGCTACAACAACAGCTGGCACGGCGTGAGCTACAGCCTCAGCTACAGCATGAATAAAAACACCAGCGACAGCGATGAAGACGGTAATGAGGTAACGAACGACAATCAGTTCTCGCTGAGCGTCTCCGTGCCGCTGGACCACTGGATGCATAACACCTGGGCCACCTACAACCTGAACAACACCAAAGACGGCACGACGCAGAACATCGGCCTGAACGGCACGGCGCTGAAGGAAGACAACCTTAACTGGAACATTCAGGAAGGGTTGAGCAGCACCGGCAGCGGTAACTCCACCAGCGTCAATGCCGACTACAAAGCAACCTATGGTGAAGTGAGCGCGGGGGTCAGTCAGGACAAATATCAGCAGACCGTGAACGTCGGTTTGCAGGGCGGCGTCATTGCCCATGCTAACGGGATAACCCTGAGCCAACCGCTCGGTGAGACCATCGCGCTGGTGAAAGCGCCGGGCACGCACGGAACCCATATCACTAACCAGACGGGCGTTGAGACCGACTTCCGCGGCTACACCGTCGTGCCGTTTGTTACCGCGTATCGCCATAACACCATCGCGCTGGATACCGAAACGCTGCCGGACAACGCCGACGTCACCCACGCGGCGCAGATCGTGACCCCAACCCGCGGGGCCGTGGTGCGCGCCAGCTTTAATACCCGCGTGGGTAACCGCGTCCTGATGACGTTGACACAAAACGGTAAACCGCTGCCCTTCGGTGCAACGGTGACCACGGATGATAAGGACAGCGAGTTTATTGTCGGTAACGACGGGCAGACCTATCTCTCTGGTCTGCCACAGCAAGGGCATCTCGACGTTTCCTGGGGACAGGAGGCGAGCGAGCACTGCGTCGCTGACTATGCGCTAACGGATGAGAAAGAGAAAACCAGCATCATTAACGCTGCCGCGCAGTGTCATTGATCCACCGTTCAGGCTAACGATTATGCAACTGATTAAACAATGCTTTTTCTTACTGGTTCTGGGAACCGCCGCGTTATTTATGCCACATGCGAAGGCGACCTGTTCCACGCCGGATATGCCGAAGATGATTAACGTCGCCTCGATTATGGTTCCCACTACCCTGGCTGTAGGTGACACCATTCCGGGTTCGGAACAGACGGTCCACGTGGCGGGGAAATGCGATCACCCTTACGAGAGCGGCATGGAGATCATCTCCTGCTACTACGGAAGTGGTTCAGAAATTCCCGGCTTGACTGGCGTTTATGATTCGGGTGTACCCGGCGTAGGCGTGGCGCTGATGAATGACAAAGGTCAGCGCATCACGGGTGGGGGTCTGGCCGCCTGCGATTCCCGCAGTACGCCGATTGGCTATGTATCGAATGACGGCATGATGAGCTTTGATTTCAACGTGACCCTTCAACTCGTAAAAACCAGCAATTCGGTGCAGTCCGGTACGCTGCAGCAGGCGCAAACTAAGTTTGGTATTGGTGTGTATGGCAATGACGGTATCGGAAGTCCCAACATTATCTCCTACGCCGGTAACGTCAATTTCCAGAACGTTACCTGCTCCGTCCTGCCGAAAAACCTGACGGTCAATCTGGGGGACTTCCCGGTCAGCGATTTCGTCAGCGTGGGGATGCTCTCTTCACCGGCACAAAACTTTGACGTTACGGTGAACTGCAACAGCACCGTACAACCTGAGGTGAAAATAACCAGCGCAAACGGCTATGAAACGGCGTTTGAAGGGGTGCTGAAACTCACGCAGCAGCCCGGCGCGGCAACAGGCGTCGGCGTAAGAATGCTGTTCGACGACAATATCGCCACCTTTGATACCTACGTTAACACCCGAAGCGAAGCCATCGCCAACGAAACGCTGACCATACCGTTTGAGGTGCGCTACGAGCAGGTCAGCGACGTGGTCACCCCCGGCCCGGCCAATACCGTTGCCACCATCACGCTTGCCTATAAGTGACCGACATGAAAAAGACAATCGCACTTCTGGCGCTGGGGCTGATCGCCCAGGCGCACGCCGACGATATTCAGATCCAGATGACGGGCAACATTTACGCCAATACCTGCATCATCGACAGCGCCAGCCGCAACCTGACGGTGGATTTAGGCCAGGCAGTATCCGGCGATTTTAAAGACGTGGGCGATACCGGCGAGTGGAAAGATTTTTCCCTTTCAGTGTCACATTGCCCGGCCACGCTCGCCCTTGCCACGGCCTATTTCTACGGCCAGGCCGACAGCGCGCACCCGACTAAGTTCGCCAATATCGGCAGCGCAAAAGGGCTGGCGCTGGAGCTGGCAGACCGTCAGGACAAAATCCTGATTGCCCCGCAGGCGGCCTTTAACGCCGTCATTAATCCAGGTGACCACACGGCCACGTTTCCGTTGTCCGCACGCTATTACGCCACCGCCATACCCGTCACGGCCGGCACGTTCAGCAGCGTAGTGCAGGTGACATTCACTTACCAGTAGGACCGCGCCTCTTAGCACGGATGCTTTTACCACGCCCGGCGGCCAGTTTTGCCGGGCGTTTTTTTACCTCCGGCACCTCCGGCTGTTCGATCGGGAAAACAGGCAGCGCGTTCAGCAAACGCTGGCCGTAGTTTTTGGTGAGCAGACGCTTGTCATAAATCACCACCTCGCCCCAGCAGCCGTGGCTACGAATAAGACGCCCCACCTGCTGAATCAGGTTAAACGACGCCGCAGGCAGGCTCTGCACCTCAAACGGATAGCGGTTAAGACTCTTCAGCCACTCCCCCTCTGTGATCACCACCGGGCTGTCGATGGGCGGAAAGGCAATTTTATGGATGTGCACCTGCGTCAGGTAGTCCCCTTTCAGATCCAGACCTTCGGCAAACGACTGTAGCCCCACCAGCACGCTGCGCTCGCCGTTATCAATACGCTTGCGGTGGGTTTCCACCAGCCGATAGCGCGGCTGATCGCCCTGCACCAGCAGAAGTAAACGCAGATCGGTGACGTGTTCGAGGAAGCGCTGCATCGCCCGCCCGCTGGCAAACAGCACCAGCATGCCGGGATACTTTTTACTCTCGACCTGTTCACGGAAGTAGGCCGCCATCTCCGCAATGTGCTGCTCTTCGTTGTCGATAAGCGGCTCGAATTTCATGCGCGGAATCACCAGCTTGCCCTGCTCGCAGTGGTTAAAGGGCGAGTCCAGCGCCACAAAACGGTCGCCCGCTTTCTCCTTCAGGCCGCTCATCTCCTGCAGCCTGGAGAAGCTGTTCAGGGAGCGCAGGGTTGCGGAGGTGACAACCACGTGCGGCACGCTGCGCCAGATCAGCTTTTCCAGCTGATCGGCCACGCGAATGCCCACGCAGTGGAAAAAGAGGTGGACCTGCCCATCCCGCACTTCACGGGTGGCCCATTTGGTGACCGGCGCCCCCGACGCCTGAGCCATCGAAGCCAGACGCCAGAGCTTGCTCTGCGCCTCAAACATCCCCAGCGCGCGGTTCATCTGCAGCAGAATGCGGTGCAGGCGCACCACGTCGTGCGAGCCGGTTTTCTCGCTCAGATCGTTTAAGAACATCTCCGCCAGCCCGCGCAGCTTTTCCAGATGCTTCGCCAGCTGCTGGCAGATCTCCATCACCTCTTCCGGTAGTTCCCCCATCGCAAAGCGGTGTTCGGCTTCCTGGGCGGCAGGAAGATAGAGGTTCAGGATGTTGTTCAGGGACGAAATGAGGCTATAAACCTCTTCACAGTGCTCGCTCAGCCGCTCCGGGACCGCCAGCGGCGGCGTGGTTTTCGGGCGGAACTGCTCCATGCAGGTCGCCACCAGCTTGCAGAAGAGATCGAGCTGCAGGCGGAACCAGGGTGCCGTAATTTCAGCGCTCATTTCCAGCGCGTCCCGCGCCACGTCCGGCAGATGGTGACCTTCGTCGAGCACCAGCAGCAGGTTTTTGGGTTCCGGCAGCACCGCTTCGCTCTCAAGCGCGGCCATCACCAGCGCGTGGTTAGCCACAACCACCTCCGCCTCCTGAATTTCGCGCCGGGCGACAAAGAACGGGCACTCGCGGTAGTAGTGACAGTTGCGGTTCAGGCAGCTTGCTTTATCGGTGCTGAGCCTGCGCCATAAGTCGTCGCTAATCGCCAGGCTGGTGTGATCCCGCAGGCCGTCCCACTTATAGCCGTCGAGCTCGGTTTTCAGCTTTGCACACTGCTCCTGCTCCGCCTTATTGTTTGGCGTCAGCTCGTCATCCAGAAACGCGAGCAGATCCTGTTGATTCGGCTCGCTGCTGGCAAGCACCGCCAGGTTACGCGGGCACACGTAGCGTCCGCGTCCAAAGGCGGCGGTAAACCGCAGATCGGGGATGATTTTGCGCAGCAGGGGCAAATCTTTGCTGAAGATCTGATCCTGCAGCGCCACGTTGGCGGTGCTGACCACCAGCGTTTTGTCCTCTTCCCGCGCAATCGCGATGCCGGGAATCAGATATGACAAGGTTTTCCCGACGCCGGTCGGGGCTTCAATCGCCAGATGTCGCCCGTCGTCCCCGGCGAGCGTTTTTGCCACGTCGGCAATCATCTGCCGCTGCGGCGCTCGGGGGATAAAATCGGGGATCTGCTGCTGTAGCGCCTTATACCATGCGCCAATTTGCGCTTTCAGCGCCGCGGTTAAAGCCATTGGAAAACCTGAAATACTGTATAAACAGCCACTATTGTGGCACTTTCTCTTCTCTGCCGCAAAAAGAAAAGCCCGGCTTTACGACCGGGCTTCCAGATTACTGCGGGTTAGCAGGCTTACGCGGGCGGCGTCGACGCTGCCCTTCCCCTGCCGGCTTGCCTTCGCCGCTGCGCCACGGGTTTTCACCGGCCGGTTTGCTGTCGTTGTTGCGACGCGGCGGTTTGCCGGATGATTTCGGCGCGCCGCCTTCGGCACGACGCGGCTGCTGACCACGACCGCCGCCGCCCTGGCCGCGACCGCCGCCCTGACGACCGTTCTGAATCGGCTCGGCTTTGATAGACGGGTCCACTTCGTAACCCGGGGTTTCGATGCGCGGGATCTCTTTCTTCAGCAGGCGTTCGATGTCGCGCAGCAGTTTGTGCTCGTCCACGCAGACCAGCGAGAGCGCCTCACCGGTTGCCGCCGCACGACCGGTACGGCCGATACGGTGCACGTAGTCTTCCGGGACGTTCGGCAGCTCGTAGTTCACCACGTGCGGCAGCTCTTCAATATCGAGGCCACGGGCGGCAATGTCGGTCGCCACCAGCACGCGGATGTCGCCAGACTTGAAGTCCGCCAGCGCGCGGGTACGCGCGCCCTGGCTCTTGTTACCGTGAATGGCGGCGCTGCGGATGCCGTCTTTATTCAGCTGTTCCGCCAGGTGGTTAGCGCCGTGCTTGGTGCGGGTAAAGACCAGCACCTGCTGCCAGTTACCCTGGCCGATCATCTGGGAGAGCAGTTCGCGCTTGCGCTTTTTATCCACAAAGTGCACGTGCTGCGTCACCTGCTCGGAGGCGGTGTTGCGGCGGGCCACTTCCACTTCGAGTGGGTTATGCAGCAGCTTTTCCGCCAGCGCCTTGATCTCGTCGGAGAAGGTCGCGGAGAAGAGCAGGTTCTGGCGACGCGGGGGCAGCTTAGCCAGCACGCGGCGAATGTCGTGGATAAAGCCCATGTCGAGCATGCGGTCGGCTTCGTCCAGCACCAGTATTTCGATGTTATCCAGCTTCACCGCGTTCTGGTGTTCCAGATCCAGCAGGCGGCCCGGCGTTGCCACCAGAACGTCCACGCCGCCGCGCAGCTTCATCATCTGCGGGTTAATGCTCACGCCACCGAAAACCACCAGCGAGCGAATATTGAGGTAGCGGCTGTACTCACGCACGTTCTCACCAATCTGCGCCGCCAGCTCGCGGGTTGGGGTGAGGATCAGCGCGCGCACCGGACGACGGCCTTTGGCGTGCGGCTGGTTTTTTACCAGCAGCTCTAACAGCGGCAGCGTAAAGCCCGCGGTTTTACCGGTGCCGGTCTGGGCGCTGGCCATCAGGTCACGGCCCTGAAGCACAGCGGGGATCGCCTGCTGCTGGATTGGGGTTGGCTCAACATAGCCCTGCTCTGCGATGGCGCGCAGAATTTCCGGGTTCAGGCCAAGGGAATCAAAAGACATAAAAACTCCGAACCGCCCCGACCATCACAGGTGTAGTTTTCAGGGAGATATAACAATTAGGAGGACAAAAACCACAATGTCGCGAAGGGGCGGAGTGTAGCAGCTTTTGTGACGTGGCGCATAAAATATCCCTCAGCATTCCCTCGACGTTAGCGGGAATCAGGCATAATCTTAATCAATCGATTGATTAATTCTTAATGCCGCTATGAATACGACACCCACAACAACCAAAGGTGAACAGGCCAAAAATCAGCTTATCGCCGCCGCGCTGGCGCAGTTTGGCGAGTATGGTCTGCATGCCACCACGCGGGATATCGCAGCCCAGGCCGGACAAAACATTGCGGCCATTCCCTACTATTTTGGCTCAAAAGAGGATTTATATCTCGCCTGCGCCGAGTGGATCGCCGATTTTATCGGCGCGCAGTTTCACCCGCACGTTGAGGAAGCTACCGCGCTGCTCAGCCAGCCGTCACCCGATCGCGCCGCCGTACGCCAGCTTATTCTCAAAGCCTGCCATAATATGATTCGCCTGCTGACGCACGACGATACGCTCAACCTGAGCAAGTTTATTTCCCGGGAACAGCTCTCCCCGACTGCCGCCTACCAGCGGGTACACGATCGGGTAATTGCCCCGATGCATACCCACCTGACCCGGCTGATCGCCGCGTATACCGGGCGGGACGCCAGCGATACCGACACTATTTTGCATACCCACGCCCTGCTGGGTGAAATTCTCGCCTTCCGTCTGGGTCGGGAAACCATCCTGTTACGCACCGGCTGGACACAATTCGATGAGGATAAAGCCGCGCAGATTAGCCAGGTTATCGCCTGTCATCTTGATCTGATCCTGCAAGGCTTAACGCAAAGGAGCCTGAAGTCATGAAAAAACCTGTCGCCATCATTCTGGTGGTTGTTGTTTTGCTTGCCGCGGGAATCGGTGGCTGGCTGTGGTATCAGAGCCAGCAGGATCGGGGCCTGACGCTGTACGGTAACGTGGATATTCGTACTGTGAATATGAGCTTCCGCGTTGGCGGACGTCTCGCCTCGCTGAGCGTTGACGAAGGCGATGCCATCAAAGCCGGTCAGACGCTGGGCGCGCTGGATAAAGCCCCTTTCGAGAACGCGCTGATGCAGGCCAAAGCTGGCGTTTCCGTCGCGCAGGCGCAGTATGACCTGATGCTGGCAGGCTATCGCGATGAAGAGATTGCCCAGGCCGCCGCCGCCGTTAAGCAGGCCAAAGCCGCGTACGACTACGCGCAGAACTTCTATAACCGCCAGCAGGGACTTTGGAAAAGCCGCACCATTTCCGCCAACGATCTGGAAAACGCGCGGTCATCCCGGGACCAGGCGCAGGCAACGCTGAAGTCCGCGCAGGATAAATTAAGCCAGTACCGCTCCGGTAACCGCGAGCAGGACATTGCCCAGGCGAAAGCCAGCCTTGAACAGGCGCAGGCCCAGCTGGCGCAGGCGGAACTGGATCTGCACGACACGACCTTAATCGCTCCATCTGACGGCACGCTGATGACCCGCGCCGTGGAGCCGGGCAGCATGCTCAGCGCGGGCAGTACCGTCTTAACGCTCTCCCTGACCCGTCCGGTGTGGGTGCGCGCCTATATTGACGAGCCGAACCTCGGGCAGATGCAGCCGGGCCGCGAGCTGCTGCTCTATACCGACGGCCGCCCGGACAAGCCGTATCACGGCAAGGTGGGCTTTGTCTCCCCTACCGCCGAATTTACGCCGAAAACGGTAGAAACACCGGACCTGCGTACCGACCTGGTATACCGCCTGCGCATCATCGTCACCGATGCGGACGACGCGCTGCGTCAGGGCATGCCTGTTACCGTGACCATAAACGACGGGGAACGACATGAATGATGCGGTTATCCAGCTCAACGGTCTGGTCAAACGCTTCGCGGGCATGGACAAGCCGGCGGTCGCGCCGCTGAACTGCACCATTCAGAAAGGCTACGTGACCGGGCTGGTCGGCCCGGACGGCGCGGGGAAAACCACGCTGATGCGGATGCTGGCGGGGTTGCTCAAGCCGGACGAAGGCTCGGCCAGCGTGCTTGGCCTGGACCCGATAAAAGACGACGGCGCGCTCCACGCCATGCTCGGCTATATGCCGCAGAAGTTTGGCCTGTATGAAGATCTGACGGTGATGGAAAACCTGAACCTGTACGCCGACCTGCGCAGCGTCACCGGTGAAACGCGGCAGAAAACCTTCGCCCGACTGCTGGAGTTTACCTCCCTCGGCCCGTTCACCGACCGGCTGGCGGGCAAGCTCTCCGGCGGGATGAAGCAGAAGCTGGGTCTGGCCTGCACGCTGGTGGGCGAGCCGAAGGTGCTGCTGCTGGATGAGCCCGGCGTCGGCGTGGACCCGATTTCCCGCCGCGAGCTGTGGCAGATGGTGCACGAGCTGGCGGGCGACGGGATGCTGATCCTCTGGAGCACCTCCTACCTCGACGAAGCGGAACAGTGCCGGGATGTGCTGCTCATGAACGAAGGCGAACTGCTTTATCAGGGCGAGCCGACGACGCTGACGCAGAGCATGGCCGGGCGCAGCTTCCTGCTGCACAGCCCGCAGGAGTCGAACCGCAGGCTGCTCCAGCGGGTGCTGAAGCTGCCGCAGGTCAGCGACGGGATGATTCAGGGCCGCTCGGTGCGCGCGATCCTCAAAAAAGAGGCTACTGTCGACGATATTCGCCGTGCGCCAGGCATGCCTGAGATCGACATGACGGAAACCGCACCGCGCTTTGAAGATGCGTTTATCGACCTGCTGGGCGGTGCGGGCGCGTCGGAATCCCCCCTTGGCGCGATCCTGCACACGGTGGAAGGCACGCCGGGCGAAACGGTGATTGAAGCGAAATCCCTCACCAAAAAATTCGGGGACTTCGCCGCTACCGACAACGTCAATTTTGCCGTGAAGCGCGGCGAGATTTTTGGCCTGTTGGGGCCGAACGGCGCGGGAAAATCGACCACCTTTAAGATGATGTGCGGCCTGCTGGTGCCGACGTCCGGCAAGGCGCTGGTGCTGGATATGGATCTGAAGGTCAGCTCCGGCAAGGCACGTCAGCACCTCGGCTACATGGCGCAGAAGTTCTCGCTGTACGGCAACCTGACGGTCGAGCAGAATTTGCGCTTTTTCTCCGGCGTGTACGGCCTGCGCGGGCGGGCGCAAAATGAAAAAATCCGCCGCATGAGCGACGCCTTTGGGTTAACAAATATTGCTTCCCATGCCACCGACGAATTGCCGCTCGGCTTTAAGCAGCGGCTGGCGCTGGCCTGCTCGCTGATGCACGAACCCGATATTCTTTTCCTGGATGAGCCGACCTCCGGCGTTGACCCCCTCACCCGCCGCGAGTTCTGGCTGCACATCAACAGCATGGTGGAAAAAGGGGTGACCGTGATGGTGACCACCCACTTTATGGACGAGGCGGAGTACTGCGACCGCATCGGGCTGGTCTATCGCGGCAAGCTGATCGCCCACGGCACGCCAGACGACCTGAAGGAGCAGGCCGCTGACGAAGAACAGCCAGACCCGACTATGGAGCAGGCGTTTATTACCCTCATCCACGACTGGGACAAGGAGAATGCCCATGCGCAGTAGTGCTATATCCTGGCGCCGGGTGCGCGCGCTGTGTATTAAAGAGACGCGGCAGATCGTGCGCGATCCCAGCAGCTGGCTGATTGCGGTGGTGATCCCCCTGCTGCTGCTGTTTATCTTTGGCTACGGCATTAACCTCGACTCCAGCAAGCTGCGGGTCGGGATTTTGCTGGAGCAGCAGAGCGAAGAGGCGCTGGACTTTACCCACGCCATGACCGGCTCGCCCTATATCGACGCCACCGTCAGCGACAACCGGCAGGAGCTGATCCAGAAAATGCAGGCCGGGAAAATTCGCGGCCTGATCGTCATCCCGGTGGATTTCGCCGCCAACATGGCGCGGGCGAATACCAATGCACCGATCCAGGTGATTACCGACGGCAGCGAGCCGAATACCGCCAACTTCGTACAAGGCTACGCGGAAGGGATCTGGCAGCTCTGGCAGATGCAGCGCGCGGAAGACCGGGGCGAGACGTTTGAACCGCTTATCGACGTGCAGACGCGCTACTGGTTTAACCCCGCCGCCATCAGCCAGCACTTTATTATTCCGGGCGCGGTAACCATCATCATGACGGTAATCGGCGCAATCCTCACCTCGCTGGTGATCGCCCGCGAGTGGGAGCGCGGCACCATGGAGGCGCTGCTCTCCACCGAGGTGACGCGGGTCGAGCTGCTGCTGTGCAAGCTTATCCCCTACTACTTCCTCGGCATGCTGGCGATGCTGCTCTGCATGCTTGTGGCAGCCTTTATCCTCGGCGTGCCGTACCGCGGCTCGCTGGTGGTGCTGTTCTTTATCACCAGCCTGTTTTTACTCAGCACGCTGGGGATGGGGCTACTCATCTCCACCATCACCCGCAACCAGTTTAATGCCGCGCAGGTGGCGCTGAACGCCGCTTTCCTGCCGTCGATAATGCTCTCCGGGTTTATCTTCCAGATAGACAGCATGCCGGCGGTGATCCGCGCCGTGACCTACATCATTCCGGCGCGCTACTTCGTGAGCACGCTGCAGAGCCTGTTCCTGGCGGGGAATATCCCGGTGGTGCTGATCGTCAACACCCTGTTTCTGATGGCGTCGGCGGTGATGTTTATCGGGTTGACGTGGATGAAAACCAAACGGCGACTGGATTAAGGAGCGCACATGTTTCACCGTTTATGGACACTGATCCGCAAAGAGCTGCAATCCCTGCTGCGCGAGCCGCAAACCCGCGCCATTCTGGTGCTGCCGGTGCTGCTTCAGGTTTTACTGTTCCCGTTTGCCGCCACCCTTGAGGTGACCAACGCCACCATTGCCATTTACAACGAAGACAACGGCAAACACGCCGTCGAGCTGACGCAGCGTTTCGCCCGCGCGAAGGCCTTTACCCACATCCTGCTGCTGAAAAGCCCGCAGGAGATCCAGCCCACCATCGACACGCAAAAAGCGCTGCTGCTGGTACGCTTCCCGGCGGATTTCTCCCGCAACCTGGACACCTTCCAGACCGCGCCTATGCAGCTGATCCTCGACGGGCGCAACTCCAACAGCGCCCAGATAGCGGCGAACTATCTGCAGCAGGTGGTGAAGGATTACCAGCAGGAGCTGATGGACGGCAAACCGAAGCCCAACAACAGCGAGCTGGTGGTGCGCAACTGGTACAACCCGAATCTGGACTACAAGTGGTTTGTGGTCCCGTCGCTAATCGCCATGATCACCACCATCGGGGTAATGATCGTCACCTCCCTGTCCGTCGCCCGCGAGCGCGAGCAGGGCACGCTGGATCAGCTGTTGGTCTCCCCGCTCGCCACCTGGCAGATTTTCGTCGGCAAAGCGGTGCCGGCGCTGATCGTCGCAACGTTCCAGGCCACCATCGTGCTGGGAGTGGGGATTTGGGCCTACGAGATCCCGTTCGCCGGTTCGCTGGCGCTGTTTTACTTCACGATGGTGATTTACGGGCTGTCGCTGGTGGGATTTGGACTGCTGATATCCGCGCTCTGCTCGACGCAGCAGCAGGCGTTTATCGGGGTATTCGTCTTTATGATGCCGGCGATTCTGCTCTCCGGGTACGTTTCGCCCGTCGAGAACATGCCGGTGTGGCTCCAGGATTTAACGTGGATAAACCCGATTCGACACTTTACGGATATCACCAAGCAGATCTATCTGAAGGATGCGAGTCTGGACATTGTCTGGGGAAGTTTGTGGCCGCTACTGGTCATAGCGGCCACGACGGGCTCAGTGGCCTATGCGATGTTTAGACGCAACATTGCGTAGCTTTTTCTCTTTGGTGAGCAACGACACCACCGCTGGTCCTGCGAGGATTGCCAGACCCGCCAGGGCCAGCAGCAGGTTGTTTTGCAGCACGCGTGACAGCAGCCAAAGCACGATCATCGCGGCACCAAAGTACCAGGTGGTGGTGAGCTCTTCGAGCACATCACCCACCTCGCGCCAGCGCGCTTCATGGTGGCGCTGTAAGAACAGCATCGACAGCACGGTGACGCCATAGAGGACACACAGTCCTAAGCCAACACGCACCAGCGTGCCGCTCATCCAGCCCATCACCAGTACGGCCACGACCAGTAAATGCAACATTATCTGCCAGCAACTCAAACCGGTTGCGACACGAACACGTTGTTGCCACTTCATGGCTTCTCTCCTGAAGGATTTTTCTCTGCTTAATCAGACTACCGCACTTTACGGAAAATTCCGTAACGCCGCATCTTTTTGTGACGCCGACTACACTTTATTTTCATCGGGATAGTCACCCAGGAAGGTGTTTATGAGCAAAAAAAAGCAGCATTTCTCGCTTAAGGTGCTGACGATAAACATTCATAAGGGCTTCACAGCATTTAACCGCCGCTTCATTTTACCGGAGCTGCGCGACGCGGTACGCACCGTCAGCGCGGACATTGTCTGCCTGCAGGAGGTGATGGGCGCGCACGAGGTGCATCCTATGCATTTCGAAAACTGGCCCGATACGCCGCACTACGAATTTCTGGCCGACACCATGTGGAGCGATTACGCTTACGGCCGCAACGCGGTCTATCCGGAAGGCCATCACGGAAACGCCGTGCTGTCGCGTTTTCCTATCGAACATTACGAGAACCGGGACGTCTCCGTTGGAGAGAGCGAAAAGCGCGGGCTGCTTTACTGCCGCATCGCACCGCCGGATCTTGACGTTCCCGTTCACGTAGGCTGCGTTCACCTTGGCCTGCGTGAAGCCCACCGTCAGGCGCAGCTACAGATGCTGGCTGACTGGACCAATGCGCTTCCCGAAGGCGACCCCGTGGTGGTGGCAGGTGATTTTAACGACTGGCGGCAGCGGGCCAACCATCCTCTGAAGGTGAATGCGGGGCTGGAGGAGATTTTCACCCGGGCACACGGTCGTCCCGCACGGACGTTTCCCGTGCGCTTTCCCCTGCTGCGCCTGGACCGCATCTACGTGAAAAATGCGCATGCCAGCAGCCCGACGGCGCTGGCGTTACTTAACTGGCGACATCTTTCCGACCATGCCCCGCTGAGCGCGGAGATCCACTTATGAAATGCACATGGCAGGAAGGTAACCGTATTACGCTGCTGGAAAACGGCGATAACTTTTATCCGGCAGTCTTCGAGGCGATTAGCCACGCGCAGCAGAAAGTCTACCTTGAAACGTTTATCTGGTTTGAAGACGACGTTGGCAGGCAGCTGCACAGCGCGCTGCTGCATGCCGCCCGGCGCGGGGTAAAAATCGAGGCCCTGCTCGACGGGTATGGCTCGCCGGATCTCAGCGATGAATTTGTTAATGAACTCACCGCCGCCGGCGTGGTGTTCCGTTACTACGATCCCGGTCCTCGCCTGTTCGGCATGCGCACCAACCTGTTCCGCCGCATGCACCGCAAAATCGTTGTGGTGGACGAAACGGTGGCGTTCGTGGGCGGCATTAACTACTCCGCCGAGCATATGTCGGATTACGGCCCTGAGGCCAAGCAGGACTACGCGATCCGCATTGAGGGACCGGTGGTTCAGGACATCCAGCTGTTCGTGCTGGAAAACTTGCCCGGTAAAGAGGCCGCTCGCCGCTGGTGGCGACGCCGTCATCGCCCGGAAGAGAACCGCAAGCCCGGCGAAGCGCAGGCGCTGTTTGTCTGGCGGGACAACGAGGAGCATCGGGACGATATTGAACGTCACTACCTGAAGATGCTGGCCAATGCGAAGCGCGAAGTGATTATCGCCAATGCCTATTTCTTCCCCGGCTACCGTATTCTGCACGCCATGCGCAACGCGGCCCGCCGCGGCGTCCGGGTGAAACTCATCGTGCAGGGCGAGCCGGATATGCCGATTGTGAAGGTCGGCGCGCGTCTGCTCTACCGCTATCTGGTTAAAAGCGGCGTGCAGATATATGAATACCGCCGCCGCCCGCTGCACGGCAAAGTGGCCGTGATGGATGACCACTGGGCAACCGTTGGCTCCAGTAACCTCGATCCGCTGAGCCTGTCGCTTAACCTGGAAGCGAACCTGATCATCCATGACCGCCAGTTTAATCAGACCCTGCGCGATAACCTTCAGGGACTTATCAATAAGGACTGCGTGCGGGTGGATGAATCCATGGTGCCGAAACGGAGCTGGTGGAACGTTGGCGTCGGCGTGGTGGTGTTCCACTTCCTGCGCCACTTCCCGGCGATGGTCGGCTGGCTGCCGGCGCATACGCCGAAGCTGGCGCAGGTGGATCCGCCGGTACAACCCGAAATGGAAACCCAGGACCGCGTTGAAGCGGAAGATGGAGGCAAACCCTGATGTCAAAATCTCATCCTCGCTGGCGGCTGGCGAAAAAAATCCTCACCTGGGTATTCTTTATCGCGGTCGCGGTACTGCTGGTGGTCTACGCGCAGAAAGTGGACTGGGAAGAGGTGTGGAAGGTTATCCGCAACTATAACCGACTGGTGCTGCTGGGCGCCGTTGGGCTGGTGATCGTGAGCTACCTGATGTACGGCTGCTATGACCTGCTCGGCCGCGCCTACTGCGGACACAAGCTGGCTAAACGTCAGGTGATGCTGGTGTCGTTTATCTGCTACGCCTTTAACCTGACGCTGAGCACCTGGGTCGGGGGGATTGGCATGCGCTATCGCCTGTACTCGCGGCTTGGCCTGCCGGGTGGGACGATCACGCGCATTTTCTCATTAAGCATCACCACCAACTGGCTGGGCTATATTCTGCTCGGCGGGGTAATTTTCACCATCGGCGTGGTGCAGCTGCCCGCGCACTGGTATATCGACGAAGCCACGCTGCGCATTCTCGGCTTCGTGCTGCTGCTGATCATCGCCGTGTATTTGTGGGCCTGCGCCTTTGCCAGACGCCGCCATATGACCATTAAAGGGCAGAAACTGGTCCTGCCGTCGTGGAAGTTCGCGGTGCTGCAGATGGCGGTTTCCAGCGCCAACTGGATGGCGATGGGGGCGATCATCTGGCTGTTGATTGGCGAGGACGTGAACTACTTCTTCGTCCTGGGCGTGCTGCTGGTGAGCAGTATCGCCGGCGTTATTGTGCATATCCCGGCAGGGATTGGGGTGCTGGAGGCGGTATTTATTGCGTTGCTGGCCGGAGAGCATGTCTCACAGGGGACGATTATTGCCGCCCTGCTCGCCTACCGCATGCTCTATTACTTCCTGCCGCTGGCACTGGCCACGGTCTGTTATCTGGTGCTGGAGAGTCGGGCGAAAAAGCTGAGGGCGAAGAACGAGAAGGCGATGGCGAAATAAAAGCAAAACGGCAACCTTGTTGCCGTTTTTAGTGTTTGTCCCCTCTCCCGTGGGAGAGGGTCAGGGTGAGGGCACCAGACCGCTCCGCCACCCGGCAAAACAACCCTAGCGACGGTTGCCAAAAATACGCAGCAGCATCAGGAACAGGTTGATAAAGTCCAGATAGAGCGTCAGCGCGCCCAGAATCGAGTATTTGCGCAGGTTGGAACTGTCGCGCACGTCGATCTGCTCGCCGATGTTTTTCAGCTTCTGGGTGTCATAGGCGGTCAAGCCAACAAAGACCACCACCCCGATGTAGGTCACGGCCCACATCAGCGCGTCACTCTTCAGCCACAGGTTCACCAGCGACGCCAGCACAATCCCGATCAACCCCATAAACAGCATGTTGCCTAAGCCACTCAGGTCACGTTTGGTGGTGTAACCGTACAGGCTCATCACGCCAAACATCCCCCCGGTCACCACAAACGTGCTGGCGATGGAGGAGTAGGTGTAGACGATGAAAATGCTGGAAAGCGTCAGGCCGGTCAGCGCCGAATAGAGCATAAACAGCGTGGTTGCCATGCCCGCGCTGAGCTTTTGCACCAGCCCGGAGAGCACAAACACCAGCGCCAGCTGCGCGATAATCAGCCCAAAGAAGGTGATTTTGCTGGAGAAGATAAACATCATCAGCTCAGGCGTGTTCGCTGCATACCACGCGATAAACGCGGTAAGCAGCAGGCCGACCGTCATCCAGCCGTACACCTGCGCCATATACGTCTGCAGGCCGCTACGGGTCTGCTGTACTATTGAATCGGAACGCGGAAATCGGTCCATGATTCACTCCTGATTAAGATTAAGAAGACACACACGTTAAGAGTAACACATCCACGTAAACCGACTACCAACGGCTGGCGGCCTGTTTATCGCTGTCGCGAGATTCCACCCAGCGGTCCCCTTCCGGCGTGGCTTCGCGCTTCCAGAACGGCGCTTTTGTTTTGAGATAGTCCATGATGAACTCCCCGGCCTCAAACGCGCTGCCGCGGTGTGCGCTGGTCACGCCGACAAACACAATCTCTTCACCGGGCCACATCTCGCCAATGCGGTGGATAACCGTGACGCGCCCAAGCGGCCAGCGGCCTCGCGCCTCTTCCACAATTGCCGCGAGCGATTTCTCCGTCATACCGGGATAGTGCTCCAGCGTCAGCGCTTTTACGCTGTCACCGAGGTTGTGGTTACGCACTTTGCCGGTGAAGGTGACGACCGCGCCGTCTTCATCGCGTTCCGCCAGCCAGCTGTATTCGGTCCCCACGTTAAAACGCTCGGGGCTCACCAGAATTCGGGTTTCCGCCATCTTAACCCCCTGTCACCGGCGGGAAGAAGGCCACTTCATCCCCTTCGGCCAGCGGGTGGCTGAACTCCACCAGCGTCTGGTTAACGGCCGCCAGCAGCTTGCCCTCGTCCAGCGCCAGCGCCCAGCGGTCGCTTTGCGCCGCCAGATGCGCGCGCAGGGCAGCGACGTTTTCGAAGGGCGCATCCAGCATCAGGCTGTCGGTATTGACCAGCTCGCGGACCTGGGCGAAAAAGAGCACCTTAATCATGGCTGTTCACCTTAAAATCACCGGATTTGCCGCCGCTTTTCGCCAGCAGGCGAACCGGGCCAATCACCATATCTTTCTGCACTGCTTTGCACATGTCGTAGATGGTCAGCGCGGCAACGGAGGCCGCCGTCAGGGCTTCCATCTCCACGCCGGTTTTCCCGGTTAAGCGGCACAGGGACTCAATGCGCACGCGGCTGTGCTCCGGTTGCGCCTGCAGGTTCACCTCCACCTTGCTCAGCATCAGCGGATGGCAGAGCGGGATTAAGTCCCAGGTGCGCTTGGCGGCCTGAATACCCGCGATGCGCGCAGTGGCAAAGACGTCGCCCTTATGGTGGCTGCCGTCGATAATCATCGCCAGCGTTTCCGGCAGCATAGTGACGAACGCTTCCGCTCGCGCTTCGCGCACCGTTTCGGCTTTGGCGGAAACATCCACCATATGCGCTTCACCGGCGGCGTTAATGTGGGTTAGTTGTGACATAGCTTATTTCTTTAAATGGGGATGGAAATTACAGGGACGGGTACGGGCATCCAGCTGCGGGGCAATAATATTTTCCCACGCAGTGCGGCAGGCTTTAGTCGAGCCCGGCATGGCGAATATCAGGGTTTTGTTCGCCACGCCCGCTACGGCACGGGACTGAAGCGTAGAGGTGCCGATCTCTTCAAATGAGAGCATGCGAAACACTTCGCCGAAGCCTTCCACTTCGCGGTCGAACAGCGGGAGCAGCGCTTCGGGGGCCTGATCGCCTGCAGTAAAGCCGGTGCCGCCGGTAATCAGCACCACCTGGACGTCGTCACTCGCAATCCACTGCGAAACCTGCGCGCGAATGGCGTAACGGTTCTCTTTGACGATCGCTTTATCAACAATCTGGTGTCCGGCTTCGTGTGCCGCCTCGCGCAGCCAGTGGCCGGAGGTATCGTCTTCTTCACCACGGCGGTCGGAAACGGTAAGAATAGCAATGCGTGTCGGGATAAATTCTGCGCTTACCTGACTCATCTTCTGATTCCTTCTTAAGCCTGATTACCCGCCGATGTAGGACAGGTTCTGAGTAATACCGGTATTGCCCTGATGCAGGAAGTGGGTCTGTTTTTTATGCGTCAGCGCTTCAGAAATGCGTGCTTCAAGCGAGTCCTGCTGCGCATCGTCTTCCAGCAGATCGCGAAGGTCTACGCCGCCGTCGCCGAACAGGCAAAGGTGGAGCTTGCCAACGGAGGAGACGCGCAGGCGGTTGCAGCTGGCGCAGAAGTCTTTCTCATAGGGCATGATAAGCCCAATCTCACCTTCGTAATCCGGGTGGCAGAAGACCTGCGCCGGGCCGTCGCTGCGCTGGCGGATCTGATGGATCCAGCCGCGTTTCAGCAGCTCGTCGCGCAGCACCATGCCGGAGATGTGGTGACGGCGGAACAGCTCGCTGCCCTCTCCGGTTTCCATCAGCTCGATAAAACGCAGTTGAATACGGCGCGGTTTGATCCACGCCAGAAAGGTGTCCAGCTGATGATGGTTAACGTCGCGCATTAGCACCGTGTTGACTTTGACCTTTTCGAACCCGGCGGCAAACGCCGCGTCGATGCCGTCCATGACCTGGCGGAATTTGTCCTGCCCGGTAATGGCGTGAAACTGGCGGGCATCGAGGCTGTCCACGCTGACGTTGATAGCGGTTAAGCCAGCGTCGCGCCAGTTCGCCACGTCACGCGCCATGCGGTAACCGTTGGTGGTCACCGCAATCTGGCGGATACGTTCGTTTTCACGTACGGCGGCAATGATGTCGGGGAAATCACGACGCAGGGAGGGTTCGCCCCCGGTCAGACGGACTTTTTCCGTACCGAGCTCAGAGAACGCACGCGTGACGCGGCGCACTTCATCCACGGAGAGAAAGCCGTTATTGGTGACGCTGCCCGGCTTGTAGCCATCGGGCAGGCAGTAGGTGCAACGGAAGTTGCACACATCGGTAATCGACAGACGCAAGTAGTAAAACTTACGCGCGAAAGCATCAGTAAGTTGTGAAGCCATGTACACCTTTCCAGATACGGGAGGCACAGTCATTTCTTTCTGTACCCTGGTGGCAAATCCGCCACGGCCAGGGCGCCATATCATTCGACACAGGCGCCAGGGCTAGAGTGTATGTTTTCAACGTTGAAAACGTGGTTTAAGCGATAGTAGCGCGGAAATTCTGGCGGCGCCATTATCACTTCACGCTATATAATTATCTATATAGCGAATCAATCGTGCATTTTCGCTACAGAATACTTAAAAACCGTATTTTCGCATTGATATACGTCATTTTGCGTCGGGTGAGGCATCGTCTTTTAGGGGTAGTTAGGTTACTGTTACGCGATTACAGGTGAAAAGGAATATGTATGCGCAGTCGCACTTTTGCGGATCTTGACCGAGTGGTCGCTCTTGGCGGAGGGCACGGCCTGGGCCGCGTTATGTCATCTTTGTCGTCACTGGGCTCACGGCTGACAGGGATAGTAACAACCACCGACAACGGCGGCTCAACCGGACGCATTCGTCGTGCTGAAGGCGGCATCGCCTGGGGAGATATGCGCAACTGCCTGAATCAGTTAATTACCGAGCCGAGCGTCGCGTCGGCGATGTTTGAGTACCGTTTTGGCGGTAATGGCGAACTTTCCGGGCATAACCTTGGAAATTTAATGCTCAAAGCGCTGGATCACCTGAGCGTGCGCCCGCTTGAAGCCATCAATTTGATACGAAACCTTCTGAAAGTGGATGCGTTTCTGATCCCGATGTCTGAACAGCCGGTGGATTTAATGGCGATTGATGCCGACGATCACGAAGTGTACGGCGAAGTGAATATCGACCAGCTTCTGCTGCCGCCAAAAGAGCTGATGACCTACCCGAGCGTACCCGCCACGCGTGAAGCGGTGGAGGCCATCGGGGAAGCGGATTTAATTCTGATCGGCCCCGGCAGCTTTTATACCAGCCTGATGCCGATCCTGCTGGTGAAAGAGCTGGCGCAGGCGCTGCGTCGCACCCCTGCCCCGATGGTTTACATCGGTAACCTCGGCCGCGAGCTGAGCCCGGCCGCGGCAAGCCTGTCGCTGGCGGACAAACTCAATTTGATGGAGCACTACGTCGGGAAGAAGATCATTGACGGCGTAGTCGTGGGCCCAAAAGTGGATGTGTCAGGGATTGGCGATCGTCTGGTGGTGCAGGAGCCACTGGAGGCCTCAGACATCAAGTATCGCCACGACCGTCACCTGCTGCGCGACGCGCTGGAGAAGGCGATTCAGGCGTTGGGTTAGGTTCGTTTTGTGCGGCCTGATGCCCTCCCCCCGGCCCTCTCCCACTAAGAGAGGGAGAAAACAACGCTTTACTCACGATGCCGCGATGAAAAGATCCCGCAGTTGATGAAGCTGGTCGCGGATCTGCGCCGCCTCTTCGAACTCCAGGTTCTGCGCGTGCTGCATCATCTGCCCTTCCAGCTCGTGGATTTTCTGCTGTAGCGCCTTCGGCGTCAGCACGACGGTATCTTCTTCCACCACTGAACGCGCCTTGCCGCGGCCTTTCGCTTTGGTCTTCGCAATGTTCTGACCCAGGGCCAGAATATCCACCACCTTCTTGTTCAGCCCCTGCGGCGTGATGCCGTGCTCTTCGTTATAGCGCTGCTGTTTCTCGCGGCGGCGTTCCGTTTCGCCAATCGCTTTCGCCATCGACGGGGTGATTTTGTCACCGTACAGTATCGCTTTCCCGTTGACGTTACGCGCGGCGCGGCCAATGGTCTGGATCAGCGAACGTTCAGAGCGCAGGAAGCCCTCTTTATCGGCGTCCAGAATCGCCACCAGCGAGACTTCCGGCATATCCAGACCTTCTCGCAACAGGTTAATTCCCACCAGCACGTCAAATTCGCCCAGACGCAGATCGCGGATGATCTCCATACGCTCCACGGTGTCGATATCCGAGTGCAGATAGCGCACCTTCTCACCGTGTTCTTCCAGATACTCGGTCAGGTCTTCCGCCATTCGTTTGGTGAGCGTGGTCACCAGCACGCGCTCGTTGATGGCGGAACGGGCCCGGATCTCAGAGAGCAGATCGTCCACCTGGGTCGCAACCGGGCGCACCTCGATAATCGGATCCAGCAGCCCGGTCGGACGGACCACCTGATCAATCACCTCATCGCCGGATTTCTCCAGCTCGTAGTTGCCCGGCGTGGCCGACACGTAGATGGTTTGCGGCGCCAGCGCCTCAAACTCTTCAAACTTCATCGGACGGTTATCGAGCGCTGACGGCAGGCGGAATCCGTACTCCACCAGCGTCTCTTTACGCGCGCGGTCACCGCGGTACATCCCGCCGATCTGCGGGATCGTGACGTGGGATTCGTCGATCACCAGCAAACCGTCTGCCGGAAGGTAGTCAAACAGCGTCGGCGGCGGCTCGCCCGGCCCGCGCCCGGAGAGGAAGCGCGAGTAGTTTTCGATACCCGAGCAATAGCCCAGCTCGTTCATCATTTCCAGATCAAACTGTGTGCGCTGGCTCAGGCGCTGCTCTTCCAGCAACTTATTGTTCGCCAGAAGCACCTTACGGCGTTCTGCCAGCTCCTCTTTGATCTCTTCCATCGCCTGCACGATACGCTCGCGTGGCGTCACATAGTGTGTTTTAGGGTAGATGGTAAAACGCTGGATCACCGACTCAACGTGCCCGGTCAGCGGGTCGAACAGCGACAAACGCTCCACCTCTTCGTCAAACAGCTCAACACGCAGCGCCATATCGTCCGATTCCGCAGGGAAAATGTCGATCACCTCACCGCGCACGCGGAACGTCCCGCGCTGGAACGCCTGGTCGTTACGGGTGTATTGCAGCTCGGCCAGACGGCGCAAAATCGCGCGCTGATCGATGATCATCCCCTGCGTCAGGTGCAGCATCATCTTCAGGTAGAGATCCGGGTCGCCCAGGCCGTAAATCGCCGAAACCGACGCGACCACAACCACATCGCGACGCTCAAGCAGCGCCTTGGTCGCCGACAGTCGCATCTGTTCGATGTGTTCGTTCACCGAAGCATCCTTCTCAATGAAGGTGTCAGAGCTCGGCACATAGGCTTCCGGCTGGTAGTAATCGTAGTAGGAGACGAAATACTCCACCGCGTTTTCCGGGAAAAACTCTTTCATCTCGCCGTAAAGCTGTGCCGCGAGGGTTTTGTTGGGTGCAAGCACCATCGTGGGGCGCTGCAGGTCAGCGATCACGTTCGCGACAGTAAACGTTTTGCCCGAGCCGGTTACCCCCAGCAGCGTCTGGTGCGCCAGCCCGTCTTCAAGCCCCTCTTTAAGGCGACGGATCGCCTCAGGCTGATCGCCTGATGGGCGGAAAGCAGAATTCAGTTTGAACGGTTTACTCATGGGCGACGACCTGATGACGTTATAAGCGGCAGGTGAGTAATTTTACTCGTTGTTGCCAGGAATGCCAGTAAAAAACACTGGATGAAAAACCAGTGGCGTGTCAGGATATTTAGCGTAGCGGCTGAATCATTAGCGCGTTAGCGAACAAAATTTAGGCTCTGACGAGATAAAAAACCAGCCAGGCTGGGTTATCCCCAGAACTTTTTCTTTTTTAACATTTGTCAAGCCAGGTAATGATAGTTTTATGGCAACGAGTAACACTTTCATTACGGTAATTGCTTTTATTTAAGCAATTAAATTATAAAGGATATTTTCTAAAGCCGCGTTTCGCGTCAATTTGGGCGAAAGCCGCGTCTTCTCTCGCTTATCGCGTGTTTTCTAACTATAATGCACATGGTTATCCACAGGAATAGTGGATAACTGCTTCCAGCCCGTGCAGACCGCCGCTCAGCAAATTCCCGGATTTTCCCACGAGGCGGCAACAAAAAATTTTTATAGCTATTTTTTGACGATAAACAGTTGAGTCATTCATAACCAACCGGTGCGATCCTGCTCACATTTCCGCCATTTTTCCTCCTGCACCACCATTCAACACCGCCAGCACCGCCGATGTGCAATCCCCGTTCGTTTAGACGATTCACCGGTGGTTTATTCCTAAAAAAAGCCGTTTTTTTAATCGATTTACGCTTTCTGGCAGGGGTTTTGCAGAAGCATAAACGAGCGTCACCGACACATTTTTAAGGAGAGAAAGATGTTGAGTCTGCGTGCAGTGAATCAGTTTTACGGAAGCCAACATACGCTGTGGAACGTGGATTTAGATTTTCCGCAAGGGATGTGCACAGGCGTCGTTGGCCTGCCGGGGATGGGCAAGACCACCCTCATGAACTGCATTACCGGAAAAGTGCCCGTCGATAGCGGCACCATCATCTGGCATGAAGCGGGTGCACCGCCGCGTGATTTGCTCAGCCAGGCGTCAGAAGAGCGTTCAGGGCCGGGAATAGGCTATGTGCCGCAGGACAGGCGGATTTTTTCTCAGCTGACGATTGAGGATAATCTGCATATTGCCATGCGGGCGGTGGGGAAACCCGACCCGGCAGCGAAAAGCGACGTATACGATCTGTTCCCGGAACTCTACGCGCGACGTCAGACGCGAGGCAACACCCTTTCGCCGGAGGATCAGTATCAGCTCGCGCTGGCGAATGCGCTGGTCAACCGCCCGCGGATGCTGATTCTGGATGAACCCATGCACGGCGCGGGACACGGCTTTGCCCAGAAGCTGGCGCAGCTGCTGGTGCGCTTAAACCAGGAGTTAGGCATGACGGTGCTGTTAGCGGAGCAGCAGCTGTCGTTTATCCGCCGGGTGGCGGATCGGTTTTGCATGCTTTATCGCGGGCGTAACGTGGCGCACGGCCACGTTAGCGAACTGAACGATGAGCTTATTGCCCACTGGATGTCGCGGGAAGCAAGGCGCTGAGGTCGAGATAGCGCCCGGTTTCGGCATTTTCCGCGCCGTCAGCAAGCCAGGGAATTTCCCCAAGGCACGGGGCGGGAAGTACACGCCTTAGCGTCGCCAGATACTCCTGATGTCGTTTCCCCGGCGCAACCACATCGTTGGCTATCCAGCCCGCCAGACGCAGCCCGGCCTGCCGTACGGCCTGCGCGGTCAGCATAGCGTGATTGATGCAGCCCAGCTTAACGCCGACAACCAGAATGACCGGGAGCCGCTCGGCCTGCACCCAGTCAGCAAACGTCTGCGTGTCCGAAAGCGGCGTAAACCAGCCGCCCGCGCCTTCCACCAGCACCCAGTCGGCCTGGCTTTCGAGCGTCCGTAACCCGGCAGACAGCACGGCGAACTCAATCGGACGGCCTTCGTCGGCGCTGATAATGTGCGGCGAGGTCGGCTCGGCAAAGGTGTATGGATTGACCGCCGAATAGGCAAGCTTAAGGGTACTATTACGCTGGAGCGCCAGTGCATCGGTGTTGCGCAACCCTTCCGCCGTCATCTCGCTGCCGGAAGCAACAGGCTTATATCCGGCGGTGTTTTTCCCAAGCTTTCGCGCCGCCTGCAGAAGGGCCGCGCTGGCAACCGTCTTGCCCACTTCCGTATCCGTGCCGGTAACAAAATAACGTTCAGTCACGTTCGATAATCCCATGAAAAAGTTGATAAGAGAGCGGGAAAAAGCCCCGCTGCTGCGGCCAGGCCAGCTCCAGGCGCTGCAGCTGGCCCCGGGTCAGCGGTTTTTTCTCCCGCCCGGCGTGCAGGTGCGTGGCGCCGATGCCCTTCAGCGAACGCATGGCGCTGAACGCGTCGCTAAAATTGAGCGTGATGGTCTGCACCGTGCTGCGACAGCGCCAGCCTGCCAGCGCCTGCGTGACCTGGTCATGCGATAAGAAGCGGTTGGCGTGAGGCTGCTCATCTACTGCTTTCCACGCCTGATTCAGCTCCGGCAGCGAGCTTTCCAGCAGGGTGGTAAAGGCCACCTTCCCTCCCGGGCGGGCGACGCGATAAAGCTCGCCTAACGCCTGCGGCAGGCTGCTGCACCACTGCACCGCCAGATGGCTCCAGACCAGATCGAACTGCGCGTCCGCCAGCGGGATAGCCTCGATATCAGCCACAAGGTAGTGATGCGCAGCCTGCTGCTGGCGCGCCTCGTCCAGCATGGCGGGCGACAGGTCGATGGCCGTCACCTGGCTCCCCGCTTCACGCCAGTAGCGGCTGTTACTGCCGGGACCACAGCCGGCGTCCAGTACCTGCGGAAAGCGGTTCCCGCCAAGCGCGGCCAGGAGCCCCTGCGCGCTCTGGCGCTGCAGTTCATCGTGCTGAGAATAGCTCCGCGCGGCCCGGCCAAATGCCGCCGCAACGGCCTGTTTATTCACCGGCGTCATGGAGCGCCTCCAGCAGCGTCTGGATATCCCGAGCTTCATGCGCCGCCGTCAGGGTTAAACGCAGCCGTGCGGTACCCGGCGGAACCGTTGGCGGGCGAATGGCGGTCACCCACATGCCGCGCTCGCGCAGCGCCTGTGCCAGCGCCAGCGCGCGGCCGTTTTCACCAACAATCACCGGCTGGATGGCGCTCTGCGACTCTGGACTGAGGAAGGGCAGCGCCGCCAGTCCCTGGCGGAAGCGGGAGATATGCTCTGCCAGCCGCTGGCGACGTTCATCCCCTTCTGCGCTGCGGATCACCGCCAGCGACGCCGACAGCGCCACGGCCTGTGCCGGGGGCATGCTGGTGCTGTAGATCAAATGCCGGGCAAACTGCAGCAGATAGTCAGCGACGGACTCGCTGCACAGTACGGCGGCGCCGCTGGCGCCAAAGCCCTTGCCGAAGGTGACAATCAGCAGCTCGGGCTTCACGTTTTGCTGGTATGCGCTGCCGCGACCTTCATCGCCCATCACGCCAATCCCGTGGGCATCGTCCACCAGCAGCCAGGCGTTTTGCCGCTTTGCGGCCTCGTGCAGCGCAGCAAGCGGCGCGCTGTCGCCGTCCATGCTGAACACCCCTTCGGTGATCGCCAGTTGTTGCCCGTCGCAGGGTTTATCCAGCAGCGCAGCAAGCTGCCCCGCATCGTTATGGGCAAAGCGGCGCAGCTGCGCCGGGCTTAAATTTGCCGCCTCAAGCAGCGAGGCGTGGCTTAAGCGGTCGGCGACAATGCGGTCCTCTTTCCCCATCAGGGCCGCGATGACCGCCTGATTGGCGGCAAAGCCCGAGATAAAGAGCAGCGCACGCGAATAGCCAAGCCAGTCGGCCAGCTCTTCCTCCAGCGCCTGATGCGCCGTGGTGTACCCGCTGACGTGTCCCGAGCCGCCGCTGCCCACGCCAAACCGCTCCGCGCCCTGCTGCCAGGCCCGGACGATGGCCGGATGCTGGCTCAGTCCGAGATAGTCATTGCTTGAGAAATTACAAAACTGCCGCCCCTCGCGGGTCAGAAAACGGCCCGCGCCGTTTTCCACCACACTGCGTACGCGAAACGCCTCTGCCGCCCGGCGTTCTTCCAGCGCGGCATTAATTCGTGCCTGCCAGGTCATACGGCTGCCGCGTTGTAGAACTGGTCGGTGTCGGCGTTAAAAATCTGCTGCTCCAGCTGCTGCTGTTGCTCGTTATCGCCCGTCAGCACCTCGGTCTGGTGCGGGTTCAGCCCCAGCTTGCGGAACAGCTGAACATCTTTGTCCTCTTCCGGGTTCGGCGTGGTCAGCAGCTTGCAGCCGTAGAAGATGGAGTTGGCCCCGGCCATAAAGCACATCGCCTGGGTTTGCTCGTTCATCTGCTCGCGGCCCGCAGAAAGGCGGACGTAAGAGGTTGGCATCATGATGCGCGCCACCGCGATGGTGCGAATAAAATCAAACGCATCCACGTCGTCATTATCCGCCAGCGGCGTGCCTTTGACCTTCACCAGCATGTTGATCGGCACGCTTTCCGGCGGGGTGGGCAGGTTCGCCAGCTGCAGCAGCAGGCCCGCGCGGTCTTTCACCGTTTCGCCTAAGCCGACAATACCGCCGGAGCAGACCTTGATCCCCGCTCCACGCACTTTGTCCAGCGTGTCCAGGCGCTCCTGGTAGGTGCGCGTGGTGATGATGTTGCCGTAAAACTCCGGGGAGGTATCGAGGTTGTGGTTGTAGTAATCGAGCCCCGCCGCCGAGAGGCGCTGCGCCTGCTCCTCGTTCAGCGTGCCAAGCGTCATACAGGCTTCGAGGCCCATCTCCTTCACGCCCTTCACCATCTGCTCCAGATACGGCATGTCGCGGTCGTGCGGGTTCTTCCACGCCGCGCCCATGCAGAAGCGGGTCGAGCCAGCGTTTTTCGCCTTGCGCGCCGAGTCGAGCACCTGCTCCACTTCCATCAGCCGTTCGGACTCCAGGCCGGTTTTGTAGCGCGCGCTCTGCGGGCAATATTTGCAGTCTTCAGGACAGGCGCCGGTCTTGATCGACAGCAGCGTGCTGACCTGAACATGGCGCGGATCGAAGTGCTGACGATGCACCTGTTGGGCTTCAAACATCAGCTCAAGGAAAGGTTTGTTGAATAATTCAGTAACTTGCGACATCGTCCAGCGTGCGTGGTGAGCCATCGGGCTTCTCCAAAGGGTTTTGTTAATTTTCGGTTCGGTTTATACTCGTAAACCTAAAACTTTTCAAAATGGTTTACAAGTCGATTATGACCCAGGACGATCTCGCCTTCGACAAGCAGCATATCTGGCACCCATACACCTCCACCACCCGCCCCCTTCCCGTCTATCCGGTGGCCTCGGCCCACGGCTGCGAGCTGCACCTCGCCAGCGGCGAGCGGCTCGTTGACGGGATGTCCTCCTGGTGGGCGGCCATTCACGGGTACAACCACCCGCGCCTGAACGCGACGATGAAAGCCCAGATTGACCAGATGGCGCACGTGATGTTTGGCGGGATTACCCATCAGCCGGCGGTGGATTTATGCCGTCGCCTGGTGGCGATGACGCCTGAATCGCTGGAGTGCGTCTTCCTGGCCGATTCCGGCTCGGTAGCGGTGGAAGTGGCGATGAAAATGGCGCTGCAGTACTGGCATGCGAAGGGCGAAGCGCGCCAGCGGTTCCTTACCTTCCGCAACGGCTATCACGGGGATACCTTCGGGGCGATGTCGGTGTGCGATCCGGACAATTCCATGCACAGCCTGTGGAAGGGGTATCTGCCGGAAAACCTGTTTGCCCCTGCCCCGCAGAGCCGCTTCGACGGCGAGTGGAACGAGATGGATATGGTCGGTTTCGCGCGGCTGATGGCGGCGCATCGTCATGAGATTGCCGCCGTGATCCTGGAGCCAATTGTGCAGGGCGCAGGCGGGATGCGGATGTACCATCCGGAATGGCTGAGGCGCATTCGCAAGATGTGCGACCGCGAGGGCATTCTGCTGATTGCCGATGAGATCGCCACCGGCTTTGGCCGCACCGGCAAGCTGTTTGCCTGCGAGCATGCGGGCATTTCGCCGGATATTCTGTGTCTCGGCAAAGCGCTGACCGGCGGCACCATGACGCTCTCCGCCACGCTGACCACCCGCCAGGTGGCCGACACCATCAGCGACGGCGAGGTGGGCTGCTTTATGCACGGCCCGACGTTTATGGGCAACCCGCTGGCCTGCGCCGTGGCGAGTGAAAGCCTTGCGATTCTGGAGAGCGGCGAGTGGCAGACGCAGGTTGCGGCGATAGAAGTGCAGCTGAAATCGGAACTGAGCGCCGCCTCCGGTGCGAATTTCGTGGCGGACGTGCGCGTACTGGGCGCCATCGGGGTGATTGAAACCACCCATCCGGTGAATATGGCGGCGCTGCAGCGCTTCTTCGTGGACCAGGGCGTGTGGGTGCGGCCTTTCGGCAGGCTTATCTACCTGATGCCGCCGTATAGCATTACGCCAGAGCAGCTACGTAAATTAACCGACGCGGTCGTAACAGCCGTTAACATTCCCGCGCATTTCACGATTTAACCCCATGCGTTACACTTCCTGAACGAGTGAATAACGAGGGTAAACCGTATGAAAATCATCAGTAAAGATCTGCGCGACGGTGAAAAACTCCCTGAACGCCACGTTTTCAACGGCATGGGGTATCAGGGCGATAATATCTCCCCGCACCTGGCGTGGGACGAGGTTCCAGCCGGAACCAAAAGCTTTGTCGTGACCTGCTACGACCCGGACGCGCCGACCGGCTCCGGCTGGTGGCACTGGATCGTAGCGAACCTGCCCGCCGACACGCGCGTCCTGCCGCAGGGTTCCGGCTCTGATCTGGTTGCCCTGCCTGAGGGCGCGATTCAGACCCGCACTGATTTTGGTAAAGCGGGCTACGGCGGCGCGGCGCCGCCAAAAGGGGAAACCCACCGCTATATCTTCACGGTGCACGCGCTGGACGTGGAGAAGATTGAGGTTGATGAAGAGGCGAGCGGCGCGATGGTCGGGTTTAACGTGCATTTCCATTCGCTGGGGAGCGCGTCGATTACGGCGATGTATTCATAATCGAGCGAATTAATGGCCCCTCACCCTAGCCCTCTCCCCATAGGGGAGAGGGAACTTGAACACCCTCTCCCCTATGGGGAGAGGGCCGGGGTGAGGGGAAACATCACAGTACGGAAGGCAACAGCCCCACCAGCCGCCCCTCTTCCAGAAGCTGCATCGCCTTATCAATATCCGGCGCAAAGAAGCGGTCATCATCGTAGTGCGTAACGTGCTCGCGCAGTTCCTGACGCGCCTGCTCCAGCAGCGGGCTGGATTTAAGCCCATCACGCAGATCGATACCCTGACACGCCGCCAGCCACTCCACCGCCAGCACGCCGCGGGTGTTTGAGGCCATTTCCCACAGACGACGCCCGGCAGCCGGCGCCATCGAAACGTGATCTTCCTGGTTTGCAGACGTCGGCAGGCTGTCCACGCTGTGCGGGTGCGACAGGGCTTTGTTCTCGCTTGCCAGCGCGGCTGCGGTCACCTGGGCAATCATAAATCCCGAGTTGACCCCACCATTACGCACCAGGAACGGCGGCAGCTGGGACATATGTTTATCCATCATCAGCGCAATGCGGCGCTCGGACAACGCGCCGACTTCGGCAATCGCCAGCGCGATGTTATCCGCCGCCATCGCCACCGGCTCGGCGTGGAAGTTGCCTCCGGAGACCACCTCGTTTTCCAGGGCGAACACCAGCGGGTTATCGGACACCGCGTTGGCCTCCACCAGCAGCACCTCTGCCGCCTGGCGCAGCTGCGTCAGGCACGCGCCCATCACCTGCGGCTGACAGCGCAGGGAATACGGATCCTGAACCTTCTCGCAGTTATGGTGTGAATCGGCAATTTCGCTGGTGTCGGTAAGCACGTGGCGGTACATCGCGGCGGCATCAATCTGCCCGCGCTGACCGCGCACCTCGTGGATGCGGGCATCGAACGGGCGACGCGAGCCCAGCACGGCTTCGGTGGTCAGCGCACCGCACACTACCGCCGAGGCAAACAGATCTTCCGCTTCAAACAGGCCGCGCAGCGCGAAGGCCGTCGATGCCTGAGTGCCGTTCAGCAGTGCCAGCCCCTCTTTCGCCGCCAGCGTAATTGGCGTTAATCCGGCTTTTTTCAGTGCCTCCTTCGCAGGCAGCCACTCGCCCTGCCAGCGCGCTTTGCCTTCGCCCAGCAGCAGCAGCGACATGTGCGCCAGCGGCGCGAGGTCGCCGGATGCGCCTACGGAACCTTTGGCCGGGATCCACGGGTAGACCTCTGCATTCACCAGCGCCATCAGCGCCTGGATGACGCTCAGGCGAATGCCCGAGAAACCGCGCGCCAGGCTGTTGATTTTGAGCACCATCATCAGGCGGACAATCTCATCATCCAGCGGCTGACCCACGCCCGCCGCGTGCGACAGCACCAGCGAACGCTGTAAGTTTTCCAGATCGTGCGTGGCGATGCGGGTCTGCGCCAGCAGGCCAAAGCCGGTGTTAATCCCGTAGGCGGTGCGCCCTTCGGCCACGATGGCTTCAACGCAGGCGACGCTGTCATTAATGGCGGCGTGAGCGCTTTCATCCAGCGAAAGAGTGACCGGTTTACGCCAGACGTTACGCAGCTGTTTGAGCGTCAGCGAGCCGGGAGTGAGTGTTAAGGCGTTCATTCATGCTTTCCTTGTGTGGCAGGGATCATCGGCAGGTTCAGCCCCTGCTCTTTGGCACAGTCAATGGCAATCTCGTAACCCGCATCCGCGTGACGCATCACGCCGGTTGCCGGGTCGTTGTGCAGCACGCGAGCGATACGCGCGGCGGCTTCATCGGTACCGTCACAGACGATGACCATCCCGGAATGCTGGGAGAAGCCCATCCCCACGCCGCCGCCGTGGTGCAGCGATACCCAGGTCGCGCCGCTGGCGGTGTTCAGAAGGGCGTTGAGCAGCGGCCAGTCGGAGACCGCGTCAGATCCGTCGCGCATGGCTTCGGTTTCGCGGTTCGGGCTGGCGACGGAGCCGGAGTCCAGGTGGTCGCGGCCAATGACGATCGGCGCGGAGACTTCACCGCTGCGCACCATTTCGTTAAAGGCGAGGCCCAGCTTTTGCCGCCACTCCAGCCCAACCCAGCAGATGCGCGCCGGCAGACCCTGGAAGCTGATGCGCTCGCGGGCCATGTCCAGCCAGTGGTGCAGATGTTTGTCATCCGCAACGATCTCCTTCACTTTGGCATCAGTTTTGTAGATATCCTGCGGATCGCCGGACAGGGCAACCCAGCGGAACGGGCCGATGCCGCGGCAGAACAGCGGGCGAATATAGGCAGGCACGAAGCCGGGGAAGTCGAAAGCGTTATTCACGCCCATCTCTTTCGCCATCTGGCGGATGTTGTTGCCGTAGTCAAAGGTCGGAATCCCCATCTGGCTGAAGGCCAGCATGGCAGAAACGTGTTCGGCCATAGAGCGTTTCGCGGCAAGCACGGTGCCTTCCGGGTCGGTCTCCGCTTTTTGCTGGTATTCTTCCCACACCCACCCTTTTGGCAGGTAGCCGTGCAGCGGATCGTGGGCGCTGGTCTGGTCGGTGACGAGATCCGGGCGCACGCCGCGGGCAACCAGCTCCGGCAGAATATCCGCCGCGTTGCCGCAAAGGGCAATCGACACGGCTTTGCCTTCGGCGGTGTATTTTTTAATGCGCGCCAGCGCATCGTCCAGATCGGTTGCCTGTTCATCGACGTAGCGGGTGCGCAGACGGAAATCAATGCGGCTCTGCTGGCACTCAATGTTCAGCGAGCAGGCACCGGCAAGCGTGGCGGCCAGCGGCTGCGCGCCGCCCATGCCGCCGAGACCCGCGGTCAATACCCAGCGGCCTTTGAGCGAGCCGTTATAGTGCTGGCGACCGGCCTCCACGAAGGTTTCGTAGGTTCCCTGAACAATCCCCTGGCTGCCGATGTAGATCCAGCTACCGGCGGTCATCTGGCCATACATCGCCAGCCCTTTCGCATCCAGCTCGTTGAAGTGTTCCCAGGTGGCCCAGTGCGGCACCAGGTTAGAGTTGGCGATCAGCACACGCGGCGCGTTTTTATGGGTTTTGAACACGCCAACCGGCTTGCCGGACTGCACCAGCAGGGTTTCGTCGTGTTCGAGTTCGGTCAGGGATTTTACAATGGCGTCATAGCATTCCCAGTTGCGCGCGGCGCGGCCTATGCCGCCGTAGACCACCAGCTCGTGGGGATTTTCCGCCACCTCGGGATCGAGGTTGTTCATCAACATGCGCAGCGGGGCTTCGGTGAGCCAGCTTTTGGCGGTAAGCGTGGTGCCGCGCGCGGCGCGGACGTCCTGCTGACGGTATTTACCTGACGACATTGTGTGCTCCTCATAAGGGACAGATGATGCATTTAGATATACTTGTATAGACAAGCACGCACAAGGTCGTATTTAACAAAAAAGATACAATTTTGTTATATTGCGTTAGCGATCACGCTTATAAAACTTATGACATAAAGTGGCCCTGTAGCCGGTAACGGTTACCCGGGAAGAGCAGCCGGGCATGCGACACAATGTGCGATGACGACCAGGTACGACGGCGGATCAGCAGGCACGGATCATGCTCTTTAATGCGCAGCCGTTCGCACTCCTGCGGCGTGGCGCGCACGGCCTCCACAATGTGCTCCCCTTCCGTGAGCGGAGCGACGAGCGAGAGATAGGCATGTGGCGTAGTTTGGGTGTAATCCTGGTTGAGATAGTCCGGTATCCGCTCTGCGTTGACGCAGCGATCTTCAATCTGCACCGGAATGTCGTTTTCAAAATGCACCATCACGGAGTGGAAGATGCGGCTGCCCTCTTTGACGTTCAGCTCTGTGGCCTGCTCGGCGCTGGCCTGGGTCTCTTCCAGCACCAGCACTTCGCACCGGTGATGATGATTACGCGCGGCAATTTCGTCCGCGATGCTGCGGATTTCAAACAGGGCAGATTGCCCTTTGGGTTCCGCCACGAAGGTGCCAACCCCCTGCAGGCGCACCAGAAGCCCTTCATCGGTCAGCTCTCTCAGCGCCCGGTTGACGGTCATCCGGCTAAAACCGAACTGGGCCACCAGCTCGGCCTCCGACGGAATGCGGTCATGCGGGCGCCAGACGCCGGTAGCGATTTTTTCGCTGATCGCCTGCTTCACCTTTTCATAGAAAGGCGCGGGAGGGCTCGGCTGCGGCAGGGGCGAGCGTGAAAACATCATGACTCCTTAAATAGTGTTATGCCCACCAGTGAGCAATTTGCCAGGCCAGACGGGCGGCGAGCTTTGCGCCCTGTCCGTCCCGATCGTACTGCGGGTTAAACTCTACCAGATCGGCGGCCTGCAGCTTACCGCTGCGGCAGATTTGTTCGATAACCGGCAGCAGATCCAGCGCCGGGACTCCTAACGCGGCCGGGGCGGAAACGGCAGGCATTTCGCTTGCGGGCAGAACGTCCAGATCGATCGTCAGGTAGATGCGATCGGCCTGCGCCAGCACCTTTTCCAGCGCCGGTAGGGCCTCGCGCCTGAAATGGAGATCCTCCACCAGCGTGACGTTCAGGCGTTCGGCCTCATCCCACAGAGCCTGGGTGTTCGCCGCGCGGCTGACGCCAAAGCAGGCGTAGCGAAACTCGCTCCCGCGTTCATCGAAGTAGTTAGCCAACTGACGAAACGGCGTACCGGACGTCGCCCGGTCGGCCTTGCGCAGGTCAAGATGCGCATCCAGATTTATCACCGTCACACGCTCTCCAGGGAACGCATCCAGAATCCCCCGACCGTGCGCCCAGGCGGTTTCGTGCCCGCCGCCAAACACCAGCGTGCGCATCCCGGACTGCTGGCAGGCCGTGACGGCATCGCTTAACGCCTGCTGTGCCGCTTCCAGCTCGTCGCCTTCAACGTACACCGAGCCCATATCCGCCAGCCGTTCATGCCCCTGATGGCTCGCCATATTCGCCAGCGCTTTTCGCAGCATATCCGGTGCCTGCACGGCACCGGGCCTGCCCTGATTGCGTTTAACCCCTGCATCACATTCAAAGCCTATCAGCGCGATGCCGGATGAAAGCGGCGTAAACTGCGCCTGATGGTGTATCGTCTGGAAAATGCGCGTTGCATTGCTGGCCTCGGCGCTGTCGTCGCGCCCCTGCCAGACGGTTTCGGCTACGGGCCGCCATAACTTCATACTGCCTCCCCACGGAAAACGCGTTGATAAAGCGGGTTACGCCCCGGCTCGTAGACCATCTCCACCGGGTGGCGAGCATCCCAGACGATAAAATCAGCGACAAACCCCGCCCGCAGCTGCCCGTGGGTAGCACCGCGCCCCAGCGCCTGCGCCGCATGCCGCGTGACGCCAGCCCAGGCCTCTTCCGGTGTGAGGCCAAACTGGACGCAGGCCATATTCATCGCCAGGTGCAGGCTGGCAAACGGGCTGGTGCCGGGGTTATAGTCGGTGGCGACGGCCATCGGGACCCCCTGTTTTCTGAGCTGTTCAACCGGCGGACGCTGGCGCTCCTGAAGAAAATAGAACGCGCCGGGAAGCAATACCGCAACCGTGCCGCTTTCCGCCATCGCCTGAACGCCTGCGTCGTCGAGATATTCGATATGATCGGCCGACAGCCCGTTATATTGGCTCACCAGCGCCGCGCCGCCCTGATTCGACAGCTGTTCAACATGTCCCTTCACCGGGATTCCGAGCGCGGTCGCGGCCTGGAAGAGGCGCTCGGTTTGCGACGGGGTAAAGCCGACGTTTTCACAAAACACGTCTACTGCTTCATATAACTCTTTTTGCCACAGCGTGGGCAGGATCTGCTCACAGACCAGCGTGAGGTACGCATCCGGATCCTGCCGATATTCCGCTGGTACGGCGTGTGCGGCCAGCAGCGTTGCGCTGATATCGATCGGATTATTGAGGCTCAGCTGGCGGGCAACCTGCAGCATCTTCTCTTCGGCCTCGGCGTTGAGTCCGTATCCCGATTTGATTTCAACGGTCGTCACACCTTCATTCATCAGACGCTGGAGCCGTTGCTGCGCCAGTGTCAGCAGGGTTTCCGGTGAACTGCCGCGCGTTGCCGTCACGGTGGCGTTAATCCCGCCCCCCTGGGCGCTGATGGTTTGATAAGAGACGCCGTTCAGACGCTGCTCCCACTCCGCCGCGCGGTCACCGCCGAACACCAGGTGGGTATGGCAGTCAATCAGGCCTGGCGTGACCAGACGTCCCTCAAGATCGACGACGTGACGGTGTCCGGCAGGAATGTCAGATTCAGGGATCACGGCAAGGATAGTTTGACCGCGCACGACCAAGGCGTGCTGCTCTTTCAGGCCATAGGGCGCGGATGTGTCGGGAACCATTGTTGCCAGTCGCGCATTTCGCCATATTACATCGTCAGGATGAAGCTGCATGGGCATTCCACTTGTCATGGGTTGTATAGACATTTATTTGCATCCATCGTCTGCTGTCAACCGCCTTGAGGGAAAATGTTATTTATTTGTGATGACTTTCCCGTCACCTCATGGCAAAAAATGCAACTTTTACCCTTTTTATCTTCCCGTTTCGCTCAACTTAGTATAAAAAAGCAGGTTATTTCGTCTATCCCGTAAAGACTTGCATACCCAGGAGCTTCACCTTGAACATTTCCAGGATTTCCCGTCTGGCGTTAGCGCTCGCCTTTGGCGTGACATTATCCGCATGCAGTTCAACACCACCGGATCAGCGACCTTCTGAGCAGGTAGCGCCCGGTACCGCTTCCCGCCCGATTTTGTCCGCAGATGAAGCGAAGAACTTCGACCGTGCCCACTACTTCTCGGCAATGGATCCTAACGCCGCGCCGTGGACACCGTCTTCAATTAACCTGCCAAAACAGCCTGACTTCGTGGTTGGCCCGGCGGGTGCGCAGGGCGTTACGCACACCTCCATTCAGGCTGCGGTTGACGCGGCCATTACTAAACACAGCGCGTCTCGCCAGTACATCGCGATCCTGCCGGGTGAATATGAAGGCACCGTGTATGTTCCGGCGGCCCCGGGCAGCATTACGATTTACGGTCTGGGCGAAAAAGCGCTCGACGTAAAAATTGGCCTGGCGATTGATTCCGAAATTGACAACAACACCTGGCGTCACCTGGTGAACCCGGCCGGCAAATATATGCCGGGCAAACCGGCGTGGTATATGTTTGATAACTGCCAGAGCAAGCGTTCCGCCACCGTTGGCGTGATGTGCTCGGCGGTATTCTGGTCTCAAAATAACGGCCTGCAGCTGCAGAACCTGACCATCCAGAATACCCTGGGCGACAGCGTAGATGCCGGTAACCACCAGGCCGTTGCGCTGCGTAGCGATGGCGATAAGGTGCAGATTAACAACGTCAACATTCTGGGTCGTCAGAACACCTTCTTCGTGACCAACAGCGGCGTGCAGAACACCCTGCAGAATAACCGCCTGACCCGTACGCTGGTGACCAACAGCTACGTTGAAGGTGACGTGGATCTGGTGTCCGGTCGCGGCGCGGTAGTGTTTGATAACACCGATTTCCGCGTAGTGAATTCCCGTACCCAGCAGGAAGGCTACGTGTTTGCGCCAGCAACTCAGTCTAACCTGTTCTACGGCTTCCTGGCCGTGAACAGCCGCTTCAACGCGGCCGGTGACGGCGTGGCGCAGCTGGGCCGCTCTCTGGACGTAGACTCTGCTACCAACGGTCAGGTCGTTATCCGCGACAGCGTGATCAACGAAGGCTTTAACGTGGCGAAGCCGTGGGCTGATGCCGCTGTCTCCAAACGTCCGTTCTCCGGCAATACCGGTACGATGGATGATAAAGGGAACGTGCAGCGCAACCTGAACGACGCGAACTTCAACCGCATGTGGGAATACAACAACCGCGGTCTGGGCAGTAACGTGGTCGCTGAGCCGAAGCAGTAAGATAAGAGTAAAAGGGGGATGTTAATCCCCCTTTTTACTGCGACTGGATACGTCAGGCACCAAACTTAAGATACGCATCCAATAGTTGCATAATCGCAACCATGAGTTGCAGGAACAGAATTGCCCATTCCACACCACTCATACGCCACTCCTTTGGTATAGAGCACTTCTCCTCTGATTTACCTTTCCGCTGCCTGTCACCAGAGGTGTGTTGGTTATGTTTTGACGTGCTCCGCAGTTTAGGCACTGTCGGCACCACCCGACAGCCAGGACTTGAAACGGATCCTGAATTGCGGAACTGCAACACATCAAACCAACGAACAGAATGATATCAGACCATTACTGTACATAAAAACAGTTAAATGGAGTTTAGGAATTTATAAAGAGAAAACAAATAAGTAACTGTTTATACTGAATATTAATATCCACCATCGTCTCATAATCTCTTTTTTCGTTGATGATGAATTTACATCACCTTAAGCCAATATTATGATGGACGTGTTGGTTACGTTTTGATGTGCTCACCCGGCAACCACCGGGCATAAAAAAACCTCGCATTCGCGAGGTTTTTTGTTTTTAGCGGCTTAGTGAGCGTTTACCACTACCCACATTGGCCCCTGGCCGACGGCGTACCGTCCTTTCTCTTCCAGCAGCCCCTGCTCGCCTTTGATTTCATACAGCGCGATGTGGTGGGATTTCTGCCCCGCCGCAATCAGGTATTTACCGCTGTGATCGATATTAAAGCCGCGCGGCTGGGTTTCCGTTGGCTGGAAACCTTCAATCGCCAGCACGCTGCCGTCTTCAGAGACGCTAAACACGGTAATCAGGCTGGAGGTACGGTCGCAGGCGTAAAGGTGGCGGCCATCCGGCGTGATGTGAATATCCGCCGCCCAGCGGGTATCGGAGAAGTCAGACGGCATCATATCCAGCGTCTGCACGCACTCAATCTGACCGTTTGGATCTTTCAGTTCCCATACGTCCACAGAGCTGTTCAGTTCATTGACGACGTAGGCATATTGCTGGTTCGGGTGGAAGACCATATGGCGAGGACCTGCGCCCTCAACGGTGGTGACCTCAGCCGGATTCTGCGCCACCAGGTGACCATCGTCGCTCAGGGTGAACAGGCAGATACGATCCTGCTTCAGCGCAGGCACCCACAGCGTGCGGTTGTCCGGAGAGATATTCGCCGAGTGACAGCCTTCCAGCCCTTCCACCACATCCACGGTATCCGTCGGAATACCATCTTCAAGTCGCGTCACGCTGACGCAGCCCGCATTATAGGAGCCGCTGAAAACGAAGTTGCCTTTACGATCGGTCGAGATGTGGGTTGGGCTGCCCGGCAAGGGCGCTTCAGCGGTGTAGGTCAGCGCGCCGTCGTCAGGAGAGATGCGATAGGCCAGCACGCGAAACTCCGGGCGCACACCCACGTACAAGAAACGTTTATCCGGGCTGATGACCATCGGTTGCACCTGGCCCGGCACATCAACAACCTGAACCAGCGTGAGCGAACCTTCTGCATTCAAGCGCCAGACGTGGATCTGCTGACTTTCAGGACTGGCGGTATAAACGGTTTGTTTCATGAATACTCCTTTCCTCACTGCACGTGAAAGTGATTATTTTTAACGGTGAATGCTGAATTTTAGCCAGGAATTTTGCAGCGATTTACTCTCGGTGTAACATCCCCTGAGACCTAAAATTCAACATTAACCCGGAAGAACAAATGACCTCGCGTGTGATTGCACTGGATTTAGACGGAACATTACTTACCCCTCAGAAAACCCTGCTCCCCTCCTCCCTTGAAGCGCTTAAACGCGCGCAGGAAGTGGGGTATCAACTCCTTATCGTAACGGGTCGACATCACGTTGCCATTCACCCTTTTTATCAGGCACTGGCGCTAGATACACCTGCAATTTGTTGTAATGGCACTTATTTGTATGATTATCAGGCAAAAAAGGTTTTAGCCGCCGACCCGCTGCCGGTTCCGCAGGCGCTGCAACTGATTGATCTGCTGGATGAGCATGACGTACACGGTCTCATGTACGTAGATAACGCGATGGTGTACGAGCGCCCTACCGGCCACGTGGTGCGCACCAGCAACTGGGCATTGTCCCTGCCTGAAGCGCAGCGCCCGGTCTTTACCCAGGTTTCCTCCCTGCGCCAGGCGGCCCGGGATGTTGAGGCTATCTGGAAATTCGCCCTGACGGATGAAGACACCACCAAACTGAATACCTTCGCGAAGCACGTCGAGGAAACGCTGGGGCTGGAGTGCGAATGGTCCTGGCATGACCAGGTGGATATTGCCCGCAAGGGTAACAGCAAAGGCAAGCGCCTGACGCAGTATGTGGAATCAAAAGGCGGGTCGATGCAGGACGTGATCGCCTTCGGCGATAACTACAACGACATCAGCATGCTGGAAGCCGCCGGTACGGGCGTGGCGATGGGCAATGCCGACGACGCGGTGAAAGCGCGCGCCAACGTGGTGATTGGCGACAACACCACCGACAGCATCGCGCAGTACATTTATACCCACCTGCTGTAATCAGGCGGTGATTGAGACGCTCTTAATTTGCGCGTAAAGCCACAGGCCGGGCTTGATTGCTAACTCATCCCTGGCCCACGGGCTGATGCGCGCCCAGAGCGTCCTGCTGCCGACTTCAAGCTTCACCTCCACCTGCCCGTTATCATCAAAACACTCCGCCACTTTGGCGCGCAGAATATTGCGAATACTGGTTTGCAGCGGCGGCTGCAGCACCAGCGAGACGTCCGACGCCTGGATGCGAATTCGCAGCGCGGACTGTAACGGTTTATCGATCTTATTGACCCACAGATGCTGGTCACCCAGCGCCAGCGCGGTCATCGCGTAGTGCGGATGGTGTTCCAGAACGCTGACCTTCAGGATGCTGCTCTGCTGCTCTCTCGGTAACCAGGGGTGCATTACGCTGCTGCCCCACACCTCTTCCAGGTTGCCGAAGGCCTTCACGCTGCCCTCTTCCAGCACGAGCACTTTGTCGGCCAGATGAAGGATCTCATCCAGCGAATGGCTGACGTAGAGCATCGGAATATTAATTTCACGCGTCAGTCGCTGCAGATAAGGCAGAAGTTCGCGCTTGCGCGGTATATCGAGCGAGGCCAGCGGCTCGTCGAGCAGCAGCAGCTCGGGGGCGGTCAGCAACGCGCGGCCAATGGCCACCCGCTGTTTTTCTCCGCCGGAGAGTGAGGACGGCAGCCTGTCGAGCAGAGGCTCAATGCCTAAAAGCGTGACCAGCTTGTCAAACTGCCCGGCCATGCTTTTCGCCATGCCGTAGCGCAGGTTGCCGCGCACGCTGTAGTGCGGGAACAAGCGCGCGTCCTGGAAAACGTAGCCGATGCGGCGCTTGTCCGGTGAGAGGTAAACTTTGTTCTCCACGTCATTCAGGACGCGGTTATTCAGGACAATACGTCCTGACTGCGGGCGCGTCAGGCCGCTGATGGCGTTAATCAGAGACGTTTTTCCCGCTCCCGACACGCCGAAGACGGCAGTGATGCCGCTTGCAGGCAGCGTCTCGTTAAGCGTCAGGGTATGGTTTCCCAGCGTCTGGGTGAAATTCAATTCCAGCATCGTTATTTCCCCATCCGCTCGCGGCTCAGCCGCGCCAGCCATTCAGAAACCAGCAGCGAAACCAGGGCTAGTACGATTGAGATGATGCACAGCCGCGCTGCGGCACTCTCTCCCCCCGGCGTCTGAATCAGGGTGTACATGGCCGACGGAATGGTTCGCGTCTCACCGGGAATGTTCGACACAAACGTGATGGTCGCGCCGAACTCGCCCAGCGAGCGGGCGAAGGCCAGCACCGTCCCGACAATAATGCCCGGCAGCGTAAGCGGGAGCGTGATGGTGAAAAAGACGCGCCAGCGTCCGGCGCCCAGCGTGCGGGCCGCCTGTTCGAGCTTCATGTCCACGCCTTCCAGCGCGAGGCGGATTGCCCTCACCATCAGCGGGAATGACATCACCGCCGCCGCCAGCACCGCACCGCGCCAGCTAAAAGCGAATGTGAGTCCGAACCAGTCGTAGAGCCTTTCGCCGATAAAACCGCGTCGCCCCATCGAAATCAGCAGCAGGTAACCGACCACCACAGGCGGTAAAACCAGGGGGAGATGCAGCACGCTGTCGAGCAGCGCTTTGCCGGGAAACCGACAGCGAACCAGTAACCAGGCAAAGAAGATCCCAAAGGGCAAACTCAGCGCAACCGCCAGGGAAGAGACTTTAAGGCTCAGCAAAACAGCCTGCCATTCAGGATCGGTCAGTATCATCAGTGAGTCGTAAATCCATAACGTTTAAAGATTGCGGACGCCTCCGGCCCCTTCAGATAATCGCGGAAGGCCGTTACGGTCGCATTTTTATGTCCATCAACAATCGCGACAGGATATTCCACTTTCTTGTGGGAATCTTCCGGGAATGTTGCCACCACCTTCACGCCTTTGCTGGCAACGGCATCGGAGCCATACACTATGCCCAGCGGAGCTTCGTTGCGTTCCACCAGCGCCAGCGCGCCGCGCACGTCTTCCGCCGGGGCCAGCTTCGGCGACAATGTCTCCCATGCCCCCAGCGTTTGCAGCGCTTCTTTGGCATAGATCCCGGCCGGAACGTGCTCCGGATCGCCCACCGCCAGACGCCCACCGTTCAGCAGATTTATCCAGTTGGTCTCTTTATTGATGGTGATGTCCGCCTGCGCGCTGGCTTTTGGTGCCACGACAACCAGGCTATTCCCCAGCAGCGTTTCGCGGGTTGTTGCATCAATCGCTCTCTTCTCCGCCGCGTAATCCATCCACTTCTGGTCAGCCGAGATGAACAGATCCGCCGGTGCGCCCGCTTCTATCTGGCGCGCCAGCGTCGAAGAAGAGGCAAAAGAGGAGACCACCTCGACGTTTTTCTCTTTTTTATACGCCGCCGCGATATCCTGCAGCGCGTTGGTCAGTGACGCCGCCGCAAAGACCGTGATTTTACCCTCGTCCGCCAGCGCGTGTCCGGTAAGTGAAAGCGTCAGCGTTGCCCCTGCGAAAAGGCGTACCCATGAACGTGCCATCTGTAACTCCTGTGAGTAGCGTTATATACAAATTAATATAACGATATCTTCAGGGAGATCCCAGCGGTAAATCGTACCGCTCAAGGGGTAAGGCGGACGGATATCTTAATAATATCGGCGAAAATGAAAAAATCTTGAGAGCAAAACGCCCGGGCAAGCCGGGCGTTTTGTGGGAAATTAATGCTGCTTTTTCGCACGGTCTCTGTGACCGATATTCGAAAAGACGTTGAACACTTCACCCAGGCCGTAGATGGCACCGAGGATGATGGCCATCACTACTGGTACCATGATCACGGCGAATACCAGACTTTTCAACAACTCTAACATGGTTTTCTCCAGATTTTGTGAATGGGCTATTCTACCCTGAAAAGTAAGAAAAACATCCCCTTTTGTGCGGTGCCCTTTGCGCCCTGCACCATTTGGGTCACAATATTCTTTTTGCCAGGACACTGTTATGCAGGCCGAAATTCTTCTTACTCTCCGACTTCAGCAAAAGCTTTTCGCCGACCCCCGGCGTATTGCCCTGCTTAAACAGATAGAACAGACCGGCTCAATTAGCCAGGGAGCCAGGAATGCCGGGATTAGCTATAAAAGCGCCTGGGATGGCATCAATGAAATGAACACCCTGAGCGAACAACCGCTGGTGGACAGAGCCACAGGGGGCAAAGGCGGTGGCGGGGCTGTCGTCACACGTTACGGCCAGCGTCTGATTCAGCTCTACGATCTCCTGGGACAAATCCAGCAAAAAGCGTTCGATGTATTGAGTGACGACGATAACGTTCCGCTGGACAGCTTGCTGGCCGCCATTTCCCGCTTCTCGTTACAGACCAGCGCCCGCAACCAGTGGTTTGGTACGGTGACGGCGCGCGATAATCTCCAGGTACAGCAGCATATTGAGATCCTGCTTGCCGATGGCGTCACCCGTCTGAAAGCGGCGATAACGGCGCAGAGCGCAGAGCGCCTCGATCTGGACGAAGGTAAAGAGGTGCTGGTGTTGCTTAAAGCGCCCTGGGTCAACATCACGCGTGACCCGGACAAGGCAAAGGCTGCAGATAACCAGCTGCGCGGCGCCATCAGCCATATCGAACGCGGCAAAGAGCAGTGCGAGGTGCTGATGCCCCTGGCAGACGGACAAACCCTTTGCGCGACGGTCCCGCTCAGCGAGGCGGACGGTTTAGAAGAAGGTGCTATCGTCACCGCATATTTCAACGCAGACCGGGTGATTATCGCCACATTGTGCTGAGTGCATTGACAATCGTGCCGACAGTGCGTATCCCTGACAGCAGTTGCTGCAAAAAATGGGATACATCATGTCATCATTGCATATTTCGCAAGGTACGTTTCGTCTTAGCGATACCCGAACGCTGACGATTGCCGATCTGACAATACGCGCGGGTGAAAGCTGGGCGTTTGTCGGCACCAACGGCAGCGGTAAATCCGCGCTGGCCCGCGCGCTGGCCGGAGAGCTTCCCCTTCTCAAAGGCGAATACCAGAGCCATTTCAAACGCGTGACGCGCCTGTCCTTTGAACAGCTGCAAAAGCTGGTAAGCGACGAGTGGCAGCGCAATAACACCGATTTACTCAGTCCTGGTGAAGAAGACACCGGCCGCACGGCGGCGGAGATTATTCAGGATGAGGTGAAAGATCCCGCTCGCTGCCAGCATCTGGCGGAACAATTTGGCATCTCCGCTTTGCTGAACCGGCGGTTTAAATACCTCTCTACCGGCGAGACGCGGAAAACGCTTCTGTGTCAGGCGCTCATGGGCCAGCCGGAGCTGCTGATTCTGGATGAGCCCTTTGACGGGCTGGATGTTCACTCCCGCGGCCAGCTTGCCGCCCTGCTGGGCTCTCTGACTCAGGAAGGTTATACGATCGTACTGGTGCTGAACCGCTTTGATGAAATTCCTGATTTCGTGCAGAACGCGGGCGTGCTGGCAGACTGCAGCCTGATCGAAACCGGGGAAAAATCTGCGCTGCTCAAGCAGGCGCTCATTGCCCAGCTTGCGCACAGCGAAAAGCTGGCGGGAATTGCGCTGCCGGAGCCCGACGCGCCGGCAGCTCGCCACGGTCTCGATCCCCGGCAGCCGCTTATCGTTCTGCGCGACGGGGTGGTTTCCTATGATGACCGTCCGATCCTTAACCACCTCAGTTGGACGGTCAATCCTGGCGAGCACTGGCAGATTATCGGCCCTAACGGCGCGGGAAAATCAACGCTGCTGAGCCTGATCGTCGGCGATCACCCGCAGGGCTATAGCAACGATCTGACGCTTTTCGGGCGGCGTCGCGGCAGCGGCGAAACCATCTGGGATATCAAAAAGCACATCGGCTACGTCAGCAGCAGCCTGCATCTTGATTACCGGGTCAGTACCACGGTACGCAACGTGATCCTTTCCGGCTATTTTGATTCCATCGGCATTTATCAGGCGGTGTCGGACAAACAGCGCAAGCTGGCCCAGCAGTGGCTGGATATTCTGGGCATGGACAGCCGGGTCGCTGACGCGCCGTTTCATAGCCTGTCGTGGGGGCAGCAGCGCCTGGCACTGATCGTTCGCGCGCTGGTAAAACACCCTACGCTTCTGATCCTCGACGAACCGCTGCAGGGGCTGGATCCGCTCAACCGGCAGCTGATCCGCCGCTTTGTAGACGTGCTGATTAGCGAAGGTGAAACGCAGCTGCTGTTCGTTTCACACCATGCCGAAGATGCCCCTTCCTGCATTACCCACCGCCTGGAGTTTGTCGCGGACGGCGAGGGTTATCGCTACCTTCTCAGCAGCGTCGATTAACCGTGGAGGGCACCGCCCTCCTCTTTTCAGATAACTTGCATCAATACATCGCTATCTCTTTGATCTAGAATGCTCTGACTCATCGAAAAAGCGAGTGTGAAAACGAGTGTAAACGATTCCACTATTTTATCCCATGTCACACTTTTAGCGTCTCTGTTATGCTATGGTTATTACATACCATAAGCCCAATGGAGCGAATTATGCGAGTTCTGGTAACAGGTGGTAGCGGTTACATCGGAAGTCATACCTGTGTGCAGCTGCTGCAAAATGGTCACGATGTGATCATCCTCGACAACCTGTGCAATAGTAAGCGCAGCGTGCTGCCGGTAATTGAACGTCTTGGCGGTAAACAGCCAACTTTCGTGGAAGGCGACATCCGCAACGAAGCGCTGATGACCGAGATCCTTCACGACCACGCCATCGAAGCGGTGATCCACTTCGCGGGCCTGAAAGCAGTTGGTGAATCGGTTGCGAAACCGCTTGAGTATTACGACAACAACGTCAACGGTACCCTGCGTCTGATCTCCGCCATGCGCGCGGCGAACGTCAAAAACTTTATCTTTAGCTCCTCCGCCACCGTCTACGGCGATCAGCCCAAAATCCCTTACGTGGAAAGCTTCCCGACCGGTACGCCGCAAAGCCCGTACGGCAAAAGCAAGCTGATGGTGGAGCAGATCCTGACCGACCTGCAAAAAGCGCAGCCAGAGTGGAGCATCGCATTGCTGCGCTACTTCAACCCGGTCGGTGCGCATCCGTCCGGCGATATGGGTGAAGATCCGCAGGGTATTCCGAACAACTTAATGCCGTACATCGCCCAGGTGGCGGTAGGCCGTCGCGAGTCGCTGGCCATTTTTGGTAATGACTATCCCACCGAAGACGGCACCGGCGTGCGCGACTATATCCACGTGATGGATCTGGCGGACGGCCATGTTGCCGCCATGCAGCAGCTGGCTGACAAACCGGGCGTGCATATTTATAACCTCGGCGCCGGGGTCGGCAGCAGCGTGCTGGACGTGGTTAACGCCTTCAGCAAAGCCTGCGGTAAGCCGGTGAACTACCACTTCGCTCCGCGTCGTGATGGCGACCTGCCTGCTTACTGGGCCGATGCCACCAAAGCCGATAAAGAGCTTAACTGGCGTGTCACCCGCACGCTTGATGAAATGGCACAGGATACCTGGCACTGGCAGTCACGCCACCCGCAAGGCTATCCGGACTAAGGATCCGTCATGACTTCGTTTAATCCCGTCGATCATCCGCATCGTCGTTTTAACCCGTTAAGCGGGCAATGGATTTTGGTTTCCCCGCATCGCGCCAAGCGCCCCTGGCAGGGGGCGCAGGAGACGCCTGCAAAACAGACGCTGCCACAGCATGACCCGGACTGCTTCCTGTGTCCGGGCAATACGCGCGTCACCGGAGATAAAAACCCGGACTACAAGGGCACCTTCGTCTTCACCAACGATTTTGCCGCCCTGATGACCGACACGCCGGACGCCCCCGCAAGCCACGACCCGCTGATGCGCTGCGAAAGCGCTCGCGGTACCAGCCGCGTGATCTGCTTCTCGCCCGATCACAGCAAAACGCTGCCAGAGCTGAGCATGGACGCGCTGAAAGAGGTGGTCAGCACCTGGCAGGCGCAAACTGCTGAGCTGGGGCAGAGCTATCCGTGGGTGCAGGTGTTCGAAAACAAAGGCGCGGCGATGGGCTGCTCTAACCCGCATCCACACGGCCAGATCTGGGCGAATAGCTTCCTGCCCAACGAAGCCGAGCGTGAAGATCGTCTGCAGAAAGCCTATTTCGCAGAAAACGGCTCACCCATGCTGGTGGACTACACTCAGCGTGAGCTGGCCGACGGCAGCCGTACCGTAGTGGAAACCGAGCACTGGCTGGCCGTCGTGCCCTACTGGGCCGCCTGGCCGTTTGAAACGCTGCTGCTGCCGAAAGCGCACGTTCAGCGCATTACCGATCTCAGCGACGCGCAGCGCGACGACCTGGCGCTGGCGCTGAAAAAACTTACAAGCCGTTACGACAACCTGTTCCAGTGCTCCTTCCCGTACTCCATGGGCTGGCACGGCGCACCGTTTAACGGGGAAGAGAATCAGCACTGGCAGTTGCACGCCCATTTCTACCCGCCGCTGCTGCGCTCTGCGACGGTGCGTAAATTTATGGTGGGCTATGAAATGCTGGCGGAAACACAGCGTGACCTGACGGCGGAACAGGCGGCAGAACGCCTGCGCGCCGTTAGCGACGTCCACTATCGCGAATCAGGAGTCTAAAAAATGAGTCTGAAAGATAAAACACAATCCCTGTTTGCTGAGAAATTTGGCTACCCTGCCACCCACGTTATCCAGGCACCCGGGCGCGTTAACCTGATCGGTGAACACACCGACTATAACGACGGCTTCGTGCTGCCGTGCGCCATCGATTACCAGACGGTCATCAGCTGTGCGAAGCGCGACGACCGCAAAGTCCGCGTCATTGCGGCAGATTACGGTAATGAGACGGACGAGTTTTCCCTCGATGCCCCGATTGTGACGCACGACAGCCAGCAGTGGTCTAACTACGTACGCGGCGTGGTGAAGCATCTGCAGAAGCGCAACAAGAACTTCGGCGGTGCCGATTTAGTCATCAGCGGCAACGTACCTCAGGGTGCGGGCTTAAGTTCGTCGGCCTCGCTCGAAGTGGCCGTGGGAACCGTCTTCCAGCAGCTGTATCATCTGCCGCTGGACGGCGCGCAAATTGCGCTGAACGGCCAGGAAGCGGAAAACCAGTTCGTGGGCTGCAACTGCGGCATTATGGACCAGCTGATCTCTGCGCTGGGCAAAAAAGAGCACGCGCTGCTGATCGACTGCCGCTCGCTGGGCACCAAAGCCGTTCCGCTGCCAAAAGGCGCGGCCGTCGTGATTATCAACAGCAACTTTAAACGCACGCTGGTGGGCAGCGAATACAACACCCGCCGCGAACAGTGCGAAACCGGTGCGCGCTTCTTCCAGCAGCCTGCCCTGCGCGACGTGACGCTCAATGAATTTAACAAAGTAGCGCACGAGCTGGATCCGGTTGTCGCCAGGCGCGTTCGTCACGTGCTGACGGAGAACGCCCGTACCGTTGAAGCCGCGTCCGCGCTGGCGAAAGGCGACCTGAAACGCATGGGTGAACTGATGGCAGAATCTCACGCCTCCATGCGCGATGATTTTGAAATCACCGTGCCGCAGATCGACACCCTGGTGGACATTGTGAAAGCGGTCATTGGCGACAAAGGCGGCGTACGTATGACTGGCGGCGGTTTTGGCGGCTGCATCGTCGCGCTGGTGCCTGAAGAGCTGGTCCCTGCCGTCCAGGACGCCGTGGCGAAGCAGTACGAAGCGCAAACGGGCATCAAAGAAACGTTCTATGTATGTAAAGCATCACAAGGAGCCGGACAGTGCTAAACGAAACACCTACTCTCGCACCGGATGGTCTGCCGTATCGCCTGTTAACCCTGCGCAACAGCGCGGGGATGGTGGTTACGCTTATGGACTGGGGTGCGACCCTGCTATCAGCCCGCGTACCAATGCCGGACGGCAGCGTGCGCGAAACCCTGCTCGGCTGCGCCTCGCCTGAGCAGTATGTTAATCAATCCGCCTATCTGGGCGCGTCCGTCGGGCGCTATGCCAACCGTATCGCGAAGAGCCGCTTTGAGCTCGACGGCGTCCAGTACGCCCTGTTTCCAAGCCAGGGTGAGAACCAGCTGCACGGCGGGCCGGACGGCTTTGACAAACGCCGCTGGAAGATTGTTCGTCAAAACGACGGGGAAGTGCTGTTCTCACTGGATTCGCTTGATGGCGATCAGGGCTTCCCGGGGAATCTTATCGCATCCGCGCGCTTCACGCTGACCGACGACAACCGAATCGCCATTGAATACCGTGCGACGGTCGATAAGCCGTGTCCGGTCAACCTGACTAACCATGCCTACTTCAATCTGGACGGCAACCAGTGCGACGTGCGTAACCACAAGCTGCAGATCCTGGCTGACGCTTATCTGCCGGTTGACGAGATGGGCATTCCGTATCAGGGCCTTAAAGACGTGAGCGGGACCAGCTTTGATTTCCGCAGCGCTAAAGTTATCGCCCAGGATTTCCTGAGCGATGACGATCAGCGCAAGGTGAAAGGCTACGATCACGCGTTCCTGCTGCACGCCAAAGGTGATGTGAAGCAGCCTGCCGCGCAGGTCTGGTCTGCGGATGAGAAGCTGCAGATGACGGTGTACACCACCGCCCCTGCCCTGCAGTTCTACTCAGGCAACTATCTTGGCGGCACCACGGCGCGCGAACACGATGAGTACAGCGACTGGCAAGGGCTGGCGCTGGAGAGCGAATTCCTGCCGGACAGCCCCAATCATCCTGAATGGCCGCAGCCGGACTGCATGCTGCGCCCGGGTGAAGAGTACGTGAGCGTCACAGAGTATCATTTCATTCCGCATTGATTTCCAGCCCTCCCATCGGAGGGCTTTTTTCTGCGCGTCTTGCTGAAAATAGCGCCGATCGCAGACAAAATCATAACCCTGGATTCACAAGCATCTTACACTCGGAGACTATTTTCGCTATGGTTAGGGTTAAGCGTTGCTGGTGGCACCGCCACGGCAATATAATGAGAATTGTTATCATTCTAAAAATGCTTGAGGAGTAAGAGATGGCTATTACTAAGCTGGTTCTGGTGCGTCACGGCGAAAGCCAGTGGAACAACGAAAACCGCTTTACCGGTTGGTACGACGTTGATCTGTCTGAGAAAGGCGTAAGCGAAGCAAAAGCAGCAGGTAAACTGCTGAAGGAAGAAGGCTTCAGCTTTGATTTTGCTTACACCTCTGTGCTGAAACGTGCCATCCATACCCTGTGGAACGTGCTGGACGAACTGGACCAGGCCTGGCTGCCGGTTGAGAAATCCTGGAAACTGAACGAGCGTCACTACGGTGCGCTGCAGGGCCTGAACAAAGCGGAAACCGCTGAGAAATACGGTGACGAGCAGGTTAAACAGTGGCGTCGCGGCTTCGCGGTCACCCCACCAGAGCTGACCAAGGATGACGAGCGCTACCCGGGCCACGACCCGCGCTACGCGAAACTGACCGACGCTGAGCTGCCAACCACCGAGAGCCTGGCGCTGACCATCGACCGCGTTGTGCCTTACTGGAACGAAACCATTCTGCCACGCCTGAAAAGCGGCGAGCGCGTGATCATTGCCGCTCACGGTAACTCCCTGCGCGCGCTGGTGAAATACCTGGACAACATGGGTGAAGACGAGATCCTCGAACTGAACATCCCAACTGGCGTACCGCTGGTGTATGAGTTCGACGAAAACTTCAAGCCAATCAAACACTACTACCTGGGTAACGCGGACGAAATCGCAGCGAAAGCAGCGGCTGTCGCGAATCAGGGTAAAGCGAAGTAATTTTCGCCGGACGTAAAAAAAGCGCGGAGCCTTCCGCGCTTTTTTATTTGTGCCTGAGAATTCAGCCGCGACGCGCTTTTACCGCATTCGCCAGCTGACGCAGGATGGCATCGGTATCGTCCCAGCCGATGCAGGCATCAGTCACGCTTTTGCCATACACCAGCGGCTCGCTACCTTCCAGGTTCTGGTTCCCTTCGACCAGATGACTTTCAATCATCACCCCAATTACCGCCTTCTCACCGTTGGCGATCTGCTGGCAGACATCTGCCCCCACTTCCATCTGCTTTTTGAACTGCTTGCTGGAGTTGGCGTGACTGAAGTCGATCATCACCTGCGCCGGCAGCCCGGCTTTTTCCAGCCCAGCCTTCACGTCTGCCACATGTTTTGCACTGTAGTTTGGCTCTTTGCCACCGCGCAGAATAATATGGCAGTCGCCGTTACCGCTGGTGTTAACGATGGCAGAGTGACCCCATTTGGTCACAGACAGGAAGCAGTGCGGCGCCCCCGCTGCGTTGATGGCGTCGATAGCCACCTTAATGGTACCGTCAGTGCCGTTTTTGAAACCCACCGGGCAAGAGAGACCGGAAGCCAGCTCGCGGTGGACCTGAGATTCAGTGGTGCGGGCACCAATCGCGCCCCAGCTCATCAGATCTGCCAGGTATTGTGGCGTGATCATATCCAGGAACTCGCCGGCAGCTGGCAGGCCGCTGTCGTTGATCTCCAGCAGCAGCTTGCGCGCAATGCGCAGGCCGTCGTTGATCTGGAAGCTGTTATCCATGTGCGGATCGTTAATCAACCCTTTCCAGCCCACTGTCGTGCGCGGTTTTTCAAAATAGACGCGCATCACGATTTCAAGCTCGTCCTTCAGCTCTTCACGCAGGGCGAGCAGACGGGCCGCATACTCTTTCGCAGCGGCAGGATCGTGAATGGAGCACGGGCCAATCACCACCAGAAGACGATCGTCATTACCTTTCAGGATCTTGTGGATCGCTTTACGAGCATGAGAAACCGTGTTTGCGGCATTTTCAGTGGCGGGGAATTTCTCAAGGAGCGCTACAGGAGGTAATAACTCATTGATCTCTTTAATGCGTAAATCGTCGTTCTGATAATTCATCTTCTTTCCAGCTCTGCCATATCTTTAGTAATGAAAGCAATCCTTTCAATCTATCTTGTCGACCAGGAAGTGTAAACACGGTTTTACACTTCACGCAGATAATTCCTGGAATTCGCCTAAAAATCGCCACAAAATAGCGAAAAATGAGATCTAACCTAAGCTTTTTAACTGTAACAACCATTTTTACACGCTTAAACGCGATTCCATACTGACGTAAGTCCGTAAGGCGGAATCTTTCGCCTCTAAAAAGATGCACTGTTGGAGAATGTTATCCAGCGTAACGACAAGAACAGGAGCACCATGATGAAAATGACAAAACTGACAACCCTCTTCCTGACTGCCACACTCACCCTTGCCAGCGGCAGCGCCCTGGCCGCAGAAACGGGTACTTCAGACAGCAACGGTGATGCCAATGCGGCAGCAGCAGCAGGCCAGGTTGCGCCTGATGCGAAACAGAATATCGCCCCGAACAATGTCGATAACAGCCAGATCAATACCGGGAACACCAATACCGGCGGCACCATGCTGCATCCGAACGGTGGTGCTTCCGACACCATGAATCATGACAATATGAGCTCGGATGAGGTTCATAAGAACTCGATGTGCAAGGACGGCAAATGTCCCGATCCGAACGACAAAGTGGGTAACGACGCCAATACCAAAACTGATGGCACAACCCAGTAATTCTTGATGCTTTAAATGCGAAAGGAGAGCCCTGGCTCTCCTTTCTTTTTGGAGTAACCTGTTAAAAACGCTACACTAAAATAATAACGAATCAGGAAAGCAGACATGGCGCACACCCACTCACACGCATCTTCTCCCGGAAATGACAACGCAAAACGACTCATGCTGGCCTTTGGCGTTACGGCCACGTTTATGGTTATTGAGGTCATTGGCGGCCTGGTTTCCGGCTCTCTGGCGCTGCTGGCTGATGCCGGACATATGCTGACCGATGCCGCCGCGCTGCTTTTCGCCCTGCTGGCGGTGCAGTTTGCTCGCCGCCCGCCCAACGCACGCCATACCTTCGGCTGGCTGAGGCTGACGACCCTCGCCGCGTTTGTTAATGCCATCGCGCTGGTGGCGATCACCCTTCTTATCGTCTGGGAGGCCGTACAGCGCTTCAGGTACCCTCAGCCGATCGCCGGGACAACGATGATGGTCATTGCCGTGGCGGGACTATTGGCGAATATCCTCGCGTTCTGGATTTTGCACAGCGGCAGCGGGGAAAAGAACCTCAACGTGCGCGCTGCGGCCCTGCACGTTCTGGGAGATTTACTCGGCTCGGTCGGAGCGATTGTCGCCGCGCTGGTGATCCTCAATACCGGCTGGACGCCCGTCGACCCGATTCTCTCCGTGCTGGTGTCGTGTCTGGTCTTGCGAAGCGCCTGGCGGCTGCTGAAGGAGAGCGTCAATGAACTTCTTGAAGGTGCACCGACATCCATAGACATTGACGAGCTGAAACGTAACCTGCGCCGCTCAGTTCCGGAAGTACGCAACGTGCATCACGTGCACGTTTGGCTGGTGGGGGAGAAGCCGGTCATGACGCTGCACGCCCAGGTGATCCCGCCTCATGACCACGACGCGCTGCTTGAACGCATCCAGCATTTTCTTGAACATCACTACGAGATTGGCCACGCCACCATCCAGATGGAGTATCAGCCCTGTAACGGGCCGGACTGCCACCTTAACGAGGCGCAGCCCGACCATTCACATCATCACCACCATTAGCGGGAAAGCGCGTGAGAGCCTCGCTCACGCGCGCTGTTAATCCACATTCGGCTGCCGTTCAGGGCAATGAAGGTCAGCAGCAGATACTCCAGCGACATCGCATAGACGCCCTGCAGAGCAAAAATTACCACGCTGATGACGTTGATGATGACCCACAGCAGCCAGTTCTCAACGTATTTGCGCGTCATCAGGACCATCGCCGCAATCGACAGCACCATCATGCAAGAGTCCCAGAACGGGAAGGCATCCGGCTGGAGCTCCGGCATCGTCACGTCCAGGCCAATAGCGGACATGACCGAAACGGCAACGCGGGTCAGGAACGCAAACACCGGGTTGATATAGACGGTCATTAAACCAATGGCAACCACGCAGGCAACGAACCAGGCGATGGCTTTTGGCAGGGGCAGCCAGCGGATCTGCAGCTCAGCCTCCTGCTGGCTGTTTTGCCGGGACCAGGCGTACCAGCCGTAAATATTGGCGGCGAAGAAAAACAACTGCAAAAGCAGACTGGCATACAGCTGGATCTGGAAGAAGATAATCGCAAACAGCGCGACGTTAATCAGGCCGAACGCGTAGTTACCGATCTTCTCAAGGCTTGCCAGCCAGATACACAGCAAACCCGCCAGCGTGCCTACGGCTTCAATCCATGACAGGTCATAGCCACCTGCACCAATCGGTATATGAACCAGAATGTTCTGCGTGCTAAAAAAATCCATCTTTTCCCCAGGGCGTTTTTAAATTAAGTACGTAGTGTAGCCGCAAAATCCAGCATGCGGTTAAGCGGAATTAACGCACCTTCACGCAGGGCGGCGTCGACGTGGATTTCATGCGCCGCACCGCCCGTCTCGAGCCCTTCGGCAATCGCTTTCAGGCCGTTCATCGCCATCCACGGGCAATGCGCGCAGCTGCGGCACGTCGCGCCCTCCCCCGCCGTTGGCGCTTCCAGGAGCTCTTTCTCCGGCACGGCCTGCTGCATCTTATAGAAGATACCGCGATCGGTCGCCACAATGAGCTGCTTGTGCGGCAGCGTCCTGGCCGCGTTGATAAGCTGGCTGGTTGAGCCAACGGCATCGGCCATATCAACAATCGACTGCGGTGATTCTGGGTGAACAAGAATGGCGGCATCAGGATAAAGCGCCTTCATGCGCGCCAGCGCCTGGGTTTTGAACTCGTCGTGAACGATACAGGCACCTTGCCAGCAGAGAACGTCAGCGCCCGTCTGCTTCTGGACATACTTTCCAAGATGGCGGTCAGGGGCCCAGATAATTTTCTCACCCAGGCTGTCCAGATGCTCAATAAGCTCAACGGCGATGCTCGACGTGACCACCCAGTCTGCGCGCGCTTTTACCGCCGCGGAGGTGTTGGCGTAAACCACCACGGTTCGGTCAGGATGGGCATCGCAGAATGCGGTGAACTCATCAATCGGGCAGCCGAGATCCAGTGAACACTCCGCGTTAAGCGTCGGCATCAGAATGGTTTTTTCCGGGCTCAGGATCTTTGCCGTTTCGCCCATAAAACGCACGCCTGCAACCAGCAGCGTGGAAGCGGGATGTTTTGCCCCGAAGCGGGCCATCTCCAGTGAATCAGAAATACAGCCCCCGGTCTCTTCCGCCAGTTGCTGAATTTCCGGGTCGGTGTAGTAATGGGCCACCATCACCGCATCGCGCTCTTTGAGAAGCCGTTTGATCTTCTCGCGATAGAATTGTTTTTCATCCTGACTCAGCGGAACAGGCTTTGGCGGAAACGGATAGATGGCGGCTTCAGGATCGAACATCACACTCATTATGGCTTCTCGTTTTACTGGCTTAACAATATTGCCTTTCTTTTGCATGACAAAGCAAAACGCGCGGCAATTGTGTTTTATATACTAAACAAGATAGCGAATCCGGAGTGAAAAGTCACCGGGAATAGATGGGCAGAGCATTTGTTGTCGCGCAGATAGCAAAAAGGCGCCTTTAGGGCGCCTTTTTACACTGGTGGGTCGTGCAGGATTCGAACCTGCGACCAATTGATTAAAAGTCAACTGCTCTACCAACTGAGCTAACGACCCCTTGCGGGATGTACTTCAAATTTATTCAGGCTGGTGGGTCGTGCAGGATTCGAACCTGCGACCAATTGATTAAAAGTCAACTGCTCTACCAACTGAGCTAACGACCCATTTGGGTGTTGCCTGAATTATCACTCGGAACCAATAAAATTGGTGGGTCGTGCAGGATTCGAACCTGCGACCAATTGATTAAAAGTCAACTGCTCTACCAACTGAGCTAACGACCCGAGTGGTGGGTGATGACGGGCTCGAACCGCCGACCCCCTCCGTGTAAAGGAGATGCTCTACCAACTGAGCTAATCACCCACTCTGTACTGCCGGTAATGCGTTAAGTGGTGGGTCGTGCAGGATGACTCGGCTTCGCCTCGCCCTACGGGCCGTTGCTTACGCAACATTATCCTTCACGGTTTACTACTACTTCCACCTGACTTAGTGGTGGGTCGTGCAGGATTCGAACCTGCGACCAATTGATTAAAAGTCAACTGCTCTACCAACTGAGCTAACGACCCACTTTTACGCTGTTTTCACGTTGTTTGATATCCCGTGGCAACGGCGGCATATATTACTGATTTAAGAATTCTGCGCAACAAAAATTTCGATGAAGATCACTTAACTGCTTACGAATCATGCTGCACGACCAGAAATAACGCGATTTCTGGTCATGCGATAATCATCCCATCGAATTCAGGCGTTTTTGCGCCTGCTTAGCACCTTCGGTGCCAGGGAATTTTGCGACCACCTGCTGATAAACCGCTTTGGCTTTCGCCGTGTCGCCTTTGTCCTGCATGATCACGCCAACTTTATACATCGCGTCTGGCGCTTTCGGCGATTTCGGGTAATTTTTCACCACTGAGGCAAAATAAAACGCCGCATCGTCCTTTTTACCTTTGTTGTAATTCAGCTGACCGAGCCAGTAATTGGCATTTGGCTGGTAGGTTGAATCAGGGTATTTCTTAACAAAGTTCTGAAACGCAGCAATCGCGTCGTCCTGACGAGACTGATCCTGCACCAGGGCAATGGCCGCATTGTAATCCGTATTTGCGTCACCGCTCTGTACAGGCGCCCCTGTTGAGGCTGAAGCATCAGCAGACGGTGCGGGTGCGGAGGTCGCTGCACCGCTCTGATCGCCTGCCGCTGGCTGTGCTGCTGCACCACCGCTGCTCAGGCTATCTATCTGCAACAAGATTTGCTTCTGACGTTCCACAACCTGGTTAAGCTGATACTGGCTTTCCTGAATCTGACCGCGGAGAGAGTCAATATCATTTTGGTTATCGGAAAGTTGCTGCTGGAGTTGGGTTAAAAGCTGACTGTGAGCGTTAGAAATACGCTCGAGCTGAGTGACCCGGTCTTCTACCGAGCCTGAGCCGACACTACTGATTGGTGCCTGAGCAAAAGCGGCCCAGGGGGCCGCTATTCCAACCAGTAACGACAGACTCAACAGATGATGTCTGAAGTTACTGCTCATGCAATTCTCTTAGTAAACCAGTACGGCACGACGGTTTTTGGAGTAAGCCGCTTCGTCGTGACCCAGTACTGCAGGTTTTTCTTTACCGTAAGAAACGATGGAGATCTGGTCAGCAGAAACGCCTTTACCCTGCAGGTACATCTTAACGGCGTTAGCACGACGTTCACCCAGGGAGATGTTGTACTCTGGAGTACCACGTTCGTCCGCGTGACCTTCTACGGTGACTTTGTAAGATGGGTTGCTACGCAGGAAGTTAGCGTGAGCATCCAGCATCGCAGCGAAGTCAGAACGGATGTCGTATTTATCCAGATCGAAGTAAACGATGTTGTTCTGCTGCAGCTGCTGCATCTGAAGACGCGCTTGCTCTTCAGAAGACATGTTGCCATTGCCGTTCGCGTCCATACCGGTACCGGCACCCATCATGCCTTCGCCGCTCTGGTCATTGCTGGCGTTCTTGTTAGAAGAACACGCTGCGATTGCCATTACAGGCAGAGCGATCATCAGCCCCTTCAGCACTTTGTTCAGTTGCATTTCTATGATTCCTTTAGTAATCAATTAATTATTATTTACAGATACGGCGACCAGGCAGGTGATTTTACCTGTCCATCAGTAGCCGGAATACGCGCTTTGAAACGCCCATCTGTAGAAACCAGATTCAGCACAGATCCCATCCCCTGAGAAGAGCTGTAGATTACCATAGTGCCGTTAGGTGCCAGACTTGGCGTTTCATCCAGGAACGTTGACGACAGAACTTGAACGCCACCCGCTACCAGATCTTGTTTGGCAATGTGCTGCTGCCCACCATTGGAGCTGACCATTACCATGAATTTACCGTCGCTGCTCACGTCTGCGTTCTGGTTCTGAGAACCTTCCCAGGTAATACGCTGCGGAGCGCCGCCGTTGATGTTCACTTTATAGATTTGTGGACGGCCGGCCTGGTCAGAGGTAAACGCCAGGTTTTGACTGTCCGGGAACCATGATGGTTCGGTATTGTTGCTGCGACCATCGGTCACCTGACGGATCTGGCCGGAGCCAATGTCCATCACGTACAGGTTAAGGCTACCGGTTTTAGACAGCGCAAACGCCAGTTTAGACCCATCCGGAGAGAAGGAAGGCGCACCGTTGTGACGTGGGAACGACGCAACCTGACGAACCGCACCGTTAGCCAGCGTCTGGATAACCAGCGCAGAACGACCGCTCTCAAAGGTAACATACGCCAGTTTAGACCCGTCCGGAGACCAGGCTGGAGACATCAGCGGTTGTGAAGAGCGTTTTACCAGGAACTGGTTGTAACCGTCGTAGTCAGAGACGCGCAGCTCGTACGGGAACTGACCACCGTTGGTCTGCACCACATAAGCAATACGGGTACGGAACGCACCTTTAATGCCGGTCAGTTTTTCGAATACCGCATCGCTGGCCGCGTGTGCCGCGTAGCGCAGGTACTGTTTCGTGACCTTGTAAGAGTTCTGTGCCAGAACGGTACCCGGTGCACCGCCGGTATCCACCAGCTGCCAGGCCACGTTGTATGAGCCGTCCGGGTTAGGGGTAACCTGACCCACAACCACCGCATCAATACCCAGCGCAGACCATGCAGCAGGCTGTACTTCCTGCGCACTACCCGGCTGCTGAGGCAGACGAGAACGATCTAACGGGTTGAATTTACCGCTGTTACGCAGGTCAGCCGCCACGATGCCGCCAGCATCTTCAGGTGCAGCGCCAGGACCGGCCCACTGGAACGGAACAACACCGATTGGGCGTGCCGAGTCCACCCCCTGGGTGATCTCGATACGTACTTCTGCGTGCAGGACTGCTGCCCACAGCATTAAAAAACCAAATGCTACACGTAATGCCTGCTTCATCATATCTCCCTTATCCGGGTAACCTTACCCACGATAATTTAGCAGAATGTTAACAAACTCAAATAGACAAAACTACCAGAACCCTGTGACTAAACCTGGTCTATTTTTCCCCGTTTGCACGGGGAAAATGTAACTTAAGGTTTGAAGTCCAGCGGTGCATTTTTGAAGACTTCGTAGACTGCCTGCGAAGGCGGTTTAGGCATCTTCGCCTGACGCGCTGCAGCCAAAGCCGCAGTACATAAAGCCGGGTCGCCACCTTCAGACTTAATATCAAGCAGCATGCCGTCCGGAGCCAGTTTTATACGCAGCGTACACGTTTTACCGGTATAGGAAGACGCGTCATAGAACCGGCTTTCAATCGCCGATTTAATCTGCGCGGCATAGCCGTTGATTTCAGCCCCTGTCGCACCGTTACTCTTAGTGTTACCACTTCCGGTCGGCGCTGCGTTGTTTCCTTTCGCCCCACCGCCCGTTTTCGGTGCATTCTTACCGGAGCTTAAATCCCCAAGCAGATCGTCAACCCCTGCGGCAGCAGCGGCTTTTTCAGCGGCAGCAGCCTTTTTGGCAGCCGCTTTTTCAGCAGCAGCTTTCTTATCGGCAGCGGCCTTCTCAGCTGCAGCTTTTTTATCTGCAGCGGCTTTTTCCGCGGCGGCTTTTTCCGCGGCGGCAGCTTTTTCTGCAGCAGCCTTCTCGGCAGCAGCAGCTTTCTTCGCAGCCTCGGCAGCCGCTTTCTTCTCTGCTTCCTGAGCGGCTTTTTTCGCGGCTTCGGCTTCAGCTTTCTTCTGAGCATCAGCAGCGGCTTTCTTCGCGGCCTCCGCTTCGGCTTTTTTCTGAGCATCCGCAGCGGCTTTCTTCGCCGCTTCCGCTTCAGCTTTTTTCTGAGCATCCGCAGCCGCTTTCTTCGCCGCTTCTGCCGCTAATTTCGCCTGGGCATCAGCCTGCGCTTTAGCATCTGCTGCGGCTTTGGCAGCCGCCTCTTCCGCCTGCTTTTGCTGTTCCTGCGCTTTCTTCGCGGCCTCTTCGGCTTGCTTCTGCTGTTCCGCCTGCGCTTTCGCTGCTTCCTGCGCCTGCAAACGTTCTTTCTCAAGCTGCTTCAAACGCTCCTGCTCGGCGGCCTGCTTTTCACGCAGCTCTTCCGCCTGCTGTTGCGCCTGTTTTTCACGCTGCTCTTCAGCCCGTTTGGCACTCGCCTTCTGCTGTTGTTCGCGATTATAGTTCTGCACTACCGCACCGGGATCCACCATTACGGCGTCAATGGAAGATCCTCCACCGCCGCCTGCTGATGCATCAATATGCTCGTCGAACGAACTCCAGATCAGCGCTGCAAAAAGAATAACGTGCAGCACTGCGGAGACGATTATCGCTCGCTTAAGCTTGTCGTTCTGTTCGGTTGCCTTTGACACTATCGGTTCCCAAAAACTACGCGGATGATCAAATAGGTTGAGTCATTAAGCCAACTGACTTAACACCCGCACTATGTAGCAAGTTCAGCGCTTTAATAATTTCATCGTAGGGTACGTCTTTCGCGCCACCGATTAAGAAGACCGTTTTCGGATTTGACTCGAGGCGACGCTGCGCCTCAGCAATCACCTGCTCGGGTGGAAGCTGATCCATGCGATCTTTTTCTACCACCACGCTGTACTGCCCTACGCCGGAAACTTCAATGATGACCGGAGGATCGTCATTGGTGCTCACCGCCTGTGATTCTGTCGCATCCGGAAGATCCACCTCCACGCTCTGGGTAATGATTGGCGCTGTTGCCATGAAGATCAGCAGCAGTACCAACAGGACGTCCAGCAGTGGAACGATATTGATTTCGGACTTGAGCTCGCGACGACCTCGTCCACGCGATCTGGCCATGGTTTACCCCTTGTTGCTCTCGGTGCTGGTAAACGCCTGACGGTGCAGAATCGCGGTGAACTCTTCCATAAAGTTGTCGTAGTTCAGTTCCAGTTTGTTCACGCGCTGGTTCAGACGGTTGTAAGCCATAACCGCAGGGATAGCCGCAAACAGACCGATAGCGGTCGCAATCAGTGCTTCAGCGATACCCGGTGCAACCATCTGCAACGTCGCCTGCTTCACCGCGCCAAGCGCGATAAAGGCGTGCATGATCCCCCACACGGTACCAAACAGACCGATATACGGGCTGATGGAGCCGACAGTGCCGAGGAAAGGAATGTGCGTTTCAAGATTTTCCAGCTCACGGTTCATAGAGATACGCATCGCACGCGAGGCGCCTTCCACGACCGCTTCCGGCGCATGATTGTTTGCACGATGCAGACGAGCAAACTCTTTGAATCCGCTATAGAAAATTTGCTCGGAGCCGGTCAGGTTTTCACGGCGTCCCTGGCTCTCCTGATACAGACGAGAAAGCTCAATACCCGACCAGAACTTATCTTCAAACGCTTCCGCTTCACGGCCAGCAGCATTGAGGATACGCGTTCTCTGGATGATGATGGCCCAGGATGCGATTGAAAAACCAATCAAAATCAACATGATAAGTTTAACCAGAAGGCTTGCCTTCAGGAACAAATCAAGGATATTCATGTCAGTCACTGCTTAAACTCCGCGACAATAGACTTAGGAAGCGCACGAGGCTTCATTATGGTTGGATCAACACAAACAATCAGTACTTCAGCTGAGTTCAGTACGGTGTTCTCTGCGTTGACTATCCGCTGCGTGAATACCAGTGAGGTCCCGCGCATTGATGTAATTTCAGTTTGGACTTCGAGCATATCGTCGAGTCTGGCAGGCGCAAAATACTCAAGCGTCATCTTGCGTACCACGAAGGCAACTCGCTCAGCCAACAGCACCTGTTGACTAAAGTGATGATGGCGCAGCATCTCTGTGCGTGCCCGTTCATAAAAAGCAACGTAGCTGGCGTGGTAAACCACACCACCGGCATCGGTATCTTCGTAATAGACACGAACCGGCCATCGAAACAGCGTTGTATTCACTTTACATCCTGGTAATGCAATAAAAGTTAATGCTTTTAAACTTCGCTACTATACGCGCGGGAAAGATGGTTTGGAATGGGAGAAAGTAAACGGAGAGTAAATTTTTATGGGCTCGGGTAAGCCCATAACGTTATAGGACGTTTCTTATTCAGAAGAAGAAGAAAATCAATCCGGCGAGAAGGACCAGATCGGCAATGAGCGGGCAGAAAATGCCCTGCCAGTGAACCGCTTTTGGACGAAAGCCCACGCCGTGGATCACCCCGGCACACACCGCCCACATGATGAGGAAGCCGTGCCAGATCTCAAGCTCGCTGGTCTTTGCCGCAAAGCGCGACGGGTCCCAGAAGATACAGCCTGCCAGCAGTAATGCCATCACTAAAGAAAGCGCCCGTAACGGGCGCTTATCCATTACCGCGTAAAGTTTCGCGATAATATTCATCAGTGTTTTTCTTCACCCGCTTTGGTCGCTTCTACGTGCTCAAGCGCCAGGGCAGTAATGACACCAAAAGCACAGGCAAGAAGCGTCCCTAAAATCCATGCGAAATACCACATATTCAGCTCCTTACTTAGTACATAGAGTGGGTGTTGCTTTCGATATGTTCTTTAGTGATACGACCGAACATTTTCCAGTAACACCAGATGGTGTAAGCCAGAACAATCGGAACGAACACGCAAGCAACGTAAGTCATTAAGTTCAGCGTCATATGGCTGGAGGTTGCATCCCACATGGTCAGGCTAGCATTCAGCATGGTGCTGGACGGCATGACGAATGGGAACATGGCAATACCCGCCGTCAGGATGATGCACGCCAGCGTCAGTGAAGAGAACACGAACGCCAGAGCACCTTTCTCCAGACGAGACGTCAGCACGGTCAGCAGCGGCAGCAGTACACCCAGAGCCGGGATCGCCCACAGCGCAGGGGTATTGTTGAAGTTCACCAGCCAGGCACCAGCCTGACGCGCCACTTCTTTGGTCAGCGGGTTAGACGGTGCCGAGTGGTTAATCGCGGACGTCACCACGTAACCATCAATACCGTAGACCACCCACACGCCTGCCAGAGCAAAGCAGACCAGCGTCACCAGTGCCGCAACCTGAGCAGTAGCACGAGAGCGCAGGTGCAGTTCACCGACAGTACGCATCTGCAGGTAGGTTGCGCCCTGAGTGATGATCATCGCCACGCTCACCACACCGGCCAGCAGACCAAACGGATTCAGCAGCTGGAAGAAGTTACCGGTGTAGTAAAGACGCATGTATTCGTCGAGGTGGAACGGTACGCCCTGCAGCAGGTTACCGAACGCCACGCCAATCACCAACGGTGGAACGAAGCTACCGATGAAGATGCCCCAGTCCCACATGTTGCGCCAGCGGGTGTCTTCAATCTTGGAACGGTAGTCGAAACCGACCGGACGGAAGAATAAAGAGGCCAGCACCAGAATCATCGCCACGTAGAAGCCGGAGAACGCAGCCGCGTAGACCATCGGCCAGGCAGCAAACAGCGCGCCGCCTGCGGTGATCAGCCACACCTGGTTACCGTCCCAGTGAGGGGCGATGGAGTTAATCATGATTCGACGCTCGGTGTCATTGCGACCGAGGAAACGGGTGAGCATCCCCACCCCCATGTCGAAACCATCCGTGACGGCGAAACCGATCAGCAGAACGCCAACCAGCAGCCACCAGATAAAACGCAATACTTCATAATCGATCATTTGATGACTCCTGTCTTAGCGTGCCGGCTGAGTAGTCACAGTGGACTGCTCGTAGTGATAGCGACCGGTTTTCAGGCTGCTTGGGCCAAGGCGCGCGAACTTGAACATCAGGAACAGTTCAGCCACCAGGAACAGGGTGTACAGACCACAGATCAGCAGCATGGAGAAGATCAGATCGCCTGCCGTCAGGGAGGAGTTCGCTACCGCCGTTGGCAGCACCTCACCAATCGCCCATGGCTGACGGCCGTATTCTGCTACAAACCAGCCGGACTCAATCGCGATCCACGGCAGTGGAATACCGTACAGCGCGGTACGCAGCAGCCATTTTTTCTCGCCGATGCGGTTGCGAATCACGGACCAGAAGGACGCCGCAATGATCAGCAGCATGATGATGCCGCAGCCCACCATGATACGGAATGCGAAGTACAGTGGCGCAACGCGTGGAATCGAGTCTTTGGTCGCCATCTGAATCTGTGCTTCCGTCGCATCAGAAACGTTAGGGGTATAGCGTTTCAGCAGCAGACCGTAACCCAGATCTTTCTTCACGTTGTTGAACTGGTCGCGAACAGCCTGGTCGGTAGAACCGGCACGCAGCTGTTCCAGCAGCGAGTAGGCCTTCATACCGTTACGGATACGCTCTTCGTGCTGAACCATCAGCTCTTTCAGACCCGTTACCTGCTTATCGACAGAACGGGTTGCAATGATACCCAGCGCGTAAGGGATCTGAATGGCGAAGCGGTTTTCCTGCGCGTCCTGATCGGGAATACCGAACAGCGTAAAGGCAGCAGGCGCCGGCTGGGTTTCCCATTCGGCTTCGATAGCGGCCAGTTTGGTTTTCTGCACGTCACCCATTTCGTAACCGGATTCATCACCCAGAACGATAACGGAGAGGATTGCAGCCATACCGAAGCTTGCAGCGATAGCAAAGGAGCGCTTGGCAAACGCGAAGTCACGACCGCGCAGCATATAGTAGGAGCTGATACCCAGCACGAACATCGCGCCGCACACGTAGCCAGATGCCACAGTGTGAACGAATTTAACCTGGGCGACCGGGTTCAGGACCAGCTCGGCAAAGCTGACCATCTCCATGCGCATGGTTTCGAAGTTGAAGTCAGACGCGATCGGGTTCTGCATCCAGCCGTTCGCCACCAGGATCCACAGCGCGGACAGGTTCGAACCTAATGCCACCAGCCAGGTTACGGCCATGTGCTGGACTTTACCCAGACGGTCCCAACCGAAGAAGAACAGACCTACAAAGGTGGATTCGAGGAAGAAGGCCATCAGACCTTCAATGGCCAGCGGCGCACCGAAGATATCCCCTACATAGTGGGAATAGTAAGACCAGTTAGTCCCGAACTGGAACTCCATGGTCAAACCGGTTGCCACGCCCAGCGCAAAGTTGATACCAAACAACTTGCCCCAGAACTTGGTCATATCTTTATAAATCTGTTTGCCGGAGAGGACGTAAACCGTTTCCATGATGGCCAGCAGGAACGCCATACCGAGCGTCAGTGGCACAAACAGGAAGTGGTACATCGCGGTCAAGGCAAACTGTAAGCGCGACAGTTCGACTACGTCTAACATTATGACTCCTTGCTCATCGCATGAAGACTCCGAGAGTGAACCCCGTCAGAGAGAGATCCACACGCATGCCCCAATACAAATTATTCGCATCCTGGTCGTCGTTATTACCCTGGAGAAGGATAAAAACGATGACGATAGGTTACAAATAGGTTAATAAAAAACTCAAATTGATCCCGCAAATATAATACGCTGCAAAACCCTTACAATAAACAGGTTTTTATTGAATCACATTTACGTTTTTCGACGACGATCAACTTATAGCAAAATCACCACATTTCGGCCATTTTGATCGGGAACAATTTAGCGCTTTTCTACTCATTTTTCCAAGAATTAAACATTGATTTAAATCAAAAAAGGCCGGTAATGTTAACAAAGTTTAAGCGTGGTGATTTTGGTGAAAACCATGTTAAATACATGTATGCACAAAAGTTGTACAGGTTATCAAAGATGATGCAAATTTAGTTAAAAGTGATTTACCTTAACTACGCGCTCAATATCACCTCATCGCACCCTCTACATTAAAAAACCATCCTGTCGCCCCTCGCACAGATCCCCCTCCCCTCGCGGCCCCCTGTTCACGATCTGTAAACCAGCCAAAGAGGAACATTTTTTCCGTGTTTCACTACCCTTGCTGCGAATCGTCTGCTTCCTTCAAGCAATGGGGCAGAAAGGGGCTGATGCTATTATTAGCATCAAAAAAAATTGCGGCAAAAAAGCGTGCCGGGCAGCTGAGGGAATTATTTATCCTTCGAATGATTGCGGTGTAATTAGCAGCTTGAGAATAAAAACAACACTACATCAATTAATTTAAATTATATATTTGCACAAATTAACCACAAAACCACGCTTTTCTTCGATTAATAAAAAAAACAAAATCATATATTAAGAATTTATTTAGGCCAGCTTATCTTGTGAGAGCATTTTATTACTGAAATAATTATTTTTTAAATTTTTACCCACTCAAAGAGTTATTACCATATGAAATATCTACCTCTGCTCGGTGCTTTATTAATAAGCACGACCGCATTTGCGCATAATGACGATGCCTATAGTCACGATGCGGCAATTATGGATTATACCCAGACCGACTGGATGGCCCGCCTCCCTGGCAACCTTACCCTTTCACGATTGAGTATCCCAGGCACGCATGATTCAGGCTCACGCTACGGTGGAGATGCCATCGCCAACCAGGTCATGACCATTCCTCAGCAGCTTAACGCGGGGATCCGCTATCTGGATATTCGGGTGCGGCACATCGATGATGCTTTTGCTATTCATCACGGCGTGAAATATCAAAATCTTAACTTTGATGACGTAATGAAGTCGGTGACGGCCTTCCTGCAACAGCATCGCGGCGAAACCGTGGTGATGCGACTTCGCGAAGAGTATTCCCCGTCGAATAACACCCGAAGCATCAGCGAAACGATGGATAGCTATATTTCGACGTATCAAAATACGTTCCTGTCCGATTATGGTTACCTTCACGACCCTACGCTTAATCAGGTTCGCGGAAAAGTCTTTATTATTTGGGACAATTTTGAAAGCACCGGCAGTACCCCCGTTGCATCCCGCCGTTTAAATAGTATCGAAATGCAGGATGCCTGGTCCGTAAGTTCAAACTGGGATCTCTACGGTAAATGGGAAAAGGTTAAAAAGTTTATTAATGATAATCAAAATTACGGTGATATCTCGATTAACTATCTGAGCGCGGCGGGGGGATCTTTTCCCTATTTTGTTGCCAGCGGCCACTCCAGCGCAGGCACATCGGCACCGCGCCTCTCAACGGGCCTGACCACGCCGGGATGGAAATATAAGTACCCTGATTTCCCACGGGTTAGCTGTTTTATCCGCATCTGTACGATCGCGTTTGAAGGCACCAACACGCTGACCCGCAACTATCTAAACAATAATTATGTTGAGCGCACAGGGATCATCGCCGCCGATTTCCCGGGCAAAGGGTTAATTCGCGCCATCATCAATAAAAACGACTTCTAAAAAAAGGCCGCTTTTCAGCGGCCAACCATGTCGAAACGGACATATTTTATGATGTCGATGAAGTTAGAGCCAAGGATCGGGTCACAGCCGATGCCCACACAGGTGGATTGGCCGATGAATGTGGTCCGGCATGATGCCGATTTTGCATTCGCCAGGGGTGATAACGCTTGGGCAGTTCGGGCCGATCATGTGCACGCCTGCTTCATCCTGCTTCACCTTCACGGTCAGCATATCAAGGATGCGATTGGTTATCGAAGACGAAAAAAATATAAACAGAAGTGATTTTAATTAACGCGAGAGAAAAACGCCCTGCCGAAGCGAGACAAGCAATAAGCGTAGTCGGGCCAGTTTATTTTTCCATTCTGTTTTTGCAACCCTTAGAAATTACATTTGATTTACTTTTATTATCCCGGAAGTTAACACCGAAGCGTGACTATTTAATGATAAAAGGCCGCAAACTCTGCGGCCTTTTGATCGTGTCAGCGTTTTTCAGGCAAGAAGAATGCTGAAGGTTCGTGACTGTCCCGGTCTGAACGCCCCGACGATGCCCTCTTCTTCACGATTGTCTATTATCCGTTCATTCATGTCCGTTTCGCAGCACCGTTTCACGGTCGGATCCACGGATAACGTCGCGTCACATGCGCTGGACTCAGAAGGGTTGAACAGACGAAGAATGAGCTCGTCTCGATCTTCAGCCTTTTTGAGCGTACTGAGCACGCATCCCGTTGGCGAAAGCGCCAGCAGACTGTAACTTTCCGGCGTGGTAAACGACGAGCGATTGAGCTTCATCGCGTCCCAGGGAATTTTGTTATAGCACTGCACCGGTGTTAACCACGATTTAGCCTGCTGCGCGACGCCCGCGTTTTCCGGCGTTCCACTGAAGCTGAAGAGGCTAAAGCGACAGCTTAACGAACCGCGCACCTGGGAGTCAGGAACAGGCATTTTGATTCCTGAAGGTCTACCGGGGCGCAACAGCAAATCTTCTTTGCCGAGTAACCCCACGCCGCGAAGCAGGGTCAGGGCAAAGGCTTTTTTATCCTCGCCTACTACTTCAAACTCGCGTAGTCCTTCGGTGAACAGCGCAAGCCCGTTTCGTTTTTCCTGCAGGACGGCATAGTTGAGTAAGTTCCAGACCGGAACCGGCGCTTCTTTCCACCCCTCCTCCTGCCAGTTTTCCATCGCCGCGTCCTGCACCGGACGAGTGAGAGTGCCAAACTGCGTATCCGCTAACACGCCCTGGGTTGTAAACGGCGTTGGGATCAGCACGCGAACGCGGTGGTCGTCAGCCTGATTATCCAGACGCACTGCCACATCAATACGTCTGCTGTGGTGGCTAAGCGTGATTTCAAACTCAGCGCCGAGAGACCCGTTTCGCTGACCCGCCGCGCGTTCGGCCAGATTAGATGGTACCGCGATCTGATGGCGAATCACCGCCCTGCTCTGCCAGCCTTCGTGTATAACCTCGACCTGATGCTCGCCCTGTGCAGAAGTGAGTCTCCACTCTTCCCGCGAAGGCGAGTAGTCGTACTCATCGCCATCATCCGAACTCTCTTCGATTTCCAGCACGCGGTCATAAATCAGCCCGGTTTCTTTGTCGCGCAGGCGCAGCGTACCGTCGTTATTTATATCAATCTGCCAGAAGGCGTTTTCGAGCAAGGATTCGGTGTTTTTCACCGGCGAGAGCACCTTCCCGGCCACGTTTGGTTCGATAAACAGCGTACGGTAGCCCATCGACGGCAGTATCTGGCTGAGCTGAATATCAAACTCCATAAACGGTTCGTAATTGCCGTAATGGACAATCTGCCGGTCAATGAGACCAGGGTCGAGCTCGCGCGCGCTGCGAATGAAATACGGGATCTCGTTGCCTTTATCATCCCGCAGACGGAACTGGCTGGCGCGCAGTCGAATCGTGGTGTTCATCACCTCTTCACGCGGCCAGGGCATCAGGTTGAACATCACCAGCTTGTCGGCGTCGCTTTGCGGCATGTTGTCGACAATCTTGCGCATATAGAAACGCACCAGGTTGTCCGCCATGTCCTCAGCCAGCTCAAAGCGGGAGACAATCTCGCGGTGCACCTTGTCGCTGCAGCAGCAGCCGATGCTGTCGTGAGCGTGGTTTTTGAGGATCTCTTTCCACATCTTCTCCAGCAGGCCGTGGTGGTAATCGAAGCCCAGCGTCCAGGCAAGCGTCGCCAGCGGTTCGAGAATATTGACAATTTTATTCTCGATACGCGCATGGGCGATTTTAATATCCATGCGCGTGGAGCCGATTGTCCGGTGAACGCGCATATATTTCCCGTCGATAAACTCCCCTTTCAGGGTCGCCAGCTCATCGCGGCGCGCCTCGATATGGTCAAACACCTCCTCAAAACGGCTCATCACAAATTGACGCTGGGGATAGATTTCACGCAGCTTATCCATCACCGCAAAAATGTTCTGCTGCAGCGGCATTTGATCGTGGCCGTTGGGCAGTAAAATCTCTTTGGTGACGGAGGCCTTTTCCAGAACGTCGAAATAGCTATCGAGCCGTTTTCGCAGCCCGGCTTCGTCCTCCGGTAAGTACTTACCAATCGCGTAGCCCAGCGGCAGCACCTGAGCCGTAACTTCGCTGCCGTCCTGGCTCTGCCAGAGAAACTCGGTTTTATCGGTCCCGTGTCGTTCAGAACAGCCGCGCCAGAACATGGTGCGGGTAATGCCAAATCCGTTATAGATATGCGGAAGCTGGCCGGACATACCAAACGAATCCGGCAGATAACCTATCTTCATCGGCTCGCCGAACGCCATACAGTCCCGGATACCGTACATCAGGTTGCGGACAATCGACTCGCCGCTGACAATAGTGGTATCGGTCTGGGTATACCAGGGGCCAATAATGAGCTTTCCGCGCTCGACTAGCGCCTTCACGCGTGCCCGGTTTTCGGGCACGACGGCAAAATAATCCTCCAGCACCGCCGTCTGGCCATCGAGGACGTAATATTTATATTCATCGTCCTGCTCCAGACGGGTCAGGATCTCTTCCATATTATTGACCAGAAGAATACGTGACTCTTCAGTGGTGAAGTACCACTCACGGTCCCAGTGCATATGCGGCGTGATATGAACGCGAGATACAGCTTTCATCTTCGTTTCCTGTTTTGTGAGTTTTTACGGTATGGCGTCTTCAATGACGTATTTGCCCTTTTTTACCGCCTGGCGTCGCCAGAGCAGCAGAATAAAGGTGGAGATAGCGGTACCCACCAGCGCCGCGCCAAACCAGCCCGCCGCCGCAACCACACCGCTCAACCCGGCATCGTGAAGTAAAAAGAGAGAGAAAATACCGGCCCCCGGCGTGGACAGCCCGATCCCCATCGAGCCGACAATCGCGCCTGTTACCATGGAGCCGAGCACAAATGAGCCAATGACGCGAAGCGGATCTTCAATCGCCATTGGGATCGCCCCTTCGGTAATGCCCGCCAGGCCGAGCAGCCACGTTGATTTACCGGTTTCAATTTCAAACGGTTTAAAAAACTTCGGCGCCAGCATCGTTGACGCCGTCACGGTAAAGGCCGACACCATTTTGACGGAGGCAAAGATCGCATAGGGACCGTATACCCCGTTAGCCATCGCTCCCAGACAGAACGCGTAAGAGGCTTTGTTGACCGGGCCACCCAAATCGAATGAGCACATAAAGCCGAGGATCGCCCCCAGAAGCAGCGCATTCGCACCGGATAAACCGTTAAGCCAGGCGGTGAGCGTAGTATTAAGCCAGGCCACCGGCTCACCGATCACAAACAGCATCAGGCTGCCCGCACCCAGTACGCCAATAACCGGATAGAGATAAAAGGTTAAAAAACCGTTGAAGCGGCTACTCAGGCGAATGTGATTTTTCACCCAGCGCATCAGGTAACCCGCGATCAGCCCTCCGACGATAGCGCCCAGAAAACCGGAACCGATCATATTGGCTGCAAGCCCGGCCGCAAAGCCCGGCGTCAGCGCGGGTTTATCCGCCAGCGAGTAAGCTGTATAGGCCGCCAGAACGGGTACCATCAGAATGCCGAGCATGCCGCCGCCAAGCTTGCGGTACATCCACAGCCACGAGTTTTCCTGGTCGAACAGGTGCTGCAGGCCCAGAATTTGTGCCAGCAGTACCGACACGGCCAGCACCGTCCCGCCGGCGACGATCAGCGGCACCGCAAAGGAGATACCGCTAAGAAGCGCCTGCTTGAGTTCAGTTTTAACGCTCTTTTTCGTTTCGGGATCGCCATGCACTTGACGTGCATCGGTTGAGGGCTGGAGTGCCAGCGCGCGTTCAATGAGTGCTTCAGCATGGCGCAGAGGTTCCGCAACGGGCACTGAAATGGCGGGGATCCCCTGAAAACGTTCGCTCTCCTTGATCGCCACCTCCGCCGCAAAGATGCAGGCTTTGGCCTCCTGCAGCTGCTGCGCGGTGATGCGTCCCTCAATGCCGTTCGCCCCCTGCTTTTCGACCACCACGTTGACGCCCAGTTTGCGTCCCGCTTTTTCCAGATACTCCGCAGCCATGTAGGTATGGGCGATTCCAGCCGGACAGGCGGTAACGCAGACGATTGTCGGGGCATTTACCGCGACATCGGCCTCTTCCGCATCAGGAGCAGCTTCCAGCGCAGCAAGAACTTCTTCCGCCGTGGAGGCCGCCATCACCCGTGCCCTGAGATCGTCATCCGCCAGGCGAGACGTTAGCTCCGTTAGCACCTGAATATGCGTCGAACCGGCTTGTGCAGGCGGAATAGCGAGCAGAAAAATCAGCTCAACCTTTTCCGGCCCGTCAACGCCTTCCCATTCCAGCGGTTCGCTCAGGGTTGCCACGGCAAAAGCCGCTTCCTTCACGGCTGCTGATTTACCGTGAGGTACGGCCAGTCCTTCTCCCAGCGCCGTCGGGCCAAGCGATTCACGCTGGAAAACTTCCGCCAGAAAGGCATCGGCGTCCGCTATTTTGCCCAGCGTCACCAGCCGCGCTGCAAGCTGACGGATTGCCTCATCACGGCCAGTAAACTGCGCCTGAACGCAGACAGCACGCGGATCGGTCAGAGTCGTCAGGTTCATAAAGATCCTCACCTATAAAAAGTTATTGTCTGGGAAGGATTCTGGCAGACTTAATAATACATTTATGTGATCATTTTCACTAACCGTCAAATTTGTATTTTAGTTGTATTATTTACAAATTATTAGTTGAATGCATAATGCCCTAAAAAGGTATTAAGCAGGCGCGATGAAATGGGCAATAAACCAATGTACCGGCAGATAGCCGATGCGTTCCGCGAGAAAATTAATGCCGGGGAATTAAAACCCGGGGACGCACTCCCGACGGAGTCCAGCCTTCAGGAGGCTTTTAGCGTCAGCCGTGTCACCGTACGGCAGGCTCTGAAGCTGCTCGCCGATGAGCAGATCGTCGAAAGCATTCAGGGCAGCGGCTCGTATGTAAAAGAGGAGCGGGTTAACTACGATATTTACCAGCTCACCGGATTTTACGAAAAGCTGGCGGACCGAAACGTCGATACGCACAGCGACGTCAGGGTCTTCGAAGTGGTGAAAGCCGATGAGATGCTCGCGGCACGGCTGGCGATCAACCCGGACGATAAAGTCTGGCACGTCAAACGAGTCCGCTTTATCAAACAAAAACCGGTGAATCTGGAAGAAACGTGGATGCCGCTGGCGATGTTCCCCGACCTCACCTGGGAAGTGATGGAGAATTCGAAATACCACTACGTTGAGCAGATCAAGAAGCTGGTTATCGATCGCAGCGAGCAGGAGCTGGTGCCGAGCATGCCGTCAGAAGAGGCGATTGCCGCGCTGGCGCTCGATCCGGCAAAGCCGATCCTGGAAAAAGTCTCCCGCGGGTTTCTGAAGGACGGACGGGTATTTGAATACAGCCGCAACGTGTTCAATACCGACGATTACAAGTTCACGCTTGTCGCCAAACGCAGGCAATAAAAAAGGCCGCTTTACAGCGGCCAACCATGTCGAAACGGACATTGTTATACTTCAACGCCCTCCTTTCGGGGAGCAGAGAGGACTTACTTAATGATGGATTTCAGTGCTTCGCCGATATCCGCCAGGCTGCGAACGGTCTTCACGCCTGCGGCTTCCAGCGCTGCGAATTTCTCATCAGCCGTACCTTTACCACCGGCGATGATCGCACCTGCGTGACCCATACGCTTGCCTTTCGGCGCGGTCACACCCGCGATGTAGCCCACAACTGGCTTGGTCACGTGTTCTTTGATGTAAGCAGCCGCTTCTTCTTCCGCGCTTCCGCCGATCTCACCGATCATCACGATCGCTTCGGTCTGCGGATCTTCCTGGAACAGCTTCAGGATATCGATGAAGTTAGAGCCCGGGATCGGGTCACCGCCAATGCCCACGCAGGTGGACTGGCCGAAGCCGTAATCGGTGGTCTGCTTAACCGCTTCATAGGTCAGGGTACCGGAACGGGACACGATGCCCACTTTGCCCGGCTTGTGAATGTGGCCCGGCATGATGCCGATTTTGCATTCGCCCGGGGTGATAACGCCAGGGCAGTTCGGGCCGATCATGCGCACGCCTGCTTCGTCCAGCTTCACCTTCACGGTCAGCATATCCAGCGTCGGGATGCCTTCGGTGATGGTGATGATCAGTTTAATGCCTGCGTCGATCGCTTCCAGAATGGAGTCTTTGCAGAACGGAGCCGGAACGTAGATCACGGTCGCGGTTGCGCCCGTCGCTTCTACCGCTTCACGCACGGTGTTGAACACAGGCAGGCCCAGGTGGGTGGTACCGCCTTTACCTGGCGTTACGCCGCCAACCATCTGCGTACCATAGGCAATCGCCTGTTCGGAGTGGAAAGTCCCCTGGCTACCGGTGAAGCCCTGGCAGATAACCTTGGTATCTTTATTAATTAAAACGGACATTATTTCCCCTCCACTGCGGCAACAACCTGCTGAGCTGCATCCGTCAGACTTTTCGCTGCAATAATATTCAGGCCGCTGTCAGCCAGTTTTTTCGCGCCGAGTTCAGCGTTGTTACCTTCCAGACGCACAACAACCGGAACGTTAACACCCACTTCTTCTACCGCACCGATGATACCGTCTGCGATCAGGTCGCAACGGACGATACCGCCGAAGATGTTCACCAGAACAGCCTTCACGTTGTCGTCGGAGAGAATGATTTTAAACGCTTCGGTTACGCGCTCTTTGGTTGCGCCACCGCCCACGTCGAGGAAGTTTGCTGGCTCACCGCCGTGCAGCTTAACGATATCCATGGTGCCCATTGCCAGGCCCGCACCGTTAACCATGCAGCCGATGTTACCATCCAGCGCTACGTAGTTCAGTTCCCACTGTGCCGCCTGCGCTTCACGTGGATCTTCCTGAGACTGATCGCGCATTTCGCGCAGATCCGGCTGGCGGAACAGCGCGTTGCCGTCAGCGCCCAGCTTGCCGTCGAGGCAGATCAGATCGCCCTGGGTGGTGATCACCAGCGGGTTGATCTCGATCAGCGCCAGGTCGCGCTCCAGGAAGATGGTCGCCAGACCCATGAAGATCTTGGTGAACTGCTGAACCAGCTTGCCTTCCAGGCCCAGTTTGAACGCCAGCTCGCGACCCTGGTAAGGCATTGGGCCCGCCAGTGGATCGATTGCCACTTTGTGGATCAGATGCGGCGTTTCTTCCGCCACTTTTTCGATTTCCACGCCACCTTCGGTAGACGCCATGAACACCACGCGACGGGAGCTACGGTCAACAACCGCTCCCAGGTACAGTTCTTTCGCGATATCGGTCGCCGCTTCCACCAGGATCTGGTTGACCGGCTGGCCGTTTGCATCTGTCTGATAGGTCACCAGACGCTTGCCGAGCCAATGTTCAGCAAACGCACGAATCTCTTCTTTGCTCTTAACAACCTTCACACCGCCCGCTTTACCACGGCCACCAGCGTGAACCTGACATTTAACTACCCACGGGCCGGAACCGATTTTAGATGCGGCTTCTTCTGCTTCACGCGGGGTAGTACAGGCATAACCCACCGGAGCCGGTAAGCCATACCGGGCAAACAGCTGTTTGGCCTGATATTCATGTAAGTTCATGTGTTCTATCCATCCTTCAGGTAATCGTTAGGTCGTGCTTTTATTGGCCCGGCAGCCATACGCCGCCGGGCAAGACTGCAAAACTAGACGTCCAGCAGCAGGCGCGTTGGATCTTCCAGCAGCTCTTTAATCGCCACCAGGAAGCCTACGGACTCGCGGCCGTCGATCAGGCGGTGATCGTAAGAGAGCGCCAGGTACATCATCGGCAGGATCTCAACCTTACCGTCTACCGCCATAGGACGATCTTTAATGGCGTGCATACCCAGGATCGCGCTCTGCGGCGGGTTAATGATCGGGGTAGACATCAGCGAGCCGAATACGCCGCCGTTGGTAATGGTGAAGTTACCGCCGGTCAGGTCGTCTACGGTCAGCTTACCGTCGCGGCCTTTAACAGCCAGCTCTTTAATGTTTTTCTCAATATCAGCCATACCCAGGGTATCCACATCACGCAGAACCGGCGTTACCAGGCCACGTGGAGTAGAAACCGCCATGCTGACGTCGAAATAGTTGTGGTAAACCACGTCATCGCCATCGATAGACGCGTTCACTTCCGGATAGCGTTTCAGCGCTTCAACCACCGCCTTCACGTAGAAGGACATAAAGCCCAGACGGATACCGTGACGTTTTTCAAAGGCGTCACCGTACTGCTTACGCAGGTCCATGATTGGCTTCATGTTCACTTCGTTGAAGGTGGTCAGCATCGCGGTGGAGTTTTTCGCTTCCAGCAGACGCTCGGCCACGCGCTTGCGCAGGCGGGTCATTGGCACGCGTTTTTCGCTGCGTGCGCCCAGAGCAGGCTGAGCTGCTGGTGCTGCCGCAGGGGCTTTCGCTTCTGCCTGAGCTGGCGCTTTCGCCAGGTGCTTGTCGATATCTTCGCGCGTCAGACGACCGCCCACACCGGTGCCTTTAATGGCTGCCGGGTCAAGGCTGTGTTCCGCCAGCAGGCGACGGATCGCCGGGCTGAGGGCATCGTTAGACTGTTCTTCCAGAGAAGCCTGCTGGCGCTGAGCCGGCGTAGAGGCTTTCTCTTCAGACTTGGCGCTGGACTCTTTGCCCGCGCTGTTGCCTTCACGCAGGCGACCCAGGATCTGACGAGAGGTGACGGTGGTACCTTCATCTTCCAGCACCGCGTCCAGAACACCATCCGCCGAAGCCGGTACTTCCAGTACCACTTTGTCAGTTTCGATTTCTACCAGCACTTCATCGCGCTTAACGGCATCGCCTGGTTTTTTGTGCCAGGTAGCGACGGTCGCATCTGCTACGGATTCAGGCAGGTCGGGAACAAGAATATCTACGCTACTCATTATGTATCCTTTAATTAATCGACGTTCAGCGCGTCATTGACCAGATCTTGTTGCTGCTTCTGGTGAACGGACATATACCCTACCGCCGGAGAGGCGGAGGCCGGGCGACCTGCATAGCGCAGGGCTGACCCAAATGGAATCACTTCACGGAAATGATGCTGGCTGCAATACCATGCGCCCTGGTTGAGCGGCTCTTCCTGGCACCAGACAAAATCATGTACGTGAGCGTACTGTTTCAGCACTTCCTGCATCGCCTGATGCGGGAACGGATAAAGCTGTTCGATACGCACGATGGCGACATCTTTCTGATCGTTCTTACGGCGCTGTTCCAGCAGGTCGTAATAAACCTTACCAGAACACATCACCACGCGCTTCACGGCCTGCGGATCCAGCTCGTCAATTTCACCGATGGCCGGCAGGAAGGTGCCGTTCGCCAGCTCATCCAGGCTGGACACCGCCAGCGGATGACGCAGCAGGGATTTCGGCGACATCACCACCAGTGGACGACGCATACCGCGCAGCGCCTGACGACGCAGCATGTGGTAGACCTGAGCCGGGGTGGACGGCACGCAGACCTGCATGTTCTGCTCGGCGCAAAGCTGCAGATAACGTTCCAGACGCGCGGAGGAGTGCTCCGGACCCTGACCTTCATAACCGTGCGGCAGCAGCATCACCAGGCCACACATACGGCCCCATTTCTGCTCGCCGGAGGAGATGAACTGGTCGATAACCACCTGCGCACCGTTGGCGAAGTCACCGAACTGCGCTTCCCAGATGGTCAGGGTGCGCGGTTCTGCCGTGGCGTAACCGTACTCGAAAGCCAGTACCGCTTCTTCAGACAGCACGGAGTCCCAGACCTTGAACTGGCCCTGACCGTTGTGCACGTGCTGCAGCGGGGTGTAGGTTGAACCGTTAGACTGGTTGTGAACCACCGCATGACGGTGGAAGAAGGTGCCGCGACCCGCATCTTCACCGGACAGACGAACAGGAATGCCTTCGTCAACCAGCGTCGCGTAAGCCAGCGTTTCCGCGCCGCCCCAGTCAAACAGCTTCTCGCCTGCCGCCATGGACTGACGGTCAGCGTAAATTTTCGCCACGCGAGACTGCATCTCGATAGCGTCCGGCACGGTGCTGATGCGTTTAGCCAGCTCCTGCAGGCGCTTCATCTCCACCTTGTTCGGGTAGCTCTCATCCCACTCGTGGTTGAGGTACGGAGACCAGGTAAAGGAGTGCATGTTCATCGGGCGCAGCTCTTTCACTACGCATTCACCCGCGTCCAGCGCGTCGCGGTAGAGGTTGACCATTTCGGTCGCATCTTCCAGCGTCGCCACTTTGTCGCTTTCCAGCTTGTCAGCATAGATTTTGCGCGGGGTCGGGTGTTTTTTGATTTTCTGGTACATCAGCGGCTGGGTTGCACTTGGCTCATCCGCTTCGTTGTGGCCGTGACGGCGGTAGCAGAAGAGGTCAATGAACACATCGCGTTTGAAGGTATTACGGAAGTCCAGCGCCAGGCGGGTAACGAAAGCAACGGCTTCCGGGTCATCCGCGTTAACGTGGAAGATGGGTGCCTGTACCATCTTACCGATGTCGGTGCAGTATGGGGTAGAACGCGCATCCAGCGGGTTAGAGGTAGTAAAGCCCACCTGGTTGTTGATCACGATGCGAACGGTACCGCCCACTTCGTAGCCACGCGCTTTCGACATGTTCAGGGTTTCCTGAACCACGCCCTGCCCTGTTACCGCCGCATCGCCGTGGATGGTGATTGGCAGCACTTTATTGCTGCTCGGCTCGTCCAGACGATCCAGACGCGCACGTACGGAACCGATAACCACCGGGCTGACGATTTCCAGGTGCGACGGGTTAAACGCCAGCGCCAGGTGAACCAGACCGCCTTCGGTTTCGATATCCGACGAGAAGCCCATGTGATACTTCACGTCGCCGGTGCCGAGGTGTTCTTTATGTTTGCCCGCGAATTCGTCGAACAGGTCCTGGGGTTTTTTACCCAGCACGTTGACCAGCACGTTCAGACGACCGCGGTGCGCCATGCCGAGCACCACTTCACGGGTGCCGCTCTTGCCTGCGTGGCGAATCAGCTCTTTCAGCATCGGCACCAGCGCGTCGCCGCCTTCCAGCGAGAAGCGTTTTGCGCCCGGGAACTTCGCGCCCAGATAGCGCTCAAGCCCTTCCGCTGCGGTCAGTTCACTCAGGAAGCGTTTTTTCTCGTCAGCCGAGAAGGTCGCGTGGCCCGCTACGGATTCGATGCGCTGCTGGATCCAGCGTTTCTCTTCGGTAGAGGTAATGTGCATATATTCCGCGCCGATGGAGCCGCAGTAGGTTTGCTTGAGCGCGTCAATCAGATCGCCCAGCTTCATCGTGTCTTTGCCGATGGCAAAGGAACCTACGTTAAAGCTTTCCTGGAAATCGGCCTCGGTCAGATCGTGATACGCCGGATCGAGATCGGCCACACGGTCTTGTTTCCACAGTCCCAGCGGATCGAGATTCGCATGCTGGTGACCGCGGAAGCGATAAGCGTTGATAAGCTGCAGGACTTTAACCTGCTTCGCATTGGTGTCAGGGTCGGAAATCGCAGAAGAGTAACGTGAGGCATCCTTCGCCAGACGACGGAAATAATCACGTGTTTTGGAATGGAATTGATCCGGTTTGACCCCTGTACCAGGCAACTGCTGGAACATGGAACGCCAGTTTGCGTCCACTGAGTCAGGATCGGTTAAGAAGTCTTCATAGAGCTGTTCTATCCAGCTCTGGTTTGCACCAGAGAGGTAAGAAGAGTCCAGCCAGGCTTTCATTGCGCCGTTCTGCATCGTGATCCCTTAAGCATTTTTATGCTTACTTTCGCCGTAGAAACTACCACGCACACCACGTGTACGTGCCGGGGTTCACCTGCGAGCTCTTTTCATTTGGCCCGCGAAGGAACCTTTAGAAACTGTCTAGACTTCAGGGCAGTTTTTAAAGGTTTCTGCAATCTGTTCCCTCTCCCTTAGGGAGAGGGTTAGGGTGAGGGGAACAGCGCTCCCCTCTCACTACTTACGCACTGCGCTGCAGCAGCATCGACTTAATATGGCCGATGGCGCGCGTCGGGTTCAGCCCCTTCGGACACACACTGACGCAGTTCATGATGCTATGGCAGCGGAATACGCTGAAAGCGTCACTCAGTCCTTCCAGACGGCTATCGGTTTCGGTGTCGCGGCTATCGATCAGGAAGCGATAGGCAGCCAGCAGACCGGCCGGGCCGATAAACTTGTCCGGGTTCCACCAGAACGACGGGCAGGACGTTGAACAACATGCACAAAGAATACACTCGTACAACCCATCGAGTTTTTCACGCTGCTCAGGAGACTGTAAGTGCTCGCGAGCGGGTGGATTTTGCCCATTATTCAATAAGTAAGGTTTAATCTTCTCATATTGTGCATAGAATTGCCCCATGTCTACCACCAAATCACGCACGACCGGCAGGCCTGGCAGAGGACGGATAACAATTTTCTGACCAGGACGCTGCAACGCTGAAATTGGCGTGATGCAGGCCAGGCCATTTTTGCCGTTCATGTTCACCCCGTCAGAGCCACAAACCCCTTCACGGCAGGAGCGGCGGAACGACAGCGTAGGATCTTTTTCTTTCAGCTGGATTAACGCATCCAGCAGCATCATGTCACGGCCTTCTTCCGCTTCCAGGGTGTAATCCTGCATGTGCGGAGCATCATCAACATCCGGGTTATAACGATAAACTGAGAATTCGAGTTTCATTATCCTGTCTCCGCATTAGTAAGTACGAATCTTCGGCGGGAACGCCGGACGCAGTTTCGGTTCCATATTGACGCTACGACGCGTCATGGTTTCCGACTCTGGCAGATACAGGGAATGGCACAGCCAGTTTTCGTCATCACGCTCCGGGAAGTCGAAGCGGCTATGCGCGCCACGGCTTTCGGTACGGAAGTTTGCCGACATCGCCGTCGCGAACGCGGTTTCCATCAGGTTATCCAGCTCCAGGCACTCAACGCGCTGGGTGTTGAACTCGCTGGAGGTGTCGTCCAGACGGGCATTTTTCAGACGCTCGCGGATCGCTTTCAGTTGCTCAAGACCTTTGGCCATCGCGTCGCCTTCGCGGAATACCGAGAAGTTATGCTGCATGCACTCCTGCAGCGCTTTACGGATTTCAACCGGATCTTCGCCGTTACGGTTACCGTTCCAGCGGTTGAGGCGCTCAAGAGAGGCATCGATTTCGTCGTCGGTTGCGTCACGCAGCGCGCCCTGCTCGGCAATGGATTCCTGCAGATGCAGACCCACCGCACGACCAAACACTACCAGGTCCAGCAGCGAGTTGCCGCCCAGACGGTTTGCGCCGTGTACGGACACGCAGGCAATTTCGCCTACGGCGAACAGGCCAGGGATAACCACGTCTTCGCCCTGCTCGTTCACGGTAAGCGCCTGACCGGTCACTTTGGTCGGAATACCGCCCATCATGTAGTGGCAGGTTGGGATAACCGGAATCGGCTCTTTCACCGGGTCGACGTGGGCGAAGGTGCGGGACAGTTCCAGGATGCCCGGCAGACGGGATTCCAGAACCTCTTTACCCAGATGGTCGAGCTTCAGCTTCGCGTGTGGACCCCATGGGCCGTCACAGCCGCGGCCTTCACGGATTTCGATCATGATGGAACGGGCCACCACGTCACGACCCGCCAGGTCTTTCGCATTCGGGGCATAACGCTCCATGAAGCGCTCGCCGTGTTTGTTCAGCAGGTAGCCACCTTCACCACGGCAGCCTTCTGTTACCAGCACGCCCGCACCGGCGATACCGGTTGGGTGGAACTGCCACATCTCCATATCCTGCACCGGCACGCCGGCGCGGATAGCCATACCGACACCGTCACCGGTGTTGATATGGGCGTTGGTGGTGGACTGGTAAATACGGCCTGCGCCGCCGGTCGCCAGCACGGTAGCGCGGGCTTTGAAGTAAACCACTTCACCAGTTTCGATGCACAGTGCGGTACAGCCGACGATCGCGCCATCGGCGTTTTTCACCAGATCCAGCGCATACCACTCGGAGAAGATGGTGGTGTGGTTTTTCAGGTTCTGCTGATACAGGGTGTGCAGCAGCGCGTGGCCGGTACGGTCAGCCGCCGCCGCGGTACGTGCCGCCTGCTCGCCGCCGAAGTTTTTCGACTGACCGCCAAACGGACGCTGATAGATGGTGCCATTTTCCAGACGGGAGAACGGCAGCCCCATGTGATCCAGCTCCAGAATCGCTTCCGGGCCGGTTTTACACATATATTCGATGGCATCCTGGTCGCCGATATAGTCGGAACCTTTAACCGTGTCGTACATGTGCCATTCCCAGTTATCTTCGTGGGAGTTACCCAGCGCAACGGTGATACCGCCCTGCGCAGACACAGTGTGGGAACGGGTCGGGAACACTTTAGAGAGCAGCGCACAGGTCTGGCCGCTCTGGGAAATTTGTAGTGCGGCACGCATACCTGCGCCACCGGCACCAATTACAACAGCATCAAATTCTCTGACTGGCAGTTTCATTACACACCCCACACCACAACGAATCCATAAATAACGTAAACCACCAGTGCAACAACAATGGCCAGCTGCAGCGGGAGGCGAATCGCCAGCGGTTTAACGTAATCGGTCAACACCTGCCACATGCCAATCCAGGCATGAATAAGGATGGAGAACAGGGCCAGCAGGGTGAACACTTTGGTGAAGGCGGATCCGAAGAACCCACTCCAGATTTCCCACGTCAGCGTGCCGCTGGTCGCGAAGAAACCGATCATATAGATGATGTAAAGGGTGAGAACGATAGCGGTAGCACGGACCAGAATGAAGTCATGTACGCCGTTGCGTCCTAATGCGGAGGCGTTGCTTACCATACGAGAACTCCTGCGAGAAGTGAAAGCACGACAGTAATCACAAATGAAATGTTTGCGGAGCGTTTCCCGGCTTCGAAGGTCTCTTCGAGATAGCCAAAGTCCATCAGCATATGGCGAACACCCACGACGACGTGGTATGCCAGCGCGGTCAGAATGCCCCACATGATGAATTTCACGAAGAAGCTGTTCATGATGGCCGAAGCCTGGAGGAATCCTTCAGGGGAAGAGAGGCTGGTGCCCAGTAACCACAGCAAAATACCGACCGCCACAAACGTAATCACACCAGAAACACGGTGCAGAATGGACGCTATTGCTGTTACGGGGAACCGGATCGTTTTCAGATCCAGATTGACAGGTCTTTGTTTTTTCACATTTCTTATCATGAATAACGCCCACATGCTGTTCTTATTGTTTCCTTCCTCCGGACTGCGATGCGGGTCAAGCAGCGTTCCTTTTCTATAACTGCGCGTCATGCAAAACATTGCTTCCAGATGCTAAAACGACACGTTACAACGCTGGGTGGCTCGGGATTGCAGGGTGTTCCGGAGACCTGGCGGCAGTATAGGCCGTTCACAAAATCATTACAATTAACCTACATACAGTTTGTTGGGTTTTCTCTGGAACAGTGATCAGGGTCACGATAACAACATCTTTTTAATTTTTAATCATCTGATTTGACAAATGTTAAACAATATTGTTACAAACGTCATCAGAAAAGGCATATAATGCGCAAAAGTTATGAGGTCTCTCTTTCACCTGACAAATAGTTATGTAACAGTGTGATGGTATTGACCGAAGTTATCAGGACAGTTATTAGTGATATACAGGTTTGAATAATTCGGACTGCAAAAACGCTGATTTGCTGTTGTTTCACTGATATTTCATTCGTTTACCTGCAAGGCGCCATAGCTCTGTACCCTGGTTACTCCTCGTGAGCTGAGCGGTAAGCCAAATAACAATCTGGTAACGGTGATTAACAGCTGAATGCAAATCCGGTAAAAGCAGTCTTAAGCATAAGGCGCTAAGGAGACCGTAAATGGCTGATACAAAGGCAAAACTCACCCTAAATGGTGATGATGCTATTGAACTGGATGTGCTAAAAGGCACGCTCGGTCAGGATGTTATTGATATCCGTACGCTGGGTTCCAAAGGAGTTTTTACCTTTGACCCTGGATTTACCTCTACCGCATCTTGCGAATCCAAAATCACCTACATTGACGGTGACGAAGGTATCCTGCTCCATCGCGGCTTCCCCATCGATCAGTTAGCCACCGAATCCAACTACCTGGAAGTGTGCTACATCCTGCTGAACGGCGAAAAGCCGACGCAGGCGCAATACGATGAATTCAAAACCACCGTAACCCGTCACACCATGATCCATGAGCAGATTACCCGTCTGTTCCATGCGTTCCGTCGTGACTCTCACCCGATGGCGGTGATGTGCGGTATTACCGGTGCGCTGGCGGCGTTCTACCACGATTCTCTTGACGTGAATAACCCGCGTCACCGTGATATCGCGGCGTTCCGTCTGCTGTCCAAAATGCCTACCATGGCGGCGATGTGTTACAAATACTCCATCGGCCAGCCGTTTGTGTACCCACGTAACGACCTCTCCTACGCCGGTAACTTCCTGCGCATGATGTTCTCCACGCCGTGCGAAGAGTACGAAGTGAACCCGGTGCTGGAACGCGCAATGGACCGTATTCTGATCCTGCACGCTGACCACGAACAGAACGCCTCTACCTCTACCGTCCGTACCGCAGGCTCTTCAGGCGCGAACCCGTTCGCCTGTATCGCTGCGGGCATCGCCTCCCTGTGGGGACCGGCGCACGGCGGCGCGAACGAAGCGGCGCTGAAAATGCTGGAAGAGATCAGCACCGTTGAGCATATTCCTGAGTTCGTGCGTCGTGCGAAAGACAAGAATGACTCCTTCCGCCTGATGGGCTTCGGTCACCGTGTTTACAAAAACTACGACCCGCGCGCCACCGTCATGCGTGAGACCTGCCACGAAGTGCTGAAAGAACTGGGTACCAAAGATGATCTGCTGGAAGTGGCGATGGAGCTGGAACACATCGCGCTGAACGACCCGTACTTCATCGAGAAGAAACTCTACCCGAACGTCGATTTCTACTCTGGCATTATTCTGAAAGCGATGGGCATTCCGTCTTCCATGTTCACCGTGATCTTCGCCATGGCGCGTACCGTGGGCTGGATTGCGCACTGGAACGAAATGCACAGCGAAGGCATGAAAATTGCTCGTCCTCGTCAGCTGTATACCGGCTACGAGCAGCGTGATTTTAAGTCTGATATTAAGCGCTAATAAACACGCCCGGCGGCGCTTCGCTTGCCGGGCCTATAAGTGCGAAATGTAGGCCGGGTAAGGCGTAGCCGCCACCCGGCTTTTTTACGTCTGGCACCGAGGACACCAGTAAAACGGTCGTGAAGAGAGCGTGGTCTTCTCAATTATCCCGCCACACCGCTCGCACTTCTTACCCGCCCGATGAAACACCTTGAACCGGAACAGCGCCCCGTGATGCTTGTTCTCATCCACCACGCCGCGCGTGTTGTAAGACAGCCGCGGAATATCCAGCAGCGCCTGCGACAGCGCCTCCAGCTGTTCATCGCTCAGCTGCGAGGCTTTGTGCTGCGGCGCCAGCCCCACTTCCCAGAGGATCTCCACCCGCAGGTAGTTACCTAATCCGGCCAGGAATGCCTGATCGAGCAACAGCCCGGAAAACTGACGGTTGCGGAATTTTGGTGATAACAGACGTGCCTTCACGTCGCTCGCCGTCAGGCGCATGTCCAGCACGTCCGGCCCGACGCGCTGAAGAAATGGATGCGTGAGCAGCTGCTCCGGCGTTAACATTTCGATATCTGACGCGCTGTACAGCAGGATCGCCTTATCCGCCGTTTGCAGCCTGACGCGCAGCACGCGGGTGGTTTGCGGCTGTTCACCCGACTCCACCACGCGCCAGACGCCGTAAAGCTGGTTATGGCTATATAACGTCAGGTTATGGGAAAAATGCGTGAGCAACGCTTTGCCGCGCGTTTCAATGTGGGTCACCGTCTGCCCCACCAGCTCTGATTCAAACGGTTTTAGCTGAGGAAAAGCAAACCAGACATCGGTCAGGGGTTTGCCCTTTATCGCCGCCTCCAGGCTATCCGCCGCGCGGCGGATCTCCGGACCTTCTGGCATTTTTGTATCCTTATCGTCATTATTCGGCGCTGACGAGGATGCCCTCTTCAGAGAACGCTGCCCGCAGGCGGCGCGCGAACTGGAGCGCATGCTCACCGTCGCCGTGTAAACACACCGTATCGGCCTGAACAATTGCCGAAGTTCCATCCACGGAGGTAACCCGCCCGGCGCGCACCATCTCCAGCGTCTGCGCCAGCGCTTTGCCTTCATCAGTAATCAGCGCACCGGCCTGCGTGCGCGGAACCAGGCTGCCGTCCGGCATGTATCCCCGATCGGCAAAGACTTCCTGCCGCGTCGTCAGCCCCAGCCGCTCTCCGGCGCGAATAAGCTCGCTGCCCGCCAGGCCCACCAAAATCAGCTGCGGATTGCAGTCCCGCACCGCGCGGGCAATGGCGTCCGCCAGAGCAGCATCTTTCGCCGCCTGATTGTAGAGCATACCGTGCGGTTTCACGTGGCGCAGCACGCCGTGCTCAGCGCGCACCATCGCCTCCAGCGCACCGATCTGGTAGAGCATTTGCGCGTAGATCGTCTCAGGGGGCAGATCCATCGCCGTGCGGCCAAAGTTCTCCCGGTCAGGGAAGCTCGGGTGAGCGCCAATCGCCACGCCGTTTTTAATGGCATTACGCACGCTCTCCAGCATGGTTTGCGCATCCCCCGCGTGAAAGCCGCAGGCGATATTGACCGAGGAGACCAGGGTCATCAGTTCCGCATCGGCGCTGCTGCCCTCCCCCAGATCGGCGTTTAAATCAATCTTTACCATCAAGCCTCCACGCCAGCTGTTCGAGATAACGCTGCTGATCCTGCCGCGCTTTCAGCGCCTCCTCCAGCGAACACTGTACGAAATGAATCGGCTGGCCGAGAGGAATTTGCGCCAGATGGTAGCGATCCGCGTCGATAATGCAGGCAATGCGCGGGTAACCGCCGGTGGTTTGCGCATCATTCATCAGCACGATGGGCTGCCCGTTGCCCGGCACCTGAATCACGCCCGGCAGCAAGCCGTGGGAAAGCAGCTCCCGGTCCGTCGTGCGGGTCAGCGGCTGCCCCTGCAGACGGTAGCCCATGCGGTTACTCTGCGGGCTGATCTTCCACGGCGCGCGCCAGAACGACTCTTTAGAAGCCTCATCAAACTCCTGATATTCCGGTCCCGGCAAGGCACGGATCACGTTCCCCCACAGCAGCTGTTTTACGCCCTGCGTGGTGGAGAAATGGCGCGCTGATGGCTTAATCGCCAGGCGATCCCCGTCGCGCAGCAGGCGCCCTTCATGTCCACCGATGCCCGCTTTTTGATCGGTACTGGATGACCCCAATACCTCCGGCACGTCAATGCCCCCCGCCACCGCAAGATAGCTACGCACACCGTGGAGCGGACGTTTGAGCGTCAAGCGCTGCCCGGCCTTCGCCCACAGGCGCCAGCCGGTCCACACCGCTTTGCCGTCCAGCGTCGCGTCGCAGCCCGCGCCGGTTAAGGCGAACCAGGTCTCCTGACCAAACTCAATCACACACTGACCCAGAGTAATTTCTAGCGCCGCCGTACTGCCCGGGTTGCCGACCAGCAGGTTGGCAATCTCCAGCGATGGGCGGTCAAGCGCGCCGCAGTAGCTCACGCCGGACTGGCGCATGCCAAAGCGCCCGGCATCCTGAACGGAGGTGTAAAGCCCCGCGCGAATAAGCGTTAACATACCCCCTCCTTCTGCGGGATAAAGCGCAGGGTATCACCCGGTTGCAGGAGGATCGGCGCATCCTGCCCCGGTTCAAATAGCGGCATGGAGGTGTGCCCGATAAGCTGCCAGCCGCCCGGTGAGGTAAGCGGATAAATTCCGGTTTGTTCACCGCCAATCGCCACCGTTCCCGCGGGAACGCTCAGGCGCGGTTCGGCCCGACGCGGGGTATGCAGCTGGGGAGATAGTCCACCCAGATACGGAAAGCCCGGCTGAAAACCCAGAAACCAGACGACGTACTCCACCGAGCTGTGCAGTTCAACAACCTGCTTTTCCGTGAGCCCACAGTGTTCGGCTACTACGCGCAGATCGGGGCCGCCCTTACCGCCATAAACAACCGGGATCTCAATCGTCCTCGATTCCGGCTCCAGCGCTTCGCTCTCCTCCCACCAGCGCTGCAGGCGCTCAATCGCATCCAGCGCCCCCGTGTGCGGGTTACGCAACACCACCGTAATATTATTCATACCCGGAATGGCCTCAACGACGCCCGGCATGTCGGGCAGACGCTGTGCCAGCCGCCAGATACGCTTCTGCGTGGCGAGCGTAACCGGCGGTTCAAGCTCCAGAACGACTGCGGTTTCACCCAGAAGATAACAACGCGCTCGCTGCACTTAACTACCTCTCATCAGGCCGGATTAGGAATATCAATAAAAGTCACATCAAGATCGGTATTTTCCGTCAGCCACTCGCTGAGGGCGCGAATACCGCCGCGCTCGGTAGCGTGGTGGCCTGCCGCGTAAAAATGCAGCCCCTGCTCGCGCGCAGAGTGAACCGTCTGCTCGGAGACTTCGCCGGTAATAAACGCATCGACACCAAAGCGCGCGGCGCTGTCGATAAAGCCCTGACCGCCGCCGGTACACCAGGCCACACGCTTCACCTTATCCGGCCCGGTATCGCCGCACCACAGCGGACGACGCCCCAGGCGCGCCTCGATCCAGGAAGCCAGCTCCAGGCCCGGTACCGGCATCGACAGTTCACCCCACGGCACCAGCGGTTCGATTTCCCCCATCACGGTAATACCCAGCAGTTGCGCCAGCTGCACGTTATTCCCCAGTTCCGGATGTGCATCCAGCGGCAGATGGTAACCGTACAGGTTGATGTCATTCGCCAGCAGCGTTTTGAGGCGATTCCGCTTCATGCCGCGAATAATCGGCGATTCGTTTTTCCAGAAGTAGCCGTGATGGACAATCACCGCATCGGCGTCCTGACGCACCGTCTCATCCAGCAGCGCCTGGCTTGCCGTCACGCCGGTGATGATTTTCTGCACCGTTTCGCGCCCTTCCACCTGCAGGCCATTCGGGCCGTAGTCGCTGAAGGAGGCGGTATTAAGCTTTTCGTTAATCAGGCGTTCCAGTTCACTGTTTTTCATCATCATTCTCTCAAACTTTTCGTGCGGCCTCGTACGCCGCCAGCGTGGCGACGCGCGCCTGTTTATGGTCAACGATCGGGCGGGGATAATCGAGTTTTACGCCCTGTTTATCCGCCCATGCCCACGGGTCGTGGATCGCTTTTGCAGGAACGTTCCTGAGCGCGGGCAACCAGCGGCGAATAAAGTCGCCGTTAGCATCAAATTTTTGTCCCTGGGTAGTCGGATTAAAAATCCTGAAATAGGGAGCCGCATCGGTGCCGGTAGAGGCCGCCCACTGCCAGCCGCCGTTATTCGCCGCCAGGTCACCGTCAATCAGCTGAGAAATAAAATAGCGCTCCCCGACGCGCCAGTCGATAAGCAGATCTTTCACCAGGAAGCTGGCGGTAATCATTCGCAGACGGTTGTGCATCCATCCGGTTTCATTTAGCTGGCGCATGGCGGCATCAACAATCGGAAAGCCCGTCTCCCCTTTTTGCCAGGCCTGTAAAAGCGCCTCATCGTGCTGCCATTTGACGTTATCGGTCCAGGGAATGAACGGACGATGCTTACAGAGATCGGGATGATACGTCATCAGATGGCGATAGAATTCGCGCCAGATAAGTTCGTTTAGCCACACCGAACCCGCCCCACCCTCCAGCGCCTGCGGCTGCTCGGCCAGAAGACGATGCAAACACTGGCGAGGAGAGAGCGCGCCCAGAGCCAGGCTTGCCGATAAACGGCTTGTCCCTTCAATTGCCGGGAAATCCCTGCGCGCGTCGTACTCTCCCGCACCCTGTTTGCAAAACTGGCGCAGCTTCGCAATAGCGGCCTTCTCGTTGGCAGGAAACAGTAGTTCATCAAATGCCTGTTGGGGATAGCTAAACGTTAATTCAGGCAGATTGGTTATAGCCTCCCCTCTGACGGCGGGCGCGGGTACGCACTCCGGCAGCGCCTCTTTCAGGCGTTTAACAAAAGCATTTTTAAACGGCGTAAACACTTTATACATTTCGTGACCGCCGGTCATCACGCTGCCCGGTGCCAGCATCACGCTGTCATCAAATCCCTCACAAACCACCTCTCCGAGCATTTTATCCAGCTGGCGGTCCCGCTGCTGTTCGTTCAGTTCGTACTGGTAGTTATAAAAAAGATGCGTAACGCCGTTCTCCTGACATATCTCCTGCAGCATATGAAGCTGCGCGGTAAAATCGCTGACCACTTTGTAGATCAGCGGAATGCCTTTTTCGGCAAGCGCGCGTTGCAGTTCGTTCAGATGGGATTTGAGGTAAGCCGCCTGCCGCGGGGCCATATCGTGCTGCCGCCACTGCTCGGGCGTAGCCATAAACAGAGCCAATACGTTAGCGTCTTTGGCGCGACAGGCCGCCGCGAGTGCGATGTTGTCATGTACGCGCAAATCCGCGCGAAACCAAACCAGATGGGTGGGCATAAAACTCCAGGCGAATATCCATTATGTCCATAAGGGCATGCCGTAAAAGGAAAAAGCATGCATTGAACTACTTTGCCATGAAGTGTAGACGGGATGAAATAAAAAAGGCCGCCCGAGGCGGCCTTAACGCTACTTGTCCTGCGCTATCGTCGTTAAAGCGACAAACACATTCGGTTCATCGCTCTTTACAACGAGTACGCTGGCGACAATGAACGCGATGCAAAAATAGCGTTTCATTATGCGGTCCCTGCAGCTAACCGCTCCACCGTTCACCACCGGTGATAAGTCGGTGGACACAAGCTCTGTGTGGAGCCTGACTTACGGTTGTTGTAACACCTCTCCCGGGACCGGTGCCCATTTGCGAGATGGCGGAAAGGGACGCAACATGGTAAACATCATGTGAGCAAAACGTAACCCATTAAACCTGATATTAAGAATATATTTAGGATTGAAGCAGTTGCTTATTCTACCAGCAGACGTATGCTTGTAAGCCTCTGTGTGAGAGCTTGAAAAACCACCCAACGGACCGCGAATCCCGAGGGACAAAAAAACCGCCATATTGCTATTGGCGGTTTTTTTATAGCTACGCGTCAGCGTCGTTTCAGTAGAAATCGCAGGTCGCTTTCTCGGCCTGATCCATCCACACCGGCTTTTCGCTGGTTTTCGCCCAGACGCGGTGCAGATAACTGTAAAAACGCGCACGATCTTTCCAGAACAGCATCACCGGCAGGGCCAGCACGCCAGCCACTACGGCGAAAGTGCGACGCATGAACACGATATGAGCCGGATACTCTTTATAAAGATCCATATTTTTCTCCCCTGTAGTTGGCCGGAAACCTTCTCCGGAAAATGTGAAATCTGTGACCTGGCTAAAATAATATCGCTTTGCGTGTAATTTTACTACTCATCCGACCACTTATTTTTATCCATTTAGTGAATATTTACACTTCCTCCGTAATTAAGTTACAAAAAAGTTAACAGTTTACTTATCAATAGTTAATTTGTGGCCTTTGGCATTTTTATACTTTTTTTACATCCGCCCTCCGCATTTTTGCGAAATCTTTGCGCCGTAAATCCTACCGTTAGCACAACAACAAAAGTTACCCGGAGGTGGATTGTGAGTGCAGGTCTTATTGCCGGCATCGTGCTGGTGTTCCTGTTATTGGGTTATCTGGTCTATGCCCTGATTAACGCGGAGGCATTCTGATGACTGCTCAGGCGTTTTTGCTTATTGCCAGTTTCTTAGTGGTATTGTTCGTTCTGGCAAGGCCGCTGGGAACGGGACTGGCACGGCTTATCAACAACGTCCCCCTGCCCGGCACGGGAAGCGTTGAGAAAGGGATCTGGCGCGTACTGGGAATCGACGATCGGGAGATGAGCTGGCGTGAATATCTGATCGCCATTCTGCTGCTGAATATTGTCGGGCTGATTGCACTTTTTGCCATGCTGATGTTTCAGGGCATCCTGCCGCTGAATCCGCAACAGTTGCCGGGCCTGTCCTGGCACCTGGCGCTGAATACGGCAGTCAGTTTCGTTACCAACACCAACTGGCAGTCCTATGCCGGTGAAACCACGCTCAGCTATTTCAGCCAGATGGCTGGGTTAACCGTGCAGAACTTCCTCTCTGCCGCCAGCGGTATCGCGGTAATTTTCGCGCTGACGCGTGCGTTTGCGCGTCAAAAAATCAGTACTCTGGGTAACGCCTGGGTGGATTTAACGCGCATTACGCTGTGGGTCCTGCTGCCGATTGCACTGCTTATCGCGCTGTTCTTTATTCAGCAGGGCAGCCTGCAAAACCTGCTGCCTTACACACCTTATACCTCGCTTGAAGGCGCAAAACAGCTCCTGCCGATGGGGCCAGTGGCGTCACAGGAAGCCATCAAGATGCTCGGGACGAACGGGGGCGGCTTCTTCAACGCCAACTCGTCGCATCCGTTTGAAAACCCTACCGCCCTGACCAATTTTGTGCAGATGCTGGCGATCTTCCTGATCCCCGCTGCGCTCTGCTTTGCCTTTGGTGACGTGGTCAACGATCGCCGTCAGGGCCGCACCCTGCTCTGGACCATGTCGCTGATCTTCGTGGTCTGCGTGGCGCTGGTGATGTGGGCGGAATGGAACGGTAACAGCCATTTCATGCAGCTTGGGGCGAACAGCAATATCAATATGGAAGGGAAAGAGAGCCGCTTCGGCATTCTCGCCAGCAGCCTGTATGCGGTGGTCACTACGGCGGCCTCGTGCGGGGCGGTGAACGCCATGCACGACTCTTTCACCGCGCTTGGCGGCATGATCCCGATGTGGCTGATGCAGATTGGCGAGGTGGTGTTTGGCGGCGTGGGTTCAGGTCTTTACGGCATGCTGCTGTTCGTACTGCTGGCGGTATTTATTGCCGGTCTGATGATTGGCCGCACCCCGGAATACCTCGGTAAAAAAATCGACGTTCGCGAGATGAAGTTAACCGCGCTGGCGATTCTGGTCACCCCGGCGCTTGTGCTGCTCGGCACCGCGCTGGCGCTGATGACCGAGGTCGGACGCAGCGGCATTTTTAACCCCGGCATTCACGGCTTTAGTGAAGTGCTTTATGCGGTCTCCTCTGCCGCCAACAACAACGGCAGCGCCTTTGCGGGCTTAAGCGCCAACTCACCGTTCTGGAACTGCCTGCTGGCGTTCTGCATGTTCGTGGGTCGCTTCGGGGTCATTGTGCCGGTCATGGCGATTGCCGGATCGCTGGTGAATAAGAAAATTCAACCGACCACCACCGGGACATTACCGACCCACGGGGCGCTGTTTATCGGCCTGCTGACGGGCACCGTGTTGCTGGTCGGCGCCCTGACCTTTATCCCCGCCCTCGCGTTAGGCCCGGTCGCGGAAACTCTCTCTTTACGCTGATTTTGCGGAGTATTTGTCATGAGTCGTAAACAACTGGCCCTGCTCGAACCGACGTTAGTTCGTCAGGCGCTTATGGATGCGGTCAAAAAGCTGAGCCCGCGCGTGCAGTGGCACAACCCGGTGATGTTTATTGTCTGGGCGGGAAGCGTCCTGACCACCGCCCTGGCGATTGCCATGGGGACGGGCCACATGCCGGGAAACGCGATGTTTACCGGCGCCATCAGCCTGTGGCTGTGGTTTACCGTGCTGTTCGCCAACTTTGCGGAAGCGCTGGCGGAAGGTCGGAGTAAAGCGCAGGCCAACAGTCTGAAAGGGGTGAAAAAAACGGCGTTTGCGCGCAAGCTGCGTGAGCCGAAATACGGCGCGCAGATGGACCACGTTCCGGCGGATGAACTGCGCAAAGGCGATGTGGTGCTGGTGGAAGCAGGAGACATCATCCCCTGCGACGGTGAAGTCATTGAGGGTGGCGCATCGGTAGACGAAAGCGCCATTACCGGAGAGTCCGCGCCGGTGATCCGTGAATCCGGCGGCGATTTTGCCTCCGTGACGGGCGGGACGCGCATTCTTTCCGACTGGCTGGTGATCCAGTGCAGCGTCAACCCGGGCGAAACTTTCCTCGACAGGATGATCGCCATGGTGGAAGGCGCCCAGCGCCGTAAAACACCTAACGAAATCGCCCTGACCATCCTGCTGGTGGCCCTGACAATCGTCTTCCTGCTGGCAACCGCGACGCTGTGGCCGTTCTCCGCTTACGGCGGCACCGCGGTCACCATCACGGTGCTGGTGGCGCTGCTGGTCTGCCTGATCCCCACCACCATCGGCGGCCTGCTGTCGGCTATCGGCGTGGCCGGCATGAGCCGCATGCTCGGTGCAAACGTCATCGCCACCAGCGGGCGTGCGGTTGAAGCAGCCGGTGACGTGGATGTCTTGCTGCTGGATAAAACCGGAACCATTACCCTCGGTAACCGCCAGGCGTCCGAATTCTTACCCGCTCCGGGCGTGGATGAAAAAACGCTGGCGGACGCCGCGCAGCTCTCCTCGCTTGCCGATGAAACCCCTGAAGGTCGCAGTATCGTGATCCTCGCCAAGCAGCGTTTTAACCTTCGCCAGCGCGACGTTCAGAGCCTGCATGCCACCTTCGTGCCCTTCACGGCGCAAACCCGCATGAGCGGTATTAACATTCAGGACCGGATGATCCGTAAAGGCTCCGTTGACGCCATTCGTCGCCACATTGAGGCAAACAATGGCCACTTCCCGCCAGAAGTGGACAGCCTGGTCGAAAGCGTGGCCCGTCAGGGGGCCACGCCGCTGGTGGTGGCAGAAGGCTCGAACGTGCTGGGGGTGATTGCCCTGAAGGATATCGTCAAAGGCGGCATCAAGGAGCGCTTTGCCCAGCTGCGTAAAATGGGCATAAAAACGGTGATGATCACCGGGGATAACCGTCTTACCGCCGCGGCGATTGCCGCCGAGGCGGGCGTGGATGATTTCCTTTCCGAAGCCACGCCGGAAGCGAAGCTCGCGCTGATCCGTCAGTATCAGGCGGAAGGCCGTCTGGTCGCCATGACCGGTGACGGTACCAACGACGCCCCTGCCCTGGCGCAGGCCGACGTTGCGGTGGCGATGAACTCTGGTACCCAGGCGGCAAAAGAGGCGGGGAACATGGTCGACCTCGACTCAAACCCGACCAAGCTGATTGAGGTGGTGCACATTGGCAAGCAGATGCTGATGACGCGCGGTTCGCTGACCACGTTTAGTATCGCTAACGATGTGGCAAAGTACTTCGCCATCATTCCGGCCGCGTTTGCCGCGACCTATCCGCAATTAAACGCGCTGAACGTGATGCACCTGCACTCCCCGGCATCGGCCATTCTGAGCGCCGTGATCTTTAACGCCCTGATTATTGTCTTCCTGATCCCGCTGGCGCTGAAGGGCGTGAGCTATAAGCCACTTACGGCGGCCGCCATGCTGCGCCGCAACCTGTGGATTTACGGCCTGGGCGGGCTGGTGGTGCCTTTCATCGGTATCAAGGCTATCGACCTGCTGTTGACCCTGTTCGGGCTGGTTTAAAAGGTGAATCAAATGACAATGTTACGCCCCGCTATACTTCTGTTTATTCTGCTGTCTCTCATTACCGGCGGGCTATACCCGCTGGTAACTACCGCGCTGGGCCAGTGGTGGTTTAAGGATCAGGCCAACGGCTCGCTGATTATGCAAAACGGTGAAAATCGCGGTTCGCGCCTGATTGGTCAGAACTTTACGGATGCTCGTTACTTCCAGGGTCGCCCTTCCGCCACTGCCGAAAGCCCGTATAATCCGATGGCATCCGGCGGCAGTAACCTGGCGGGCAGCAACCCTGAGCTGGATAAAACCGTTGCTGAGCGCGTGGCAGCCCTGCGCGCTGCCAATCCTCAGGCCAGCCGTGAGGTGCCCGTCGAGCTGGTAACCGCCTCGGCCAGCGGGCTGGACTACAGCCTGACCCCGGCAGCAGTGGCCTGGCAAATCCCGCGCGTCGCCGCCGCCCGTCAGTTGACCACCGAACAGGTGAGCAAGCTGGTTGCTGAGCACACGCAAAAGCCGCTGGTCAGCTTCATCGGCATGCCCGTGGTGAATATTGTTGAGCTGAATCTGGCGCTGGACGCGCTAAGGAAAAACTAAATGACTGACGAGCCCATGCGCCCGGATCCGGACAGGCTGCTTGAACAGACGGCTGAAGCCCATCGTGGCAAACTGAAAATTTTCTTTGGCGCCTGCGCGGGCGTCGGGAAAACCTTCGCCATGCTGACGGAAGCCCAGCGGCTTCGGGCGCAGGGGCTCGATATTCTGATCGGCGTGGTTGAAACCCACGGACGTAAAGAGACGGCGTCGCTGCTGAAGGGGCTGGCTACCCAGCCGCCCCGCCGCATCAGCCATCGTGGTCGGTTAGTCACTGAGTTTGATATTGATGCCGCCCTCGCCCGCCGTCCCGCCCTTATCCTGATGGACGAACTGGCGCACAGCAATGCGCCAGGCTCACGCCATCCAAAACGCTGGCAGGATGTTGAAGAGCTACTTGAAGCCGGCATCGATGTTTTCACGACGGTTAACGTTCAGCATCTGGAAAGCCTGAACGACGTGGTCAGCGGCGTGACCGGCATTCAGGTGCGAGAGACGGTGCCGGATCCCTTCTTTGATTCCGCGGACGAGGTGGTGCTGGTCGACCTGCCCCCCGATGATTTACGCCAGCGCCTGCATGAAGGCAAAGTCTACATCGCCGGCCAGGCCGAGCGCGCCATCGAACATTTTTTCCGAAAAGGTAACCTGATTGCCCTGCGCGAGCTGGCTCTGCGTCGTACTGCCGATCGCGTCGACGATCAGATGCGCGCCTGGCGCGACCTGCAGGGCCAGGAGCGCGTCTGGCATACGCGGGATGCCATCCTGCTGTGCGTGGGGCACGGCAGCGGCAATGAAAAGCTTGTCCGCACCGCTGCGCGCCTGGCGGCCAAATTTGGCAGCGTCTGGCATGCGGTGTATGTCGAAACGCCGCAGTTGCACGCTCTGCCCGAAAACCAGCGCCGCGCGATCCTGAGTTCGCTGCGCCTGGCGCAGGAGCTGGGCGCTGAAACCGCAACGCTCTCCGATCCACAGGAAGATAAAGCCATACTGCGCTACGCGCGAGAGCATAATCTGGGGAAAATTGTCATTGGCCGCCGCCAGCATCGCCGCTGGTTTAGCCGCGAATCCTTTGCCGACAAGCTGGCCCGCCGCGCGCCGGATCTGGACCTGGTGATCGTGGCGCTGGATGACAAGCCCACGCCGTTACCCAGCCGCGCCCCGGACAGCCGTGCCTTCAGCGATAAATGGCGTATTCAGCTTCGCGGCTGTTTTGTCGCCGTTGTGCTCTGCGCACTGATCACTATTATTGCCAGCAAATGGCTGATTGCCTTCGACGCGGCCAACCTGGTGATGATCTACCTGCTTGGCGTAGTGGTGGTGGCGCTCTTTTACGGACGCTGGCCGTCGGTACTGGCGACGGTGATCAACGTCATCAGCTTCGATCTATTCTTTATTGATCCTCGCGGGACGCTCGCGGTTTCAGACGTGCAATACATCCTCACCTTCGGCGTGATGCTCACCGTCGGGCTGGTGATCGGGAACCTGACGGCCGGCGTGCGCTACCAGGCGCGTATCGCCCGCTATCGCGAACAGCGCACGCGCCATCTGTATGAGATGTCTAAATCGCTGGCGGTGGGCCGTACGCCGCTGGATATTGTGCAGACCAGCGAGCAGTTTATTCGCTCGACGTTTCATGCCAGCAACCTGATTTTACTCCCTGACGAACACGGTAAGCTGCGCCCGCTGACGTCGGCCTCGGGCATGACGCCCTGGGATGAAGCCATCGCGCGCTGGAGCTTTGATAAAGGGCTACCCGCGGGCGCAGGGACTGACACCCTGCCCGGCGTACCCTATCAAATTCTGCCGCTGCGCAGTGCCGATAAAAATCAGGGGCTGGTGATTGTTGAGCCCTCCAACCTGCGCCAGCTGATGATCCCCGAACAGCAGCGACTGCTGGAGACCTTTACCCTGCTGGTTGCCAGCGCGCTGGAACGGCTGGCGCTCACCGCCAGCGAAGAACAGGCCCGGCTGGCGAGCGAGCGGGAAAGCATTCGTAACTCGCTGCTGGCGGCGCTGTCTCACGACCTGCGTACGCCACTTACCGTCCTGTTTGGCCAGTCAGAAATTCTGACGCTGGACCTGGCAGCGGAAGGCTCTAAGCACGCCCTTCAGGCCAGCGAAATCCGCCAGCATGTGCTGAATACCACGCGCCTGGTGAATAACTTGCTCGATATGGCGCGTATCCAGTCAGGCGGTTTTAACCTCAAAAAAGAGTGGCTCACGCTCGAAGAGGTAGTGGGCAGCGCGCTGAAAATGCTCGAACCTGGCTTAGGCGGGCGGCATATTGCGCTGAACATGCCCGAGCCACTGACGTTAATTCACGTTGATGGCCCGCTCTTTGAGCGGGTGCTGATCAACCTGCTGGAAAATGCCGGCAAATATGCGGGTGCCAGCGCCCGGATTGGTGTGGATGCGACAGTGGACGATGGAACGCTTCATCTTGACGTCTGGGATACCGGACCGGGCATTCCTGCCGGGCAGGAGATGGCTATTTTCGAAAAATTCGCGCGCGGCAATAAGGAGTCGGCCATTCCGGGCGTGGGGCTGGGGCTGGCGATTTGCCAGGCAATTATTGACGTCCATGGCGGGACCATCTCCGCGGAGAATCGTCCGGAAGGCGGCGCGCGGTTTTGTGTTACACTTCCTCTGGAAACCCCGCCAGAACTTAATGAATTACCAGAGGATTTGTGATCAACGTTCTGATTGTTGAAGATGAGATCGCCATTAGCCGTTTTCTGCGCGCTGCGCTGGAAGGTGACGGTCTGCGCGTTCATGATGCGGGTACGCTTCAGCGGGGTTTAATTGAAGCCGCCACCCGCAAGCCGGACCTGGTGATCCTCGATCTTGGCCTGCCGGACGGTGACGGCATTGATTTTATCCGGGAAGTGCGTCAGTGGAGCCAGATGCCGATCCTCGTGCTCTCGGCCCGTACTGAAGAGACGGATAAAATCGCGGCGCTGGATGCCGGGGCGGACGATTATCTGATTAAACCTTTTGGTATCGGCGAGCTACAGGCTCGCCTGCGCGTGGCGCTGCGCCGCCACAGCGCAACCACGCCTGCTGACCCAACCTACACGTTTGGGGATATCCGGGTTGACCTGGCCGCGCGACGCATTGTGCGCGGCGATGAGGAAATTCACCTCACGCCAATAGAATTTCGCCTGCTCGCCGTACTGCTCAACAACCACGGCAAGGTACTCACCCAACGCCAGCTGTTAAGTCAGGTATGGGGACCCAATGCTGTGGAACATAGTCATTATTTACGCATATATATGGGACATCTTCGTCAGAAACTCGAAGTCGACCCCGCTCGCCCTCGCCATCTATTAACTGAAACCGGCATCGGTTATCGGTTTATGCTTTGAATAACTATTCACTTTATTTTTAAATAAAAACGAAATCCCTCAGAAAATATTTCACAAATAACCCATGCGTTATTTTTTCGGGTTATTTTCGCTCATTTAAAACATTAACAGAACAACCCGTTAACGCATCATCAACAAATCAGAATTTTGATCTGCGATATTCATTTGAAACGAATATTTATTTCTGATTTGATCGGTTAACGGTGATCTAACTCACGGTTAATCGTCTTTTCCTGGATAAAATGACCATGCTTTCAATTACTGAAAGGAAAATGAAACATGGAAAACAACAATCGCTTAATGCCCCATATAAGGCGGACAACACATATCATGATGTTTGCCCACCGAAACTGCTTTGACTTTCATCTCTTTAATGCCCGGTAGTCCTTCGACTTCTGGCGCACTCGCTTACAGGCCATCCTTAAACATCTTATTTTACAGGCTATTGCCTGTGATCTCGTGCGCTCATTCATCCTGATTCAGACTCATCCGCACCGGGCGGACTGAATTTCAATCATCAAAAAAGCAATTCACTGATTTTAATCAGCGGCCACCCTTTGCTTTTTTTTCCGGAAAATTATCGATTTCTTTCTTGCAAGAAATCGAGGGACGCTTATTACCTAAAATAAAGAGAGAAAGATGAAAAGTTTAAAAATCGCAGCCAGCCGTGCATGTCCGGATTGCTTTACTACCCAGCGTGAACTGGTGGATGTCCGCGCCTCTGATTATATTGATGTTGCCGCCATTGTTCTGACGGTTACGGATATTGCCAGCGGTATTCTGGACGAAATAGAAGCCACCGGTTTTGGCATTCCCGTATTTGTCGCAACACACAAAGAAGAGTTCATCCCGGCAGACTATTTATCGCGCATTCATGGCGTATTTGAGTTCTCAGACACCAGCAACGACTTTTATGGACGCCAGCTGGAAGCGGCCGCCCAGAAGTATGAAACCCAGCTGCGCCCGCCGTTTTTCCGCGCCCTTGTCGACTATGTAAAACAGGGCAACAGCGCGTTTGACTGCCCGGGGCATCAGGGTGGCCAGTTCTTTCGCCGCCATCCTGCCGGCAATCAGTTTGTCGATTTCTTTGGTGAGACGCTTTTCCGCGCCGATCTGTGCAACGCCGACGTGGCGATGGGCGATCTGCTGATCCACGAAGGCGCGCCGTGCATCGCCCAGCAGCATGCGGCAAAAGTCTTTAATGCCGATAAGACCTACTTCGTGCTGAACGGTACCTCGTCATCCAACAAAGTGGTGCTTAACGCTCTGCTCACCCCGGGCGACCTGGTGCTGTTCGACCGTAATAACCACAAATCTAACCATCACGGTGCCCTCCTCCAGGCTGGCGCAACGCCGGTCTATCTGGAAACGGCGCGCAACCCGTACGGCTTCATTGGCGGCATTGACGCCCACTGCTTCGAAGAAAGCTATCTGCGCGAGCTGGTAGCAGAGGTGGCGCCGGGCCGCGCGCGCGACGAACGTCCGTTCCGTCTGGCGGTTATCCAGCTGGGTACCTACGACGGCACCATCTATAACGCCCGTCAGGTGGTGGATAAGATTGGGCACCTGTGTGATTACATCCTGTTTGACTCGGCCTGGGTGGGTTACGAGCAGTTTATTCCGATGATGGCCGACTGCTCGCCGCTGCTGCTGGAGCTGAACGAAAACGATCCGGGGATCCTTGTCACCCAGTCCGTGCATAAACAACAGGCTGGCTTCTCGCAGACCTCGCAAATCCATAAGAAAGACAGCCATATCAAAGGTCAACAGCGCTATGTCCCACATAAGCGGCTGAATAATGCCTTCATGATGCACGCCTCCACCAGCCCGTTCTATCCGCTGTTCGCTGCGCTGGACATCAACGCCCGCATGCATGAAGGCCAGAGCGGCCGCAACATGTGGATGGACTGCGTGGTTAACGGTATCGAAGCGCGCAAGCTGATCCTGGAGAACTGCCGGTATCTGCGCCCGTTCGTGCCGGAGACGGTGGATGGCCGTCCGTGGGAAGGCTGGGACACGGCGGAGATTGCAACCGATCTACGCTTCTTCCATTTCGTGCCGGGTGAAAACTGGCACGCTTTTGAAGGCTACGCTGAGCACCAGTATTTTATCGACCCGTGCAAGCTCCTGCTGACCACGCCGGGCATTAACCCCCGCACCGGGGAGTATGACGACTTCGGCGTGCCCGCCACTATCCTTGCCAACTTCCTTCGCGAAAACGGCATCGTGCCGGAAAAATGCGATCTCAACTCGATCCTGTTCCTGCTCACGCCGGCGGAAGATATGGGCAAGCTGCAGCAGCTTGTGGCACAGCTGGTGCGCTTCGAAAAACTGCTCGAGAGCGATGTTCCGCTGAAAGAGGTCTTGCCTTCTCTCTACAAACAACATCCGGAACGTTACGCAGATTACACCCTGCGCCAGATCTGCCAGGAAATGCATGACCTGTACGCCCGCCACAACGTGAAGCAGCTGCAAAAAGAGATGTTCCGCAAGTCTCACTTCCCACGTGTGATGATGAATCCGCAGGACGCGAACTACGCCTACCTGCGCGGCGAGGTCGAGCTGGTCTCCCTGCGCAACGCGGAAGGCCGCATCGCCGCTGAAGGTGCGCTCCCTTACCCACCGGGGGTGCTGTGCGTGGTTCCAGGGGAAGTCTGGGGCGGTTCCGTGCTGCGCTACTTTGCCGCACTGGAAGAAGGCATCAACCTGCTGCCGGGCTTCGCGCCGGAGTTGCAGGGCGTGTATGTCGAGGAGTGTGACGGTCGCAAACAGGTTCGCTGCTACGTCATCAAACAATCCGCCGCTCAGCCCGCGCTGCTGAAAGGAGAGAAATTATGAGTAAGTCCAATAAGATGGGCGTGGTGCAGCTGACTATCCTTACCATGGTCAACATGATGGGTTCCGGGATTATTATGCTGCCCACCAAGCTCGCCGAAGTGGGGACGATTTCGATTATCTCATGGCTTGTTACCGCCGTAGGATCGATGGCGCTGGCGTGGGCGTTCGCCAAGTGTGGGATGTTCAGCCGCAAGTCAGGTGGCATGGGCGGCTATGCTGAGTACGCCTTTGGTAAGTCCGGCAACTTTATGGCGAACTACACCTACGGCGTATCGCTGCTGATCGCCAACGTGGCGATTGCCATTTCCGCCGTCGGCTACGGCACGGAGCTGTTTGGCGTGACGCTCAGCCCGGTACAAATTGGGCTGGCGACCATCGGGGTTCTGTGGATCTGCACCGTGGCCAACTTTGGTGGCGCGCGCATTACCGGTCAGCTCTCCAGCATCACCGTCTGGGGCGTGATTATCCCGGTTGTCGGCCTGTGCATCATCGGCTGGTTCTGGTTCAGCCCAACGCTCTACGCCAACTCCTGGAATCCGCACCACGTGCCGTTCTTTACGGCTGTGGGCTCGTCTATCGCCATGACGCTCTGGGCCTTCCTGGGTCTGGAATCCGCCTGCGCGAACGCGGAAGTGGTAGAGAACCCGGAGAAGAACGTGCCGATTGCGGTCCTCGGCGGAACGCTGGGCGCGGCGGTGATCTATATCGTCTCGACTAACGTCATTGCCGGGATTGTGCCAAACATGGATCTGGCTAACTCTACGGCGCCGTTCGGGCTGGCCTTTGCCCAGATGTTCACCCCGGAAGTCGGGAAAGTGATCATGGGTCTGATGGTGATGTCCTGCTGCGGCTCGCTGCTCGGCTGGCAGTTCACCATCGCACAGGTGTTTAAATCCTCGGCTGATGAAGGTTACTTCCCAAAAATCTTCTCCCGCGTGACCAAAGCGGATGCGCCGGTGCAGGGGATGCTGGCGATTGTCATCTTCCAGAGTGGATTGTCGCTGATGACCATTAGCCCGTCGCTTAACAGCCAGTTCAACGTGCTGGTCAACCTGGCGGTAGTGACAAACATCATTCCGTATATTCTGTCGATGGCGGCGCTGGCGATCATTCAGAAGGTGGCGAAAGTTGATCCACGCAAAGCGCGTGCGGCGAATATTGTGGCGCTGATTGGGGCAATCTACAGCTTCTATGCGCTCTACTCATCCGGCCAGGAAGCGATGCTGTATGGCGCGATGGTGACCTTTATGGGCTGGACGCTATATGGTCTGGTGTCACCGCGGTTTGAATTGAAGAACAAACATAGCTAAAAAAAGCCCGGTGGCGCTAACGCTTACCGGGCCTTTTTCTCCCTCTCCCTGTGGGAGAGGGCCGGGGTGAGGGCATCAGCCCGCACCAGAACACTACTTACGCGTTTTTCAGCACTTCGCTGACAATCTCTACCGCCTCTTTCTCAATCTGCTGGCGGTGCTCAGCGCCGAGGAAGCTTTCGCAATAGATTTTGTACGCATCTTCCGTACCGGACGGACGCGCGGCGAACCAGCCGTTTTCGGTCATCACTTTCAGTCCACCGATAGACGCACCGTTACCCGGTGCCGCCGTCAGACGCGCGGTGATCGGATCGCCTGCCAGGGTGCTTGCGCTGACCATCTCTGGGGAGAGTTTGGACAATGCAGCTTTCTGCGCAGAGGTCGCGCCAGCCTGGATACGGTTATAGCTTGGCGCACCAAAGCGTGCCGCCAGCTCGTTGTAGTGTTCCTGCGGGTTTTTACCGGTAACCGCGGTGATTTCCGCAGCCAGCAGGCACATGATGATGCCGTCTTTATCGGTTGACCACGGGGTGCCGTCGAAGCGCAGGAAGGACGCGCCCGCGCTCTCTTCGCCGCCGAAGCCAAAGCTGCCGTCGTGCAGACCGTCAACGAACCACTTGAAGCCCACCGGCACTTCCACCAGCTTGCGGCCCAGCGCGTCCACCACGCGGTCGATCATCGCAGAAGAGACCAGCGTTTTACCGACAGCCACCTCTTTGCCCCACTGCGGGCGGTGCTGGAACAAGTAGTTGATCGCAACAGCCAGGTAGTGGTTCGGGTTCATCAGCCCGGCAGGGGTGACGATGCCGTGACGGTCATAATCCGGGTCGTTAGCAAATGCCAGATCGAACTTGTCGCGCAGCGCCAGCAGGCCCGCCATCGCGCACTCGGAGGAGCAGTCCATACGGATCGCGCCGTCTTTGTCCAGGTGCATGAAGCGGAAGGTCTGATCGACGTGATCGTTCACGATGGTCAGATCCAGCTTGTAGTGCTCGGCGATGCGCTTCCAGTACTCAATACCGGAGCCGCCCAGCGGATCCACGCCCAGCTTCAGGCCGGCTTTCTGAATCGCCGCCATATCGACGATATCCGCCAGCCCTTCCACGAACGGCTGAACCAGATCCTGCTCTTTCACGTGGCCGGAGGCCATCGCTTCATCAAGAGAAATACGTTTAACGCCTTTCAGGCCGTCGGCCAGCAGCGCGTTTGCACGATCTTCCACCACTTTGGTGACGTTGGTGTCAGCCGGGCCGCCGTTAGGTGGGTTGTATTTGATACCACCGTCTTCCGGCGGGTTGTGGGATGGCGTGATAACGATCCCGTCTGCCAGTGCGCCACCTTTTTTGTTGTGCACAAGGATTGCGTTTGATACCGCCGGCGTTGGGGTGAAGCCGTTGTTCTCCTGCACAATCACGTCAACGCCGTTTGCCGCCAGCACTTCCAGCACGGAAATGAACGCCGGTTCAGACAGCGCATGGGTATCTTTTCCCACGTAGCACGGACCGGTAACGCCGTTTTTGGCGCGCTCTTCCGCAATGGCCTGAGCAATGGCCAGAATATGCGGTTCGTTAAAGCTGTGGCGCGCCGCGCTGCCGCGGTGACCAGATGTACCAAACTTCACTGCGTGTTCTGCGTTGCCCACGACCGGTTTCAGCACGTAATACTGCGCGGTCAGCTGAGCGACGTTAATCAAATCGCTTTGTTGTGCAGGTTGGCCTGCACGGCTGTGATTTGCCATTACCGGGTCCTTATGATGCAAGGGTTAAATTGTACCGCAAACCTTTTCAATCAATTCCGCCGGGAACTGCATGGACTGCATGATGTGTTCAATCATGCTGCACTTGCGGCCCGTATTGGTATTGGTGATCACCCAGTACGGGGTGCCAGGGACATGTTTAGGTTTGGTTTGATTGCCATTTTGCAGCAGCGTCTGCTCGTCGCCCGCGAAATAGACGCGGGTACGGCCGTGCAGCGACTCGGTCGCTTCAGCAAACGCTTTGTTATCCAGGGCGTAAAGTGTAGACAGCACCAGCATAAAACGGTTGACCGCCTTTTTCTGCTCCGCATATTCGTCGGAGAGCAGCAGCTCACGCATCGCGCGCACTTTATCTTTTACCGGCGTCACGGCAGGTTTTGCCTGTGCAGCAACGCTCGGCTGAGACACGACATCTTTGGTAACTGGGGTGGCAGGCTGTGAAGCGGCGGAAATTTTAAGCATGCGCCGTAAAATGTCGGACGCGCTCTCCCCGATATGCCGCGTCTGGCTGGCAATATACTGATAGAGTTCGTCATCAACTTCGATTGTTTTCATCTTAATCCAGTGCGATATCTTATCTGAATACAAGTCATTGGGATTATAAGGTCAAATCCCAACAGCGGATAGCGTCAAACCAGGTTGGCGGCAAAAGTCAGATTAAACTGGAACCTTGCAGCCGGGCGGCAGAATGGTCAACATGATACCCTAACCTGACATACGTAAAAAAAGAACTTTGCCATGAAATTGAATACCCGAGCGCAAACTGCACAATCGCCGAACAATAATTCCCCCATCGTGCTGGTTCATGGACTTTTTGGCAGCCTGGATAACCTGGGCGTGCTGGCCCGCGATTTGGTCACCGATCACGATATTCTACAGGTTGATATGCGCAATCACGGGCTTTCCGGCCGCTCAGACGAAATGACCTATGCGGCAATGGCGCAGGATCTGCTGGATACGCTTGATGCGCACAATCTGCAGAAGGTGACCCTCATCGGGCATTCAATGGGCGGTAAAGCGGTTATGGCGCTCACCGCGCTGGCGCCAGAACGCATTTCCGGGCTTGTGGTCATTGATGTTGCCCCTGTGGACTACGACGTTCGACGTCATGATGAGATTTTCGCAGCAATTAATGCTGTAACGGCAGCTGGCGTTTCCACACGTCAGCAGGCGGCAACGGTTATGCGTGAACATCTTGATGAAGAAGGCGTGGTGCAGTTCCTTTTGAAGTCATTTGTTGACGGGCAATGGCGTTTTAACGTGCCGGTGCTGTGGGACCAGTACAACAACATCGTGGGCTGGGAAACCGTCCCCACCTGGCCGCACCCTGCTCTCTTTATTCGCGGCGGCCACTCTCCTTATATTACCGACGCTTACCGCGACACGCTGCTGGCACAGTTCCCGCAGGCGCGCGCCCACGTGATTGCCGGGGCCGGGCACTGGGTTCACGCCGAAAAACCTGACGCTGTACTGCGCGCTATCCGCCGCTATCTCGCTGATACTGCAAATTGATTAAAAAGAGAGCGACTGGAAGATGACAGGCTTCCAGTCGTTGGCGTGCCGTTTTTGGTGATGTATGATGGCGCGCTTATCGCCCGGGCTTTAGCAGGGCGGCGTGTTTCCCCCGAAGTCTCAGAATCATGGCCAAAGAACAAACGGACCGTACGACACTAGATCTGTTCGCGAATGAGCGTCGACCGGGACGACCGAAAACGAATCCGCTTTCGCGCGATGAACAGCTGCGTATCAATAAACGCAATCAGCTTAAACGCGATAAAAATCGTGGGCTTAAGCGTGTCGAACTGAAGCTCAACGCTGACGCTGTCGATGCGCTTAACGAGCTGGCCGAGGCGCGTAATATCAGCCGCAGCGAGCTTATTGAAGAGATGCTCATCGCTCAGCTTGAGACGCTTCGCAGCCAGGCATAAGTCTGAAAAACCCCTTTATCGCCCTTTTCATGTAGCACAGAGTGCAGTCCTGCGCGATAGCGGTTTCCGCAGGGTTGCCAGTTCTGCTATTATTGCCCTTATCCGTGGCCGAATTGCGCCACCATACCATTAAGTTTCAAGAGGTTATTTTACTCATGGCAATCATCGGCATTTTCTTCGGCAGTGATACCGGCAATACCGAAAATATCGCAAAAAACATTCAGAAACAGCTCGGTAAAGACGTTGCTGATGTGCATGACATCGCCAAGAGCAGCAAAGAAGATCTCGAGGGCTATGACATTCTGCTGCTGGGTATTCCAACCTGGTACTACGGTGAAGCCCAGTGCGACTGGGACGATTTCTTCCCGACGCTGGAAGAGGTGGACTTCAACGGGAAGCTGGTCGCACTGTTTGGCTGTGGCGATCAGGAAGACTATGCCGAGTACTTCTGTGACGCGCTGGGGACGATTCGCGACATCATTGAGCCGAATGGCGCGGTTATTGTTGGTCACTGGCCGACTGCCGGTTACCACTTCGAAGCCTCTAAAGGCCTGGCCGATGACGATCATTTTGTGGGTCTGGCCATTGACGAAGACCGTCAGCCTGAGCTTACGGCAGAGCGTGTAGAGAAGTGGGTTAAGCAGATCCGTGAAGAACTCCACCTGGACGATATTCTCAACGCCTGATTTTTTCTACGGCGCAACGCAGGTTGCGCCCGTTTTCCAGGTAAAACCGATTAAATTAATTGCTACAAACTTTTAACTTTTTCGCCCAGACCTGTACAATGTCTCCCTGGCAAAATGTGGTTTCCATTGAGCAAGTTTGTTGGTGATACCACGTTTTTATAAGCATACTTTGCCTGAGACTTGCAGTTTTCATTTAGGCATGGCAGTTCTATAATGAGACGCATTAACCCAGGTGCATTTTCTGTCACTTCCTTCAGAAGTGAATCGTTTAGCAACAGGACAGATTCCGCATGACTGACAACAATACCGCATTAAAGAAGGCTGGCCTGAAAGTAACGCTTCCTCGATTAAAAATCCTCGAAGTGCTTCAGGGTCCAGACAATCACCATGTCAGTGCGGAAGACCTTTATAAACGTCTTATCGACATGGGTGAAGAGATTGGGCTGGCCACCGTTTATCGCGTGCTGAACCAGTTTGATGACGCGGGCATTGTTACCCGTCATAATTTCGAAGGCGGTAAATCTGTATTCGAACTGACCCAGCAGCATCACCACGATCACCTGATCTGCCTCGATTGCGGCAAGGTCATTGAATTTAGCGATGATTCCATCGAAGCGCGTCAGCGTGAAATCGCAGCTCGTCACGGCATTCGCCTGACCAACCACAGCCTGTACCTTTACGGTCACTGCGCTGAAGGGGATTGCCGCGAGAATGAACACGCTCACGACACAAAATAAGTTAGCGTTCATACTCTGAGCCAGCCGCAAGGTTGGCTTTTTTTTGCGTCAAAAAAGCCCGGTAAGCAAAGTGCCACCGGGCGTAAAGCAACTTATTTATTGTTATTGCGTATCTCGTTCCAGATCTTATCGCAACGCTTCGCCACTTCCTGATCGTTACCGGTTTTACGCGCCTGAATACAGGCCTGATAATCCATCACCCGAACGTTCTCCTGCGTCGCGAACTGCTCATGCGCTTTCTCTTTCTTCAACACATTCAGCACGCTCTGACAGGCTTCGATTTTCTCCGGCGAGGCTTCCGCAGTATTAATACAGGCGCTATACGCCTCCTTCAGACGGGAATCCTCTTTCGGCGCCTGAGTCTGAACGCACGCCACCAGCCCTGATGCCAGCAACGCGACGATTACAATTTTTTTCATCATGTGCAGTCTCCAGACCGGCGGGACTCAGCCCGCCGGTGTACTCATCAGAAGATGGTGAATGGGGCGATAACCATGAATTTGACGTCACGTTCATCCTGGAAGATGTTGCCGTAACCGCCCGCATAGCTTGGAATATCGGAGTGGTTGTCATACTGGGTGAAGTGCAGCTTGAACATCGTGCCTTTCGCACGGCCATCCTGCAGGGTATAGATAGCATCCAGGCTGTAGGAGGACTCTTTCAGGCGATAGTTTGGATCGTAGTAGGCATCTGGCGTCGCCATGTCTGCTGGTTTTGCGTCCCAGGCGTATGCGTAAGAAGCACCCACCGCCCAGCCAGGCAGGTTCCAGTTTTTCAGGTCATACATGGCGCCGAAGAAGACCGCTTTCTCGCCGTCGGCGTTGAAGTCGGAGCGGTTATCCCACCAGATATCCAGACGACCGTTGGATGATGCATAGGTCGGGGTCATACGCTGCAGGAAGTAGCCCTGCTGCCCTTCCGCCTTCACCCATGTCCCTTCCAGACGCAAATCAACCTGACCGACTTTGTAGCCGAAGGTCAGCGCCTGAAGCCACGCGGTGCCGTTATAAATGTCATTTACGCTGCCATCGCTGACCTTATCGCGCGTACCGTAGAACTGGTAGCTGGTGCTCAGCGGGCTACCGGCGATATCAAATTTGTAGCTGGCTTTAGCAAAATACTGATCGATATAGCCTTCCGCCTGACCAAATGCGGCTTCCAGAACCAGATCGTTTTTAAAATCGTACTTCGCGCCCAGCGAGTGGAGGTAATCGACCTTGGTTTTCTTATCGTTCTGGTAGAACTTATCCATTTCGATGTGCCACGGTGCTTTGTACTCGTTGGTCCACATATAGGAGAAGCTCAACGCACCTGCGTCACCGTAGTCAAAGTTAGCTCCGGCTTCTGCACCCTGATAGGTACCAGGCATAAAGCTCCAGTGCGGCGCTAACAGCGTCTGGCCGGTTGGCTGAATATACCCCCCGCGCGCCCAGACCGGGCCGTATTTAAATTTCGCTGCAGCCTTATAAAGGCTGATACCGCTTTTATCTCCGGACCAGTCTTCGTCATAGGCTTTATTGCTGGAGGAGAAGGCAATTTCGTTCGGGTGGCCGCTGTCGCCGTTTTCCGCCATTTCGATTGCGGTAAATGCGGCAATATCCAGACCGAACATATCAGCGGCATAGCCTGACTGGAAGTCCAGGTTGGCGTTCCAGGTGGAGTGAGAGAGGTTGGTTTTGTATTTATCTTCTGTGACATCTTTACGGTCACGTTCACGCTGCCAGTAATAAATACCGCCAGTGAGGGTAGAATCTTCGATGAAACCTGCTGCTTTCGCCTCTGGTGTCACCACCAGGCCCGACATTGCTGTCACACCGGCAATAGCCAGCGCCAGCGCACTACGTTTGCCACTGAACGTACGCATAGATTATTCCTCTTTGACGAATTAAAACGCCTTAAACGGCGAAAATATAAAAGACCAAATGGTCAGGGGTAGTTATAAATACCCTCGAATTAACTACCGTCTTTAGGTTATTTTTCGCGACGCGAATTATCAATGCTTTTCAGTGGGCAAAAGTCAGGATTATGACGAAGTGCACATAATTGGTAGTGCTTTGTAACATTTAGCCGGATGCGAGGTGTGGCGGGGCTAAAGCAGGTAATTTCAACGTATTAGATCGTAAAAAAACACGTATTTGTCTTTATTCACTTTTTTATCAGAAAGACAAACTTTTTTTAGAAAAATAAGTAGCACCACGTTGACCAAAAATTTTAGTTGGCCTAATTACGGGTCTACTTTAACGATATGATCATTAAATAAAAAAACGCCGCTATAAGCGGCGTTTGTTTCTCATTGACCAGTGCAGCGTTATTATTCGCCGATCTTCGTCCAGGTATCACGCAAACCTACGGTACGGTTAAATACCGGCTTTTCTGCCGTACTGTAACGGCTGTCCAGGCAGAAGTAACCTTCACGTTCAAACTGGAATGCTTTGCCCGCTTCAGCCGCTTTCAGCGACGGCTCCGCGTAACCCTGTTTGATCACCAAAGATTCCGGGTTGATAGTCGCCAGGAAGTCTTCAGCTGCACCCGGGTTAGGCACGCTAAACAGACGATCGTACAGACGAATTTCTACCGGCAGCGCGTGGGAAGCGCTCACCCAGTGAATCACGCCTTTCACCTTGCGGCCATCTGCCGGATCTTTGCTCAGCGTCTCTGCATCGTACGAACAGAAGATGGTGGTGATGTTGCCTTCTGCATCTTTCTCTACGCGCTCGGCTTTGATGACGTAGGCATTACGCAGACGCACTTCTTTACCCAGCACCAGACGTTTGTACTGCTTATTGGCTTCTTCACGGAAGTCAGCACGATCGATCCAGATTTCACCGCTGAACGGCACGTCGCGGCTTCCCATTTCCGGTTTGTTCGGATGGTTAGGCATGGAGACCAGCTCGCTTCCACCCTGCGGGTAGTTTTCGATAACCAGTTTCACCGGATCGATAACGGCCATCGCGCGCGGGGCGTTTTCGTTGAGATCTTCACGAATGCAGGATTCCAGAGACGCCATTTCGATGGTGTTGTCCTGCTTGGTCACGCCAATACGTTTGCAGAACTCACGAATAGAGGCGGCAGTGTAACCACGACGGCGCAGACCAGAGATGGTTGGCATACGCGGATCGTCCCAACCCTCAACGTGCTTGTCTGTTACCAGCAGGTTCAGCTTACGCTTGGACATCACGGTGTATTCCAGATTCAGACGAGAGAACTCGTACTGACGCGGATGCACAGGAATGGTGATGTTATCCAGCACCCAGTCGTACAGACGACGGTTGTCCTGGAACTCCAGCGTACACAGGGAGTGCGTAATGCCTTCCAGCGCATCGCTAATGCAGTGGGTGAAGTCGTACATCGGGTAGATGCACCACTTGTTGCCGGTCTGGTGGTGTTCCGCAAATTTAATGCGGTACAACACCGGGTCGCGCATAACGATGAACGGAGACGCCATGTCGATTTTGGCGCGCAGGCACGCTTTGCCTTCTTCGAAGCCACCGGCACGCATTTTTTCAAACAGCGCCAGGTTCTCTTCCACGCTGCGATCGCGGAACGGGCTGTTTTTACCTGGCGCAGTCAGCGTACCGCGATACTCGCGGATTTCGTCAGCAGACAGTTCGTCGACGTATGCCAGACCTTTATTGATCAGCTCCACCGCGTAGGCATAAAGCTGATCAAAATAGTCAGAGGAGTAGCAGATATCGCCAGACCAGTTGAAGCCCAGCCATTGCACGTCGTTTTTAATGGACTCAACGTATTCGATGTCTTCTTTTACTGGGTTGGTGTCATCGAAACGCAGGTTGCACTGCCCCTGGTAATCTTGCGCAATGCCAAAGTTCAGGCAGATCGATTTCGCGTGACCAATGTGCAGGTAGCCGTTCGGCTCCGGCGGGAAACGCGTATGTACCGTGGTGTGCTTACCACTGGCCAGATCTTCATCGATGATCTGACGAATAAAGTTACTCGGGCGGGCTTCTGCCTCACTCATCGTGGATTCCTCAAAGCGTAAACAACGTATAACGGCGTATGATCTTATAAGCCGGACGTAGTGACAACCCTTAGTTACGGAAAATACGTATCAGATGAAAATAATGGGGGCATTTGCTGCAAAAAAAAGCGGCGGAGGATATCCCCCGCCGCTTAAGGCATGACTCTACTCAGGAGCGATTACTTGCCTTTAATCTCATACAGCGGTGTTTGGCCTGCAACAACCTGACCTTTCGCCTGAATGACCAGGCCGCTGAAGTCATCAATGTTGCTGCAAACGACCGGGCTAATCATGGAGCGCGCGTTGGCGTTCAGGAAGTCCAGATCCATTTCCAGAATCGGCTGACCCGCCACCACTTCAGCGCCCTCTTCTACCAGGCGAGTAAAGCCCTGACCGTTCAGCGCAACGGTATCGATACCCATATGGACAACGATCTCCGCGCCTTTTTCGGTTTCGAGGCAGAACGCGTGGTTGGTGTTGAAGATTTTCACGATGGTACCGGCCGCCGGAGACACAACGGTTTTGTCCGTTGGTTTCACCGCCACGCCGTCACCAACCGCTTTGCTGGCGAACGCTTCGTCAGGCACCTGCTCAAGCGCAACCACGTCACCGGTGACCGGGGACACCAGCGCAGCGATAGTCACCGCATTTGGCACGGCCTGCGGTTTTGCAACCGGCGCTTCAGCTACTGGAGCGCTATCCGTTGAGGCGGCAGCAACCGGCCCACGGGCAACCACTTTTTTCATTTCATCGCCGATAGATTCAGCTTTCGCACCCACGATAACCTGGATGGTTTGCTTATTCAGTTTCACCACACCAGACGCGCCCAGGCGTTTACACATCGCATCGCTCACGCGCGCGGAATCACCCACGGTCAGACGCAGACGAGTAATACAGGCGTCAATCGCTTTCAGGTTGTCGGTACCGCCGACTGCGGCAATGTAGCTGGTCGCCAGCTGGGTTAAACCTTCTTCGGTATTGCTGTTTGCTTCACTGGTAACAACATCTTCTTTCGTATCTTCGCGGCCCGGCGTTTTCAGGTTAAACATACGAATCACCGCGCTGAACAGAACGAAGTAGATAACGAAGAAGATCAGGCCCATCACCACCAGCATCCAGACGTTGCTGCTTGCCGCCGGCAGGTTGTACATCAACACGTAGTCAATGGCGCCTGCGGAGAAGGAGAAGCCCGCATGGATACCCAGAAGGGTGGCAACGAACAGGCTGATACCGGTCAGGATTGCGTGCATGAGGTACAGCAGCGGAGCCAGGAACATGAACAGGAATTCCAGTGGCTCGGTAACACCGGTCAGGAAAGCGGTAATCGCAACAGACAGCAGCATGCCGCCAACCATCGGACGACGCGCTTTTGGCGCGGCCAGGTACATAGCAAGCGCAGCACCAGGCAGACCAAACATCATAATTGGGAAGAAACCGGACATAAACATGCCCGCGGTGCCGTCACCCGCGTAGAAGCGGTTGATGTCGCCGTGGAAAACTGTGCCCGCCGCATTGGTAAACTCACCAATCTGGAACCATGCGATGGTATTCAGCACCTGATGCAGGCCTGTAGGGATCAGCAGACGGTTAATGAAACCGAAGATACCTGCGCCCATCGCACCCGCAGAAACGATCCACTCGCCGCCCGCATGAATGGCATGCTGCACCGGCGGCCAAACGTAGCCAAAGATCGCTGCCAGAACCAGACAGAAGAAGCCCGTCGCGATCGGAACGAAACGTTTTCCACCGAAGAAACTCAGGAAATCAGGAAGCTTAATATTTGCCCAGCGGTTATACACGGCGCCGCCAACCAGACCGGTAATGATACCCGCCAGCACGCCCATATTGATTTCAGGGTTAATGGTTACCATCGCTTTCGTCAGGATGAAATAACCGACTGCGCCTGCCAGAGCCGCAGCCCCTGCACTGTCTTTTGACCAACTGGACGCGACGCCGATGGCGAATATCAGCGCCAGGTTATCAAAAATAGCGCCGCCTGCCTGAGCAATGAACGGCACATTAAGAAGATCGGGTTGCCCGAATCGCAACAGTAATGCTGCAACCGGTAGCACGGCGATAGGGAGCTGCAAAGCCCTACCGAGGCGCTGGAAAAAACCTAAAATATTCATCCTATTCCCCCTACGAGGCCCGTTATCGGGCTCGTGCAGTAACTATGTTTTTATTGTGTCGACAACGATTAATACAGTTGATGATTCACTGGCATTGTGAGTGTGTGAAAAATTAATTCGTATCGCAAATTAAACACCCATTTTTTGTGATTTTTGTCACCAAATATCGTAATCCCCCCTCCCTTTCACTGGCTAACAGCCAAAACTTATTTTATCATTCAAAAAATCAAGACGGATTGATCCGGCCTGAAAGGTTCCAGGTTACGCTTAAGCATCAGGTTCCGATTACCATCCGCCCACTCTTCTACTTTAACTCTTGAGGTGAACAATGAGACTGATTCCCCTGGCAACTGCTGAACAAGTCGGTAAATGGGCCGCTCGCCATATCGTTAACCGTATTAATGCCTTCAAGCCTACTGCCGATCGTCCGTTCGTTCTTGGCCTTCCAACCGGTGGTACTCCACTGACCGCGTACAAAGCGCTGGTTGAAATGCACAAAGCGGGCCAGGTTAGCTTTAAACATGTTGTAACCTTCAACATGGACGAATATGTTGGCCTGCCAAAAGAACATCCTGAAAGCTACCATAGCTTCATGCACCGCAATTTCTTTGATCACGTTGATATCCCAGCTGAAAATATTAACCTGCTGAATGGAAATGCGCCTGATATTGACGCAGAATGCCGTCAGTACGAAGAAAAAATCCGTTCTTACGGTAAAATCCACCTGTTTATGGGTGGCGTGGGCAACGATGGGCATATCGCGTTCAACGAACCAGCCTCTTCTCTGGCTTCCCGTACCCGCATTAAAACGCTGACCCATGACACCCGCGTGGCAAACTCCCGCTTCTTTGACGGTGACGTGAACCAGGTTCCAAAATACGCCCTGACCGTTGGCGTAGGCACCCTGCTGGATGCCGAAGAGGTGATGATTCTGGTGCTGGGCGGCGTGAAAGCGCAGGCGCTCCAGGCTGCCGTTGAAGGCAACGTTAACCACATGTGGACCATCAGCTGCCTGCAGCTGCATCCTAAATCAGTCATCGTCTGCGACGAACCGTCAACGATGGAGCTGAAAGTGAAAACGCTGAAATACTTCAATGAGTTAGAAGCAGAGAACATCAAAGGTCTGTAATTGAATAACCGCCTCTTCCACAAGAGGCGGCCGCTTTTTTTAACCGGGGGTCGTTATGTACGCTTTAACCCACGGTCGGATTTATACCGGCCATGAAATTCTGGATGACCATGCGATTGTTATCGCCAATGGCCTGATTGAACGTGTTTGTCCGCTGGCAGAGCTGCCGCCGGAGATTGAACAGCGCTCACTCAATGGAGCAGTAATCTCCCCCGGTTTCATCGACGTACAGCTGAACGGCTGCGGCGGCGTGCAATTCAACGACACCGCCGAGGCGGTGACGGTTGAAACGCTGGAAATCATGCAGAAAGCTAACGAGAAATCAGGCTGCACCAGCTATCTGCCGACGCTCATCACCAGCAGTGATGACCTGATGAAACAGGGTATCCGCGTGATGCGCGAATACCTGGCGAAACATCCGAATCAGGCGCTGGGTCTGCACCTGGAAGGACCATGGCTGAATATAGTGAAGAAAGGCACGCATAATCCGGATTACGTGCGCAAGCCTGATGCTGAACTGGTCGACTACATGTGTGCCAACGCTGATGTAATCGCTAAAGTGACGCTGGCGCCTGAAATGACCGGCACTGAGGTCATCAGCAAACTGGCTGCCGCCGGGATTGTGGTTTCCGCAGGCCACTCAAACGCCACGCTGAAAGAAGCCAAAGCGGGCTTCCGTGCGGGTATTACCTTTGCCACGCACCTTTACAACGCCATGCCGTATATTACCGGCCGTGAACCGGGTCTGGTCGGAGCGATTCTCGACGAACCGGACGTCTACTGCGGCATTATCGCTGATGGTATGCACGTTGATTACACCAACATTCGCAATGCCAAGCGGCTGAAAGGTGACAAGCTCTGCCTGGTCACCGATGCCACTGCGCCAGCAGGTGCAAATATTGAGCAGTTCATTTTTGCCGGTAAAACAATATACTACCGCAACGGACTGTGTGTGGATGAAAACGGTACTCTGAGTGGCTCCTCTTTGACCATGATTGAAGGGGTGCGTAATCTGGTTGAGCATTGCGGGATTGCGCTTGATGAAGTCCTGCGTATGGCCACTCTTTATCCGGCTCGCGCCATCGGCGTGGATAAACAGCTTGGCGGAATTGCACCAGGTATGGTTGCAAACCTGACGGCATTCACACACGATTATAAAATTATTAAGACCATCGTTAATGGTAACGAGGTCGTCACTGAGTAAGTAAAAGTATGACACCAGGCGGACAAGCTCAAATCGGTAATGTCGATCTCGTTAAACAACTTAACAGTGCGGCGGTTTATCGCCTGATTGACCAACATGGTCCAATCTCGCGGATTCAGATAGCCGAACAAAGCCAGCTTGCTCCCGCCAGCGTGACAAAAATCACCCGCCAGCTCATTGAGCGCGGTTTGATCAAAGAAGTCGATCAGCAGGCCTCCACCGGGGGCCGCCGCGCCATCTCCATTATTACCGAAACCCGCAACTTTCAGGCCATTGGCGTCCGGCTTGGTCGTCATGACACCACGCTCACGCTCTACGATCTGAGCAGCAAAGCCATTGCCGAAGAGCACTACCCGCTGCCCGAACGCACCCAGGAGACGCTGGAACACGCGCTGCTGAATACCATCGCGCACTTTATTGAAAGCTGTCAGCGCAAGATCCGCGAACTCATCGCCATCTCCGTCATTTTGCCGGGCCTCGTCGACCCGGAAAGCGGTGTGATCCGTTACATGCCGCATATTCAGGTTGAGAACTGGGCGCTGGTCGACGCGCTGGAGAAACGCTTTAAGGTGACCTGCTTTGTCGGCCACGATATTCGATCTTTAGCGCTGGCTGAGCACTACTTTGGTGCGAGTCAGGACTGCGAAGACTCTATTCTGGTGCGCGTACACCGCGGTACGGGCGCTGGTATTATCTCCAATGGCCGTATATTTATTGGTCGCAATGGTAACGTTGGCGAGATCGGCCACATTCAGGTTGAGCCGCTCGGCGAACGCTGCCACTGCGGCAACTTCGGCTGCCTTGAAACCATCGCCGCCAACACGGCCATCGAGCAGCGCGTTCGCCACCTGCTTGAGCAGGGTTATCAAAGCCGCGTCACGCTGGACGATTGCAAGATAGGCACCATCTGCAAAGCCGCCAATAAAGGCGACGCCCTGGCCTGTGAGGTGATCGAGCAGGTAGGTCGCCATCTGGGGAAAACCATCGCTATCGCCATTAACCTGTTTAACCCACAAAAAGTGGTGATCGCCGGAGAGATTGTTGAAGCGGAAAAGGTGCTGCTGCCCGCCATCGAAGGCTGTATTAACACCCAGGCGCTGAAAGCATTCCGCCAGAATCTTCCGGTGGTTCGTTCGAAGCTTGACCATCGCTCGGCGATTGGCGCATTTGCGCTGGTCAAGCGCGCCATGCTCAACGGGATCCTACTCCAGCATTTGCTGGAATCCTGATCGGACCTTATAGTAACGCCTTCTTTTTTTGATGTCGGAATTTCCATGACCATTAAGAATGTAATTTGTGATATCGACGGCGTGCTGATGCACGACAACGTTGCCGTGCCGGGTGCTGCGGAGTTTCTGCACCGCATCATCGACAAAGGAATGCCACTGGTTCTGCTCACGAACTACCCTTCCCAAACCGGTCAGGATCTGGCGAACCGTTTTGCCACCGCAGGCGTCGACGTGCCGGACAGCGTGTTTTATACCTCGGCAATGGCCACGGCGGATTTTCTGAAGCGTCAGGAAGGGAAAAAAGCTTACGTAGTGGGTGAAGGCGCGCTGATCCACGAACTGTATAAAGCAGGCTTTACCATTACCGATGTGAACCCGGACTTTGTGATTGTCGGCGAAACACGCTCCTTTAACTGGGAAATGATGCATAAAGCTGCCTACTTTGTCGCCAGCGGCGCGCGCTTTATCGCCACCAACCCGGACACGCACGGGCGTGGTTTTTATCCTGCCTGCGGCGCGCTGTGTGCCGGTATCGAAAAAATCTCCGGTCGTCAGCCGTTTGTGGTCGGAAAACCGAGCCCGTGGATCATTCGTGCCGCGCTGAACAAAATGCAGGCCCACTCTGAAGAAACGGTCATCGTCGGCGACAACCTGCGCACCGATATCCTGGCCGGTTTCCAGGCGGGTCTGGAAACTATCTTAGTGCTTTCCGGCGTCTCGCAGATTGATGACATTGACTCAATGCCGTTCAGGCCAAGCTGGATTTACCCCTCCGTCGACGAAATCGACATTATCTGATACTGAACCACGCCTCAGGGCGTGGTTTTTCATTTTCAGCCCATACAAACAAAAACCTATCTAACAAAAAGCGTGTTTCATTGCATAATCGTCAATAAAAGGATGAGTGACGTACTCTTTTTTCACTATTCCACAATCACTATTGCATTATTTCCGTTTTAGCCCGTAAAACCCTTGCACCCCTCCCCCCTTTGCGGCATTTTCATAAGCAAGCAACATCACAATGCAACAGGGTTAACGGAGAAGGTTATGTGTTCAATTTTTGGCGTACTGGATATTAAAACTGACGCGGGCGAACTGCGTAAAAAGGCACTCGAACTGTCCCGCCTGATGCGCCATCGCGGACCGGACTGGTCAGGCGTATACGCCAGCGATAAAGCGATTCTGGCTCACGAACGTCTGTCTATTGTTGACGTCAACGCCGGTGCACAGCCGCTGTATAACGAGAAAAAAACGCACGCGCTGGCTGTCAACGGTGAAATCTATAACCATCAGGCGCTGCGCGCCGAGTACGGCGACCGCTACGCGTTCCAGACAGGGTCTGACTGTGAAGTGATCCTGGCGCTGTATCAGGAGAAAGGTCCCGAGTTTCTCGACGATCTGCAGGGCATGTTTGCCTTCGCCCTGTACGACAGCGAAAAAGACGCCTGGCTGATTGGCCGCGACCACATCGGTATTATCCCGCTGTACATGGGCCACGATGAACACGGCAACTTCTATGTCGCGTCCGAAATGAAAGCCCTGGTTCCGGTCTGCCGCACTATTAAAGAGTTCCCGGCTGGCAGCTATCTTTGGAGTAAAGACGGTGAAATCCGTCCGTACTATCAGCGCGACTGGTTCGATTATGACGCGGTTAAAGACAACGTGACGGATAAAGCCGAGCTACGTCAGGCGCTGGAAGATTCCGTGAAAAGCCACCTGATGTCAGACGTGCCTTACGGCGTACTGCTTTCCGGCGGTCTGGACTCCTCCGTGATCTCCGCGATTACCAAGAAATTCGCTGCTCGTCGCGTGGAAGATCAGGAGCGCTCCGAAGCCTGGTGGCCGCAGCTGCACTCCTTTGCGGTGGGTCTGGAAGGGGCACCTGACCTGAAAGCCGCGCAGGAAGTGGCAAACCATCTCGGCACCGTGCACCATGAAATTCACTTCACCGTGCAGGAAGGTCTGGATGCAATCCGCGATGTGATCTATCACATTGAGACCTATGACGTGACCACCATTCGCGCCTCCACGCCGATGTACCTGATGTCGCGTAAGATCAAAGCGATGGGCATCAAGATGGTGCTCTCCGGTGAAGGTTCTGATGAAGTGTTTGGCGGCTATCTGTACTTCCACAAAGCGCCAAACGCCAAAGAGCTGCATGAAGAGACCGTGCGTAAGCTGCAGGCGCTGCACATGTTCGACTGTGCGCGAGCCAACAAAGCGATGTCGGCCTGGGGTGTGGAAGCGCGCGTGCCGTTCCTGGATAAAAAATTCCTCGACGTGGCGATGCGCATCAATCCAGAGGACAAGATGTGCGGCAACGGCAAGATGGAAAAACATATTCTGCGTGAATGCTTTGAATCCTACCTGCCGGCGAGCGTGGCCTGGCGTCAGAAAGAGCAGTTCTCTGATGGCGTTGGCTACAGCTGGATCGACACCCTGAAAGAGGTGGCGGCGAAACAGGTTTCTGACCAACAGCTGGAAACCGCAAGCTTCCGCTTCCCGTACAACACGCCGGGCTCGAAAGAGGCGTACCTGTACCGTGAGATCTTTGAAGAGCTGTTCCCGGTTCCGAGCGCTGCCGAATGTGTTCCTGGCGGTCCGTCCGTGGCCTGTTCATCCGCAAAAGCCATTGAATGGGATGAATCTTTCAAGGCGATGAACGATCCATCAGGACGCGCGGTTGGCGTTCACCAGTCCGCCTATAAATAATCACAACGATTTCAAACAGGCCCTCAGGGGCCTGTTTTTTTTTGCCTCACATTTCACCACCGAAAACCGATTAATAACCAATAATTGCCGAATATTCGGCCACGCTGTTCGCAACCTAACCAAACAGTCACATTCCGGCTATTTTCGTTGAAAAAGGTGTTGACGCTGCAAGGGTCTATACGCATAATGCGCCCCGCAACGCCGATAAGGTAACGCGAAAAAAAGATGGCTACGTAGCTCAGTTGGTTAGAGCACATCACTCATAATGATGGGGTCACAGGTTCGAATCCCGTCGTAGCCACCATCTTTTTGCGGGAGTGGCGAAATTGGTAGACGCACCAGATTTAGGTTCTGGCGCCGCAAGGTGTGCGAGTTCAAGTCTCGCCTCCCGCACCATTCCCGGGTAAGCGTTGCACGGATGGGGTATCGCCAAGCGGTAAGGCACCGGTTTTTGATACCGGCATTCCCTGGTTCGAATCCAGGTACCCCAGCCATATTTCTTCGATTTTGCGGTTCTCCGCGGTATTGGGGTATCGCCAAGCGGTAAGGCACCGGTTTTTGATACCGGCATTCCCTGGTTCGAATCCAGGTACCCCAGCCATCGAAGACTGCAGTACTGGCTACGTAGCTCAGTTGGTTAGAGCACATCACTCATAATGATGGGGTCACAGGTTCGAATCCCGTCGTAGCCACCAAATTAAGATTATCGATTTGTTTCGGTAATAAAAAATTGTTGGGGTATCGCCAAGCGGTAAGGCACCGGATTCTGATTCCGGCATTCCGAGGTTCGAATCCTCGTACCCCAGCCAATTTAAAAAGTCGTTAAGCCGTATGTTTAACGCAATTGGGGTGTCGCCAAGCGGTAAGGCTCTGGTTTCTGATACCAGCATTCCGGGGTTCGAATCCCTGCACCCCAGCCACTTAAAACAAATAAGCCCGCTCTGCGGGCTTTTTTGTTTTTGTTGCTCAGAATTGTGCGGCCTGATGCCCTCACCCTGGCCCTCTCCCACTGGGAGAGGGAATAATGATTAGAGTCCTAAGGCGTATTTCAGCGCCTGACGCTTCAGACCGCCGGCACGCTCTGCTGCCATCAATCCGATGTTACGCAGAATTCGCACCGGAGCTACGTCATTGCTGAACCCGGCATAGAACAGATCCATCCCCGACTGCATGATGAAGTTATCCGCCATACGGCGCGTCTGGTAGCGCTTGAGTACCTGATGGCTGGCCCATGCCTCCGCATGACCGCGCGCATTGCTTAAAACATCCAGCAAGGCGTCGACGTCACGGTATCCAAGGTTGACTCCCTGCCCCGCCAGCGGGTGAATGGTGTGTGCCGCATCGCCCACCAGCGCCAGCCCTTCACGGGCATACTGTAACGCGTGGCGCCGCGTGAGCGGAAATGCCCCTGCGGCGACCGGCGTCACGTTGCCCAAACGGCTCGGGAAGTGAAGCAAGATCTCGCGCTGCAGCTGCTCCATCGACAGCCCCTGCAGCTGGCGAATGCGCGCCGGCTTGTCGTACCAGACCAGCGACGCCCAGTTATCATACAGCGGTAAAAACGCGTGCGGACCGTTCGGAGTAAAGTGCTGCCAGGTGCTTTCACCCGGCGCATTCTCGCACTGAACGGTAATCAGCATACAGGACTGCTGGTACTGCCAGGCATGAACGCCGATGCCCGCCATCTCCCTGACCTGCGAGTTAGCGCCATCGGCCCCGACGACCAGCTTCACTGCCAGCTCATCGCCGCTGTCGAGGATCAGTAGATAGCCACTCTCGTGAGGATGCAGTGCCTTAAGTGACGCAGGCATACGCAGCGTCACCTTCGGATGTGCCTCCAGCGCCTGCCAGAGCGCCAGCTGGAGCACGTTGTTTTCCACCATATAGCCCAGGCGCGGCAACTTCAGCTCAGCGGCGTCAAACGACACGTGAGCATTTTCCCACTCCCAGGTTTCAAGGCGGCTGTAAGGATGCGCACGCATCGCCAGCACCGCCTCCCAGACGCCCAGGCCGCGCAGCAGATCGACGGACGACGCGCTGATGGCGGAAATGCGCACGTCCGGTTTGCTGGCGGGATCGAATGCCGGCGGTGCCGACTGCTCAATTACCGTTACCTCAAATCCCTGCTGCGCCAGCCCCAGCGCCAGCGCGCCGCCGACCATACCGCCGCCGACAACGGCAACTTCGGTGTGTTGGAGTGTCATGGTCATTTTTCCTTCTTGGAGAATCCCTTAAGTTTACCGGATTTTTGCGGTCATGAGACACATAACCGTCACACTGGTCACAACCCCACCAAAGCATTACAATACGCGGCTTGCAATCCTGAGCTGAGCAAGTCGATGACTAAAAAACTCCATATAAAAACCTGGGGCTGTCAGATGAACGAATACGATTCATCCAAGATGGCCGATCTGCTGGATACCACCCACGGATACCAGCTGACTGAAAATGCGAAAGAAGCCGATGTGCTGCTGCTGAACACCTGTTCAATTCGTGAAAAAGCACAGGAAAAAGTCTTTCATGTGTTAGGCCGCTGGAAGCTTCTGAAACGGAAAAATCCGGACCTGATCATCGGCGTGGGTGGTTGCGTCGCGTCGCAGGAAGGTAAGCTGATCCGCCAGAGAGCCCCGTATGTGGATATCGTCTTTGGCCCTCAGACCCTGCACCGCCTGCCTGAGATGATCAATCAGGTTCGCGGTAACCGCAGCCCGGTTGTTGACGTCAGCTTCCCGGAGATCGAAAAATTCGACCGCCTGCCAGAGCCGCGCGCCGATGGCCCGACCGCTTTTGTCTCCATCATGGAAGGCTGCAACAAGTACTGTACCTACTGCGTGGTGCCTTACACCCGTGGTGAAGAGGTCAGCCGCCCGGCAGATGACATTCTGTTTGAAATCGCGCAGCTTGCCGCGCAGGGCGTCCGTGAAGTGAACCTGCTGGGCCAGAACGTTAACGCCTGGCGTGGGGAAAACTACGACGGCACCACTGGCAGCTTTGCCGAACTGCTGCGCCTGGTGGCCGCGATTGACGGTATCGACCGAATCCGCTTTACCACCAGCCATCCGATGGAGTTTACCGACGACATCATTGACGTGTATCGCGATACGCCTGAGCTGGTGAGCTTCCTGCACCTGCCGATTCAGTGCGGCTCTGACCGCGTTCTGAACCTGATGGGCCGCCCGCATACGGTGCTGGAGTACAAATCCACCATCCGCAAGCTGCGTGAAGCGCGTCCGGATATCCAGATCAGCTCCGACTTCATCGTTGGCTTCCCTGGTGAAACCGCTGATGACTTCGAGCGCACCATGAAGCTCATTGGTGAAGTGAACTTTGACGTCAGCTACAGCTTCATCTTCTCAGCGCGTCCTGGAACACCCGCGGCCGACATGGTTGACGATGTGCCGGAAGAAGAGAAAAAGCAGCGTCTGTATATTCTGCAGGAGCGCATCAATCAGCAGGCCAACGCCTGGAGCCGCCGTATGCTCGGCACCGTCCAGCGCATTCTGGTGGAAGGCACCTCCCGCAAGAGCATTATGGAGCTGTCCGGTCGTACCGAAAACAACCGCGTGGTGAACTTTGAAGGCACCCCGGATATGATCGGTAAATTCGTGGACGTCGAGATTGTCGAGGTGCTGACCAACTCGCTGCGCGCGAAGGTGGTACGCACCGAGGACGAAATGGGCCTGCGTATCGCAGAGTCACCGGAATCCGTGATCTCGCGTACCCGCAAAGAAAACGATTCTGGCGTTGGGATTTACCAGCCTTAATCCTTCAGGCCTGCCGCTTTGGCAGGCCTTGTATTTCCTCTCATCGCCCCCAATATCTTCCGCAACGCTTGCGCCTTTATTCTGTGGCGTGAATAATTTCGGTAATGACCGTTTTATTGCGCCGTGTGGCAGCGGGTCAGTTAACCAATCAAAGAGGAACAGTTTGAACATAGATACGCGTGAAATTAGCCTTGAGCCCGCAGACAACGCTCGCCTGCTGAGCCTGTGCGGGCCGTTTGATGACAACATCAAACAACTGGAACGACGTCTGGGTATCGAAATCAATCGTCGCGATAACCATTTCAAACTCACCGGACGCCCTATCTGCGTCAACGCGGCTGCGGATATTCTGCGCAGCCTGTATGTCGATACCGCCCCAATGCGCGGCGAGATTCAGGACATCGAACCGGAACAAATTCACCTCGCCATTAAAGAGGCGCGAGTGCTTGAGCAAAGCGCGGAAAGCGTGCCGGACTACGGCAAGGCGATCAACATTAAGACCAAGCGTGGCGTCATCAAGCCGCGCACGCCAAACCAGGCGCAGTACATCGCCAATATCCTCGACCACGACATTACCTTCGGCGTAGGTCCGGCGGGTACGGGTAAAACCTATCTGGCGGTTGCCGCGGCGGTCGATGCGCTGGAACGTCAGGAAATTCGCCGCATCCTGCTGACCCGCCCTGCCGTCGAAGCGGGTGAAAAACTGGGCTTCCTGCCTGGCGATCTGAGCCAGAAGGTCGACCCGTACCTGCGCCCGCTGTACGACGCGCTGTTCGAAATGCTCGGCTTTGAGAAGGTTGAGAAGCTGATTGAGCGTAACGTTATCGAAGTGGCTCCGCTCGCCTACATGCGCGGTCGTACGCTGAACGATGCGTTCATCATTCTTGATGAAAGCCAGAACACCACCATCGAACAGATGAAGATGTTCCTGACGCGTATTGGTTTTAACTCGAAAGCGGTCATTACCGGTGACGTCACCCAGATCGACCTGCCGCGCAGCACCAAGTCCGGCCTGCGCCACGCCATTGAGGTGCTGTCAGAGGTAGACGAAATCAGCTTTAACTTCTTCCACAGTGAAGACGTGGTACGCCACCCGGTGGTCGCGCGCATCGTTAACGCCTATGAAGCCTGGGAAGAGGCGGATCAAAAACGCAGGGCCGAACAGGCCGCGGAACGTAAGCGCGAAGCGCAGGAGCAAGAACAGAAATGAGTCAGGTGATCCTCGATTTACAGCTGGCCTGTGAAGACAATTCTGGCATGCCAGAAGAGGCACAGTTTCAGAAATGGCTGGATGCCGTTATTCCTCAGTTTCAGGAAGAATCAGAAGTCACGATTCGCCTGGTGGATGAAGCGGAAAGCCACGAGCTTAACCTGACCTATCGCGGGAAAGATAAGCCGACCAACGTGCTCTCTTTCCCGTTCGAAGCGCCGCCGGGCATCGAGATGCCACTGCTTGGTGATTTGATCATCTGCCGTCAGGTAGTGGAACAGGAAGCCAAAGAGCAGCAGAAACCGCTGGAAGCCCACTGGGCGCATATGGTGGTACACGGCAGCCTGCACCTGTTGGGCTACGATCATATTGAAGATGACGAAGCGGAAGAGATGGAGTCCCTTGAGACAGAGATAATGCTTGCTCTGGGCTATGAGGATCCGTACATTGCCGAGAAAGAATAGTCAGTTACTGACTACCATGCCACCGCGCAGGGACATAGCGCGGTGGTTAACGTTGAACTAATAAGAGAACCCTTAACAAACGCCATGAGCGACGACAATTCACACAGTAGCGACACGACAACCAGTAAAAAGGGATTTTTCTCCCTCATTCTGAACCAGCTTTTCCACGGCGAGCCGAAAAACCGTGATGAACTGCTGGAGCTGATTCGTGATTCCGGGCAGAACGACCTTATCGACGAAGATACGCGCGAAATGCTCGAAGGGGTTATGGACATCGCTGACCAGCGCGTCCGCGACATCATGATCCCCCGCTCGCAGATGATCACCCTGAAACGTAACCAGACCCTGGACGAGTGCCTCGATGTGATCATCGAATCCGCCCACTCGCGTTTCCCGGTCATCAGCGAAGATAAAGATCACATCGAAGGGATTTTGATGGCGAAAGATCTGCTGCCGTTTATGCGCAGCGATGCCGAAGCCTTCAGCATGGAAAAAGTGTTACGCCAGGCCGTGGTTGTGCCGGAAAGTAAACGTGTGGATCGGATGCTGAAAGAGTTTCGCTCTCAGCGTTACCACATGGCGATTGTTATTGATGAATTCGGCGGCGTTTCAGGTCTGGTCACGATCGAGGATATCCTTGAGCTGATCGTGGGTGAAATCGAAGACGAGTACGACGAAGAAGAGGATATCGACTTCCGTCAGCTCAGCCGCCACACCTGGACCGTGCGCGCGCTGGCCTCGATTGAAGACTTTAACGACGCCTTCGGTACCCACTTCAGCGATGAAGAGGTCGATACCATTGGCGGACTGGTGATGCAGGCCTTTGGCCATCTTCCGGCGCGCGGTGAGACCGTTGACATCGACGGTTACCAGTTCAAAGTAGCAATGGCCGACAGCCGACGTATTATACAGGTTCACGTCAGAACGCCGGACGATTCACCGGTGCCAAAACTGGAAGATTAATGTAAATGGCATTTGCCCCATTGCTTGAACGCCAGCGCGTCCGTTTGCTGCTGGCGCTGTTGCTCGGAGCCAGCGGTACGCTGGCTTTTTCTCCTTACGATATCTGGCCCGCGGCCATTCTCTCCCTGATGGGGCTTCAGGGCCTGACTCTGAACCGTCGTCCGGTACAGGCCGCCGCTATTGGCTACTTCTGGGGGCTGGGGCTGTTTGGTTCCGGCATTAACTGGGTCTACGTCAGTATCGCCCAATTTGGCGGGATGCCGGGCCCGGTTAACGTCTTCCTGGTCGTACTGCTCGCTGCTTATCTCTCACTGTACACCGGTCTGTTCGCCGGTATCCTTTCTCGCCTGTGGCCTAAAACCACCTGGCTGCGCGTCGCCATTGCCGCGCCGGTGGTCTGGCAGATTACCGAGTTCCTGCGTGGCTGGGTGCTGACCGGTTTCCCGTGGCTACAGTTCGGCTACAGCCAAATTGACGGCCCGCTGAAAGGTCTCGCGCCGGTAATGGGCGTTGAAGCCATTAACTTCCTGCTGATGGTGGTGAGCGGCCTGCTGGTCCTGGCGCTGGTCCAGCGCTGCTGGAAACCGCTGGCTGTGGCGCTGGTGCTGTTCGCCCTGCCCTTCCCGCTGCGCTATATCCAGTGGTTCACGCCTGAGCCTGAGCGCACCATGCAGGTTTCCATGGTGCAGGGGAATATCCCGCAGTCCATGAAGTGGGACGAAAAAGAGCTGCTGAACACGCTGAAGATCTACGCCAACGCCACCGAAGAGGTGATGGGTAAATCGCAGCTGATTATCTGGCCAGAGTCTGCCATTCCCGATCTGGAAATCAACCAGCAGCCATTCCTGAACATGATGAACGACCTGCTGGTAGCGCGCGGCAGCACGCTGATTACCGGCATTGTCGATGCGCGGCTGAATCAGCAGAACCGCTACGACACCTATAACACTATCATTACGCTTGGGAAAGATAGCGAGTACAGCTACCACTCTACTGACCGGTACAACAAGAACCACCTGGTGCCATTTGGTGAATTTGTCCCGCTGGAGTCGATTTTGCGCCCGCTGGCACCGTTCTTTGACCTGCCGATGTCCTCCTTCAGCCGCGGCCCGTACGTTCAGCCCCAGCTGCATGCGCACGGTCTGGCTCTTACGGCGGCCATCTGCTACGAAATCATCCTCGGCGAGCAGGTGCGGGATAACTTCCGTCCGGATACCGACTATCTGCTGACCATCTCCAACGATGCCTGGTTTGGTAAATCTATCGGCCCGTGGCAGCACTTCCAGATGGCGCGCATGCGTTCCCTGGAGCTGGCGCGTCCGCTGCTGCGCAGCACCAACAACGGCATCACCGCCGTGATTGGTCCGCAGGGTGAAATCCAGGCCATGATCCCGCAGTTTACCCGTGAGGTGCTGACCACTAACGTCACGCCAACCACGGGACTTACGCCGTACGCCCGCACCGGCAACTGGCCGCTGTGGATTTTGACCGCGCTGTTCGGCTTTGGCGCAGTGCTGATGAGCCTGCGTCAGCGTCGTCGCTAGTCTTACCTTCTGTTGCCGGGTGGCGCTGACGCTTACCCGGCCTACATTTTTACTCCCGTAGGTCGGGTAAGGCGTAGCCGTCACCCGACAACTCCCTTCCGACGCCAAATCTGGCACGCCTATTGCTTTATTTATTCACGCAAACGCAGTTTGGCTTAACGTGTAACCTTGTCGCACCAGCGTAGATCATCGGTAGCACCGAAACGGTGCAACGGGAGATTATTGCCTCTGAATGGTGCGGCGCGCTTCGCAAAAATAAACAATAACGCAGCAAAATCTTTACATTAAGCCAGACTAAATGTTAACAAGCTTGCATAACACTGCACTCGCATCGCGCGAGATATAACAACATCACAATGGGTATCAATGCGTCACTGGCGCTGATAAGAAAGGAGTTGGGTATGCAATTACGTAAACTGGCCACAGCAATGCTGGTTATGGGAATGTCCGCAGGCGTGGTTCACGCTGAAGACGCTCCGGCAGCAGGCAGCACTCTCGACAAGATTGCCAAAAACGGCGTCATCGTGGTCGGCCACCGTGAATCTTCCGTCCCGTTCTCTTACTACGACAACACGCAAAAAGTCGTGGGCTATTCACAGGATTACTCCAACGCCATCGTTGAAGCTGTGAAGAAAAAGCTGAACAAACCTGACCTGCAGGTGAAGCTGATCCCAATCACTTCACAGAACCGTATTCCACTGCTGCAAAACGGCACCTTTGACTTCGAGTGTGGCTCTACCACCAACAACCTCGAACGCCAGAAGCAGGCGGCCTTCTCTGACACCATCTTTGTCGTGGGTACCCGTCTGCTGACCAAAAAAGGCGGAGCGATCAAAGATTTTGCTGACCTGAAAGGCAAAGCGGTCGTTGTGACCTCCGGTACCACTTCTGAAGTCCTGCTGCACAAGCTGAACGACGAGAAGAAAATGGACATGCGCATCATCAGCGCGAAAGACCATGGCGACTCTTTCCGTACCCTGGAAAGCGGCCGTGCCGTCGCGTTTATGATGGATGACGCCCTGCTGGCGGGCGAACGTGCGAAGGCGAAGAAACCAGACAACTGGGATATCGTCGGTACCGCGCAGTCCAAAGAAGCCTACGGCTGTATGCTGCGTAAAGACGATCCGCAGTTTAAAAAGCTGATCGATGACACCATCGCTCAGGTTCAGACCTCCGGCGAAGCGGAAAAATGGTTCGACAAGTGGTTCAAGAACCCGATTCCACCAAAAAACCTGAACATGAATTTTGAACTGTCTGACGACATGAAAGCGCTGTTCAAATCTCCAAATGACAAGGCTCTTAACTAATTAGAACAACAGGGGCGGGATCTCCTGCCCTCTCGATTGTCGGGAAGCATGGACAGACTATACGTTGAGTGGTCGTTCCCCACTCAGCGCGAAAAATGAGCTTCTCACCAATCTTCGAGGGTAGCGCTGCTACCCTCTTTTTTCTGGAGTTTATTATGTCAATAGACTGGAACTGGGGCATATTCCTGCAACAAGCCCCGTTCGGCAACACCACCTATCTTGGCTGGCTGTGGAGCGGCTTTCAGGTTACCGTGGCATTATCGATAACGGCGTGGATCATCGCGTTTCTTGTCGGTTCGCTGTTCGGTATTCTGCGCACCGTCCCTAACCGTTTCCTTTCAACCATTGGCACACTGTATGTGGAACTGTTCCGTAACGTTCCGCTCATCGTGCAGTTCTTTAGCTGGTATCTGGTCATCCCGGAACTGCTGCCGGAAAATATTGGCATGTGGTTCAAGTCGGAACTGGATCCGAATGTGCAGTTCTTTGTCTCCTCCATGATGTGTCTGGGGCTGTTTACCGCTGCGCGCGTTTGCGAGCAGGTGCGTGCCGCCATTCAGTCATTGCCGCGCGGACAAAAAAATGCGGGCCTGGCCATGGGCCTGACCCTGCCACAAACCTACCGCTATGTGCTGCTGCCTAACGCCTACCGCGTTATCGTTCCACCGATGACCTCTGAGATGATGAACCTGGTGAAAAACTCGGCCATCGCCTCAACCATCGGCCTGGTGGATATGGCTGCACAGGCGGGCAAGCTGCTGGATTACTCCGCTCACGCGTGGGAATCCTTCACCGCGATCACGCTCGCCTATGTTCTGATTAACGCTTTCATCATGCTGGTGATGAACCTGGTTGAACGCAAAGTACGCCTGCCGGGCAATCTGGGGGGCAAATAATGTACGAATTTGACTGGAGTTCTATTGTTCCATCCATGCCCTACCTGCTCGATGGTCTGGTAATTACCTTAAAGATCACCGCGATCGCCATCATCGTGGGTATCGTCTGGGGCACCCTGCTGGCCGTCATGCGACTGTCGAGCTTTAAGCCGCTCGCCTGGTTTGCGACCGCCTACGTTAACGTGTTCCGCTCTATTCCGCTGGTGATGGTGCTGCTGTGGTTTTATCTGATCGTCCCCGGCTTCTTACAGAACGTGCTGGGGCTGTCGCCGAAAACTGATATCCGCCTGATCTCCGCTATGGTGGCGTTCTCAATGTTTGAGGCCGCTTATTATTCAGAGATTATCCGAGCGGGTATCCAGAGTATCTCCCGCGGGCAGTCCAGCGCCGCGCTGGCGCTGGGAATGACGCACTGGCAGTCCATGCAGCTCATCATTCTGCCGCAGGCGTTTCGCGCCATGGTTCCGCTCCTGCTGACCCAGGGTATCGTGCTGTTCCAGGATACCTCTCTGGTCTATGTTCTGAGCCTGGCGGACTTTTTCCGTACCGCGTCGACCATCGGTGAACGTGATGGTACGCAGGTCGAGATGGTGCTCTTCGCGGGTGCGGTCTATTTTGTGATTAGTTTAAGCGCGTCGCTGTTGGTCAGCTGGCTGAAGAAAAGGACGGTATAATGATTTCCCTGAAAAATGTTTCTAAATGGTATGGGCACTTTCAGGTGCTGACCGACTGCTCCACCGAAGTCAAAAAAGGCGACGTGGTGGTGGTATGCGGGCCGTCCGGTTCCGGTAAGTCCACGCTGATCAAAACGGTTAATGGTCTGGAGCCTGTGCAGCAGGGCGAAATTGTTGTGAACGGCACCAAAGTGAACGATAAGAAAACCAACCTCGCCCAGCTTCGCTCTCACGTTGGCATGGTGTTCCAGCATTTTGAGCTGTTCCCTCACCTCTCCATTATTGAGAACCTGACGCTGGCGCAGGTAAAAGTGCTTAAGCGTGATAAAAAAGCGTCGCGCGAGAAAGGGCTGAAGCTCCTGGAGCGCGTGGGGCTTTCTGCGCATGCCGATAAGTTCCCGGCACAGCTTTCCGGCGGCCAGCAGCAGCGTGTGGCGATCGCGCGCGCGCTGTGTATGGATCCGGTGGCCATGCTGTTCGATGAGCCCACGTCGGCGCTCGATCCTGAAATGATCAACGAAGTGCTGGACGTGATGGTCGAGCTTGCGCACGAAGGGATGACCATGATGGTGGTGACGCACGAAATGGGCTTCGCCCGTAAAGTGGCCAACCGCGTGATCTTTATGGACGAAGGGAAAATTGTCGAAGACTCGCCGAAAGAAGAGTTCTTCGCCAACCCGAAATCCGAACGCGCCAAAGATTTCCTCGCGAAAATCCTGCACTAATCTTCCCGGTGCGCAATCTGCGGATTGCGCACTGCTTCACGCTTTCACTCAGTTCCTCTCGTCGGCGTCACATTGCAGCGTTAACCTTGTCACAAAATAACGCTACGTATGGAGAACGCTATGGCACAGCCAATTATTCTCGATTGCGATCCGGGTCATGATGACGCGATCGCGCTCGTCCTTGCACTTGCCTCCCCTGAACTCGATGTAAAAGCGGTCACCTCGTCCGCTGGAAACCAAACGCCTGATAAAACCCTGCGCAACGTGCTGCGCATGCTGACGCTGCTCAAACGCACCGATATTCCTGTCGCCGGCGGGGCCGTGAAGCCGCTGATGCGCGAGCTGATCATTGCCGACAACGTTCATGGGGAAAGCGGCCTGGACGGTCCGGCACTGCCGGAGCCGGGCTTTGCGCCGCAAAACTGCACCGCCGTGGAGCTGATGGCGAAGGTGCTGCGTGAAAGCGCGGAGCCCGTGACGCTGGTAGCCACCGGACCGCAAACCAACGTTGCGCTGCTGCTAAACAGCCACCCGGAACTGCACGGTAAAATCGCCCGTATTGTGATTATGGGCGGCGCGATGGGGCTGGGGAACTGGACGCCGGCTGCGGAGTTCAACATCTTTGTCGACCCGGAAGCTGCTGAGATTGTCTTCCAGTCCGGCCTACCGATTGTGATGGCTGGGCTGGACGTTACTCACCGCGCGCAGATTATGGCGGACGATATTGAGCGTTTCCGCTCCGTGGGTAATACGGTCGCGACAACCGTGGCCGAACTGCTCGACTTCTTTATGGAGTATCACAAAGCCGAAAAGTGGGGTTTCCACGGCGCGCCGCTGCACGACCCGTGTACCATTGCCTGGCTACTGAAGCCTGAGATGTTTACCACGGTGCACAGATGGGTTGGCGTCGAGACGCAGGGGAAATACACCCAGGGGATGACGGTGGTGGATTACTATTCGCTGACGGGGAATAAACCGAATACAACACTGATGGTGGATATCGACCGGGGGGCGTTTGTGGATTTGCTGGCGGAAAGGCTGACTTATTACTCTGCGGCCTGATGCCCTCACCCCGGCCCTCTCCCACGGGGAGAGGGAGCAAACACTAAAAACGGCAACGGGGTTGCCGTTTTGCTTTTATTTATGGCTCAAACGGCCGACGCTGGAACTGATCGTGCCCGCACTTCGGACACAGCGGCAACACATCCGGCGTATACACCGCAATATGGTGATGGCACTTCTCACACACCAGATTCCCCAGCCCCACGACTTCACCGCTCTGGTACACGCCGTGATGGTTTAAATCCTGGAATACTTCGCGCCACTCCAGTTGGGTTTTATCGGTAATATCCGCCAGCTCCTGCCACAGGCTCTCTTTGATCACCCGCATAAAGACGCTGTCCGTGACCTCTTCCTGGCTCTCTTCGTAGCTACGCGCAAACTCCTCAAGATCGCGGCGCACGGCCCGCGTCACCTCTTCCACTTCAGTTCGCGTTAACTCACCCGTTTGCGTCACCCGGGCACGCGCCTGTTCGACCAGCGCGTCAATATCGCGCTCACCGTTACGCAGCCGTTCCGTCAGTGTCGCCACCAGTTCGCGGTAAAATTGAGCAACCTTGTTCATCATTTTGCCTCCCGGGTAAGTAACTATTTCTAATAATAGACCTTATTTCACCGCCGCTTTGTCAGGTGAAGCACAGACCCGGTAAATTCCTGCAAAGTGCAATTGCGCGAAAGGCTGTTTTGACGCGGGCGTTTGGGCTATGCTATGCGGATCTGAATTACCACATCCATTGGCTACATTTTTGTAGCTGTATTGAACACAGGACCACTGGCTGCCATGCAAGAGCAATACCGCCCGGAAGAGATAGAATCAAAAGTCCAGCAACACTGGGACGAGAAGCGCACCTTTGAAGTAACCGAAGACGAGAGCAAAGAGAAGTATTACTGCCTGTCGATGCTTCCCTATCCTTCTGGTCGACTACACATGGGCCACGTGCGTAACTACACCATCGGTGATGTGATCGCCCGTTACCAGCGCATGCTGGGAAAAAACGTTCTGCAGCCAATCGGCTGGGATGCGTTCGGCCTGCCTGCAGAAGGCGCAGCGGTTAAAAACAATACCGCTCCGGCACCATGGACGTATGACAACATCGCGTACATGAAAAACCAGCTCAAAATGCTGGGCTTCGGTTATGACTGGAGCCGCGAGCTGGCGACTTGTACCCCGGAATACTACCGCTGGGAGCAGAAGTTCTTCACCGAGCTGTACAAAAAAGGCCTGGTATACAAGAAAACGTCTGCCGTTAACTGGTGCCCGAATGACCAAACCGTTCTGGCGAACGAGCAGGTTATCGACGGCTGCTGCTGGCGCTGCGACACCAAAGTTGAGCGTAAAGAGATCCCGCAGTGGTTTATCAAAATCACCGCTTACGCTGATGAACTGCTGAACGATCTGGATACGCTGGACCACTGGCCTGACACCGTTAAGACCATGCAGCGCAACTGGATCGGCCGTTCTGAAGGCGTGGAAATTACCTTCAACGTTGAGAACTACGATCAGACCCTGACCGTCTACACCACCCGTCCGGACACCTTCATGGGCGCGACCTACCTGGCCGTGGCCGCAGGTCACCCGCTGGCGCAGAAAGCGGCAGAGAACAACCCGGAACTGGCTACCTTCATCGACGAGTGCCGCAACACGAAAGTGGCCGAAGCCGACATGGCGACGATGGAGAAAAAAGGCGTTGCGACGGGCTTCTATGCTAAGCACCCGCTTACTGGCGAAGCGATCCCGGTCTGGGCGGCAAACTTCGTGCTGATGGAGTATGGTACCGGTGCGGTAATGGCCGTTCCGGGTCACGATCAGCGCGACTACGAATTTGCCACCAAATACAACCTGCCGATTAAAGCCGTTATTCTGGCTGCCGATGGTTCGGAACCCGACCTGACCGAGCAAGCGCTGACCGAAAAAGGCACCCTGTTCAACTCCGGCGAATTCAGCGGTCTGAGCTTCGAAGAGGGCTTCAACGCCATCGCCGACAAGCTGGCCTCACTGGGCGTGGGCGAGCGTAAAGTGAACTTCCGTCTGCGCGACTGGGGCGTGTCCCGTCAGCGCTACTGGGGTGCGCCGATTCCGATGGTGACCCTGGAAGACGGCACCGTGATGCCAACGCCGGAAGATCAGCTGCCGGTGATCCTGCCGGAAGACGTGGTTATGGACGGCATCACCAGCCCGATCAAAGCCGATCCTGAGTGGGCAAAAACCACCGTCAACGGCCAGCCTGCGCTGCGTGAAACCGACACCTTTGACACCTTTATGGAGTCGTCATGGTACTACGCGCGCTATACCTGCCCGCAGTACAAAGAAGGTATGCTGGATTCTGACGCCGCCAACTACTGGCTGCCGGTAGATATCTACATTGGCGGCATCGAACACGCCATCATGCACCTGCTCTATTTCCGCTTCTTCCATAAGCTGATGCGCGATGCCGGCATGGTGAACTCTGACGAACCCGCTAAACAGCTGCTGTGTCAGGGCATGGTGCTGGCAGACGCCTTCTACTACGTTGGCGCGAACGGCGAGCGCAACTGGGTTTCTCCGGTTGATGCAATCGTTGAACGCGACGAGAAGGGCCGTATCGTTAAGGCGACAGACGCTGAAGGCCATGAACTGGTTTATACCGGCATGAGCAAGATGTCCAAGTCTAAGAACAACGGTATCGACCCGCAGGTGATGGTTGAGCGTTACGGCGCGGATACCGTGCGTCTGTTCATGATGTTTGCCTCTCCGGCTGATATGACGCTGGAGTGGCAGGAATCCGGCGTGGAAGGCGCGAACCGCTTCCTGAAACGCGTCTGGAAACTGGTGTACGAACACACCGCACAGGGTGATGCCCCGGCACTGAACGCCGCTGCGCTGAGCGAAGATCAGCAGGCGCTGCGTCGTGATGTTCATAAAACGATCGCGAAAGTGACCGATGATATCGGTCGTCGTCAGACCTTCAATACCGCAATTGCGGCTATTATGGAACTGATGAACAAACTTGCTAAAGCCCCGCAGGACGGCGAGCAGGATCGTGCCATCATGCGTGAAGCGCTGCTGGCCGTCGTTCGCATGCTGAACCCGTTCACGCCGCACGTCAGCTTCACCCTGTGGCAGGAGCTGAAAGGTGAAGGCGATATCGACAACGCGCCGTGGCCGGTGGCTGACGAGGCAGCGATGGTGGAAAACACCACGCTGGTGGTGGTCCAGGTCAACGGCAAAGTCCGTGGTAAAATTACCGTGGCGGTTGATGCAACTGAAGATCAGGTTCGCGAGCGCGCGGGCCAGGAACCTCTGGTTGCGAAATATCTTGAGGGCGTTACCTTACGTAAAGCGATCTACGTACCGGGTAAACTGCTCAATCTGGTCGTTGGCTAAGCGCGGGAGGAAACGTGCGACAACTGGCAACAATACTCTTATCTCTGGCGGTGCTTGTCACCGCTGGCTGTGGCTGGCACCTGCGCAACACCACGGCGGTGCCACCTGAAATGAAAACGATGATTTTCGACTCATCAGATCCGAATGGCCCGCTCAGCCGGGCTATCCGTAATCAGCTGCGCCTGAATGACGTTGAGCTTATCGAGAAAGGTACGCTTCGTCAGGATGTACCGTCCCTGCGTGTTGTCGGAGGGGGACTGTCTAAAGACACCGCCTCTATTTTCCAGGATGGTCGTACCGCTGAGTATCAGATGGTGTTGACGGTCAACGCGGCTGTACTGATCCCTGGTAAAGACATTTATCCGATCAGCACGAAAGTATATCGTTCGTTCTTTGATAACCCGCAAACCGCGCTGGCGAAAGATGCCGAAGAGCAGATTATCATCAACGAAATGTACGACAAGGCGGCAGAACAGCTGATCCGCAAACTGCCAGGTATTGCAGCGTCTAACCGGGAAGGCTCTGACATTATTGAAAAACCGGATGCCAGCACGCCTCCTGTTTCTACCTCTCTGGGTAAATGATGATCAGGCTGTATCCTGAACAACTCCGCGCGCAGCTCAATGAAGGGCTGCGCGCGGCGTATCTGCTGCTCGGAAACGATCCGTTACTACTTCAGGAAAGCCTGGATGCCGTGCGGCATGCGGCCGCGGCTCAGGGCTTTGATGAACACCATACCGTTCAGGTGGATAACACCACCGACTGGAACGCCCTCTTCTCACTCTGTCAGGCGATGAGCCTTTTTGCATCGCGCCAGACAATCCAGATCCTGCTGCCGGAGAACGGCCCTAACGCGGCCATCAATGAGCAACTCGCCACCCTGGTGAGCCTGTTGCACAGCGATCTGCTGTTAATTGTGCGCGGCAGCAAGCTTACCAAAGCGCAGGAAAACGCGGCATGGTTCACCCAGCTCGCGACCCACGCGGTGCTGGTCACCTGCCAGACGCCTGAGCAGGCGCACCTGCCTAAATGGGTGGCGACGAGAGCAAAGCAGAACAACCTTCAGCTGGACGATGCTGCCAATCAATTGCTCTGCTACTGCTATGAAGGCAACCTGCTGGCTCTGGCACAGGCACTGGACAGGCTTTCCCTGCTCTGGCCGGACGGCAAGCTGACCTTACCGCGCGTTGAGCAGGCCGTGAACGACGCGGCGCACTTTACGCCGTTCCACTGGGTGGATGCGCTGCTCTCGGCGAAAAGCAAACGCGCCCTGCATATTCTTCAGCAGCTGCGCCTGGAGGGCAGTGAACCCGTCATTCTGCTGCGCACGCTGCAGCGCGAACTGTTGCTGCTGATAACGCTCAAGCGCCAGTCGGCCCATACGCCGTTGCGCTCCCTGTTTGATAAACACCGGGTGTGGCAAAACCGGCGGGCAATGACCACCGAGGCCATCAACCGGCTGAGCCATGAACAGCTGCGCCAGGCTGTGCAGCTTCTGATGCGCGCCGAGCTCACCCTAAAACAAGATTACGGCCAGTCGGTGTGGGCGGAGCTGGAAAGCCTTTCCCTGCTGCTCTGCCACAAGGCGCTGGCTGACGTATTTATTGATGGATAGTATGCACTCTTTACAAGCTCTGTATGGCGGCACCTTTGACCCGGTACACTACGGGCACCTGAAGCCGGTAGAAATTCTGGCGAATCTGATCGGCCTGCAGCGCGTTACCATCATGCCCAATAATGTCCCGCCGCACCGCCCCCAGCCTGAAGCAACCAGCGAGCAGCGAAAAGAGATGCTCGCTCTGGCTATCGCGGATAAGCCGCTCTTCAGGCTGGACGAACGGGAATTGCGTCGTGACACCCCCTCGTGGACGTCCCAAACGCTGCAGGAGTGGCGGGCTGAGCAAGGGCCGAACCAGCCGCTCGCCTTTATTATCGGTCAGGACTCCCTGCTCAACTTTCCCACGTGGCACAAGTATGAAACCATTCTGGAGAACAGCCACCTGCTCGTCTGCCGCCGTCCGGGCTACCCGCTGACCATGCGAGAAGCGCAATATCAGCAGTGGCTTGAACACCATCTCACCGATAACGTTGAAGATCTTCACAACCAGCCCGCCGGGAAGATTTATCTGGCGGAGACGCCGTGGTTTGACATCTCAGCCACCCTTATTCGCGAACGTTTACAGCAGGGTTTAGCCTGTGACGATCTGCTGCCAGCCCCGGTGCTGGCGTATATTCATACGCACGGGTTGTATCAGAAAACCGCAGATAAATAGCCGGAAGGCATAAAAAGCAGCATATTGATTATCCTGCCTTGACAGGTTAAGCCATACTGTTATCCTCCGCTGCCAGACTTTCCCGCCGAACGTTGCTTTACAGAAATTGTTTTACAAAAATGGCGATGCAATCTCAGGCGGAGGGTGGGATGATACCCGCCTTCAAAAACCCGGACGGCGACATTTGTCCCGACAGGGGCGTCAGTTCAGGTATACTGTCTGGCCACGAATTCATAGTTGTACAATCTCATTCACCCAGGGGGAAAACTTGCAGGGTAAAGCACTCCAGGATTTTGTTATCGACAAAATTGATGACCTGAAAGGTCAGGACATCATCGCTATCGACGTTAAGGGTAAATCCAGTATTACCGACTGCATGATTATCTGCACCGGGACCTCTACGCGTCATGTTGTTTCGATTGCCGACCATGTGGTTCAGGAATCGCGTGCAGCAGGACTGTTACCGCTTGGCGTTGAAGGTGAAGCAACCGCTGACTGGGTGGTTGTTGACCTCGGCGATGTAATTGTCCACGTCATGCAGGAAGAGAGCCGTCGCCTGTATGAGCTGGAAAAACTCTGGGGTTAATGCGTGAAGTTGCAGCTGGTCGCCGTCGGCACCAAAATGCCGGACTGGGTACAAACCGGTTTTACTGAATATCTGCGTCGTTTTCCAAAAGACATGCCGTTCGAACTGGTGGAGATCCCCGCCGGGAAGCGCGGCAAGAACGCGGATATCAAACGTATTCTCGACAAAGAGGGTGAACTGATGCTGGCTGCCGCAGGCAAGAACCGCATCGTCACTCTCGATATTCCAGGTAAACCCTGGGATACGCCGCAGCTGGCGCATGAACTGGAGCGCTGGAAGCAGGATGGCCGCGACGTCAGTCTGTTGATTGGCGGGCCTGAAGGGTTATCCCCCGCCTGCAAAGCGGCAGCAGAACAAAGTTGGTCTCTCTCTGCGCTGACGCTGCCCCACCCGCTCGTTCGGGTCCTGGTGGCGGAAAGCTTGTATCGCGCGTGGAGCATTACTACCAACCACCCCTATCACCGCGAGTAATGACTGACCAGGGTAGATTAAGCAGCGGATGAAACTACAGAATTCTTTTCGCGACTATACGGCTGAGTCCGCGCTGTTTGTGCGCCGGGCGCTGGTCGCCTTTTTGGGGATTTTGCTGCTTACCGGCGTGCTGATCGCTAACCTTTATAATCTGCAAATTGTCCGCTTTACCGATTACCAGACGCGTTCAAACGAAAACCGCATTAAGCTGGTGCCTATCGCGCCCAGCCGCGGCATTATCTACGACCGTAACGGCACCCCGCTGGCGTTAAACCGCACCATCTATCAAGTCGAGATGATGCCGGAGAAGGTTGATAACGTGCAGAATACGCTGGAGGCGCTAAGAAGCGTTGTCGATCTTAACGATGATGATATCGCGGCCTTCAAAAAGGAGCGCGCCCGCTCGCACCGTTTCACCTCCATTCCGGTGAAAACCAATCTGACGGAAGTCCAGGTCGCCCGTTTTGCGGTGAACCAGTACCGCTTCCCCGGAGTGGAAGTGAAGGGTTACAAGCGTCGCTACTATCCTTACGGCTCCGCGCTGACGCATGTGATTGGCTACGTTTCCAAGATTAACGATAAAGACGTCGAGCGCCTTGATAAAGACGGCAAGCTGGCGAACTACGCCGCGACGCACGATATCGGCAAGTTGGGAATTGAACGCTACTACGAAGATGTCCTGCACGGGCAGACCGGCTATGAAGAAGTTGAGGTTAACAACCGTGGCCGCGTCATCCGCCAGCTTAAAGAAGTACCGCCTCAGGCGGGGCACGACGTCTATCTGACGCTCGATCTCAAACTGCAGCAGTATATTGAAACCCTGCTGGCAGGCAGCCGTGCGGCCGTGGTGGTCACAGACCCGCGCACCGGCGGCATTCTGGCCATGGTTTCTATGCCAAGCTATGACCCGAACCTCTTTGTTGACGGCATATCCAGTAAAGACTACTCCGGCCTGCTGAATGACCCTAACACCCCGCTGGTGAACCGCGCTACGCAAGGCGTTTACCCGCCGGCATCAACGGTTAAACCTTACGTGGCAGTCTCAGCGCTGAGTGCGGGCGTCATCAACCGCAATACCAGCCTGTTTGACCCGGGCTGGTGGCAGCTCCCCGGCTCTGAAAAACGCTATCGCGACTGGAAAAAATGGGGTCACGGCCATCTGAACGTCACTAAATCGCTGGAAGAATCTGCGGATACTTTCTTCTATCAGGTGGCGTATGACATGGGCATTGACCGCCTGTCTGAGTGGATGAGCAAATTCGGCTACGGACACTACACCGGTGTGGATCTGGCAGAGGAACGGTCCGGCAACATGCCCACCCGCGAGTGGAAGCTGAAGCGCTTTAAGAAGCCGTGGTATCAGGGTGATACCATACCGGTGGGTATCGGCCAGGGCTACTGGACGGCTACCCCGCTTCAGATGAACAAAGCGATGATGATCCTCATCAACGACGGCGTGGTTAAGGTCCCGCACCTGCTGCAAAGTACCGTTGAAGACGGCAAAAAAGTGCCGTGGGTGCAGCCCCATGAAGCGCCGGTGGGTGACATCCATTCCGGCTTCTGGGAAATAGCGAAAGACGGTATGTACGGTGTGGCAAACCGTCCAAACGGAACCGCGCACAAGTATTTCGCGGGTACGCCATATAAAGTAGCCGCGAAATCCGGTACGGCACAGGTCTTTGGCCTGAAAGCCAATGAAACCTATAACGCACACCGCATTGCCGAACGTCTGCGTGACCATAAGCTGATGACGGCGTTTGCCCCTTATGATAACCCGCAGGTAGCGGTGGCGATGATTCTGGAGAACGGCGGCGCTGGCCCGGCGGTAGGGACCATCATGCGCCAGATCCTGGACCACATTATGCTGGGTGATAACAACACCGAACTGCCGGCTGAAAACCCGGCCGCCGCTGCGGCGGAGGACCAATAATCATGACGGATAATCCAAATAAAAAATCGCTGTGGGATAAAATTCACATCGACCCAGCCATGCTGCTGATCCTGCTGGCCCTGCTGGTTTACAGCGCCCTGGTTATCTGGAGCGCCAGCGGCCAGGACATCGGCATGATGGAACGCAAGATCGGCCAGATCGCGATGGGTCTGGTCATCATGGTGGTGATGGCGCAGATCCCGCCGCGCGTCTATGAAGGCTGGGCGCCCTATCTCTACATCTTCTGTATTATTTTGCTGGTGGCGGTAGATGCGTTCGGTGCCATCTCAAAAGGGGCACAGCGCTGGCTGGATCTGGGCATTGTCCGTTTCCAGCCCTCGGAGATTGCCAAAATCGCAGTCCCGCTGATGGTAGCGCGCTTTATCAACCGTGACGTCTGTCCGCCGTCGCTGAAAAATACCGCTATCGCCCTGGTGCTGATATTCCTGCCGACGCTGCTGGTTGCGGCGCAGCCTGACCTCGGTACCTCAATCCTTATCGCCCTCTCCGGCCTGTTTGTCCTGTTCCTGTCGGGCTTAAGCTGGCGCCTGATTGGTATCGCGGTGGTGCTGGTGGCCGCGTTTATCCCTATCCTGTGGTTCTTCCTGATGCATGACTACCAGCGCCAGCGCGTCATGATGCTTCTCGATCCGGAAACCGATCCGCTCGGTGCGGGCTATCATATTATTCAGTCCAAGATTGCGATTGGCTCCGGCGGCCTGCGCGGTAAAGGCTGGCTGCACGGTACCCAGTCGCAGCTGGAGTTTTTACCGGAACGCCACACCGACTTTATCTTTGCGGTACTGGCTGAAGAGCTAGGACTGGTTGGCATCCTGATCCTGCTGGCGCTTTACGTGCTGCTCATCATGCGAGGATTGTGGATTGCGGCACGCGCGCAAACCACCTTTGGCCGCGTCATGGCAGGTGGATTGATGCTGATTTTATTCGTTTATGTCTTCGTAAATATTGGTATGGTGAGTGGTATTCTGCCGGTGGTAGGCGTACCGCTGCCGCTGGTGAGTTACGGAGGCTCGGCACTGATCGTGTTGATGGCCGGGTTTGGTATCGTGATGTCGATCCACACCCACAGAAAAATGTTGTCAAAAAGCGTATAAAAATAAGGGGATCGGAATGCGTAAGCAGTGGCTGGGGATCTGCATTGCGGCAAGTTTACTTGCGGCCTGCACAAGTGATGATGGTCAGCAACAGGCAACCGTCGCGCCGCCGCAGCCTGCGGTGTGTAATGGCCCAATCGTTGAAATCAGCGGTGCCGATCCCGTTTATGAACCGCTGAATGCCAGCGCGAATCAGGATTACGAGCGCGACGGCAAAAGCTACAAAATCGTGCAGGATCCGTCCCGCTTTAGCCAGGCTGGCTTTGCCGCCATTTATGATGCTGAGCCGGGCAGTAACCTGACGGAATCGGGTGAAACATTTGATCCAATGCAGCTGACTGCGGCGCACCCGACGCTACCGATCCCAAGCTACGCCCGTATCACCAACCTGGCGAATGGCCGAATGATCGTCGTGCGTATTAACGACCGCGGCCCGTACGGTAACGACCGGGTAATTTCCCTGTCGCGCGCGTCAGCCGATCGCCTGAACACCTCGAACAACACCAAAGTTCGCATTGACCCGATTATCGTGGCGCAGGATGGTTCGCTCTCCGGGCCGGGAACCGCGTGTACCACGGTGGCGAAACAGACCTATGCCCTCCCCGACCGCCCAAATCTGGACGGCGGCATGGGAAGCGTCTCCTCGCCAGCAGAGCCTTCTCAGCCGGCGGGAGAAATACGCCCGATCAGCAATGACACCCTGCAAAGCGACGATTCCACTGGCGCACCGGTAAAAAGCAGCGGCTTCCTTGGCGCACCAACGAACTTAGCCTCGGGCGTGCTGGAGGGCAGTGAGCCGACTCCCGCGCCGGTTGCCGCTCCCGTCGTGCAGCAGCCTGCCCCCGTAACGACTCCGGTCACGACCCAGAGCGCAGCCGTTGCCGCTCCCGCAGCAGCCAGCGGCGGCTTTGTCGTTCAGGTGGGGGCTGTGAGCGATCGGGCCCGAGCCGAGCAGTATCAGCAGCGTCTCAGCCAGCAGTTTGGCGTACCAGGACGCGTTGAGCAAAACGGCGCGGTCTGGCGTATTCAGATGGGGCCGTTCTCCAGCAAGTCGCAGGCGGCGTCCCTGCAGCAGCGTTTGCAGAGTGAGGCACAGCTGCAGTCCTTTATCGCTGTTACGAAGTAATTAATCGGCGGTATCCGAAATGTCAGTTTGTGTAAAACACATTCACAAACTCATGCTTAAAGTCGGATGCCTGCCTGAATAGCATTTGCTATAGTAAGGCACTTTTTTTAATTCCATCACGGATGTCGTAGTTCTGACCATGAAGACCACTTTTTCTGCTCGTTTTGTGCAGCGCATGGCGCTGACCACGGCCCTTTGCGCGGCTGCACTCTCTGCAGCTCATGCTGATGACCTGAATATCAAGACCATGATCCCTGGCGTTCCGCAAATCGACGCGGAATCCTACATCCTGATCGATTACAACTCTGGCAAAGTGCTGGCAGAACAGAATGCTGATGCCCGCCGTGACCCGGCCAGCCTGACCAAAATGATGACCAGCTATGTTATCGGCCAGGCAATGAAAGCCGGTAAGTTCAAAGAGACGGATCTGGTCACCATCGGTAACGATGCGTGGGCTACCGGGAACCCGGTTTTCAAAGGTTCCTCGCTGATGTTCCTGAAACCAGGAATGCAGGTTCCGGTTTCTCAGTTAATTCGTGGTATTAACCTGCAGTCCGGCAACGATGCCTGCGTGGCTATGGCCGATTTCGCCGCCGGTAGCCAGGATGCTTTCGTCGGTCTGATGAACAGCTACGTTACCGCGCTGGGCCTGAAGAACAGCCATTTCCAGACTGTACACGGTCTCGATGCAGACGGTCAGTACAGCTCCGCGCGTGATATGGCGCTGATTGGTCAGGCGCTGATCCGTGATGTGCCGAACGAGTACTCTATTTACAAAGAGAAAGAGTTCACCTTCAACGGTATTCGTCAAACCAACCGTAACGGCCTGCTGTGGGATAACAGCCTGAACGTTGACGGCATCAAAACCGGCCACACCGACAAAGCCGGCTACAACCTGGTGGCTTCTGCCACTGAAGGCCAGATGCGTCTGATCTCAGCCGTGATGGGGGGTCGCACCTTCAAAGGTCGCGAAACCGAAAGCAAGAAGCTGCTGACCTGGGGCTTCCGCTTCTTCGAAACCGTGAACCCACTGAAGGCCGGCAAAGAGTTTGCTTCTGAACCCGTCTGGTTCGGCGATAACGACCGTGCTTCCCTGGGCGTGGATAAAGACCTGTATCTGACCATTCCACGCGGTCGTATGAAGGATCTGAAAGCAAGCTATGTGCTCAACACCACCGAACTGCATGCCCCGCTGCAGAAAAACCAGGTGGTGGGTACCATCAATTTCCAGCTGGACGGTAAAACAATCGACCAGCGCCCACTCGTGGTATTGGAAGAAATTCCTGAAGGCAATTTCTTCGGCAAAATCATTGATTACATTAAATTGATGTTCCATCACTGGTTTGGCTAAAAATCGAACACTTGAAAGTGTGATTTTGATCCCCATATACTAAGTATCCTGATAACTCCCACCTGACGTGGGAGTTATTCTTTTTGACGTTACGCCGGAGCTGACATGAAAACCAAACTTAACGAACTGCTTGAATTCCCTACCCCATTTACCTACAAAGTAATGGGTCTGGCGAAACCTGAGCTGGTTGATCAGGTGGTTGAAGTGGTACAGCGCCATGCGCCGGGTGACTACTCTCCGTCAGTAAAACCAAGCAGCAAGGGCAACTACCACTCGGTTTCTATTACCATCACTGCTACACATATCGAGCAGGTTGAGACGCTGTACGAAGAGCTCGGCAATATCGAAATTGTTCGTATGGTGCTGTAGTCCCTTTGCGGTTACCCGGTTTACCGGGTAACCCCTCTTCCCCGCTGTGATATACTCCCCCTCATCTTTTGTTCCTCGTCTTCGGAGACGTGTTTTGTATCAGGATAAAATTCTGGTCCGTCATCTCGGGCTGCAACCTTATGAGCCTGTCTCCCAGGCTATGCACGAGTTCACCGATTCACGCGATGACGCTACCCTTGATGAGATTTGGCTGGTCGAACATCTGCCGGTATTTACGCAGGGCCAGGCGGGAAAAGCGGAACACTTATTAATGACGGGCGATATCCCGGTGATCCAGAGCGATCGCGGCGGACAAGTGACTTACCACGGCCCGGGTCAGCAGGTCATGTACGTCCTGCTTAATCTGAAGCGCAGAAAGCTTGGCGTGCGTGAGCTGGTCACTTTGCTGGAGCAAACCGTCGTCAACACGCTGGCGGAATATGGTATTGACGCGCATCCGCGTGCCGATGCGCCGGGCGTCTACGTTGGCGAAATGAAGATCTGCTCTCTGGGGCTACGTATTCGTAAAGGCTGTTCCTTCCACGGCCTGGCATTGAATATTAATATGGATCTTACGCCTTTCCAGCGCATAAACCCCTGCGGCTACGCCGGCATGGAAATGACGCAAATGCGCCAGTGGGTCGACACCGCTACGCCGGAGAATATACGCCCCGTGCTTCTGAAGAACATGTTAGCACTACTTAACAACCCCCCACACGAATATATCCCTGCTTAATATATCATCCAGGCGGCCCGATAATTTGACGGGCCACTGTTTATTTACCGCTTTTACGCTTTACAATAAACCGCAGATTCTATATTTTCGAAGCGCCCGAATATTGCCGTTACATATTATTTAGCCTCCGGACAGCATGGCATACACAGGCTAAGTAACTTGAGTGATAATCACACAACTGTTTGTTTTTGATAAACAAGTGGAACAAAACCAACACTTTACGAATCTCTACAAGCATAATAAATAAATTCAACTATCATTCATGTTGTGAATGTATACGGAGTGAAAGCGTGGAGTATAATAATTTACCAGCCAAACGCCTGAATGACCCTGGTGGCGAAGACAAGCCGCAAATTTTTCGGACTTTACGTAATATTGACCTCAATTTATTGACTATTTTTGAGGCAGTATATGTCCATAAGGGGATCGTTAACGCTGCGAAAATTCTTAATCTCACGCCATCTGCAATAAGCCAGTCAATTCAAAAGTTACGGGCTATATTTCCCGATCCCTTATTTATCCGTAAGGGTCAGGGCGTCACGCCGACGGCCTATGCAACACATCTCCACGAATACATCAGCCAGGGGCTGGAGTCGATTCTGGGTGCGCTGGATTTAACCGGAAGCTATGACAAACAGAGAACCATTACCATCGGCTGTTCTCCTTCTGTCGGCGTGCTGGTGATGCCTGCGATCTTCCAGGCCGTAAAAGAGCATGCGCCACAGCTTCTGCTTCGCAATGTGCCTCTCAACGAACCTGACGTTCAGCTTGCTCAGTTCCAGACGGATCTGGTTATTGAAAGCGGCAGCTTTAGTGCCCGGGCGCTGGGGCAAAATGTGCTTTACGCGGATAACCTGGTGTTGGTTTGCCGCAAGCAGCACCCCGCTCTCAGCGAGCCGTTAACCATTGAGAACCTGCGCAACTACGACCACTCGTCTTTCATGACCGAAGGACAGTCAAACCATGCCCTGCGTCAGCGTATTGATGAAATTTTCCCGGAACGTCAGATCAGCTTCAGCAGTTACAATATGTTCACCACCGCATCCCTGATCGGCAGCAGCGATATGCTGTGCATCATGCCTTCACGCCTGTATAACCTGCTGCGGAAATGCTGGCCGCTGGAAAGCATCCCGCTCAGCCAGCTCAATGCAGAATCTATCGAGATTTCACTGCATTACAACAAACTCAGCTTGCGCGATCCGGTGCTGGAAAACGTCATCCGCATTATCCGTCAGGCCTTCTGAAAGAGCGTGCCAGTACACGTTCCTGCCGCTTGCAGGGCAAAACGCACAAAACAACAACTATTTTACAAATTGGCGACCTGACAGGCTGCTTTAAAACCCCTTTCAATGATATACTGCCTGTCGTTCGTTCAAAAATAGTTGATAAATACAACATTCCCTTGAATTGAAACGCTTTCCTTCGATATTCGCAACTGGAACACGCACGCTATGAGTAAACCCATTGTGATGGAACGCGGTGTTAAATACCGCGATGCCGATAAAATGGCCCTTATCCCGGTTAAAAACGTGGCTACAGAGCGCGAGGCGCTGTTAAGAAAACCGGAATGGATGAAAATCAAACTTCCGGCAGACTCTTCGCGTATCCAGGGGATCAAAGCGGCGATGCGTAAGAACGGCCTTCATTCAGTTTGTGAAGAAGCCTCTTGCCCGAACCTTGCTGAATGTTTCAATCACGGCACCGCGACGTTTATGATTCTGGGTGCCATCTGTACCCGCCGCTGCCCATTCTGCGACGTAGCTCATGGTCGCCCGGTGGCTCCCGATGCCAACGAACCGCAAAAACTGGCGCAAACCATCGCCGACATGGCGCTGCGTTATGTGGTTATCACGTCCGTCGACCGTGACGATCTGCGTGATGGGGGTGCTCAGCACTTCGCCGACTGCATTACTGCCATTCGCGAAAAAAGCCCAAATATCAAAATCGAGACGCTGGTTCCCGACTTCCGCGGCCGTATGGATCGCGCGCTGGACATCCTGACCGCAACGCCGCCAGATGTGTTTAACCACAACCTGGAGAACGTTCCGCGTCTTTATCGTCAGGTGCGTCCAGGCGCAGACTATAACTGGTCTCTGAAGCTGCTGGAGCGCTTTAAAGAAGCGCATCCGCATATTCCAACCAAGTCAGGTCTGATGGTCGGCCTGGGCGAAACCAATGACGAAATCATCGACGTTATGCGCGATCTGCGCCGCCACGGTGTGACCATGTTGACGCTCGGTCAGTATCTGCAGCCAAGCCGTCACCACCTGCCGGTTCAGCGCTATGTCAGCCCGGATGAGTTTGACGAGATGAAAGCCGAAGCGCTGGCGATGGGCTTTACCCACGCAGCGTGCGGTCCGTTTGTTCGTTCTTCTTACCACGCGGACATGCAGGCGAAGGGTGAAGAAGTCAAATAACGCAGTAATATTCATTTACAGTAATGCAAAAAAACCGGCCTCATGAGCCGGTTTTTTTTCGCAAGCCCTCAGGCATTGCCGTTACTCTTTGTGGGAAAGCTTCTCTGCCGGGATGTCCTCAGCGCTTTTCTTCGCGGCTGCGTCATCGTCGTTCATCGCTTTCTTGAAGCCTTTGATGGCAGCCCCCAGGTCACCACCCAGCGTGCGTAACTTCTTGGTACCAAACAGCAGGACGACCAGTGCGGCAACCACCAGCAGTTTGGTAATACTAATCTCACCCATAGATACCTTCTTTACATAAAACAGGCTGCATTCAGCGCCAAAACCCGATTGTATTAACGGTCATTTGGCGCGTGCACACAATAGCAATCTGTAACAAGGTGAATCAAGCATTGTTGAAAAAAACATCACAATAATTGCGGTGGCGCAAAGCGTCGGTTGCGAAGAACAGGTAATTGCTGACGCGCAAGCGCAATTCTTTCTAAAATTATCTCCGCTATCAGCAGAACGGGCGCTTCCGCTGCGGCGGCAATCGTGACGCCCAGCGGATCAACCACCCTGCTCTGTCCAATGTTTTTATTGCCGCACTCTCCAGAGGCAACGACATAGCAGGTCGTGTCCAGCGCGCGTGCCGCAAGCAGCGTTGCCCAGTGCTGCTCTTTTAGCGGCCCCTTAACCCATGCGGCAGGCAATACCAGCACGTCCGCCCCTTGCAACGCCAGATGCAGGGCCAGCTCCGGGAAACGCAGGTCATAACAGGTCATCAACCCCACCTTAAACCCGTCGATATCAATGAGCGGCGGGACAACATCTCCCGGATCAACGCGTCGCGATTCCTGAATGCTGAACGCATCATAGAGATGAAGCTTGGCATAGCGCGCAACAATTGCACCGTCTCGGATAGCCACGAGCGTATTTACTGCGCGGCCCGGCGTTGAGGGAACGTGCAAGGTTAAGATGGTGGTCATCGTACTGCCCACGCTCTGGGCAAGCAACTGCTGTAAAAATTCGCCGTCAAGGGATTGCGCGGACTTCACGGACAAATCAGGGTCATTATCATCCCTTGCCAATAGCGCCTCAGGAAGTACCAGCAGCGACGCCCCTTTCCGTCGGGCCTGCATCATCAGATTAACGCACTGCACTGCGTTAACCCGCCAGTCAGGCGTGACTGCAAACTGCCCTACCGCAATATACATATTTGTCCCCTCATCATAAACAGCGTTAAACTCGCTACTCTTACACATCAAATAGCAGGTATTTAGCGTGTTACAACTCCTTTTAGCTGTTTTTATTGGTGGAGGCACAGGGAGCGTTGCGAGGTGGTTCCTGAGTATGCGTTTTAATCCGCTGCATCAGGCGATTCCAATGGGGACGCTGGCCGCCAACCTGATTGGTGCTTTTATCATTGGTATGGGCCTGGCCTGGTTTAACCGGATGACGCACATCGATCCCATGTGGAAAGTCTTGATTACCACCGGCTTCTGCGGCGGTTTGACCACCTTTTCAACCTTTTCTGCGGAAACAGTTTTTCTCTTTCAGGAAGGTCGTATCGGCTGGGCGCTGGTGAATATCGCCATCAACATGATCGGATCCTTCGCGATGACGGGGATCGCATTTTGGTTATTTTCCTCTGTCAGCACGCATTAACTGCCGGAGCGTTAATGTTGGCTTAATTTTTCTCTGTCACTCTGGAGGCAATACTGAACGAGGGTGACAGAATGAAACAGAGTCTGATGAGCGCAGGCATAGTGTTGTTGAGCGTACTGATCGTGGCCAGCTTCCTGAAAATGTACCTGCTTGGCTGATTCATAACGAAAAAAACCCGCTCAATGAGCGGGTTTTGAAATTCTTGCTGACGCGTCTGAATTACAGAGCGATTACGTTAGCAGCAGAAGGGCCTTTGGCACCGTTAGTGATTTCGAACTCTACACGCTGACCTTCAGCCAGAGTTTTGAAACCATTAGACTGGATTGCAGAGAAGTGTACGAACACGTCTTTGCTGCCATCTTCAGGAGTAATGAAACCGAATCCTTTGGACTCATTAAACCACTTAACGTTACCTTTAATCTTAGACATCAAAATTACCTTTACATTAAAAAACGACACAAATGCTGTGTCGGTTACCAGTACATCAATTGTGGGACCTTTTGTCCAGCGGATCTTTGACAAAAAGTGACTAAAGTCGCGTTAATTTTCACTGGCAGATTTTTATCGCTTATGAATCAACGACTGCGCGTTTTTTCACCACCAAGTAACGTTATGTCAGTTAAAACTGAAAACGCATCCAGGCGAAGTAAACGTTACCGTTGTTGTATGTCCCCGGAATGTAGGTCATCTGGAACGTTGCAGGGCCATAGCCAACAGAGGCCAGAGGCAGCAACACAGGGATCGGAATATACTTCCAGTTGTCGCGCGCGGTCACCCCGGCGGTATAGCCCAGACCAACGTGGAAGTTCTCATCCGCTAACGGGCGCCAGGTTTTTTCCCAGCCGTAGCCACCAATCGGTTCCCACTTGTTAAAGGAGTCTTTGAAGGCCATCAGATAGATGCCATGCCAGTTTCCTTTTTCATCCCAGCGCGACTGCCCAAAACCCGCGCCCCAGGGACGCTCGTTGTATTTATCCGTTTTCTCTTTGTCGTAAGCAAAGCGCGCGTGCCACGTTATTGCCGGAACATAGAGATCATAATGTTCAGGTGCTGACCAGGTCTGCGATACATTATCCGTAAAAGTAGAGAACCAGCCTTTATCCGTCGCATTGTCCTCTGCCTGTGCAACAGAAGAAAACGTTAACTGGCCAATAATAAACAATAAAATAGAGAAAAAAGTATTACGTACACTCACAATGCAATTACCATTCTTGATATTCGAGGCAAAGTTTACCATAAAATAATTGAACCAAGCCTTAACAGCATCAGCGCTACTCTTAAATATCAGGCCTCTTTTCGGGAATATTCTTAATGCGGAGTTCTGTACACGCTGAATAAACCCATACTATGTATGCCTACTGCCCGTTAACCGTCTCCAGGATTAACGGGCCAGATCACACAAAATCTTAACATTTTGTTATCATTAAATAGACATGTTACGCTATCTTTGACGGTCAAGATCCTTATGACATAAATGCCTGAGCCACGGCAAAAACGCTGTTATGCTGTTCGTTAGTCGTCTGTTTATTGATTTTAATCAGCAAGGACAGGCCATTAATTCGGCACATTTTCATCCTTCTTTTTATATTAATTTTTTATATCTCAGGGCATAAAGATACAGGGGAAATCATGCTTACGTTTATCGAGCTCCTAATTGGGGTCGTCGTCATTGTGGGTGTAGCGCGTTACATCATCAAAGGATACTCAGCCACAGGCGTTTTATTTGTTGGTGGGTTAACGCTGCTGATTATCAGCGCAGTAATGGGTCATCAGGTTTTACCTGCCAGCGCAGCCAGCACGGGTTACACCGCTACAGATATTGTTGAATATATTAAAATACTGCTCATGAGCCGCGGTGGCGATCTGGGTATGATGATCATGATGCTGTGCGGTTTTGCAGCCTATATGACCCATATCGGCGCGAACGACATGGTTGTGAAGCTTGCCTCGAAACCCCTGCAGTACATTAACTCGCCGTATCTGCTGATGGTTGCCGCCTATTTCCTCGCCTGCCTGATGTCGCTGGCCGTTTCATCGGCAACCGGGCTTGGCGTACTGTTAATGGCCACGCTGTTCCCGGTGATGGTGAACGTGGGCATCAGCCGCGGGGCGGCGGCGGCAATTTGCGCTTCCCCGGCGGCCATTATTCTCTCCCCTACGTCAGGTGACGTGGTGCTGGCGGCGAAAGCAGCCGAAATGTCGCTTATCGACTTCGCCTTTAAGACCACGCTGCCAATCTCGATTGTCGCCATTGTGGGAATGGGTATCGCGCATTTCTTCTGGCAGCGCTATCTCGATAAGAAAGAGAACATTAGCCATGAAATGATGGATGTAAGCGAAATCACCACCACCGCGCCTGCGTTCTATGCCATTCTGCCATTCACGCCGATTATCGGCGTGCTCATTTTTGACGGAAAATGGGGCCCACAGCTGCACATTATTACTATTCTGGTTATCTGCATGCTGCTGGCTGCTGTGCTGGAGTTCATACGCGGTTTCAACACACAAAAAGTCTTCTCCGGCCTTGAGGTGGCATACCGCGGTATGGCGGATGCCTTCGCGGGCGTGGTGATGCTGTTGGTTGCGGCGGGCGTCTTTGCCCAGGGCCTGAGCACGATTGGCTTTATCCAGAGCCTGATCTCCATCGCCACCTCGTTTGGCTCAGCCAGTATTATCCTGATGCTGGTCCTGGTGGTACTGACCATGCTGGCGGCAATGACCACGGGTTCGGGTAACGCGCCATTTTACGCCTTCGTTGAGATGATCCCTAAGCTGGCTCACTCGTCCGGTATCAATCCGGCTTATCTTTCCATTCCCATGCTCCAGGCCTCAAACCTGGGTCGTACCATCTCGCCTGTCTCAGGCGTGGTGGTTGCGGTTGCCGGGATGGCAAAAATCTCGCCGTTTGAAGTGGTGAAACGCACGTCAGTACCGGTGCTGGTTGGCCTGGTCATCGTCATTATTGCTACCGAAGTGCTGGTTCCCGGCGCCGCCTAAGTTAAATTCCTGATTGCCAAAAAGCGCCTGCGGGCGCTTTTTGTGCTTTAATAACCCACAAAAATGAATTGCGCACAACCAATCAGGAAATCACATGTTCAGGAAGGATATCGTTATCCCGTCTGGCGCAGCAGCGCTTGCACTCAGTCTCTTCTCAGCACAGGCCGAACCCCTCAAGGCCACGCAGTACGGCGATTTCGATCGCTATGTGCTGGCTTTGTCCTGGCAAACGGGGTTTTGTCAAAGCATGGTCGAGCGTAACCGCAATGAACCGGATGAATGTCGTCTGCAAAAAGAGCGCGATAATAAAACCGATTTTCTGACCGTTCACGGATTATGGCCAGGCCTGCCAAAATCGATAGCTGCACGCGGCGTGGATGAACGTCGTTGGATGCGATTTGGCTGCGCCACGCGTCCCATCCCGAACATGCCGGAAGTGAAGGCCAGCCGCAAATGCGCTGCCGCCGAAACAGGGTTGTCGCTCTCCGGCGCGGCTAAACTGAACGAGGTCATGCCGGGCGCGGGTGGAAACTCCTGTCTGGAACGGTACGAATATGCCAAACATGGTGTCTGCTTTGGTTTTGATCCCGACGCCTATTTCGGCACCATGGTGAGAATGAATCAGGAAATGAAAAACAGCGCCGTCGGTCATTTCCTTGCGGAAAATTACGGTAAAACCGTCAGCCGCAGTGATTTTGACAGCGCCGTTGCCAAAACCTGGGGCAAGGAAAATATCAAAGCCTTCAAGCTGACCTGCAACGGTAATCCTGCGTATCTGACCGAGATGCAGATTTCGCTGAAAGCAGACACCATTAACGCCCCGCTTTCTGTGGCATCCTTTGCCCCGCAGCCGCATCCAGGCAACTGCGGAAAACAATTTGTCATTGATAAAGCCGGTTACTGACCCACCGTCGGGCGCACCATGTCGAACCGGTGTTCGTCACTGATACCATAGTAAGCCGTCGGCCCACCCGCTCGCAGGATGGGCTGCGCTTTCGCCGTCTGGTATATCCCCTCTTCCAGCAGCGTTTCGGCAATATGGATCCCGACCACTTCTCCCAGCACCAGCCAGGTATCCACCGGCGTACCGTCGGCGCCGGTAAGCTGAATGCACTGAGACAGGCGGCACTCAAAATTGACCGGGCTTTCCGCCACACGGGGAGCGCTCACCAGCTGGCTTGCGGCAGGCGTTAATCCCGAAAAAGTGAATTCATCCCGGTCGTGAGGAAGCGTGGCGGAGGTTAGATTCATCGCTTCAGCGAGATCCCGCGTCGCCAGGTTCCAGACAAACTCCTTTGTTTCAGCAATATTACGCACGCTGTCTTTCCAGCCGTTGCTGGAAAAGCCGATGATCGGTGGGCGATAGTTAAAGCAGTTAAAGAAGCTATACGGCGCGAGGTTCTGCTGCCCGGTCTTATCGCATGAGGAAATCCAGCCGATCGGACGTGGACCAATAATGGCGTTCAGCGGATCGTGCGGCAGGCCGTGACCCTGAGACGGTTGGTAGAAGTACATAGTTCTCTCTCGTTGGCGGGCAACGCCCTGATTCAGGACACACAGCGTAACGCAATCCGTCAGGAATGAAGACTGAATAAATTTCAGCAAAAATTCATATGGCCCATGAATGTGACTTTCATCACTTCAAACTTGCCCGTTCAGCCAGTATCATCGGGAGAGTAAAACCCTCGCTGCCAGACGGCGAGGGTTTTCTTTTGGATTGGTTTCTGCGTTAGACGCAGCATTAACGACATGGAGTAAAAAATGTCCAGACCTACAATTATCATCAACGAGCTCGACGCAGAACGTATCGACAGACTGCTGGAAAAAGCAGAATTCGCCTCACTTCCGGTGGCCGACGCCCTGAATGAGGAGCTCGACCGCGCGCAGATGTGCACGCCAGAGTCCATGCCGCATGACGTGGTCACCATGAACAGCCAGGTGAAATTCCGCAACCTCACCACCGGTGAAGAGCTGACCCGCACGCTGGTTTACCCGGCTCAGATGACCGACAGCAGCGCGCAGCTTTCGGTTCTTGCTCCAGTGGGAGCCGCGCTGCTGGGGCTGCGCACGGGCGATACTATCCACTGGGAATTGCCGGGCGGTGCCTCCACCCATCTGGAAGTGCTGGAGCTGCTCTACCAGCCAGAAGCTGCGGGCGATTACCTGCGTTAATGTCATTCTGAACAAACGCGACCCGCGTTGCACAGAGGATGCGCCTGCATCCTCTTTCCGAACATCTTCACCCGATTGTGCTACAACCCGGGACAGTATCCTGAACGCCACTGGCGAGTGACCTCACACGACGCCGCCCGGGAACGCATTCACCAGGCCCTTCACTTTTTGCTCGGCGGCCTCAGGCGTTTCTGCGCCGGGCACCAGAATCACCTTCCGGCACTCCTCCTCCCGTTTTTCAAAAATCTTATAGGCACGCTCCGCATCCGCCAGGGGGAGATAATGGGTCACTATCTCTTCCGGCGTCAGCAGCCCTTTTTCGATCAGCGGTAACAGCTCGCCCAGCCAGGCGTGGACGTGCGTCTGGCCCATCTTAAACGTCAGCCCCTTATCGAAGGCATCCCCAAACAGGAAGCCATGAATAAACCCGGCATACACGCCGGGTACGCTGACTACCCCGCCGCGCCGGACGGCAGCGATACACTGGCGCAGCGCTTTGCCGCTGCTGCCCTCGATTTTAAGGTTGCTGAGGATCGTCTCCGTCGTGCTGCCTTTGGCTTCGAACCCGACGGCATCAATGACGGCATCGACGCCCCGCTGCCCGGCGGTTTGCTCAATGATCTTTTCCGCCGCGTCGTTATCATCATCGAAGTTGATGGGGATGGCGCCGTAACGCGCCTCGGCAAACCGCAGCCTGTAGGGGTGATGGTCGATAACAAAGATCTGCTCAGCCCCTAGTAGCCGCGCGCAGGCTATAGTCAGTAACCCCACCGGACCGGCACCAAAAACGGCAACGCTGGAGCCTTTTTCAATTTGCGCATTTTTTGCCGCCTGCCAGGCGGTGGGTAAAATATCAGACAGGAAGAGGGCCTTATCATCGGAGAGCAGCTGCGGCACCTTAAACGGTCCGACGTTGCCTTTCGGCACACGCACATATTCCGCCTGTCCTCCCGGCACGCCGCCGTAGAGATGGCTATAGCCAAACAGCGCTGCCGGCGCGGGAATTTGCTTTTTGTTCAGCGCGGCGCCCTGCCCGGCATTGGTATTCTCACAGGCCGCGTACTGCTGCAGACGGCAAAAGAAGCAGTCACCACAGGCGATGACAAAGGGGATCACCACGCGATCGCCTTTTTGCAGATCCTTCACCTCCCGACCGCACTCGACGATCTCGCCCATAAATTCATGTCCAAAAATGTCGCCGTGCTGCACCTTTGGGATCTTTCCGCGATAGAGATGCAGGTCGGAGCCGCAAATCGCCGTGGCCGTGACGCGCAGGATGATATCGTCGGGCTGTTCAATGATGGGATCGGGGACATTCTCGACGCGAACATGGTGCGGACCGTGATACGTGAGTGCTTTCATGCAACCTCCGAAAGGTTTCAGGTAAGTTTATAAAGGGTAGCTACCTCTGAATGTCTGCCGGGAAATACGCGCCTTTTGAGATTTATCCTGGCGAGAGAGGAAAAGTGCCGAAGCGCTTACAGAAACCATTCATATTTTGTGGTTGAATGTATCCAGCGTTTATAAACAAGGAGAAACGGTTATGTATAAGACAATCATTATGCCGGTTGATGTTTTCGAAATGGAACTGAGCGATAAGGCTGTGCGCCACGCGGAATTTCTCGCGCAGCAGGACGGAATTATTCATCTTTTACATGTCTTACCGGGCTCTGCCAGCCTGAGTCTGCACCGCTTTGCCGCCGACGTGCGTCGCTTTGAGGAGCATTTACAGCACGAAGCCGAGACGCGCCTGCAGACCATGGTCGGGCATTTCAGCATCGACCCTTCCCGCATCAAAACCCACGTCCGGTTCGGTAGCGTGCGCGATGCCGTCAATGAGCTGGCCGCGGAGCTGGATGCAGACGTGGTGGTGATCGGTTCACGTAATCCTTCCATTACCACTCACCTGCTGGGGTCGAACGCCTCCAGCGTGATCCGCCATACCCACATTCCGGTGATGGTGGTCCGGTAAATACCAACAAAAAACCCCGCTTTCGCGGGGTTTTGTTTATCAGTACAGGTGACCAATATTGACGATGGTGCTGACGGTATCGCCGAAGAAGGTCAGACGGCTGAGCACCACGCCCACCAGCAGGAGCGCAAACACCGCTTTCTGCATCGGCTGGCGCTTCATCGACAACACGCCTCCCACGACGCAGCACAGCAGGCTGCCCAGATAGAGCGGCGAGCTTAGCCAGGCGTGAGCGGTCATCTTCATGATAGTGCCACCGCTGAGCCACATCACCGGCGCGGCAATCAGCAGCGCCATCAGGGCGATAATCCCCTGGCGCAGCGCGGCGTTTGATGCTTTCAGCCCAAGCAGCGGCGTTGCGGCACAGCCCATCACCCAGACCGTCGCAAAGAACAGCATCATGGTGATGCCGTTGGCAATAGCCTGCATCGCCGGTGCCGCGTAGGTCATCCCCTGCACCACCACCAGCAGGATCCCGAACAGGGACGCCAGCAGCGCCGCGCCTTTGTTCCCCTTACTCAGGAAGGCCAGCCCAATCATGGCGCCGTAGAGGGTCGCGCCCAGAATTTCACGGCTCAGCCAGGCATGCTTCAGGTTAATGAGCGCATTGTAAGCGTGTTCCGGGTGCGCCAGATGCAGCACAGCGGCGACGGAGGCCACGCCCAGAATCAGCCCGGTAATCAGCCAGTGCATGCGGTTGCCAATGACTTCGCCACGCAGCGTGCGCCAGGTCAGGAGCAGCGTCATCCCGACGGACATCTGGCTCAGCACGGTAAAGATAACGAGCGGTAATTCATACTTTTCCATTATTTATCCCCCGGCTGTTTTGGCTGACGGGCCAGAATGAAGCGCGTACCCGGATTAAGCTGAGGCATCTTCGGGAAGCCAGGCGGATACTGCACAGCATTGTTCGGCAGCGGATCGGCATCCAGATCGATAATCGTCAGCGCACCGACCGGGCACGCGTTAACGCAGGCCGGGGCCATTCCGATATCCAGACGTTCATAGCACATGCTGCACTTCTCAGCCTTTTGCGTCTCCTCATTGAAGCGCGGGGCGCCGTACGGGCAGTTACGGATGCAGTTTTTACAGCCGATGCAGCGTTCAGGGTTATGCACCACCACGCCGTCATCACGTTTGGTGTAGGCTTCCACCGGACACGCCGCCAGACAGGCCGGGTTTTCACAGTGGTTACAGGCCAGCGAGAAAAACGCACGCTCCTCATGCGGATAAATTTCTTTATCCAGCGGATAGACATAGCGCCAGAAACGATCCGGCTCAAGCTGGTTAAAACTCTTGCAGGCCATGGCGCATCCGCGGCAGCCAATACATTTATCACTGTTTACTAAAAATGCGCGTCTCATGCGTCTGCTCCTTCATTCGCGATAAGGGCAATGTCAACAAACTGGCTGTGGATCGCCGCGCCAGGTGCACCGGTTGCCATTTTGCCCATATCGGCTGGCGTATCTTTCACGACGTTCTGCACGTTGTACTTAAGCTTGTTAAACCAGGACTCATACATCACCAGGAAATCTTCCGGCACGTTGGTGGTGATCTTCGCCCGCAGCTCCACTTCGCCCACGTCGTTAAACACGCGGACTTTTGCCAGCTCGCGAATGCCCTTCTTCTGCGCAGCGGCAGGATGGATATAGACAAACGGCTCCGGCCAGAAGACCTGCATCCAGTCGAGGTTGACGAACTGAGAGTGGAGGCCGTACTGCAAGTGCGGGGTGAAGAGATGGAACGGCAGCTTGCCCTCTGCGGCCGGCATATACTCCGGCAGCGCTTTATGGCCGTTCTTTTCACATAGCTCAGAGAGGAACTCATACTTGCCCGATGGCGTTTTAAACTTGCGGTCGTGCCAGGCTGCAGAGCTGACCATTTTGGCTTTCACCGGCCCATCCAGCAGATCGTCCCAGGAGCGGATGCCGAACTGTTTCGCCATGCCCTCATTAAACTCAAGGTCGAGCCATTTTTTCTGGTCAATGTCCTGCGGGAAGGTACAGGAGCCCGGCTCCATTTTGTTGATGGTACGCGAGAGCAGCACGGCAATATCCAGATCGCTCTTGCATTCGTACATCGGCTTAATGGCCGGTTCATTCACCGACAGCCAGTAATGCCAGTAAGACGACGACAGGTTCCAGTGCTCAAAGGTCGTGGTCACCGGCAGCACGATATCGGCATGCTGCACTGTCTCGTTGAAGAACTGATCGACGCAGACCACCATCTCCAGCTTGCTGAAGGCTTTTTCCATTTTGTTGCGGTCAAAGTCCTGGGCAAACGGGTTCTTACACGCCACCCAGAGCATACGAATGGGCGGATCGTTGGCATCAAGAATGCTCTGCGCGGTCTGGTTCAGGTTCAGCGCGCGGTCGGAGTAGTGGCTCTTCTCGCCACTGTCGCTGACGAACTCGCCTACCGGGCCGCTTTCGCCCACCATGCCAACAGACCCGACCGGTGGCTTCTGCGTCATCGCATGGTAGTTGTAGCCCCAGGTCTGCAGATGGCCGTAGCGGGCACCGCCGCCTTCCACACCGATGTTGCCGGTCATGGCAACGAAGGCGTCAATGGCGCGCACGTTCGCCCCGCCGTTGACGTGGCGCTGCATCCCGTAGCCGATCCAGACGGTGGCGGGTTTTACCGCGGTGAACTCTTCCGCCAGTTGGCGAATTACGTCTGCCGACAGGCCACAGATTTCAGACGCCCACTCAACGGTGATATTGCTTCGCAGATACTGCTCGAACTCCGGGAAACCGTGCGCGAAGTTATTCACAAACTCCTGGTCGACGCGGCCTATATCCAGCAGATGGCGCGCCATCCCCAGCGCCAGCGCACCGTCTGAGCCTGGGCGCACGCGCAAATACAGATCGGCTTTCGCGGCGGTTTGCGAGAACAGCGGATCAATGACCACCACTTTCGCCCCTTTCTCACGCGCCTGATAGATGTACTTCATGGTGTGCATGGAGCACCACGCCGGGTTTGCGCCCCAGATAATGATGTATTTTGCTTTAACCAGATCTTCCGGGTCGTTACACCACATGTCGCCCATGTCGTAGTGCTGAGCATCGATCCCTGCCGGCCAGCATGGCGTACCGGCAAACCGCGTGGTGTAACCGAGAGAAGACATCATTCCTTCCACGGCATAGCTCATCACGCCCAGGTTGCCGGAGTATTTCGACAGCGCCAGGCCGAGCATAGAGCCGTCTTTCTTTTTAATCTCCAGCATTTTGCTGGCAATGCGCTGCATGGCTTCATCCCAGGAGATGCGACGCCATTTACCGCTGCCGCGACCATCCTGAATCATCGGGTATTTAATACGATCCGGGGAGTAGACCCGGCGCGGGTAGGTCAGCCCTTTCACACACGGCGCGCCGTGCGTAAACGTGGACTCGCTCGCCCCGTCGACAAAGGTGATAACGTCATCTTTGACCCAGGTTTTTAAGCTGCAGGTGTCGTAGCAGTTACGCGGGCAAGCGTTACGGAAAATTTTGTAGGTTTTCGGGTTAAACGGAATGGGAGGCTGTGCCATGGCACATCGGGATGATAATAATCCGCCGGGTAATGCGGCGACGGTACCCAGCGCAATCAGTCCTTTTAAAAAGGAGCGTCGGTTTAGCTGCCCTTTATCAATACTCATAATATTACTCTCGTTTTTAATTCATCAAACCAATTAGTCAGTTGCGACGCGAGACATTTCATTGCGGAAGTTTGTGCACAATCATTTATTTTTGTGATAAACGCAGGGAGCCATAATTCGAGATGGCCGCGTACAAAGCGAGTAAGTGCATCGTGATATTGCGGCGAATGTCTGGCATGCACGGAGAGCATCACCGCCAGCTCCATTTCATAGCTGATGTGATCGTCGGGAACGCTATTCTCCTCCGTCACGAACAGCCCCATGTTTTGCAGGAATTCGCGCACTCTAAGCGTAGTGGCCCCCATCAGCAGCGGTTCCTCATCCAGATACACCGAGGCATAAGGCGGTGCCAGCAGCGTCGCAGGGCCGACAAACAGAGCGTTGAAGTCATACTCAACCTCTAACGCCTCATCCTGCAGCCAGGCTCGACTCTCCGGAAATAAAAGGTGTAACGAGGCGCATCGCGATGTTGTATCCGCCGCGTTAAAAAAATCGCGAAACGCTAGCCCCTTTATTTCAAAAGAGGTTAACGCCTCATATATTGAAGAGGTGAATATATCTTTATCATTCATGTTAAATATAAATATTTATCGACGGGAAAACGACGAGATATTATCAGCAGGCTTATTAATTTCTTTGATCGAAGCAGGTAATTAACGCATGAAGTAGTCAATAACGAGGATAATTGAGGGTAAAAAAAACCTAAAAAAAAAGCCACCCCATGATGAGGTGGCTACTGCAGGTATCGTCTTACTTTCTTTTATTATGCGGTTTTGGTGCGGATCAGATAGTCAAACGCGCTCAGGGACGCTTTCGCACCTTCGCCAGTGGCGATGATGATCTGCTTGTACGGCACGGTGGTGCAATCGCCTGCGGCAAACACGCCCTTCACGCTGGTCTCGCATTTCGCATCGATGATGATCTCGCCCATGCGGTTGCGCTCAATCGCGCCTTCAAGCCAGGTGGTGTTTGGCAGCAGGCCAATTTGTACGAAGATACCCGAAAGCTGAACGCTATGAACGTCGCCGCTTACGCGGTCACGGTATTCCAGCCCGGTCACTTTGCTGCCGTCGCCCTTCACTTCAGTGGTTTGCGCGTTCAGGACGATATCAACGTTTTTCAGGCTGCGAACTTTATCCTGCAGAACCTGGTCGGCCTTCATCTCTGGCGCGAACTCCAGCAGCGTCACGTGCTCAACAATTCCCGCCAGGTCGATAGCCGCTTCCACGCCGGAGTTACCGCCGCCGATTACCGCCACGCGTTTACCTTTGAACAGCGGGCCGTCGCAGTGTGGGCAGTAGGTCACGCCTTTGGTGCGATACTGATCTTCACCCGGCACGTTCATGTTGCGCCATTTCGCGCCGGTGGCAACGATCACGCTGCGCGCTTTCAGCACCGCGCCGGACGCGGTTTCAATCTGATGTAATCCACCCTCAACCGCTGCCGGAACCAGCTTGCTGGCGCTCTGGCTGTCGATCACGTCCACGTCGTAGTCGCTGACGTGTGCCTTCAGCGCACCCGCCAGCTTCTGGCCTTCGGTTTTCGGCACGGAAATGTAGTTTTCGATGTCTACGGTATCCAGCACCTGGCCGCCAAAGCGTTCGCCCATCAGGCCGGTACGGATCCCTTTACGCGCAGAGTACACCGCCGCCGCCGCACCCGCCGGGCCGGAGCCGACAATCAGCACGTCGTACGCATCGCGCTGGTTCAGCGCTTCCGCCGCGCGTTTTTCCGCGCCGGTATCCACTTTGGCAACGATTTCGGTCAGGGTCATACGCCCCTGCCCAAATTCCTGACCGTTCAGATACACCGCCGGAACGCCCATTACGTTGCGCTCGGTGATTTCGTTCTGGAACGTACCGCCGTCAATCGCCGTGTGTTTGATGCGAGGGTTCAGAACCGACATCAGGTTCAGCGCCTGCACCACATCCGGGCAGTTGTGGCAGGAGAGCGAGTAATAGGTTTCAAACTCAAATTCACCGTCGATATCGCGGATCTGCTCCAGCAGCGCCTGCGCTTCTTTAGACGGATGACCGCCGGTCCACAGCAGCGCCAGCACCAGCGAGGTAAATTCATGTCCCAGCGGAGAGCCGGCAAAGCGCGGCCCCTGGTCAGAGCCTGGGTTAGCGATCAGGAAAGAAGGCTTACGGACGGCAAGCGTATTATCTTCTTTAAAGGTCACCTTCGGTGACAGTTCAGCGATCTCTGCCAGCAGTTCCTTGATCTCTGCCGATTTCGCGCTGTCGTCCAGCGTGGCAATCAGCTCAACAGGTTTGGTCAGTTTCTCAAGGTAAGCCTTGAGCTGGGTTTTCATCGTAGTGTCGAGCATGGTTCTTCCCTCTCTAAAGACGTCATCATGCAAGCTGCCTTATAGGGGCGGCCTGAATGCAACTTGCATCATGGTGCTGGAATGAAATGGGCGCGGGAGCGCCCATTGATTGCCGGATGGTGAAACTTAGATCTTACCCACCAGGTCCAGGGATGGCGCCAGGGTCGCTTCGCCTTCTTTCCATTTCGCCGGGCACACTTCACCTGGGTGAGAAGCCACGTACTGAGCCGCTTTCACTTTACGCAGCAGGTCAGAAGCATCACGGCCGATACCTTCAGCGGTAACTTCGATAGCCTGGATAATGCCCTGCGGGTCAACGACGAAGGTTGCACGGTCGGCCAGGCCTTCATCTTCACGCATGTTGTCGAAGTTACGGGTCAGGGCGCCAGTCGGGTCGCCGATCATCGCGTATTTAATTTTCGCGATGGTTTCAGAGCTGCTGTGCCACGCTTTGTGGGTGAAGTGGGTATCGGTAGAGACAGAGTAAACGTCGACGCCCAGCTTCTGCAGTTCTTCGTAGTGGTCTGCCACGTCACCCAGTTCAGTCGGGCAAACAAAGGTGAAGTCAGCAGGATAGAAGAAGAACACGCTCCAGCGGCCTTCGGTATCTTTCTCGGTGACTTCAATGAATTCACCGTTTTTGAACGCCTGGTTTTTGAAAGGTTTAATTTTGGTATTAATCAAAGACATCTGTACTTCCTCCGTGTTTTCGTTGAGATGTAAGGTAACCAACTTTCTTCATCGGGGCTAATGCGTATGCTTTATCAAATCAATCAGCCAAACCTAACAACATCAACAAGACAGTAAGGTGAACCTTTTAAAGGAAACGCCAAAAGTAAAAAGGCCGCCTCGACGGGCGGCCCTGATACCTGAATTCCCCGCAGGTACATTCAGTGCCAGCCGAAGCTGGCGTTGCGTTGCGCTCTACAACCCTTAATATCAAGGCGGTAACAGCGGTTTGATTACACCACCCGTGCAGAGATTGAGCAATCCATAACAGAGGCATTTCTGCCTATGGCTGTGATAGGCAGTATCGAACATCATTTCGGGGCGTTATAAATTTATTTTTATGATAAAAATACCTCGATATATAAATGACAATTGTCATTTAAGCTCTTCACCTCACTTTCTAAGATAAAATTATCTTAATCATCTTTGAAGCGCTATTTTAATAATCTGACGCCGTGATATATTAAGGTGAGTTTAATTTAAAATTAAGAGAGTTAACCGAAAGGATTGTAAATGGTTAACTTCAAACTATAGTTATCAGTGATGTGATAACCACAGCAAACACGACATCATCAGGACGAAAAATGGCAAACCTCTACGATCTTAAAAAATTCGACCTCAACCTGTTGGTCATTTTTGAGTGCATTTATCAACATCTGAGTATCAGTAAAGCCGCTGAGACACTCTATATTACACCTTCTGCGGTAAGCCAGTCGCTGCAGCGTTTACGCGGACAGCTCAACGATCCGCTGTTTATTCGTTCAGGTAAGGGGATCACGCCGACTACGGTCGGGGTCAATCTGCACCATCATCTTGAGCAAAACCTGAATCAGCTTGAGCAGACCATCAACATCATGCACAGCAGCGGGTTAAAGAAGAACTTTGTCATTTACTGCCCGCAGTTTATGAGTACCAAAACGATGCTTGCCCCTATGAAGCTGCTGATGGATAAGTACAATTACTCCATTGAATTACATGATGTTTTTCTTGCGCCTGACTCTGCTGAAGATCTCTTAGCCTACCGCAAGGCTGACCTGGTATTTTCTTTTGCCACCTCTAACAGCCGTTCTGTCGCCAGCACGCTGTATTACCAGCTTCCCTTTGTCCTTGTTTGTCGTGAGGGCCACCCCCGCCTGAGCGGAAATCCGACCCGTGAAGAGATCCTCAATGAAAGTTTTACCGCCTACCTGAGCGATGAGAACAGCGTCAAAGACTATCATGAAAAAGCCGAAAACATTTTAACCGAAAGGAATGTTGTCTATCGTAGTGATTCCTTTATTTCTCTGTTGTCGATGATCAGTTCATCGGACCTCATCGGATTAGCGCCAACCCCGGCCTTTGAGCAATATGGCCAGGCACTCAACCTGCGCAAAGTAGAAACTGATATTCAATTCCCCAGCATTGATATTTACATGATGTATAATCGTTCCGCACTGAATAGCTCAGCATTCGCGAGTTTCATTGAAGAAATAACACTCCCATGAATAACTATCGTGGTTCTCGCTGAGAATGCCGAGCCACGATATTACTGAAACATACGCCCTCGTTATAGAAACAATCGGCATTAACTTTATACATTTATTTATTATTTGACTGATATAATTCTCACCTTAGTATTGACACTTAAGCCCGGCATTAATTACTCAGGATGAGAATGCACATGTCAATTTATAAGTACCCCCTGCACCAGGATGTTCTTAGTGCGACTCAGGAACGAATAAAATGGACTCTCGAGAATTTACCCAGAACCTGTGTCTCTTTTTCTGGCGGTAAAGACTCCACCGTCATGCTGCATCTGGTTGCCCTTCGGGCGCGACAGATGAAAACAAAAATAGATGTGCTGTTTATCGACTGGGAAGCGCAATTTTCTTATACCATCGCCCACGTTGAACATATGCGCGAATTGTACAGCGATGTCATTGATCATTTCTGGTGGGTGGCCCTCCCCCTGACAACGCAAAATTCCCTGTCGCAATTTCAGCCAGAGTGGCAATGCTGGGAACCGGGCACCCGTTGGGTTCGCCAGCCTCCTGAAGATGCAGTAACCGATCCCGCTTTTTTTCCTTTCTACCAGCCAGGCATGACGTTTGAAGTCTTTGTTCGCAGTTTCTCCGACTGGTATTCACGCAACCGCCCGGCGGCCGTACTGATTGGTATTCGTGCTGATGAATCCTACAACCGCTTTCTGGCTATCGCTTCAGCACGAAAGCAGCGGTTTGCCGACGATAAACCCTGGACGACCGTCGCGCCGGGGGGGCATGCCTGGTATATCTACCCTCTCTACGACTGGAAAACCGCCGATATCTGGACCTGGTTCGCTAAATCGGGGAGTTGCTATAACCCACTCTATGACCTGATGTTTCAGGCCGGTGTGCCGCCACGCTACATGCGCATCTGCGAACCCTTTGGCCCGGAACAGCGTCAGGGGTTATGGCTCTACCACGTTGTAGAACCCGAACGCTGGGCAATGATGTGCGAGCGCGTCAGCGGCGTACGCAGCGGAGGAATTTACGCGGGGCATGACAACCATTTTTACGGTCACCGCAAAATACTCAAACCGGACCATCTCTGCTGGCGCGAATACGCCATGCTGCTTATCAACAGCATGCCGCAAAATACGGCTGAGCATTACCGCAATAAAATCGCCGTTTATCTGCACTGGTATCAGAAGAGAGGCATGGAGGATATCCCCGATACCCAGGAAGGCGATATCGGCGCCAAAGACATTCCCTCGTGGCGCCGTATTTGTAAGGTTTTACTGAATAACGACTACTGGTGCAGAGCACTGTCATTCAGCCCAAATAAACCCAAAAATTATCAGCGCTACAGCGACAGGGTGAAGGCTAAACGCAAGGAGTGGGGCATTTTATGCGACAAAGAATAATCAACGATATCGAAACATATCTTCAGTCTCTTCCCGAAGAGGATCGAATAAACGCCATTAATGCCTTTCGCCAGGCACTACACAAAAATAGCCCGTTTTACGATCAGCCTGTCGACTGCGTACTGTGGATCAAACAGGACGCTATCACCGCCAACAATTACAATCCCAATAATGTGGCCCCGCCGGAAAAACGGTTGCTCAGCAAATCCCTGGAACTTGATGGATTCACCCAGCCAATTGTTGTGACCGAAAGCGAACCGCAACATTACGAAATTGTGGATGGATTTCATCGGCATGAAATTGGCAAAAACCGGGCGGCATTGAAGCACCAGCTTAAGGGATACCTCCCCGTCACCTGCCTACGCCAGGACCGACAGGATAAACATAACCGTATGGCCGCAACCATTCGGCACAACCGGGCGCGGGGTCGACACCAGATTAACGCAATGTCGGAGATCGTTCGCGAACTGGTGCAGCTTGGCTGGAATGACGAGAGAATAAGCAAGGAGCTGGGAATGGACAGCGATGAAGTCTTGCGCCTCAAGCAAATCAACGGCCTGCTGGAGCTGTTTGCAGACCGCCGTTACTCAGAAGCCTGGACGGTGAAATAATCAGAGCGTGTTCAGACGCTCCGCCGCGGCCAGCAGCGTCGATTCCTGCTTCGCAAAGCAGAGACGGATCAGCTTGTGCGGGAAGGGATCGGCGCAGAACACCGACAGCGGAATGGCAGCCACGCCGACCTCTTTCGTCAGCCACTGGCAGAAACTGACGTCGTCCAAATCGGAAATGGCGCTGTAATCGGCCAGCAGGAAGTAGGTTCCTTCAGACGGCAAAATTTCCAGGCGGCTTTGGCCCAGCGCCGTCACAAACAGATCCCGGCGTGCACGGTAAAAATCCGGCAGGTCGCGATAGTGCTGTGGTTCAGCGCGCAGCATATCCGCCAGCGCCAGCTGAGCCGGAGTATTTACGGCAAACGTCAGGTACTGGTGCACCTTGCGCAGCTCAGCGCTGATGGCGGCGGGTGCCACGCAGTACCCCACCTTCCAGCCGGTCATATGATAAGTTTTACCGAATGACGAGACGGCTACGGCGCGTTCACGAAGCTGCGGATGAGCCAGCACGCTGGCGTGCCCTTCCTTCGCGAAACAGATGTGCTCATACACCTCGTCGCTCAGGACATAGATTTCACGTTCGGCGATGGCCTGCCACAGCGAGGCAAAATCGGCCTTTTGCCACACCATCGCCGACGGGTTGTGCGGCGTATTCAGAATAACCAGACGGGTTTTGTCACTCAGCAGCGCCGCGAACGCCTGCCAGTCCGGACGGAAATGCGGCGGCTGCAGCGCCACGCGTTTCACCACGCCGCCGGAAAGTTCAACCGCAGGCGCGTAGCTGTCATAGCTCGGGTCAAAGCAGATCACCTCATCGCCCGCGCGCACCAGCGCGGTAATGGCCGCATACAGCGCTTCGGTCGCCCCTGCCGTCACCGTGATCTCGCTGTTCGCATCGGGCTTATGGCCGTACAACTCCACCGTTTTATCCGCAATGGCCTCCCGCAGCGCCTGCACGCCGGTCATCGGCGCATACTGGTTCGCCCCCTGCGCAACGTGGTACGCCAGGCGCTCCTGCAAATAGCCTGGCCCGTCAAAATCCGGGAACCCTTGCGAAAGGTTAATGGCGTTGTGCTGCTGCGCCAGGGCACTCATCTGCGTAAAGATGGTGGTACCGAGACTGGGAAGTTTACTCTGCGGGATCAATGCGTTATTGCTCATTTTGTTGTGCCTGCTTGTAATACTTATGTTGCTGACACTATAACACGATGTTAGTCTTTGGCAATCAAGACGCTTAGACGTCTATACCCTAAATAATTCGAGTTGCAGGAAGGCGGCAAGGGAACGAATCCCCGGGAGCGTACAAAAGTACGTGACTGGGGTGAGTGAGTGCAGCCAACGCACCTGCAACTTGAAGTATGACGGGTATAAACCATATGAATATTCCTGGCCGCGAGGGTAAAAGGAAATGACAGACAACCTGCAACTCACACATCTGGTCGACGCCTGCCGCTGGATTGGCGCTAAAGGCTGGGCTCCCGCCACCGGCGGCAACATGTCGGTGCGCCAGGACGAACGCCTGTGCTGGCTCAGCGAATCCGGTAAAGACAAAGGCAGCCTGACGACGGAAGATTTTTTGCAGGTTGAAATCGCCACCAACCGCGCGCCGTCCGGTCGAAAACCGTCGGCGGAAACCGGACTGCACACCCTCATCTATCGCCTGTTCCCGGCGGCCAACGCCGTCCTGCACGTTCATACCGTTAACGCCACGGTGCTGTCGCGTCTGGTCAAAGATGCCGAGCTCAACATCAGCGGTTTCGAGATGCAAAAATCGCTCTCCGGGCAGACCACGCATCTGGATACAGTCGCCATTCCGGTATTTGATAACGATCAGGACATCGATGCCCTCGCCTCGCGAATCGCCCATTACGCCCAGGAACGCCCGCTTAATTATGGTTTTCTTCTGCGCGGTCATGGCTTAACCTGCTGGGGACGCGACGTGGCCGAAGCCCGGCGTCATCTGGAAGGACTAGAATTCTTATTTGAATGCGAAATGCGTTTACGACAACTGGAGAGAGTATGATTCGCGCGATTGTGACGGATATTGAAGGGACCACCAGCGATATCCGTTTTGTCCATGATGTTTTGTTCCCCTACGCGCGTGAGCGGCTGGCGGCCTTCGTGACCGCGCAGCAGTACGCCGAGCCGGTCAAATCCATTCTGGACAACCTGCGTGATGAAATCGGTAACCCGCACGCCAGCGTCAGCGAGCTTATCGACACCCTTTTTGCCTTTATGGATGAGGACCGCAAATCGACGGCGCTGAAAGCGCTGCAGGGGATCGTCTGGCACGACGGCTACGTGAACGGCGACTTTACCGGCCACCTCTACCCGGACGTGCTGCCCGCGCTGGAAAAGTGGAAAGCGCAGGGGATTGATCTCTATGTATATTCCTCTGGCTCCGTCGCCGCGCAGAAACTGTTATTTGGCTACAGCGACGAAGGTGATATTACTCATCTGTTCAGCGGCTATTTTGATACCCACATCGGCGCCAAGCGCGAGGTGCAGTCTTATCAAAACATTGCGGCACAAACGGGCATCGCCCCTTCGCAGATCCTGTTCCTGTCCGATATTCATCAGGAACTGGATGCGGCTGAACAGGCAGGTTTTCGCACCCTGCAGCTGATTCGCGGCGATGATGACGGCGCAAGCCATCACCATCAGGTCCACCAGTTTGACGAGATTAATCCGGAGCAGATCCCTTCATGAGCGCATTGACCATTTATTCCGATAAACATGCCAGTCAACACCAGTGGCACAGCACCGACGCCGCCGAGATCGCCCAACAGCTCAACGCTAAAGGCGTGCGGTTTGAACGCTGGGCTGCGGATCGCGATTTAGGCCACGATCCCGCGCCCGAGGCCGTGATCGCCGCGTATCAGCATGCCATCGACAAGCTGGTGGCGGAGAAAGGCTATCAGAGCTGGGACGTAATCAGCCTGCGCGCCGACAATCCGCAGAAAGAGGCGCTGCGCGCGAAGTTCCTGAACGAACACACCCACGGCGAGGACGAAGTGCGCTTCTTCGTGGAAGGCGCGGGGCTGTTCTGCCTGCACATTGGCGATGAGGTGTATCAGGTGCTGTGCGAGAAAAACGACCTGATTTCCGTTCCCGCGGGCACGCCGCACTGGTTTGATATGGGCTCAGAGCCGAACTTTACCGCCATTCGTATTTTCGATAACCCGGAAGGGTGGGTTGCCCAGTTTACGGGTGATGCAATCGCGGATTTATATCCAAAGCTGGCATGATCTTTTCTCCCTCTCCCTGTGGGAGAGGGCCGGGGTGAGGGCATCAGCGCGCACTACGCGTTAAGCCCTTTTGCATATCCCACCAGTTGATCCAGCACAATCCCCCATCCTTCGTGGAAGCCCATCTGTTCATGCTGCTCGCGGATTTCCTTCGTCGGATGGCGCGCAATCGCCGTGTAGCGGGTTTTGCCCTCGCCCACATCCTCAAGCAGCAGGATCGCCGTCATAAACGGCTTCTCGGCCGGCTTCCAGCCTTCAGTATAGCCGTCGGTAAAGACCAGCTTTTTACCCGGGTCGATTTCAAGAAACACGCCCCGGTTATCCATCCGCTGCCCGTCCACCTCAAACACGGTGTTGAACCGCCCGCCCACCCGCAGGTCAAGGTCGCATTCGGTCACCTTATGGGGAGCAGGAATGAAGAAGTTTTTGATGTGCTCCGGCGTGGTCCAGCAGAGCCACAGCAGGTCGCGCGGCGCGTCCACCACGCGCTCCAGTTTTAAGTCTGTTTCAGGATCGAGCGTCACGATATTGTCCTCGTAAGGGAACCCCTTAAAGGATAGCCGGACTCAGGCAAATTTCCCGTTTGCCACCTCTTCCGGTGTGACCACGCCCGTATCCAGCACCCAGCCGCTAATCAGCGAGGCGGGCGTAACGTCAAACGCCGGGTTGTAGACCTGCGCGTGTTCCGGCGCCCACTGCACCGCGCCAAAGCTTCCGGCTACGCCCGTCACCTCGCTGGCGGCGCGCTGCTCAATCGGGATCGCGTCTCCGTTCGGGCAATCCGGGTCGAGGGTCGTTTGCGGCGCGGCCACGTAGAACGGAATGCCGTGGAATTTCGCCAGCACCGCCAGAGAATAGGTGCCGATCTTGTTCGCCACGTCGCCGTTGGCGGCAATACGGTCTGCACCCACCCACACAGCGTCCACCTGCCCTTTCGCCATCAGGCTGGCGGCCATGGAGTCGGTAATCAGCTGGTACGGCACACCCAGCTCGCCGAGCTCCCACGCTGTCAATCTACCGCCCTGCAGCAGCGGACGGGTTTCATCCACCCAGACGCTGCTGACGTTACCCTCCTGGTGCGCGCGAGCAATCACGCCCAGCGCGGTGCCGACGCCCGCCGTTGCCAGCCCGCCGGTGTTGCAGTGGGTCAGCAGGCGGCTGCCGGGCTTCACCAGCGCGCTGCCGGCTTTCGCTATCGCGTCGCAAAGCCGTTTGTCTTCGTCAATCAGGCGCAGCGCCTCGGCCACCAGCGCCGGAACATAATCTTCCTGCCACAGCGCAATCTTCATGCGGTCGAGGTTGTTCATCAAGTTCACCGCCGTCGGACGGGATGCGCGCAGGGTTTCCAGCGCCGCCGCCAGCTCGTCGCGGCTTTTACCGTTTTCCGCCAGCAGCGCCAGCAGCAGGCTTGCAGAGAGACCAATCAGCGGCGCGCCGCGCACCCGCAGGGCATGAATGTGCCCAACCAGCGCCTCTACGGTTGAAGCATCCAGCCAGCGTTTCTCCTGCGGAAGCGCCTGCTGGTCGAGAATAAAGAGCTGATTATCCGCCACCCGCAGGCTGGTCGTCTGTAATGTCTGCATGTCGTTAATTCCCTGTTGCGTTGTTGTAGCACATTGTGTCAGGATGAAATCCAGATGTATAGACGTCTACATGTCTTAATTAGGAAATTCGTGAGGAGCAGGCCATGTCGCAATACCGTACCTTTACCGCTCAGGATGCCGTGGAGTATGCCAGGCAGTTTGGCGGACTTGACGATCCTTCATCGCTGGTAGAGGCGCAGGAGGTAGGCGACGGCAACCTCAATCTGGTTTTTAAAATTTTCGACAGCGCGGGCGTGAGCCGCATCATCGTTAAGCAGGCGCTGCCCTACGTGCGCTGCGTTGGTGAGCCCTGGCCGCTGACGCTGGACCGCGCCCGCCTTGAAGCGCAAACCCTGGTCGAGCACTACCGGCACAGCCCGCAGCACACCGTGAAAATCCACCACTTTGACCCGGAACTGGCGGTAATGGTGATGGAAGATCTCTCCAGCCATCGCATCTGGCGCGGCGAGCTGATCAACAACATTTACTACCCGCAGGCGGCGCAGCAGCTGGGCGAATACCTCGCGCACGCGCTGTTCCACACCAGCGATTTCTACCTGCACCCGCACGCGAAAAAAGCGCAGGTGGCGAAATTCATCAACCCGGAGATGTGCGAGATCACCGAAGATCTGTTCTTCAACGATCCGTACCAGATCCACGAGCGCAACAGCTACCCGGCCGAGCTGGAAAATGACGTCGCCGCCCTGCGCGACGACGCCCAACTTAAAGTTGCCGTAGCCTCCCTGAAGCACCGCTTCTTCTCGCACGCCGAAGCGCTGCTGCACGGGGACATCCATAGCGGCTCAATTTTTGTCGCCGACGGCAGCCTGAAGGCCATCGACGCCGAGTTTGGCTATTTCGGGCCGATTGGCTTTGACATCGGCACCGCCATCGGCAACCTGCTGCTGAACTTCTGCGGCCTGCCGGGGCATCTGGGCATTCGCGATGCTGCCGCCGCTCGCGAGCAGCGCCTGACCGATATTCAGGAGCTGTGGAACACCTTTGCGGAGCGCTTCCAGGCGCTGGCAAACGAGAAATCCCGCGACGCCGCGCTCAGCGCGCCAGGCTATGCCTCCGCGTTCATGAAAAAAGTCTGGCATGACGCCATCGGGTTCTGCGGTACCGAGCTCATTCGCCGCAGCGTCGGGCTTTCCCACGTGGCGGATATCGACACCATCCAGGATGAAGCCATGCGCCACGAATGCCTGCGCCACGCGATAACGCTCGGTAAAGCGCTGATTGTCATTGCCGACCGCATCGACAGCGCGGAAGAGCTGGTAGCACGGGTGCGGCAGTACAGCTGATTTTCTCCCTCTCCCTATGGGAGAGGGTCAGGGTGAGGGGCAACAACCGCCCTCACCCCAAATACTCAATCACCGACAGCCCGCCGTTATAATCCGTGCTGTAAATAATCCCCTGCACGTCCACAAACACGTCACACGACTGGATCACCTGCGGGCGATTCGGCCGCGTGTCCATCATTCTCTCCGGCGCGGCGGGCACCAGCGCCCCGGTTTCCACCGGTCGATACGGGTTGGAAATGTCATACGCGCGCACGCCCGCGTTCTGATATGTCGCAAAAATCAGCGTCGAGCTGACAAAGCTCCCGGGCCGGTTCTCGTGCAGGTTGTGCGGGCCAAAGTGCGCCCCTTTCGCCACGTAGTCGGTTTCATCCGGCTGCGGGAAGGTCGAGATGCTTACCGGGTTCGACGGCTCGCGGATATCAAACAGCCAGATGAGCTTCTCGCCGTCCTGCTGGTTATCCAGCACCGCTTCGTCCAGCACCACCAGCAGGGAGCGGTCCGGCAGCGGCAGCGCGGTGTGCGTCCCGCCGCCAAACGGCGGGCTCCAGTTACGGTGGCTAATGAGCTTCGGCTGACTGCGGTCTTTCACGTCCAGCAGCGTCAGGCCGCCGTCGCGCCAGCTGCCGTAGGCGGTATCGCCCGCGATAATCGCGTGGTGCAGCGCGTAGCGTTTCCCTTCCGGCCAGTTCGGCTGTTCGCCTGCGGACTGGTTCATCCCCGGTAGCCACCAGCGCCCCGCTACCTCGGGCTTACGCGGGTCCGCCAGGTCGATGGTCAGGAAGATGTAGTCAGTAAAGCCGTCGATCAGCGCCGACACGTAGGCCCAGCGCCCGCCAACGTACCAGATGCGGTGAATGCCGATGCCGCTTAGCGACAGAAAGCCGATTTCACGCGGCCTGTCCGGCGTGGAGATATCGAACACTCGAAGCCCGGCGCTCCAGCCTTTGTCCTGCACGTCGCTGACGGTCTCCCCCACCTGGCGGGTGTAGTAGACCTTCTCGTCGGCAAAGCGGGCATCGGCAAACAGATCCCGGGCGTTGATCACCAGCAGCAGGTCGTCATGCGCCTGCAGGTGCACGTTCCAGGTGCCGGGCGGCGCAGGCACGTAGCCCGCCGCTTTCGGGTTTTTCGGGTCGCGCACGTCAACAATCGAAAAGCCCTGCGACACCATATGGCCGATATAGGCGAAACCGCGATGCACCATCAGCTGCACGCCATCCGGGCGGCCGCCCTGGTCGCTATGGCCAATCAGCCGCATATTGCGGCTGTATTCTGGAGGGGGTAAAGAAGTCACCTTGAGCTCCTGTTGGTTTTCCCCCTCTCCCTGTGGGAGAGGGCCGGGGTGAGGGCATCAGGCCGCACCTGACGCCGCCCGGCTTGATTTTACTTGTTTTTCGCTTCCAGCGTCGCAAACCACGGCGCGATAAAATCTTCCGTCTGGCCCCAGCCCGGAATGATTTTCCCCAGAGACGCCACGTTCACCGCCCCTGGCTGGGCGGTCAGCAGCGCCTGCGGAATGGCCGCCGCTTTGAAATCGTAAGTTGCTGGCGTCGCTTCCCCGGCAATCTTATTGGCGATCAGGCGCACGTTAGTCGCGCCAATCAGCTTCGGATCCACCGCCACGCTCACTGCCCACGGGCTGCCCGGTTCGCGCATCAGCTGCAGATCCTGGTTGGAGATGTCGATGCTGTAGAGCTTGATCTCGGTGCGTCCATTTTCTTTCAGCGCCTTATACGCGCCCTGGCTAAAAGCGTCCCAGGTGCCCCAGATGGCGTCGATTTTGCCCTTCGGGTATTTCGCCAGGATCGCACCCACCTTGTTGGCGGTATCGCCCTGCACATCAGAGGAGACGGCGCCGATGGACTCCAGCTCTTTAATATCCGGGTACTGCTTTTGCAGCGCTTTATAGGCTGCCTGACGGCGCTCCATCGGCGGGAAGCCCGCGACCCACAGCTTGACGATATTGGCCTTGCCGTTGAAATCTTTCGCCAGCTGGCCGAAAGAGAGGTTCGTCAGAGAGGCATCGTCCTGCTGGGTGACGGTCACGCCCGGGATCTCGCCGTTAACGGCGGTATCAAAGACGGCGACTTTGATACCGGCATCCACCGCTTTCTTCACCAGCGCGGTGGAGTACGGATCGCGCCCCTGAGAGAGAATAATCCCGTCATACTTCTGGCTGATGGCCTGGTTAACGAAGTCCTGGAATTTGGCGTCATCGCCGTTGCTTAAAAAGGTGCTGACCTTAAAGCCGAGCTTTTTCCCTTCCTGAATCGCCCCGGCAACAAACTGCGTGGTGTTGTCGTCCGAGCCCAGGTTACGGATCACCGCGATGCGAATGGGGCCGTCATGGTTCGCAATGGCAGCCGGAAGCGGCGCGGGTGTTGCCGCAAAGCCCGGCAGAGCAGTGAGCAATCCAAGTGCCACCAAGGAGAGTGCAATCTTTTTCATTTTTTATCCCGTTGTGTTGTCAGCGTTTTTGTATGTAGGTAATCGCCAGCGCCACCGCGAGCACCAGCCCTTTTATAATGTCCATGGCGTAATACGGCACGGAGAGCATCACCAGCCCGTTCGACAGCACGCCGAGAATGACCGCCCCGACCAGGGTGCCCAGCGCGTTCGGCTTGCCGGAGCCTGCCAGCGAGAAGCCAATCCACGCCGCCGCCACCGCATCCATCAGGTATCCGCCGCCCGCATTCACCTGCGACGAACCGATGCGGGAGGCCAGCAGAATGCCGCCCAGCCCCGCCAGCAGCGAGGCAATCACGTAGGCCGCCACCTTGTAGCGCGTGGTGCGAATGCCGGAGAGGCGCGCCGCTTCCGGGTTGCCACCAATGGCGTACATACGACGTCCGTGAGTGGTCAACGAAAGGCCAAGCTGCGCCAGCACGGTCACCACCAGCATGACGATCACAATGGTCGGCACCTGCCCCAGCAGGCTAAACGCCGCCGGAATGGTCCCTTCCGCCATGTCGCCGCTCGGCAGCACCATGTTCTCGGTAATCGACCCGCCGTAGCTGTAGGTCATCGCCACGCCCTGAATGACGAACAGGCTGGCAAGCGTGGCAAGCATGTCCGGAATACGCAGGATGACGATCAGAAAGGCGTTAAACAGCCCCACCAGCGTGCAGAGCGCGAGGGTGATCAGAATCGACTCGGTGGTACCTAAGCCGTGCCAGACGAAAAGGGAAATCACCAGCGCGTTCGCCAGCGACGCGGTGGAGCCCACGGAGAGATCGAACCCGCCAACGGTCAACGAAATTGACACGCCAACGGCAATCACCGTCACGATGGCAATCGAGCGCAGAATGTTGATGATGTTGTTCGGATCGAGGAAGCTGTCCGACGCCAGGCCAAAGACGGCCACCAGCGCGACGACGGTCAACAGCATGCCCCACCTGTAGAGAAAATCAAAAAGTTGCTGACGGCCAGACGCTGCCGCCGTTACTGAAAGGGCCTTGCTCACGACGCCGTTCCTCCGGTTGAATAATAAAGTAGTGTCTCTTCGCGGGCCTCCGCCCCGGCGATTTCCGCCACGATACGCCCGTCCCACAGCACGCAGATGCGGTCGCACAATCCCACCAGTTCAGCAAATTCGCCCGAGGCGTAAATCACCCCTTTGCCCTCGCGCGCCAGGCCGTCAATCAGCTGGAACAGGTCGGTTTTGGCCTTCACGTCCACGCCCTTGGTCGGCTCGTCGAATATCAGCACGCTGGCGTCATTGCGCAGCCATTTACCGATGGCGACCTTCTGCTGGTTGCCACCGGACAGACGTCGCAGCACCTGCCCCGGCCCACGGGCGCGCACGCCGACGCGGGCAATCACCTCTTCCGCCCAGCGCCACGCCTGACGATGGCCGAACAGGCTCCAGCGCGAAAAGCTGTTATCGGCGCACACGGCAAGGTTCATGCTCACCGGCTCGTCGATAAAAATGCCCTCTTTGCGCCGCTCCTCCGGCACCAGCGCCAGCCCGCGCAGCACCGAATCCGCCGGGTCCCGCGGGGTCCAGGCCTGATGATTCAGCTCACCGCGCGCCACGCGGCTTTTGGTGGCGCCAAACAGCGCCTTGCAAAGTTCGGTTTTCCCCGCCCCCGCCAGCCCGGCAATCCCGAGGATTTCGCCTTTGCGCAGGTGCAGGGAGATATCTTTCAGCAGCGCGTCGTCGTGCAGCCCCTCAACGCGCAGCAGCGTCTCTTCGCCGTGCGGGGGCCGCGCGGGCGGATAGATATCGCTCAGCACGTGGCCGAGCATCTTCTCGACGATCGCTTCGCCGCTAAGATCGGCCATCGGGCCGGATTCGATCAGCCTGCCGTCGCGCAGCACCGTTAAGGTGTCGCAGATGGCCTTCAGCTCGTGAATGCGGTGGGAGATAAACACCACGCCGATGCCCTGCTGCTTTAAACGTCTCACCACCGTAAACAGACGCTCGCTCTCGTGCGCGTCCAGCGGCGCGGTGGGTTCATCAAGAATCAAAAAACGGCAGTGATGAGACAAGGCGCGCGCCAGCAAAATCTGCTGCTTTTCGGCCAGCGAACAGCTGTCGATGGAACGGCGCACGTCCAGCGTAACGTCAAGCTGCGCCAGCGCCTGCCTCGCCTGCTGGCGGACGCCGCGCCAGTTGAAACGATGCCCCGGCAGCGCCAGTTGGTCGAGCATAATGTTTTCAGCGATGCTTAACCCCGGGATCAGCGCCACATCCACCTCCTGCTGTACGAGGTGGATCCCCAGCCGTTTGGCATCAAGCGGTTCACGGATGCTCACCGGCTGATTGTTGATGCTGATCTCGCCCTCATAGTGGTCGTGCGTGCCGCACAGCACCGCCATCAGGGTCGATTTCCCCGCGCCGTTGGCACCGGTCAGCGCATGTACCGACCCGCCGGTTAAGGTGAAATTCACGCACGACAGCGCCTGAAAACCGGAAAAGGCCAGGCTGATACCGCGCATTTCAAGGCGACTGGAAACCATCCGCGTAAATCCTTCATTACTCTTCTGATTTATCGAATTTTTCACAGCTCCGGTTGACTGACAACGACGGAAAAGGCATAACTTAAAGCGAAATATTATTAGCCATCCGGATGTCCAGACATAACATCGGGTTAGCACTTGCTAAAAAGGACAACACCATGAGCAACACCGACATCCGCGTCGTGCCCGGCCCGGCGAACTACTTCTCTCACCCCGGAAGCCTTGCGCAGCTGGATAACTTCTTTACCCCGGAACAGCTTTCCCGCGCGGTATGGATCTACGGCGAGCGCGCTATCGAAGGTGCGCGCCCTTTCCTGCCGGAGAGCTTTAACGCGCCGGGGGCGAAACACCTGCTGTTTAAAGGCCACTGCAGCGAGCGCGACGTCACCCATCTGGTGAACGAATCCGGCAGCGGCGCCAGCGTGGTGATTGGCGTCGGCGGCGGCGCGGTACTGGATACCGTCAAGGCCGTGGCGCGCCGCTTAGGGGTGCCGTTCGTGGGCATCCCTACCATTGCCGCCACCTGCGCGGCCTGGACCCCGCTCTCCGTCTGGTACAACGATGCCGGTCAGGCGCTGCATTTTGAGATCTTCGACGACGCCAACTTCCTGGTGTTGGTGGAGCCGCAGATCGTCCTTAACGCCCCGGCGGAATATCTGCTGGCAGGCGTCGGCGATACGCTGGCGAAGTGGTATGAGGCGGTAGTGCTTGCCCCGCAGCCTGAAAATCTGCCGCTAACCGTGCGGCTGAGCATCAACGGCGCGCTGGCGATCCGCGACGTGCTGCTGGAACACAGTGAGCAAGCGCTGGCCGACCAGCAGCGCGGCGAACAGACGCAGGCGTTCCGGGACGTGGTGGATGCGATTATCGCCGGTGGCGGGATGGTCGGCGGACTGGGCGAACGCTATACGCGCGTGGCGGCAGCGCATGCGGTACACAACGGCTTAACCGTGCTGCCGCAGACGGAAAAATACCTGCACGGCACCAAGGTGGCCTACGGTATTCTGGTGCAGAGCGCCCTGCTCGGCCAGGACGACGTGCTGGCGCAGCTGGTGACGGCGTACAAGCGCTTTAACCTGCCGACCACGCTTCGCGAGCTGGACGTCGACATCAATAACCGGGAAGCGCTGGATAAGGTCATTGCCCACACCCTGCGCCCGGTGGAGTCGATTCACTATCTGCCGGTTGCGTTAACACCTGACGTTCTGCGCGCCGCGTTTGAGAAAGTGGAATCCTTCAGCCGTTAATCTCGCCGACAGGCTATACCTAATGATGATTCTTACCACTCTCGTAACGAGGTCATCATGCAGATCGATTTAACAGGTAAAAAGGCGCTGGTTACCGGCGCCAGCCGCGGGCTGGGCCGGGCAATTGCACTCTCGCTGGCGCGCGCCGGTGCGGATGTGATTATTACGTATGAAAAATCGGCCGATAAAGCCCAGGCGGTCGCCGATGAGATTAAGGCACTGGGACGACACAGCGAAGCCGTGCAGGCGGACAGCGCCAGCGCACAGGCGATACAGGACGCCGTCACCCATGCGGCGCGTTCCCTTGGCGGGCTGGACATTCTGGTCAACAACGCCGGGATCGCGCGCGGCGGCCCGCTGGAGTCCATGACGCTGGCGGACATTGACGCCCTTATCAACGTCAACATCCGCGGCGTGGTGATTGCCATTCAGGAAGCGCTGGTGCACATGTCCGACGGCGGGCGCATCATCAACATCGGCAGCTGTCTGGCAAACCGCGTGGCGCAGCCGGGCATTGCCGTTTACTCGATGACCAAATCTGCCCTTAACTCCCTCACCCGCGGACTGGCCCGTGATTTAGGACCGCGCGGCATTACCGTTAACCTGGTGCACCCCGGCCCGACCAACAGCGATATGAACCCGGAAGACGGGGAACAGGCTGACGCTCAGCGTCAGCTTATTGCGTTGGGTCACTACGGTCAGCCGGAAGACGTCGCGGCGGCGGTCACCTTCCTTGCCAGCCCGGCTGCTGGTCAGATCTCCGGTACCGGTCTGGACGTAGACGGCGGTTTGAACGCCTGATCGCATATTTTCTGCAAGCCTCTGTCGCCCGGCAGAGGCCTTCCCGAGCAGCCTTGAAGGTTTGCGTTTTGCCGCTTTCTCCCGTTTTTTCTCCGCTCTACAGTAGCCCATTAGAAATTCAGAATTTATCTAATAGTCTTATTATTTCCTTATGTTTTGTGTGGGCGTACAGTGGAGGTACGGATGAAGATTGTCTGGTCAAAAACAGCTGAGAAGCAATTTTCTAAAATCGATAATCGGTATCAAAACCGCATTAAATTCAGGCTGGAGAAGATGGATGATAAAGCGTCACCGGTCTCAGATATCAAGAAATTATCTTCTCCCGAAAACCACTTCAGGTTGCGATTAGGCGATTACAGGATCATTTACACCTTCGGGGACCCGCCGGATGACACCTGTTACGTAGTGGCGGTAAAACGCCGGACAACCACCACCTACCTTCATGAGGAGCATACGGAATATGACTATTCAGTTCATCAAGGATGAAGAAGGAAAAAAACAGTATGTTGTCATTCCCTACGGTGAATATTTTCGCATGCGCTTAGCCATGCTGGAGTACGACGACGATAATGAAAACGACTGGGAAGACATCCCTTACGAATCAGACATCTACGATAACGTAGGTTTACCGGGTGAAGTGTGCGACATCATGCATAACGAGAACGTTAGCCTGCAGGCCGCGTGGCGTATCCTGCGCGGCATGTCCCAGCAAGAGGTGGCTGAGAAACTCGGCATTAGCCAGTCTGCCGTGTCACAGCTGGAAGCGCTGGACTCCAGACCGCAAAAGCGCACCCGCGAAAAGCTGGCGGTCGTCTACGGCTGTAAACAGGAGCAAATCAGCCTCTATTTACCTAAAGAGGGTTAACAGCACTTCGCCCCGCCCTTGCCGCCGTAGCGGGCATCCTGACGGTCGCGGAAAAATTCTTCGTAGGTCATGGGCGTCTGGTCCGGATGGTTGACGCGCATATGCTCGACGTAGTTGTCGTAATCCGGCACACCAATCATCATTTTGGCGGCCTGGCCCAGGTACTTACCTGCTTTGGAAAGGGTGTCGAACATAGGTCGTTTCTCGCTATTTCCCCTCACCCTAACCCTCTCCCCAAAGGGGGGAGGGAATTTGAACACCCTCTCCCCTTTGGGGAGACGGCCGGGGTGAGGGGTATATTTAGTTAAATTAATGCGCCCCTTTCGCCTGGGTGACAATCTCTTCCAGGTTTTCAGGCATTGGCTCGTACGGCGTCTCTTTCGCTGTTGGCTTATCGTTTTTCAACGCCGCCAGCGCGGTCTTGAGAGAATACAACGCCAGCACCACGACCACCACCATAAAGAAGATGGTCAGCCCGGCATCCAGACGGTTGTTAAACACCAGCTGCGACAGCTGGGACTCGGTGTACTGCGCCGGGATCTTACCGCTGTCGATCATCGCCTGGAACTTGTTGGCGATCGCCAGGAAGCCCACCTTGTTGTCCGGGCTGAAGGCTTTCTGCCAGCCCGCCGTCAGGGTACAAATCAGCAGCCACGCGGTGGGCACCAGCGCCACCCAGGCGTAACGCTGGCGCTTCATCTTGAACAGCACCACCGCGCAGAGCATCAGCGCCATGCCTGCCAGCATCTGGTTGGCGATACCGAACAGCGGCCACAGGGTGTTAATCCCGCCCAGCGGATCCACCACGCCCTGGTGCAGGAAGTAGCCCCACGCCAGCACACACAGCGCCGTCGCCAGCAGGTTAGCCGGGAGCGAGTCGGTACGCTTCAGGTTCGGCGAGATCACGCCAAGCAAATCCTGGAGCATAAAGCGCGCCGCACGGGTTCCCGCATCCACCGCCGTCAGGATAAACAACGCCTCAAAAAGAATGGCGAAGTGATACCAGAACGATACGTCCATCAGCCCACCCAGCGCGCCGTGGAGGATGTAAGCCATGCCCACCGCAAGCGTAGGCGCTCCGCCCGCACGGGAGATGATCGACTGTTCGCCCACCTCATCAGCAATGTGCGTCAACGTTTCCGGGGTGATCGCAAAGCCCCAGCCGCTCACCACCTGCGCGGCAGAGGCCACCACGTCAGCGGTTCCGGCCGGGGCCAGCACCGCCATCGGGCTGTTCATCGCGAAGTACACGCCCGGGTCAATAATACAGGCGGAAACCAGCGCCATAATCGCCACAAAGGACTCCATCAGCATGCCGCCGTAGCCAATCAGGCAGGCCTGATTTTCATTCGCCAGCATCTTCGGCGTGGTCCCGGAGGCAATCAGCGCGTGGAAGCCCGACACCGCGCCGCAGGCGATGGTGATAAACAGGAACGGGAACAGGTTGCCGGTCCAGACCGGACCGGTACCGTCGATAAATTTGGTCAGCGCCGGCATGGTCAGGGTCGGACGCATAATCAGAATGCCAATCGCCAGCCCGACGATGGTGCCGATTTTCAGGAAGGTAGAGAGGTAGTCACGCGGGGCCAGCAGCAGCCACACCGGCAGCACCGCCGCCACAAACCCGTAGCCCACCAGCATCCAGGTCAGCTGTACGCCGGTAAAGTCGAAGAACGGCGCCCAGGTCGGGCTTTCCGCCACCCAGCCGCCGGAGATAATCGCGAATACCAGGAATACCAGGCCAATCACCGACACTTCACCGATGCGGCCCGGGCGCAGGTAGCGTATGTAGATCCCCATAAACAGCGCCAGCGGAATGGTGAAGGCAACCGTGTAGGTCCCCCACGGGCTGTGGGTCAGCGCTTTCACAACGATCATCGCCAGCACCGCGAGGATGATCACCATGATCATAAAGGTCGCTACGAGGGCAATCACCCCGGCGGTTGCCCCCATCTCCTCTTTCACCAGCTCGCCCAGCGAACGGCCGTCGCGGCGGGTGGAGACGAACAGCACCATAAAGTCCTGCACCGCCCCCGCCAGCACCACGCCCGCGAGGATCCAGATCATCCCCGGCAGGTAGCCCATCTGCGCCGCCAGCACCGGCCCCACCAGCGGACCCGCCCCGGCAATCGCCGCAAAATGGTGACCGAACAGCACTTTTTTGTCGGTCGGCACATAGTCCAGACCGTCATTGTGGCGCACGGCAGGCGTCATGCGCGTGCCGTCAACCGCCAGCACGGTATTGGCGATATAGCGGCCATAAAAACGGTACGCGATCAGATAAATGCAGACGGAGGCGACGACGATCCAGAGCGCATTGATCTGTTCCCCCCGGTTGAGGGCGATATAGCCCAGGGCAAAGGCTCCCACAACGGAGAGCACCGCCCATGTAAGGTATTTCCCTGAGTTGTTCATAGCTGTTATCCGTTGTTGTGAAACAGTGAGATGTTACATTTTGTTTCTAGAACAACGGATAAAATTTAACAACTTTGAAACGCAATAATGCGTGGTCAAACCAGAGATTTACACCACAGTGTTAAGCCGATCACTTTCAGCCGAATGGCCTACCCCAGCACCATCGTACTCAACCGACAGGTGCAGCACCGCCGCCCCTGTTCGTCGAATACCACGATCTCCCAGCTCTGACTCGAACGCCCCAGATGCAGCGGCTGACATACCCCGCGCACCTTACCGTGAGAGACGGCGCGATGGTGCGTGGCGTTCAGCTCCGTGCCCACCACGCTCTGCCCGTCGCGGGTCATCAGAAAACCGGCCATTGAGCCCAGCGTTTCCGCCAGCGCCGCCGACGCCCCGCCGTGCAGCAGGCCAAACGGCTGATGGGTGCGCGCATCCACCGGCATCTCCGCTTCCAGCGTGTCGTCCCCGAGGCGGGTATAAACGATGCCCAGATGTGCCACAAGGGTGTTCACGCTGGTGGCGTTCAGTTCTTCAGGCGATAAATGACGTTTCCAGATCATCAGGCCCCCAGCGTGGAGCCGCCGTCCACCACAATATCCTGCAGGGTGATATGGCTGGCGGCATCGGATGCCAGGAACAGCACCGTGCTGGCAATCTCCTGCGGACGGGCAATCTTGCCCAGCGGAATACCGAGCTTGAACTGCTCGCCAAAGCCACGAATACGCTGCTGCTCCGCATCGTCGCTTTTCCACAGGGTGCGCTGCATGTCGGTGTCCGTTGAGCCCGGCGACACCAGGTTACAGCGCACGCTGCTGCCCGCCAGCTCCAGCCCGACGGTCAGGGCCAGGCTTTTCAGCGCCGCTTTCGAGGCACCGTAGGCGCTCATGCCGATGCGCGGCGCGTGTGCCGCGTCGGATGCCACAGTGACAATCGCCCCGCCCTGCTGACGACGGAACTGGCCCATCGTCTGCTGGAACAGGTTGAACGCGCCGCCAACATTGACCGCAAAGGTCTGCTGCCAGTCCTCCTGCGAGAGCTGGTCCGTCGCCCCCATGCGCAGAATGCCCGCCGCGTTGACCAGCACGTCCAGACGTTCGAGGGTATTAAGCAAACGGCCACACGTATCGCTAACCTGAGCAAAATCCGCCACGTCCAGCGTCTCGGTGGCGAAGGGGTAATCGCCCTGCGGGAAGGCCAGGTCGAACCCGGTCACCTCTGCGCCCGCCTCAGCAAACGCCAGCGCCGTCGCGTAGCCAATCCCCTTCCCCGCGCCCGTTACCCAGACGGTTTTGCCGGTGAAATCAAAACCCATTACTTCACCTCGCGGGAGAGCAGCGCCCACCAGGCGTCGATTGTTGGATTTTTTGCCAGCATCACGAAATCGATATCGCCGTGCACTTTGCGCCAGCGGGCGGCCAGCGCCATCATGCGCACCGAGTCCAGACCGTAGTCGATCAGGTTTTCGTCATCCATCGGCTCGTCGGACTCGTCCAGTAAAGGCAGGATCAGCTCGCGTAGCGCGGCTTTCGAGGCCGGAACGGACGGCAGTAGTTCGTCGGTCATCACCACGCGGCCCGAGCGTCCTGCCACGTAGTTGAGCGACATCAGGTGCTCGTCGCGGGTGAAATCCGCCAGCGCGTCGGCAATGAAGAACGGCTTGATGTCGCGCATAAAGGCATCGGTGGCGGTGGTCATACAGCCGATATGGGCGTAAACGCCGGTAATCAGCAGCTGGTTGCGGCCCGTCTCTTTTAGCATCTGCTCCAGCGGCGAGCGGTGGAACGCGCTGTAGCGCCACTTCACCAGCACCGTGTCCGCTTCGTCCGGGGTCAGCTCAGCGACGATGCGCTGCTGCTCCGGCGAGCGGGTCAGGCCCGGCCCCCACATGTCGTTCAGCAGGGCGCGATCTTCGTCGCTCTGCTCTTTCGGCTGGGCGGTGTAGTACACCGGAATGTTGTGCGCTTTGCACCAGGCGCGCAGTCTGGCGATGTTCGCCACCACCTGCTGCATCATCGCGCTGTTTTCGCCCCAGAAGTTCAGGAAATACTCCTGCATATCGTGGATTAGCAGCGCGGCGCGTTCCGGCTCAAAGCTCCAGTTCACCTTGTTGGTCGGTAGCTCTGCGGCAGTCGGCAGCGCGTAAGCGGTTAATTTTGGAATGGCCATACTCTGTTCCTTAGCCCTGTGCCCGTTCAGCAAGCCACAGGCGCAGCTGTTTCTTATCGACTTTGCCGACCGGCGTTAACGGAAGCGCATCCACGCTCTCCACGCGGTCCGGCAGCTTAAATTCGGCAACGCCCTGCTCGCGCAGGAAGCGACGCACCTCGACCGCGCGCAGGGGCTGTTTCACCACCAGATACGCGCAGCTTTTTTCGCCCAGCAGGCTGTCCTCCATGCTCACCAGCGCGGCGTGGATCACCGCTTCGTGGCGCAGCAGCAGGTTTTCGATCTCTTCGGCGGCGATCTTCTCACCGCCGCGGTTGATCTGATCCTTCTCACGCCCCTGTACGGTGATGTAGCCCTGCTCGTCAATGGCGATCAGATCGCCGGAGCAGTAAAAGCCGTCGGCGTCGAAGGCGCTGGCGTTGTGTTCCGGGCTGTTGAAATAGCCGCGGAAGGTATACGGTCCGCGCGTCATCAAACGCCCGACCTCACCGCGCGGCAGCGGGTTGCCGTCCTCGTCCGCCACCCACACTTCGTCGTCCGGGCACATCGGGCGGCCCTGGGTATTGATGATGCGCTCCGGCGTATCGTCGAGCGCGGTGTAGTTCACCAGCCCTTCGGCCATGCCGAACACCTGCTGAAGCTGGCAGCCGATTTCCGCCGGAATACGCGCCGCAAGCGTGGCGGACAGACGCGCGCCGCCCACCTGCAGCAGCTTCAGCGATTTAAGCTGCGCGTTGCCCGCCCCGTCGGCAATCGCCTGAAGCCAGAGGCTGACAGCAGGCGGCACCAGCGAGGTGACGTTAATCTGATGCTGTTCAATCAGCGGGAAGCAGAGCGTGGCGCTCGGATCGTTCGCCAGCACCACGCAGCCGCCTGCCGTGAAGACGCCCAGCGATCCCGGCGAGCTCATGGCATAGTTATGCGCCGCGGGCAGCGCGTTCAGGTAACGCGTTTCGGCGGTGATACCGCAGATCTCGTTGCTGCGGCGGATGCTGTAGTCGTAATCGTTGTGCGTGCGCGGGATCAGCTTCGGCGTGCCGGTGCTGCCGCCGGAGAGCTGGAAAAACGCTACTTCGTCGGCGGGCGTCGGGTTCGGAATGAAGTTGTCCGCCGGACGCGCAGTCGCCGCTTCCAGAGCATGTGCGCCCTTATCGCCGCGCAGCAGCACGGCGCGAACCGAGCGGTGTTCATCCACGAAGGTATTAAGAAAATCATCGCCCGCGAACAGGGCATGGTCGCGATCGGCGATCAGCACGGCGGGTTTGATCTGCACGGCGTAGGCGTTCAGCTCGCTGCGCTGATGGCTAAAGAGCGCGTTCACCGGCGCGACACCGATCTGCAGCAGCGCGAAGAAGGTGATGTAGAACTCGGCCACGTTGCCGAGCTGCACCAGCGCGGTCTCGCCGCGGTGCAGCCCCTGCGCCTGAAGGGCGGACGCCAGATTGTTCACCGCCTGATGAAACGCGCGGTAGGTGATGCGCCGATCGCCGTCGATAATCGCCACGGCATCGCTGTCCGCATGGTCCGTCAGGATGTGGGTCAGCGGCAGATCCAGCCAGTAGCCTTTTTCGCGGTAGCGGCGGGCGAATTCCTCAGGCCAGCGGGTAAAGGGAATGGTCATGAGTGTTCCTTAGTGCAGGCCAAACACGTTGAGCATGGTGGAGAGCTTCACGCCGGTTTCGCGCCACTCGCCCACCGGCGAGGAGGCGGGGACAATGCCCGCACCGGCAAACAGGCGAACGGTGTTTTTATGCAGACGCGCGCAGCGGATGGTTACCACCCACTCGCCGTTGCCTTCGCTGTCGCACCAGCCGACGATGCCGCCGAAAAGCTCGCGATCGAACGGCTCCAGCTCGGCAATCAGCTCTTTTGCCGCCTGATGCGGGAAACCGCTCAGTGCCGGCGTCGGATGCAGCAGGCAGGCCAGGGTCAGGGCGTTTTCGTTCTCGCGCGCGTCGCCTTCAACCGGCGTCGCCAGATGCCACAGCGTCGGCGTGGTAATCAACTGAGGAGAATCAGGCATGCTGAGATGGTGGCTGCGCGGCGCCAGAATGGCCTTCATCGCCTGGGTGACCAGGTCGTGCTCGTGACGGTCCTTTTCGGAGGCCAGCAGCTTATTGCCCGCTTCGCGATCCAGCACGTCGTCCGGCTGACGGCGCGCGGAGCCTGCCAGCGGCAGCGAGCTAAAGTGCCTGCCCTCTTTGCGCAGCAGCAGTTCCGGGCTGGCGCCGAGCAGCACGCCGCCGTCTTCCAGCGGCACGTGGAAGTTAAAGCTAGCCGGGTTCTGGGCGATCAGACGCTCCATCAGCGCGCCGCTGTCTATATGTTTGTCGGTGGCAATATCAATCAGACGCGACAGCACCACCTTGTTCACCTGCGGCGTGGCGGTCAGCGACGCGGCGCGGGCGACCATCTGTTCAAAAACGGGCTGAGCGGGGATCTCGGTGCGCTGTTCCACCTTCAGCGCCTGCGCGCCGGAGAAATAGCGCGCGGACTGCTGACGCGCAGGACGGGAAAACGTCTCCCAGCGTTGCGGAATAAACAGCGACGACGGCTTACGGGTATCGAACGGGATGGCCCCTACCATGACGGGATGGGCGATGCCGCTGGCTTTTGCATTCCGGAAAGCCTGGGCTAATTTCTGCTGGAAGTGCCCCGCCGGATCGTCGCCGCCGACGGCAGGTTCAGAGAAGCGGGCAAAACAGCCTGAGGTAGTAAAACTGCGATAAGGCGACATAAAGAAAAAGCTGTCTGATTGCAGCGTGGTCGCGGCGTGCTGAACTTCCTCAGCCAGGGACGTGTCCATATCATCCTCCTCAAAATGATAAAAGAAGCAATAATGATTATCATTTATATTTTCGTCGGCTAACCTAATCCCACATCGCCCCGCTGTCAACCATCGGGTAAAGACTTGTGCGACAAACGCTTGCATCCCTCCCTCACAACCATGAAAATGAGAAGCATTATCTTCAACAAAAACAGGATGCCGCTCAGTGAAATTCCCTGCCGTTTGCCGCAATGCCCTCTTTTTGACAGGACTTTTTGTTTTAGGACTAACCTCAGCCACCGCCGCAGACTGGCCGCGCCAGGTGACCGACAGCCGCGGCGTACACACGCTGGAGAGCAAACCGACGCGGATTGTCTCCACCAGCGTGACCTTAACCGGCTCCCTGCTGGCGATTGACGCCCCGGTCGTCGCCAGCGGTGCGACCACGCCGAACAACCGCGTGGCGGACGCGCAGGGTTTTCTGCGCCAGTGGGGTGATATTGCGAAACAGCGTAAGGTTGCGCGGCTGTACATCGGCGAGCCGAGCGCCGAAGCGGTAGCGGCGCAAATGCCGGACCTGATTTTGATCGGCGCCACCGGCGGGGATTCCGCGCTGGCGCTGTACGATCAGCTCTCCGCCATCGCCCCGACGCTTATCATTAACTACGACGACAAGAGCTGGCAGGCGCTGCTGACCCAACTGGGCACCATCACCGGACAGGAAAAACAGGCCGCAGAGCGCATTGCCGAGTTTGATAAACAGCTCGCGCAGGTGAAACAGCAGATGAAGCTGCCGCCGCAGCCGGTGAACGCCATCGTCTACACCGCTGCAGCGCACAGCGCCAACCTGTGGACCGCGGAATCGGCGCAGGGCAAGCTGCTGCACCAGCTGGGCTTTACGCTGGCCGCTCTGCCCGCCGGGCTGCACACGTCAAAAAGTCAGGGCAAACGCCACGACATTATCCAGTTAGGTGGGGAAAACCTGGCGACGGGGCTGAACGGCGAAGGGCTGTTTGTGTTTGCCGGCGACCAGAAAGACGTGGATGCGATTTACGCCAACCCGCTGCTGGCGCATCTACCTTCGGTGAAAAACAAACGGGTTTGGGCATTGGGAACCGAGACGTTCCGCCTGGATTATTACAGCGCGATGCTGGTGTTAGACAGACTGAATGCGTTGTTTAAGTAAGCATTTTCCCTCCCTCTCCCTGTGGGAGAGGGCCGGGGTGATGGCATCAGGCCGCACCGTCGTTCAACCCACTCTCCTGCCTGAACCGGCGCAATTCTGCCAACGTCATTAATAAAATCACACCAATAATTGCCAATACAAACCCGCTGCTGCTCGCCGAAGCCACCGGGGTCATCATCGCCCCCAGCCCACCGAGGATCGCCGCGCCAATCGCATCGCCCGTGACGTTCTGCGCCGTCCACAGGCCATTAATGCGCCCGAGCATGCCTTCCGGCGTCTGGGTCTGGATCAGGGTGTACTGAAGCAATGAGCTGATGGCGCTCAGCCAGCCGAAAATCACCAGGCACAGCACGCCCAGCGCCCACACCGGCATCAGGCTAAAGAAGCCGATGGCGATAAACGAGGCCAGCGTGGCAAGCAGCATAATCAGCCCCGGACGCGCGCTCTGCGCCAGGTTGCCGCTGGTCAGCGCCCCGCACGCCGCGCCGAGCGGAATGGCGGCGTACAGCACGCCAATCTCCGAGGCGCTCATCTGCCACTCGCCCGCCAGCGCCGGGTAGAGCACGCGCACGGCGCTCGCCATCGTCAGCAGGCCGCCGAGCAGCGCAATGCCGCCAATCAGCGAGTTGCTGAACAGGAAACGAATCGCGGCCATCAGCGATTTCAGCGGATGCTCGCGCGGCTGCGGCGGAGGTGGCAGCAGCGGCAGGCGCAGCAGCGTTAGCGTGGTGATAAAGGTCCCCGCCGCCGCCAGCCCGTAGTTCCACGCCACGTTGCCAGTTGCCAGCAGCAGGCCGCCCACCATTGGTGAAATCACCGAGCCGAGGCGCACGGTGAGCATGGTAATCGCTCCCGCCTGCATCAGATTCTCGCGCCCGACCAGCGCGGGCGTTGCCGCCAGCAGCGCCGTCACGCCCAGCGAGGCGAAGAAACCGTCCCACAGCCCCAGCGCGTAAATGGCGATCAGCGACGGCTCCGGCAGCATCGCGTTCAGACACAGCCCGATAAAGCCCACGCCGCAGGTGCCGCGCGCCAGCAGGATCAGCTTTTTACGCTCGTAGCGGTCCGCCAGCACGCCGCCGACCATCAGGCCGATGAACATCGCCCCGCCGGTTAAGGTGACGGATAACCCCACCAGCCAGCTGGAGTGCGTCATGGTCTGGATCTGGACCGGCACGGCCACGCCGAGCAGGCCGAGGGACAAAATGGAGATAAAGCGAGCGATAAACACGGCGCGATACGCCGGGTGCGTTTTCAGCAGGCTGAGGTTGAGCAGCCAGGATTTTTGATTCATGACAAAGCCTTGAGTCTATTTCTACCCATTCAATGGGCGCACATGCTAACATAGCCAAATAAGATAGATAACGATAATCACTATCATTATCAAATCATGGATGTTGCTATGTCGTTTTCCTCTTCTGCGGTGCGCGCCGCTGCCGCACCCGTTTTACTGCTGCTCCTGAGCCTTGCGGTTGCACTCAGCCTGCTGGTCGGCGCGAAGCCGCTGCCCGCGTCCGTTATCGTTGATGCGCTTACCGGCACCTGCCAGAGCGCAGACTGCATTATCGTGCTCGACGCCCGACTGCCACGCACGCTTGCCGGGCTGCTGGCGGGTGGCGCGCTTGGCCTTGCCGGTGCCCTGATGCAAACCCTTACCCGCAACCCGCTGGCGGACCCCGGCATTCTCGGCGTCAACTCCGGCGCCAGCTTTGCCATCGTGCTCGGCGCGGCGCTGTTCGGGTTGACGTCGCCCTCTGAACAGCTGGTGATGGCCTTCTGCGGCGCGCTGGCCGCCTCGCTGGTCGTCGCCTTTACCGGGAGCCAGGGCGGCGGGCAGCTGAGTCCGGTACGCCTGACGCTTGCGGGCGTGGCGCTCGCGGCGGTGCTGGAAGGCTTGTCCAACGGCATCGCCCTGCTCAACCCGGACGTCTACGACCAGCTGCGCTTCTGGCAGGCTGGCTCGCTGGATATCCGCACCCTCGACACGCTGAAAGTGGTGGCGATCCCGGTCGCTATCGCTGCCGCCGTGACGCTGTTTTTGAGCCGATCGCTCAACAGCCTGAGCCTCGGCAGCGACACCGCCACCGCCCTCGGCAATCGGGTGGCGCGCACGCAGCTGATTGGTCTGCTCGCCATCACCGTACTCTGCGGCAGCGCGACCGCCGTGGTCGGTCCGATCGCCTTTATCGGTCTGATGATGCCGCACATGGCGCGCTGGCTGGTAGGGGCGGATCACCGCTGGTCGCTGCCGGTGACGCTGCTTGCAACCCCTGCCCTGCTGCTGTTTGCCGACGTGCTGGGCCGCCTGCTGGTGCCCGGCGAGCTGCGCGTCTCGGTGGTCAGCGCCTTTATCGGCGCGCCGGTGCTGATCTTCCTGGTTCGTCGTAAACGCGGAGGTGGCGCATGATGGCCCCGTCCCGCCGTTTACTGACCAGTGTCTCGCTGCTGCTTCTCGCCATTCTGCTGCTGGCGGTCTGGAGCCTGCGCAGCGGCGCGGTGTCGCTCGACTTTACTCAGGTGGTTAACGCCCTGCTCGGCAGCGCGCCGCGCAATATCACCATGGTGGTGACGGAGTGGCGACTGCCGCGCGTGGCGATGGCGATTCTGGTCGGCGCGGCGCTCGGCGTGAGCGGTGCGATATTCCAGTCGCTGATGCGCAACCCGCTCGGCAGCCCGGACGTGATGGGCCTCAATACCGGGGCCTGGAGCGGCGTGCTGGTGGCGATGGTGCAGTTTGGTCAGCACCTGACGGCGATTACCTTTACGGCGATGGCGGGCGGCATTCTGACGTCCTTACTGATCTGGGCGCTGGCCTGGCGCAACGGCATCGACACCTTCCGCCTGATCGTCATCGGGATCGGCATCCGCGCCATGCTGATGGCCTTTAACACCTGGCTTTTACTGCAGGCCTCGCTGGAAACCGCGCTCTCCGCGGGGCTGTGGTACACCGGTTCCCTCAACGGCCTGACGTGGGGCAAAACCTGGCCCGCCGCGCCGCTGATTGTGCTGATGTTTATCGGCGCGCTGCTGCTGGTGCGACGTATGCGCCTGCTGGAGATGGGCGACGACAGTGCCTGCGCACTGGGCGTGGGCGTCGAGCGCTCGCGCCTGATGCTGATGCTGGTCGCCGTACTGCTGACCGCCGCCTCCACCGCGATCGCCGGGCCGATCTCGTTTATCGCCCTCGTGGCACCGCACATCGCCCGCCGTCTTAGCGGAACGGCGAAGTGGGGATTAACCCAGGCAGCGCTGTGCGGCGCGCTGCTGCTATTGGCCGCCGATCTCTGCGCCCAGCGGCTGTTTATGCCTTATCAACTGCCGGTGGGCGTAGTGACCGTCAGCCTCGGCGGGATTTACCTCATCGTCTTGCTCGTTCAGGAGTCACGCAAGAAATGACAGATTCAACCACCCGCTTGCGCGGCGAAAACCTCACCCTCGGCTACGGCAAAAAAATCATTGCCCGTGACTTATCCGTTGCCATTCCGGACGGCCACTTTACCGCGATTATCGGGCCGAACGGCTGCGGTAAATCGACCCTGCTGCGCACGCTGAGCCGCCTGATGACGCCGGCTGAGGGCAGCGTGTTCCTCGACGGGGAGCAGATCCAGCGCTTCGCCAGCAAAGAGGTGGCCAGGCGCATCGGGCTGCTGGCGCAAAACGCCACCACGCCGGGAGACATCACGGTGCAGGAGCTGGTCTCACGCGGGCGCTACCCGCACCAGCCGCTGTTTACCCGCTGGCGCAAAGAGGACGACGAGGCGGTGAACCGCGCGATGCAGGCGACGGGAATTACCGATCTCGCCCGGCAAAGCGTGGACACACTCTCCGGCGGGCAGCGTCAGCGCGCGTGGATCGCGATGGTGCTGGCGCAGGAGACCTCCATCATGTTGCTGGACGAGCCGACGACCTGGCTCGACATCAGCCATCAGATTGACCTGCTGGAGCTACTGAGCGAGCTGAACCGCACTCAGGGGTATACCCTGGCGGCGGTGCTGCACGACTTAAACCAGGCGTGCCGCTACGCTACGCATCTGATTGCCCTGCGAGACGGTGAGATTGTGGCTCAGGGCGCGCCGAAAGAGATTGTGACGCCGGATCTGATCGAGAGGATCTACGGCATGCGCTGCATGATTATTGACGATCCGGTAGCGGGCACGCCTCTGGTGGTGCCGTTAGGTCGGCGGTAATTGCCGGGTGGCGGCTACGCCTTACCCGGCCTACACTCGGCTCCCGTAGGCCGGGTAAGGCGCAGCCGCCACCCGGCGCTTTTGACGTTACCCCAATATATCCTTCAACACTGGCCCAATTTTCTCAAACGCCTGCGGTGAAATAATATCCACGTGGGCGCAGTCCTGGCTGTACACCTCAAGCTCCGCCACCCACGGCGCCCACGCGACCTGCGGATCCATCGTTCGCGTACGTTCGGCGACAAACAGCGTCGCTTTGCCGTCAAACCGCGCGCTGTGCGCCGTGGTGAGCAGCCGTACCGCGTCGGCGTAGTTGCCTTCGATAGCGTTAAACAGCTCGCTGGAGCCCTGCCCCTGCTGCGCGGCGATAAACGCCTGACGCTCGCGCTCAATTTCCGCCAACACCTCCGGGTCGAGGCCGTTGGCCTCTTTCTCCGCCCAGTTCTGGGTTTCCGGCGGCCAGGTGTCCAGCAGTCCGAGGAAGGCCACCTCTTCACCCAACTCGCGCAGACGCGCAGCAATGCCCTGCGCCAGCGTGCCGCCGAGAGAATAGCCGAACAGATAATATGGCCCCTGTGGCTGCTGCTTACGCAACGTATTCAGGTGATGCTCAATCACCCCATCCAGATCCGCACACTGCTGCATCGGCCCCTCTGGTCGAGGAGACTGAATGCCGGTAATTGACCAGCGCGGACTGAGGTAGCGCGCCAGCACGCTAAACTGCCAGGCAAAACCGGACGCAGGATGGAAGCAGAACAGCGTCGGGCCGTTGCCTTCGCGCAGCGGCAGCAGGGTTTCATAGCCCAGACGCTGCGCCTGCTCGTCGCTCATCTGTGAATCCAGCAGCGCGCTGAGCTTGCTCACCGTCGAGGCGACCATAATCTGCCCCGGCGTCACCTTGCGCTCGAACACGCGGCTAAGCTGCGCCGCCAGGCGCATCGCCAGCAGCGAGTGTCCGCCGAGGGCAAAGAAGTCGGCTTCGATATCGTTGACCTCACAGCCCAGCAGGGCGGAGAAAGCCTGCGCGACGGCGGTTTCGGTTTCCGTCTCCGGCGCGTGGCCGGAGGTTTTGCTGGTCAGCTCCGGCAGCGGCAGCGCCTTGCGGTCGAGCTTGCCGTTGGCGCTGAGCGGCAGCGTACTGATTTGCAGCAGCACCACCGGCACCATATGCGGCGGCAACTGGGCTTTGAGCGATTCCAGCAGCGCGTCGCGGTCCAGCGGTAAACCGGATTCGGAGACCACATACCCCACCAGCTGGCGGGCATCGCCTCCCGTCGCCGCCGCCTGGTTGAACACGCAGGCGTGGGCGACGGCCTGGGCCACGTCCGGCAGCGCGAGCATCGCCCGGTCGATTTCGCCCAGCTCGATGCGCTGGCCGCGGATTTTTAACTGATCGTCGCTGCGGCCCAGATACTCCACCGCGCCGTTGTCCAGCCAGCGGGCGACGTCACCGGTACGATACATCCGCTCGCCCGGCGCAAACGGGTCGGCAATAAAGCGGCTGGCGGTGAGGTCCGGACGGCCCAGATACCCCTGCGCCAGCTGAATGCCGGTGAGATACAGATCCCCCGCCACGCCAAACGGCACCGGGCGCATCATCGCGTCCAGAATGCGCAGCCCCGTGTTCCACACCGGGAAGCCGATCGGCACGCTGTTGCCCTCCACCGCCGCCAGCTCGGGACCATAAGCCGGATACCAGCTGACGTCCACCGCCGCTTCCGTTGGGCCATAGAGGTTGTGCAGCGGCGCATGGGTTAACTGCTCCCACTCGCGGCACAGCTCGGTCGGCAGCGCTTCGCCGCTGCAGAACACCTGCTTAAGGGTTTTGCAGCACGCCACGTTTTCAGGCGTCAGCGAGGCGACAAAGGCCGCCAGCATCGACGGCACGAAGTGGGTGGTGGTCACGCCGTACTGCGCGAAGAAGCTCTGCATCGCCTGCGGATCGCGGTGCGCGTCCGGCTCTGCCATCACCAGCTTCGCCCCGGCGATAAACGGCCACCAGAACTCCCACACCGATACGTCAAAGCTGCACGGCGTTTTCTGCGCCACCACGTCCGTCGCGTCCAGCGGGTAGTGATCCTGCATCCACTTCAGGCGGTTAACGATGGCGGTATGGCCGACCATGACCCCTTTCGGGCGCCCCGTCGAACCGGAGGTAAAGATGATGTACGCCGTCTGCTCCGGCCTGGCCAGGCGCAGAGGTTCCACCTCCGCAGCCGGTAACAGTGTGTTGTAACTAAATGCCGTAATCGGCAGATCGCTAAAGCGCGAACGCTGTTCGTCGGTAGTAATGAGCAACGAAGGTTTGGCATCTTCCAGCATCATCCGCAGGCGGTCGTCCGGGTAGCCGGTGTCGAGCGGCAGCCACGCGGCACCGGCCTCAACGATGCCGTGCAGCGCCAGGGTCAGGAACACCGAGCGCGGGAGTGCCACCGCCACGCTGTCGCCCGGCTTCACGCCGCGCGCGCGCAGCAGGTTTGCCAGCGCGATCACCTGCTCGCGCATCTCACGATAGCTAAGCTCAATATGCGCGTCCGCCAGCGCGGGGGCGTCCGGCGTTTTGCTCGCCTGCTCCGCCACCAGATCCGCCAGCGTGGTGGACGGCAGCGCCAGCCCGGTATCGTTGATGCGAGCCAGCTGCTGATATTCCTGCTCTGAAACGGTTTCCACTTCGCCACAGCGCAGGTCCGGGTTGGCCGCAAACTGCAGCAGCATCGCGTTCAGACGCGCGACGTGGCGGGTGAGCGTCACTTCATCGTAACGCTGTTTATTGGCGAGGATCTCAATACTCAGGCCACCCTGCTCGTCCGGGAACAGCGCCAGCTCCAGATCGTTCACCGGGCCGGTTGCCAGCGTGTGGGTGATGGCCTCCACGCCGTCGATATCCAGCTGATAATCGAATACCTTGACGTTCAGCACCGGGCCAAATAACGCTTCGTCGCCTGCGGCGCGCCCGCCGTCGCGCACGATCTGCTCGGCGTCGTAGCGCTGATGGCGGCGCATTTTTTTCAGCTGGTTCGCCAGGCGCAGCGCCAGCGCGGGCAGGCTCTCCTGCGGGTTAATATTCACCGCCAGCGGCAGGACGTTGAGCACCGGTCCGGTCGCGGTCAGCGCGGCGGAGCCCATGCGGCGCATAAAGATAAACCCGGCGGCGTAATCCAGCCGCCCGGTCAGGCGGCCCAGCCACAGCGCCACCAGCGCAAGGGCCAGATCGGTGCGCTGCGCCTGACCTGCCGCCTGCGCAAGCTGGCTAAAGGCGCGAGCGTCCGTTGCAATTTTCAGGCGCAGGATATCGGTGGTGGCGGCGCGTCCCGGCAGCGGCGCGGAAGAGAGCGAGACCGGAGAAGGAAGTTGCCTGCGCTGCTCTGCCCAGAAGGCGCCGTCGCGCTGATACGCCTCGCTTTGACGGTAGCGCTGGTACTCCTCCACCACTTCGGCAAACGGCGTAAACGGGGATGCGGGCGTCGGGTCACCCTTCTTCCACGCGGCGTAAATCGCGGCGATCTGCCGGGTAATGGCCGGGAAGCTGAAGCCATCCACCACCAGATGGTGATAGCGCTGATACCAGTACCAGTGGCTTTCACCCACCTGAATCAGCTGGTGAAACGCCAGCGGCTGGCCGCTCTCGACGCGCAGGTTTTGATTGAGATCGGCCTCCATCAGCGCCACGGCGGCGTCGTGAGAATCAACGCGAACGACAGGTGGCTCCGGCAAAATGACGGTGTCATCCACCCACTGCCATACCTCGCCGTTATCTTCGGCAAAGCGCATGCGCAGGGTATCGGCCTGCATCATGCCTTCAGCGATGGCTTTAGCCAGCAACGGCGCGTCGATATCGCCTTTCAGCTCGGTGTAGTGCGCCACGCTCCAGGCGTTTGGCAGGGAGGAAAGCTGTTCCGCCATCCAGATACCCGGCTGGGCGGCGACGAGAGGTAGACGGTTCATGCGCTCCCCTCCGCAAAATGGGACGGTTCAAGCGTGCGCCAGCGTTCGGCCAGCCACTGCTGGCACGCCTCCTGAGACTGTGCCTCGCACACCACGCGCCAGCCTGCGGGCAGTTCGCACTGCTGCGGCCACAGGCTGTACTGGCCCTGGTCGTTTTGCAAAATGGCGAACTGCCCCTGCGGATTATCGAAAGGATTGCTGAATTCCATACAGACTCCGTTATTGAATAAGCGGCTGCCAGAGGGTCATCAGCCCCTGCGTCAGCCCACCGCGCCAGCAAAGCGCGTCGTGTCCGCCGTCAACCTGACGCCAGTAAACCTGCTGCGCGCGGAGTTCGGCGTAAATCGCCTGGTTCGCGCGGAAGATAAGCGGCTCGTTGCGCCCGGCCTCAAGGATGATGCGCAGCCCGCGTGCGTTTTTTTCACCCGCTTTAAGCTGTTCGATGAGCAGCCCGTCCTGCTGCCCGCCGCGGTGCGGCCACCAGTAGGATCCGGACTGGCTGAGGATGCAGCCAAAGCGCTGTGGCCAGTTAAGGCCAGCGTACAGCGAAGAGAGGCCGCCAAAGCTCTGGCCCGCGACCACGGTACGGTCAGCGTGGTCGCTGAAGGGCGCGAGCTGTTTTACATGAGGGAGAAGTTCTTCCTGCACCGCCAGCCAGAAATCGGGATTACAGGGCAGTTCGCGGCTGCGATGTTCCATGTCGATCGCATCAATTAATACGTAGACCGCAGGCGGCAGTTTGCGCTCGGTGGTAAGCGACGCCAGCGCGGGCCAGACGGGCATGCTTTCGGCCCAGAACTGCCCGTCGAGCAGCACCGCCAGCGGGCGTTCCGGGCCGTCATCCCCGGTGGTGAAAATCCAGACGCGACGGCGGTTTTTCAGGCGCGCGCTTTCCCATTCAATGCAGATCGGCGCCTTGAAGGGCGTTTTGGGCTGATCCCAGCCAGGCTGAACGGGCGCGTCCGCCATCTCCAGCGCCGAGACGGCATGACCGCGCCCGCCGCGCCAGCTCTGCGGATTCAGCGGGTCGGAAACCGCGTGCGGCAGCAGCCTGCGCCAGCCTTCGCGCAGCGCCATGCGGTCCGGCTGCTGGCCTTCAAACACGGTATCGGCAAAATCGTTTTCATTTACGGAGGGGATAAAACAGTAGCTGCCGCGCCATTCCGGGCTGAACTCGCCCTGCCACTGCCAGACGTCGGTATCCGGAATGCGTTCAAGAGATTGCGGGCGGGCATTCTGATGATGGTCGGTCACGCCGGTAACGTAGAGCCAAACGCGTTTGATTGCCGACGTTTTCTGCGTGCCTTTCGGGTCACGCCACCAGAAGGTGACGCGATATTTCCCTTGTTCAGGCTTCCATTCCGGCCCGTTTTTGGACTGCCACCACGCTTCACTTCCGGTTGTTAACGCCGTCACCCTTATAACCCCATGTTTAACAGACTTTTTTGTTTCAGGACAAATTTTATTGATAATATTATTGATAACTATTTGCATTTGCAATAGCGTAATGCCCGCGCTGTGGGAAGCGCGTTCATTAAATAACCATAAAAGCGGGACGTACAATGAATAAGAAGATTCACTCTCTGGCCTTGCTGGTCAATTTAGGGATTTATGGTGTCGCGCTGCCCGCCATGGCAGACGACAACACCGCCTCCGCGCAGCACGAAGACACCATGGTGATCACCGCCGCCGAGCAGAATCTGCAGGCGCCCGGGGTTTCTACCATCACCGCCGACGAGATCCGCAAAAACCCGCCCGCACGCGACGTGGCGGAAATCATCCGCACCATGCCGGGCGTTAACCTCACCGGAAACTCCACCAGCGGCCAGCGCGGGAACAACCGCCAGATTGACATTCGCGGCATGGGCCCGGAAAACACCCTTATCCTGATCGACGGCAAGCCGGTCACCAGCCGTAACTCCATCCGTCTGGGCTGGCGCGGCGAGCGCGATACGCGCGGCGATACCGGCTGGGTGCCGCCGGAGATGATCGAGCGCATTAAGGTCATTCGAGGCCCGGCAGCCGCACGCTACGGTAACGGCGCGGCAGGCGGCGTGGTGAACATCATCACCAAAAAATTCGACGACCAGTGGCACGGCTCCTGGAACACCTACCTGAACGCGCCTGAACACAAGGACGAAGGTTCCACCAAACGCACCAACTTCAGCCTCAGCGGCCCGCTGGGCGGCGACTTCAGCTTCCGCATGTTCGGTAACCTGGATAAGACCCAGGCCGACGCGTGGGACATCAACCAGGGCCACCAGTCTGAGCGTACCGGCGCTTACGCCAACACCCTCCCTGCGGGCCGTGAAGGCGTGGAGAACAAAGACATCAACGGCGTGGTGCGCTGGGACTTCGCGCCGATGCAGTCTCTGGAGTTTGAGGCGGGCTACAGCCGCCAGAACAACCTCTACGCGGGCGATACGCAGAACACCAACAACGACAGCGCGCTGGTGAAGAAGAACTACGGCAAAGAGACTAACCGTATTTATCGCCAGAACTTCGCAGTGACCTGGAACGGCGGCTGGGACAACGGCATTACCACCAGCAACTGGGCGCAGTACGAACACACCCGCAACTCCCGCCTGGGCGAAGGGCTGGCGGGCGGTACGGAAGGCCTGTTCAACAGCGATAAATTCACCGACACCGACCTGGCCGACGTGATGCTGCACAGCGAAATCAACCTGCCGATTGATTTCCTCGTCAACCAGAACCTGACTCTCGGCACCGAGTGGAACCAGCAGCGCATGAAGGACTCCACCTCCTTCACGCAAACCCTGCAGGGCGGCACCATTCCGGGCATGAGCAACGACCGCAGCCCGTACACCTCGGCGGAGATTTTCTCCCTGTTCGCCGAAAACAACATGGAGCTGACCGACAGCACCATGCTGACCCCTGCCCTGCGCTTCGACCACCACACTATCGTCGGCAACAACTGGAGCCCGTCGCTTAACCTGTCGCAGGGGCTGGGGGATGACTTCACGCTGAAGATGGGGATCGCGCGCGCCTACAAAGCACCGAGCCTGTACCAGACCAACCCGAACTACCTGCTGTACAGCAAAGGCCAGGGCTGCTACGCAAGCTCTGACGGCGTGGGCTGCTACATGATGGGCAACGACGACCTGAAAGCCGAAACCAGTATCAACAAAGAGATTGGCCTGGAGTGGAAACGCGACGGCTGGCTGGCGGGTGTGACCTGGTTCCGCAACGACTACCGCGACAAGATTGAAGCGGGCTACGCACCAATCGGTCACACCTCGTCCGGTAAAGTGCAGACGGACATCTACCAGTGGGAAAACGTGCCGAAGGCGGTGGTGGAAGGTCTGGAAGGCTCCCTGAACGTGCCGGTCAGCGACACGATTAACTGGACCAACAACATCACCTGGATGCTGCAGAGCAAGAACAAGGAGACCGGCGACCGTCTGTCGATCATTCCGGAATACACCCTGAACTCAACCCTGAGCTGGCAGGTGCATCAGGACGTCTCGCTCCAGTCGACCTTTACCTGGTACGGCAAGCAGCAGCCGAAGAAGTACAACTACAAAGGCCAGCCGGTGACCGGGTCTGAGAAAGACGAAATCAGCCCGTACAGCATCGTTGGCCTGAGCGCGACCTGGGACATGACCAAAAACGTCAGCCTGACCGGCGGCGTGGACAACGTCTTCGACAAGCGTCAGTGGCGCGCGGGTAATGCCCAGACGACCGGAAATGCCACCACCGGTGCGTATATGTACGGTGCGGGTGCGTATACGTATAATGAACCGGGTCGCACCTGGTACATGAGCGTGAATACGCGCTTCTAGGTGAAAGCAAAACGGCAACCCGTTGCCGTTTTTAGTGTTTGCTCCCTCTCCCTGTGGGAGAGGGTCGGGGTGAGCAGCTGTGTTTAAAGTCAACGGCTGACGGCTAAGCTGCCACCCATTTTTTATTGTCCCGCACCATTGCATTCAGGATTGTCACCAGCTTCCTGACGCAGGCCGTCATTGCCACTTTAA